>Ga0102592_1000019_pt1 | contig 680712 bp, 609 predicted proteins | sample AraplaCol_mMF_r2_FD_76861 | JGI IMG/M metagenome (GOLD analysis project Ga0102592, IMG submission 76861) | Arabidopsis root microbial communities from North Carolina, USA - plate scrape MF_Col_mMF_r2 (SPADES assembly) (version 2) | ecosystem: Host-associated > Plants > Roots > Endosphere...
GCGATCGGCGAACGGGTTGTCGATCCGGTAAGCGAGATCGCCTTCGGCCAGGCGGCCGAGGCCGGACGCCAGACCATCGACGGCCTGCTGGATCTCAGCTGCATCCCGCACCTTCTGCGCCTCGCGCTCCAGACGCTCACGTTCCGACAGCGAACGGTTCGCATCCGCTTCGCTTTCGAGACGGGCACGCTCGACGGCATTCGCCTTGAAGATGGCGACGGCCGCGGCCATCGAGCCGATCTGGTCGGTACGCTCTTCGCCGGGAATTTCGACGTTGTGGTTGCCCGAAGCGAGCTTCTCCATCGCGCCGGTCATCTCCGTCACCGGACGGATGACCAGACGGTTGAGGAAGGTCGCAAGGAAGACCAGCATCACGCCGACGGCCAGGATGGTGGCGATGGTGGCGGCGATGCGGAACTGGTCGATCGCCGAGTAGGCGGCGTCGGCATCAATGACGAAGCCGACATACCATTCGACCGACGGCAGACCCTGGACCGGAACGAAGCTCACCAGCATCGGCTTGCCGCCGAGCTCGGTGTTCATGATGCCGGAGCCGATCGTCGGCGTGTCGATCGGGAAGGCGTCGGTGAGCGACTTTGTGACGAGCTTGGCATCCGGATGCACGAGGATCTGGCCGTCCTTGCTGGCGAGGAAGGCGAAGCCTTCACCGCCGACATCGACGCCCTTGATCATTGCCACCAGCGTATCGAGCGAAAAGTCGCTGGCCGCAACGCCATAGAGCTTGCCATCACGCTTGACCGGGACGGCGGCGCTGATGATCAGCGCGCCACTGGAGGCGTCGACATAGGGCTCGGTCAAGACGCGGGCGTCGGCCTTGACGGCCTGCTGGTACCAGGGGCGCTGGCGCGGATCGTAGCCGGCCGGCATCGGATTGTCCGGCCAGGTGATGAACTTCCCGCTTTCATTGCCGACATAGGTCGACATGAACTCGCTGGTCAGAACGTCGTTCTTCAGGATCGGCTGGATGGCGCTATCGTCCGCGACGTTGCCGGTGGCATCGGCCACCATCGCAGTCAGCGTGACGCGGCCGTTCAGCCACTTGGCGACGCTCTGGGCGGCCTGCGTGCCGGATGAGGCAATGTTCTCCTCGACGGCCTTGGTCGTGGTGCCACGCTGCAGCGTGTCGATGTAAACGGAAAAGCCGGCAAAGGCGCCGACGACGACACAGGACGCGGCAACCAGGATCCGCGTCATGAGGTTCGATCGCTTGGACAAGATGGGCTCCCAATGGGGTGCCGGCGGCTCCCGCCGGACATGAGCTCTCGATGATCTTCGCGCAGCATCCTTCGTCCGCCGGAGGGACGGAGCGCAGACGCCTGCGGGAAAACGTTGAACATGCCAGAAGGCGGAGCCAGCCATGCTTCATGCGGCTGGGGCCTCTCGAAGTGAGGATAGGCCTATCGCGCCCCACGCTAGCGATCGCTATTTAAGAACAAATTAAAATTGATCTATGCAAGTTCGCGATGCCGACGGCAACGCGATCTTTACCGTGCGGCGGCTAGAACACCGCCCCCGAAAGCAAAAACGGGTGCACTGCGGCACCCGTTCTCCCACTCGCAAAAGCCTGGAGACTGCTTAGCGGCGCATGAAGGCCTCGAAGGCTGCACGCGCTTCGGCGCTCTTCAACTGCGCCGCGAAATGCTTGGCTTCCTCGTCGATGCGCGCCAGAACGTCGCTGCGGTCGCCACGGACGAGGTCGCGGGCGATGCGAAGCGCTTCCGGCGGCTTTTTGGCGAGACGGGCGGCGAGTGCCAGCGTTTCTTCTTCCACCGCGTCCTGGCCGACGATCTTCCAGATCAGCCCTGCGTCCAACGCACCTTTGGCATCGAGCGGCTCGCCCGCCGCAAGCAAGGCGAAAGCCCGCTGATGGCCCATGATGCGCGGCGCTATCAGGCTCGACGCGGCTTCCGGCACCAGCGCCAGATCGACGAAGGGCGTCTTGAACAGCGAACGTTCAGAGGAGATCGTCAGGTCGCAATGCAGATGGATCGTCGTGCCGATGCCGATCGCCAGGCCATCGACGCCCGAGACGATGGGTTTGGTTGCGGTCGCCAGCGCCTTCAGGAACTCGATCACCTCCATGCCCATGGAGCCACCCATGGCGAAGGCGAGAAAATCGGCCATGTCGTTGCCGGCGGAGAAACAACCATCGGTGCCCAGGAAGGCGGTGGCGCGCACGGCCGGATCGCTTGAGGCAACCGTCAGCGCATTGGTCATCTTCGCGTACATGTCGCGGGTGATGGCGTTCTTCTTTTCCGGCCGGTTGAAGCGGATCACCTGGACGCCGGGATAGGCTTCCGGCCGCTCGATGAGCACGTGGTCGGTCATGACAATTCCTCTCAAGCCAGAACGGCGCGGGCGACGGCCAGGCTGTCGGCGCCGTTGACGACACGATCCTTCAGGGCGGTCGTTTCCGCCAGGAGGTTTTCGGCGGTGAAGCGGCAGAGTGCGATGCGCTGGTCTTCCTTGCCGTCAGCCACTTCGGCCAGACCGCCCTTCGCCAGATAGGCGCCGCTCAGCGTCAGGCCGAACAGGCGCTGATAGGCCGTCGCGCCAGCGAGCGCTTCGGCGAGCTTGCCGCCGGCGACGGCCGCGATCAGCCACTCCGTCGCAGCCGAAAGATCATCCAGTGCCGCATCAAGGCGCGCCGCCGTCTCGCCGAAACCATTCCGGTTCGAGGCGCGCACGGCCTGCGCGATCTCGCGCAGTTCGCCGATGAAGCCGCGCACATGCGCGCCGTCGGAGAGCGGCAGCTTGCGGGTGACGAGATCGATCGCCTGGATGCCGTTGGTGCCCTCGTAGATCGGGGCGATGCGGGCGTCCCGCAGGTAGCGGGCGGCACCGGTTTCCTCGATAAAGCCCATGCCGCCATGCACCTGGATGCCCATCGAGGCTACGTCGACGCCGGCGTCGGTCGAGAAGGACTTGGCAATCGGCGTCAGCAGGCTGGAGCGCTCCTGCCAGTATTTTGCTTTTTCGCCTTCAGCCGCATGCGCCATGTCGACGGCGTGGGCACAGGCATAGGAGATCGCGCGCGACCCTTGCGTCAGCGCCTTCATCGTCAGAAGCGTGCGGGCGACATCGGGATGCTCGATGATCGGGCTCATGCCCTGCCCCGTCCAGCCGGGCGCTTTGCCCTGGGTGCGTTCCTTGGCAAAGGCGATCGCCTTCTGGGTGGCGGCGTCTGCGATGGCGACGCCCTGCATGCCGACGGCGAGACGCGCATTGTTCATCATGGTGAACATGCAGGCGAGACCGCGGTTTTCCTCGCCGATCAGATAGCCGATCGCGCCCTTCTCTGCGCCGAACTTGCCGTCGCCGTAGATCATCGTGCAGGTCGGCGAACCGTGGATGCCGAGCTTGTGTTCGAGCGAATGGCAGAAGAGGTCGTTGCGTTCGCCGAGCGAACCGTCATCCTTGACCAGGAACTTCGGCACCAGGAAGAGCGAAATACCCCTCGTCCCCGCCGGCGCGTCGGGAAGCCGGGCGAGCACCAGATGGACGATGTTGTCGGTGAAGTCGTGTTCGCCCCAGGTGATGAAGATCTTCTGGCCGAAGATGCGGTAGGTGCCGTCGTCGCGGCGCTCGGCGCGGGTCTTCAGCACGCCGAGATCGGAGCCGGCATGCGGCTCCGTCAGGTTCATCGTGCCGGTCCATTCGCCGGAAACCATCTTCGGCAGATAGGTGGCTTTCAGCGCTTCCGAGCCGTGCTTTTCCAGCGCCTCGACGGCGCCCATGGTGAGTGTCGGACCAAGCGCGAAGGCCATGGAGCCGGCGTTCCACATCTCCATGGCGGCGACATGCAGCATGTGCGGCAGGTTCTGGCCGCCGAATTCTTCTGGAGCCGTCAACCCGTTCCAGCCGCCAGCGATCCAATTGTGATAGAGGTCACGCCAGCCATCCGGCGTCTCGACCTTTCCTTCGACCAGACGCGAGCCCTGACGGTCGCCGACGTCGCCGAGGGGCGCCACCTCCTCCGTCGCGAATCGGCCCGCTTCCGACAGGATGGCATCGACCAGATCTTCGCCGAGGTCGCCGAGCGCACCCGATTGCAGCGCGTCGCCCATGCCTGCCACGTGTTTCAGCGTAAACGCGATCTCGTCGACGGGTGCCTTGTACATGATGATCCTCCCAGATAGCCAGGTCGCGCAGGGCGCATCCTCGTTGCGCCGAACACTATTGATTTTTACGTAAACGTCAACGTCAATTGCCGCACTCTGCCACGACGTCGCGCCGCTTCGACTGTAACAAAACTGTCATCAACGGCGCATAGAAGCCAAGGCATAAGGCTTTTGCCAAGGCGTTCAGATGAACCTGATTTCCCCCGAAATACCCGGCATCGTCTGGGCCTATCGTTTCCTGCCAGGCGAAAGCCGCTGCCAGCGCATCGCCACCGACGCTTCGGTCGACAGCCTGCTGACAGGCGAAGGATGGGTCTGGGTTCATCTAGCGCTCTCCGATGCACGCACGCCTGCCCTCATCGAGCGGATCGGCAACCTTCCGCCACTCGCGGTCACCGCGCTGACCAGCCACGACACGCAGGCCGCGATTACGGTTTCGGATGATATCGTACACGGCACGCTCGTCGACTTCGAGCGCACCTTCGATGCCGTGACCAAGACGATCGGCTGGCTGCATTTCGCCGTCAGCGACCGGATCATCTTCACCACCCGTCTGCATCCGTTGCGCAGCATCGACCGCGTCAAGGCGGCCGTGGAGAAGAGCACGAAATGTGCCCGCCCGATCGACCTCTTCGAGATGATCGTGATCGAGTTCCAGCGCACATTGATCTCGCTGGTTCTGGAATTGACCGAGGAACTGAACGTCATCGAGGATCATGTCTATGGCGCGGCCGGACATCGCCAGCAGCCAGGCCTTGCGCCGCTCCGCCGCACGGTGGTGCGGCTTCATCGGCATCTGCGCACGATCCTGGCTTTGCTGAGGCGGGCGGCCGCCTCGGATGAAGACGAGGTGCCCCCCGGTTTCATCGACGTTGCCGAGCGGCTTTCCGACCGGCTCGAGGCGGTCGACCGCGACGTCTTCGCTTTGCAGGAACGGGCACGACTGCTGCACGAAGAAATCGACAGCAAGATCTCCTCGGAAACCAACCGCCACCTCTACATCCTGTCGCTGATGACCGCATTCCTGCTGCCGCCGACGCTCGTGACCGGTTTCTTCGGCATGAACACCGGGGCGCTCCCCTTCGCCGACGGCACCGGCACGCTCTATGCGGCGCTGTTCATCGCACTTTCCATGGCCTTTGCCTGGTGGATCCTCAGGCGGATCGGCATTCTTTGAATGTCAGAGAAAAGGCCGGCAGCGAAAGCCCCCGGCCCTGCTCACCCCTTAGCTATAGGGCGAATAGCACTGCTGGCGCGGGCCGCCATAGGGCTGATAACTATTGTCATAGGCCCTGTAGGACCGGTACCGGTTGGCGCACCATTGCACATGGCGGCTGCCGTAGACGGGAGCCGGACGCTCGTAGCGCGGCGGCTGGGCGATTGCCCCGCCGATGATCACGCCGGTGCCGAAGGCGGCCATCGGGTACCACCAACCGTTATAGTAACGGTATCCCGGACGGCGGTAGTTATAACCGCGGTAGCCATTGTAGTAGTAATAGTTGCCGCGGCGTTCATACCCCGGCCTGCGATACTGAACGTTCGTCGCCTCGTTCTGCCGCTCGACGCGAGGCGGCGTCGGCATGAACGCCTGCGACGGGGCCGCGGACGTCATCAGAACTGCCGCGGCAATAATCGCAGAAAACCACCGGCTCTTCCCGGTCTTCAGCAAAGTCTTCATCAAAACCTCCATAACCGAATCCACGCTCCGCAGGGTGCCAAAAAATCGGGCGACCACGGGAACTTCAGCCTCTGCGTGATTTCACCCGGTTCGCTGCAAACCGGGGATGACCCTCAGCCGGGAAATCCGAAGCCAACCAGCAACGCATAAGTCACCGGTTTTGTTCCATCTTCAGGCATCGCGGCTGCTGCGGATCAGCAGCTGCAGATCGGCAGCAGTGACGGCTTTGGCGCATTCGTTCATCCGCCTGTCGGCGTCGAAGGCATCACGCGACACACCAATATTATGCAAGGCATTGCTCATATACAGCCGGAGGTCGGTATACTTTCGCGCGCCGCTCCAGCACAGTCCGCCTCGGGGGCTGGGATTTACGATACATTAACGATACTGTCGGCAATCTCAGAGAATGGCAAAGCGGTATATCTCCACCACAGGGATGATTCTGCGCCTCGCGACCTTTCTAGGTCTGGCTTTCGCGGCGGCGATCGCACGCGCCGGTGAACTGGAGCCCTGGAAGACCAAGTCCAACGCCATCATCGTCGATGCCTATGAGATGAACAGCATCGACTGGGAAACGATGCTCGCGGACAAGCGCATCTCCGGCTTCATCGCCAAGGCCTCCGACGGCCTGCCCGAAAGCTTCTCCTGCACCGGCGACCACAACGGCGACACCTTCAACCACTGCAAGACCATGTGGCGCAAATACGCCGTCAGCCGCGAACTCTACCAGACCCGGCGCATGATCGCCCGCACACACGGGCTGCTGTGGGGTGCCTACCATCTCGCCCGTCCTGGCAATCCCGTCGACCAGGCAAACCATTTCCTCGACTACGCCGAGCCGCGCGACGACGAGTTGATGGTTCTCGATCTCGAGGGCATCGATGCCGACAAATACATGTCGCTAGAGGATGCCGCGATCTTCGCCGGCCACGTCAAGACCCGCACCGGACGTTATCCGATCCTCTATACCAACCACATCACGGCCAAATATATCGCCGCGCACCGCGCCAAGCACCGGCTGCTGTCGCGCCTGCCGCTCTGGTACGCGCGCTACAAGCCGGATATCCGCCAGGTCTTCCCGATGGGCAATTGGGAAAGCTATGCGTTGTGGCAGTTCTCGTCCGGCATCAATTGCGGCAAACGGCGTTGCCCCTACCGCGTGCCAGGGACGCTCGACGATATCGACGTGAATGTCGCTGCAAAGTCGCCGCTGGCGCTGAAAGCGATTTGGGCGCAGGGTGCCTTGCTGCCTGAAAAGCCATTGCCGCTCACCCTCGTTGCTCAAGCCGAGCAGGGGACGGGCATGCACGCGGTCGCACGGGCCTCCGCAACGCTTGGCGAGCCGCTGCTTGTCAGCCGTGCCGGTGCCACGAGCGGCGCCGGCAGCGGCGTCGACAGGCTGGTGACGGGCTCGATCGACTTCGCTCGCCACGAGCGCGCCCTACAGGTGGCGGTCGCCGCCGATGACGCGGCACAGGGCGGTTGTGGCAGCGCAGTTGCCAATGCCGACACGCTACGGCGCGTTGCAATCAAGCCTGCGCCCTGCAACACGCCCTGATCCTTCAGGCTTCGATCTGGACATCTCCCAGCGGCCGCGAGCAGCAGGCGAGGATGTAGCCCTCGTCGACCTCGTCATCGAGAATACCGCCATTGTGGTTCATCTCGACCTCGCCCGCGACCTTCATCACCCGGCAGGTGCCGCAGATTCCGCCCTCGCAGGCAGCGCCGATCCTCACACCATTGGCACGCGCCGTCTGCAGGATCGTTTGGCCGGGTTTCGCCTCGACCTCCTTGCCGCTCATGGTGAAGGCGACCTTGGCCGCCTGAACCTCACCATCATCGCCGGCACCGGCGCGCACGGCGATCTCTTCCGCGGCAGGTGCTGCCGCCGGCTGGAAGCTCTCCTCGTGATAGCGGGCCATGTCGAAGCCGGCTGCCTTCAGCATCTCGCGCACACCGCGCATGAACGGTTCCGGACCGCAGCAGAACACCGTGCGCTCCTGGAAGTCGGGAGCGAGCAACGGTAGCTTGGCACCGTCGATGCGGCCGCGCAGGCCATGCCAGCCGTGACGCGCCTCGTGCCCCTCGACGATGAAGCCGAGGTTCAGCCCGGACATCTGTGTCGCCAGAACCTCGAGCTCCGAGCGAAACAGAAGGTCGTCCGGCCGGCGAGCACAGGAGATGAAGGTGACATCGGTCTCCGGCACGCAGTCGGCCATCCAGCGCGTCATCGACATCATCGGGGTGATGCCGGATCCGGCGGAGATAAACAGGTACTTTTCGCCGGGATGACGGACGAAGCTGAAATCTCCGAGCGGTCCAAAAGCCCGGAGCTTCATGCCCGGCTTCAGGTGATCGAACATCCAGCGGGTGCCGACGCTGTCGGCCTGCGCCTTCACCGTGACGGCAATCGACAGCGGTCGCGATGGCGTCGACGACAGGGTGTAGGTGCGCATGACCGGTTCGTCGGCGACCGGCAATTCGAGGGTGACGAACTGGCCGGGCAGATAACGAAACCAGGCGGGCTTCTCCGCACGGAAGGTGAAGGTCATGACATCGGCGGTTTCGACAACCGCCGATGTGCATTCGAGCATCTGCTGCCGGTCGATCCAGACATGCAGTTCGTCGAAATGATGGAAGGAGGACGCCATCTGCATGTCAGGCGACCTTTGAGAGCGGAGCCGCATCGCCCTGCAGGCGCTGCTCCATGAACTTGCAGTACCATTCGACGAACTGCATCACGCCACCCTCGTGCTCCGGCGAATACGGACCGGGCTCATAGGCCGGCGAGCGGATGCCGAAGGCATTTTCCTCGACGATCTGGCGATCCTGGTCGTTGGTCTCGGTCCAGACATGAGTCAGATCCTCGAGCGTGTAGTCGACACCTTCGACCGCGTCCTTGTGGACCAGCCACTTCGTTGTCACCTGCGTGAGTTCCGGCCCCAGCGGCAACACGCGGAAGGTGATGGCGTGATCCGAAAGCACGTGGTTCCAGGTCGTGGGGTAATGGAACATCAGGAGCGTGCCGATCTGCTTCTGCCTGACATCGGCCGACAGCGCCCTTTTTACGGCGGGCGCACCCGACATGGTGTAGCTTTCGGCATTATCGACCAGCGGCATGCGCGCGGCGCGGAACTGGCCGGTCGGCGACATCCGGAACTCGCTCGGCAGGCCCTCGGCCTCGCACTTCGCCCAATGGGCGGCAATCACCGGATCGTCCTTGGCGCCCTGCACCCCGGTCGCGGTCGGCGCTTCCGGATAGGTCCGGCAGAGTTCGGGGTGATTGGCGGCGCAGTGGTAGCACTCGCGGTTGTTCTCCCAGACGAGCTTCCAGTTGCCCTTTTCGATGATGGTGCTTTCGAAGGCGACCTTGGTCTCTCCCAGCCGGTGCGGCGCGAGGTAGGGGAATGCCAGCTCGCGGAAGGCGGCGAAATCCGCCGGCGTCTCCGACAGGTTGATGAAGATGTAGCCGCCGACCGTTTCGCAATGGATCTGCTTCAGGCTGTGGGCTGCCTTGTCGAAGTCTTCGCCCATCTGGCGTGCGAAGAGCAGCGAGCCGTCGAGCTCGTAGGTCCATTGATGATAGGGACAGACGAGCTTTGCCGAAGAGCCCTTGTGCTGCGTGCAGACGCGGGAGCCGCGGTGGCGGCAGGAGTTGTGGAGCGCGCGGATCGTGCCCTGGCGATCGCGGGTGATGACGACCGGATAGTCGCCGACCTGGACGGTGAAATAGTTGCCGGCCCGCGGGATTTCGCAATCGTGGCCGATGAACAGCCAATCCCGATACCAGATGTTTTCCAGGTCCTGCCGGTAATAGTCGGGGTCGATGTAGAAGGCCCGATCGAGGCTGTAGCCGTCACGCCGGCCCTTCAGCTTGCGAAGCATATCGGTCTTGGTATCCATGTCCTGTCCTCATGCGCCATGTTTCGGAGAGGCAGGACAGGAACCCGCATGGGCGCACGCCCATGCGTTTTAGGCTCCGATCCGGCTGCCCGCCGCAACCCGTTACGGTTATGTCTGTCAAGGCTGGTTTCCGGGCTCAGGAGCCGTCCTTCGAAGGACCAGCCCGGCGCCTTCCCGGACGGAAAACCGTCCAGTGGCCTTTTGCCGAGCCTTTCGCTCCACCACCGTTGCGGGGGCAGCGCCGGGATTTGACCGGCTTCCCAATTCTCCGCCTTCCCCTTTGGAAGACGACACCTTGAGTAAGGATATGTAAGCGCGGAAGGCGCCTCGGCAGGCGCCGGATAGCGACATTCAATTCCAGAATGACGACACGATCGAAACCGCCTTTTGGAAACGGATGCGAGAATTTTTCACTTTATAAACATATAGATAGATCAAAAATTGGGCAGATGCCGGCTTTTGTGACTGACATGACGCAGACACAGGAAGGCTTCGCCCGTTTGCGACATTCCCATGAATGTGCAGGGGCATCTTCCGCGAACGAAAGGAAATCCTTCATTAACCATAAGCCACTAGGCTTGCCGGCGGACGAAGATGTCCGGCAGGCAGATGGCACACTGACGATCATGGCAAAGTTCAGATATTACGACGCTGCGGCCGAGAAGCCGCCGGCGGTCATGCCGAAGACGGCCGTTCACACCGAGTTTCTGCGCACCGGCAGGATCAACCGCCGGCAATGGCTGCCGAGCGAGCGACGGTATCTGAGCTACGAAGAAGTCGCGGACAGGACCGGCAAGAAGCTCGCGACCGCCGGTGACACGACGCACAAGCGGATCAACGGCTTTCATGCCTCGATCCAGTTTCCCAAGCTGATTTTTCACCGCACGCTCGTCGGCAAGCCGCATCTCGGCTATTGCCATGTGACGGCGGCGCGGACGGCGGTCACGCCTTCCAAGGACATCACCTGGTCGTTCTACTTCGCCAATTTCTTCAGCGACCTTGGTGATGAGACGCATTTCTTCGACCGTATCCAGAGCGGCTATTCCCGCATGTATTTCGCGGTCGCGATCGAGCCGAACGCCGAAGACGGACAGATGGTCATCAACCGCAACGTCCGCGACAACGGGCTCCTCTTCCGCACGGACGACCCCAAGGTTGCTCTCAAGAACGTGCTGATGCTGGGTGCCCGGGACTCCGCGCTGCGCCGCATTATCCGCAGTCTCTGAGGCAGCAACCGAACGCCCCCAAAAAAATCGTTCTGTTTTCCCGGCACGTCCGTTAAGGAAGCGTCGGAAAGGAAACGGCATGGCAGAGATCATCGACACAGGCAGGGAACCGGACCGCGCGATCGAACGCGCCTGCGCCGTTCTTGCCGAAGGCGAACCGGTCGCCATTCCCACCGAAACCGTCTATGGCCTTGCCGCCGACGCCACCAATCCCGATGCGATCAGCCGCATCTACGAGATGAAGGGCCGGCCGCGCTTCAATCCGCTGATCTCGCATGTCTCCGACATGGCGATGGCCGAGGCCCATGTGCGCTTCGACCCGATTTCCCGACGCCTGGCGGAAACCTTCTGGCCCGGACCCCTGACGCTGATCTTGCCGCAGCGGCCCGATAGCAGCGTGCATGCGCTGGCCTCGGCCGGCCTCGACACGCTTGGCATCCGCATGCCCGACGGCTTTTCGCGCCGGGTGATCGCCCGCTTCGGGCGGCCGCTCGCAGCGCCCAGCGCCAACACCTCGGGCAAGATCAGCCCGACCAGTGCGGTCCATGTCGATGCGGATCTCGGCGAAAAGCTGAAACTGATCCTCGACGCAGGCCCGGCCGAAATCGGCTTGGAGTCCACGATCATCAAGGTCGATGGCGACGAGATCCGGCTGCTCCGCCCCGGCGGCCTCGATGCCGCAGAAATCGAGCGCCTGCTCGATCGTCCGGTGATCCGACCGGAAACGGCGGGAGCAACGATCGAGGCGCCGGGCATGCTGGCCTCCCACTACGCGCCCGGCGCGGCCGTCAGGCTCGATGTTGCCGATGTGCGTGCGGGCGAGGCCTTGATCCGCTACGGCGGCGGCCGGATCGCCGGCGAGGAACAGGCGGCCATCGTTCTCGATCTCAGCCCGACCGGAAATCTTCACGAAGCGGCAGCCAATCTCTTCGACTACATGAAGCGGGCCGACGCCAGCGGCGCTGCGACGATCGCCTTCGGGCCGATCCCTTCGGAAGGATTGGGAGAAGCGATCATCGACCGGCTGCAGCGTGCGGCGGCGCCGCGAGGGTGAGATCGCGTGCGGCTTCTCCTCCGCACCCCGCCCTCACCGGACGGCCGCGATTGCGGTTATGATCGCAGCCGATAGGAACCGAGGATCGTGTCTTCAGATCGACCGATCTGATAGCGCGCTCAAGCGCAGTGCGAAGGCAGACTCATGACGACCCTTCCCTCTCCTGAACTCATCGCCTCCTTCGTCGAGATCGTCGGCAGCGCCAATGCGGTCACCGCCGAAGCGGACAAGGCGCGCTATCTCGTCGAATCCCGCGGGCTCTTTCGCGGCACGACGCCGATGGTGCTTCGCCCCGGTTCGGTCGACGAAGTCTCTCGCATCATGAAACTCGCCAGCGCGACCCGCACCGCGATCGTACCGCAGGGCGGCAACACCGGCCACGTGGCCGGACAGATCCCGCGGGAAGGCAAAGCGGACATCGTGCTTTCGCTCGAACGGCTGAACCGGATTCGCGACGTGGATCCGGTCGGCAACGTGATCGTCGCGGACGCCGGATGCATTCTCGCCGACATCCAGAAGGCGGCGGACGATCACAATCGCCTGTTCCCGCTGTCGCTCGGATCGGAAGGCTCCGCGCGTATCGGCGGCAATCTCTCCACCAATGCCGGCGGCACGGCGGTGCTCGCCTATGGCAACATGCGCCAGCTCTGCCTCGGCCTCGAGGTCGTGTTGCCAACCGGCGAAATTTGGGACGGGCTGCGCCGGCTGAAGAAGGACAATACCGGCTACGACCTGCGCGACCTCTTCATCGGCGCCGAGGGCACGCTCGGCGTCATCACCGGCGCGGTGCTCAAGCTATTCCCGAAACCGCTTGGACATCAGGTAGCCTTCGCCGGTGTCGGCAGTGTGGAGCATGCGCTCGCTCTCTTCGAAAAGGCCGCCAGCCTTTGCGGGCCGGCGCTGACCGGCTTCGAGCTGATGCCGCGCCTCGGCGTCGAATTCACGACGAAACATATTCCCGGCGTTCGCGACCCGATGGACACCGTCCATCCTTGGTACGCGCTGATCGACATCTCGACCTCGGATTCGGCCGAAAGCGCCGAGCGCATGGTCAACGACCTCCTGGAACAGGGCTTTGCCGCCGGTCTCGTCGAAAACGCCGTGATCGCCGCCAACGAGACGCAAGGCAAGGCGCTGTGGCATATGCGCGAAAGCATGTCGCCGGCGCAGAAACCCGAGGGCGGCTCGATCAAGCACGACGTCTCAGTGCCCGTTTCCAGCATTCCTGCCTTTATGAAGGAGGCGGACGCCGCCGTCATGAAGGCGATCCCAGGCGCGCGCATCTGCTCTTTCGGCCACATGGGCGACGGCAACATCCACTACAACATTTCGCAGCCGGTCGGCGCCGACAAGCAGGCCTTCCTCGATCGCTGGCGCGAGATCAACGCGATCGTGCACGGTATCGTTCTGAGATATAACGGCTCGATCTCGGCCGAACACGGCATAGGCCAGCTGAAGCGCGACGAGCTCGCAGAAATCCGCGCACCGATCGAGATCGAGCTGATGCAACGGATCAAGCACGCCTTCGATCCGGCGGGCATCATGAACCCTGACAAGGTGCTGCGCGCCGACCGGTGAAGCGGGCAGTCTTCTGCGGCAGGCTTAAGCACCTGCCGCAAAGGGCTCGCTGCACTTTACGCAACCTGACTCAGCGACCGCCTGCGCGCAACTGCGAGAGAGACAGGAGCGTCTCGGCGCTGACGCCGCCTCCGCCGCTACCGCTGAGGATCGCCAGCCCCGGTGATACGTCCGTGTTGTTTTCGACGTCATAAAGTGCCGTGAACCGCTGCAGGAGCTTCTCGAGCTTCCCGGGATCCTGCAGATCCTTGATGTTGACGACGCGCTCGATATAGGCGGCCTGCGCCTCGATCTTGGCGTTCTGCAGCCCCTCCGGCATGCTGTAGGCCGTCTTGATAACCTGGAACAGGGCGGTCTCGGCCAGGATGTCGTAAGCCGTGTTGATCTCCGGGGCCTTGCGCTTGAAATAGAGCGCCAGGCGAACGCCGCCGTTGTCGGCGCCTTCGGACTCCTCGAGCGACTGATTGAGATAGAGGTCGACCGTGGTGATCAATCCGCGCCGGGTCTGGATCTGGCCGGCCTCGCCCCGGACGATCTTGCCGTCTGTGTCGAAGTTGAAGGAGGCGACGATCCCGCGGTACTTCAGCCCGTTCGGATCGGTATTGATGAAGCTCTTGGGATCGTCCAGGTTGGACGTGAACATGTCCTTGAGGTATTCGGTCTTGACCGTTCCCGGATCGATGCCGGACCCGACGAGCACGAAATCGACCAGCCGCCGGTTCGCCAGGAAGGCGTCGAGCGTCTCGATCTTCTCGATCTCGGCCGTGTAGTACTTGGCTTCCTCCTGCGCCTTGACCTTGGCGACCTTCTTCTCTTCATCCGTGCCGAACCGGGACTTGGCGATCACATAGGCCTTGGCCGTATTCATGATGTCGGCTTCGCTCTGCGCCAACTTTGGTGCGCCGAGCGTGCCGTGCGGATTGAAGTTGAATGCCTTTACCAGCTTGACGTAGCGCTCATCGCGCAGCGTGTTGGCATAGCTTCTGGGATCGTTGAGGTCGCTGGTCAGAATCCGCTTCAGCGTTCGGCTGCTCAGATCCTCATTATCGAGGCCGAAGGCGCGCAGCATGAATTTCTTCATGTCATTGTTGGCGAGCAACTCGTCGACCGATTTCATCGTGCCGATCAGGAGTTTGAAGCGTTTGACCAGCGCTTCGTCCTCGGCATCACTCTTGTCGTTGTAGCGCACCATGTAGCCGTCGGACGTCGTCTTCATCTGGTCCGCATCCTGCGCGGTCTTGCCGGCTGGCAGCGTACCGTCAGTCTGGAAGTTGAAGGCGGCAAGCATCTTCTTGTAGGCGGCGTTGTATTCGCCGCCATATTTGTTGACGTAGCTCTCCGGGTCGTTGATGTCGCTGGTGAGGATGTTTTCGACCGTAGAGGGCATCGTCGTCGCGGACGGCAAGCCGAAGGCGGTGATGATGTAGTTGAGCAGGCGGTTATCGGCGATCAGGTCCGAGACCTTGGTAATGCTGCCGATCTTCTGTTCGTAGTATTCCTTGTTGAGCAGCGCCCCGGCGCCGGTCAATCGTGCAGCGCCCGACGGTGTGACGCCGGGCCGCAGGAAGACATAGGCCTCGTTGAGCAGCGCCTTCTTTTCGTCGCTGATCGCCTTCTCACCGGCAGGCACGCTGCCGTCGGCATTGAAATTGAATGTCGAGGCGAGCTGGATATAGATATCGAGACTGCTGATCTGCCTGGCAAGCGTGTTCACCTCCAGGGAGAGCTGCGTCTTCAGCGCCGGCGCCTGGTCGCGCGGCGGCAGCCGTGCATCGAGGTCGGTGACGATTGCGTTCTGCTCATCGATCTTCGTCTGGATGGCAGGCTTGTCGGCATCGGGCGCCGCGGCCAGTTGGGCTGTCAGGCTGACGATCTGGGCGAGAGCGGTGTCGCGCGCGCCGAGATCCGTCAGCTGCTTGCTCGCTTCGGTCAACCGCGTCTTGGCTGCCGTCTGGTTGGCGGTCAAGGTCGCGGGATCGCTGGTCAACGCATTGCGAACTTCCGTGTACGAAAAGGTCTTCGGGTTCAGTCCGAACACGGTGAAGGCAAAGGAGCGCAGCTTTTCGTTGCCCAGGAACTGGTCGACATCGGTGACCAGATCCATGGCCGCGCCAAAATAGGCCATCTCTTGCCGCATGACTGTATCGAGATCGTTGATGCGGTCGTTGTAGAGGCCGATCAGCGCATCCTGCTGTGCGCTGGTTTGAGCCACCGCGGTTGCCGAACTGAAGTTGAAGGCCTGCGCAAAATTGCGGTAGCGTTCATCCGTGAGACGGTTGGCAAAACTGTTATCGTCCTTCAGGTCACTTTCCAGAACCTTGCGCATGAAGGCCTTGGCATAGGTCATGTCCTCCAGGCCATGCGCCTTCATCGCGTAGGAGTAGAGCCGGTAGTCGTCGAGGAACGCGTCGACGGTTTTCACGCGGTCGATGTTTTCCCGGTAATATTGGGCCTCGCGCGCGATCTGCGGCTGCTGGGCAACACGATTGAGGCTGCTGCGCAAATCACGCGTGATGCGACTATAGTCGAGATAGGTCGATACCATGCCTGGCCCCGTCGGTTACCCATGGGGCGGCCGAACCAACCCCGAAACAGAATTCTGACGCGTCATGATTGCAGCACTGGCTTGTGTGTGGCTTTTGGCCGGCCGCCGACAGGCCGCTTGTTGCGTCCGATCGGAACAAGACCGTCCGACCCGTTGACGAAACAGAAACCCTGAGCGGTCGGCTTTTGCTAACCATCGAAAAACGCAAAGTTTTCTTAACCGCGATTCTTAAGCCGTTCGGAAAGGGGGGCGCCTATTCTCAGCCCATAGAGGACGAAAAAGTCCCGACGAGAAGACCGGAAACGGCTCTCAAGGAAAAACAAGGGCGATTGAAATGCGCAACACACTCTCTCAACCCGCATGGGTCGAAAACACGCTCCGTCTTGATCCGAAGCGCTTTCCACAGCAGGCAAGCTACGCCTTGCGCGGTCACACGGGTAATGTCACGATCAGCCTGGACGAGCGTGGCGCAGTTCTGCGCAAGGTGCTACCATCGAGCGGCCTGCCGCTTTCGATCGCACTGCCGGCGCGGGCATTCAAAGGGGTCGCGGCTCGCGCGATCGATCACGGCGACGGAGACGTTACAGTGACGCTGGAACTTCATCACGACGACCCGGACCTCTGCGTTCCGCTGCTCGTCGCACACGACCTGTCCGACATCGCGGCCGACTGGCGCGCCTGGGCGGAGGCCTATCGCATTCCCATGCTGATGGTCGAAGCGGATGGCGTCGCAAGGCCCCTCGAAGAGCATCTCGGCGACGTGCGCACCGCGCCGGTCAAGCCGCGGCGCCGCCACTCCTTCTTCGCCGAGCGCCGGCCGCGTTTCCTCGTGCGCCGTTCCACCGGCACGCTTGGCGTTCACATGAAGATCGACGGGCGCGAGATCATCGCCCGCAGCTAATTCCGCAGCAGTACCTCCAGCGCAACAGCCGGCCGTTCCCTGCGGCCGGCTGTTGTCGTTTGATCTCCGCGCTGCCGATTTTGGGGCTGCCGATTTTGGGATGCCGTTGCGGACGGCAAGCCATTTCACAGGTTTTCTGGGATTGCTCGAGATGTTCCCACGGAAACAGCTCCGCCGCCTTCTTCGTGCCATATCGGGTTCATAGCCAAGATCACGAAAGAAGGAGAAACCCGATGCGCAAGCATATCGCCGCCGCCGTTGCTGTCATCCTGTCCAGCTTCCGTGCGCGTCACGAGGCGAAGGAGCGCAAGGCCGCCCGCGAGATCAGCTGGGCCTGAAGCTTTTACGGCCCGCCACTACAGCGCCGCGCGTCTTTTCAGACGCGCAAAGGTCGCTGTGGCACTTTCAGGGCTGCATGTTTTTATCCTTAAACCGGCTACGTTTTAAGGAAACATGCAGAAGCGGGACGGACCAAATGCATGAAAGAGGATCCTCCGCCGCGACGGAGGATTTTTCATATCAGGCGAACAAGAAACGCCAGCACCAGGCCGACAAAGATGATCAGGCCCACGACCCCATTGAACTTGAACAGCGCCAGGCATTGCGCCGGATCGTGGATGTTCAGCACCAGGATCTGATAGGTCAGCATCGCCGCCGCAATCAGAAGTCCGATATAGGCAATGGCGCCGGCACCGGCAGCCACGAAGGACATAAGCAACAGCAGCGTCGCGATGCCATAAAGGCCGATCAGCCACGGCCGCGGATTTTCGCCGAACCGCCTTGCCGTCGAACGCACGCCGATCAGCTCGTCGTCCTCCCGGTCCTGGTAGGCGTAGATCGTGTCATAGCCGATCGTCCAGGCAATCGCCGCACCGTAGAGCAGCACGGCTGCCAGCGACAATGTACCGAACGCGGCCGCCCAACCCATCAGCGCGCCCCAGGAGAAGGCGAGGCCCAGGAAGAATTGCGGCCAATCGGTAAACCGCTTGGCGAAGGGATAGATCGCCACGATCGCGAGCGACAGAATGCCGAGCACGATCGAGAAAGTATTGAACTGCAGCAGTACGACAAGGCCGACGAGCGCCTGCAGCACCATGAACACCTTCGCCTGAAGACGCGAAACGCGTCCCGACGGCAGCGGCCGCGAGCGGGTGCGCGCAACCTCCATATCGATGTCGTGGTCGACGATGTCGTTGTAGGTGCACCCGGCGCCGCGCATGGCAATCGCGCCGGCGGTGAACAGGAAGCAATGATACAGGAAGCGGCCGAACGAGAATTCTTCGGTGCCCGCCGCTGCGCCCGTCGCCAGCGCCACGGACCAGAGGCAGGGCAACAGCAGCAATTGCCAGCCGATCGGACGATCCCAACGGGCAAGCTGCGCATAGGGCCAGAGCGCACGCGGCAGCACGCGATAAACCCAGTTGTTGGAGGGCGCGTCGTGGACGCGGCCGGAATCGGCGGAGAACGTGTTCATCCCCCTGTTTGACGCCGCCCGTCCGGCCGGTCAAGCGGCGAGATCGTCGCGGCGCCGGACCAGCCAATGTCAGGGAAGGGTGAAGTCGAAGCGGTAGGTCGCCGACAGACCGACCAGGACCTGGTTGCGGCTGCCACGCTCTTGAACGAGGCTGGAATCGGCGGCAGGGCCAAGCAGGCGCCGATACTCGGCATAGGCACTCGTCTCAAGCTTCTCCGTTGCCTGCCAGGTGATCGCGGCGCCGACGCCGGCGGATCCGACGCCGCCATGCGGATAATACGTGGCGAGGCCGGATGCGGCAGACTCGCGGTCGTTCACGCCATAATAGGCGCCGTAGTAGTCGCTGGTCGCAGCGGTCAGGCGTGGACCGCCGGAGATGCGGACATTGCTGCTGACATCGGTGAAGGCGTCGGCCGCAACGTCGGCGACGATACCGTGGTGGCTGCGAATGCCCTGGCGAACTTCGGCGCGCACCCGCAGCCAGTCCGTCGGATAAACCTCCGCAAAGCCGCCGACTTCACCGCCGAACTTGATCGGATCGAGGCCCCTCAGGTCGCTGGACGTGCCGGCGTCGCGCTCGAAGATCAGCTTGCCGACGAGACCGGCGCGGAAACTTCCTTGGTCGACCAGCGCATAGGACATGTTGTCGTTGCGCGAGGAGAAGCGGACCGAGCTGCCGGCCTTGCCGAGCGAGATCAGGGGCGCGACCTGGAACATGCGCTTCGAGGCGCCTTCATACTTCGGGCCGAGGAAGCCGGTGGCACCGACCTTCAGATACCAGTCACCGGACCAGAAATACTGGCCGTCACCGGCAGAGGCGGCGTTGGCCGACAGCAAAAGGGTTCCAGAAAGGAGGACGAGAGAACGGATACGCAAGAAACAACTCCGGAAGAATCATTCGCCGGGGCGAAGTTTGACCGTGCCGTTGCGCCGAGGGAGGGAGGTGGGCAGGAACGACACGAGGGCGGTTTATTGCGGCTTGTTCCTACGATTCCGTTAACCAGGTCAATTCAACCTTCCTTTGCCATACCCGGTTGGCGAACCCCGGTCACTGGCCAAGATAGGTCTTGAGATAGACGCTCGGCGGGCTGCCGAGCATGCGGCGAAACATGGTGGTGAAGGCCGCGACATTCTCATAGCCGGCATCAAGGGCCACATTGGTGATTGGCTCGCCATCGGCAAGGAGCGGCAAGGAAGCGAAGATACAGGCCTGTTGGCGCCAGGTGACAAAGCTAACGCCCGTCTCCTTGCGGAAGAACCGCGTGAATGATCGCCGGCTGAGGCGCATGCGATCCGCCCACTGGTCGATGCTCGCTGCCGCCGATGGCGCCTGCAGGAACTGTCGGCACAGCGCCGCGAGCTTCTCGTCGCGCGGAAACGGCAGGCCGAGCGGGCGTTCCTGCAGTCGGCCGATTTCTTCCAGAAGCAGATCCGTGACCAGTTGTTCGCGCCGCTCCGACATCGTCTCGTTCTCGACGCTGACGAGCGCATCGACAAGGCTGCCGGCGAGCGGATTGATTTCCATGACCATCGGCCGTTCGGCGCGCAGCAGTTCCGGCGCGAAGTAGATCGAGTGCATGCGCACGTCACTGATCATCTCGGCCGAGTGCTCCATACCGGCCGGGATCAGCAGGGCATGGCCGGGCGGAACCATCCACCGCCCGCGCTCGGTGCGCATCAGCACGACGCCGCCGCGCGCCCACCAGAGCTGCGTGCGCGTATGGCTGTGGAAGGGAACCAGAAGACCGGCGCTATAGTCTCGTCCGAGCGCCAGCACCGGGGCGTTTCCCGTCTCGACCCAATCGAGGTTCCGGAAGTGATCGTCATCGGGAAGCTGCGGCAAGGGATATCGGCGGATCGGCATTTGGCCCACTCACGAAAGAAATCGACCAGATCACAAAAGCAGGCCAATCGCAACCTCAGTACAGATAGCCCTTGCCGCATACAACCTTCGAGACGGCAAGGAATCACCCATGTCTACCGTGACCTCAACTTCCGGGATCTCGCCGGAAAAGACGGCCTTCTCCGTCATCCTGGCTGTCAGCTTCTGCCATATGCTGAACGACATCATGCAGTCGCTGCTGACCGCGCTCTATCCGCTTCTCAAGGCGAACTATTCGCTCGATTTCGTGCAGATCGGCCTCTTGACCTTTACCTTCCAGCTGACGGCGTCGATGCTGCAGCCGGCCGTCGGCATCATCACCGACCGCTGGGCGCTGCCCTATTCGCTGCCGCTCGCCATGCTTTCGACCTGCAGCGGCCTGATCCTGCTCGCGAATGCGCATGATTTCTGGGTCCTGCTGGTGGCCGCGAGCCTGATCGGCATCGGCTCGGCGATCTTCCATCCGGAATCGTCGCGCATCGCCCGCCTCGCCTCCGGCGGTCGCCACGGATTGGCGCAATCGCTCTTCCAGGTGGGTGGCAATGCCGGCAGCGCCATGGGTCCGCTGCTTGCCGCCTTCATCGTCATTCCCTTCGGCCAGGGAAGCCTCAGCTGGTTCTCGATCGTCGCGATCATCGGCTTCTTCGTGCTCTCCTGGGTCAGCACCTGGTATGTGCGCCATCGCCGCACCACGATGAGCCGGCCGGCACCGAGCCGTGCCCTTCCGCTGCCGAAGGGGCGGGTCATGTGGGCGGTCGCCGTGCTCGTGCTCCTGACCGCCACCAAGAACGTCTACATGGCGAGCATCTCCAGCTACTTCACCTTCTTCGTCATCGAGAAGTTCGGCATCGACGTGCAGCAGGCGCAGCTCATGCTGTTCCTGTTCCTCGGCGCGGCCGCGGCCGGAACCTTCCTCGGCGGGCCGATCGGTGACCGTTACGGCGCCCGCTTCGTCATTTGGTTCTCGATCCTCGGCGTCATCCCCTTCGCCTTGCTGTTGCCCTATGCGAACCTCTTCTGGACCGGGGTCCTGTCGATCATCATCGGCCTGATCTTCTCCTCGGCCTTCTCGGCAATCGTCGTCTTCGCCCAGGAGCTAGTGCCGGGTCGCGTGGGGCTGATCGCCGGCGTCTTCTTCGGTTTCGCCTTCGGCTTCGGCGGCATGGGCGCGGCCGTGCTCGGCATCTTTGCCGACCGGCAGGGCATCGAGTTCGTCTACACCATCTGCTCCTATTTGCCGCTGCTTGGCATCCTCACGATCCTGCTGCCGAAGATCCCCACGCGATAGGCTCTTCGCGCCGAAATCGCTTCCGTTTTCACCGGGCGCCGCCATGCGACGCCCGGTTTTCGTCTTGCGCCACAAGCAGCACTCGACACCCCATCCCCGTCGCAGCCCCACGTAATCATTCATCAATTTTTGCGCGCTACGGTCGTCTGACGGGCTTGGGCAGGGGTATAGAATGCAGGGGCGAACGGCGATTCCGGCCTTTCTGGCGACGTTGCTATTTGCAACGGCGGCATCGGCCGAGACCCTGAACCTGCTGATCTGGGAATCCTATATCGACCAGAAGATCCTTGATCGCTGGACGTCGATAACAGGCGTCGCGGTGCACCAGGTCTATTACGATAGCGGCGACACCCGCGACGAGGTGCTGGCCGATCCGAACAGCCGCGTCGATCTGGTGGTAACCGGCGAAAACAGCGCCGCCCTTTTCGGCCGCAAGGGCGTGCTCGAAAAGCTCGACGAGACCAACGTCGCCTCGCTCCGGGACTATGACGAAAGCTGGCGCAAGCGCTGCTCGGGCCGAGGCCTGCCCTATCTTTGGGGCACGATGGGCATCCTCTACCGATCGGACGTCGTTCCGGAGGCGCCGGCCTCCTGGCAGGATCTCATGCGACCAACCCCGGCACTCTCCAAGCATGTCGCCATGTACGACGACCACAACGAGGCCTTCGTCGCGCCGCTGATGCTGCTCGGCCAATCGATCAACACCAACGACAGCGCCACCTTGAAGGCCGCCTTCGGCCTGATGAAGGAACAGGCGCCCTCGGTGCTCACCTACGAATATATCATCAGCTCGATCCAGAACCCGACGGTCAGCAAGGACATCTACATGGCGCTGGGCTACAGCGGCGACCAGCACGTGCTGAACGACAAGGCAGGCACGCCCGGCGTCTGGCGCTACGCCGTTCCCAAGGAAGGCACGCTTTCCTGGCTCGATTGCATGTCGGTCGTCGCCAAATCCCCGAACAAGGACCGCGCGCTCGCTCTCCTCGACTATCTCGGCTCGCCCGGCAGTGCTGCCGCGAACGCGCTGGCGCTCAACATGCCGACGGCAAGCCGGGCAGCCTATGCGCTCCTGCCGGAAGAAGTCCGCGCCGACCCCGCCATCTACCCCTCACCCGACATCCTGGCCAAGAGCCAGTATCAACAGGAACTGTCCACAGAGTCGGTGCAATTGCGCCGGCGCATCATCAGCACATTGGCGAACTTCCAGTGAATCTCGGCAAACGCGCGCTCATCCTGATCTTCCCCGTCGTTCTCGCTGGCTACCTACTGGCGGCAGTCTCGGTCCACGTCACGCAGAGCCGCTCCATCCGCGCGCTCGAACACGCCAAACTGTCGCAGCGTCTGGAACATGCGGCCGCCGTGTTCCAGAACGAGATCGGCCGCAGCAAGGGCTTCCTCAATGCGCTCTTGAACGGCAACTCGCTGCGCCAGTATGTGTCCGAAACGGATGAGAACTACCGCGCCAATGCGCTTGGTGTCAGGCTGCAGGAAAGCATCAAATCACTCCTGGACGACCCGACGGGCTACGTGTCGCTGGCGCTGCTGACTTCCGATCTGAAGACGGACTACTATTTCGAAAACAGCTGGGACCCCTTCGCCCAGATCGACGAGGCCCAGCTCAACCTCGCCCGTCGATTGATCCGCGAAGACACGCTCGCCGACTGGACCTATCTTTACGAAGCGGGACAAAGACCACGCATCGTTTATTCCTTCTTCCTCGATCCGGTCGCCTTCACCCGGCCGCTGCCGAGCAAGAAATCGAGCGCTCTGCTCGTCCAGGTCGCGATCCAGCCGGACCGCTTCCTCGACATGCAGCAGGCGCTGAAGAAGGAATACGGCTCCGACATCGTGCTCCAGCCCTGGCCGCTGGCGATTACCGAAGACCTTTCGGCAAGCGTTCATCTCGGGCCCTCGCTCTATGCGACGCTCACGGTTTCGAGCGAACATTTCGATGCGCTGTTGGCCAGGCAGAAGATCCTGCTGGCGCTCGGCGCCGTGGCGATGAGCCTGTTCTCGATCTGGCTGATCATCATGCTGATCCGCCGCTTCATTACCGACCCGATCGCAAGCCTCGACGCCAACGTGATGGCGGTGATGGTGGGCGCGCGCGACGAGATCCGCGACATGGAGGAGAAAGGCGAGATCGGGCGGCTGACGGAAAATATCCGCGAATTGCATCGGCAGTCGGTGCAATCGCTGAAACTCGTGCAACGCAGTTCTTGGACCGACACCCTGACCGGCATCAGCAACCGCGGCCATTTCAACGCACTTGCCGCCGGCGCCGTGCGCGAGGCAATCGCCGCCGGCGAGAAGTGCAGCCTGCTGTTTATCGACATCGACAACTTCAAGTTCGTCAATGACAAGCACGGCCACGAGATCGGCGACGAGCTCCTGAAGACGCTGGCCGTCCGCATCGGCGAGCGTGTCGATGCCATTACCGAGCGGCGCGGCCAGAAGCCGGCCATTCTTGCCCGCCTCTCCGGCGACGAATTCGCTGTGTTCGTGCGATCGCGACCCGGCGACGGAACGGTCCGGGAAATCTCGGCCGCCATTCTGGGATTGTTCGAGGACGGCTTCGAAGTCTCCGACAAACGCTATCCGGTGACCGCAAGCATCGGCGCGGCGATCTGCCCGGACGATGCGACCAACCTTGCCGAGCTGATTTCGAATGCCGATGCCGCGATGTATCAGGCAAAGACCAGCGGCAAGAACCGTTCGGCCCGTTTCTCGCGCGCGCTTCACGATAAGCGCACGCGGCTGCGCCAGATCCAGGACGAGCTGCGCGCGCTCGATCCGGACGAACAGTTCCATCTCGTTTACATGCCGATGGTCGACACCGAAGGCCGCGTCACCGGCTGCGAAGCGCTGCTGCGCTGGTACTCGCCGGTCCTCGGCAATGTTACCCCGGATGAATTCGTGCCGATCGCCGAAAGCTCCGGTCTCTTCACCAAGATCGACTGGTGGGTGATCAACAAGGCGATGTCCGATTGCCGGCAGCTCAAGGCGCTGTTCGGCCCGGAAACGGTGCTGGCAATCAACATCTCCTCGGCCGAACTGCACTCCAAGGCGATTGCCGACCATTTCTCTGACTGCCTGGAGCGACATGGGCTGGAGGCGCGTTCGATCGAGATCGAGCTCACCGAAACCTTCGCCGTCAAGTTCAGCGACCAGCTTCGCCGCAACATCGACGCCCTGCGCCAGAATGGCTTCCGCCTTTCGATCGACGATTTCGGCGCCGGCTACACGTCCGTGCAGCAGATCATCGAATACACGGCCGATACTATCAAGCTCGACCGGGCGCTGGTCTCGAACCTCACCGCGTCGCAGTCGCTGCCGGTGCTCAAGGCGCTCATCGCGCTCTGCCACGCCAAGGACGTCGCCGTCGTCGGCGAAGGCATCGACACGCCAGAGAAGCTCTCGATGCTGACTGCAGCCGGTTGCGATCTGTTCCAGGGCTATCTCATCAGCAAGCCGCTGCCGATTGAAGATCTCGGCATCTGGGCGCTGACGCGCACCGCCCGCTACGCGCACGACGAAGGGCTGGATGACGTACAAACTCGGCAGGCCATCGCCTGAACGGTGGCGATTGCGGGAATCGCTGCCTGGACTCCCATTTTCCCTTGACCTTGCCGCCCTGCCGTCCTAACCGCAGCGCAGCAATTTCGGGATATCGGGGGCTGCAATGAAGGTTCTTCTCATCGGATCGGGTGGGCGCGAGCACGCCCTTGCATGGAAGATTGCGCAGTCTCCCAAACTGACGAAGCTCTATGCGGCACCGGGCAATCCCGGCATCGCCGAAGAAGCCGTCATCGTCGCGCTCGACACGGACGATCATGCGGCCGTCGCCGATTTTTGCCGCAAGGAAGCGATCGATTTCGTCGTGGTCGGTCCTGAGGGCCCGTTGGTCGCCGGTCTCGCCGACGTCCTGCGCGCAGCCGGCATCGCCGTCTTCGGCCCGTCTGCCGCCGCCGCCCAGCTCGAAGGCTCCAAGGGCTTCACCAAGGATCTTTGCGCCCGCTATGACATTCCGACCGGCGCCTATGGCCGCTTCACCGATGCCGAAAGCGCCAAGGCCTATGTGCGCGCCCAGGGCGCGCCCATCGTGATCAAGGCCGATGGCCTGGCAGCCGGCAAGGGTGTCACCGTCGCCATGGCGCTCGATGAGGCGCTCGCTGCCGTCGACGATTGTTTTGCCGGCGCCTTTGGTGCTGCCGGCGCCGAAGTGGTGGTCGAGGCCTATCTCGATGGTGAGGAAGCAAGCTTCTTCTGCCTGTGCGACGGCAAGACCGCGCTGGCGCTTGCCTCCGCGCAGGATCACAAGCGCGTCGGCGACGGCGATACCGGGCCGAATACCGGCGGCATGGGCGCCTACTCGCCCGCTCCGGTCATGACCACGGAAATGATCGAGCGCACGATGAAGGAGATCATCGAGCCGACGATGCGCGGCATGGCGGAAAGCGGCCATCCCTTTTCCGGCGTCTTCTTTGCCGGCCTGATGATCACCGCCAAGGGCCCGGAGCTAATCGAATACAATGTCCGCTTCGGCGACCCGGAATGCCAGGTGCTGATGATGCGGATGAAGAGCGATCTTCTCCCGTTGCTCTATGCCGCGGCGACCGGCACGCTCGCAGGCATGGTGGCCGATTGGCGCGAGGAGACGGCGCTGACCGTCGTGATGGCCTCCAAGGGCTATCCTGGCAGCTACGCCAAGAACACGCCGATCACCGCCCTGCCCGTGGCCTCGGCCACCACCAAGGTGTTCCACGCTGGCACAGCGATGAAGGATGGCGCCCTGGTCGCGACCGGTGGCCGCGTGCTCAACATCACCGCAACGGGCGCAAATGCAGGCACGGCCAAGGACAGAGCCTATGCGGCGGTCTCGGCCGTTTCCTGGGACAACGGCTTCTACCGGCACGATATCGGCTGGCGTGCGGTTGCACGCGAGAAAGCGTGATCCGGAGCGGAACTCATTTCCGGATCATTCTATTTTTACCAATTCTCCTGACGGGAAAGTAAGGGAGTGCGCATATTCTCGCCGCTAACAATTGCGGGAGAAAGCGTATGCGCCTGTTGCTGATCACCACCGTCCTCGGGCTTGCCGCCGGCAACGCAGAGGCGTCGTCGATCGAGGCGCTCGCGTCGCGCACGACCGACAACGCCAGTGTCGCCACCGTCTCCTGCGCCGCGTGCCCGCCGCTGCAGTCGAAGAAGAAGGTGACCTATGTGGTACCCACGATCGCTGCGGGCGGCGAAACGGTCGAGCTCAAGAAAATCAACGGCGAGATGAAGATGGTGCGCACCGAAGCCTGGCTCGGTGGCTCCCCGGTCGTCTTTGTCAGCAAGCCTTCGCAGGAGATCATCAAGGCGGCTTCCGCCGACAGTGATGCCTCCCCGACGGTCGTCGTCTCGACGAATGCGGACGACCAGAACCCGGTGGCGGACGACGCGAAGATGATCGCGATCGACCAGACCGCAAAGACCGCCGCGGTCACGCCGATCGGTGCCTCCATGGGCGGCTCAGTTGCACCGCCGACCGAAGGCGGCTCACAGCAATTTGATCCGTCCACCCTCGAACTTCGGCTAGACTGATCTCCTATCGGGAAAGTTCCCTGCCCCGCTCAGCTGTCCCCTGCATGCAAGGCTGACGGGCGTTTCGCTGCACAGCGAGAGATTGCGCCCCTGAGAGAAGCAGGGGCGCAATCTTTTATTATGGGCCTTCCAATCCTTCGATCCGCGCGACCAGCGCCTCGATCTGCCTGTCCGAATAGACTTCGATGCCATTGCCGGCGAGCAATGCTGCCGTCACACCCTCGCCCGGATGGCGAGCGCCGGAAAAGCTGCCGTCATAGACGAAGCCGGATCCGCAGGACGGGCTGCCATCAATCAGCAGCGCAAAACGACAGCCGGTTTCCTTCGCCAGCGAAAGCGCGTTTTCGGCGGCCCGCACGAAGTCTTCGGTCACGTCGCGGCCGGTGATCTCCACCACCCTCGCCTCGCCTTCGAGCACATCCTTGCCGACGGCGCCTGAAGCAATTTCCGCTGGCGGGCGCGGCACCGGCATGCCGGCAGACATTTCCGGACAGATGGTCACGAGACGGCCTTCGGCGCGCCAGCGATCGATCGCCGGATGAAGGAGCGGTTTCGACTGACCGTCATAACGGACGGCATGGCCCATGAGACAGGCGCTGACGAGGATCTTTGCGGGCATATGCCTTCCTACTCCGAGGCGGTGATGGTCATCAAGCGCGATCCCGACCCTACAGCGCCGCGCTGCATGACTTCGTCCTCAAATCGAGGTCGATTTAAGGAGACATGCAGTGGGCAGCCACGCGCGTCAGATCCAGCGATCGTTTTCCGCCGTGCGTTCGCCGCCCTCATGGCCGGTGTTGAGGGTGCCGCGCGGCTCGATCAGCAGCATCTTCACCTCGCGATCTGCATAGGGCTTGTGCTCGACGCCCTTCGGCACGACGTACATCTCTCCTGGCCCAAGCGTCACCGAGCCATCGCGGAAATCGATGCGCAGAGCACCTTCGAGTACGATGAAGGCCCCGTCGGTGTCCTTGTGATCATGCCAGATGAAGTCGCCCTCGATACGCACGATCTTGAACTGATAATCATTGAGTTCGGCAATGACGCGCGGCTGCCACTGATCGCTGAAGAGCGAGAGTTTTTCGGTGAAATTGATCGGCTTGTAGGTCTTCGTCGCGGTATCCATCTGCTGCCTCCATCTGTGTGATGGAGACAGGATATAGGTCGCCTCACGGCGACCTGCTTGAACGTTTGTGCGGGAGCAACAGCGGATGCTTCCGGCGAGCCGGCAGCCGACCGCTTCGCCTTAGCCTGCGATCTTGGAGAAGTCCGCGACAGTGCCGGTTGCCGAACGGATCAGGCCAAGCAGCGCCAGGCGGTTCGCACGGATCGCGGCATCGTCATCATTGACCAGCACGTCGTTGAAGAACTGATCGACCGGTTCGCGCAGCCTTGCCAGCGCTTCCATCGCCGAACGGAAGTCTTCCTTGGCGATCGCGTTGCGCGCTTCGCCCGAGCCGGTTTCGACGGCCTGGTGCAGCGCCTTTTCGGCATCGAGACGGAAGAGGCCGGCATCGACAGCGTCGGCGACGGTCGTTCCCTTCTTCTCTTCGGCCGCGAGAATCTGGGTCGCACGCTTGGTGCCGGCCAAGAGGTTGCGGCCTTCCTCGTCGGTGATAAAGGCCGTTAGCGCCTCGACGCGGCGGGCAATCATCAGGAGGTCGTCCGAATCCGACGTCAGCACCGCGTCAATCAGGTCGTGACGGGCGCCGAGATCGCGCAGATAGACCTTGAGCCGGTCATGGAAGAAGGAGAGCAGATCGGCGGAAACGTCGCCTGCAAGCGCCGGCTTCTGTGCTCGGAGAGCAACGAGCGCGGCTTCGAAGGCCGGGAGCAACGCCAGGCGCGCCTTGCCTTCCAGGATCAGGCGGATAACGCCGAGTGCCGCGCGGCGAAGCGCATAGGGATCCTTCGAGCCGGTCGGCTTTTCGTCGATCGCCCAGAAGCCGACGAGCGTGTCGAGCTTGTCGGCAAGCGCGACGGTCACCGCCACCGGATCGGTCGGCACGCGATCGGACGGGCCCTGAGGCTTGTAGTGATCCTCGAGCGCATCGGCGACCGACTGCTCTTCGCCTTGAAGCAGCGCGTATTTGTGACCCATGATGCCCTGAAGCTCGGGGAATTCACCGACCGCTTCGGTGCGCAGGTCCGCCTTGGCGAGCACCACGGCGCGGTCGACGAGCTTCTGATCCGCGCCGATCACCTTGGCGAGTTCAGCAGCAAGCGCCCGGATGCGGGCGACGCGTTCGCCCTGCGTGCCGAGCATGGCGTGGAAGGTGACGTTCAGCGCGTCGAGCTTGGCCATGCGCTGGTCGAGCGGCTTCTTGAGATCGAGAGCGAACTTTTCCGCGGACGCTTCCAGCGTTTCGAGATCCGGCAGGTTGCCCTGGTCGCGGTGCCAGAAATGGGCGGCGTCCGAAAGGCGGGCGCGCACGACCTTGCCGTTGCCGTGCACGATCTCCTTGCCGCCGTCCTTCGCCTCGATGTTCGAAACGAGGATGAACTTGTTGGAGAGCGTTTCGGCGCCAGGTGCGCGGGTGACGAAGCACTTCTGGTTGGTCTTGATGGTCAGACGGATGATTTCCGAGGGAATTTCGAGATAGGCATCCTCGAAGCTGCCCATCAGCACCTGCGGCCATTCGACGAGGCCGGAGACCTCTTCCAGGAGACCCTCGTCCTCGACGAGTTCCAGCCCGTTGGCGAAAGCGACGTTACGCGCATCGGCAAGGATCATTTCCTTGCGGCGCTCGCCATCGAGAACGACCTTCGCCTTTTCGAGCTTCTCAGCGTAGTCGGCAAAGCGCCGAACCGTAATCGCCTCAGGCGCGTGGAAACGGTGCCCATAGGTAACGTTCGAGGCAACGATGCCGTCGACTTCAAACGGGATCACATGCGTTTCCTCGGTTTCCGAGCCGAACGTGCATACGATCGACTGCAGCGGGCGGACCCAGCGAAGCGCACCGGGCTTTGCCGACGCAACGCCGGAGCGCATCGGCTTCGGCCAGGGGAAATTGCGGATGATGCCGGGCATCGCCTCGGCGATGATCTCTTCGGCCGGACGGCCCGGCTTGACGATATGGGCGACGTAGAAATCGCCCTTCTTCGGATCGCTGTGGACATGCGCCTCGCTGATCGAGGAGAGACCGGCGCCACGCAGGAAGCCTTCGATCGCCTTCTCGTTGGCGTCGGTGCGCGGGCCCTTGCGCTCTTCGCGAATATCGGCGGAGCGGGCGTTGAGGCCACGGATATCGAGCGTCAGCCGGCGCGGCGTCCAATATTCGCGCGCACCCTCATAGGTCAGGCCCGCCTCGACCAGGGCATCGGTCAGCAGCTTCTTGAGGTCGCCGGCCGCCTTGCGCTGCAGGCGGGCAGGAATTTCCTCGGAGCGGAGTTCGATAAGAAGATCGGGCATGGGAGCGACTTTTTCTGTTCCTGACGGTTGCGGCGGACTTAGCAATCTCTGGCAAGAATGTCACCAAGCTCGTCGATGATTTTGGCGGGACGCCTGCGTTTGGGGCCGGTTTCACCAGCCGCCGCCGCCACCACCGCCGCCACCGCCGCCGGAGAAGCCGCCGCCGGTCGAAAAGCCTGACGATGACGATTTGGGCGGCGGAGGCAGGGACGAGGTCATCGTGTCGGCCATCGAGCCGGCAAAGCCGCCGATACGGTCGCCGAAGGTGCTCGAGCCGAAGCTGTCGCCGTGGTACCAGCTCGGCTGATAGGCGGCTGCGGCCGCCGCTCCGGCAGCCGCGGCAAGCAGCCAGCGATCGAAGGTCGCGGTCCAGGGCTTTTCAACGCCGAGCGCTACCGCATAAGGCAGAAGCGTCTCGAAATGCCGGGGCGACATTTCAGGTGCGCCCTGCATGTTCATCCGGTCCTTTTCGGCGAGCGTCATGTACTGCCTAAGCCCGTCGATACCATCCATCATCCGCGTGCCGAGCGGCGTCGGCGCACCCATCAGGAAGAAGAACAACACGTTGACGAGGACGATGGCGCCGATCACGAACAACAGCGGCAACTCATCGGTTTCGGCTGCCGAGTAGAAGACGGCTGCGAGGATCGCCGAGAAGATCGTGAAGGCCACGAAGCCGATGAAGGCGACCACCACGATCGACATGATCCGGCTCATCAGGCTCTTCTCACGGCGCAGCGACTTGCCGAATGAGACGGCGAGGATCGACACGAAGAAGGCGATGAAGACGGGAACGATTACCAGCGGCAGGCTGTCTTCGCTGAGATCGCCGAAGAGGAAGACCGCCGCGACCGCCAGGACCGACAGGACGACCCCGGCGACGATGTAGCCGCTGTTCGCCAGGTAGTACTTGCCGCGATGCTCGCGCTCCATGGCATTGCGAAAATCCGCACCGGTCGCCTGCACTCGTGTGCCATGAGCGCGATCGATCGTGAGCGTGCCGCCGGCCGCATTGACCGCCTTCATGACGGCCGCTTCGCCGGTCGGCAGTTTTTCGTTGCTTCCCTTGCCGGTGGCGGCGATGACGATGGCGTTCTTGAGATCTTCGAGAACCACGTGGCCCTTGACCGCGAGGTTGAGTGCTGCCGCCGACAGTGCGGTCCAGCCTTCGCCGGAAAAACCCTTGTTGTCGATGTAGTTGACCAGCGCCGGCGAGATGCCTTCCGGCGGATCCCAGCGCGGCACCATGACGCCGCGGTCCGGGTCACGCCCGACCCGCAACCAGGCCTGGCTGTAGTAGATGAGGACGAGGACGAGCCCGGCACCGGCGATGACAAGCGCGAGGTGGTCACGCAGCCACCAGGCGTTCTCCTGGCTGGAGGACGGCCGGTCGATGCTGCCCTTCGGCATCTTGATGGCGATCGTCAGCCCTTCGCGCGGATCGAGACGGCGGGTGGTGGCGAAAAAGATCTCGCTGCCGTCCCGCGAGGCTCGGGCGTCCTTGCCGGTCGCGCCGTAGCCGCCGGTGAAGAAATCGAGTGCTTCGGCCCTGACGCCTTCCGGTAGGGTCACCGTGGCGCTCGCCTCGTCGATCGGGAAGTCCCACTCCGTGCCGGTCACGTTCCAGTAGAGTTCGTCGTGATCGTCGAAGAAACGGATCTGCCGGCCGGTCTCATAAGTGAACTGGAAGGTGTGCTCTCCCGGCTCAAGAAAGACCTCGGCCGATCCGGTGTAGATGCGGATGCCGCCGCTGATCGTCTCGGTGCGGTACGGCTCCTCCTCGCCGTCGCGCTCGACCGAAAGCAGCTTGAAGTCCACCTTGCTGCGCTTGCCCTTCGCATCGGTGAAGGTCAAAGGCAGGTCACGGTAGATGCCCCGGCGGATCTTGTCGCCCTCGACCGTCGCCGTGATCGTCTCGGTGACCGTCATCGTGCCGTCCTTGGCAAGGTCGATGACGGAGCGATAGGCGGAGAAGACTTCCTCCGCCCGCCCGATGCCCGCCGTCGCCAGCAAAAGAACCAGAACGGCGAATGCGGCAGCGAGACGGGCCATGCGGATCAAGCTTTCTTCCGGTTGAGGGTCAAGTTCCGGTTGGGGGTCAAGGCGTGGCGATTTGATAAGTTAGAGCGGGATGCGGGCGGAAAACGGCATACACTTTTCCTCATCCCGCTCTCGATCACGGCCGGTCGCCGGTGAATTCGACGCCGAGGGATGCGAGCGCGTCCCAATAGGCCGGATAGGTCTTGGCGACGCAGCCAGGGTCCTCGATGGTGATGCCATGGATCTTCAGGCCGGCAAGCGCGAAGCTCATGGCGATGCGGTGATCGGCGAAGGTGTCGATCGAGGCCGGCAAGGTCTGGCCGGCAAGACCCGGGTCGGAAGAGACGATGAGGTCGTCGCCTTCCTCATGCGCAAGGTCCGGCCGGATGGCGGTGAGGCCGAGCGACAGCGCGCGCACGCGGTCGCATTCCTTGACGCGCAGATTGGCGAGACCGACGAAGCGCACCGGCGTGTTGTTGAAGGCGGCGAGCACCGCGATCGTCGGGATCGCGTCCTGCATCTGCGAACCGTCGATGACAGCAGGCAGGTTCGGGAAGCTTGAGATCACCGCATGGGCGCGCGCATCCGGCTGGGAGAAGGCCGTTGCCGGGACGCCTAGGTCGATGGCGCCGCCGGTCAGCACTTCCGCCGCCCAGAGATAGGTTGCAGCCGACGCGTCAGGCTCGATGACATAGTCGGCCGCACGATAACCGGTCGGGGCGACCTGCCAGACGGACGGGCTCACCTGCTCGACCTCGGCCCCGAAGGCGCGCATGGCGGCAACCGTCAGGTCGATGTAACCACGCGCGCCGATCTCGTCGCCGGCAAGCTCGATGCTGACAGGCCCCTTGGCGCCCGGAGCCGCCATCAGCAAGGCAGAGACATACTGGCTGGAAAGGCCGGCATCGATGACGACGCGGCCGGCCGGAAAGCCGCCGGTGCCCTTGACGGTGACCGGCGGGCAGCCGGTCTCGGAGGTGACCTCGACGCCGAGGGCGCCGAGTGCTTCGACCAGCGGCTTGATCGGGCGCTTGCGCATATGCTGGTCGCCGTCGACGACGACTGTGCCATCGACGAGAGCGGCCGCCGCCGTCAGGAAGCGCGTCGCCGTTCCGGCATTGCCGAGGAACAGCGGTGCAGCCGGCGGGAGCAGCTTGCCCGTGCTGGTCACGACGAATGTGGTTTCATCCGGCTCGCTGACCTCGACACCCATCGCCCTGAGCGCATCCGCCATGTAGCGGGTGTCGTCGCTCTTCAGCGCACCCGTCAATCGGCTCGTGCCTTTCGCAAGGCCGGCCAGCAAAAGCGCGCGGTTGGTGATCGACTTCGAGCCCGGCGGGCGCACATGGCCGCGCAGCGGATGGTCGGTCGGCAGGATGGTCAGCTTCTTCATGGTATCGGTGGTCATCGAATGAGGTCTCTTGATGCGAATGAGCCGCGGCGGGAGCCCGCGGCCGGGATGTTCGTGGCGATCGGAACCGCGGATGGAAAGGTCAGAACTTGACCTGCGGCACCGCGCGATCGGCTTCGTTGGTGATCTCGAAATAGCCGGCTTTGACGAAACGGAAGGCGTTGGCGATCAGGTTCGACGGGAAGCTCTCGACCTTGACGTTGAGATCGCGGGCAGCGCCGTTGTAATAGCGGCGCGACATCTGGATCTCGCCCTCGATCGTCTCCAGTGAGCGCTGCAGTTCGGCGAAATTCTCGTTGGCCTTCAGATCCGGATAGGCTTCGGCAAGCGCGAACAGCTTGCCGAGCGCCTGGGACAGCGCGCCTTCGGCCTGCGCTCGCCCCTCGACATCGCCTGCAGGCACCGCTTGCGCCCGGTTGCGCATGGCGATCACCTCTTCGAGAGTCGACTTCTCGTGCGCCGCGTAGCCCTTCACGGTTTCGATCAGGTTGGGGATGAGATCGGCACGACGCTTCAACTGCACATCGATGCCGGACCAGGCCTCCTCGGCGATCTGCCGCGCCTTGACGAGACCGTTATAGACGAAAACCAGATACAGGATCACGACGACGGCGATTGCCAGACCGATCATAGGGTGCCCTCCAAAATTGCCCGGCCGAGATTAGCACCGGCTTTCAAGCTGCAAAGGCCTTTCTACCGCAATTGCGCGGAGAAACGCACTCCTCCCTAACTGTCGCTTCAAACGGAGACAATGCGCATTCCCCCTCGTGAACACAGTGTTCGCGTGCGGCGTCCAATCCCTGTTCCAACGGGAACGGCAGCATTGCTGACCTTCAGCCATATTCCAATCCAGAGAGCAACTCCTGGAAAACGAAGCTAAGGTCATGAAAACGTTCGCACCCCTCATCAACGCAATCGCCTTCACGGCGCTTTTCGTTGCCTATGCGAACGTGTCCATCGCAGAGGAAAAGCCGGTCGGTGTTCGTCGCGCCTTACAGACCTATGCGGGTCAGATCTACACCGGCGCCTACCCCACCCTGGACCAGGCCAACAACGCTGCCGCCATCGTCAATGTTGTTTGATCACGCAAGGATACGGCCGGCGATATGCTCGGCGGCCTCATTGGCGCCAAGCGTCGTCACATCGATCTCGACAACCGCATGACCATTGCCCCGCAGCAATCTGTGTCTGGCCCTAAGGTCCAAAAGGATCGCAGGATCGGTCAGCTTGTGTTGCTTTGACCGTCCGGCCCTTGTCAGCCGCTTGAGATTTTCCTCGACATCGCAATCGATGACGACCGCAACGAAGCGGGCGCCGCGCAGGCGCGCAAGCTCGGCGTAGTCTTCGAAGGCGCGGGTGTCGGAGGCGTCATCCGAGAGCGCATCGGTAAAGACGAAGGATTGTTCCCCTGGCGCCCTCGCCAAATGGTCCAACACACTCTCACGGATCGCCGCGCGCAGCGATCGATAGAGCGGTGTGCCGCGCGCAAACAGCGCCTCGGCCGGATTGATCAGCGTGTGGTTGTCGGCAAGCCGCGCGCCCAGCCTTTCGGCCAGATGGCGCGCGATCGTCAGCTTGCCGGTTCCCGGCCAGCCGTTGATGTGAACGACGAGGCCGGACGGTTGCGTGATCAAGCCGCGTCCCGGTTGAAGTTCGCGCCGCCAGCGTCGGTCAGCAGGAAGGCTTCGCCGCAGGCCTTGGCCAGCGCTCGGACGCGCAGGATGTAGCTCTGGCGTTCGGTGACCGAGATGACGCCACGGGCATCGAGCAGGTTGAACACGTGGCTCGCCTTGATGCACTGGTCATAGGCGGGGAAGACGCATTTGTGCAGCTGATTGTTGCTGTGATCGCCTGGTGCGCCGGCGGCCAACAATGCCTGGCACTCCGCTTCGGCATCGATGAAGTGCTGATGCAGCATGGCGGTGTTGGCGTATTCGAAATTGTAGCGCGAATATTCCTGTTCCGCCTGCAGGAAGACGTCGCCATAGCTGATCTTCTCGGCGCCTTCGCGGCCGTTGAAATTCAGGTCGTAGACGTTGTCGACGCCCTGCACATACATGGCGAGACGCTCGAGACCGTAAGTCAGTTCACCGGAAACCGGCGAGCATTCGATGCCGCAGACCTGCTGGAAATAGGTGAACTGCGACACTTCCATGCCGTCGCACCAGCACTCCCAGCCGAGGCCCCAGGCGCCGAGCGTCGGGCTTTCCCAGTCGTCCTCGACGAAGCGGATATCGTGCAGCAGCGGGTCGAGGCCGATCGCCTCCAACGAGCCGAGATAGAGCTCCTGCAGGTTGGACGGGTTCGGCTTCAGGAGCACCTGGTACTGGTAATAGTGTTGCAGGCGGTTCGGGTTTTCACCGTAGCGGCCATCGGTCGGGCGACGCGACGGCTGCACATAGGCTGCCCGCCAGGGGCGCGGACCAAGCGCGCGCAGGGTCGTTGCCGGATGGAAGGTACCGGCGCCCACTTCCATGTCGTAGGGCTGCAGGACGGCGCAACCCTTGTCGGCCCAGTAGTTGTGCAAAGTCAGGATCAGGGCCTGAAACGAGCGCTTCGGGTTCATATGATCGGGCAGAGTGGTCATGGATCGCGTCCGGATTTCTTCATATAAATTGAGCCGGACAGGTGCCACGCCTGATGAGAAGGGTCAAGCAACTACAGCGCCGGCCCGCCATTTAGACGCGCCGGAGCGTCCGCGTCCTTTGATCTCGCTATTCGTCTTCGCGTTTCAGCCTGTACTCACCGGTTTCCGGATCCTGGACCAGCGTGCCCTGCGCCCCGGTCCGCTCCTCGCGGCGGGCCTGTTCACGCTGGCGCGTCAATTTCTGCGCATCGGCCACGAACTTGCGGTAGCCGAGCCAGAAGACGAAACCTGCAATCAAGAGCAGGATGAGTTGCGGCATTTTTCCTCCAAAGACATCACGCGTGAGCCAGGGCGCTTCCGATCAAACGCAGTCGTGGAAACGCCCTATCTCATTGTTTTACGCAATTCCGGACGCGAAACCGTCGTACAATTTCGCTGGAATTGCTTGGGCTCAAAGCCCGAACCGCGCCCACAATGCCCTTTCCTCGATTGCTTCGGCAAGACCCGCTGCCGCCGACGCCGCCAAGGGCTCGACAAGGGCGCCGGCCACGGCCGTGCCGGTCTGCCGACGGCCGAAAAGGCTGCGCACCGGCTGGATGAGTTCTAGCCGCGCCTTGTCGCCGTAACGCTTCTTCACCTCGCCGCGCAGATCGCCGAGACCGTCGATTAGCCCCAGCTCCAGCCCGCGCCGGCCAGTCCAGAAAAGGCCGGAGAAGATATCCGGATCATCGGCGAGCATCTGCCCGCGACGCGCCTTCACCATCTGGATGAAGGTATCATGGATGTCTAGCTGCAGGTTCTTCAGAAATGCGATGTCCTGCTCCTTTTCCGGCTGGAACGGGTCGAGCATCACCTTGTTTTCGCCGGCGGTATAGACGCGTCGTTCGACGCCGATCTTCTTCAGCAGCTCCGGAAAGCCGAAACCGCCGGAAACGACGCCGATCGAGCCGACGATCGAGGTCGGATCGGCGATGATCTCATCGCCGGCGAGTGCGATCATGTAGCCGCCGGACGCTGCAACGTCCTCGACGAAGATCAGGACGCGCTTCTTCTTCTCCTGGGCGAGGTCCCGGATACGCTGATAGATCAGGCGCGACTGCACCGGGGAGCCGCCGGGCGAATTGACGGAGATCGTAACCGCAGGCGCTTCCTTGATTGCAAAGGCCTTTTCCAGAAGCGGTGCCGCCGTTGCCAGGTTGAGCGCCGGCCGGAATTGCCCGCCGCCAGCCATGATCGCACCGTGAAGCCGGACAACGGGGATCGTCACGCCTTCCCTGCGAAATCGCCTCGGCAACAACCGTCTCAGGAACGCCTTCATTTCAACTCCTGCCTACTGGATCGCTTTGGAGCAGCGTGAGGAAAACGGCATGGCACCTTTCCTCATGCCGCTCCGATGGCCAAATGTATTGGCCCATCCATGGCATGTATGCACTGCCACGACAAACGCAATGCCGCATACGGTAAATCAGCGGCGGCGATAGGCGGCACGACCGTTGTTGAGATCGTCGACATGATCAGCGAAGCGATGCCCCTCCTCATGCATGACGAGTGGCGCGCGCAACACCAGCCGCTTGCGGCTCTGCTTGATCGCCGTCACCAGGATGCGCACGGCGTTTTCGCCGACGCGCGGATGCAGCGCAGTGATCTCGATGCCGCCGAAGCGGCGGCCGCAGGCGGCGATGATCTCGGCGATCGATTCCGGCCGGGCAATCAACGACAGTTGCCCGCCCGGCTTCATGATCGCGCCAGCCGTCTTCACCCAGACCTCGAAGAGCCCGTCGCTCATCGCATGGGCCTCAGCCTTGAGGCTGTCCGGCGTCTTGCGATCGGAAGCGTCGTTGAAGGGCGGATTCATGATCACGTGGTCGAAGCTGTCATCCGCCAGACCCGCCGCGACACGCGCCTTGCCGGCAAGCGAGACATCGGCCTCCAGCACCAAGACCCGCGAAGCAAAGCGGGCATTCTCAGCCAGCAGCAGGCTGCGACGGGCATACTCCGCCATGATCGGTGAGCGCTCCACCAGCACCACCTCCGCAGCTGCGATCCGCGAAGCGACGGCCATGCCGGCGGCGCCCGCACCGGCGCCAAGATCGGCGATGCGGCAGGGACGGTCCGAGGAAACGAGCGATGCCAGCAGCATCGCGTCCATGCCCGAGCGATGTCCCTGCCCCAGCGGCTGAACGACATGGAACTTGCCGCGATGGAAGGCATCGACGGTTTCGGTTGCGGCCGCCAGCACTGGGTCCGAGTTCACGACCGCAACTCCGCCTCGAGCCCGGCGTCGATCAATATCCGCCGCGCGGCTTCCGCGTCCTCGTCCGCGACCAGAAAACGGCGGGGCAGCAGGCCGAGCGAGCCTTCCAGAATGCTCATCCCCTGATCGGCGATGAGACTTGCGATACCGGCATCCTTCATCAGGCTCTCGGCAAAGGAGAGCACGACGGCATCGTTGGTACGGATCAATTCCTTCATCCGGCGGTTTTTCCTGTCCTATTTCAGCAAGCGGGACAATTCGCCTCTTGCCGCACGGGACACCCCTTCCTATTGTCGAAAGCGACAATGAAAACAGGAGTCCCGGTGTGGGCGTAGTGATACCGCTGGAAGACAGCAAAAACAAACAGGCGTCCGTTAAGCCGCTCGTCGACCTGACAGCGCCGGACATGGAGCGCGTCAACCAGCTCATCCTGTCGAAGGCCGGTTCCGACGTTCAGATGATTCCCGAAGTCGCCAACCACCTGATTTCTTCCGGCGGCAAGCGCCTGCGCCCGATGCTGACGCTCGCCTCCGCCTCGATGTTCGGCTATGAGGGCGACGCCCACGTCAAGCTCGCCACCAGCGTCGAATTCATGCATACGGCGACGCTGCTGCACGACGATGTCGTCGACGAAAGCGACCTTCGCCGCGGCAAGTCCACCGCGCGCACGATCTGGGGCAACCAGGCGAGTGTTCTTGTCGGCGACTTCCTGCTCGGCCAGGCCTTCCGCATGATGGTCGATGTCGGCTCGCTCGACGCGCTCGACGTGCTCTCGACGGCTGCTTCCGTCATCGCCGAAGGCGAAGTTCTCCAGCTTTCCGTCGCCAAGAACATGGAAACGACCGAGGACGATTATCTCCAGGTCATTCGCGCGAAGACCGCGGCACTCTTTGCCGCTGCCGCCGAAGTTGGACCGATCGTCGCCCAGACGAGCAAATCCGACCGCAATGCGCTGAAATCCTACGGCATGAACCTTGGCCTCGCCTTCCAGCTCGTCGACGACGTGCTCGACTATGGCGGCTCGTCGAGCGACCTCGGCAAGAATGTCGGCGACGACTTCCGCGAAGGAAAGATCACGCTTCCGGTGATCCTGTCCTACCGCCGCGGAACGGCAGAAGACCGGGCCTTCTGGCGCGAGGCGATCGAAGGCGGCGACAGCAGCGATCAGAACCTCGAAAAGGCGCTCGGCCTGATCAAGCGCTACGGCGGCTTGAGCGACACCATCGCGCGCGCCCAGCACTACGGCACGATTGCCCGCGATGCGCTGGCACCGCTGCCGGCGTCCCCCTGGAAGTCGGCGCTCACGGAAGTGATCGACTTCTGCATCGACCGGGTAAGCTGACGGGACCTCAACCCTACCGGGACGACCGACAGGATTTTCTTGCCGCATTGCGCCAAAAAAGCCATTCTGTTCCTCAAGAGTTGCGCTGGGCTATATGTGGCTGACTCCGGAAACAACCCTCAGTGGTGCGCAAGACCGAGCAATCGGCACGAAAGGTTTGACATGCGGCAAATGACGATCCTCCGCCTCCTTAGCGGCGCAGCACTGCTGGCTCTCGCCGCAGTCAGCGGCAGCCACCAGGCCTTCGCGGAAGACAAGGTCGCCGCTGTCGAGGAAAGCGAACCCTTTGACATCAAGACGGTGAACACTTTCGCCGGCGCCTTCCTCGCTGCCCGCACCGCCGATACGGACCGCGACTTCGCGTCCGCCACCGAGCTCTACAAGATCGCGCTGCAGTTCGAACCAAACAACAACGACGTCAAGCAGCGGCTGATGATCACCCTGCTGATGGCCGGCCAGTTCGATGAAGGCGCCAAGATTGCCGAGCAGCTGAAGTCAGACCCGGCCGTCGAGCGCATCACCACCGTGATCCGCGCGATCGAAGCGATCCGCAAGCGCGAGTATCGCAATGCGCAGAAACTCCTGAACTACCAAGGCCCCAACGATCTCGACCGGCTGATGAACGGCCTGCTTTCCGCCTGGGCGAAGTTCGGCCAGGGCAAGCCGAAGGAAGCGCTGGCGCAGATCAACGGCCTGGAAGGCCCCGACTGGTTCCGCGTGTTCAAGAACTATCACGCCGGCGCGATCGCGGTTGCCGCGGGCGACAAGCAGACCGCACGGACCAGGCTCAACGATGCCATTCTGGATCGGGAAGGCGGAAGTGCTGCGCCTGACACCTTCATGCGGGCGGTCGAAGCGCTCGCTCGTTTCGAGGCGCGCGAAGGCAACAAGCAGAAGGCGCTCGATACCGTCGCCGTCGGCGAGAACATGGTCAACAACTACACGCCGCTGCAGGCGCTGAGGACCGACATCGAGAACGGTGTTCCGCAAGAACAGCAGGTCAAGAATGCCAGCCAGGGCGCTGCGGCCGTGCTCTTCTCGATTGGTGCTGCGCTCAATCGCGACGGCGCCGAGGATATCGTTTCGCTCTATCTGCAGACCGCCCGCCGGCTCGACCCCGACAGCGCCGACATCCTCGTGATGCTCGGCGGCATCGCCGAAAACCTGAAGAAGCCGAACGAGGCGATCGAACTCTACAAGGCTATCCCGGAGACCTCGCCGATGCGGCGCGTCTCTGAACTGCAACTCGGCCTGAGCTTGGCCAGCATCGGCAAAGTCGACGAAGCGAAGAAGCACCTGAAGGCGCTGATCGACGTCGATCCGAAGAACATCCGCAACTATCTCGCCTATGGCAGCGTGCTCTCCGACGCCAAGGACTACAAGGAGATGGGCACACTCTACGACCAGGCCGTCGAACAGATCGGACCGGTGCCGAAGCGCAGCGACTGGACCGTGTTCTTCCAGCGCGGCATTGCCTACGAGCGCCAGAAGCTTTGGGACAAGGCCGAACCGAGCTTCAAGAAGGCGCTGGAACTCAACCCTGACCAGCCGCAGGTTTTGAACTATCTCGGCTATTCCTGGGTCGACATGAACATCAATCTCGACGAAGGCCTCGAGATGATCCGCAAGGCGGTCGAACTGAAGCCTGACGACGGCTACATCGTCGATTCGCTCGGCTGGGCCTATTTCCGCATGAACCGCTTCGACGATGCGGTGGTGGAACTGGAAAAGGCGGCTGAACTGATGGCCGGCGACCCGACGATCAACGATCACCTCGGTGACGCCTATTGGCGCGTCGGCCGCAAGCTTGAAGCGGTGTTCCAATGGACGCAGACGCTTGAACTGAAGCCCGAGGAAGCTGAGATCCCGAAGATCAAGGCGAAGATCGAAAACGGCCTGCCACCGCTGAAGGAAGAGGTTCCGGCCTCCGCCGATGCCAAGGAAACCGCGCCGAAGAAGGTGACCCCGGAAGCGGAAGCGCCGGCGCCGGACAAGAAGTCCTGATCGATCCATGATCGATGACGGCATCGCGGGCTTCACGCTGACGCGCGCGGCGCCCGCAAAGATCAATCTGGCGCTCCACGTCGTCGGCCAGCGGGCCGACGGCCACCACCTTCTCGAAAGCCTCGTCACCTTTGCCGATCGCGGCGACAGGATCGGCTTTGCATCGGCAGACGCCGATCTCTTTACCGTATCTGGACCCTTTGCCGCCGAACTGCCAATGGATGCCAGCGCCCAGGGCGGCAATCTGGTCCTAAAGGCGCGAGATGTCCTTCGTGAGGAACTGCGGTCCCGCAACCTCGCCGCTGCCGGCCCTGTTCATCTGCATCTCGAAAAGAATTTGCCCCTCGCTTCCGGCATCGGCGGCGGTTCCGCCGACGCGGCGGCGACGCTTCATGGACTTCTCGAACTTTGGCACGCCGCGATCGAACCCTCCCGCCTCGATGCAATGGCATTGACGCTCGGCGCCGACGTACCGATGTGCCTCGCCGGCATTCCTCTCGTGGCGAAAGGCATCGGTGAGGACATCACGCCGCTTGCCGACCTTCCATCCCTGCCCCTCGTACTGGTCAATCCGCTCGTTGCCGTTTCGACGCCGGTGGTGTTCCGGACGCTCGCGAACAAGACCAATGCGCCGCTCGTTTTGCCTCAGGCTTCGGGAACGCTCGACGCGTGGCTGGCGGCAATGGCAACGATGCGCAACGATCTGCAGCCGCCGGCGCAGCAGCTGCAGCCTGTCATCGGCGACGTCTGCCAGTCGCTGATGGAGGCCGGGGCCCTGCTGGTTCGGATGTCGGGCTCAGGCGCCACTTGCTTCGGCATTTTCGACAACGGTGAGCGTGCGGCTGCGACAGCGCGTACTCTTTCGGAGGCGCAGCCCGGCTGGTACGTTCTCGCCTGCAACACGATAGGAAGAGGCAAGTAGAATGGTTGGCATCGACGAAAAACGCCCCTTCATTCCCGTTGGAATTGCTGTCCTCACGGTGTCCGACACCCGCACGCTCGCCGACGACAAATCGGGCGACACGCTGGAGGCGCGGGTGCGCGACGCAGGCCATCGCCTGGAGGCGCGCGCGATCGTCCCAGACGATCGCGCGAAGATTTACGACCAGGTGAAGGCCTGGACGCTCGAACCGACGATCGACGTGGTGATCACGACCGGTGGCACGGGCTTCACCGGCCGGGACGTGACGCCGGAGGCGCTGGAGCCGCTGTTCGAAAAGCGCATGGACGGCTTCTCCGAGGTTTTCCATCGGATCTCCTACGAGAAGATCGGCACCTCGACGATCCAGTCACGCGCAATGGGCGGCGTTGCCAACGCCACCTTCATTTTCGTTCTGCCCGGCTCACCCGGCGCCTGCCGCGATGCGTGGGACGGCATATTGAAGCAGCAGCTCGATTACCGGCACATGCCCTGCAATTTCGTCGAGATCATGCCCCGGCTCGACGAGCACCTCAAACGCGGTTAAGCCCGGATCCTCCACGTCCCATCGCACTTTCGGCCCGTCTGTTACCTTTGGAACTGACAGCCATTTTTCGTGCCTTTAGCGTCCGATCATCAGCCCACCGAAGATCGGACGCCGCACGTTTCTCTTCAGGCTGCAAAGACGCCTCCCCGCCGATATCCCCGGGCGGGGAGAACAAGGGGATACGACGTGCAGCCAGAATGCTGCCCGGCAAGAAATTTACCAGACAAGGTCATTTGAGAGCCACCTTGAGGTGCCGTCCCCTGGGACTGGCACCTTTTTAGTGCACAGCGATCAGGAGCGTCCCGGCGTCGGCTTGCTTTCGGTGACGACCCAGGCCGGAACGAGCTCCGTCGAGAGTTTGCGGACCGCCCGGACATTCGTCATGTCGCCGAGGCATCGATTGCCATCGGCCGCTGCGAGCGCATCATGTTTGTTCACCAGGAAACCCGTTTCCAGCGGCTTTCTTCGCCGGATCAGGCGGCGGAAGAACGGTTTGCGGTGCATTCTGGAATCGGAGAAGCGCGCGGGCGCCCTGTTGAGCGAGACGTATTCGGCAAGCTCGTCGATCCACCGGCCGATCGGACGGGCACCGGGTTCGAGCAGCATCAGCCATTCGCCGCGCGCCGAACGCACGACGTCGCCGAGATTCCAATCGACGTGAAAGCGGCAGCCGGCCGCTTCCGCCACACGCGACGAGCCGTCCTTGGAGCCGTGATCGAGGACAATCACATCACTGACGAGGCCCTCCACGGCGCCGGCGACGAGCACCGACAGCGTCTGCACCAGCTCGGCTTCGTTGTCCCGCGTTTCCATGATGATCGTCAGCATAGCCCGTCCTACCGCATCACACTCACAATTGCTACATGCACTGCTGGCTTGGCTGAAAACCAAACCGGGGAGCACGAAACTCCAAACGTACTGCTCCCGCTTTTTGTTCTTGAATTGTTCTCGCATTCGCGATAGGAAAATAATCAGAACAAAACGGGATCAAAGATCTGATTCCGGGGAGATTCCAATGAACGAGCTGTCTCAGATCAGGCAGGGTGCGCTTGCGCCCGCCAATACGGCAGATGTCGCCGAAGCGATGATGAGCGCAACAGGCTTGCGGATCGATATCGACCGCCGCCGCGGACGCGGCGCCGGGCTCAACACGTCCGGCCGCTTCGAGCCGCAGGCGCGGGAAAGCTTCGACGACGGCTGGGAAAGCCTGGAAGATCTGCCCCCCTTCAAGACCGAAGTCCAGGTCGAGAAGCCGCGGACGGTGATCACCCGAAATGAATCTCCCGATATCTCTTTTGACCGTTCGATCAACCCCTATCGCGGATGCGAGCACGGCTGCATCTATTGTTTCGCCCGCCCCACACACGCCTTCATGGGCCTGTCGGCGGGTCTGGATTTCGAGGCGAAGCTCTTCGCCAAGCCGGATGCCGCGCGGCTCCTGGAGCGCGAACTGGCGCGACCGGATTACAAGGTCAGGCCCATCGCCATCGGCACTAACACCGATCCCTATCAGCCGATCGAAAAGGAATGGCGCATCATGCGCCAGATCCTCGAAGTGCTGAGGGACGCCAACCACCCGGTCATGATCGTCACCAAATCGGCGATGGTCACCCGCGATATCGACATTCTCGCGCCGATGGCCGAGAAGGGACTGGCGCGGGTCGGCATTTCAGTCACCACGCTCGACCGCAAGCTGGCGAGGACAATGGAGCCCCGCGCCGCAACGCCGCCCAAGCGGCTGGAGGCGATTCGTGCCATTGCCGAGGCCGGCATCCCCGCCGGGGTTCTCGTCTCTCCGATCATTCCGGCGCTCAACGACCATGAGATCGAACGGGTTCTCGAAGCGGCAAGGACGGCCGGTGCGACGGAGGCGAGCTATGTGCTGTTGCGCTTGCCGCTCGAAGTCAGCCCGCTGTTTCGCGACTGGCTTCTGCGCAACTATCCGGACCGCTACCGCCACGTCATGTCGCTCGTCCGCTCCATGCGTGGCGGCAAGGACTATGACGCCGAGTTCGGCAAGCGCATGAAAGGCGCCGGCCCCTATGCCTGGCAGATCGGCCGCCGCTTCGATCTCGCCACCAAGCGCCTCGGCTTCAACCCGACACGCCGGCAGCTTCGCGACGATCTGTTCGTGCCGCCGCTCGGAACGGGGGTGCAGCTCTCGCTTCTTTGAAGGTTTTCCGGAATGGCTATTCCGGGTTTGTGGCCAGCGATAGGCACCGAGGATGCCCGGGGGCAATGGGGGAGTTTTCGCCACCGCCCCCTCAGGCAAGCCGGTGTGAACGCTAGAAGGTCGCAAAACAGTTCCGGTGCCCCGCCCCCGCCTGGGGCATCGGCCATCCCCCCGTCCGCCGCCGCACTCGGACCTGGGGGCTTGAAGAGAATCGGTCGATCATGCGAATTAGACTTATGTCTCGCAGGTCGTCCGATTCTCCCCTTTTTCCCGATATCATCGAAGCACCCGATTTCAGTTTTGAACTCTCGGCAAGAGGTGATGGATTTTGGCCGGTCGCCGGCGCCGATGAAGCTGGTCGCGGCCCGCTCGCAGGACCGGTCGTAGCGGCTGCGGTCATTCTCAATCCCGACGCCATTCCCGAGGGCCTCGATGACAGCAAGAAGCTCAGCGCGCAGGCGCGCGAGAAGCTGTTCGACGAAATCCTCGCGACATCGGAGGTATCGATCGCCTCGGCCTCGGCCGGCACGATCGATGCCACGGATATCCGCAAGGCAAGCCTGGAGGCGATGCGACGCGCAGTGGCGGGTCTTCCCTCGACCGTACGCTTCGTACTCGTCGACGGCCGCGACGTGCCGCCCGGGCTTTCATGCCATGCCAAGGCAGTCGTAAAGGGCGACGCACGGTCGCTATCGATCGCCGCCGCTTCGATCGTCGCCAAGGTTACGCGCGATCGCATGATGGCTCGCGCCGACCTCGCGCATCCCGGCTACGGCTTTGCGCTCCATGCCGGCTACGCGACCGTAACCCACCGGCGCGCCATAGAAACGCATGGTCCCTGCGCCCTGCACCGCATGAGCTTCCGGCCCCTGCGGCAGGACTAATAGTGGCTGAGCGGTTCTTCGGAGCGCCGGTTCCGGCTCGCCAGCTTGCCAAAGAAATCTTGTCTGAGACACCAGCGCGTGCCCCATAGGGTCGCGCGCCGACGAATATGCGCGCGCGTAAAGGTTTAACGGGGTCACCGGCGGCGCGCGAGGCGCCCGCAGTGAACCGGGGGCATGCGCGCTATCGTCTCAGCGATCCACCCAGCGTATCGCCGGGAGGCCAGTGCCTGCAGCCAAACCTGGTGCATGGCCCAAACAAAAAGCCCCGCACGGGGCGGGGCTCTTCAAATCCGGAATGTCCCGAGGACTAGTTCAGGCGTGCCTTGACTTCGCCAAGCGCCTTCGTGAACAGATCTCTCTGTGCACCGGCGTCGGCCTTGGCGGCGACGACCTTCTCGGCAGCGGCAATCGCCAGATCGACGGCAGCGGAACGGACGGCGTTGATCGCGTCGCTTTCAGCCTGCTTGATCTTCTGCTCCGAGAGAGCCGTGCGACGGGCAACGTATTCCTCGGTCTTCTGCTTGGCTTCCGCCGTCAGCATTTCGGCTTCGCGCTGAGCGGCAGCGACGATACCGGCAGCTTCCGCTTCGGCATCCTTACGCTTGCGCTGGTACTCGGCGACAAGGCTCTGTGCTTCTTCGCGCAGACGCTTGGCTTCGGTCAGCTCGTTGCCGATCTTTTCGGCGCGGGCGTCGAGCGCCTTGCCGATCATGCCCGGAACCTTGAGATAGGCGATCAGGACGAAGAACAGGATCAGGCCGACGAGGGCATAGAAGGTCGCATCAAGATGCATGGTTCAGTGCTCCTCAGTTACCGGCCGATGCCTTGACGGCAGCGGTGATCTCGGCCTTGGTGACGGTTCCACCGATCAGCTGCTTGACGACAGCGGTCGCGGTTTCCTCAGCGATGGCGCCGACGTCAGCCAGTGCCTTTGCCTTGATGTCGGCGATGCGGTCTTCCGCAGCCGAAATCTTCTTGGCGAGATCGGCTTCGACGGCCGTGCGGTCTGCATTGGCCTTGGCCTTTGCGGATTCGCGAGCGTCGTCAGCGATCTTGTGACCCTTGGACTTGGCCGTTGCCAGATCCTGCTCGTAGGAAGCGATGGCCGCGTCGGCTTCGCCCTTGAGGCGGGACGCTTCATCGAGATCCTGAGCGATCCGATCGTGACGGGTTTCGAGAATTCCGCCGATACGCGGAATGATGACCTTCGACATCAGGATATAGAAGAGGCCGAACGTGATCGCGAGCCAAAGCAGCTGCGACGCGAAATGGGTCGAATCGAAGGGCGGGAACACGCCGGAGCCAGCCTCGCCTTCGTGGGCCACACCCGTTTCGGTGTGCACCTCACCGGCCGCAGCGGCATCGTGTGCTTCGGCGCCTTCAGTGGTGGTTGACTGCTGGGCATAGGCCGCGGTCACAAACATGCTCACCTCCAGGTGCACTCAAGAATATGCGCGGCCGCGGCCTTTTGACGGGCCGCGGCCGAAACTCCAGCCGATATTAGACGGCGAAGAGGAGGAGCAGGGCTACGAGCAGCGAGAAGATGCCCAGAGCTTCCGTAACGGCGAAGCCGAATACGAGGCGGCCGAACTGACCGTCAGCAGCCGACGGGTTGCGCAGTGCGCCGGACAGGTAGCTGCCGAAGATGTTGCCGAGGCCGAGAGCCGTGCCGGCCATACCGAGGCAAGCGAGACCTGCGCCGATGTACTTTGCTGCTTCCGCTTCCATGTTTGAACTCCTTCGAATGGTGTTGCGGCTTAGGATTGTGCTTCCGGCGGAGGGCCGGCCGAAAGCAAGCGACTGTTATTCCTTAGTGGCTTCCGGGATGGACAGCGTCGTTGAGGTACATGCAGGTCAGTACCGCAAAGACATAGGCCTGGAGGAAGCAGACGAGGAACTCAAGACCGGTGATGGCGACGGTCATGATGAGCGGCAGGATCGCGCCACCGATGCCGAGCGCGCCAAGGGCGCTGAGCGACGTGACGAAGCCTGCAAAGACCTTCAGCGTGATGTGGCCGGCCAGCATGTTGGCGAAAAGACGGACCGAGAGGCTGATGGGGCGGGAAAGGAACGAGATGATTTCGATCGCGACGACAAGCGGCAGAAGCACGCCAGGAACACCATGCGGCACGAAAAGCTTCAGGAAACCGAAACCGTGCTTGTAGAAACCATAGAGAATGACGGTACCGATCACAAACAGCGCCAGTGCGAAGGTGACGATGATCTGGCTGGTGATCGTGAAGAAGTACGGGAACATGCCGAGCAGGTTCGCCGTCAGGATGAACATGAACAGCGAGAACACCATCGGGAAGAACTTCATGCCGCCGCTGCCGGCGCCTTCGCGCAGCATCGAGGCGATGAACTCGTAGGACATTTCGGAGACCGACTGCATGCGGTTCGGGATCAGACCGCGCTGCGACGTCGTCAGATACAGGAAGCCTGCGGCAGCACCCACGGTCGCGACCATGAACAGCGACGCATTGGTGAAGGAAAAGTCAATTCCGCCAATCTCGATCGGGACAATCTTGTTGACCAGGAACTGGTGGGTCGGATCGTTTGACACCGCGCTTCTCTTTCGTTCTGCCCGCCCAAGAGCGGAAACCGTTTTCTTCGGGACAACGCCTCAGTGGGCGTCTCCGTCCTTCTTGTCATCCTCAGGGCCGCCTCTTCCAGCTTCCGGTGTTGCCACCATACCGGCCGAGCGCAGCACATTCAGCACGCCAGCGCAGAAGCCAAGAAGCAGGAGGATGATCATGCCCCACGGCCCTGTACCCGCAAAGTGGTCCAAAAGATAGCCCAGAAACGCGCCGACAACGATGCCGGCGATGAATTCGCTCGACAGCTTCATCGCCGCCGCATAGCCCTTACGGCTTTCGGCGGCACGGGCCTCCGCTGCATCAGACGTATGAGGCTTCTTGGCCTCAATCTTATCGCCGAGCTGCTTCAGCCGCGCTTCCAGACTTTCTTCAGGTTTCTCCGCCACGTGGCCACTCCCTTGCCGTCCTGATCGGGTCTCAGACCGCGATTTCGGTCATACAATAGGCCATCGTTCAAGCCACGTTTCGGCCCCATTTGAAGTCGCGCGCAACATAGTTTTAGGCACCCGCATAGTCAAGGCATGCGGGCAGCTTGACCGTGGACAATATTATTACGATAATTCAAATAGTTAGAATTGCAAAGCACGATCCGCGACAAGGTTGTCGCAGGATTCCTGCACTCTGTCGGCTGGAATCTCGGTTCTACGGGTTAGACAGGAAAAGACGGCGGAATCGCGCCAGGCGCCGATCAACTCCAGCCGCCGCCATAGGTCCGGTAGAAGATGTGCATACCGATCTTGCCGACCCGCTTCATCGTCTTTGCCCAGGGCGGATTGACGTAGGTCGCATGGTAATGGGTGGCAGAGCCCACTTCTGGCAGCCAGATCTTGCCGGCCGTGACCGCCATCGCGACTTCCTTGGCCATTTTCCAGTGCGAGCGCGAATAGATCAGGTCCCGGATCATGTCGCAGGCGAAGGAAAACTGGCAACGGTTGCGCCAGGTCTTGTTCTGATAGATTACGCCGCAGATGGTTTTCGGATAGGTCGGATTGCGGACGCGATTGAGAATCACTTGAGCGACGGCCGCCTGGCCCTTGAGCGACTCGCTGCGCGCTTCGAAATAGATGCCTTCGGCCAGGCAGGCCTGCTCTTCCTTGCTGAATACGGCCGAGGGCAGCACCGTTGCCGCCCAAGCGTGGTCGTCAGGCGCGATTTCGGGAATGAAGCGGCCAGCGTTCTTGTCCTCGCGCAGGATCGAATCGAAGGGTGATTCACGCGCATAGTCCGGCTCGGGCCGGACGTAAGCAGTCGCAAGAATGTCGGGCTTGTCGTTCGTCACGAGCTTGGCCAGCATCGGCGAAACGCCGGGATCCGCCTTTGGCGGCTTCTTTCCATAGAAGGCCGTGGCGATCTCGATCTCCTTGCCCTTGATGCGCGCCTTGGCGAAGACCATTTTCTCGCCTTCCTCGAAGCGCGGGTCCGTGAGGGAACTCGTGCGCTGCAGGATGGAGCCGGCGGTGAAATCCTTGGGCGGCGTCACCGGCGTGACGGCGACGATGCGCCCCTTCTTGTCGCGGCGGTTGATACGCTCCTCGTCTGGCGTGCCGGAATGCTTGGTCTCGGACGTGAGTGCGACGCGGCTGCCGTCGGGCATGTTGATGCCGGCGCCGCCATCGAGCGCGCCCGTCGTGATCGGATCGGCAAAGACCATTTCGACTTCGTGGATCGAGCCCGCCGGCGACGGCGTCATGTACATGCGCCAGCGCTCACCACCACGATTGATGCCGGAGAGAAAGGTCGCGAGATCCGCATAGGCCGCAACGGAAGGGAAGCCGAGATAGAGCGCGAGGCCGATGATTGCAGGCGCCATCCACGTGGACACGTTCAGGCGAGACTTTTGACGCAGGTTCCGACTCTTACGCACCAACCGACTCCACGCAACGCTTGACGAACGGCACGGCTTTGCCCGCGCCGGCAAGAAGCCAGCGTCGGAGATTCCGCGCGGGAAGCTAAGACAATGAGGCGGCCGGACACCCCGCCGGAGCCGCTTCGTTCGAGCTTTGAAAATGAAGCATTAACCTTGATGTTTGGTTAATGCAGCCTCGCTGAAGAACACGGCCGTCATAACGCGAACGGAGCCGCCCCGGCCGGGAACGGCTTCGTTTTATCTCACTGTGTATGCGAAGCCCCTGCCCGGCACACTCGGTTGAGAGAAGCAAGGATCAGATGATGACGTGCGAGCCGAGTTCGACGACGCGGTTGGTCGGCAGGCGGAAATAGTCCGAGGGGTCGATCGCCGCATTGGCCAGTGCGATGAACAGCCGGTCCTGCCAATGAGGCATGCCGGATTCGGCATCGGGCACGAGCTTGCGGCGACCGAGATAGAAGGAGGTCGACATGATGTCGAACTTCAGCCCCGATTTGCGGAAAAGGCCGAGCGCCTGCGAGACGTTCTGCGTTTCCATGAAGCCGAAGCGCATCTCGAGCAGCGTGAAGCGATCCGAAAGCGGCTGCATACTCACCCGCTCCGACTTCGGCACTTTCGGTGTGTTGGCGGTACGGATCGTCAGAATGAAGTTCTGATTGTGCAGCACATGATTGTGCTTGATGTTGTGGAGCAGTGCGGCCGGGGTCGACTCCGGATCGCTCGTCAGGAACACGGCCGTGCCGGGAACGGCCACCGGTGCATGCTCGCTCTTGCGCTCGATCGACTTGATGAAGCTTGCAAGTGGAATGTCGATGTGGCGGGTCTTGGCGTGCAGGATCTCGGTTCCGCGCCGCCAGGTCCACATAATGACGATGAAGGTGGCGGCGATCAGCACCGGCACGTAACCGCCGTCGTGGATCTTCAGCATGTTGGCGCCGAGGAAGATGAACTCAAGCCCAAACAGCGGCAGCAGGACAGCCGCCGCCCAGAGCCCGGACCAATTCCAGCGCGTGCGCAGGAACTCGAACGAAAGCACCGTCGTCACCACCATCGCGCCGGTGACCGAGATGCCGTAGGCGGTGGCGAGCGATTCCGACGAACCGAAGACGAAGACGAGCGCCATGACGCCGAACATCAGCAGCGTGTTGACGTTCGGAAGATAGATCTGGCCCGTATGCGTCTCCGACGTGTGGAAGATCGCCATGCGCGGCAGGAAGCCCAGGTGGATCGCCTGACGTGTCAGCGAAAAGGCCCCTGTTATCACCGCCTGGCTGGCAATGATGGTCGCCGCCGTCGCCAGGATGACGACCGGTAGCAGCGCCCATTTCGGGAACATCAGGAAGAACGGATCGGACATCGCTTCCGGGTTCTGCAGCACGAAGGCACCTTGCCCCAGATAGTTGAGGGTCAGCGCCGGGAAGACGACCAGGAACCAGGCCCATTGGATCGGTCGGCGACCGAAATGTCCAAGGTCGGCGTAGAGCGCCTCGGCACCCGTCACCGTCAGGAAAACGGCGCCAAGGACGATGATGCCGACATAGCCTTCATTCAGCATGAAGCTCACGGCATAGTAAGGATTGAAGGCCTTGAAGATCGTCAGGTCGTCGGAAATGTGGACGAGGCCGATCCAGCCCATCACCAGGAACCAGACCAGCGTGATCGGCCCGAAGAAGTTGGAGACGGCCGCCGTTCCCTTGGACTGCACCGCAAACAGCATGAGCAGGATGACCACCGCGATCGGAACCACGTATTCCGATAGCGCCGGCGTCACCAGCTTCAGACCTTCGACCGCCGAAAGAACGGACAAGGCCGGCGTGATCATCGCATCACCGATGAAAAGTGCTGCACCCGCGATCCCCATGAAGAAGAGGATCGATGCGTGCCCGTTGGCGGACTTCATCAGAAGAGCGAGCAACGACAGCGTGCCGCCCTCCCCCTGGTTGTCGGCGCGCAGCAGGAACAGCACGTACTTGATCGTGACGATAATCGTCAGCGTCCAGATCATCAGCGAGATCAGGCCGATAATCTCCACGTCGGTCACGCCGTCGTGGGAAACCGGGCGCAGCGCTTCGCGAAAGGCATAGAGCGGGCTGGTGCCGATATCGCCGTAGACGACACCGATCGAGCCAAGCCCGAGGATCAGCAGGCGGCGCAGATCCTTCGGCTCGTGGGAGGGGGCATGCGGTTGGGTCATGCAAACCTACTGGCGTTCACAGCCAGCCTTTCCAGCGGAAAAAGAAAAAGGGGATGACGGCCGATATCACCATCGCCGCAATCGCCCAGGGATAGCCGAAGTGCCATTCCAGTTCGGGCATAACGCGGAAGTTCATGCCGTAGACCGAAGCGACCAGGGTCGGCGGCAGCAGGACGACCGATGCGATCGAGAAAATCTTGATGATGGCGTTCTGCTCGACGTTGATCAGACCCAGCGACGCATCAAGCAGGAAGGTGATGTTGCCGGAAATGAAACTTGCGTGCTCGGAAAGCGACTGGATGTCGCGGGAGATCGAACGGCAGAGTTCGCGCGTGTCCTTGTCTTCCTGCACCTCCGGAACAGTGTAGACGAAGGTCAGCAGGCGCGAGAGCGAGGCAAGGCTGTCACGCGTCTTGGCGACGAGGCGATGATGGCCAGCGACATCACGCAAGCGCGCCTCGAGATAATGCGGCGAGCGGCGCTTGCCTGCAGCCTTGTCGCTGAAGACGTCGATCGACAGATCGTCGATCTTGGTGACCGCCTGCTCGAGAATCTCGGCGGTTCGGTCGGCGACCGTTTCCAGAAGCCGGGTCAGGACAACCGCGCCATCGCGGCAACCGCCCGGGAAGCGATGCATCGATGTCTTGAAGAGGGTGAACGACCGGGGCTCGGCATAGCGGATGGTCACAAGCCGGCCACCCGACAGGATGAAGCCGACATCCGTCAGTCCGGGGATATCCGTATCCGAACGGAACACCAGTGACGCCGTCATGAACACGGCACCCTCCTCGACATAGAGGCGGCTCGACGGTTCGATGTCCTTCAGATCGTCGCGTGTCGGGATGGAAATGCCGAGAAGCTTCTCCATCATCAGGTCTTCTGCCTTGGTGGGCTCGACCAGATCCAGCCAGATGACATCGGGACGCAATTTTTCGGGTGGTTCGGCCGGTGTCAGAACGACGGCTGTCCCATCGGCGCAATAGCCGGTGATCATGCGACCGTCCTCGTCATGCGAAGCTGACAGCGCCGCCCGTCTTCTGAGACGCGCAAGGGTCGCTGCAACACATTGAGCGGCTGCATAATTTTATCCTTAAATCGATTCCGATCTAAGCAATCATGCAGCGTGCCGAACCGCGAAGGCGAAAGGTCGTGCGCCACAAAATACCCGCAATAGAGATCCATCGGATGGAGCGTTCCGCCAGTCAGGACAAAGTCTTCAACTCAGTCATCGCGCGAGGCCAAAATCTCCGGCGAGCGGGCGTCAAGTTGGGCACCTTCGCAAGTGCGGCAAGGCATATGGCGCAACGCAAACGCAAAATCAATGCCCCCTTGCAATCTGGCACGCGGGCATGTGCCGCCATACCGGCACCACCCTACCGCATGTTTGCTTAAATCAAAATCGAATCAAGGGCAAAACGATTCGGTGCCGAGCGTCACGTCATGCCTGACGTGCAAAGTCGCTGTAGCGCCTTGAATTGCGGCCTGTTCCGGAACAGGCGTAACCGCGGCCCGGAAAGACCAGACAGCCTTCCCGGAAACCGTCACTCGAAGACAATGGTCGGCGCGGCGCGGCTCTTGTCCTGCTGCGCGGCGGATATCTGATCCCAGACCTTGGTGGCGATTTCGCGATAGACACGCGCGATCTCACCGCTCGGGTCAGACGCGACGAGCGGTGTCCCGGCGTCCGACGTTTCGCGAATTCCCATGGTCAGGGGCACTTCGCCGAGGAACGGGACGCCGATGCGCTCGGCTTCCTTGCGCGCACCGCCATGGCCGAAGATATCGTAGCGCTTGCCGGTGTCGGGCGCGATGAAATAGCTCATGTTCTCGACGATGCCGAGAACCGGGACTTCTACCTTGCGGAACATGGCGAGGCCCTTGCGGGCATCGATCAGCGCCAGATCCTGCGGCGTCGAGACGATGACGGCGCCGGCGAGCGGCACCTGCTGGGCCATGGTGAGCTGGGCGTCGCCCGTGCCGGGGGGCATGTCGACGACCAGCACATCGAGATCGCCCCAGGCGACTTCCCGCAGCATCTGCAGCAGGGCCGACTGGATCATCGGTCCGCGCCAGATCATCGCCACTTCCTCATCGACGAGGAAGCCCATGGACATGACCTTGAGACCATAATTCTCCATCGGGCGGATAAGGCGCCCTTCGATCTGTTGCGGCCTTCCGGAAATCTTCAGAAGGCGCGGCATCGACGGGCCGTAGATATCGGCATCGAGCAGGCCGACCTTCAGGCCGTTTGCCTTCAGCGCCAGCGCCAGGTTGACCGAGGTCGTCGACTTGCCGACACCGCCCTTGCCGGAGGCGACGGCGATGATGGCGCCGACGCCCGGAATTCCAGCCTTAGCCGGCGGGCCGCCGGCGGGACGCGGCGCATGGGAATGGCCGGCATGAGGCGCTGCCGAGGGCTGCGGACGCTGCACCGGGGCGCCGGCGGGCGCCGCCTTGCGGTCGGCGGTCAGTGCAACCATGGCCGCCGTGATCCCCGGGATGTCGCGCACGACGCGCTCGGCTGCGGCCCGCATCGGCTCCAGTTCCTTGGCGCGCTCGGCCGGCACGGTGATCGAGAAATAGGCCTTGCCATCGGAGATGAAGACATCAGACACAAGTCCGAGGTCGACGATGTTGCCTTCCATGCCCGGGCCACGCACCGTGCGCAGCTTCTCAAGGACCACTTCTTTCGTGACTACCGGCATCGCGCCCTCTCATTCTTTTGTTATCCCTTAGATAGTCGAGGCGGGGCGCTTCGCCAATGCGACATAACGGAAAAAGGAAGGGCCACCGTCCACCCCGGTGTCCGTACATCCGGGATCACCTTGAGGCGGGCAGTGGCCCTTTCGATCGCGACCTTCGTGGGCGCTGTCTTCTTTTTAGTCCCCTCTGGACATGCCGATAGAAATGCAGGATGCGTGCCAGATTCAAATTCGGCAATAATAACAAGCAATTTCAAATAGATGGATGATTTCTCAACGCCTGATACGGCTGGGGCATCTGCCCAGATTCTGAGCAACTCTCTGCAAAACGTCCAAGGATGGAGCAATTCGGCTGCGGTGGTGGGCGATCTCAGCGGCATAGGAACGCAGGCGCGGCGATTGCTGCAGCCTTCGTGATCGCAACGGAGACGGAGGGCAAGCGAGAAGAGGCAAACGGCCTTCGACGCCGGGAGGGCTAGCTGATGTAGCCCTTCTTCATCGCCTTCACGACCGCCTGCGTGCGGTTCACGGCGTCGAGCTTCTTGGTCACGTGATTGAGGTAGTGATTGACCGTATGTTCGGAGAGCCCGAGGATGCCGGCGATCTCGGCACTGGTCTTTCCGGCCGCCGTCCAGCTCAGGCACTGGATCTCGCGCTCCGAAAGCGTCGCGCCGCTGCTCTTCCACACAGAGCCGATCTCGGCGAGGCGGTTGTAGACATGGATCGCAATCATCTGCAGTTCCATGGTCACCGTCATCGGCAATTCGACCAGCGGGCCCATGAGAATGACCGCGCCGCGGCCACCCTCGGCGTCGTGAACAGGGAAATAGCTTGCCTGGAAGATACCGTTCTCGCGCAGCATCGCGATGTACTCGGCCGCCGTCTCCGGTTTGCCGCCCTCGCCTTCCCAGGCGTCCAGCGTCACCTGGAACGGCGTCGTCGTCTCGCGCAGGCGGCGCACGCCGGTGCTGAAGCGCAGCATCGACAGGCTATCATATTTGTTCAGCAGTTCCGCCGGCATATTGGAGATGACCGTGCTCGCAGCCAGCCGCTCCACGTCGATCGAGGGGATCGAGCAGATCAGAAAGGTCTTGAAGCCGAAGACCTGCGTAATCCGCCGCATATAGCGGATGATATCGAATTGGGTCTCAAGCTTTGCGATCTCGGACGCGAAATCACCGCCCCGGGGCAGATCTGCGTCAGTCATCCCGGTCGTCATCGTATCCTGCATTCGCGCGTTCCATGGCATTCATCAAGTATCAAATAGACCGAGCGGCCTGCCAATGCCAACAGATGATCGAGATTCCCTGCTTCCTCGGCCCAAAAGTCTGTGTATTTCTCTCGCGAAGCGCAGGCAGTGCCGTTCGCTTCAGGCGCAGCCGGCACCGATCTCAATTGATGAGACCAGCGCGCATGGCCTTCGCGACGGTCTGGACGCGGTTGACCGAATCCAGCTTGCGCGTCGCACGGTTGAGGTAGTGGTTGACCGTATACTCGGACAGCGCCAGGATTTTCGCCATCTCACTGGTGGTCTTGCCGGCAGCCGCCCAGCGCAGGCACTCCACCTCGCGGCGCGAAAGACTGCCCGGCCCGCGCCGATCGCGGTCGCGAACTTCCATGTACTTGCTATAGAGCAGGCCCGCCCACAGATTGAGTTCCTGCAACTCATCGTTCGAGACGACGGAACGATCACCGCCAAAAGCGATGGCCGCGCGATGGCCGCTCGCATCATGTACCGGCAGATAGAGGCCACGCGGCATGTTCGCCTGTTCAAAGACACAAATGGCCGCATCGCCCTTGCCGTCGGACCGACGGCGCGCCAGCTGATGCGCGTCATAGGTGAAGGGAATGGTGCTGCGGCGCAGGCGCTGGATCACCGGGCTGCCACTAATCAGGCCAGCGCTGTCATACCCCTGCAAGAACGCGGTCGGATAATTGGTCATAAGTGCATTGGCCGTCAGGCTGCTGCAGCCCGTCTCCGGAACTGCAAGAACCAGAAAGCCGCGGAAGCCATAGGCATCCGCTACCTGGGCGATCACTCGCCGAAAGTCTTCTTCGCAACAGATTGGCCCCCTGATGCTCCGCCCATCAGGAAGCGTCAACGACGACAAATTCGCGCTGAAATCGATCATCTTCCGCCCTTCTCCACATCCGGCGCCAAAGAAAGGCCGGCCGCTGACGCCGCATGAAGACCACGTCAATAATTCTATAAATACCAAAACCAAACCAGACTAAGACCATCCACGAACCTGAGTCTGATATATTAAAGCTATCGAGCTTGACGCGCCGCGTCCAGTCGATGTTTCTAATTTACCGTAAAGTGAATTCAAGGTCCACCACGTCCGGGCCCAAGCCGGATCGCGGCCTCCTCGGCAATCGCCCGAGCCGCTTCGCGCACAGGTGCCGCCCAAGCCACCAGTTGCTCCATGCTCACCCTGTAGGCCGGCCCCGTCACCGATATCCCCGCCGCAAGCTCGCTACCGGGGATAGCAATGGGTGCAGCCACGCAACGAATTTCCGCTTCATGCTCCTCGCAATCGAAGGCATGGCCGTCGCGCCTGATCTCTTCGACTTCCGCCAGCAGCGTCGCCGCCGAACGATGCGTGTGCGAAGTGAAAGGATGAAACGCGGTTCTCGCCAGCACATGCTTCAGCACCGGCTGCGCCAGCAAGGACAACGCCGCCTTGCCGATGCCGGTGCAATAGGCGGGCGAGGCCTTGCCGATCTGCGAGCTCATGCGCACCGTCTGACGGCTCTCGACCTTGTCGACATAGACGATCTCCGTTTCGCGCAGGATGCCGAGATGCACGGTCTCGCCGGTCAATTCGTGCAGGCGCTGCAGGTGCGGTTCGGCAACGTCGCGAAAGCGGTTGGCAGACCAGGAACGATAGGCAAGCGTCAGCAGCCGGAGGCCGGGCTCATAGGAGAGATCCCGGCGCTGAATGAGCAGCCCTTCCTCGACGAGGTGGCTGAGCAACCGGTGCAATGTGCCGCGCGGCTGGCCGGATCGGGCAAGAATATCGGTAAAGCGCTGCGGGCCGTCTGCCGTGACCACCGCTTCCAGCACGGCAATCGCCTTGCCGAGCGTGCCGGTACCGGCCTCCCCTCGCCCCTCGTCCGCCACCATCATGTCGTTTGTCATCGTCGTTCGCTTGTCTTCAAGTGGCGTCGCGTCGCGCGCCTGATCTTGACAAGATAGACGCTTCGACACGATAATTCCACATACTAAAATCAAGTTCCAAATAATGGAACAAAGGCTTAAAACGGTCTTACGAGGGAATGAGGGACATGCCGGCGCCCAAGGCACAATTTCACGATTTGCGCGACCGCTGCGTGCTGGTAACCGGCGGCGGCTCGGGCATCGGCGCGGCCCTGGTCGAGGGTTTCGTGCGCCAGGGCGCGCGGGTCGCCTTCGCCGATATCGACGAGCGGGCAAGTGCCGAGCTCGTCGAACGGCTTGCTGATCAAACGGGCGACAAGCCGCATTTCATCCCCGGCGACCTGCGCGATATCGAAGCGGTGCGTCATACGGCGGAAGCGGCGGCGGCATCGCTCGGTGCGATCCATGTGCTCGTCAACAATGCGGCGCGCGATGATCGCCAGGCATTGGAAGCCGTGACTGAGGAGATCTGGGACGAAAGCCAGGCGGTCAATCTCAGGCACCTCTTCTTCATGAGCCAGTCGATCGTGCCGCACATGCGGCAAGCGGGCGGCGGCTCGATCGTCAATTTCTCCTCGATCGCCTTTCTGCTCAACATGGGCGAGATTCCAGCCTATGCCACGGCGAAGGCCGGTATCGTCGGTCTGACCAAATCGCTTGCCGGCAGGCTCGGGCCCGACAATATCCGCGTCAATGCAATCCTGCCCGGCATGATCGTCACCGAACGGCAGAAGCGGCTGTGGCTGGACGACATGGCGATCGCCAAGATGCAGGAAAGGCAGTGCCTGAAACGCAGCCTGACCGCCGACGATCTCGTCGGGCCCTGCCTTTACCTCGCGTCGGACTGCTCCGCGGGCATGACGGCGCAAACAATGATCATCGATGGAGGCGCACTGTGATGACGGCAGCCTATTATGCGGCAGTCGACTGGGGAACGACGAGTTTCCGGTTGTGGATCATCGGCGAGGATGGTTCGGTGCTTGCCGAACGCCGCAGCGGCGAAGGCATGACGACCGCCAACAAGGCCGGTTTCCACACGATCCTGGAACGCCACCTCGCTGCCGTCGACGCGCCGAGCCACCTGCCTGCGATCATCTGCGGCATGGCCGGCGCCAAGCAGGGCTGGGTCGAGGCCGGCTATATTGATACCCCCGCGGCCCTTGCCGACATCGCTTCCCATGCGGTTGCGGTGCCGGATCGCGATCGTGACATCCGCATCCTGCCGGGTCTCGCGCAACGCGACATGCGGCACCCGGACGTCATGCGCGGCGAGGAGACGCAATTGCTCGGCGCTGCCGGCGAACTCGGCCGCGGCCGACACCTCGTCTGCATGCCGGGCACGCACAGCAAATGGGTTCGCCTCGAAGAAGGCGCCGTTAGCGGCTTTTCCACTTTCATGACCGGCGAACTGTTCGACGTGATTTCGAAGCACTCGATCCTCAGCCACTCGATCGCAGATGCCCATGCGTTTTCCGGCGATCACCCTGCCTTCGCGGCGGCGGTAGCCGAGGCACGCACCAATCCCGCCTTGGGGACCAGCTTGGTGTTCGGCGCGCGCGCCGGACAATTGCTGCACGGCGCCAGTGCGACCGACGCCAAGGCCTTGTTGTCGGGCACGTTGATCGGCCTTGAGATCGCCGGCGCGCTGGCGTCAGCCAAGACGATCGACAGCATCTGCCTCGTGGCCTCCGGTTCACTCGGTACACTTTATCAAGCCGCGCTTGAAAGCCTCGACCGCCCGCTTCGGGTCGTCGACGCCGACACGGCAGTCCGCGCCGGCCTTTCGACCGCCGCCCAGGCGATCTGGCCTCTCTGAACGAAAGACAAGCTCATGACCCGCATTCCCTTCCCGCCGATGAAGTACCCGCTGATCGCGATCCTGCGTGGCCTCAAGCCCGAGGAGACCGAAGGCGTCGTCGGGGCGCTGATCGAAACCGGCTTCACTGCGATCGAGATCCCGCTGAACTCCCCCGATCCGTTCCGCTCGATCGAGACGGCCGTCAAGATGGCACCGGAGGGCTGCCTGATTGGCGCCGGCACGGTGCTGACGACGGCACAGGTGGAGCAGCTTGCCGATGTCGGGGGCCAATTGATGGTCAGCCCGAACGTCGAACCGGCGGTGATTGCGCTTGCGGCACAGAAGGGCATGGTCACCATGCCCGGCGTGCTCACCCCGACCGAGGCGCTTTCGGCCGCGGCAGCGGGCGCGACCGGCCTCAAGTTCTTCCCGGCGAGCGTGCTCGGGCCATCGGGCATTACCGCGATCCGCGCGATCCTGCCGCCCGACCTCGAGATTGCCGCCGTCGGTGGCGTTTCCGATGCCAACTTCGGCGACTACGCCAAGGCCGGCATTCGCAGCTTCGGCCTCGGCTCGAGCCTCTACAAGCCGGGCATGAGCAGCGCCGAAGTCCGCGAACGCGCCGTCGCAACGATCAAGGCCTATGACGCCGTCTACGGAGCACGCTGATGAGCGATACCATTCCTTTTTCCGGCAGCATCCTTTGCGAAGCGACCTCGATTCTCGGGGAAGGCCCGACCTATGACCCCGTCAGCGGCACCGCCTGGTGGTTCAACATCAAGGGCCAGGAACTGCATGAGCTACATCTCGAAACCGGCCGCAAGGCTGTACATAACCTGCCATTCCTCGGCAGCGTGCTTGCCGTCATCGATCCATCCCGGCAACTGATTGCCTCCGATCAGGGGCTTTTCCTCAGGGATACGCAGACAGGCACCTTCAGCCTCCTGACCACGCTTGAGGACAAGCCCGGCAATCGCTCAAACGACGGCCGCGTGCACGCTTCCGGTTCGTTGTGGATCGGCACCATGGGCCGCAGCGCCGAGAAGGGCGCCGGCGCGATCTATCACGTCGCCGGCACGAAGGTGACGAAGCTCTACGACAGGATCACCATTCCCAACAGCATCTGCTTTTCGCCGGATGGGACGATCGCCTACTTCGTCGACACCGACATCAACCACCTGATGCGCGTCGATATCGATGCCGAGACCGGGCTGCCGAAGGGCGAGCCCACCCTGCTTGTCGACAGCAGTGGCGAAGCCGGTGGCATCGACGGCTCCGTGTGCGATGCCGATGGTCTGATATGGAATGCCCGCTGGGGCAGCGGCACGGTCGACGTCTACAGGCCCGAAGGTGCACGGATCGCGCGCTACGCGATGCCGGCAACGCAGCCGAGCTGCACAGCCTTCATCGGGGCGAAGGCCGACCGCATGCTGGTGACATCCGCCTGGCAAGACCTGGACGATGCAGCGCGCGCGGCCGATCCGCATGCCGGCAAGACCTTCGATCTCGGCATCAGCGTCAAGGGCCGGTTTGAACCATCGTTCCGCCTCTGAGCGGAAGCGCGACTAACCTCTTGGCGAAGCGCCAATAAAAAGTCATACAATTCGGCCACGCGTTTCATCGCATGGTGAGGAGGAAGCTCGCATGAGCGACAAGAAGAAAGAACTGCGCAGCCGTCACTGGTACGGCGGCACCGACAAGGATGGATTTATCCATCGCTCCTGGATGAAGAACCAGGGATTTCCGGACCACGTTTTCGACGGCCGTCCGATCATCGGTATCTGCAACACCTGGTCGGAACTGACGCCCTGCAACAGCCACCTTCGCATCCTTGCCGAAGGGGTGAAGCGTGGCGTCTGGGAAGCCGGCGGCTTCCCGGTCGAGTTCCCGGTCTCCTCGCTCGGCGAGACGCAGATGCGCCCGACCGCGATGCTCTTCCGCAACCTGCTCGCGATGGACGTCGAAGAGGCGATCCGCGCCTATGGCATCGACGGCGTGGTTCTGCTCGGCGGCTGCGACAAGACGACGCCAGGCCAGCTGATGGGCGCTGCCTCCGTCGACCTGCCGACCATCGTCGTCTCCTCCGGACCGATGCTCAACGGCAAATGGAAGGGCAAGGACATCGGCTCCGGCACGGATGTCTGGAAGTTCTCCGAGGCCGTGCGCGCCGGCGAAATGAGCCTGCAGGAATTCATGGCGGCCGAAAGCGGCATGTCGCGGTCGCCGGGCGTGTGCATGACGATGGGCACGGCCACCACCATGGCCTCGATCGTCGAGGCGATGGGCCTGTCGTTGCCGACCAATGCGGCGCTTCCGGCCGTCGACGCCCGCCGCGTGGCGCTGTCGCACATGACCGGCAAACGCATCGTCGAGATGGTGCATGAGGACCTGCGCCTGTCGAAGGTGCTGACCAAGAAGAACTTCGAAAACGGCATCATCGCCAATGCCGCCGTCGGCGGTTCGACCAATGCGGTCGTCCACATGCTGGCGATTGCCGGGCGCGCCGGCGTCGATCTCTGTCTCGAGGATTTCGACCGGGTCGGCAGCCAGGTTCCGTGCATCGTCAACTGCATGCCGTCGGGCAAGTATCTGATCGAAGATCTCGCCTATGCCGGCGGCCTGCCGGCCGTGATGAACCGCATCCAGCATCTGCTGCATGCCGATGCGCCGACGGTCTTCGGCGTGCCGATCAGCAAGTATTGGGAAGATGCCGAGGTCTACAACGACGACGTCATCCGTCCCCTCGATAATCCGCTCAGGGCGGCCGCCGGCATCCGCGTGCTCAAGGGCAACCTTGCGCCGAACGGTGCTGTCATCAAGCCGTCGGCTGCGAGCGAGCATCTGCTCGTACACGAGGGCCCGGCCTATGTCTTCGAAACGATCGAGGAACTGAAGGCGAAGATCGACGATCCTGATCTGCCGGTGACCGAGGACACCATTCTCGTGCTCAAGGGCTGCGGGCCCAAGGGCTATCCGGGCATGGCCGAGGTCGGCAACATGCCGATCCCGCGGCGGCTGGTGGAAAAAGGCGTGCGCGATATGGTGCGCGTTTCGGATGCCCGCATGTCCGGCACCGCCTTCGGCACCGTGGTCTTGCATGTCAGCCCGGAATCGAATGCCGGCGGGCCGCTCGCCATCGTCAAAACCGGCGATCGTATCCGCCTCGACGCGATGAAGGGCGAACTCAACCTGATGATCAGCGAGGAAGAGTTTGCGACGCGCATGGCTGCCTGGCAGGCGCCGCCGCAGAAATGGACGCGCGGCTACTACAAGCTCTACCAGGATACGGTGCTGCAGGCCGACAAGGGCGCAGACCTGGATTTCCTCGTCGGCGGCAGCGGCAGCGAGGTTCTGCGCGAAAGCCACTGACGACGACGCGTCGCAACGGTAATTCGCGAAGTGTTCAGATACCCCGCCACTCCGGCGGGGTATTTTTATCCGGCGAGCGGATGCGAATTGAAGGGGCGTGTTGCAGCCGATGCCGTGACGGGCGAACGCAGACGCGACCAGATCTGAACGCCGTAAAGCGCCAGACCAAGGGCAATGAAGAACTCCTTGTATTCGGTCGGGTCCCAGAGCCGAACGAGCAGTGAAGCCTGCAGGATAAACAGCTCCTGGATGGCAACAATCAGGACGGCGCCGATCGTCAGCACGATGAACTCGCGCCAGTGACCCGCCTTCAACGCGATATCCGCAATCACCAGCAGCATGATCACGGTCATCATCACCATCATCTGCGTCGGCAGTATGCTCCAGTTGTCGCTGTTGAAGGCGGCCATAGGCGCACTTGCCACCAGCACGAGCACGCCCGGCGCGAAGGCGTCGAGCCGGCCAAGGCTCACGCCCTTGCGAAGGTGGAGCCAAATGAAGGGCGCAAGCGTCAGCAGCACGAAACTGCCGGTGTAGTAGAGCAACTCGGAAAAGCCGGTTGAAATGTTGTGCAGGTTCAACTCCTGCTGCTTGTTGACGGCCAGGAGCCCTTCCGGCGTTGAGATGCCGAAGATGCGCTGCATCCAGGATATCTCCTCCATGCCAATCACGAAGAAGCCGGCGCTCAGAAGCGCCGCGGCGCTTGCGGCGATCCACGCAAGCCGCTCTCCCCCGGCGAGGGCTGCACGAAGCTGGCCTGTGGCCGCTGCGGCAAGGAACCCGCTGACGATGAAGATCAGCAGGGCGGACGACCACTCGACCAGGCCGTCCTCGCGCGCCAGGACACTGAAGACGTTCGGATCGATCGCGAAGACCAGTGCCATGAGCGTCGCAAGCGTCCATGTCGCCACGCAGATCCACAGCTCGCGACGCGAGGCCAGCCGGAGCACCGGCTCTCCGAGCCTGGAGACATCGCGGGTGAACCCCTGAACCGCGGCGAGCGACAGGCTGAGCGCGACCCAGGCATGCCAGAGGTTATAGGGCTGAACCTGAGGCGCACGCTCGGAAAAATAGCGAGCGCCGAAAAGGTTGCGCTCGATGGAAACGAGAGCGGCCATCGCCAGGACAGACAGGAGGGAGACCGAAAGAAAGCGCCGCGGCAGAAACATGGTGATGTCGTCCAGGATGACAGGACGAAGCACCTCTGCGTTCTATATCCTGTGTTCCGGGAAGTATCTGCAAGAACAATCAAGAATCCGTCAACGAATAGAAGACCATTATAAACCTCTAAAATACCTGAGTTCAGAATATAAAGACGATTCCCGTGAAAAATTGGCCGGTAATCTCCCGCTAAGTTCCAAAGGACATCGGGGATGAACGCAAGTGCGGCCTTACCCATTGAGATTTTGACTGTTTTTTCCGGAACCGTTTGGGCGCTTAGGCGTTGACGTCATATCACCGGTGCGGTGGATCTGGCGACAGCAGCCAGGCCCGTACCTTGATCTGAAACGTCAAGGAAAGGCAGTTTGACATGACTAAGAAACTCGTAACAACCGTCGCGGCTGGCGCGCTCTTCGCGGGTCTTGCTGTCGCCCCGGTAGCTTACACCCAGGATACGACGCAGCCTCAGCCCGACCAGACGCAGACCATGCAGCCGGCACCGACCACGGAAGCTCCGGCTAACGAGGCTCAGACGACGACGCCTCCGGCCGCAGGTGAAGCACCTGCCGACGTCGCGAAGTCGGATGCCACCTATCTGACCGAGCAGGCGAGCGACCAGATTGCAGCCAGCACCTATATGGGCCAGACCGTCTACAATGCCGGTGACGAGAGCATCGGTGAGATCAACGACCTGATCATCAAGAAGGATGGTGCCGTCGAGGCGGCCGTGATCGGCGTCGGTGGCTTCCTGGGTCTGGGCGAAAAGAATGTTGCGGTCCCGTTTGATCGCATCGCGATCGCCGAACAGCCCAATACGGACGCATTGAAGCTGACAACGACGGAAACCGCCGACACGCTGAAGGCGGCTCCGGAGTTCAAGACAAAGGCGCAGCAGGTGGCCGAGCAGAACGCCAACCAGCCGGTTGACACCTCGACGACCTCTTCGACGGGCACGGCACCGGCTCAGCCGCAGCAGTAATCAGTATCAGGCTGTCTTCAGTGCACCTACAGAGAGCGGCGGTACCCATCGCCGCTCTTTCCTTGTTCAAACGGGCTTTGCTCAGACGAGCACTCCATACCGAAGGGCGTCATAGATGCCCGCATGGACGTTGCGACTGGACACGGCGTCGCCGATCCGGAACATGTCGAAGCCGGCCGCGGGGTTTCGCTGCGGGATCGGGTTCTCGCCGCGAAGCAGGGCCTTGTAATCGACAGCGCCCAGATTGCGCGACAGCGGCTTCAGTTCACGATAGAGCTCATCCATCGGCAACGTACCGTGTTCGACCACGACCTGGGCCACGCGCCGTTCGACGACGGCTTTCTCAGAGAAGTCCGACCCCAGCGTTGCAATCAGCCCATTGCCGTCGCGCCGAACGGATCTGAGCCGCGTGTTGATCGTCACCCGCACATTCTTATCGGCGAAGGCGGCCGCATAGGGCACATGGTTCATGCCACCGATCTCCGGCGCGAACATGCGCTCGGGCGAAACGATCTCGAGCTCGACGCCGGCACGCGCGATCAGTTCGGCAGCCGTCATGCCGCTATGGGCACCGTTGTCGTCGTAGAGCAGCACCGGGCCTTCCGGCTTCACAGCTCCGGCTATGATATCCCAGCTCGACACGACGAGGTTGTCGCCCGCATCGAGCGCAGGATTTTGCGCAATACCGCCGGTCGCCACCACGACGAGATCAGGGGCACGTTCCTCTATGTCGTCCACCCCGGCAAAGACGTTGTAGTGGATTGGAACGCCCAACCGCTCCAGCTCGGCCAGCCGCCAGTCGATGATGCCGATCAGTTCGCGGCGCCGCGGATTGCGCTGCGCCAGCAATATCTGGCCGCCGGCTGCTCCCGTCGCCTCCAGCACCTCGACCTGGTGGCCGCGCTCGGCAAGCACCCGGGCAGCTTCGAGCCCAGCCGGACCGGCGCCGACGACGACCGCCTTGCGTTTCGGCCCTTCGCTCTTCCGGATGACGTGCGGCACGATCGCCTCGCGCCCGGTGGCCGCATTGTGGATACAGAGCGCCCCGCCGCCTTCATAGATACGGTCGAGACAGTAGGTCGCGCCAACGCAGGGACGGATTTCCGCCTCCCTGCCCTCTTCGATCTTCCGGACGATATGCGGGTCGGCGATATGGGCGCGGGTCATGCCGACCATGTCGAGCTTGCCTTCGGCAATCGCGTGGCGGGCGGTCGCGACATCGGCGATGCGCGCGGCATGAAAGACCGGAAACTTCGTCGCCGCCCTCACCTCGCCGGCGAAATCGAGATGCGGCGATGCGGCCATGCCCTGGATCGGAATGACCTTGGTCAACGGCGCGTCATGATCGATATGGCCTCGAATGATGTTGAGGAAGTCGACCCTGCCGGAACCCGCCAGCCGCCGGGCGATTTCGATGCCCTCCTCCTTTGAGAGCCCCTTGTCCCAATCCTCGTCTGCGACCATGCGGATGCCGACGATGAAATCCGCGCCGACGGAGGCGCGGATTGCGTCGAGCACCATGTTGGTGAACCGCAGCCGGTTGTCGAGCGAGCCGCCGAAATCGTCGTCACGATGGTTCGTCGCCGGTGACCAGAAGCCATCCATCAGGTGGCCGTAGGCCTCGAGCTCGATGCCGTCGAGGCCGGCGGCCTGCATGCGCGCGGCGGCCGCCGCATAGTCGCCGACGATACGCTCGATATCCCAGTCCTCGATCTCCTTGGGAAAGGAGCGGTGCGCGGCTTCACGCACCGGCGATGCGGAGAGAACTGGCAGCCAGTCACCCTTGTTCCAGCCGGTGCGGCGCCCGAGATGGGTAAGCTGGATCATCACCGCGCAATCATGCTCATGACAGTCGTCGGCGATCTTCTTCAGCCACGGCACGATCTCGTCCGAATAGGCGTAGAGATTGCCGAAGGCCGGCGGCGAATCCTCAGACACGATCGCCGAGCCCGCGGTCATCGTCAGCGCCATGCCGCCCTTGGCCTTTTCCAGGTGATAAAGCCGGTAGCGATCCTTCGGCATGCCGTCTTCGGAATAGGCCGGCTCGTGCGCCGTCGACATGATCCGGTTCTTGAGCGTCAGATGCTTGAGGCGATAGGGCTGGAGCAGCGGGTCTTTCGACGATGTCATTTCCTGTTCCTTGAAAGGCGATCGAGCATGCCGGTTTCGTCAGTACCAGGCATCCGCCATGCTCTCCTTGCGGCGCGTGACATAATCGATCAGCGCCTCGTCGAGTGCCACATCCAGCGGCGGCGCTTCGTATTCGGCAAGCGTCTTCTTCCAGGCGCGGTTGGCGCGTGTTGCCATATCGGTCTCGCCCTCCTCGACCCACTTCTCGAACGGTTCGTTGTCGGAGAGCGCCGAATCCCAGAAGGCCGTCTGGTAATTGCGCATGGTGTGATCGCAACCGAGGAAGTGGCTGCCGGGACCGACCTGCAGGAAGGCGTCCATCGCCAGCGTGTTGTCGTCGACGACGACGCCGGCGAGATAGGAATGCAGCGCGCCGCAGAAGTCCGTGTCCATGACAAACTTCTCGTAGGACATGGCGAGCAGCCCATCGACGAAACCGGCCGAATGCAGAATGAAATTGGCGCCGCAATGCACCGCCGACAGCATCGACATCGCGCCTTCCTGCATCGCCTGCGCGTCGGGCAGCTTCGAATTGGAGAAATTGCCGGCACAGCGCAGCGGCAGGCCGAGCCGGCGCGCAAGCTGGCCGACGACCATACTGCCGATCGCCGGCTCCGGCGTGCCGAAAGTCGGCGAGCCCGAACGCAGCGACATGGACGACAGGAAATTGCCGAAGATCACCGGTGCCCCCTTGCGTTCGAGTTGGGTCAAGGCACAGCCGGCGAGCGTCTCGGCATAGGATTGGGCAATGGCGCCGGCATTGGTGACTGGGCCCATGGCGCCGCCGAGAATAAAGGGCACGATGACCGCGGCCTGGTTTGCCCGCGCATAGGCGCGCAGCGACCTCGTCATCGTCCCGTCCCAGACGAGCGGCGAGTTGACGTTGACGTTGCCGAGGATGACGCAGTTCCGGTCGACGAAATCGCGACCGAAAAGAATGCGCGCCATCTCGATCGAATCCTCGGCCCGCTCTTCCGCGGTGATCGAGCCCATGAAGGCGCGGTCGGAATACTTGATATGGCTGTAGACCATGTCGAGGTGGCGCTTGTTGACGGGCACATCGACCGGCTCGCAGATGGTGCCGCCGGAATGGTGCAGCCAGGGGCTCGACTGCGCCAGCTTGATCAGGTTGCGAAAGTCATCGATCGTGCCATAGCGCCGGCCCTTGTCGAGATCCATGACGAAGGGCGACCCATAGGCCGGGGAGAAGACGACGTTGTTGCCGCCGATCTCGACATTGCGGGCGGGATTGCGGGCATGCTGGGTGAACTGCCGTGGTGCCGAGGCGACGATTTCCTTGAGCATGCCGGGCTCGAAGGTTACGCGCACGCCATCAATCTTGGCGCCGGCCCGCTTCCAATGGTCGAGCGCTTCGGGGTCGTCGCGGAACTCGATGCCGACCTCGGCAAGGATACGATCGGCGACCGCTTCGATACGCAGCAGGCTCTCTTCGCCGAGGATATCGTAGGTCGGGATGTTGCGGACGATGTAGGGAACGCCGAGGCTTCGGCCCGCGCCTTCGCGCCGTTGCGGTCTTGAGCCCCGCGTCCGTCTCGGTGCCGCCTCGCCTGCTGCCAGTACTGTGTCCATTTTCACATACTCCCATCACCTGAGATGATGCTATTGACGAAAAATTCCATTGTAACGCTGGAAAAATTCGAGCCATGCGATAAGCATGATTTATGGAAAACCTGCGCCGCCTGCTTCCCTCCGCCGCCAGCCTCATCGTTTTCGAGGCGGCCGGCCGTCACCAGAACTTCACCCGAGCCGCCAGCGAGCTCGGCATGACGCAGGCGGCGGTCTCCTACGCCATCCGCGGCCTCGAAGACCAGTTGGGCGTGCCGCTGTTTCACCGCGTGCACCGGGCGGTGGAACTGACCGAGGCGGGAGAGAAGTTTCACGCCGACGTGTCGGTCGGTCTGTCGCGCATTCAGAAGTCGGCCGAGGACATCCGCGCCAAGGGCCGCGAAACCAACGTGACGCTTGCGGCGTCGACTGCCTTTGCCTCGATGTGGATGCTGCCGCGCCTCAACCGCATGCGCGAGGACCTGCCGGAGATCGACCTTCGCATCCAGACGAGCGTGCGCGATCTCGATCTTGAGGAAGAGCCGATCCCGCTCGGCATCCGCGGCGGCGACCCCAGTCACTGGCCGCGCTATCATGCCGCCCAGCTCGCCGAGGAGGTCGTCAACGCCGTCGCAACGCCGGCCTATATCGAGGAGCACGGGCTGCCGGGGACCGCAGCCGACCTGCAGCGGCACAACCTCATTCATCTCGAGGAACCGGTGCGACGGGCCTGCGACTGGACCGAATGGTTTGCGAGCGCCGGCCTCACCTATCCCAAGCAGGCACGCCGCCTGACGATCAACGATTATGTTCTGGTCATGCAGGCGGTGCTCGCGGGCGAAGGCGTGGCGCTCGGCTGGGAACACCTGATCAACCCGCAGATCCGCTCCGGCGCCCTGATGCCGGTCGCCGGACACGTGCTCAAGACCGGTCTCGCCTTTTATGTCGTCTGGCCGCGGTCACGCGAACTCAACGCCCAGGCAAAACGGGTCCGCGACTGGTTGTTGGAAGAGGGGCGTCGGGATCGCGTGGCGCTCTCGGGAACCGGTGAATAGACCGATCAGGCCTGGACCGAAACACCGCTATAACGATCGGAAAGGTAGCGCATCGTCGCCACGGCATCGGCCGGTTTTCCATAGAAGTAGCCCTGCCCGAGGCCGCAACCGAGCGCCTTCAGCTTCAAGGCTTCGGAAAAGTCCTCGATGCCTTCAGCGACGACTTCCAGTTCGAGGCCCTCGCACATCGAGACGATCGCCTTGATGATGTGTTCCGAAGCACGGTCGGCGGAAATGCGCGAGACGAAGGCGCGATCGATTTTGACCTTGTCGAAAGAAAAATCGCGAAGGCGACCCAGGCTCGACTGCCCGGTGCCGAAGTCGTCGAGCGAGACGCGCACGCCGGCGGCACGCAGTTCCGCAACGATCTTCTGGGCGATGTCGGCATCGGCCATGACAGCCGTCTCGGTGATCTCCAGTTCCAATCGCCTGGGATCGAGGCCGATCTGATGGATGATCGACAGCAACCGGTGGCTGGTCGCCGGATCCATGAGCTGCGCCGAGGAGAGATTGAAGGAGAGGAAAAGCTCCTTCGGCCAGGAGAGCGCCGCATGCGCCGCCTTGCGCAACAGCACTTCAGCGAGAGATTCGATAAACCCGCGCTCCTCGGCCAGCGGCACGAAAACAGCCGGGGAAACATAGCCGAGATCGGCGTCGCACCAGCGCGCCAGGGCTTCGAAACCGACGACTGCATCATTGCGCAGATCGACGATCGGCTGGAAATGCACGTCGACCTCATTGGCGATGATGGCATTGCGCAGCGCCTGCTCGAGCTGCGTTGCGCGCTTCATTTCCTGAGCGATTTCCTGCGAATAGACGGTGATCTGGCCACGGCCGCGCCGCTTCGAACGATAGAGTGCTGTATCTGCGCTCTTCAGCAGATCCTCGAACACTTCTCCGGCAAAGGGGTAGACCGCAAATCCGAAGGACGCGGACAGACGCACATGGCGGTCGCCGAGATCGAAGGGCGCCGACAGCACCTCCTTCAACATCTGCCCGACCTTCTCCGCCCCCTTGCGCTCGAAGACGAGCGGCAGGACGAAGGCGAACTCGTCACTTTCCGAACGGGTGATCGTCGCCCCCTCGGGCGCGCAGGCTTTCAGCCGGTAGGCCACCTGGCAGAGGATCTCGTCACCAGCCGCCGGCCCGAACAGGTCATTGATCGGCTTGAAACCATCGATATTGGCAAGGCCGATGGTGAAGGGCGCGGGATCGCTTGCACGCTCCCTGGCGAGATCCAGCACGGTCTGGCGCAGGCAGCGGGAATTACCGAGCCCCGTCAATAGATCGACGTTGCCCGTCACGGCGGGCATCTCGAGGCCGATGCGATGATAGGGGGTCTCAACCGCCGTCATTGCCGCGTCTCCGCAGCTCGGTCAGCAGTATGCGGGCGACGACGCTCCGCTGCCGGCGAAACCGAACGCCACGGCGCGAACCGGCAATGTCGTTCCGACACGGTCCGGACATGGGCAACGGGATGGGCGCAATGCATTCGGGCGGGCTCTACACTTTAACGGCAATTCGGTGCAGACGATCGCAATCGGCGGTTAACAATCCGATATCGCTCTGCTCCTAGATCTGCCATTAGCCTCCCCAATTCTAGCGAGTTGACACGTCTTTCATTCAACCTGCCGTTCGCATCGCCTTTGCCGGCATGAATTTTCTAAGCACCGCCTCGATCATGTCGGGGCTCACGGGCTTCATGATATGGTCGTCCATGCCCGATGCCTTGCACTGCTGCAGGTCGATATCCAGTGCCTGCGCGGTGACCGCGATGATCGGCGTTTTCTGTCCCCTGGCGTTTTCTGCCGACCGGATGGCGACCGTGGCATCGAAGCCGTTCATGATCGGCATCGAGACGTCCATCAGCACGAGGGCCGGTTGCAGTTCGTGCCAGAGCTCGACGGCCTCGCGGCCGTTGGCGGCGATGCGATGCGAGACGCCGAGTCCCTCCAGGATTTGCGTGAACACGAACTGGTTGATCTGATTGTCTTCGGCAACGAGCACGTCGACCTGCGGCGTCGGCGGCGGTGCAGCAATCCCCTCGCCTTCAAACGACAACGACCAATCGGGCTGCAGCGTCGGAGACGCCGGAGTCCGCTCGGAGCAGACGCGGAACACTTCGGCCAGCACCGCAGCGCCGTCCTGCTGCGCGGAAAGCGGAAGGACCGGGCAATGACGCCAGGCCGAAACGATCTGCTGTCTCTCGGAAAACGCCAGGTCGAGCAGCAGGACATCGAGCTTGATGCCGACGTCTTCGACCGCATGTCCGAAGGCACGAAGCTCACCTGCATCGCGAACGGCGCAGGCGTCGAGCCCGGACCCACGCAGGCGCGCGACGAGCCGGTCTTCCATCGCCCGGTCGGCCGTGGCAACCAGGACACGAAGTCCGCGGGCCGGCAAGGTCTCGATCATCGATCCCGCTTCCACGAGTTGCTGGACATTCAGCGCCCGGAACGGGTCGTAGAAATTCTGCGCCGCGGCGAAGATGCTGTAATCGCGGATCTGCAGGCCAACTTCGGCCGGAGGCTCATCGCTCCTCTGATGCAAGAGGGCGATATCGGTGACGTCGTTCATGCAGGTAACGACGAAATGACGGCCGGGCATGCCGACGCGGTACTTGCGCGTGAGCACCCAGAGATCGCTGCCATCGGCGCGCACGATGTGCTCGGCCTGCGAGTATGGCTTGCCGGTCTCGAGCACCATCCGGTCGGACTGCTCGAAACGTTCGGCAAGCTCGCTTTCGACCAGATCCCAGGCGGAACGGCCGAGAATGGCATCCTGCTGCAGATCATGGATCAGGCAGAAGGCCTTGTTGACGGCGATATAGTTAAGGTTGCGATCCTTGACGCAGATCGGATTGGGCTGGGCATCGAGGATCTGTTCGGTCAGCTCGACGCGCTCCAGGTCCGTCTGAAGCTGCTCGTCGCGCTTCTTCTGGTCGGAAACGTCGCTGATCGACAGGATGCCGATGCCGCTCGATAGCCGACGCTTGCGCATCGAAACCCAGCGGGTACGGCCGGCGCGCTCGACGCTTTCGTAACGTTCGCGCCAGTGCAGCGCCATATGTTCGGCAATCCAGTCCTCGCGATTGGTGCGGCGGCGGCTGCTTTCCGGAACGGTGCCGGGGCGAACGCCGGTGTCATAAACGGCGCCGAGAAAATCTCGCAGACGCGTGCCCGGCATCAGGATTTCCGACGGCACAGGGAAGAACTGCAGCATCGTGCGGCTGGCAAAGAGAATGGTGTCGTCCCGACTGCAGACAAGCACAGCGATGCCGAGTGCGTCGCAGCTCGACTCCAGAATGATCCGGTTGATGTCCGCGCCGTTCGACGCCCCATCGCTCATTGCGCTGTCCTCACTCGCCTACCGCATACTTCAATCGTCCCCGATCTGAGGAAACATGCGGCCATTCACAGTGCTACAGCGACCTCAGCGCGCCCAGTAGGACGCGCGGCGCTGCGGCGGCGGTTCATTTCGGGACATGCTGGGAAGGCCTTGGCAGGCGTCTCTTCGAGCGGCGGGAGTACGGCGTCCAGCTACGCCGCAATGCTCAAAAGACAAAACCCGTGATCATTCAGGTTGTTGTGGAAAATCGCAGCAGAGTGTTAAGGGGCGATTAAACCGCCCGCTCATTTTTCCGCAACGAAGACCGCGTTCATTTAAGGCCGCGGACGAGGCGCCATTTCCCCTTTCGTTTCCCAAGCGAATCCGGGAAAATGGGACATGGCCATCAAGCAACTTTCAGAAACCCTCATCAACCAGATCGCCGCCGGCGAAGTCATCGAACGCCCCGCCAGCGCCGCCAAGGAACTGATTGAGAACGCCCTCGACGCCGGCGCCACGCGCATCGAAATCGCGACCGCAGGCGGCGGCAAGACGCTCCTGCGCGTGACCGACAATGGCTCAGGCATGACGCCGAACGATCTCGAACTGGCGGTGCGCCGGCACTGTACGTCGAAGCTCGACGACAGCCTGTTCGACATTCGCACGCTCGGCTTTCGGGGCGAGGCGCTGCCTTCGATCGGCTCGGTCGCTCGCCTCTCGATCACCACGCGCACGGCCGGCGCCAGCGAAGGCGCGGTCATCGCCGTCACCGGCGGCAAGACCGATCCGGTCCGCCCGTCGCCCGCCAATACCGGCACGGTTGTCGAGGTCCGCGACCTCTTCTTCGCGACGCCGGCGCGGCTGAAATTCATGAAGTCCGAGAAGGCGGAAGCGGCGGCGATCTCCGAGATCGTACGCCGCATGGCGATCGCCTTCCCGGCGGTCCGCTTCGTGCTCTCAGGCAGCGACCGCTCGACGCTCGAATTCCCGGCGACCGGCGACGATCGTCTGGCGCGCATGGCCCAGGTGCTCGGCAAGGATTTCCGCGACAACGCGATCGAGATCGATGCCGAGCGCGAAGATGTCGGGCTCACCGGCTTTGCCGGCGTGCCGACCTACAATCGCGGCAACTCGCTGCAGCAATATGTCTTCGTCAATGGCCGCCCGGTGCAGGACAAGCTGTTGCTGTCGGCGATCCGCGCCGCCTATTCCGAAACGATCCCGAGCGGCCGCTATCCGGTCGCGGTGCTGTCGATCGCGCTCGACCCGGCGCTCGTCGACGTCAATGTGCATCCGGCGAAATCCGATGTGCGCTTCCGCGACCCGGGCCTCATCCGAGGTCTGATCATCGGCGCGATCCGCCAGGCGCTGACGCGCGAAGGTGACCGGGCGGCAACCACCGGCGCCAGTGGTCTGATGCGGGCCTTCCGACCGGAGTCCTATCGGCCGCAGGCGCCGTGGACGCCGGAAACTTCGCCATCACGACCCATGCAATTCGAGACGGTGAACGGCCGCTTCTCCGAACAGCCGCAGGCGAGCTTCGCTGCCTTTGCGGCACCATCGGCACGGACTGGCGCCCCGTCCGAGCGTGAGGCAGCGGTCGCGCAACAGGAAACGCCGGCACCGCCATCCTTCCCGCTCGGCGCGGTCAGGGCGCAGCTCCATGAGAACTACATCGTCGCCCAGACGAATGACGGCCTCGTCATCGTCGACCAGCATGCCGCCCATGAGCGGCTGGTGTTCGAGGCGATGCGCACGGCGCTGCATTCACGGCCCGTCGCGGCGCAGGCTTTGCTGATCCCGGAAATCGTCGATCTGGCCGAAGACGATTGCGACCGGCTGATGGCGCATGCGGCGGAGTTCGCCCGCCTTGGCCTTGCCATCGAACGCTTCGGCCCGGGGGCGATCGCCGTGCGCGAGACGCCTGCCATGCTCGGCGAAATGGATGCCGTCGGCCTGGTGCGCCAGCTTGCCGACGAACTTGCCGAATGGGACACCGCCAACGGCCTCACAAGCCGGCTCGAATATCTTGCCGCGACGATGGCCTGCCATGGATCGGTGCGCTCCGGCCGACGCATGCGCACCGAGGAAATGAACGCTTTGCTGCGGCAGATGGAGGCGACGCCCGGCTCCGGCCAATGCAACCACGGGCGGCCGACCTATATCGAGCTCAAGCTTTCCGATATTGAACGGCTGTTCGGCCGAAGCTGATCGCGCGCGGCGGCGAAATGCGGCTGGCATTTTGCCGGATGGCGAGCTAGACCAGAGAACAGACCACAGAGACGCAATAGGCAACGAACATGATGAACCGGTTTGAAGGAAGCGCGTCGCGCGAGGCGAAAATCCGTTATCTCGACGGCGACTTTCAGATCATTCTCGCCGGCTCGCATGTGATCTGCGCGATGACCGGCAAGACCATTCCCGTCGACGAGCTGCGCTACTGGAGCGTCGCCCGGCAGGAAGCCTATGTCGATGCGGAAGCCTCGCTCGAGGCGGAAAAGCGCGCCGGCGCGCTGCCGAACCAGCGCCGCTAAGGCTCAGCCCGGCTTCTCCCACACCGATAAGTGATTACTTGCTCGCGCCTTCGCGCAGCTTTCGCGCGCGCGCGGCAGCAAGTGCCGTCTCGATAATCTTCTTGGGCGCCATAGGGTCGTCGAAGCGCACGTCGATTTCGATCACGCGGCTGGCCGCGGCCAACTCGGCGGCGCGGCCATGGCCGGGCTCGAGCCGAACCATGTCCTTGGCGGTCGTGACAAGCGTGCAGCCCAAGGCCGCCGCTCGATTGAGCAGGTCGGCGATCTCGTCGTCGGAGAAATGGTGATGATCCGGAAAGCTGCGGGTTTCCTCGACGACAGCACCGGTCTCGCGCACCGTGCGGTAGAATTTCTCCGGATCGGCGATACCGGCCCAGGCAAGGACCTTGACGCCTTTCAGCGACCCGTCGTCGAGCCTCACCACATCGGCCTCGTAGATCTGCTTTCCGGCACGGGCTGCGCGGCGGATCAGGGCATCGGCCTCCGTGCCGCCGCCGATCTTCAGCAATGCCGTGGCGTGCCGAAGTTGATTGGGCAGCGGCGCCCGCACCGGGCCTGCCGGCACCAGATAGCCGTTGCCGATGCCGCGGCGCGAGTCGATGACCAAAAGCGCAAAGTCGAAGGCCAGACGCGCGCTCTGGAAGCCGTCGTCCATGATGATGATATCGACACCTTCCTTCGCCAGCCGGCGGGCGCCATCGACACGGCGGCGGCAGACGACGGTCAACGCCTCACGCGCCAGAAGCAGGGGCTCGTCGCCGACATCGCGCGCACGGTGATGCTCCGGATCGACGACGGTCGTCACGTCGAGCGAGCCGCCATAGCCGCGGCTCAGGAACCCGGGTTTCAACCCTTTCTGACGGATGACGCGGGCAAGCGCGATCGCGGTCGGCGTCTTGCCGGCGCCGCCGACGGTGAAGTTGCCGATGCAGATGACCGGAACCGGAACCGAGGCTCGATGGGCTCGGTCCATGCGCAGGCCGGCAATCCGGCCATATACCCATGAAAACGGCCACAACGCGCGCGCACGCCAATCCGCCTTTGTCCACCAGAATGGTGGCGCTTCCGATACCATCTTCGTTCCGTGCCCCAGCCGGTGTCGTCCATCCGCTCCGGGAGGACATATGTCGTTCTTGCCGCCGGAAGCCGGCGGATCGCCCAAAAAACGTCAGAATGTGAAAAAACGCAAGCTATGGATACGATTGCAGCGACCTGGGCCGGCGGCCGCGCGGCAGAATGGCCTGCCGACAGACAAGTGCTTCACGCTTTTCCCGGATTTGCGACTAGAGCGTCCCGCTTTCAAGCGGAATCACGTGAAAGCGGAAAGATGCTCTAGAAACAAAGTGCTAGAGCGTCCTTAGTGCGTTCATCTGAACACACGGCGCTCTAGAGGACAGCCTCAAGTTCGGTGATGTCGGCAAGGCAATGGTCCGAAGCCGCCGCGAGCGACTGGCGCGAACCGGTCCCGGTCAGCACCGCGACCGTCATGCCGACGCCGGCACTGCGGCCCATGTGCATGTCGTGATTGTTGTCGCCGACGACGACGACCTGTTGCGGCTCCAGGCCTGTTGCGGCACAAAAGCCGAGCACCATGCCAGGCTCCGGCTTGACGCCGTAGCCGCTGTCATAACCCGCTACATAATGCAGGTAACCATCGAAACCGAAGCGTTTGGCGGTCTCGCGGATCGATTTTTCGTTGTCGCTGGAGGCGACCCCAAGCCGATAGCCCTTGGCATGCAGACCGGCGAAGAATGTGCCAAGATCGGTGACCGGGACGGCATATTCCGCCGAGCGCGCGAACAGGCTGTCGAACAGGGTGGTGAGATCCGCCACGGTAAAGGGCGCGCCCGCCCCCACGAAACCGGTCGCGATCTCAACCGTGTTGCCCGCCGCAAGCAGGCTGTCAGGCAGTACATGGCCGGTGTCGGCGTCCATGCCGCCCGCTTTCAGCAATACGCGGGCCAATGCCTCATCACCCTTGGCCGCAAGCCGTGCCAGCTCATAGTTCACCGGCACCCAGCTCTTTGCGTAGTCGAGCAGGGTTCCGTCCTTGTCGAACAGGATGCCGGCTATGGCCTTGGGTGCGGTCATGATGAGGGATCGTCTCCTGTTTGTGTCAGCTTTCGGTCGGGGGATTGAGACGCGCCTTGACGATGAGCGGATTGATATAGGGCTCGAGCCCCTTCATCGTCGCCGACAGAGCGCCGCGCATCTCTTGCACGGTTTCGAGGCCGGCATCGATCATCGAGCGACGCATGTCGTCGTTGGCGAGCAGATAGTTGACGCCCTTCGCCAGCATCTCGACGTCGCGCACGATCTTGGCGCTGCCGTTCTTTGCAAGCGTCTGATAAGTCTCGCGAAAATTTTGCACATTGCCGCCGGACAGGATAGCGCAGCCGAGCATCGCCGGCTCCAGCGGGTTCTGGCCGCCTTCGGCAAAGAGCGAGCGGCCGACAAAGGCGACTTCGGTCAGGCGCAGATAGAGGCCCATTTCACCGATGGTGTCGCCGAGGAAGACATCGACATCCGGCGTCAGCGGATCACGCCGCGTGCGGCGCGCGACCTTCAGGCCCTTGGCCGTCAGCGCCGCCTCGATCGCATCACTGCGCTCGGGATGGCGCGGCACGATGATCGTCAGGAGGCCGGTCCGTTCCTTCAGCGCGCGGTGCACGACGCCGGCCGCGTTTTCCTCGCCGTCGAAGGTCGAGATCGCCGCCCAGGTCTTCCGCGTGCCGATCTGCTGCTCATACTCCTTCAGCGCCAGCGGATCATGCGGCGGCGCATCAGTGTCGACCTTCAGATTGCCGGAGACCATGACCGGCAGCGCGCCGAGCGTGCGGAAGCGCTCCGCATCGACGTCGGACTGTGCGATGACCAGCGCCAGGTTTTCAAAAAGCGCGTCGGCAAGCGCCGGCCGCCGCTTCCACCGGGCGAAGGTGCGATCGGACAGACGGCCGTTCACCAGAACCTGCGGAATATGGCGCCGGCCGAGCTCCAGGATGGTCATCGGCCAGATTTCGGACTCGGCGATGATCGCGAGATCCGGCTCCCAATAGTTCAGAAACCGGCTGACCGCCGGCTTGAAATCGAGCGGGACATACTGGTGGATGACGCCTGTTCCCAGGCGCTGGGCAACGACACGTGCCGAGGTCATCGTACCCGTCGTCAGCACGACATTGATGCCGCGCCTGCGGATTTCCTTGATCAATGGGATGACCGCATTGGTCTCGCCGACACTGGCGGCGTGAAACCAGACGAGCGGGCCTTGCGGCCGTGGTGCGCTCGCATGGCCGTAGCGCTCGCGACGGCGAGCCGGATCCTCCTTGCCCTTCGCCGCGCGAATGGCAAGGTAGGACCAAACCAGGGGATAGATGGCCGAGCCGATCCAGCGATAGCTGGAGAGCGCCAGGCGCGCGCGAAAGCTGCTCATGACGAGACACCTTCCCCAGCCGTCTCAGCGGCGAGAAACTTAGGGGCGACTGGCATGCGGGTTTGCGCCGCGCATCCCGACCTCATCGGCATCAGCCGTTTTCCGGGTCGAGCAGACGATGCATGTGGACGATGAAATAGCGCATGTGAGCGTTGTCGACGGTCATCTGCGCCTTGGATTTCCAGGCAACGAGAGCGCTATCGTAGTCCGGGTAGATGCCGACGATATCGAGCTTGTCCAGATCGCGGAAGTGGACGTCCGTCAGCGTGGTGAGTTCACCGCCAAAGACGAGGTGCAGACGTTGTTTCTTCTCGGATTCGTGAGCCATCGGAATTCCATTTTTCTTTTTGGGTATGGGCGTTGATTTGAGGCATTCGGCCCCAAAGGTCAATGGGGCTCCATCGACCGCGATGCGGCGATCAGGCCTGGCAAGAGCGGCTTTGCCGCTGCGCAGAGAACGCCGTGAACGACGCTGGAGCGATTGTAGGACAAGGGCTGCTCGTCGAGATCGACGAGCGCGCCACCGGCCCGGGCGAGAATGAGATCGGCCGCAGCCAGATCCCAATCATGGGAATTCTTCTTCACCAGCGTACCGTCGATCCGCCCGTCGGCAACCATGGCCAGCCGATAGGCAAGCGACGGAACATGCGGCACGCGCGTGACGGTGTTGCGATAGACGGCCGGAAGCTTGCCGACCGTATCTTCGGCGGCCGCCAGATGCAGCATTTCCCCGGCCTTTGCCTCTCGCACCGAGATCGCCGTGCCGTTCTTCAGCGCGCTACCGCCGGCGACCGCCTCGAAGAGTTCGTCAAGCGCCGGAGCATAGAGGACGCCGGCGACGGGCTGCCCCCGGTGGACGACGGCAACACTGACGCACCAGAGTTCCTTGCCGGCGATGAAGGCACGCGTGCCGTCGATCGGATCGACGACGAAGACCGTTTCGCGGGTCAGGCGGCTGGAGTCGTCGTCGGTCTCTTCCGACAGCCAGCCGTAGTGGGGCCGCGCCGCAAGCAGCCGCGTCTTCAGCACATCGTTTGCCGCCAGATCCGCTTCGCTGACCGGCGAGCGGCCCTCGTTCTTCCAGCGGACGTCGGGCGATTTGCGAAAATAACCGAGCGCCGTTTCCCCGGCGACGACCGCGGCGGCGCGGATCAACTCGAGATCCGGCTTCCAGTCCGCGCCCGATGGTGCTGTGTCAAACATTCAAAACCCCGTCAGCCCGCCTCTCCTATAGCACGAGAGCCGGATCGGCGCGGGTCCCCGCGCCGGTTTGTCTTCGGCCTGTTTAGAGACCAGCGAGCGTCATGCCCTCGATGGCAAGCGTCGGTGCGGCAACGCCGAACTTGCGATCGATGTCGTCTGCCGGCGTCAATGCCATGAACATGTCCTTGAGATTGGACGCGATCGTCACCTCGGAGACGGCAAAGGTGAGTTCGCCGTTCTCGATCCAGAAGCCGGAGGCGCCGCGGCTGTATTCGCCGGTCACCATGTTGACGCCCTGGCCGATCAGTTCGGTCACGTAGAAGCCGTTGCCGACACCGCGGATCAGATCCTCACGCGAGATCGAACCCGGCTCGAGCGCCAGATTGGTCGAGGCCGGGTTGACCGTCGGGCCGCCGCGCACACCGCGGCCGTTGGTCTCCAGACCGAGTTCGGCCGCTGCCGAGGTCGACAGGAACCAATGGTTCAGCACCCCGTCCTCGACCATCACGAGCTTTTCGCCACTGACACCTTCGCCGTCGAAGGGACGCGAAGAAGAGCCGCGCACGATCAGCGGGTCGTCGGTCACAGAAAGACCCGCCTTCATCACCTGCTTGCCCATCCGGTCACGCAGGAAGCTCGTCTTGCGGGCGACGGCCGCACCGTTGATCGCGCCCGCCAGATGGCCGACGAAGCCGCGCGCCATGCGCGGATCGAAGACGACGGTGACGTTCTTGGCCGTCGGCACCTGGCGCGGATTGAGGCGCGCGACCGCACGTTCGCCCGCAAGGCGGCCGATCTCCTCGGCCGGCCGGAGATCACCGACATAGAGGCGGCTGTCGAAATCGTAGTCGCGCTCCATCTTCGTGCCTTCGCCGGCAATCGCGCTGACGGAGCAACCGAAACGGGTCGCCATGTAGGAGCCGGAGAAACCGTGCGAGGTAACGAGAACCAGACCGCCCATGCCGGCCGAAGCGCCGGCACCGCTGGAGTTGGTGACGCCTGAGACCGCAAGTGCTGCCTCTTCGGCAGCCAATGCCGCTTCCGTCAACGAATCCGTGGAAACGGCGGTGGGGTCGAAGAGGTCGAGGTCGGGATAGGAGCTTGCCAGCCGGTCCGCATCGGCGAGCGAGGCAAAGGGATCCTCCGGCGAAGCCTTGGCCATGGCGACGGCGCGTTCGGCGAGCAGCTTCAGATCGAAGCCCGGATTGGCCGAAACGCTGGCGACGCGTCGCCCGACGAATACTCGGAGCGAGAAATCGTCGCTTTCGGAGGCTTCCGTCGCTTCGACCTTGCCGAGGCGCACAGAGACGGAACGGGAGCGCCCGCGCACCACCACCGCATCCGCCGCATCGGCGCCGGCCTTTCGGGCGAGGTCCACGAGTTCGGAGGCGCGTTTTTCGAGGTCGGCAGAATCGATCGTGTCTGACATGATGTAGCCTTTCATTCCTGCCCCATTTATTGTGCAGTGACGCAGGCATCAAGGGCATCGGCCTGATTCCCGCCCATACACCGCAAATGACCGCTCTCGAAAGCTCCCTCATCGGGGCCGGGTGCCCAATAGTGAAAGCCGCAGGCATGGCAACGACACCGATCATCTATTCTCAGGCGCTGATGCTGCTCGGCGGCGCAGTGGTCGCCGCACCAATCTTCAAGCGGCTCGGCCTCGGCACTATCCTCGGCTATCTCTGCGCCGGCGTGCTCATCGGTCCGGTCGCCCAAAGCATCACCGATGGCGAGCAGATCCTGCATGTCTCGGAGCTCGGCGTCGTGTTCCTGCTGTTCATCATCGGCCTCGAATTGAAACCGTCACGTCTCTGGCAGATGCGGCGCGATATCTTCGGCCTCGGCACGGCTCAGGTCGTGCTGACCGGCATCGTGCTCTCTTCCATGATCTATGCCCTCGGGCTCCTCGGCCAGGGCGGCAGCATCATCGCCGGCTTCGGCCTGGCGCTGTCGTCGACCGCCTTTGCCATGCAGATCCTCGACGAGGGCAACGACCGCAACACCCGCTACGGGCAGCGATCCTTCTCCATTCTCCTGCTGCAGGATCTCGCGATCGTGCCGCTGCTGGCGCTGATCCCGCTTATGGCGGCGCAAGCGCCTGAGGATACGACACCGCCGCTCGAGGATTTTGCGATCGCCACCACAGCGATCGTCGTGCTCTTCGCTGCCGGCCGCTACCTCGTTAACCCCCTGTTCCAGATCATCGGCCGCACGGGCGCCCGCGACGTCATGATCGCCGCCGCCCTGCTCGTCGTCATGGGCGCGGCGACCATGATGCAGCTTGCCGGACTCTCCATGGCGATGGGTGCCTTCCTCGCGGGTGTGCTCTTGGCGGAATCCTCCTATCGCCATGAACTCGAAGCGGATATCGAACCGTTCCGCGGTATCCTGCAGGCGCTGTTCTTCATGGCCGTCGGTCTGTCGCTGGAGCTTGGCGTCATCGTCGAGCGCTACCAGCTGATCATCATCGCCGTGCCGCTCTTGATGGCGCTGAAGAGCCTGGTGCTCTACTGGCTCTGCCGGCTCACCGGATCCCACCACAACGACGCGGTGCGCATCAGCCTGCTGCTGCCGCAGGGCGGCGAATTCGGCTTCGTGCTGTTCACCGCGGCGGCAACCGCTGGCGTCTTCTCGGATGGCGACGCCTCGTTGCTGGTTGCGATCGTGACACTGTCGATGGCGCTGACGCCGCTTGCCTCCATGCTGGCCGCAAAGCTGATGCGCGAACAGGACGAGATGGACGAGGAGATCGAGGAAGATTTCGACGGCGCCAATGCCGACGTGCTGATGATCGGCTTCTCCCGCTTCGGCCAGATCGCGGCGCAAATCCTGCTCGCCGGCGGCCGCGACGTGACGATCATCGACCATTCGGCCGCGCGCGTGCGCCAGGCCGCGACCTTCGGCTTCCGCATCTATTTCGGCGACGGCAATCGTCTCGACGTGCTGCGCGCCGCCGGCATCGAACGGGCCAAGATCGTCGCCGTCTGCACCCAGAAGAAGGAAACGACCGACCACATCATCGACCTCGTGCAGTCCGAATATCCAAATGCACGCATCTACGCCCGCTCCTACGACCGCCTGCATACGCTGGAACTGCGCGCCAAAGGCGTCGACTACGAATTGCGCGAGACTTTCGAGTCCGGCCTGCTCTTCGGCCGCAAGACACTGGAGGCTTTGGGGGTCGGCGACGACGAGGCAATCGCCATCATGGACGACATCCGCAAGCGCGACGAGGCCCGGCTCGTGCTGCAGGAGGCCGAAGGCATCACAGCCGGTCGCGACATGCTGCATTCGCGTCCCGTCAGGCCGGAGCCGCTGGTCAAGCCGAAGCGCGAGGTCGATCACTCCCAGGAGACTGGCGAACGGATCCTGCCGGGGCTTCCTGCGGACGAGCGCGAAAGCGCGTAGTCTCGCTCAGGCGAACCGGCCCTCAGTCGTCGGCGCTCACTTGAGCGTCGGCGCCCGCATCCGCTCGTCGAGCGCCCGTTTCAGCTGGTCCTTGATGGCGACGGTTCCGTTCAGCACGTCCTGGGCCCGCAGAAAATCCATCACCCGGTAGCGGCCGACATCTGGGCGCAGCAGGATATCCGGTGCACCTTCCTTGAGCTTCATCGCGATGATCGACTGCATCATCAACTGGCTCGCACCGAACAGGCTGTCGATGCGGCTCGGGATCGTCTTGCCGTCGCCGTCAGGACCACCGACGACATCGACGGCGATGACGATGTCCGCCAGGCCGCGCAGATGATCGAAGGGGATAGGGTTGTAGATGCCGCCGTCGATCATCACGCGCCCGCCGATCTTCACCGGGATGAAGATCGCAGGCAGGGCAGCGGAGGCAGCCAGCGCCTGCCACAGGTCACCCTTTTCGCAGATATGTTCTGTCTGGCCGTAATAGTCGGTAGCGACCACCTTGAGCGGGATGCCGAGATCCGAGAACTTCGGCGGAATGGCCTCGGGCAGAAAAGCCCTGAGAACGCGCTCGACATTGAATTGCCCGAAGCGAAAACCGTTCGCCATGGCTTCGGAAAGGCTCGACGGCCGCAATTGCCAGAGCCGATTGAGGACCTCGCGGCGATGGCCGATGGTCGAGAGCGTGTGGCCCCTGATCTCTTCGCCGCGCATGCCGGCCGCCATGCCGGCACCCATGATTGCGCCTATCGAAGAGCCGGCGATCGCCACCGGGCGAATGCCGAGCTCGTCCAGGGCCTCGATGACGTGAATATGCGCAAGCCCGCGCGCGCCGCCGCCGCCAAGCGCCAGGGCCACCGTCGGTTGGCTCGTCACCTGCGTCGGCGCCTTCGTCATCGAAAGATCCTGCTTCATCGGCATGTCCTCCGCTTCTGCATGATTCCCTAAAGCGGAATCATTTTAAGGACAAATTATGCAGAAGGTCGCCGTAAGGCGCGGGATAAGGAAACGTGTATGGTCGGCGTCAGCCTATCTTCGCAAAGAAATCGAAAATATGACGGTCAGGCACCGCGGAAGCGGTAGAAATGCATGCGTGTATCGCCGAAGGCTCTGACATCGAGCCGCTCGAACACGGCCGTCGGCGCGGGCTGAACGTCCGCCCGCTCTTCGAGGATCACCAGTGCATCGGGGACGAGCCAATTGCCGGCGGCGGCAGATTCCAGCGCCTTCTCGCCGAGACCCTTCGCGTAGGGCGGATCGGCGAAAACCAGATGAAACGGCTCCATCGTGCCGACGCCGCCGAGGCTGGTGGCGTCACGGCGGAAGACCTTGGCTCGGCCCTGGAGGCCGAGCGTTTCGATGTTCGTCTGCAGAAGTCCCCTGCCCTCGACGCCCTGCTCGACGAAGAGTGCCTGCCGGCACCCGCGTGAGAGAGCCTCGAAGCCAACGGCGCCGGTGCCCGCAAAAAGGTCGAGCACACGGGTGCCGTCGAGCGCCTCCGGATAGGAATGGCTCAGGATGTTGAACAGGCTTTCGCGCGTCCGGTCCGTGGTCGGACGGATATCGTTGGACTTGGGGGTCGCAAGGCTGCGCCCCCGAAACTCTCCACCGACGATACGCACCGCCGCTTAGTTTCCTCTGCCGCGCGGCTTGCCGCCGCCGGCCGGGCGTCCGCCACCACCGGAGCGTCCAGCGCCGCCGGGGCGCCCACCGCCGGGTTTGCCGCCGCCAGGTTTGCCGCCGCGCGGGCCGCCAGTGCGTTCGCCAAAGGACTTTCCACCGGACGGCTTGCCCCCGAAGGACTTGCCGCGGGGTTTATCGCCGAACGGACGGTCCCCGCCTTCACGGCGCGGCGGACGATCGCCCTCGGCGCGTGGGGCTCTTGGCTTGTCGGAATAGCTGCGCGGTCCACCTTCGGCGCGGGCAGGCCGATCACCGAACGGTCGGTCTCCACCTTCGCGGCGTGGCGGACGATCGCCCTCGGCACGCGGGGTCCTCGGCTTGTCGGAATAGCTGCGTGGACCACCCTCGGAGCGGGCAGGTCGATCACCACGCGGGCGGTCGCCACCTTCGCGGCGGGCAGGCCGGTCGCCATCGGCGCGCGGGAACCGCGGCTTGTCGGAGAAGCTGCGCGGCCCGCCTTCAGAACGAGCAGGACGGTCGCCGCCTTCACGGCGCGCAGGACGGTCACCGTGATCGCGCGACCTGCGGTCTCCCGCGTCGCCCGCCTTGCGCCGACCGAAGCCGCCATCCCGGCCCTCGTCCTTGCCGCGACGGGCAGGCTCGCTGGCGCTGATCCATTCGCCCTCTTCGTCGCGACGCTTGACCGGCGCGGCCGCAGCGGGACGATCGAAGTCCCTGTGCGAGCCGCCCTTGCGGTCCGGGTCGAACTTGCCGGATGTCTTCGTCGCAAAGCCATCCTTGCTGCGACCGTAGCGCTTGGTCTTCGGCGCGCCTTCCGGACGCTCGCGACGGGCGGGCTTCTCCGTGGCGTCGCCTTCAGCGGATTTCGGCTTCTTTTCGGCCAGCGGACGGGCGCCCGGCGCCATCCAGACATTGGCGGTGCGGGCGCGCTGCGCCGGCGCGCGCTTCGGCCGGTCCTCAAACTTGGCGTCACGGTCGTCGCGGGAGCCGCCCTTGCCACGAGGACCGTCCTTGCGGCCGCCGTCACGGCGATCGTCGCGACGCGTGTCGAGCCGGGCCAGAGCACGCTCGCGCTTGTCCTCCGGCTTTTCCCAGCGGTTGGCACGTTCAGGCCGGCGCGTATCGGCGGTATCATCCTCCGGCGCGTCGCCGGCTACGGTCGCTGCCTGATCGTTGTAAAGCGGTGCGTCGAAGTTTGCCTTGGCATCCTCGATCAGGCGCGGCCCGAGCTGATCGCGGAGCGTCCGGCCACGGATTTCCTGGACATGTCCCTCCGGCAGTTCGCCGAGCTGGAAGGGTCCATAGGAAATGCGGATGAGGCGGTTGACGTCGAGACCGAGCGCGCCGAGCACGTTCTTGATCTCGCGGTTCTTGCCTTCGCGCAGCCCCATGGTGATCCAGACGTTCGAGCCCTGCACCCGGTCCAGCGTCGCCTCGATCGCGCCATAGAGCACGCCGTCGACGGCGATGCCGTCCTTCAGCCGGTCGAGCGCTTCCTGATCGATCTCGCCGTGGGCGCGAACGCGGTAGCGGCGCAGCCAGCCGGTCGACGGTAGTTCGAGCACACGGGCAAGACCACCATCGTTGGTCAAAAGCAGCAGGCCCTCGGTGTTGATGTCGAGGCGGCCGATCGACAGAACGCGCGGCAGTTCGTCGGGCAGGTTTTCGAATACGGTTGGGCGGCCTTCCGGATCGGCATTGGTGGTCACTAGGCCGGCCGGCTTGTGGTAGAGCCAGAGGCGCGTGCGCTCGATGCCGCGGATCGGCTGACCATCGACCTCGATCGCATCGGCAAGCGTCGCGTTGACGACCGGCGTATCGAGAATGACGCCGTTGAGCTTGATGCGGCCTTCCATGATCATGCGCTCGACGTCGCGGCGCGAGGCGACGCCGGCGCGCGCCAGGATCTTGGAGATGCGCTGCGGTTCGTCGACACCCGGAGCAGCCGCGTTCGGGCGCTCCCTGGCCGGACGCGAAGCGCCGGTCTTTGGTCCGAAGGACTTGGGGCCGTCAGCCTTAGGTCCGGAGGTCTTGGCGCCAAATGTCTTCGGGCCTGCAACCTTTTTCGGTGCTCCAGCCTTCTTGTCGGCGAAATGCGGTTTCTTGTCCCGGCCGGCGGACTTGCCGCCAGGCCGTGTGGGCTTGTCTTTGGATGTCATTTGTGTTGCCTGCCTTTTGCGGCTGTCCTATCAGGTCGCGGCCCGTGGGTTAAGAGAAATTATTGTTTGAGCGATGGCTGAGACGACACACTTCATGGATGTGGCCCTTGAGGAGGCCAGGAAGGCGGCAGAACGCGGCGAAGTGCCGATCGGCGCCGTGGTCGTTTTCGATGGCCAGATCGTCTCCCGCGCCGGCAATCGCACCCGTGAACTCAACGACGTGACTGCACATGCGGAGATTGTCGCCATCCGCGAGGCTGCTGCCGTCCTCAAGGACGAAAGGCTGACGGGCGCCGATCTCTACGTCACCCTCGAACCCTGCACCATGTGCGCCGCGGCGATTTCGTTCGCCCGCATCCGCCGCCTCTACTACGGCGCGGACGATCCGAAGGGCGGCGCGGTCGACAGCGGCGTGCGCTTCTTCGGTTCTCCCACCTGCCATCACGTGCCGGACGTTTATTCGGGCCTCGCCGAGCGCGAGGCTGCCGACCTTCTCAGGAATTTCTTCGCCGGCAAGCGGTGAAACCAATCCCGACTCTGAACGCGAGCCCGTTTCAGATTTTCTTGAGGTCGCCTCAGTCGGCCGCGAAGCTTTCGAGGGCCGCGCCGGAGAGACGGTAGCGCGTCCATTCGGACATCGGCTCGGCACCGACCGCCTCGTAGACCCGTATCGCCGGCTCGTTCCAGTCGAGCACGCTCCATTCGAAGCGGCCGCAGCCTTCCTTGACGGCAATTTTCGCCAGATGCTTCAGCAGCATCTTGCCAGCGCCGGAGCCACGGCAATCCGGCGTAACGTAAAGGTCCTCAAGGTAGAGACCCTTGCGTGCCTGCCAGGTCGAATAGTTGTAGAACCACATGGCGAAGCCTGCGGGCTTGCCGTCCTTCTCGCAGATCACGGCGCGGGTAATGGAACCCGGACCAAAGAGCGAGGCCTGCAACATCTCGACCGTCGCCTCGACTGCGTCGGGCTCCTTCTCGTAGATGGCAAGTTCGGTGATGAAGCGCAGAATGGTCTGCGCGTCTTCCGGGCGAGCGTCGCGAATGCTGATCGTCATGGCTTATGCGCTGCTTAGAAAGGCCAGTACCACTTGGAGCCGGAATTCTTGATCTGCGCCTCCTTCTTGCGGCGGCGCTCCTTGTCCTTCTCCGGCTCGCCGAGTTCGGTCTCGGTACCCTCCGGCAGGCGGCGGTAATCAAGCGGCGGATCGCTGAGGAAGCGTCGCTTGTCGGAATAGGCGCCCATCTCGATCTTACGGCCTGCGCGATAAGCTTCCTGCTGCTCCTTGGCCGAGAGCCGGCGGCCGTTGGCGCTAGCCTTGGCAAGCGGGGAAACGTAGTTCGGGTTGTTCTTGTTCGCGTCGGCCTCTTCGCGCAGACGGTTGCGAACCTCTTCCGGAGACTCGACCCATTCCGGGTTAGCCTCACGGCTGGCAAGCGACTTCTGCGGCTCGACGAGAGCAGTCTGCTGCGCCGACGGCGGCAGAACGAGGCCGGGGCGCGGCTGATACTTGACCGGATCACGCTTCGGCGGGCCGAAGCTGGCGACGCTGCCGAGGTCGTCCATGAGCTGTTCGCCGGCGGTCTTGTCCGTGCCATAGGTCGGGCCGCCGATGCAGCCCGAAAGCACCAGGCCGCTCGTCAAAATGGCGGCCACGCTGGCAAACACTCGCAACTCTCGCGTCATTTCCATGAGATTCCTTCCAGCCGGCCACCGGTCAGCGCGGCCACTCAAGCGCCCATGGCGGAGAAATCCGCCAAATTTCGGGCAGGTTTTACCGGATGAACGCAACGAGTGCAATTCATCCGGTAACAATGCGTTAAGCCTTGAAACCAAGTTCGCGCAAGGCAGCGGCGTCACGGGCCGACACGTCGGGGTAGATCGGGTCGGAACCGACATCGGTCGTGATCCGCCAGGAGCGGGCGCATTTCTGGCCTTCGGCAAGCTTCGGCACGACGCTCACCTTGGCCACGTCGGCAAGGCGGAACGCATCCGCAGGGCCTTCCGCGGCTTCGATCACGATGCCCGACGTGATGCAGATCTCGGCGAAGTCCTGGCCTTCCAGCGCCTTCAAGAGTTCCGGATCGGCGACGTAGACGACCGGAGCCGCTTCCAGCGACGAGCCGATGCGCTTGTCCTTGCGCTCGATCTCGAGCGCACCGGTGACAACGGTGCGGACCGTACGGATCTTGTCCCACTTGGCTTCGAGCGCATCGTTCTTCCATTCCGCCGGGATCGCCGGGAACTGTTCGAGATGCACCGAAACCGCATCGGGCTTCCGCGACAGCCAGGCTTCTTCCGAGGTGAACGGCAGCATCGGCGCCAGCCACAGGACGAGGCAATCGAAGAGCTTGCGGATGACGGCGAGTGCCGAACGGCGGCGCAGGCTCGACGGCGCATCGCAGTAGAGCGCGTCCTTGCGCACGTCGAAATAGAAAGCCGAGAGCTCGACGTTCGAGAAATCGATCAACGCACGGGCGATCTTCTTGAAGTCGAAGGCATCGTAGCCTTCGCGCACAAGCTGATCGAGTTCCGCCAGCCGATGCAGCATCAGCTTTTCGAGTTCCGGCATGTCGGCATAGGCGATCTCTTCACCCTTGTCGTGGGCAAGCGTGCCGAGCATCCAGCGGACCGTGTTGCGCAGCTTGCGATAGGCGTCGATGTTGGTCTGGATGATCGTCTTGCCGAGACGCTGATCCTCCCAATAGTCCGTCGTCATCACCCACAGGCGCAGGATATCGGCGCCGGCATCCTTCATCACCTCCTGCGGCGTGACGGTGTTGCCCTTGGACTTCGACATCTTCTCGCCCTTCTCATCCATGGTGAAGCCATGGGTGACAACGGCGTTGTAGGGCGCGCGGCCGCGCGTCGCGCAGGCCTCGAGCAGCGAGGAATGGAACCAGCCGCGATGCTGGTCCGAACCTTCGAGATAGACGTCGGCCGGCCACTTCAGGTCCGGACGGTCTTCGAGCGTGAAGGTGTGGGTCGAACCGGAATCGAACCACACGTCGAGGATGTCCATCACCTGGTGCCACTTTTCGTGGTCGTGGTCGTTGCCGAGGAAGCGATCCTTGGCACCTTCGGCAAACCAGGCATCGGCGCCCTCCTGCTCGAACGCGTCGAGGATGCGGGCGTTGACGGCCTCGTCGATCAGGATCTCGCCCTGGTCGTCGGCAAAGATCGCGATCGGCACGCCCCAGGCGCGCTGACGCGAGAGCACCCAGTCCGGGCGTCCCTCGATCATCGCGCGCAGGCGGTTCTGGCCGGCGCCGGGAACGAAGCGGGTGTCGTCGATGGCCGAAAGCGCACGCGAACGCAGCGTTGTGCCGTCGCCGAACGCCTTGTCCATATAGACGAACCATTGCGGCGTGTTGCGGAAGATGACCGGCTTCTTGGAACGCCAGGAATGCGGATAGGAGTGTTTCAGGCGGCCGCGGGCAAAGAGCGCATGACGGGCGATCAGCGCCTTGATGACGCGATCGTTGGCGTCGCCCTTCTTGCCCTTGTCGTCGATGACGCGGCCGGCGCCACCTTCGGCATCGGGACCGAAGCCATGGGCGTCGGCAGTGAAGTAGCCGGCATCGTCGACCGTGAACGGGATCGCCGAGGAGATACCGCGGGCTTCGAGCGCGCGGGCACTGTCCATCCAGGCATCAAAGTCCTCGCGGCCGTGACCGGGGGCGGTGTGCACGAAGCCGGTGCCGGCATCGTCGGTGACATGATCGCCATCGAGCAGCGGCACCTTGAAAGCGTAACCGCCACCGAGACCATGCAGCGGATGGGCGCAGGTGACGGCAGAAAGCTCGTTGGCCTCAAGGTCGCGAACGAAATTGAAGGTGAGCTTGGCCTTGGCTGCGGATTCGTCGGCCAGGCGCTTGGCGAAGATCAACTTCTCGCCCGGCTGCGGGCCGAAGTCGTTCTCGGCGGTCGCCACTTCATAGAGGCCATAGGCATAACGCGACGAGAAGGCGATGGCGCGGTTGCCCGGGATGGTCCAGGGCGTTGTCGTCCAGATCACGACGAAGGCGCCGGAAAGCGCGTCCGGACCTTCGGTGACCGGGAACTTCACCCAGATCATGTCGCTCTCGACATCGGCATATTCGACTTCGGCTTCGGCAAGCGCGGTGCGCTCGACGACCGACCACATGACCGGCTTGGAGCCGCGGTAGAGCTGGCCGAGCTTGGCGATCTTCATCAATTCGCCGGCGATGCGGGCTTCCGCATGGAAGTTCATCGTCGTGTAGGGATTGTCGAAGTCGCCCTCGATGCCGAGGCGCTTGAACTCCTCGGCCTGGACCTGGATCCAGCCGGAGGCGAAATCACGGCATTCCTTGCGGAATTCGTTGACAGGGACCTCGTCCTTGTTCTGGCCCTTCTCGCGGTACTTCTCCTCGATCTTCCACTCGATCGGCAGACCGTGGCAGTCCCAGCCGGGCACATAGTTGGCGTCAAAGCCGCGCATCTGGAACGAGCGGTTGATGACGTCCTTGAGGATCTTGTTCAGCGCGTGGCCGATGTGGATGTTGCCGTTGGCATAGGGCGGGCCGTCATGCAGCACGAACTTGTCGCGGCCGGCGGCCGATGCGCGCAGCTTCTTGTAGAGGCCCATCTGCTGCCAGCGGGCCACCGTTTCCGGCTCCTTCTGCGGCAGGCCGGCGCGCATCGGGAATTCCGTCTGCGGCAGATAGAGGGTCGAGGAGTAGTCGATCTTTTCAGCGGTGTCGGTCATGGTCTTTGCAATCGCTTCTTCGCGCGAGGGGCCGCGCATACGAAATGGGCTCGGTATCGAGAGATGACTGGGGCGTCGGAAACGCCGAAATCCCGGACCTTCCGGCTGACTAAAGCGCGCGGAAGGCCGGGCCAATAATTCGCTGATCGATGATCAATCGACGGTGCCGGGTCATGGTGGCCGGTTGTTTAAGGCGTTTTCGGGCTTTTGAAAAGGTCCGCCGCCACAGCAACGCCGAAATCTTTTATCGGGCGAAGTTGAGCTTGCGGTCGATGTCGCCGAGCGGCTGCACACCGGAGAGCAACGCCCGCGCCTCTGCCTCGTCCTGGCGGATCTGCGCCACCAGCGGATCGAGCCCGTCGAATTTCAGCTCGTCGCGCAGGTGGCCGAAGAAGGTGACCGCACAGATCTCGCCGTAGAGATTGCCCGAAAAGTCGAAGACGAAGGTTTCGAGCAAGGGCTCACCGTCGCTATCGACTGTCGGGCGGCGCCCGAAGCTCGCGACGCCGTCGTAGAGCGAGCCGTCGGCCCGGCGGAAACGCACGGCGTATATGCCAGGCCTCAGTTCCACCTCGGGCGCAAGCCGCATATTGGCGGTGGGAAAGCCGAGTTCGCGGCCGAGCTTCTTGCCGCCGATCACTTCCGCCTCGACCAGATAGCGATAGCCGAGCATGCCGGCAGCTTGCGAGACATCACCTTCGCCAAGCAGCGAGCGCACGTAACTGGACGAGATGACCGATGCGTTTTCGTCGCGGAAGGCATCGACGAGCGTCACGCCAAATCCGTTATCGCCGCCGGCCGCCATCAGGAAGGCGGGGCCGCCCTCGCGCCCCTTGCCGAAGTGAAAATCGAAACCGGTGACGACATGCGAGGCGTGCAGCCATTCGAGCAGGATACGGTGGATAAAATCCGATGCGGAAAGCTGCGAGAAGGTGCGGTCGAACGGATACTCGATGACGGCGCCGAAACCCATGCCTTCGAGAATGCGCGCCTTCAGCGGTGCCGGCGTCAGTCGGAAGACCGGGGTTTCCGGACGGAACACGGTTCTCGGATGCGGCTCGAAGGTCAGCACGAGCGCCGGCACACCGCGCGCATTGGCCTCCTCCAGCGCCCGATTGAGCACCGACTGGTGACCACGGTGCACGCCGTCGAAGTTACCGATCGCGACGACGCCGCCGCGCAGATGCTGCGGAAGCGGATCACGGGTCTCGTTGCGATGAAAAACCGTCATCTCCGTCTTCCCGTCAGGCGAGCCGCGGCATCCAATATTTCGGCGACGCGCCTTCCTTCTTCAGGAAGGCGGCGAGCTTCGCCTCGTCGGTGCGGCTTTCGTTCATGTATTCCTGGGCGTGGATACCGGCACTGATATAGAGCAGATCGAAGCCGGCATCCTGGGCACCCTTGACGTCCGTCGGCATGCCGTCGCCAACGGCGATGACACGCGACAGGTCAAGCGCGCCGCGAACGGCCTTCGCCTCGGTCAGCGCCGCACGGTAGATGGCGATATAGGGCTTGCCGGCAATGCGCGCCTCGCCACCGAGCTCTTCATAGAGCTTGGCGATTGCGCCGGCACAGGGGATCAGCCTGTGGCCGCGCTCGACCACCAGATCCGGATTGGCACAGATGAACGGGATCTTGCGCTTGGCAAGCCCCGTCAGTGTCGCGCGGTAATGCTCCGGCGTTTCGGTTTCGTCGTCATAGAAGCCGGCACAAACGACCGTCTCAGCATCTTCCGACGAAACGATCTGCGTTCCCAGGCCTTCGAGCAGCGGCAGGTCGCGCTCGGCACCGATGAAGAAGATCTTTTTGGCGGCGGCGGCGATCAGCGCGCGGGTCACATCGCCCGAGGTCACGATCCGGTCGTAGGCTTCGTCCGGCACGCCGAGACCGCGGATCTGGATCTTCACACCCGGATGCGGACGCGGCGAGTTGGTGATCAGCACCACAGTCAGGCCGGCGGCACGCGCCTCGGCCAACGCCTCGCAAGCGGAGGCAAAGGCCTGCACGCCGTTATGAAGAACGCCCCAGACATCGCACAGCACCACGTCGTAGCGCGCAGCGATTTCCCGAAAACTGTTGATCCTTGCGGCCATTCTGGCTTCCTGCAAACACGGTTTCCGGCTTGCATGGCAAGGAAGGCAGGAGATTACAAGTCTCGGCGCCCGAAAAAGGCGCCCCCTCCCAAGGATTCCGGCGGTGTCGGGCGTCAAAGAAAAGTGCATTGCCGATGCCGCCCGCTTCGCCAAAGCACTTTGTAGCGGTTATCAACCGTCAAAATCCCGCCAATGCCATTCGTCGACGCGATCGCCTACATTTCGCCAAGAATGGGGCTAGGCTGCCTACGCCCTCGCCTGCTGCGCTCGCCCAAGGCTACTGCCGCCGGCAAAAAATCTAGGCGCCGATCCTTGACTCACCCCATACCCAGGCTTATCTCGGCATCGCTAGCACTCGATAAATGAGAGTGCTAACACCCATCCATCGGGTCGATCAGCGATCCGTAATGTCATTTGATCGAGGGATTAGACTAATGGCAAGCACCAACTTCCGCCCGCTGCACGACCGCGTCGTCGTTCGCCGCGTCGAGTCTGAAGAGAAGACCAAGGGCGGTATCATCATTCCGGACACCGCCAAGGAAAAGCCGCAGGAAGGCGAAATCGTCGCCGTCGGTTCGGGCGCCCGTGACGAAAGCGGCAAGGTTGTTGCTCTCGACGTCAAGGCTGGCGACCGCGTTCTGTTCGGCAAGTGGTCGGGCACCGAAGTCAAGATCAACGGCGAAGACCTTCTGATCATGAAGGAAGCCGACATCATGGGCATCATCGGCTGATCAGCCGTCGTCCACCCCTTTTTATGACAACCAATGGGCAATGAGCCCGGGAGTTTTCTCTAATGGCTGCAAAAGAAATCAAGTTCGGCCGCACCGCGCGCGAAAAGATGCTGCGTGGCGTCGACATCCTCGCTGACGCGGTAAAGGTCACGCTCGGCCCGAAGGGTCGTAACGTCATCATCGACAAGTCCTTCGGCGCTCCGCGCATCACCAAGGACGGCGTATCGGTTGCCAAGGAAATCGAACTCGAAGACAAGTTCGAAAACATGGGCGCCCAGATGGTCCGCGAAGTTGCTTCGAAGACCAACGACATCGCTGGCGACGGCACCACGACTGCAACCGTTCTTGCCCAGGCGATCGTTCGCGAAGGCGCCAAGGCTGTTGCAGCCGGCATGAACCCGATGGACCTGAAGCGTGGTATCGACCTCGCTGTCACCGAAGTCGTCAAGGATCTCCAGGCCAAGGCCAAGAAGATCAACACTTCGGAAGAAGTCGCACAGGTCGGCACGATCTCGGCAAACGGCGAGCGTCAGATCGGCCTCGACATTGCTGAAGCGATGCAGAAGGTCGGCAACGAAGGCGTCATCACGGTTGAAGAAGCCAAGACCGCCGAAACCGAACTCGAAGTCGTCGAAGGCATGCAGTTCGACCGCGGCTACCTCAGCCCCTACTTCGTCACCAACCCGGAAAAGATGGTCGCTGACCTCGACGACGTCTTCGTTCTCCTCCACGAGAAGAAGCTCTCGAACCTCCAGGCCATGCTCCCGGTTCTCGAAGCCGTCGTTCAGACCGGCAAGCCGCTCCTGATCATCGCTGAAGACGTCGAAGGCGAAGCTCTTGCAACGCTCGTCGTCAACAAGCTGCGTGGCGGCCTGAAGATCGCTGCCGTCAAGGCTCCGGGCTTCGGCGATCGCCGCAAGGCCATGCTCGAAGACATCGCCATCCTGACGGGCGGCACCGTGATCTCCGAAGACCTCGGCATCAAGCTCGAAAACGTCACGCTCGACATGCTCGGCCGTGCGAAGAAGGTTTCGATCTCCAAGGAAAACACGACGATCGTCGACGGCGCCGGCCAGAAGGCCGACATCGAAGGCCGCGTTGCCCAGATCAAGGCCCAGATCGAAGAAACCACCTCCGACTACGACCGCGAAAAGCTGCAGGAACGTCTTGCCAAGCTCGCTGGCGGCGTTGCCGTGATCCGCGTTGGCGGCTCGACGGAAGTCGAAGTGAAGGAAAAGAAGGACCGCATCGACGACGCTCTCAACGCGACGCGCGCTGCTGTTCAGGAAGGCATCGTACCGGGCGGCGGCGTTGCCCTGCTGCGTTCTTCCGTCAAGATCACCGTCAAGGGTGCCAACGACGACCAGGAAGCCGGCATCAACATCGTTCGTCGCGCTCTGCAGGCTCCGGCCCGCCAGATCGCAGAGAACGCTGGTGACGAAGCTTCGATCGTTGTCGGCAAGATCCTCGACAAGGACCAGGACAACTTCGGCTACAACGCCCAGACCGGCGAATATGGCGACATGATCGCCATGGGCATCATCGACCCGGTCAAGGTCGTTCGCACCGCCCTTCAGGACGCAGCCTCGGTTGCCGGCCTCCTCGTCACGACGGAAGCCATGATCGCCGAACTGCCGAAGAAGGATGCACCTGCTGGCATGCCGGGCGGCATGGGCGGCATGGGCGGCATGGACATGATGTGATAAGGCGATAGCCTTTTCGCATTAGCGATCCATCCGGATCGGAAGGGCGGCCCTCGGGTCGCCCTTTCTCGTTTTTTATCAATGCCGTTCGCGGCTGGGCGAGCCCCCGCCAATCTCTCCGCAGAAAAATCCCGCCGGTTGTAGTCCGGCTTCAAAAAACCGTTGAAGTCGAAAAAAAACGAACTATAACAGCGCCCCAAGTGGGCGGAGATTCATGGGAGATCGGGTAGCGAACTCAAGCGGGCGAACAATCGCCAAAGCTTTTTCGCACTAACCGAACATCCGAGACCTCTTCGAGAATATCACGAAAAGCATATAAGTATTTAATCGCAAATTGAGCCGACCTCCCCGACGAAATTACTTCGAAGGCGAGCTTCATTACTATCTCGCGACCTTTCGAGTTGAACAAACGCCGCAGGAGGTGGCGTGTACTCTTGCATTGGTTCATGGTTGGGCGGAATTTGCACAATAGGACGTGTTTCCTGGGGCGTCGAAGACGATGTCCAGGAATGCTGCTGGGGTAGACCGTGTTCAAGATCACGAGAGCAAATTCCGTTCCCCTCGGCACTCCGGGACAGCCGCACCTCGACCTGCCACATCACGAGTTCCTGCAACAGTTCTGTGCGGCGGAAGGCTGGTCGGGCGACTTGTCCACGGGGCTGTTCCGGCTTGGCGAGAAAGCTGCCGCCATCCATGGCCTGCGCGACGGCGAATGCGGCCTGCTCAACTTCGTGCGCTGCTACGACCCAGCCGACCGCAACCACGTGCTCGAGCTTTTCGAGCAGGCGGCGACAAGCTGCTCATCCTTCTGTTTTTCGACGACGATCGCACTCGAAGAGCACGGCCAGAAACAGCCGCTGTTCTGCATCGGCGAATCCTCAGGCCTCGAACAGCGCTATTCCGGCACGATAACGGGTGTCTTCTTCTTCCCGCGCTTCCTGGTGGAAGGCGCCGGCCGGACGTTGCTGCGGCAATAGCGCAAGCCTGACCCGGCCGACAGTTCGCGCAGACAAGGCGCTCGCCATGGACGCGACCCTCGCGATGATGACGTCCGCCGATCAGGCGGCGGCCGCCTCTTCGTCGCCGCTGAAGAGGAGCGTTATCGGGGCCGGCCGGCCGAGCAGATAGCCCTGTGCCTCGTCGCAGCCTTCCGCCTGCAGGATATCGAGCTGCGTCTGCGTCTCGACGCCCTCGGCAAGGACCGGCACCGACAGGCTCTGTCCGAGCGCCAGGATGGCGCGGACGATCGCCTTGGCCTGCGGGCTGCCCTCCACTTCCCACATGAAGCTCTTGTCGAGCTTGATCTTGTCGAAGGGGAAGGAGCGGAGCGTTTCAAGCGACGAGTACCCGGTGCCGAAATCGTCGATCGCGATCGTTACGCCGAGTTCCTTGATCTGACGCAGGGTCAGCAGCGCGCGCTCCTTGTCGTCGATGATCGTCGACTCCGTGATCTCAAGCTCCAACCGGTTCGGATTGAGCCCGGTCTCGGCAAGCACGTCCTGCACCAGGCTGACGATATCGCCATTGGCGAGCTGGACCGGCGACAGGTTGACGGCGATCTTGTGGTTGCTCTCCCAGCCAGCCGCCTCGCGGCAGGCTTCGCGCAGCACCCATTCGCCGATCGGCAGGATTGCACCGCACTCTTCGGCGAGTGGAATGAATTCGCTGGGCGGCACCATGCCGCGTTCGGGATGATGCCAGCGCAGGAGCACCTCGTAGCCGATGACGACGCCGGTCATCACCGACTTCTGCACCTGGTAGTGCAGAGCAAGCTGCTTCTTGTCGACGGAATCCCAGAGATCGTTGGCAAGTGCACGCCGCTGGCGGGCAGCCTCGTCCATCGAAACCTCGTAGAAGCAGACGGTCTGGTTGAGCGCAGCCTTCGCCCTGTACATCGCGAGATCGGCATTGTTGATCAGCGTATCGGCCGTTTCCGCATCCTGCGGGTAGATGGCGACGCCCATGCTGCCGCCGGACTTCAGCTCGAAATCGCCGAAGCGCATTTCCTCGTGCAGGCTCTTCTCGATCCGCCGCAGGAAGTCGTTGAGTTCGGCCAGTTCCTCGAAGCGTTTCACCGCAGCGAACTCGTCGCCGCCGAGGCGCGCCACGAACTCGCCTTCCTGCAACAGGCCCTTCACGCGCTGGGCAATCGTCACCAGTACGAAATCGCCGGCGGCATGACCGTGCAGGTCGTTGACTTCCTTGAATTTGTTGAGGTCGATGCCGATGACGGCAACCTTGCGGTTGAACCAGGCGGCCGCATCCAGTTCCTCTTCGAGGTAGCTGCTGAACTGCAACCGGTTCGGCAGGCCCGTCAGGCTGTCGTGACGCGCAAGGAAGGTGATCTGTTCCTCGGTATCCAGGCGCTCGGTAATGTCTTCATAGGTGCTGACCCAGCCACCATCGGGCAGCGTGCGGTGCTTGGTCAGGATCGAGCGGCCGTTGGCGAGCTTCTCGACGATATCGCCACCGCCCTTGCCGACCATTTCGATCCGGTGTTTCTGATAGAGTTCCTCGGCCTTGGCTCGCGCAATTTCGGGCTCGGCGTAAATGCGGGCGAAGACGATCTCGACGATCTCGCGGAAGGTCAGGCCTTTGCCGGCAAGCGTCTCGGAGAAGCCGAAGATCTCGCGGCAGCGTCGGTTCGACAGGAGCAGCCGGTCATCGCTATCGAACAGGCAGATACCCTGCGACATGTTCTCGAGCGCGACATCGAGGTTGTTGCTGACCTCGGCGATGCGATCGGCATCGGCCTTCGCCTTGGTGGTGTCCTTGACGATCTTGATGAAGCCGGCGTGCTTGCCCTCCTCGTCCAGGAACGGATCGATCACCACATGCGCCCAGAAGCGAGAGCCGTCCTTGCGATAGCGCCAACCCTCGTTCTCAAACTTGCCCTCGACCATGGCAACCTCAAGCGCGCGGCGCGGCAGGCCATCGCGCTGATCGTCGTCCGAATAGAAGCAGGCGAAATTCTTGCCGATGATTTCCTCGGCGGCATAACCCTTGTTGGCCTCGGCGCCGGCATTCCAGCTCGCCACGCGGCCATCGACGTCGAGCATGTAGATCGCGTAGTCCTTCACGCTGCGGACGAAGCGCGTGAACTCCCGTTCGGTTGCGGCGGCGGAGAGCTCGGCATGATGGGCAAAGCCGGCGGCAACCAGCACCAGGGACAGAAGGAAGAAGGCGGTTCCGGCAATGACGAAGGCGAGCAGATGCGGCTGGATCATGCCTTCATAGGTTGGGGTGATGAGACCGACTTCGATCGTCACAGCGCCCATGGCGGTGAAGTGCAGTGCGACGATGCCGAGCGTCATCAGGAGCGTCGCGATGATCTTCGCCTTCAGCGGCTTGCCCATACGGGCAATCGTGCCGAGTGCGCCGATATCGAACAGCGAGCCGAGCACGATCGACGCGACAACGAGCGTGGCGTCCCAGCGCAGGTTGCCGGGAACATCGAGGGCCGCCATGCCGAGGAAATGCATGCAGGCAACGCCGGCGCCGAGCACCAGGCCGCCAGCAATCCAGGCCAGCCGATCCTGCACGCAGGTCGCGATCAGCAGCGCTGTCGTGGTCAGCACGATCGCAACGGCCAACGACAGGGCCGTCAGATCCATCTGGTAGCCAAGGACGACCCCGGGGTCGTAGGCAAGCATGGCGATGAAGTGGGTGGCCCAGATGCCGAAGCCGCTGGCAATGCCTGCAGCCACCGCCCAGATCGTCCGCGCCTTGCCGGAAGATCCACGCGCGCGCTGCAACAGCGCCACCGCGCCGTAGCTGGACAGGAAGCATATGAGCGCCGCCAACGCGACCAGCTTCGGATTATGCTCCACCACGAGGCATGTAAGAACCTTGAACATCGCAATCGCCTAAATCAACAACCGCCGGGAAACGAGACCTTTCGCCTCCAGTTAAGCGGCCTGTGTTGACGTCAGGTGATTTAAGGAAATGATAAATCGTCGCTCCGGCCCACAGTTGCGTGGCCAAACAGTCGTTTCGTCGTTAACGAAAATTGAAATCGGACCGCCTGCAAGTTGCAGCAGGTGGAAAGCGCGGCTAGGCGTGGTCTGCCGCTCAGGGCTGGGATAGCAGCGCCTTGAGGTCCGATTGCGGATCGGCAATGACGGCCCGGTCGGGATTGATGCCGGTTTCAAGCAGCTTCTTGCCCGTCACATAGGCCTTGGCGTCATTGATCGCATCGACCGCCACGAAGCGTCCCTGCCTAAAGTACCAGACGGACACACTGCCCTCGCGCTGACCGGGCCTGACGATGGTTTCGTCATGACCGAGTCCAAAGCCGGCGATCTGCAGCTTGACGTCGTACTGGTCGGACCAGAACCAGGGTTTGGGTTCGTAGGGGTGTTCGCTACCGGCGAGGATTGCCGCAACGGCCTCGGCCTGCTCGACGGCGTTCTGTACCGATTCCAGCCGGATGCGCAGGTCCTCCCAGGGAAGCACGGCACAATCGCCCATAGCGAAAATCGCCGGGTCGGCAGTCCGTCCGAAGGCATCGACGACGATGCCGCCGGCGGTTTCGAGGCCGGCATCATGCGCCAGGCGGTCATTGGCGGTGACACCGATCCCGACAATGACGACGTCGACCGGCAATCTCGACCCATCGGAAAGTTCCGCTGCGGTCACCCGGCCGCTTTCGCCGATGAGACGATTGAGGCCGGTCCCCTCGCGGATATCGACGCCGCGGGCGTGGTGAATATCGCGCACCAGGCCGGATGTCGCCGACGAGGCAACGCGCTGCAGGATGCGGTCGGCCATCTCGATGACCGTGACCTCGAGCCCGCAGGTCCGGGCGACCGCCGCCGCTTCAAGGCCGATGTAACCGCCGCCGACGACCAGGGCGCGACGGCCGGGCTTCATTTCCTCGGCAAGGCGATCCGCATCCCGGAAGTCGCGCACGACGAACACGCCCTCGAGATCCCCGCCGACGGAAGCCGGCAACCGGCGCGGCGTAGCGCCGGTCGCAAAGGCGAGCACCTCGTATTCGAGCGAGGTCCCGTCGCTGAGCGTCACGCGCTTGCCCGCACGGTCAAGGCCGGTCACGGTCGTCTCGAGCCGTATGTCGACATTGTGCTCGCCGTACCAGGCCTCCGGCCGATAGAGCAGCCGGTCGAGGCTCATCTCGCGCAACAGGTATTTCTTGGAAAGCGGTGGGCGTTGATAGGGCAGGCTCGCTTCGGAGGCGACGATGGTGATCGGCCGCTCGTCCTTGAGGGCACGCAGCTTGGCAACCAGGGCAAAGGCGGCCTGACCGCCACCGACAACTACAAGCCTTCCCGACACGCTTCTCACCTGCTTCTTATTCGTCTGTACAGCAAGGCCTAGCCTTGCGCCCGAGCTTCGTCAACTCAGGCACAGGGCTGTCGTGAATGCTATTCCTTGCGCGGCACTTCCATGCCCTTTAGAGCCGCCGGGCGCGACAGACCGCGCTCGACCCAGGCCATCACGTTCGGGAAGCTCTTGTAATCCAGGACCTCGGCGCCGCCATAGAACCTGCGAGCGCCTTCGACCCAGGGGTAGGTGGCGATGTCGGCGATCGTGTAATCGTCATCCATCAGCCATTGCCGCCCCTCAAGACGCGCTTCCAGCACACCGAGAAGGCGCTTCGCTTCGTCACGGTAGCGCTCGACGGGATAGGAATTGTTGGCAACCTTGTCGGCAGCGAACTTGAAGAAATGGCCGAACTGACCGAGCATCGGGCCAATGCCGCCCATCTGGAACATCACCCAGCTGATCGTCTGGTAGCGAGCGGCCGCGTCGGCCGGCAGCAGCTTGCCGGTCTTTTCCGCCAGATAGATGAGGATCGCGCCGGACTCGAAGAGACCGATCGGCTTTCCATCCGGGCCATTGGGATCGATGATCGCCGGGATGCGGCCATTCGGATTGAGCGAGACGAACTCCGGCGATTTCTGCTCGTTGGCATCGAAGGCGACCCTGTGAGGCTCGTAGGCGAGACCCAGCTCTTCGAGTGCGATCGAGACCTTCACGCCGTTTGGAGTCGGCAGCGAATAAAGTTGGATAATATCCGGGTTATTCGCCGGCCAGCGCTTGGTGATCGGAAAGGCGGAAAGATCGGCCATGAAGGTCTCCTGGAAACGAAGCGGCAAGGGCGCCGTCTGCACGCCTTACATAGGAGCGGAGGGCGCGCTTTGTGAGGGCCCTACTTTAATTTTTGCAGTCCGCGAGGCCAGCGAGATAGCCGAAGGCTCCGCCCTGCCCCGTTCGCAGCGTCAAAGCACGCCGCGAACCGCCGCAATAACCCGTGCCACGACCGGATCGCCGTCATGCGCCGATTTACGCGCCCGCACCAGGCAGGCCTCGGAACGCAGGATCACGCCGTCCGTCAGGATCTTCAGATGGTTCGCCTTCAGCGTCGAGCCGGTCGAGGTGATATCGACGATGATGTCGGCCGAGCCGGACGCCGGCGCGCCTTCGGTCGCACCGAGGCTTTCAACGATGCGATAGAGCTGGATGCCGTGGCTTCCCGAGAAATGGTTCTGCGTCAGCCGCCAGTACTTGGTCGCGATCGCCAGGCGGCGGCCATGGCGGGCACGAAAGTCGGCGGCAACGTCGCCGAGATCGGCCATGGTGTCGACGTCGTACCAGATCTCCGGCACTGCGACGACGACATCGGCATGACCGAAGCCGAGACGGGCGCAGAACTCGACGCGGGCATCGGCATTGGCGAGCCCCTCGCGCACCAGGTCTTCGCCGGTGACGCCGAAATCGATCGAGCCGTTGCCGAGTTCCCGCGAGATCTCGGAGGCCGACAGGAACGCGATCTCCACATCATCAGAACCTTCGACCCGGCCGCGATAGGAGCGATCGTTGCCGACGGCGACGATCTTCATTCCGGCCCGTTCGAAGATCGCCGAGGCGTCATCCTTCATCCGGCCTTTGGACGGCAGCGCGATGGTGATGGTCATTGAACGCCTCCCTGGGAGGTAATCGCCTTTTCGATGCGGTCGAGCCAGAGCGAGAAACCGACGGCGGGAATGTGTTCGCGGGCGCCGAGCAGCGTCAACAGCCGGTCAAAGCGACCTCCGCCGGCCAGAACTGCCTGAATGCCGGCGACTTCGACCTCGAAGACGAGGCCTGTGTAATAGTCGAGCGGACGACCGAAGGCCGCGCGGTAGCGGATCGCGCCGATGTCGGCACCGGCCGCGGAAAGTGCTGCGACACGGGCATCGAAGCGGGCGAGCGCCTCATCGAGCTTGAGGCCGGACTTCTGCGCGAAGGCGAAGAGTGCCGCCGGAGCATCGGCGAGCGGAACGTCGAGCGCCAGGAACGCGCCAACCTGGTCCAGCGTCTTGCGATCGAGCTGCGTGTTCGCCAGCTCCATCTTTTCCTTCAGCCGCCGGGCGATGTCCTGCGGCGAGCGGCTGGCATTGGTGGAGTAGCCGGTCGATTCCATCGTTTCGGCGATATGGGCGATGAGGCGGGCTTCATCCTCAAGCAATCCGTCCATCGACAGGCGCACGACCTCGGGACCGAAGACACCGACCGTCCGCGGATGAGCGAGTTCGGTGAGCAGCTTCTGCAGGTGCTTCTGGTCGCCAAAGGCATGGATCAGCCGCTTCTGCCAGCCGGCCGGCAGGCCGCAGGCGCCGACGACGGCTTCGAACACCGCCTGGTCACCGAGCGTCACGTTGAGACCCCGGCCCGGCAAGCGGTTGGCAACGACACGCATCGCGTCACCGACAATGCGGGCATCGGCTGTGGCGATATCCGTATCGCCGAGATCCTCGATGCCGGCCTGGTAAAAGTCGTTGCCGCCCTCGCGGCGCTGGCGGAAGACCTCGCCGAGATAGGCGTAGCGCTTCGGCGTGCCGGTCACCGTCTCGATGTGGCGCAGGCAGACGGGAATGGTGAATTCCGGGCGCAGGCAGAGGCTCTCGCCGGTCTCGCTCTCGGTCATGAAGATACGGCGGCGCAGATCCTCGCCGGCCATGGCGAGGAAGGGTTCGGCCGGCTGGATCACCGGTGTGTCGACACGCAGCGTGCCGAGGCTTTCGAAGTCGGCAAGCAGATCGTCGGCGAAGGCAGGCAGATTGATGAGGGCCATGATCGTCAGCCCCTTGCCCGATCCTCGGCCTGCGCCGCCAGCATTTCGCGTACCTTTTCGACCAGCTCGGCCACAGGCACGGAAACCTGGGCCACGCGCGCCTCGCGCCAGGCCGCATTGTCCTCGATCTCGCCCGACAGGCGCTTGCCCTCGATCAGGTCCTTGATCTGCACGAGACCCGCGGCGCGTTCGTCGCCACCCTGGATGATCGCCAGCGGCGAGCCGCGGCGGTCGGCATATTTCAGCTGATCGCCAAAATTCTTCTTGTTGCCCTGATACATTTCGGCGCGGATGCCGGCATGGCGCAGCTGCTGCACGAAGCGCTGGTAGTGGCCCATGCTCTCGATGTCGCGGTCCATGACACAGACGACGACCGGGGCGAGCACTTCCGACGCGCCGAGCTTGCCGAGGTTCTTGAGCGCCGTCATCAGACGGGAAACGCCGATCGAGAAACCGGTGGCCGGCACCGGCTGGCCCATGAAGCGCGAGACGAGGCCATCATAGCGGCCGCCACCGCCAACCGAACCGAAGACGACCTTCTCGCCCTTCTCGTTGGTGACGGCAAACTGCAACTCGGCCTCGAAAACCGGGCCGGTATAGTATTCAAGACCACGCACGACCGAGGGGTCGATCTTGATGCGGTCAGCCTCGTAGCCGACGCTCAGCACCAGACTGCGGATGGTGTTCAGTTCTTCGACGCCTTCGCCGCCCTTCGACGTTCCCGCAACGAGGGCCGCGAGCTCGGCAGCGCTTTCGGCGTAGTCCTTGATGCCGACGAAGAAGAGCACCTTGTCGATCTGTTCGCCGTTGAGGCCCGCGCCCTTGGTGAAGTCGCCGCTCTCATCCTTGCGGCCTTCGCCGAGCAGGAGCCGCACGCCTTCGGGACCGAACTTGTCGAGCTTGTCGATAGCGCGAAGAACCGTCAGGCGCGCGTTCGCCTTGTCGTCACCGCCGAGACCGATCGCCTCCATGACGCCATCGAGCACCTTGCGGTTATTGACGCGGATCACGTAGTCGCCGCGCGCGATGCCGAGGGCTTCCATGGTGTCGGCCATCATCATGCACATTTCGGCATCCGCCTGGACGCCGGCGGCACCGACGGTATCGGCGTCGAACTGCATGAACTGGCGGAAGCGGCCCGGGCCCGGCTTCTCATTGCGGAAGACGTAGCCGGCACGGTAGGTGCGGAACGGAAGCTGGATCTCATTGAAGTTTTCGGCAACGTGACGGGCGAGCGGCGCCGTCAGGTCGTAGCGCAGCGACATCCACTGGTCGTCGTCGTCCGTCAGCGAGAAGACGCCCTCGTTCGGCCGGTCGCTGTCGGGCAGGAACTTGCCGAGCGCGTCGGTATATTCGAACAGCGGCGTTTCGACCGGATCGAATCCATAATGCTCGTAGACCGCCCGGATCTTGCCGATCATTTCGTCGGTCGCACGGATATCGGCGGCGGAGCGATCGACAAAGCCGCGCGGCAGGCGCGCCTTGAGCTTCTGCGGTTTCTTCTGTTTCTCGGTCATGGGAGCATTCCGGACTGTCAGCGTGTTGGCTGCTTTCCCTATCGGATCAAGTGGGGGGCGGCAAGGGTTTGCACCGCGCAAAGCGCGCGTTGCGCCGGTCGTAGCAAGCGATGCGGGGTACTCGGCGCGAGACGAAGCTGGAGCCGGCTGTCTCGACCTATCGATCGGATCGGGTTGACTTCAACCATAAGGCGCATTAAATCGCCAACAATCACTAAAAGTTTATCACCCGATCGATCGCCGACGTTTCGATCATGAAGATCATCGGCTAATTTCGGTCCGGAGCATTTACCCGCAGGTCATTCCGGATGCAATGAGAGCATCGGACCCAATACCCCAACGGCAAAATGGAACGGCGAACCATTTCATCGGGAATGGCGGATTTCTGCGGAGACGTCTCGCGGTCGGCGCGAAGAGAGGGATGGGCATCATGTTGAGATTCATGACACCTGGCTGCGGGGCGATCCGGCCCGGACATCTGGGCGCACATCACAATTGGATGCGGGGCCTCGACGAGGGGACCTACATCATGGAAGCCTGGCGCTGCGATCTCGCGACCGGCATTTTCCAGCTCGGCCAACAGACCGCCGCCTTGCTCGGCATCTCCGCTCCTTCCTGTGGCATCATCGATCTGGTGCGCGCCTATGACCGCAAGGAACGCCCAACCGTGCTCAACATACTCGAACAGGCGACCGCTTCGTCATCCTCGTTCTGCTTTACCGCCACGGTGCGCGCGCCGACCTCGCAAGCGGCGCAGCTCTTCTGCGTCGGTCGGTCCGTGCTCGATACGCCAAGCGGCGAGGACCTGCTGCAAGGCATCTTTGCCTTTCCGCGCGAGCGCGTGATGCTCTGCGCTTGAGCGCAAAGCTTGAAACCGCGGACACTATTCCCTGGGTTGAAGCAGCTCTATGAGGCGCCTCGATGGCGCTCCCTCAAGCAAAGCCTTCACCGGGAAACTCCCACCCCCAAACTGATGACGGGCGCGCCAATCAGGCCACGCGAGCCCTGGGTCTTGCGAGCTTGCCACGCAGTTCCTCGACAACCACGCGGCAATGGCAGCCTTCGATGTGATCGTTGACGAGACCCATGGCCTGCATGAAGGCGTAAATCGTCGTCGGGCCGACGAAGGTCCAGCCGCGCTTCTTCAGGTCCTTGGAAATCCGCATCGAGGTCGGGGTCGTCGGGTTGGCGACGATCGCCTCGTAGGTCACCAGTTTCGGGCGCTCGGCTGCCTGCGGCTCGTATGACCAGAAATAGCCCGCGAGCGAACCGAATTCCTGCCTGAGTTCCTGGGCGCGACGGGCATTGTTGATGGTCGAGACGATCTTGCCGCGATGGCGCACGATGCCGGTATCGGCAAGGCAGCGCTCGATATCGGTCTCATCGAACATCGCGACCTTGTCGAAATCGAAGCCGGCAAAGGCGGCACGGAATGCCTCGCGCTTGCGCAGGATCGTCAGCCATGACAGGCCGGACTGGAACCCTTCGAGGCAGATCTTCTCGAACAGGCGGCGATCGTCGGTGACCGGACGGCCCCATTCGTCGTCATGATAGCGACGGTAGTCGTCGAGATTGCCCTGCCAGGCGCAGCGCTGAAGTCCGTCCTCGCCGATCACTATGCCCTTGACCGTCATCGCTTTCCTCGCTCCATCCCGTTCATTTCCCTGCCTTTACCATTTGCAAACCAGATTCCTAAAGCGGCGGATAACCCTACCCAAAGCTTTATCGGCGCCTTCGCCTTTTAATGAAGCGCCGTTTACCATTCGGTGGCCCCCCGGTGACACGATCGCGCCATTGCCAAGGCGCATACTCCCCCGCTCGAGCGTCCGGTTCTTCGGCTGTCTGCGCCCCCTTGATGAATTTCGGCGAAAGGTAGCGAGTCCGTCCGATGTTGAAAAAATCCCTTCTTTTAGCAGTCTCCCTGCTGACCCTCGTCGCCGCTCCCGCCGTGGCGCAGGATCGGTATCAGAACCGGCCTCCGGTGGTCGTCAGCCCCGACCTCACCGCCCCCTGGGTAATGCAGCTCGGCGGGCAGCAGGCCCGCACGCGGCAGGTCATCTACCGGCAGCAGATTCCGGCAGCCACCCGAAAACAGTATTATCAGGGACAGGTCGCGCAGCCGCAGGTCAAGCGCCGCGCCATCAACCCGCTGATCCAGCCGGCCAACGCCATGCGCGCCCAGCGGCCGGTCAAGTCGAAATTCGACCCGCAATACCTGCCGCAGACGGTCGCCTATGAGAGCAAGGAAAAGCCGGGCACGATCGTCATCGATACGAACAACCGCTTTCTCTATCTGGTGACCAGCAACGGGGAGGCACGGCGCTATGGCGTCGGCGTCGGCAAGCCGGGCTTCGAATGGGCAGGCGCCCACAAGGTCACCCGCAAGGCGGAGTGGCCGAGCTGGACGCCGCCGCAGGAGATGATCAGCCGCGAAGCCGCCAAGGGCCACTACCTGCCGGCTCGCATGGACGGCGGCCCGGAAAACCCGCTTGGCGCACGCGCCATGTATCTCGGCTCGACGCTCTATCGAATCCACGGCACCAATGCGCCCTGGACGATCGGCTATGCCGTTTCCTCCGGCTGCATCCGCATGCGCAATGAAGACGTCGTCGACCTTTACGAGCGCGTGAAGGTGGGCACGAAGGTTATCGTCATATAATTAGAGCATAGCATAGAATATTCCCTCCCCCTCGCACGTTTTGCTATTGCCTATGCGTGATTTTCAGGCAACAGCAGCATGAACAGATATAAGTTCGGCGGTCCGCCGGCTGTATGGCAGGCTTGAACTTCGGCGCATTTTGCTTAGCCTGCCTGCAACGAGGGTTAGAGGGAATCGTATATGAAGCGTCATGCCAGCAAAGTGGTCGCGATCGCCATCGCGACCAGCACTATTCTTGCCGCCGCCAGCGCCTCGGCTTTCACGCCGACGCCGGCCACAGGCCCTAAGGTCAAATCATCAGACGTTGTACTCGTGGCCACGCCGAAGAAGCCGGCAAAGCAATACTGGCGCACCAAGGTTCGCTTCCGCACCGACGAAGCCCCCGGCACGATCATCGTCGATACCAACAACAAGTATCTTTACTACATCGACGGCCCGAACCGCGCGACGCGCTACGGCATCGGTGTCGGCCGCGACGGCTTCGGCTGGTCGGGTGTCGTGAAGGTTGGCCGCAAGGCCGAATGGCCGACCTGGACACCGCCGGCGGAGATGCGCCAGCGCGAGGCTGCCAAGGGCCGCATCCTGCCGGTCACCCAGGAAGGCGGCATCGACAACCCGCTCGGCGCCCGCGCCATGTATCTCTACAAGGGCGGCCGCGACACGATCTTCCGGATCCATGGCACCAACCAGCCCTGGACCATCGGCCAGAACATGTCATCCGGATGCATCCGCATGATGAACGACGACGTGGAACACCTCTACGACCGGGCCGACATCGGCACCAAGGTCATCGTCATCGGCCCCGGCAGCAAAGCCGGCGACACCTATTTCGACGATCGCGGCGTCGACATCTTCCGCCAGATCTTCGGCGGCTGACGGTCATCGACCATGCACAGTTTGAAAGGCCGGTTCCTCACGGAGCCGGCCTTTTGCCTGTCCATCAGAGCCCCCTGGGCTTTGCTCCACCATAGGCCCAGTCGAGCAGTTCGACCGTATGCAGGATGGGGATCGCAGTGCCGCTGGCGATCTGGGTGATGCAGCCGATATTGCCGGTGGCGATCGCATCCGGTTTGGTCGCCTCGATGTTCTTGACCTTGCGCGCCTTCAGCTTCGCCGAGATTTCCGGCTGCAGGATGTTGTAGGTGCCGGCCGAACCGCAGCAGAGGTGGCCTTCGGCCGGATCGCGGACGACGAAGCCAGCACGCTTCAAAAGCTGCTTCGGCGCCACGGTGATCTTCTGGCCATGCTGCATGGAGCAGGCGGAATGATAGGCAAGCGTCATGCCCCTCGCATCCTGTTCCGGCAGGTCTAGCGTAGACAGGTACTCGGTGATGTCTTTTGCCAGCGCCGAGACACGTGCCGCCTTTTCTGCATACTCAGGATCGAGCCGCAGCATGTGGCCGTAGTCCTTGATCGTCGTTCCGCAGCCCGAAGCGGTGATGACGATGGCATCGAGCCCGCCCTCGTCTGCGACCTTCAGCCAGGCGTCGACGTTGCGGCGCGCCGCCTCAAGCGCCTGGTTCTCGCGGCCCATGTGGTGCACCAGGGCGCCGCAACAGCCTTCGCCGGCCGAAACAACCACCTCGACACCAAAGCGCGTCAAAAGACGGATCGTCGCCTCGTTGATCTCCGGCTTTAGCACCGGCTGCGCGCATCCGGACAGGAGCGCGACACGACCGACACGTTTTCCCTGCGCCGTGTGGACGCCGGGCACGGCGGAAGTGGAGGGCTGCGGCACGGCGCTTGGCGCGAGATCGAGCATGACGCCGAAGGTCTTCAGCAACGGCATGCGCTTCATCATCCCTGCGAAGGGCCGGGCAAGGCCGACCGCCTTCAGCGACAGGCGGAAGCGCGCGGGATAGGGCAGCACCGCCGCCAGCACGGAACGCGCCAATCTATCCCTAAACGGGCGCCGATAGGTGTTTTCGATGTGGACGCGCGCATGGTCGACCAGATGCATGTAGTCGACGCCGGAGGGACAGGTGGTTGCGCAGGCGAGACAGGAGAGACAGCGGTCAATGTGGGTGACCGTTTCCTTGTCGGCCGCCCTGCCGTTTTCCAGCATGTCCTTGATGAGATAGATGCGCCCGCGCGGACTATCGAGTTCGTCGCCGAGCGTCACATAGGTCGGACAGGTGGCGGTGCAGAAGCCGCAGTGCACGCATTTGCGCAGGATGGCCTCGGATTCGGCCACATGCGGGTCGGCAAGCTGCGCGGGGGTAAAATTGGTCTGCAAACGCGAACTCCACTTTCCGGTTCCGCGGTAACGGGCACTTGCGACGTGCTTCGGTCACCGCGGCATTCTCATTTCAGCATCCTTCGACCGGACCCGGTTTCAGGGTTTGCGCCGTGGTCTACACCATCCAGCTTTCGGGATTGGTGATCGGCTCCTGGCGCGCGGCCCGTTGCAGGCCGACGACGCAGCGCACGACGATCCAGACGGCGGTGGCGATGAAACCGAGAACGCCGATCAACAGCACCGTCAGCAGCAACGATATTACGCCGAACAACAGGGCGATCCAAAAGGTCCGGATCGCCCATTCATAGTGCGTCTGGACCCACGGCGCACCCTTGCCGCGATTGAGATAGGCCATCACCACGCCGATGATCGGAGTGATCCCCACCGCAAAGCCCACGAGATAAAGGACATAGATCACCTGGACATTGATCTTGCCCGGCTCCAGCCAGCGATCAGTCTCGCGGGAAAACGGTGTCTGCGGACCATTATCGCTCATCAACTCCTCCCATGTTCACCGCCGTCGCCTCAGGAGACCGCAGCCATGCGGCCCGGATTGAAGATCCGGTGCGGGTCGAACTTCGCGCGGACGCGCTCGCTCAATTGTGCCACGGCCAAGGGTTGTGGTTCAAACGATGGAATGGCGGCACGATAACCTTCTTCGGCCCTGACCAGCGTTGCATGTCCGCCACCGAGAACCTTGATATAGCGGCGCACGAGTTCCGCTTCGGGGTCGGCCTCCATGCGCAGCCAGACGAGACCGCCCTGCCAGTCATAGAAGGCATCGACGCCGGTCTGCAGCCTGAGCGCCGCCACCAATTGATGGCCGAGCGATGGAGCGACGGAGACGCGCCAGAGCGGCTTCCTGGTGCCGTCGGCATAGGGTTTGACGTCGCGGATCTCGGCCCAGAGCCTCGATGTCCTGATAGCATCGAGCCGGGTCACCGCGCCGAAGCGACCGACCGCATTCGTCAGTTTTTCAGCCCGGAGCGCAACCGATGCCTCCAGTCCTTCGAGCCGCAGTACCGTCGCGGCGCCGTCCGGAAGCCCGCCATCCAGGAACCGCCCGCGCACGCTTTCCGGCAGATGTGCGGCACCCGAAACTTCCACCGTCTGCGCCATCGCCTCGGCCATGACCGCCGCGGCTTCGGCATCGTTGAGCCCGGAAGCCACAATGGTCTCGGACGCCGGCGGCAACGGCAGGACGCGGAAGGTGACTTCGGTGAGGATGCCGAGCGTGCCGTGCGAGCCGGCCAAAAGCTTGACCAGATCCAGGCCGGTGACGTTCTTCATCACCCGTCCGCCGGCCTTGATTGCCTCCCCCTCACCGTTGACGAAGCGAACGCCGAGCAGGCTGTCGCGGGCGGCACCGGCGACATAGCGCCGGGGGCCGGAGGCGTTGGCGGCAAAGACCCCGCCGATCGTCGGCTCTCCCGACGAGGCGAAAATCGGCCGATGGTCCATCGGTTCGAAGGCTAGCATCTGCCGGTTGTCCGCCAGTGCCTCTTCGATCGCGCGCAGCGGCGTCCCCGAAAGCGCGGTGATCGTCATCTCGGCCGGATTGTAGCTGACGATGCCGGACAAGCGGCGCGTCGACAGTACCCGGTCGGCACGCACGGGATTGCCAAGACCCGCGCGCGTGTTGCCGCCGATCAACGCGAGCGAAGCCCTATCGGCCGCCATCGCGCGAACGACGGTCGCTATCCCCTCTTCGCTTGCCGGTTCGAAATGCACGATCATGCGGCGGGACGCCCTTCGAGCGGGAAGACCTTGGACGGGTTCAGGATCCATTGCGGATCGAAGGCGGCCCGCGCCGCCATCTGCTGGTCGAGGTCGATCCGGTTGTACTGGTGTAGCATGAGGTCCCGCTTTTCGATGCCCACGCCGTGCTCGCCCGTCAGGCAACCGCCGGCGTCAACACAGAGCTTGAGGATATCGTTGCCGGCGGCTTCGGCGCGCGCCGCATCCTCCGGGTCGTTGATGTTGTAGAGGATCAGCGGATGCATGTTGCCGTCGCCGGCGTGGAAGACATTGGCGACACGCAGGCCGTAGCTCGCAACGATCTCACCGGTGCGACGCAGCACATGCGAAAGCTGGCTGAGCGGCACCGTACCGTCCATGCAGATATAATCGGCGATGCGGCCGGTGGCGCCGAAGGCGGATTTCCGGCCTTTCCAGATCGCAGCCGCTTCCATGGCCGACTGGCACTCTTTGATCGTCGCCACCCCATGACGGCGCGCGACCGCAACGATACCGGCAAGCGTCGCATCCATTTCCGGCTCGGAGCCTTCGACTTCGACGATCAACAGCGCTTCGACATCGAGCGGATAGCCGGCATGGGCGAAGGCTTCGCAGATCTCGATCGCCGGCTTGTCCATGAACTCGATCGCGACGGGGATGATACCGGAGCCGATGACATCGGCGACGCAAGCGCCGGCCGCTTCGGAAGAGGCAAAGCCGAAGAGCACGGGACGGGCACCCTCCGGCTTGGCGATCAACCGCACCGTCGCTTCGGTGACGATGCCGAGCTGCCCCTCGGAACCGCAGACGAGGCCGAGCAGATCGTAGCCCACCGAATCCAGCGCCTTGCCGCCGAGCTCGATAACCGTGCCATCGAACAGCACCATCTTCACGCCGAGCAGATTGTTGGTGGTAACGCCATATTTCAGGCAATGGGCGCCGCCGGAATTCATGCCGATGTTACCGCCGATCGTGCAGGCAAGCTGCGAACTCGGGTCCGGCGCATAGAAGAAACCGTCGGCGGAAACCGCCTCGGAAATATTGAGATTGGTGACGCCTGCCTGAACCGTCGCGGCGCGATTGAAGAGGTCGATATCGAGTATGCGCGACATCTTCGAAAGGCCGATGACGACCGCATCCTCCTGCGGGATGGCACCGCCCGAAAGCGAGGTTCCGGCGCCGCGCGGCACGACCGGGATGCCATAGCGGCTGCAATATTTGAGAAGGGCTGCGACCTGCTCGGTCGTCTCCGGCAGCGCGACGGCAAGCGGCATGCGACGATAGGCGATAAAGGCATCTGTCTCGAAGGGCTTCAGCCCGCGCTCGTCGCTGATCAGGCAGCCCTCGGGCAACAGGTCGGCGAGGTCGGCGACGATCTCGCGGCGCCGGGCGATAACAGCCTGTTTCGGTTGCAGAAAACCGATCGTCTCCGCCATCAGTTTCTCCCGCCGCATGTAAATTGGTCTATTTTCTTTACCACTAGGCTAGAGTCCCTGCAAATGCTATTGAGCTTTTCCGTTTTGGAAACAATGGCAACGATTGATGACGAATTTAGGCGATCTTGAGATTTTTGCACGGGTCGTTTCCACCGGCAGTATGTCGGCAGCGGGGCGGGCGCTGGGGTTTTCCCCAGCTGTGATCTCCAAGCGCATCAAGAGGCTCGAAGATCGCCTCGGAACGCGGCTTCTGCAGCGCACGACACGCCAGATCTCTCTGACCGAAGCCGGCCAGGGGTTCTACGATCGCGTACTCGGCATTCTCTCGGGCATCGAGGAGGCCGAGGCCTATGCCTCCGGACGCTCGTCGCATGCGCTCGGCGTGCTCAGAATCTCAGCGCCCACCTCCTTCGGCCGGATGCACATCGCGCCGCACCTGACGAAGTTCATGAAGGACCATCCGGACCTGAAACTGCACATCGTGCTGACGGACGAATTCACGGATATCGTCGCGGACGGCTTCGACATGGCGGTCAGGATCGGCGAATTGGTGGATTCGTCCCTGGTCGCACGGAAACTTGCGCCCGTCCGCCGGCTGCTCTGCGCCTCGCCGGAATACATTGCCCGCAATGGTGCGCCGACGGAAATTGGCGACCTCGCAGACCATCTCTGCCTGCCGGCGCACAACAACGACAACTGGAAGCTTGAAGGGCCGGAAGGCGCGCTGGTCTGGCACCCGGAGGGGCCGCTCGTGACCAATTCCTCCGAGATCGTGCGCGCCGCCGTCATCGCCGGCGCGGGGATTGCGCTGCGCTCCACCTGGGATATCGGCCCGGAATTGCGCAGCGGCCAGCTGGTACAGGTGCTGCCGCAATGGGAAGGCTCCAAGCAACTGACCCTCTCGGCCGTCTATCCGAGCCGCCAGTTCCTGCCGGCCAAGGTGCGCCTTTTCATCGACTACCTGGCCGGGCTTTACGGGCCGATCCCCTACTGGGAACAGTAGTTTCCAAGACGGGCTATTTGTTTTTCGCAATTCCGAACGCAAAACCGCTGCACACTTTTGCTGGAATTGCTTACTTGTGCTCACCTTCCTCGTGATGGCGGCGGATGCGGCGCACGATCAGCCAGACGCCGGCAACGGCGAAGGGAACGGCAAGGCCAGTCAAGAGGCCCGGATCGATCGGCAGCTCGTGGCTGACGGCCTTGGCGAGATAGCCGAACAGGCCAACGACGTAGTAGGAAATGGCGGCGACCGACAGGCCTTCGACGGTCTGCTGCAGGCGTAGCTGCAGCTTGGCGCGCCGGTCCATCGAGTTCAAAAGCGCACTGTTCTGCCGTTCGAGCTCGACATCGACCCAGCTTCTGAGAAGAGCGGTGGCGCGGGCGAGCTTCCGCGACAGGTTGGCCTGGCGCTCCTCGACCGACTGGCAGGTGCGCATCGCCGGCGCGAGGCGTCGTTCGAGGAAGGTGCCGATGGTCTCGTAGCCCGGAAGCGGCGTCTCGGAGAGCGTGCGAATGCGCTCCTGCACGATGCCGTAATAGGCGCGGCTGGCGCCGAAGCGATAGAGGCTGAGCGCGGCACCCGCCTCGAGGTCGGCGGCAAGCCGGGTGATCTCGGCCAGCATGTCGTCGGCCTCCTCGCGCACATTTTCCTTCATGCGTTGGGTGATTCCGGTCAAGCCATCCTCGGTCCGGCGGATCTCCGGCGACAGCGACTGGGCGAGCGGCAGGCCCATCATCGCCAGTGTCCGGTAGGTCTCGATATCGAGCAGGCGCTGAATGAGCGCGCCGGTGCCTGCCTCGGTCATGCCACGGTCGATAACCAGTATCTGGGTCAGGCCGTCGCCGTTCTGGCGGAAGTCGGTGACGATTACCGCCTGGCCGTTCTTGGTTTCGCTGTAGCAGAGGCTCGTCGGATCGAAGAGCCCGATCGCGTCACGGGTTTCGGGCGTGTCCGGCCGGATCTCCAGGCGGATACCCGAGATCAGCGAGCCCGGCGGCGAAAAGCCGTCGCCGAAGGGATGGATCGGCACCTCGCCGCCGAACCGCTCCGGCGGTGGCGCATCCCAGAAGTAGGTGGAGAATTCGGTGTGACGCTCCCAGCGCAGCGTGCCCTGCCCCCAGGGCATCGCATGATGGTTCGCGTCCCGCCCCGGCGGTGCGATGCCGCGTGCGCGCGACAGCTCCGACAACACGGCATGATCGACGATCGAGCCGCCATCCGTCAGGAAGGCGAGCTGAAAGATCACCCGCGGCGTGGTGACCAGCGCATAGGGGCGCGAATGAACCTCGCCCAAGGCCAAGGCGCGCATCGGCGCCACCGGAAATGCAAAACTACCCTTTGCCATGAAGCGCTCTTGTCCCCCCTCACGCGTTCATCACGACTCTCTTATCAATCGAACGAGCAAAAGAAAAAGGACGCATTGCCGCAGTTTGACTTTTGTCAGCCGCACAAAGTGGACAAGCAAATTGACCACTTGCCGCCGGCTGCCTAAATTGCGGCCCAGAGCGGGATGGGGGAGCCCTCGCGACTTGCCGTCCCTTTCCGCCCTAACCTATCAGAATCACGATGTCTTTTGGCCGAAACGACCGGAAATCATCGTGATCCGGGAGACCAAGACGTGACCGACGACCAGATCGACCTCTTCGCCCGCATCAGCCACAGCCGCACGGCCGACGAAGTCGTACATCAGATCGAGCTCCTGATCCTCGAAGGCGTGCTGCGCGACGGGGATCGGCTGCCGGGCGAAAGAGAGCTTTCCAAACGCTTCGACGTATCGAGGCCGATCCTGCGCGAGGCGCTCAAGGAACTCGAAGGACGCGGCCTGGTCGAAAGCCACCATGGCGGCGGCACCTTCGTCGCCGATGTCGTAGGGAAGATTTTCTCCAAGCCGCTGATCGACCTGATTGCCCGTCATCACAAGGCGACCCAGGATTATCTCGAATACCGGCGCGAGCTGGAGGGCCTGACCGCAGAACTGGCCGCCACCCGCGCCACGGATTTCGACCGGGACATCCTGACCAGGATCATCGAGCGCATGCGTGCGGCGCACGCCGCCGGCGACTTCGACGCGGAGCTCGAGGCCGATATCGAGCTGCACCAGGCAATCGGTGAGAGCGCCCACAACATCATCCTGATGCATACGCTGCGCGCCTGTTATCGGCTGCTTCAGCAGGGCATCTTCTTTCACCGCAACTCGGTTTTCGATGCGCCGGGCGCCCGCGATCGGCTGCTTGGCCAGCACGAGGCGATCTACGACGCGATCATGGCGCGAGATCCGGCGAATGCAAAGGCGGCGTCGCAGAACCATATCGACTTCGTTGCCGCCGCAACCCGCGAGGCGGAGCGCACCGGTGAATGGAACCGTATCGCCCGCCTGCGCTTGCAGCAGCGCGACCGCGCGAACTGACGGAGCAGACCTACGCCCAGCTGCCCGCGATTGGCAAACCGACGCGGAAACACCATATCCTGTCGTATCTGGACAACAGTTCAGCGGAAAGCTGACTGCATATCCGGCTGCCCGCTGGCCGCGACATTTACACGCAACAGGACGCTGCCATACTGGCTTTAACAGAAAACAAGAACACTGATTCGTCGAGAGGAGCGCAGACGACCTTGAACTTCTTGAACAGACTCGCATCCGATGTCCAACTGATGTTGCGCCGCCCGGCGCGCATGCAATATGCCGCGCTCTGCTATCGGATCCGCAAGAAGACCAAGGCCCTCGAAATCCTCATGATCACCAGCCGCGACACCGGCCGCTGGGTCATTCCCAAGGGATGGCCGATGCAAGGCAAGCGCGCCCACGAGGTGGCCGAGCGCGAGGCCTACGAAGAGGCCGGCGTCAAAGGGCACGTGCAGAAGTCGACGATCGGATTCTATCTCTACCAGAAGCGCATGGACCATGGCCTGAAGATTTCGGTCAAGGTGCAGGTCCACGCGCTGGAAGTCGACGACCTCGCAAAGCACTTCCCCGAGGAAGGCCGCCGGCAGCTCGAATGGGTCGACTACAGGGAGGCCGCTTCACGGGTGGCCGAGCCATCGTTGAAGGACCTCATCCTCGCCTTTGGCGAACGCATGGCGGCGCCGCCTGCGTCGATGCCGAAGGCTGCGAACGGCTAGCCTTCCGGGCCATCCCCCGGGCACGCAATGCCCCTGAATGCGGGTTCCCGACGCACGCGGCACCGATGTCCATCAAATCCACTTGAATGCTTGTTGCAGTGGCCTTAGTGGCCATGGTGACAATGGAGTTCCAGGCAGTGGCACAGCCGCGCATACGCCTCGCAAAACAGACGATCGACAAAGACCTCGACAAGCTGAGCCTTGCCGAAGAGGCGTCGCAGCATGTCCGCCGCAGCCTGGCGGCGCCGGCGCTCGCCGGCCTCTTTCTGCTCCTCAGCATGGCCTTTGCCGCGAGTTTCGTGACCCATTCCGCGAGCGCGCCGATCATCATCGCCGCGGCAGCGATCGCCGGCTACATGGCCATGAACATCGGCGCCAACGACGTGACCAACAACGTTGGTGCGGCCGTCGGCGCCAAAGCGATGTCGATGGCGACGGCGCTCATCATCGCTGCCATCTTCGAGATCGCCGGCGCGATGCTTGCCGGGCGCGAGGTCGCGCTGACGATCGAAGCAGGCATCGTCTACGGCGAAGATGTGCTCGGCCCGCAAGCGATCATCTGGATCATGATGTCGGCACTCGCTTCGGCTGCGGCCTGGATCAATATCGCCACCTATTCAGGGGCGCCTGTATCCACCACACACTCGATCATCGGCGGCATCGTCGGCGCCGGCATTGCCGCGGCCGGTTTTTCCAGCGTCCAATGGTGGTCGCTTGCCGGCATCACTTTGAGCTGGTCGGTCTCGCCGCTTCTCGGCGGCGCAATTGCCGCAGCATTCCTCGCCTTCCTCAAGGAATTCATCATCTACCGCGAGGACAAGATCGCTGCCGCAAGGCGATGGATGCCGGTCATTCTCAGTGTCACCGCGGGCTGCTTCACCGCATACCTCGCGGAGATTGCCCTAGTTCAGGTTGCGGCAATCTCTTTGCCAACAGGACTCAGCCTGGGCGTCATCATCGGTACTGCCGTCTATTTCCTGACCAAGCCGTGGATCTACAAACAGTCAGAGGGGCTGGACAACCGCAACCAGTCACTTCGCAAACTATTTCGTGCGCCGCTCATTCTGGCTGCAGCACTTCTCTCCTTCGCGCATGGCGCCAACGACGTCTCCAACGCAATCGGCCCGTTATCCGCGATCGTTTCGGCCCTGGACGGCGTCATCACCACGGAGAAATCGCCGGCTCCCTTGTGGCAACTGGCGATCGGCGCGCTCGGCATTTCGATCGGTCTTCTGCTCTATGGCCCGAAGCTTATCCGCGTCGTCGGTCAGGAAATCACCAAGCTCAATCCGATGCGCGCCTTCTGCGTCGCGCTCGCCACCGCGGTCACGGTGCTTTTGGCATCGGCGCTCGGACTGCCGATCAGTTCGACCCACACGGCCGTTGGTGCCGTCTTCGGCGTCGGCTTCTTCCGTGAATGGTACATCCGCAATTCCAAGCGTCGCCTACAATATGTCCGACAGCGCACAGGGCAGGCCGACTTCATGGAAACGGAAGAAACCAACTTCGCCGAAGTCCGGCGCCGGCGCCTTGTACGCCGTTCGCATTTCCTGACGATCGTCGGCGCCTGGGTCATCACCGTTCCCGCCTCGGCCGCGCTATCGGCCGTCCTCTACCTCATCCTCTCCAGCATTTTCATGTGAAGGCCCCGATATGCGCGCCAATTTTCGCATGCAGCGACTGTTCGTCGAACATACCCTCAATGCGGGCTCCGCCCACGAGGCGACCAAAGAGCAGTTCAACTACCTGGTCAACGTGCTTCGCTATGAGGACGGTTCGTCGATCCTCGTCTTCAACGGACGTGACGGCGAGTGGCGTGCGGAGCTCTCCTTCGCAAGCAAGAAGAAGCTGGTGCTGACCGCTGTCGAGCAGACGCGCCCGCAGCCCGAACCTTGCGATCTCGTCTATCTTTTCGCGCCGCTGAAGGTCGGCAGGCTCGACTATCTCGTGCAGAAGGCCGTCGAAATGGGCGCAGGCGTGCTGCAGCCGGTCATGACGCAGCATGTGCAGGGCAAGCTCGGCAGCATCGAGCGCGTGCGCGCCAACGTCATCGAGGCGGCCGAACAATGCGGCGTGCTCGGCATTCCCGATGTCGAGGAGCCGCGACGACTGGAGGACGTGCTGGCCACCTGGCCCACCGACCGGCGCATCATCTTCTGCGACGAAGGCAGTGACAGCCAGAACCCGTTGCCAATTCTCGCCGCCGTCAAGGAGAAGAAACTCGCTTTGCTGGTCGGTCCGGAAGGCGGTTTCTCCGAGACAGAGCGAACGTTGCTGCGCAGCCTCGATTTCGTCAGCAGCATTCCGCTTGGACCGCGGATCCTCAGGGCCGACACCGCCGCTGTCGCAGCCATGGCGGTCATCCAGGCGACTGTCGGCGACTGGCGATAGCCGGTCGCTCCGCGGCAAACCGGGAGCCGCTCGTTCTCCTAGAAGATGGCTCCTAGAAGAAGGGGACCTCTCAACACAAGGTATGGTTGGGTCGACGATACCCAGTTCCACGGAGCTTGCTCCAGCGCAAGCAATCGTCCTACTTTTTTTGATGAGATCTTGAAAGAAATTGACTTGCACCGCACCTGAATACGGTTCAAGCAGCCTTCATCAACTCCCGCTATCCAGTGGGAGCCGCCCAAACAAAAGAAGACGCTCATGGCCCGAGATACCACCGACCAGACGCCGGTAACCTCTGTCGCTGACCTGACCGCCTATCTGGCAGAAGGTTCGAAACCGGAGGAGCGGTTCCGGATCGGCACGGAGCACGAAAAGTTCGCCTTCTTTAAGGCGGACAACAGCCCCGTCCCCTATTTCGGCGAGGCCAGCATCCAGGCGCTTCTGAATGGAATGGCCGCAAAGAGCGGCTGGGAACCGATCGTCGACCAAGGCAACATCATCGGCCTTGCCGAGCAGTCGGGCAATGGCGCGATCTCGCTGGAGCCGGGCGGCCAGTTCGAGCTTTCCGGCGCGCCGCTCGAAAACCTGCACCAGACCTGCAAGGAATCGAACCAGCATTTGGCGGTTCTGCGCGAAGTCGCCGAACCGCTCGGCATCCGTTTCCTCGGCATCGGCGGCAGCCCGAAGTGGACCTTCGCCGAGACACCGCGCATGCCGAAATCGCGTTATGGCATCATGAGCCGCTACATGCCCAAGGTCGGCACCAGGGGCCTCGACATGATGTACCGCACCTGCACGATCCAGGTGAATCTCGACTTTTCCTCCGAAGAGGACATGCGCCGCAAGATGCAGGTGTCCTTGAAGCTGCAGCCGCTTTCGACGGCGCTGTTTGCGAGCTCGCCCTTTACCGACGGCAAACCGAACGGGCTGCTCTCCTGGCGCGGCGATATCTGGCGCGACACCGACAACCAGCGCGCCGGCCTGCTGCCGTCCGCCTTCCGTCCGGATTTCGGCTTCGCCGACTATGTCGAATGGGCGCTCGACGTGCCGATGTACTTCGTCGTGCGCGACGGCCACTACCATGACTGTACCCACGTCACCTTCCGCCAGTTCATGGGCGGCGCGCTGAAGGGCGAGATCGCCGACTGGCAGCCGAACATGGGCGACTGGACCAACCACCTTTCGACGCTGTTCCCCGACGTTCGGCTGAAGCGCTTCCTCGAAATGCGCGGCGCCGACGGCGGCCCGTGGCGGCGGATCTGTGCGCTGCCGGCCTTCTGGGTCGGCCTGCTCTATGATCGCGAAGCGCTCGATGCCGCCGAGACACTGACCCGCGACTGGACCCTCGAAGAGGTGAGCGCGATGCGCGACGCCGTTCCGGTTCAGGCGCTTGCGACAAGGTTCCGCACCGGCACCCTCTACGACATCGCCCGCGAAGTCATCGCCATTTCGCGCGGCGGCCTGAAGCGCCGCAACCGGCTGAACGGGGATGGCGTCGACGAAAGCCAGTTCCTCGCGCCACTCGACGAGGTGCTCGCCAAGAAGGCGACGCTCGCCGAAGACCTGCTGGCACTCTACAATGGTCGCTGGAACGGCTCGGTCGATCCGGTTTTCGCCGAATACCAATATTGAGGCGCCCGCCAGGCGCTCTCAAAAAGCGGTTTCCAGCCCCCGATTTCCCGTTATAGTGCAAGGATATGCGTCGCTTACAGCGCCGCGCGTCGAGATGCCGAAGGGGAACTGGGATGGCACCGCTTTTTGACATGTTCGCACAGGCCCAGAATGGTAAGGCCATCGAACTGATGGCTCAACAATTCGGCCTCGCCCAGGAGCAGATGACGAAGGCGACGGCAGCGTTGCTGCCCGCCTTCTCGGCCGCCTTCAAGCGCAACACGGCCAATCCATATGATTTCGGCGCGTTGCTCACGGCGCTCGGCAGCGGCAACTACGCCAAATACTTCGAAGACATGAGCCAGGCCTTCACGCCACAGGGCATGGTCGACGGCAACGGTGTTCTCGGACAGCTGTTCGGATCGAAGGAAATGTCGCGCGCGATCGCCGCGCAGGCCGCGCAGGTCACCGGCATCAGCCAGGAGATCTACAAGCAGATGCTGCCGGTCATGGCCGATACGCTGATGGGCGGACTGTTCAAGCAGACGACCGGGCAATTCGCCGCCGCAAGCGACGCCTTCGCCAACAACCCGATGGCAGCGGCGATGCGCCAGTGGATGGAAGCGGCCGGCTTTGCCAAGAAGCCGGAACCGCAGCCGAACCCCTTCGACAACCCCTTCACGCAGGCGATGCAGGGCTTCTTTGGCATGGCCAAGAAGGAAGAGAAGGCCAAGACATCAGACGTCTTTGCCGACAACCCCTTCGTCAAGGCATTTCAGGACATGATGCAGGCGGGCGCCGCCGGCGCGCAGAAGCCGGCATCGGACAATCCGGCCCTTGCCCAGTTCTCCCAGGTGATGAACAGCATGTTCGACACCGGGCTGGAAATGCAGAAGGAATATCAGAAGAACGTCGAGTCGCTGTTCGATATCTACAAGACCGGACCCGGCACAAAGAGCTGAAACGCCCCTTCCCTGACCACGCCTCCGTTGGACGGCGCAACCTTCTGCGCCTGAGAGAGTGCGTGCGCCCTTGCGCAAACCTCAAAAGAAAAAGGCCCGGTACATGTCTTGGTCATGTACCGGGCCAAGCGGCAGGGTCTATTGGCTCTACCCTGCGGGGAACGTTTGGGCGCGCGACCTCTAAGGATCAGCAGCGCCGAACTCTGAAATTCGCAGCATGATCCGCGGCGGCGGCTGGCTTTCGCGGATCATGCTCGACTGGCACACCCTAAGCGGCGGGATGCGCCGTGAAGCGGGCCGAGGGTGCGGTTTCCCGCTTTCACCCCGCTCCAACTCGTCAACGGTCAGTCGTGGCGGGTCCCCTTGTAGAAGAGGCTCGCCCGGTTTCGCGAGGCGCGCGTCAGGTAACTCGCCGGATTGTCGAAGAAGGGCGAGGTGATCGCCTCGCGCACATCTTCTCGCTTTAACCCCATATCGAGGAGCTGGCGGTCATCCATGTCATTCAGACGGCCGATCGCATATCGGTTTCGGAGCTGGTGCCATGCGGACGTGAGCATACCTGTCACGCCGACGGCGCGGGACTGCTTTCCTGCAACGAAGTCGAGATCGAGGACGTGCTGTGTCGTGCGCATGACACTTCTCCTTTTCAGGCACGAAGAGGCCCATCCCCTGCGGGGAGGTCAAACGCAGGGGCGGGCCAAAGGGTTTGGGAATCGCCGGCGAAATTGCCGGCCGGGGATCGATGAATTTGCCCCTGATTGATCGCAAATCCTTATTGATCAGTCCAACGAATGTTTTTAATGATATTCATCAAACAATTTTATGGATGCATCACGGCCATGTCCGCACCGCTCGATATCGACCAGCTCCAGACCTTTGTCGCGATCGCCGACACCGGCAGTTTCACCAAGGCGGCCGACCGGGTCTTCAAGACTCAATCCGCCGTGTCGATGCAGATGCGCCGCCTGGAAGAGCGCATCGGCAAGGCGCTGTTCATGAAGGATGGTCGCGGCAACCGGCTGACGGTCGAAGGCGACCGGCTACTCAATTTCGCCCGCCGGATGATCCGCCTCAACAATGAAGCGATCGCCTCCTTCGACGACAACCGCCTTGAAGGAACGCTCCGCATCGGCACGCCCGACGATTACGCCGACCGCTACATGCCCGAGATCATCATGCGGTTTGCCAAGACGCATCCGAATGTCGAGCTCTATATCATCTGCGAACCCTCCGTGGATCTCGCCGAGAAGATGGCGAAGGGCGACCTCGACATCGCGCTCGTCACGCACAATCCGCGTGCACGCGCCTCGGATGTCGTCCGGACCGAGCCTCTCTGCTGGGTGAGTTCGATCAACCATCCGCTGCCGGAAAACGCGCCGATCCCGCTTGCGGTCGGCCGGCGGGACTGCCTCTGGCGGCAGGCCGCCTGCGCAGCGCTCGATGCGACGGGACGCGAATACCAGATCCTGTTCACAAGCTGGTCGTCGACGGTCGTCGCCGCGGCCGTGCTTGCCGGCATGGCCGTCTCGGTCCTGCCGGAATCTGCGCTGCGCCCCGGCATGAAGGTGCTGACGCTTGCCGACGGCTTCCCCGCGCTGGCACCGGTGCAGATCGGCATCATGAAGCGGCCGGGCCTTTCGCCCTCGCTCTCCAACGCGATCAGCAACCACATCACCGCCTGCCTCGACAACATCACGCCGATCAGCACTAACGACGACCTCGAAGCCGACATCAAGGGCTTCCCGCGCTATCCGCGCCTGCGGCAGAGCCACATGCTGCCGGGCTGGTAGGAGCCGGTAGAAACCAAAAAAGGCCACGCACCGACAGGTACGTGGCCTTTTTCATTTCCGGAGAACAGCGCCTGTCAAGCGCTCGTCCTGCCTATTCGGCGGCAGTGCTGACCGCCTCCGCTTCGTAGCCGTGTGCCGCATGAAGCGCCGCACGCACGCCGGCTTCGTAATCCGGATGGACGAGCTTGAAATGCGCAAGCTGGCGCTCGACGATCGGGCCCGGCACGCCGCCCATGGCGGCCGCGATGTTGGAGAACAGGCGCGCCTTCTGACCGGCATCGAACAGGTTGAAGAGCGCCCGCGGCTGGCTGTAGTCGTCGTTGCCTTCGCGGTGGTCGAAGCGGGCCATGTCGCCGCTGATGCGCAACGGCGGCTCCATGGCGGATGGCTGCTCGACCGGACCGTTGAACGAGTTCGGCTCGTAATAGGCATCCGGATTGCCGGTCTGGATGCCGCCGAACGTGTTCATCTGGCCATCACGGTGATAGTGATGCACCGGGCATTTCGGTCGGTTGACCGGGATGTGCTCGTAGTGTGTGCCGAGCCGATAGCGGTGGGCATCGGCATAGGAGAAGAGCCGCGCCTGCAGCATCTTGTCCGGCGAGAAGCCGATGCCGGGCACGATGTTCGACGGCGAGAAGGCGGCGTTCTCGACCTCGGCGAAATAGTTCTCCGGGTTGCGGTTGAGCTCCAGAACGCCGACCTCGATCGGCGGATAGTCCGCATGCGTCCAGACCTTGGTGACGTCGAAGGGATTGTAGGGTGTCTTCTCCGCGTCGAGTTCCGGCATGATCTGCACCTGCAGCGTCCAGCGGGGATAGTTGCCCTCCTCGATCGCGCCATAGAGCGCTTCCTGATAGCTTTCGCGCGTCCGGCCGATCACCTCGGCGGCTTCCGCATTGGTGTAGAACTTGTGGCCGTGCTGGGTCTTGAAGTGGAACTTCACCCAATAGCGCTCGCCGGCGTCGTTCCAGAAGGAGAAGGTGTGGGAGCCGTAGCCGTTCATGTGCAACGGCGATACCGGACATCCGCGGTCCGACATCAGGATCGTCACCTGGTGCAGGCTTTCCGGCGAAAGCGACCAAAAATCCCACATGGCGGTCGCCGAACGCAGGTTGGTCTTCGGGTGGCGCTTCTGTGTGTGGATGAAATCCGGGAACTTGTAGGCATCGCGGACGAAGAAGATCGGCGTGTTGTTGCCGACGAGATCCCAATTGCCCTCGGGCGTATAGAATTTCAGCGCGAAGCCGCGCACGTCGCGTTCGGCGTCGGCAGCACCCAGTTCACCGGCAACAGTCGAGAAGCGCGCCAGCATCGGGGTCTCAGCGCCCGGCTGCAGAACCTTGGCCTTGGTGTATCTGGAGATATCGCCTGTGATCTTCAGCGTCCCATAGGCGCCCCAGCCCTTGGCGTGCACCGCGCGCTCGGGAATGCGCTCGCGGTTTTGATGCGACAGCTTTTCGATAAGCTGGTAGTCCTGCATCATGACGCCGCCACGCGGACCGGCCGTCAGCGAATTCTGGTTGTCGGGCACCGGCGCTCCGGCACTCGTCGTCAATATGGGTCGATCTGACATCGCGTCCTCCTGTCATAGGGTTCGCGCCCGGGAGATCGGACAAGATCTGCCCGACAGCAGCCTGAGGGGCTGCCAGCCGCAATTCGCGCGGCGCTCAAAGCCCGGACGCCTTGGCCAGACGGTTTTCCCACAGGGCTTCGATAATCTCCAATTGCATAAAAATTAAAAATTGATAGGATTTTCTTATCATGCTTACACTTCGACAGATGCGCTATTTCGAGGCTCTTGCCTCCGCTCGCCACTTCGGCAAGGCCGCCGAACTGGTCCATGTCAGCCAGCCGGCGCTCTCCGCCCAGATCATGGAAATGGAAAACCACCTGGGGGTGAAGCTGGTGGAGCGCAGCCGCAGCGGCGTTTTCCTCACTCGCAAGGGTGAAGAGGTGCTGGCCCGCACCCGCACCATCCTCGCCGACGTGGACATGCTGGAACAGAGCGCACGCGCCAGCTCCGGCACGCTCGAAGGGCGGATCCGCATCGGCGTCATCCCGACGCTTGCGCCCTATCTCGTGCCGCGGCTGGTGCCGCATCTGCGCCGCGTCTATCCGGCGATCGAGATCGAGTTGAAGGAATCGGTGACATCGAGGCTGGTCGCCGATCTCGGCGAGGGTCTGCTCGACGCCGTCGTCGCGGCCCTGCCGATCGAAACCGACGGGCTGTCGACGAAACCGCTCTTTTCCGACCGCTTCTACATGGCGATGGCGGACGACGAGCGAAACATCCTGATGTCGCCGCTGACCGAAGATCAGGTGGATGTCGAACAGTTGCTCCTGCTCGAAGAAGGCCATTGCCTGCGCGACCAGGCGCTCGCCGTCTGCAGCACCGCCGGCAAGCGCCGCCTTGTCTCGTTCGGCGCGACCTCGATGACGACGCTCCTGCAGATGGTTGCCAATGGCATGGGCATGACGCTGATCCCTGAAATCGCCATTGCGACCGAGGCCGCACGCAATTCGATCCGCATCGTGCCCTTCGCCGCACCCGAGCCGGCCCGCGAGATCGGCCTCGTCTGGCGGCGCAGCAGTCCGCGCGAGCGCGACATGGAAGCGCTCGCAACGGCAATCAGCGACTGCGCCGACGATATTATCCGGGCGGCGGCCGCCTGAGTTAAGACGCGCTCAGGCGAGCTTGGCCTTCAGGAATTCCACCGTCCGGCCCCAGGCGAGATCGGCGGCAGCCTTGTCATAGCGCGCGGCCGAGGTGTCGTTGTTGAAGGCATGGTTGACGCCGTCATAGACATAGATCGTCGCGTCCTTGCCGTCGTCTTTCAGCGCCTTTTGATAGGCGTCGATGCCGGCATTGATGCGTTCGTCGAGCCCGGCATAGTGCAGCAGCAGGGCGGCTTTGATCTTCGGCACATCCTCCGCCTTGGGCTGCGCGCCGTAATAGGCGACGCCGGCCCTGAGATCGGGCGAGCCGACAGCAAGCCGGTTGACGAGGCCACCTCCCCAGCAGAAGCCGATGGCACCAACCTTCCCCGTCGATTGCTGGTGCCCTTCCAGGAAGGCCACGGTCGCAACTGCATTCGCCGTCGTTGCTGCCGCATCCAGCGCGCCGATCATCTCGCGTGCCTTGTCCTCGTCCGTCGGCGTTCCACCCGACGGCGACAGGAAGTCCGGTGCAAGCGCCAGGAAGCCTTCGAGCGCCATCCGTCGAGCAACGTCGCGGATATGCGGATTGAGCCCGCGGTTCTCGTGAATGACGATCACCGCCGGCAGTTTTCCGCTCACCTCCGCTGGGCGAACGAGGTACCCCTTCATGTCGCCGCCAGCCCCGGGGTAAGAGATATCCTCGCCGGTGATACGGGTATCGGCCGCCGCAACGATTTCCGCCTTGGCGCCGTTGGCAGCAAGCAGTGGCGCGATCGCCGCGGCCGCAGCCGCGGAACCGGCCAGTCCGGTGAGCTTTTCCATGAAGCGACGGCGATCGAGGGTCAGATGCGTGTATTCGTCATAGGCATCGATCATCGCCTGTGTGATTGTCGGTTCCTGCATGTCAGCCTCCTTCGGTTCGTTCTCCCGCGGCGGCAGACAGAACCGCCCGCGACAGAATAAGTCGGCGGGCGGTTGCGAACATACAAACTTGCGTTACTGCTGCGTGTTTCGTTTTGGCCGATCAGCCGTTGAGATCGAGCACGATCCGACCGTCGATCTTGCCTTCCTCCATGCGTTTGAAGATCGCGTTGATGTTCTCGATCTTGTCCCAGGTGAAGTGCGAGGCGACCTTGCCCTCGCCGGCGAACTCCAGCGACTCCTCGAGATCCTGCCGCGTGCCGACGATCGAACCGCGGATGGTGATGCGCTTCAGCACCGTATCGAAGATCGGCAGGCACATCTGGCCGGGTGGCAGGCCGACGAGCGCCATGGTCCCCTTGGAGCGCAGCATGTTGAACGCCTGCTCCATCGCCTTGGGTGCCACCGCCGTCACCAGTGCGCCGTGCACGCCGCCGGTCGCCTTCTGAACCTGCTCGACCGCGTCCTTGTCACGCGCATCGACGACGAGGTCAGCACCGAGTTTTCGCGCAAGCGCCAACTTGTCCGGGAAGATATCGACGGCGGCGACATGCATGCCCATTGCCTTGGCATATTGCACCGCCATGTGGCCGAGCCCGCCGATGCCGGAAATCAGCGCCCATTCGCCAGGACGCACTTCGGTTTCCTTCAGGCCCTTATAGACGGTGACGCCGGCGCAGAGGATCGGTGCGGCCGGTCCGAATTCAAGCTTTGCCGGCAGGCGCCCGACAAAATCCGGATCGGCAAGGCCGTATTGGGCAAAGGTGCCGTTGACGGAGTAGCCGGTGTTCTGCTGGCTGCCGCAGAGCGTTTCCCAGCCGGTACGGCAGGGCGTGCAACCGCCGCAGGCCGTGTGCAGCCACGGCACGCCGACGCGGTCGCCTTCCTTCAGGTGTGTGACGCCGCTGCCAAGCTTGGCGATATAACCGACGCCTTCGTGTCCGGGGATAAAAGGCGGCTTCGGTTTTACCGGCCAATCGCCGTTGGCGGCGTGCAGGTCCGTATGGCAGACACCGGTCGCTTCGTATTTGATCAGCACCTGGCCGGGGCCCGGCTCCGGTATCGGCACATCCTCGATTACCAGCGGCTTGCCGAATTCGCGTACCACGGCGGCTTTCATCGTTGCGGTCATCTCGTCCTCCGATGCGTTGTCGTCCAACTCGGAAAGACTACCCGCAAAGGCGGCATCGGGTACTTGATACGCATCAAGGCGCGAGGATCGTTCGCGCAGACTGTCTCAGATTTGCGCCAATTCGCTTGGGGTGCGAACCGGGATCAGCTCATCGCCATCCAGACCGCAAGCCACACCCACATGGCAAATAGCGTCGCGACGCCCCCCATGAACAGCGGACGGCGATAGCGGATGCGGTTGCTGGTGACATGCACGAAGGCGTGCACGTAGCGCAGGACGACGAAAAGCCAGGCAAGCGCGAGGGAGACGATGTTGTCGGCCTCGGTGATGTAGAGCAGCACGCAGCAGACGTAGAAGAGAACCGGCAGCTCGAACTGGTTGGCAATGCTGTTCTTCACCACCAGGCTTTCGCCCGGCTCGTCGCGGTTCTCGCGAAACTGAGCCGCATGCACCTTGCCGGCGCGCACCAGCCTCATCCGACGGAAGGATAGGAGAGCGTAAAGGCAGAAGACGAGAAAGACATGGACCACGATCGGCCAGAAGATCTCGAAACCCGTCATGCACTGCTCCCTGAAAAAAGGCTTATTCTGAAAAACACTTAATCTGAAAAGGCGAAGGGCGCCGCGAGAAGACGCGGCGCCCTTCGAATGCAATCGCGATCAGTGCGCGCCCGGATAGTTCGGGCTTTCGCGGGTGATCGTCACGTCGTGGGCGTGGCTTTCGCGAAGGCCGGCGCCGGAGATGCGTACGAACTGCGCACGCTCCTGGTATTCCCTGATGGTCGGACCACCGACATAGCCCATGGACGCCTTGAGTCCGCCGGCGAGCTGGTGGAGCACGCCTGCAACCGGGCCCTTGTAGGGAACCTGGCCTTCGATGCCTTCCGGAACCAGCTTCAGCGTGTCGCGTACTTCCGCCTGGAAGTAGCGGTCCGCCGAGCCGCGAGCCATGGCGCCGACAGAACCCATGCCGCGATAGGCCTTGAAGGAACGGCCCTGGTAGAGGAACACTTCGCCCGGGCTTTCATCGGTACCGGCAAGCAGCGAGCCGATCATGACAGCCGAAGCACCGGCAGCGATCGCCTTGGCGAGGTCGCCGGAGAACTTGATACCGCCGTCGGCGATGACGGGAATGCCGGCAGCCTGGGCGGCTTCGACAGCACCCATGATCGCGGCCAGTTGCGGAACGCCGACGCCGGCGACGATGCGCGTGGTGCAGATCGAGCCCGGGCCAATACCGACCTTGACCGCATCCGCGCCGGCATCGATCAGCGCCTTGGTGCCGGCGGCGGTGGCGACGTTGCCGGCCATGATGCGAACCGAGTTCGAGAGCTTCTTGACGCGGGCGACGGCATCGAGCACGCGCTGCGAATGGCCGTGGGCGGTGTCGACGACGATCAGGTCGACGCCGGCGTCGATCAACCGCTCGGCGCGCTCAAAGCCGTCATCGCCGACCGAGATGGCGGCGGCGGCGCGAAGGCGGCCCTGCGCGTCCTTGGAGGCGTTCGGGTTGAGCTGCGCCTTCTCGATGTCCTTGACGGTGATCAGGCCGACGCAGCGGCCGTCGGCGTCGACGACCAGAAGCTTCTCAATGCGGTGCGCGTGAAGGAGGCGCTTGGCTTCCTGCTGGTCGACGCTTTCCTTGACCGTGACCAGGTTCTCATGGGTCATCAGCTCGTGGATCTTCTGGTTCGGGTCGGAAGCGAAGCGGACGTCACGGTTGGTGAGGATGCCGACGAGACGACCCTGCTTCTGGCCACCGGCGCCGCCGTTCTCGACGACCGGGATGCCGGAAATGCCGTGCTGCTTCATGAGGCCCAGCGCATCGGCGAGCTTGGCGTCGGGGCCGATGGTCACCGGATTGACGACCATGCCGCTTTCGAACTTCTTGACCTGGCGAACCTCTTCGGCCTGCTCGGCCGGCGTCAGGTTGCGGTGGATGACGCCGATGCCGCCGGCCTGTGCCATGGCGATCGCGAGGCGCCCTTCGGTCACCGTGTCCATCGCCGAAGACAGGATCGGCAGGTTGAGGTCAATGTCCTGGGCAATGGTGGTTGCGATATTGGTCTGACCCGGCATGACTTCGGAATGTCCGGGCAGGAGCAGAACGTCGTCGAAGGTCAAAGCCTCCAGACCAGTTGCCGTTTCGATGATGCGCGCCATGGCCAATTCCCTTCAATAAACGAAAACCCCCGGGGACGGGCTGCGATTTGTCCACCGGGCGACTTCAAAGCGTGTCTTGGAAGTTGGCGAGGGCTCGTAACACGGATATGTCAGGATGAAAATAGCCAAAGCCGGGAAATGTCCCGCCTTCGGCCGATATTTGTTGCAGAGCAGCAATTTCGCGAGATGCAGCCCCTCACCCGGCTCGATACCGATCAGATATCGAGCTGATAGCTGACGGGAACGAAGCGGTAGCCTTCGCCCTGTTTCTCGACGAAGCCGACGGCCGGGAACGGCATGTGGTAGCCGATGAAGGGCAGCCGGTCGCTGGCGATCATGTCGAAAACCCTGCGGCGCGTTTCGGCCGCCTTCGCCTTGTCCATGTCGAAGCGCACTTCCCAATCGGGGCGCTGCAGCGACAGCACATAGTGGTTGGCGGTATCGGCCGTCAGCATCATGCCCTTGCCGTCGGAATCGAGACGGAACACCATGTGACCCGGCGAATGACCGAATGCGGCGACGGCCGAGATACCGGGCACGATCTCGGCGCCGTCGCCGATGAAAGTCGTCTTCTCCGCCAGCGGCACTATCTTCTCCAGCACCGCCTTGTGCCCATTTTCCGCCGGCGTGCCTGCCCGTGCCGGGTCCTTCCAGAAGGCATATTCGGCTTCACCCATCACGTAGCGGGCATTGGCGAATGCCGGCTTGCCGGCCTCCATGAGGCCGCCGATGTGATCGCCGTGCATATGAGTCACCACCACGACCGAAATCTGCTCCGGCGCATAGCCGGCGGCACGGATGCCTTCGGCCAGGCGGCCCATACCGGCCTGGCGGCCGCCCTCGCCCCTGCCGGTATCGAAGAGCACGACATCCGTTCCGGTATCGACGAGAACCGGCGAGAAACTGTTGACCAGCGCTTCGGTCGGCAGAAAGTTCTGTTGCAGCAGTTCCGCAACCGCCTGCTGTGGCTGGTTGGTGCCATAGATCTCATGCGGTTTCTCGGTGACGCGCGTGCCGTCATTGACGACGACGAGCTTGAAACGCCAAGCTTGAGAGATCGGATCGGGGGATGGCTAGCGTTCATGTCGGTCTTTTCCGCCTTTTCCTCAGCCACCGCAACGCCCGTCATCAACGATGGCGCAGCCAGCACCCCAGCGTTCCCGCCCCCATCAAGGTCCGGCGCTTCATCGACATCTCACTCATGGTCCATCCCACTTCGTTGCCCTGTTGGATCCCGTTGCCCCATGGACAACTGGGCCAGAACTAGCGTCTTGACAGCGAAGGCCAGCCAGGATCACAGGCTTTTGATCCGCAATCACCGGTTTCGCCCCGACAAAAGCCATCACCGGCATTAGCTTCTCACTATCGCTGGCCGTCTTCGAAGCACATTCCATGAACCGTATCGTCCCGATGATCCTTGCCGTCGCTCTCTTCATGGAGCAGATGGATTCGACCGTGATTTCCACGTCGCTGCCGGCCATCGCCCGCGACATCGGCGTCGGGCCGATCACGCTCAAGCTGGCGCTGACCGCCTATATGGTGTCGCTTGCGATCTTCATTCCGCTTAGCGGCTGGATGGCGGACCGCTTCGGCGCCAAGAAGATTTTCCGCGCGGCGATCCTCGTCTTCATCGCCGGTTCCATTTTCTGCGCCATCTCCAACAGCCTTGTCGCCTTCGTTTTCTCGCGCTTCCTGCAGGGCATGGGCGGGGCGATGATGACGCCGGTCGCCCGCCTCGTGCTGGTGCGCGGCACGCCGCGCAGCGAACTCGTCTCGGCCATGGCGCTTTTGACGATCCCGGCTCTGGTCGGGCCGCTCGCCGGACCGCCGCTCGGCGGCTTCATCACCACCTATTTCTCCTGGCACTGGATCTTCCTGATCAACGTGCCTGTCGGCATCGCCGGCTACATCCTCTCGGGCATCTATCTGCCCAAAATGGAGCCGCGCGATCCTCCACCGGTCGACGCTCTCGGTTTCCTGCTCGGCGGCATCGCCGCCTCCGGCATCGTCTTCGGCCTGTCGGTGATCAGCCTGCCGGCCCTACCGCCGATCGTCGGCATCGCTTCGGTGGTGACCGGTGTGGTCGCGACTCTGCTCTATATCCGTCATGCCCGCCGCCACCCGGCGCCGGTTCTCGATCTCAATCTCTTCAAGGACAGCGCGTTTCGCGCCGCCTCGATCGGCGGCACGATCTTTCGTATCTCGGTCGGCGCAGTGCCCTTCCTGATGCCCTTGATGCTGCAGGTCGGCTTTGGGCTCAATCCGTTCCAGTCCGGTCTCATCACCTTCATCGGCGCAGTCGGAGCCATCACCACCAAGTTCTACGCGCGGCGCGTGCTTGCCTTCGCCGGCTTCCGTACGACATTGATCCTCGCCGCAATCCTCGCTGCGATCACCACCTTCGCCAATGGCTTCTTCACGCCGGCGACGCCCTATCTGGTGATGATCACCATCCTGCTGATTGCAGGCTTCGCCCGTTCCTTCTTCTTTACCAGCGTCAACGCGCTTTCCTTCGCCGATATCGACGATGCGGACGCCAGCAAGGCGACCTCGATGAGCGCGGTGCTGCAGCAGATCAGCCTGGCGCTCGGCGTCGCCGTTGCCGGCGCGATCCTGGAAATCGAGACCAAACTCAGCGGCGGCCCGCTGCAGCTCGACGATTTCCACACCGCCTTCATGATCATCGCCGGCGCCAACCTGATCGCGGCGATCCCGTTCCTGACCATGGCGAAGAACGCCGGCGCCTCGGTTTCCGGGCACCGGCTACCAGTGCGCGAAGTCGAGTCGGCCGCGGGGAAGTAAGGATATTTCAGGGAAACGCGCGGCGATTTTCCGTCCGAAAGGACGGCGCCAACAGCGAGAGCTATTCAGGGCGCTCGCACACGGCGGCGAGCTTGTTGCCGTCGAGATCGCGAACCCAGGTGCCGTAGAAGTTCGCGTGGAACGGGCGCAGCCCCGGTGCGCCCTCGTCGATACCGCCATTGGCAAGGGCTGCCGCGTGGAAGGCATCGACGGCTGAGCGCGTCTTGGCGTCAAGCGCGATGCTCACGCCGTTGCCATAGGTGGCGGGCGCGCGGTTGAAGGGCGTCACCACCCAGAAGCGGATGCGGTCGCCCGCAGCACCGTAACCGATCTCGGTCTCGTCCTGCCGTTGGCGGTGATAGCCGAGCGCCGGCAACACCGCGTCATAGAACGCGCCGGCGCGTTCCAGATCGTTGGTGCCGACGGTCACGTAGAGCAGCATGCTATTCCGCCGCCTCGTCTTCGGTTTCCGTTTCGTTTCCGGCCTTCTGGCGCCCCTTGAAGCCCTTGGCGAGCAGGAACATTTCGACCGATTCGGACCGCGACGATGCCGGCTTCACATGGATGACCTGACGGAAATTCTGCTTGAGCATATTGAGCAGTTCGCGCTCCGTGCCGCCCTGGAAGGTCTTCGCCAGGAAATGCCCGCCCTCGGCAAGCACGTCGACGGCGAAATAGGCGGCGACCTCGCAGAGATGCATGGTGCGCAGGTGGTCGGTCTGGCGGTGTCCGGTCGTCGGTGCCGCCATGTCCGAAATCACCAGATCCGGCGTACCGCCGATCGCTTCCTTGAGCTTTTCCGGCGCTTCAGGGTCGAGGAAGTCCATCTGCAGAATACGCACGCCCGGGATCGGGTCCACTTCGAGGAAGTCGATCGCCGCAACGCGGGGATCGGCATCGGTCGAATTGGTGACCTTGGCGGCGATCTGCGTCCAGCTTCCGGGGGCGGCACCGAGGTCGATGATGCGGCGAGCGCCGTTCAGGATCTTGTGCTTCTCGTCGATCTCCAAAAGCTTGAACGCCGCACGGGCGCGATAGCCCTCGAGCTGGGCGCGCTGCACATAGGGATCGTTGATGTGGCGCTCCAGCCAGCGGCGGGAGGATGCCTTGAGCTTGCCCTTCTTGACCTTCTGGCCAAGCTTGCGGCCGCTGCGGTTGCCGCCAACAGGGGGTTTCGTCATGCCTTGTTTCCTTCCTGGCTGCCGGCGTTGGCGCCGCGCTGGTGACGGCGCGGCCGCGAGCGGCGCCAGGCTCCGTCGTCCGCCATCATATCGGTGAGCAGCCCTTCGCGCAGGCCGCGATCGGCGACACGCATGCGCGTCGACGGCCAGCGGCGGCGGATCGCTTCGAGGATCGCACAGCCGGCCAGCACCAGGTCTGCACGATCCGGACCGATGCAGGGATTGGCGGCACGCGCATTGAAATCCCAGGAGAGCAGGCGCGCCTGCATGGCGGAGACTTCGTCATCGGTGAGCCACAGGCCATCGACGCGGCGGCGATCGTAGCGCGGCAGGTCGAGATGCACGCCGGCAAGTGTCGTGACCGTGCCGGATGTGCCGATCAGGTGGAAGCCGCTGCCGGAGGCGCCGTTTGCCAGCGCCTCGACCGGTGGGCTGTCGAAGCGGGAGAGCATGCCCTCCACCTCCTGCACCATCGCCTCGAAGCTTGCCGGCGTCACGTGCTGGCCGCCATGGCGCTCGGAGAGCGTGACGACGCCGACCGGCAGCGAGGTCCAGTGGGTGATGTGATTGGCAAGCCGGTTCGACCTGGAATCGCCGATGCGGATTACGGCGATCTCGGACGAGCCGCCGCCGATATCGAAGAGCACGACCGAACGGGTCTCGCGATCGACGAGCGACGAGCAGCCGGAGACGGCAAGCCGCGCTTCGGTTTCGCGGTTGATGATCTCGAGATCAAGGCCGGTCTCCCGCGCCACCCGCTCAAGGAAGCTTTCGCCGTTTTCGGCGGCGCGCGCGGCCTCCGTCGCGATCAGGCGGCTGCGGCGAATCGTGCGGGCACCGAGCTTCGAGGCGCAGATCTTCAACGCTTCGACCGCGCGCTCCATCGCCTCGTCTGACAACCGGCCGCTGGCACCGAGCCCCTCGCCCAGGCGAACGATGCGCGAAAAGGCGTCGACCACCCGGAACTGGCCGGGGCGCGTCGGCTGAGCGATCAAAAGCCGGCAATTGTTGGTGCCGAGGTCAAGCGCGGCATAAAGCGGCGCCGGCGGTTCGCTGGCGGCAACATAGGGCGCGCGCGGTTGATCGGCGCGCTGGCCCGGCCGCTGCTGTGACGCCGTCTGCCCGTTGGAGGCGGAGGGCCCCGATCGCCCATTGCCGCCATCGGCAGCCCTTTGCTGGGCCGGCTGGCGCTCGCCGCTCGTGAGCGGACGCCCCTGGAGCCCACGGCGATGCCGCGCCTTCTTGCTGCGCTTGTGGCCCTTGCGCTCGCCGAGCGACGACTCAACGAGTTGCGCGCTGCCGCCCTGCGGCGCGGACGCGACTGCGGCCTGTTGTTTTGCGGATTTCGAACGACGACGCCGTTTGCGCTTGCGCGCCGGTTCCGCCTCGTTCTCTCCTGCGGGACGCCGTGCCATGCCGGCAATGCCGGGCTGGCTGGCAATTGCAGACGGCGAAGCAGACGACTTGCGTCGTTTCCGCTTGCCCTTGCCGTTGCGCGGACCGAGCTTCGATCCATCACTGCGGCCTGCTGCCGACGCCCCGGATTCGGACGGCTTTTCGCCGTGATCGGGGTCTTTCACTTGTCTCAACCATGGCGCCGCGCAAGCCCAGGGGCCGCTCAAGGCGCTCTCTCGATTTTTCGTTGGCGCGACTGTACCAGCGCAAGCCCCGTTCGCCAAACTGTTTTTGACTGTGCTGCCAAGGGGTAAGGCCGGATACGGTCAACACTGCGGACGGCGATGGCGATCTGCACCCCCTCGCAATCGTGTCCAGCGCCGCCGCCCGGCCGCAAATGGGCGGCACCACGACGTACCGTCGGTACCGGCAAATCGGTGCAAAAATCCCGCCGCCACATCGAGATCGCATTTTTTTGCCAAAAGGTATTTGCATTGGCCGCGCTTTTGTTTATAAGCCCGCCACACCGACGCGACGGGCAGCGCCCGACAGCGACCTTGGGGAATAGGTTAACGGTAGACCAGCGGACTCTGACTCCGTTAGTCCTGGTTCGAATCCAGGTTCCCCAGCCAAACTCTTCCTGCGATAGAACCGAATTTATGGCGAAACGAGCGCCCGCGGCCCAGCATCATCGCACCTTTTCATGCGCGGTGTGACCAACGGCAGTCCGCTAGCCCTAGAAAGCCAGGGCGCAGCCGTCCTTGCGCGGATCCGAGCCCGTCTGCAACACGCCGTTGACCGAATCGATCAGGATCGCCTGGCCGCCGCCGTGCGGCATCTCGGCCATCTTGATCTCGTGGCCGAATGCGGCGAGCCCTTTCAGCACGTCCTCGCGGATGCCGCGTTCTGCCTCGAAGCGGCCCATCTGGTGGAAGCCGCGGGCGCAGTCGATCGCTTCCTGCACGTTCATGCCGAAATCGACGATGTTGGTCAGCACGTGGCTCTGCCCAACCGGTTGGAAGCCGCCGCCCATCACCCCGAAGGAGAGCCACGGCTTGCCATCCTTCATCGCCATCGCCGGGATGATCGTGTGCAGCGGGCGTTTGCGCGGTCCCACGCAATTGGGGTGCGCAGGATCAACGCGAAAGCCGACACCGCGGTTTTGCAGCAGAACGCCGGTCTTCGGGCTGCTGATGCCCGTGCCGTAAGGCCAGAACAGCGAATTGATGAAGGAACAGGCGTTGCCCTTTTCGTCGACGACGCTGATGTAGACCGTGTCGCGATAGGTGGTGGCACCGGCTGGACCAACCACCGGCATGGCCTTCTTCAGGTCGATGCGGTCGCGCAGCTCGTCGGCAAAGGCGGCCGAAAGCAGCTTTTGTACCGGCACATCGGCAAAGTCGGGGTCGGCGACATACCTGTCACGCGCCTGGAAGGCCAGCCTCGTCGCCTCGGCTTCGATATGGAAACGCTCGACGCCGACCGGATCGTATTTCTTCAGATCGAAGCCGCTCAGGATATTGAGTATCAGCAAGGTGGTAATGCCGACTCCGCTTGGCGGGATTTCCAGAAGTTCTATGCCGCGATAGGTCGTAGAAATCGGATCGACCCAGAAGGCCTCCTGCGTGGCGAAATCGTCGAGCGCGTGCATGCCGCCGAGGCTGCGCAGGTAGCCCACCATGTCCTCGGCGACCCAGCCTGAATAGAAACCATCGCGGCCCTTGGCGGCGATCTCCCGCAGGACTTTCGCGTGCTCGGGCTGGCGGAAGACCTCACCGGTCCGCAGGGCGCGACCGTCCTTCAACCACATGCGGGCGCTGTTGGGGTCCGCCTTCAGCTTGTCTTCGTTGCGGTTCCAATCGACGGCGACCCTTTCGGTGACCGCAAATCCCTCCTCCGCGTGGCGGATGGCGGGCTGCAGCAGTTCACCGAGCGGCATGGAACCGAAACGCCGGTTCAGCTTGCTCCAAGCATCGACCGCGCCGGGGATGGTGACGGCGTGCACCGAGGTGAGCGGGATCTCGTTCAGTCCCTGTTTCAGCAGGTGTTCTGCGGTAAGGCCCTCGGGCGCACGGCCCGAACCGTTGAGGCCATAGACCCGACCGCCATCGGCGAGATTGGTGCCGGCGGGGGCGAAGAGAACGAAATTGTCGCCGCCGATGCCGGTCGAGCCCGGCTCGACCACGCATTGCACGGCGCAGGCGGCAATCGCGGCGTCAGCGGCATTGCCGCCCCGACGCAGAATCTCGATGGCGGCGAGCGTGGCAAGGGCGTGCGACGTGGCGGCGGCGCCATGCCGGCCCATGACGACGGAGCGGCCAGGCAGGTGCAGGTCACGCATGGAACGGGAACTCCAAGAACATAGGGACAACTCAGGCTCGCGAGCCTATGCGCCTGCCGGGCGGATGGAAAGGCCGACGTTGAAGCGCCGGAGACTGGTGCGGCGCATGAGGCGATTGGCGGGAGAACACTTCCGGGCTGCCCAAAGCTCCGCAGCAGGCGCATAATAGCTCACTTGCAAGCGATCACAGGCGGAGGACGGCCCATGTTCGATGCTGGCAGAAAGACGGACGCCGAATATGCGATCGAGTATATCCAGGAAAATCCGGAAGCCGGTCTTTGTTGCGAGGATCGGCGCTGGTGGATTACGCCAAACGCGAACGAAACCGATCGGCAGATCCTGTTTCTCGACGCCGCAGAGGCAGAACGGCTGAAGGACGATGCGCGGCTTCAAGTCGTGCCCGACATCGCCCACCCCGGCCGCGCTCTCTGGGTCATGCGGAAGATGACATAGCCGCCCGCGACCGGAATAGGTCGGGCAACGGAAGCGGCCGGTCGCGCTAAAGCAGGCCGCGTCCCGCGAGGTTGCGCATCAGCGCCGCAGCACCGAAATTCCAGGGCGCGCATTCCGTCGAAAGCCTGACGGTGTTGGTCAGCCGGCCGAGTTCGGCATTGGCAATCGTCACCACGTCGCCAAGCTTGTGGGTAAAACCCTGGCCGGGTTCGTCGCGGTCTTCGACAGGGGCAAAGAGCGTGCCCATGAACAGCATGACGCCATCGGGATATTGGTGGTGCGGACCGATGGTCTGGGCGACGAGATCGAGCGGATCGCGGCTGATCTCCGCCATCGAGCTTCGGCCGGTGAGCCGGTAGCCGTCCTCCCCTTCGACAAGCAGGGTGAGCTCGGCCTTGCGGACATCGTCGATCGTGTAGGTTTCGTCGAACAGGCGAATGAAGGGGCCGATGGCGCAGGAGGCATTGTTGTCCTTAGCCTTGCCGAGAAGCAGCGCGGAGCGGCCCTCAATGTCGCGCAGGTTGACGTCGTTGCCGAGTGTTGCGCCCTTGACCTGGCCTCTGGAGCAGACCGCGAGCACGATCTCCGGCTCCGGATTGTTCCAGCGCGAGGCAGGGTGCAGACCGACAGCGGCACCAGGGCCGACCGCCGAGAGCACCTGGGCCTTGGTGAAGACTTCGGCATCCGGGCCGATGCCCACTTCCAGATATTGCGACCAGACGCCCTCCTCCTGGAGCGCTGCCTTGACGCGGGCTGCTTCCGCCGAGCCGGGCTTCAGGTTGCGCAGGCTGTCACCGATGACGGCGGTGACGCGGCTGCGGATCGCTTCGGCGCGGGACGCATCGCCCGCCGCCCTCTCCTCGATGACGCGCTCGATCATCGAGCGCGCGAAGGTGACGCCACAGGCCTTCACTGCCTGCAGGTCCGAGGGCGCGATGAGATGGAGGGTCGATGCATCCGCTTTCCGCGCGAGACACTCTTCAAGCGAGGCAAGCCGCTCGCCGGCTACGGAGCGCACATGCGCGACCGGATCCGGGAGCTCAAGCAGGTCGCGCATCGTCGGCGTTGCCTTCGAGGTGATGTCGAACAGAGCGCCGTCGCGGATCGTGACAAGCGACGGCCCGCCGAGATCGGGACGCCAGACGCGGCCGACAAAAGTGCCCTTGCCAAACGCTGTATCGGTCATGCCGCCCATCCTCCGTGCGCACTCTATTTCTTGCAGCCGAGAAGGGAGATGTAAAGCCGACGGCAGCGCGCAAGCGTCCCTTGGGTTGTAGCGTCCGGAACATTGCATATTTTCACGCGTTTACGGTTATGCCACGCGCCCTCCGGGCGCCCTTGTCGCTTCGCGACGGCGCGAAATCCGCTGCCTACGGCTGCCTAGGAAGGTTCAGGAGCAGTCGCCTGAGGCCAGGAGGACGCCAAGAAAAGGATGAACGCAATGAACCAGCACGAAGAGTTCAAGGAAAAGCCGGTGATCGATCCGGTGACAGGGCAGCCTCTGCCGCAGACGCAAGCGCACATGAGCGATGTGCCTCCGGCCCGTTCGGGGCGCAGCAACTGGCCGATCGTCATCATCCTGCTCGCCGGTCTGGTGTTGGCGCTGATCGCCTGGCTGCCGGCTGAACTGAGCCGGGATACCGCCGATACCGCGGCACCGCCGCCGACTACGGACCAGCCGGCAACGGGTCAGGCAACTCCGGACACGACGGCACCGGGTACCGCGACACCAGGCACGACGGGTCGGGTTACTCCGCCGGCCGATAGCAGCACGGCGCCCTCTGGTGAAACGACGACCCAGCCGGCGCCCGAAGCGACGCCGCAGCAGGGTACCCCGACGCCCGAAACGCAGGGTTCAACCCCGAACTCGACGCCGGGCACCACGCCCAACATGACGCAGCCGGCACAGTAACGGTTGACCGACGGCCATGGCTGGAGGGCTCTCCCTTCGGCCATTGGCGCTTAAAAAGCGCTCAGTTCGGCCGCTCAGTTCGGCTTGATCGATGCCGCGACCATGGCGTCCCAGCCGGCGGCGGCGCAGTCGGCGATCGCCAGCAAGGTTTCCCGTGTTGCGCCGTCGCGGGCCTCGATCGACATTCCATGCTGGAGCGAGGCGACATAGGCCGCGATTGCAGCGCACGGCGTGCCCTCAGGCAGATCGCCGTCCGCGACACCACGCTCGAACCGCCGCTCAAGCGCGACCTGCTTTTCAAGCCGGTGCACCTTCAACGCGTCACAGACCTCCGGATCCCCGCCCGCCATCTGCGGCGCCGAAAGCACGACCATGCAGCCGCGCGGTTCGCCGCCGCGGGTGAAGTTCTCGGCGGTGCGCCTCAGAAGGTCATGTACCGCCGCCTTGGCCGTTGGGGCCGTTTCCAGCTCATCCCAGATGCCGGCACCGTCCGTCCGGCCATAGAGATCGACCGCCTCGATGAAGAGCTGTGCCTTGCTGCCGAAGGCCGCGTAGAGGCTCGGCGGTTTCAGCCCCATCGCCTGGGTCAGATCGGTTAGCGACGTGTTGTCGTAGCCCTTGTCCCAGAAGAGCCGCATGGCGCTGGCGAGCGCCTCCTCTCGGGAAAAATTGCGTGGACGGCCGCGGCTCGACATGGGAGTAATTCCTTTCTGTATCGATCAATACATAAATCGCTTGACAGCGGCTGGCAAGTCGCCCCTTTATATATGTATCGATCACTACAGATATGGAGAAACCAGTGACGAGTTTGAAAAACAAGGTGGCTCTGGTGACGGGTGGTAGCCGCGGCATCGGCGCGGCGATCGCAAAACGTCTGGCGGATGAAGGCGCAACCGTCGCGGTGACCTACAGCCAGTCCAAGGCAAAGGCTGAGGCACTGGTGGCGGAGATCACCAAGGGCGGCGGCAGGGCGCTGGCGATCCAGGCGGACAACCGCGATCCGGGCGCGGTCGAGGCTGCTGTCGGCGCGGTTGCCGCGAAGCACGGCCGCATCGACATCCTCGTCAACAATGCCGGCGTGTTCGATGCCGGAACGGTGACGGAGGTGACTGCGGACGACTTTGACCGGACGATCGACGTCAATGTGAAGGCGGTGTTCCTTGCGACGCGTGCTGCAGCAGCGCACATGCCCGAGGGCGGACGCGTCATCTCGATCGGCAGCAACCTCGCCCAACGCGTTCCGTGGCCGGGGATGAGCCTCTATGTGCTGAGCAAATCCGCGCTCGTCGGCTTTACCAAGGCGGTGGCGCGTGATCTCGGGCCGAGGGGCATTACCGTCAACATCGTCCATCCCGGTTCGACCGATACCGACATGAACCCCGCCGATGGCGAGCTTGCCGGTCCGCAGCGCGGGCTGATGGCGATCCCCCGCTTCAACGAGGCAAGCGATGTGGCAGGCGTTGTCGCCTGGCTTGCGGGCCCTGACGGCCGCAGTGTCACCGGCGCCGAATTCACCATTGACGGTGGCACCAACGCCTGAAGCATCTTCCCTTCTACGGAAACGAAGTAAGCCGGAAGCGACGCTTCCGGCCTTGTGAAAATTTGGTCTTGGGTGCGGATCCTAAGAGAGGAAGCGTTCCGGCCGGTATGGCGCGATATCGATGACCGTCTTTTCTCCGGTCATCGCTTCCGCCAGTGCCCGTCCGGTGACTGGCCCGAGCGTCATGCCGTGATGCGCATGGCCGAAGGCAAACCACAGGCCCTCGTGGCGCGGCGCCTTGCCGATGACAGGCATCATATCCGGCGTGCAGGGGCGCGCGCCCATCCACGGCTCTTCGTCGCGGCGTTCGGCAAGCGGGAAGAATTCGCGCGCCACCCGTTCGGCGCGGGTCAATTGTACCGGCGTCTTCGGCGCATCGCGCCAGGCGAATTCGGCGCCGGTCGTCAGACGGATGCCGCGCAGCATCGGCGCCAGGAAATAGCCTTTCTCGGCATCAAGCACCCAGTTGTTGAGCTGCGCGCCCTCCTGCATGCCATAGTGCATGTGGTAGCCGCGCTTGACCGCGAGCGGGATATGGTAGCCGAGCTTGCGAGTGACCGTGTCGGCCCAAGGACCGAGCGCCACGACGACTTCGCGGGTCTCGAGCGGGCCCTCCGGTGTCGCGACGCGCCAACCGGGACCTTCGAGGATATGTTCAGTCGTGGCTGCGTCGCCGGAAACGAGGCGCCCGCCCAGCGATTGGAAATAGGCGAGATAAGCCTTGTTGAGACTGTGCGGGTCGCGGATCGACCAGGGATCGCTCCAGCGCAGACCGCCGACGAGATCAGCCTTGATGGACGGTTCGATCGTCTTCAGTTCGCTTGAAGACAGTTTCTGGTGATTGACGCCGAAGCCAGCCGAAAGCTTCTCCGCCTCCTTGTAGGCCGAATCGCGCTGCTTCTCGGTGCGGAAAACCTTCATCCAGCCGTCTTTACGGATGAGTTCGCCCGCGCCTGACGCCGCGATCAGGTCCTGGTGTTCGCTGATCGAATGCTCGATCAGCGGCGCATAGAGATGGGCGATGCGTTGGTGCTGGGTAAAGCCCGAATGCCACCAGTACCGCGCCAGGAACGGCACCAGCCCCGGCAAGGCCCGGAAATGATAGGACGCGTCGATCGTGTTGTTCAGCGCGTAACGGAAGAGCGCGCCGAAATCATGCGGGAAGCCATAGGGAAACACACCCTCGCGCTGGATCAGCCCCGCATTGCCGTAGGAGGTTTCCTCGCCGGCGCCGCGACGGTCGAGAAGCACCACCGACTTGCCGCGCCGCGCCAGATGGATGGCGGTGGAGATACCGACGATGCCGGCGCCGAGAACCACTACGTCAGTCTTCATTTGCAGCTGCCCCGTTTTCCGATCAAGACAAGCCGCGGCTTTGCTCGAGCCACGGCGCCAACGTCATTTCTTCTTCAGCGAGCGGCTGGAGAGGATGATCTGCTCGACGAGCAGTTCCAGCGATTTCATGATCTTCGGTATCCTCAAGGCAAAAGCGGCGGTATCGGCATCAATAGCCAAGCGGGCCTGCAAGGGCAAGCAAGGCGAGCCGACGGAGCGGACCTGCGGATGCAAGAAGGGCGACGTTGCCGCCGCCCATGTCCAACTACCTTGCGTTTGCGACCGCTCCGTCAGCCTCGACGCACCAGGCCCGCGACCAGCGAAATCACCAGGAAGACGAGGAAGAGGAAGAAAAGGACCTGCGCGATACCCGCCGAGGTACCCGCAACGCCACCGAAACCAAGTACACCCGCTATGATTGCCACAACGAGGAAGACAAGCGCATAGTATAACATAGCAATTCTCCTTGCCAGGATTACTGCAAAGCAAACGCCACAACTATCACTTTGTTCCAAATATCTTATGAAATGCGCTCTGAGAAAATCTTCATTCCCACGGACATTAACCATTCATTTACCATGATAGACAAAAGAGTCCCAAATCGAGACGGTTTGTACCGGAAATGCCCGGAACATTCGAGATACTCTGACGTTCCTCCTCCATGGAATATGCAGGGTCGAAATGAAGATGCCGATAGCACATATCTGGAAAACGGCGGTTGCAGCGGGTCGGGAGAGAAAAGATCTCCAGGCTGGCAATCTTCACATCGGTAAGACGATGCGCGATCTTTACGTCAATAGCAGCGAAGATCAGAGTGCGAAACTCGAACATCTTCTCGAAGAACTTCGCCGGCGCGAACGGATGGCACAGAAGAAATAACCAAGCTTCCGCAAGACAATTGAAAAGCCGCCGCGGCCAGGGCCGGGCGGTTTTTCTTATGTCATCGCCTGTCTTCTTCTGTTTGCAACTTTACGCGCCTCTGGTTGCCGAGCTTGTGTCGACCCTTTTCCTAGCGCCGTGACATCCACTCGTCGATCTGACGCTCCGCCTCGTCGCGTGCGACCCCGTAGCGGGCCTGAATACGCCCCGCAAGCTCCTGCCGACGACCATCGATGACGTCGAGATCGTCGTTGGTGAGCTTGCCCCATTGCGCCTGCACCTTGCCTTTCAGTTCATGCCATTTGCCTTCGACGATATCCCAATTCATTGCTTTGCCTTTCGGTTTGATGGGCCGCCACACGCGCGGCCCGTGAACTCAGTTGCGGGTCTTCGCATGGCTGTCGTGGCGCGCGGCAACCGTGTAACTGCCATCATCGACCTGCACCTTGACCTGCAAGCGGCCCGCAGGAGTGACGTGCCATTCGATGGTCGCGTCCTCGACAAGCAGAGCCGGGTCAACCTCGGCGCAGGCACCATAGGCGTGCTTGAAGGCCCCGGCGGTCGCCTTGATCGCCGGCGAAAGCAGTTCGCGGCATTCGTCTACGGTTTCGAACGCCTCGGTCGGCGCCGGCACCTCGCGGCAGGCGTCCGTGGCCTGCATGCAGCCGACCAGGACCATGATGGCAGCTATGTGTTCCATGGGCATGCTCCCCAACGTCAAACTTGAGAACGGCAAACGGGGACGACTGCCCTCCTGTTCCACCGGACGAGATCTAATTTTTGTTGGAACCTTTGCCCACGTAGCGCGTTCGCCGCGCCCACGCCTCGCGCTTCAGATGCGCATGGACGCCGTTCCGGCAGCCGTCGCTGCCGGCGAGAGATGCTATGCCGGACCGGCGGCTATGGAACAAAACGCAGCAGTCGTCGTTTTCGCAACGATAACAAGTGCTGCGACTGCGGCCGAGCGATGGAGGAGATGCTGGGAGGCAAGGACACACCACACGTAGCTCGCCCATTGCGAGCAAGTCAAAGCTGGCCAATGACGCGGCACCGGGTGCGACAGATGCCTCATTGTCGTCATTCTGTTCGTCATCAGTCCCGACAAATCAATTTCAAGTAACCGATTCTATGTTCAACAGAGCAACCGGATAGGAACGCGTCATGAAGAAGATACTGATCGTAGCAAGCCTCATTCTCCCGCTGGCCGCCTGCACGCAAACAGAAAAGGGTGCGGCAATCGGCGCAACCGGTGGCGCCATTGTCGGCGGCGCAGCAACGGGCAATGTCAGAGGTGCTGCCGTGGGCGCAGCGATCGGCGGCGTTGCCGGTGCACTCATCGGGAATGCCAACGAACCGGGCCGCTGCATCTATCGCGACCGCTACGGCCGCCGCTATGAGGCCGCCTGCTGATCGGCACGAACAATGGAGAAACGGGCCTTGGCCCGTTTCTTCCGTTAAGGCGGGTTAGGCTCAAGGCCCGCGCTCAGCCGCCGCCGCTTCCGCTTTCTCCAGCTTTTCAAGCAGATCGACGAAGAGCTCAGGAACCGGCTCCTGTTCCAGCGCTTGATAGAGCGCCTTCAATCTGGCGCCGATCAGCCCGTGGGCATCCGAATTTTCCGCGGCCACACCCGGTCCTCCGCCCTGCCCTTCCCGTCTTTCGGTCCCGTCGTCCATGTTCTGAATCTACCGCCGCTTGCGGCCTTCCCGTTGTTTTCCACCCATCCGCACAGAAGACCGCCTGGCGAGTGTGCCGGATTTGCTCTAGGCCGAAAAACGTGTTCAAAACCATTCACGTATTCCGCCAGATGTCCCCTATCCTCAGAAAACAAACGAATCGTATTGCACCTAAGGAAGTCGTTGATGTCCCTTTCGACCCGGATCGCGCCACACCTGCCCTTCCTGCGCCGCTACGCCCGCGCCGTCACCGGTTCGCAGGCCGCGGGTGACGGATATGTGGCCGCCGTTCTCGAAGCCCTCATCGAGGACATCGGCCTCTTCCCGGATACGTCGAACGATCGAATCAGCCTCTACAAACTATTCTGCTCGCAGTTCGAGAAGATTTCGATCGATCTGACGGAAAACGCCTCGCCCTTTGCCTGGGAACAACAGGCGGCCGCGAACCTGTCGCTGATCGCGCCTGCGCCGCGCCAAGCCTTCCTGCTCGTCTCGGTCGAAGGCTTCTCGATCGCCGATGCGGCGGAGATCATGGGTCTGAGCCAGGGCGAATTTTCGAAGCTCTTGACGGTTGCCTCGGAAGACATCTCACGCCAGGTCGCAACCGATGTGTTGATCATCGAGGACGAGCCGCTGATCGCGCTCGACATCGAAGACATGGTGACAAGCCTCGGCCACAGGGTGACGGGCATCGCCCGCACCCATACTGAGGCGTTGGATCTCTATCGCAAGACATCCCCGAGGATGGTGCTCGCCGACATCCAGCTCGCCGATGGCAGCTCGGGCATCGATGCCGTCAACGAAATCCTCACTCAGGCGACGGTGCCGGTGATCTTCATCACCGCCTTCCCCGAGCGACTGCTCACTGGCAAGCGGCCGGAACCGGCCTTCCTCGTGACCAAGCCGTTCAATCCGGACATGGTGAAGGCTCTGATCAGTCAGGCGTTGTTCTTCGACGAGCACGCCCGCTCGGCTCGGCGCTGATCTTTCCCCTTCAGCCAGGCAGTTGCCGTTCCGGCGGCTGCTCACGGATTTCTTCGACGATTGCAAGGACGATGAGAGAAAGCGGCAGCGCCAGCATGGCGCCGACCGCGCCCCACATCCAGGTCCAGAAGACGATCGCAATGAACACCAGAAACGGATTCACCTCGAGTTCACTGCCGAGGATGGCCGGAATGGCGAGATTTTCCATGGCCAGGTGAACGACGAAGAAAGCCACGGCCGGCGCCAGCGCCAGCCACAGCACCTCGTGCGTCATCAGCCCGCCGACGACAAGGCTCAGCGTCATCACCGTCACGCCGAGATAGGGAATGAAGCTTGAGACAAAAGCAAACAGGCCCCAGAGCGGCGGCATGGCGAGGCCACCGACGAGTGCGATGACCATCGTCACAGTTCCGAGTGCCAGATAGATCAGGCTGGCGATGGAGAAGTACCGCGCCAGTGCATCTTCAATGGCATTCATGATGCGGATGGCGCTGAGGCGCTGCTCGCGGCCGGCAAAGGCGAGAATGATGGCTTTGCGCAGTTCCAGCCGGCCAAGCAGAAACAAACCGAGCGCTGCGAGAAAGATCAAAGTCTGTACGAGGGCCGGTGTCAGTCCCCCGACGGTGGCAGCGAGCATCGGGCCGGCGTTCTTCATAACGGTATCGGCAATCGCATCGTTCCCTACGCTCCGCGCGACCGCCAGCCGCAACCACTCAAACCGGTCGACAAAGGGCATGATGCGCGCCACGACGCCCTCGGCAAGCTTCGGCGCTTCGGAGGCGAGTGCCGTCAGCGGGCCGAGCAATACGTTGACGAGGAAGGACAGACCGATCACGAAAATCATCGCCAGCAGCAGGCCGCCGAAGATCGGCGGCAAACCATAGCGCGCCAGTGCGTCAGCCGTGCGCCCGAGAACGATACCGACAACGATCGCGAGCGTGATGGGCAGCAGGATCGTCTCCATGGTGTAGATGGCAGCGGACCCGGCAATGACGAAGAGGCCGACGATGCTCCAGGCAACCATCAGATCGATACCGTCACGCCGCGGCGCGGTCGACGGCGCCGCCGTCGCAACGGCCGCCTCCTCTTCGACAATGCGTCTTGCGCGCTTGTACTCGTGTGAAGCACCGGCTCGCCGCAAGGTTTCCAAGATCACGCCTCGCTGTCCCTCAGGCATGCCTCGCTGTCCTTCAGGCACGGACGCGCGACTGCCGTCCGGTCTTGCGGGCAGGACATCGAACTGCCCAGCCGCAGGCTTCGCCTCAGATTGCGGCACGCCGCCTGGATCGCGCTCGATCAATGACGTTCCGGTGGAAAGATATGCAGGGTCAGCGAGAGCAGACCGAGGCCGAGAATGATGACGAGCAAGGTGTTAGCGACACCCGCAGCGGTGTCCGGAATGAGACCGAAAGCGATCAGGACGCCCGCGAAAAGAAGGACACAGACCCGTGGTAGCCAATAGAGCATAGACAGTCCTCCCAAAGGTTGGCCCGGTTTTTTGGCCAGATTCTTGGTTCGGACGATAACGTGCGGGCTCGCCAATTGGTTCCCTGCGCGACCCAAGCGGCGCCACGAAAAACGCCGCCGGACAGGAGGTCCGACGGCGCTGAAAGCGTGATGCGGAAAAGCCCGTACCGCAGGGCTTAGGCGGCAGCGACGACGATGACCTCGACGAGGTATTCCGGGGTCGCAAGCTTGGCTTCGCCGGTAGCGCGCGCGGGGGTATGGCCCTGCGGAGCCCAGGCATCCCAGACGGAGTTCATCTTCGGGAAATCGGCCATGTCGGCAAGCCAGATGGTGGCAGAGAGGATGCGGGTCTTGTCGGTGCCGGCGAGCGCCAGAAGACGGTCGACTTCGGCAAGCGCCTGCTTCGTCTGCGTCACGACATCGTCACCGGCGTTACCGACCTGGCCGGCGAGGTAAACGGTGTTGTTGTAGACCACGGCCTGGCTCATACGGGGGCCGGTTTCGAAACGCTTGATTTCCATGATCGTGTTCCTGAGGTTGGGCCGAACGGTCGTCCGGCCGAAAAGCGGCTGCCCGCCGCCCAGAGGCGAGAAGTGAAGGCGGCGCGACACCTCTACACCATCGTGTCTTGATGTCAAAGAAGCCGGGCAGTGGCTGCCCGGCTTCTCTTGTTTCCTCGGCGAAAATCAGCGGTGATGGATCAGGCCGCCTGCTTCTTCTTCGCCAATCGTGCCTTGATGCTCTCCACGTCCGCACGCGGCGTCGCGGCAAACAGCGTCTTGGTATAGCTGTGTTTCGGATCGGCGAAGACCTCGTCACGGCTGCCATATTCGACGGCTTCGCCGAAATACATCACCATGACGTCGTCGGCGATGTAACGCACGACCGAGAGGTCATGGCTGATGAAGACGTAGGTCAGCTTGAGCTCGTCCTGCAGATCGGCGAGCAGGTTCAAGACCTGTGCCTGAACCGAAAGGTCGAGCGCCGATACCGGCTCGTCGAGCACCAGCAGCTTCGGGTTCAGCATCAGCGCGCGCGCAATGGCGATACGCTGGCGCTGGCCACCGGAGAACATGTGCGGGTAGCGGTTGAAGTGCAGGTCGGTGAGACCGACCTTCTTCAACATCGTCATCGCCCGATCGCGACGCTCGTCGGCGGGCGTATCGGTATTGATGACCAGCGGCTCCATCAGGATGTCGCCGATCTTCTGACGCGGGTTGAGCGAGCCGTAAGGGTTCTGGAAGACGATCTGCACCTTGCGGCGCATCTCCGGCGTCATGTCGCCCTTGGCGATGTCGATCTTCTTGCCTTCGATCAACAGCTCGCCCGAGGTCGCCGGGTCGATCAGAGTGAGGATGCGGCCAAGCGTGGACTTGCCGCAGCCGCTCTCGCCGACGATCGCCAGCGTCTTGCCCTGTTCGACGCTGAAGCTCACGCCCTTCAAGGCATGAACGGTCTTTGCCTTCTTTATAAGGCCGCCGGGGATATGGTAGTCGCGCACCAGGTTGCGCGCTTCAAGGATCACGCTCATTGGGCCGCTCCTTCATCGACGAAGAGTTCGGAGATCGTCGGCAGACGATCGCCGGTCGCGTTGTCCGGCAAAGCCGCCAGAAGTGCGCGGGTATAGTTGCTCTTCGGATTTTCGAAGAGCGTCAGCACGTCGGCCTCTTCCATCTTGCGGCCCTTGTACTGCACGACCACCCGGTCGGCGGTCTCCGCGACCACGCCCATGTTGTGCGTGATCATGATCAGGCCCATCTTGTGCTCGGCCTGCAGCTTCATCAGCAGGTCGAGGATCTGCTTCTGGATCGTCACGTCGAGCGCGGTGGTCGGCTCGTCGGCGATCAGAAGCTTCGGGTTGCAGGCGATCGCGATCGCGATCATCACACGCTGGCACTGGCCGCCCGACATCTGATGCGGGAAGTGACCGAGCCGCTCGGCCGGATCGGGAATGCCGACCGCCTCGAACAGTTCGATGGCGCGCTTGCGGCGGCCGGCCTTGTCGAGACCCATGTGGATGCGCAGCACTTCCTCGATCTGGAAGCCGACGGTGAAGCACGGGTTGAGGCTGGCGATCGGCTCCTGGAAGATCATGGCAATATCCTTGCCGATGATCTTGCGTCGCTCGTTCGCCGACATGCCCAAGAGGTCGCGGCCGTTGAAGGTGAGCTTGTCGGCCGTCACCTTCGCCGTCCAGGGCAGAAGTCCCATGGCGGCCAGCATCGACACGGACTTGCCCGAGCCGCTCTCGCCGACGATCGCCAGAACCTCGCGTTCGTGGACCTTCATGGAGACGCCGTTGACGGCGCGGAAGGGACCGGCGGCCGTCTGGAATTCGACGACCAGGTTTTCGATTTCGAGAAGCGCCATGATCAGGACCTCTTCAGCTTGGGATCGAGAGCATCGCGCAGGCCGTCCCCCATCAGGTTGATTGCCAGCACCGTGATCAGGATCGCGATACCCGGAAGCGTGACCACCCACCAGTGGCTGCTGATGAACTCGCGGGCCTCGGCGAGCATCGTGCCCCATTCCGGTGTCGGCGGCTGGGCGCCCATGCCGAGGAAGCCGAGGGCTGCAGCGTCGAGAATGGCGCTCGAGAAGGAGAGCGTCGCCTGGACGATCAGCGGCGCCATGCAGTTGGGCAGGATCGTCTTGAACATCAGGCGGCCATGTCCGGCGCCGGCGACCTTGGCGGCAACCACGTAGTCACGGGTCTTTTCGCTCATGACGGCCGCACGCGTCAGGCGCACGAAGTGCGGCTGGAAGACGAGCGCGATCGCGATCATGGCGTTGACGAGGCCCGGCCCAAGAACCGCGACAAGCACCAGGGCGAGCAGCAGCGACGGGAAGGCGAGGATGATGTCCATCACGCGCATGATGACGGTATCGACCCAGCCACGGAAGTAGCCGGCGATGACGCCAAGCGCGATGCCGCCGACGAGCGACAACGTCGTCACGATGACGCCGACGAACAGCGAGAAGCGCGTGCCGTAGATCAGACGGGACAGCATGTCGCGGCCGACGGCGTCGGTACCGAGCAGGTAGCCGGCGCGGCCGCCCTCCTGCCAGACCGGCGGAACCAGAACCGCATCACGGTACTGCGCCACCGGATCATGGGGCGCGATCCACGGCGCAAAGACCGCCAGCAGGACGAGGAGCAGGAAGAACACGAGGCCGATGACAGCGCCGCGGTTCTCGGAGAAATAATACCAGAACTCGGCCAGTCGCGCCCGGCGGGACGGATCGGTCGAAACGGCGCTTGTTGCAGCAGCTTGAGACATGACGCCCTCCTTAGTGCCGGATACGCGGATTGATCAGACCGTAGAGCAGGTCGACGATGAGATTGACCACCATGATCACCGCAGCGATGACCAGCAGGCCCCCCTGGATGACGGCGTAGTCACGACGCGACACCGAATCCACCATCCACTTGCCGATACCCGGCCACGAGAAGATCGTCTCCGTCAGGATCGCGCCGGCGAGCATGACGCCCACCTGCAGACCGATGGTGGTAACCACCGGAATCAACGCGTTGCGCAGCGCATGGACGCCAACGACGCGGAAGGTCGAAAGACCCTTGGCGCGCGCCGTGCGGACGTAATCTTCAGAGAGGACTTCAAGCATCGCCGAGCGCGTCTGGCGCGCGATGACCGCAAGCGGAATGGTGCCAAGCACGATCGTCGGCAGGATCAGGTGGCTGACCGCCGACTTGAAGGCGCCGGGCTGGCCGGACAGCAGCGAGTCGATCAGCATGAAACCGGTAACCGGCGGGAAGAAGTACATCAGCGAGATACGGCCCGAGACCGGCGTCCACTGCAGCATGCCGGAGACCAGCATGATGAGCAGCAGGCCCCACCAGAAGATCGGCATGGAGAAGCCGACGAGTGCGGTGCCCATCATCGCCTGGTCGATGGCCGAGCCGCGCTTGATCGCCGCAATCACGCCGGCCGGAATGCCGAGGATGATCGCAAACAGGATCGCGCAGAGCGAAAGCTCGACGGTCGCCGGGAACAGCTCGAAGAACTGGTCGATGACCGGCTTCTTGGTCACGATCGAAGTACCGAAATCCCCGTGGAGCACGCCCCAGAGATAGTCGAGGTACTGGACCACGATCGGTCGGTCGAAACCGAGCGCATGTGAAATTTCCGCATGCCGCTCCGGCGACATGACGCGCTCGCCCGAAAGCAGCGCCACCGGATCGCCCGGAAGCAGGCGAATGAAGGAGAAGGCGATGATGGAGACCCCGACGAAGGTCGGTATCAGGACAGCCAATCGCCCCAAGAGAAATCGGAACATGTTAAACCCCGCGCCATGTTGCCGCGGCATTGTATCCCGCCGCTGGCACCACTGCATGCTTTCCCACTTAACGGCGAAGCATACAGCAAGTCGAAATGCCACAGCGACCTTTTGCGCTCCAGGAGGAACTCGGGTCGCTATAGTGGATGCAAAGAGGGGCGCTTGCCCTTGGCAAACGCCCCCTTAAGGATCAGTTAACTAAATTACTCGGTGATGTCCACGCCGTCGAAGGCAAAATCGCCGAGCGGGCTCTGAACGAAGCCCTCGACATTCTTGCGCATCGGCACGACGGAGAGCGAGTGGTCGATCGTCGCCCACGGCGCCTCGCGCTTGAAGACGGCCTGGGCCTCTTCGTAGAGCTTGGTGCGCTCGGCGATATCCGAGGTTTCCTTCGCCTTCTTCACGAGGGTGTCGAATTCCTGGTTGCACCACTGCGCACGGTTGTTGCCGCCGACAGCATTGCAGCCGAGAAGCGTGTCGAGGAAGTTGTCCGGGTCGCCGTTGTCGCCGGTCCAGCCGAGGATGACGGCACCGTCACGATCCTTCGCCTTGGACTTGTCGAGGTATTCGGCCCATTCGTAAGAGACGATCTCGACCTTGACGCCGACCTTGGCGAAGTCCGACTGCATCAGTTCAGCTGCGCGGCGAGCGTTCAGCATGTACGGACGCGAAACCGGCATTGCCCAGAGCTTCATCGACAGGTCCTTGACGCCTGCGTCCTCGAGCATCTTCTTGGCTGCTTCCGGCTCGTAGGTGTCGTCTTCAAGCTTGTCGTTGTAGGACCACATCGTCGGCGGGATCGGATTGACGGCCGGCTGGGCAGCACCCTGGAAGACGGCGTCGACGATTGCCTGCTTGTTGATCGCCTTGTTCAGCGCCTTGCGCACTTCCGGCTTGTCGAACGGAGCCTGGGTCGTGTTGTAGGCGAGGTAGGCGACGTTCAGGCCGGCCTGTTCCATGACCTTCAGGTTCGGGTCAGCCTTCATCTTTTCGACGTCGGCAGCGTTCGGGTACGGCATCAGGTGGCATTCGCCGGCCTGCAGCTTCTGGAAGCGAACGGAAGCGTCGGTGGTGATTGCGAAGACGAGGTCGTCGATCTTCTGCTTGCCACCCCAGTAGTCCGGGTTCGCCTTGTAGCGGATGACAGCATCCTGCTGGTAGGCGACGAAGGCGAACGGACCGGTGCCGAGCGGCATCTGGTTCATCTGCTCCATCTTGCCGTCAGCCTGCAGCTTGTCGGCATATTCCTTCGACAGGATCGAAGCAAACGGCATTGCGATATTGGCGAGGAACGGAGCTTCCTTGCGCGTCAGGGTGAACTTGACGGTCAGGTCGTCAACCTTTTCGACCGACTTGATGACTTCCGGGAAGCCCATGCCGGCTGCGTATTCCCACGAAGCGCCGGTGATGTACTTGTTCCACGGATTGTCGGCCTTCAGCTGGCGCTCATAGGAGAACACCACGTCGTCGGCGGTCAGCTCGCGGGTCGGCGTGAAGAACTCGGTCGTCTGGAACTTGACGCCCGGACGCAGCTTGAACGTGTATACGAGACCGTCGTCGGAAATCGTCCAGCTCTCGGCAAGGCCCGGCTCGACTTCGGTCGTGCCCTTCTTGAACTCGAGCAGGCGGTTGTAGACCGTGTGTGCCGCCGCGTCGAACGTCGTGCCGGCGGTATACAGGCCCGGGTCAAAACCCTCAGGCGAACCTTCCGAGCAATAGACGAACGTCTTCGACCAGGCAGAGCCGGCCATCAGCGTGGCAAGCGCCGTCGCTGCAAACAGAGTAGTGAGCTTTTTCATGAGCTTTGCTTCCCAGATTTGTTTTTGTTCTCGTGTTTTCCTGACGCGGAATGCCGTTGCCCCCCGGTCAAGGCCGGATGGAACGACATTTGGCGTCGCATTGCAATAAGTCGCCGCATAAATTTGTCTATGCGAAAAATTCGCCCGCAGGTAGAGCCGGGATCTCTGTCCACTGTTTTAGAATCGACTGACGAATCAATGCAGCGCGACACCTTCGAACCAAGGCTTCCCGGCTGTTTCCGCAGGGTTTACAACGTGCCTTGTTCGTCCCTCCACCGGGGCTAGTCTCGCCCCGGATGCCCGCCTTTATTCTAGCGCGAACGGCGGGCCTGCGGAATACACGATCATCCGCCTCACGAGAGTGAGATTCGGTACCGACAGGTTTCCGTCAATCCCAAGATACTATGGTAGAAATCACCAACAGGATTGTGCAATAGAATGTATACAAAACTCGGGGGAGACAATCGACGTGCCCAGACGTCCTTGGGAGGGACCGGCAGCCGCCTTTTACAGTTTGCCGTCTTTCGGCAGGTTTGCCGAGGGACGGGCATGATGCTTGCTGCCAGCAATGCCGGCGCCGATCTTTGCCGGTTGATCGCTCCGGCGCGCCGGATAGACTGCCGCGCGACGACAAGGGGATAGCCATTCCGTGGCGGCTTTGCTGGAAAATCACAGGCGATACGATCTTCGCGACGAACTTGAGAAAGCGCTGAACCGCGTAGACTTCTTCCGCATCTTCCACACGATGGCGCTCAGGTTCGGCTTCAGCCATTTCGGCATTCTTCAGCTCGGCAACGAGAACGACGCGTGCATGCTGTCCACCCGCCTGGTGCTGCATGATCTTCCCTCCGGGCTTGCCGAGGAATACGACAAGCGCCACCGCTTCGGTGACTCCCTCTTCTACAAGACGCTGCACCGGTCGGCGATTTCCTCCGTCTGGCGGACGGACGACCCGGGCTGCGACACCAGCCAGAATTTGCTCGTGCAGCTCGGTTTCGAGCTGCTGCTCAGCGTGCCCGTGCATGCGGCTGCCACCGGCGCGCGCTACGCCGTTCTCTTTCTCGGTGATGGCGATGACATCGGCCGCACCGAGCATGTCGAAGTCGCCTATGACGCGGTCTCAGCCTTCGACTACTTCTATCGCATCGCGCTGGCCAACAAGACCGGCATGGGCCTAACGCCGCGGGAGACCGAAATTCTCAAGTGGATCTCGCACGGGAAGACGGCAAGCGAGATCGCTCTCATCGTTTCCGTGTCGGAGCACACCGTGAATTCCCACACCGCAACGATCCTGAAAAAGCTTGATGTCGTCAACCGCACCCAGATGGTGGCGAAGGCGATCCGAGAACAGATCATCCAGTGACAGCCGATGCGTGGTATCCCACTACACCACGCCCAACGAACAGGACGCCTGCAAATCAGCAAGGGTATCGGTCATGACGCGAAAAGCTCACATCCTGCTCGTTGACGACGATCCGACTGAAAACCTGATCCTGCGCGCCTTGATCCGCAAGGTGAGCAATATCGAGATCGAGCTGCATTACTGCCAGACGATGGAGGGCGCGCTGGATTTCCTGCGCTCGGGCAAGCCGGTGTCGATGATCCTCCTGGACAACCGACTTCAGCCGCAGCGCGATTTCCGCGAGACCGTGCCGGCGCTTCGGCACCAGGGTTACATCGGGCCGATCGGGGTGATTTCGGCGTCGCTCGCCGATCCCTACTTTCAGAATCTGGAGGAGTACGGTGCCGACTTCCGCATCGACAAGGCGGAAATCGACCCGACCGCGATCGATTTCATATTGCGGGAATATCTGCCGCAGGGGTGAACCCAGCGAAGCTCCGCTACAGCGCCGCGCGTTCTATCAGACGCGCAAAGGTCGCTGTAGCACTTTGATTTGCTGCATATCTTTGTCCTTAAAACGAGGTCGATTTAAGGTGACATGCAGTAGGCCCTGGATCGTCAGGCAGCCGTGGTCTGCGGACGCTTCGTTTCTTCGAGACCGAGCAGGAAGTTGATCTGGGGACGCGCCTTGACGAGGTCGTCGATCGTGTAGCCCTGAAGCACCTCAAAGAACGCGTTGAGCGCCTTGCGGAGCGCCGAATTGAGGCCACAGCTATCGACGAGCGGACAGTCGATCTCGCCGGCCTCGAAGCATTCCGCCATGGCGAAGCTGTCTTCCGTTACCTTGACGACATCGAACAGGGTGATGGCGGATGCGGGCTTCGGCAGGCGCACGCCGCCATTGCGGCCGCGGACGGTCTCGACAAGGCCGGCCCTGGTCAGCGGCTGCAGGATCTTGAAGAGAAACAACTCGGAAACGCCATAGGCCCTGGCGATTTCGGGAATGCGGCTGAGCTTTTCTCCGTTGGCGGCGCAGTACATCAACATGCGAACCGCGTAGTTCGTTTGTTTCGTCAGACGCATCATTCACTCCGGCATTCGAGAGGTTCACGAGTTCATCATATAGGACGGATCGTAGTTTGGAACAATTCCAAAAAGCTCGAAAATTCACTTCTTGTTGAGTGTTAACCGTTTCCCGATTGACTGTTCTGGGCGCTGAGGTCAAGAAAGATGAGCATTTTTGTTAACTTAGCTCAAACAAGAAAATGGAGGAAGCGATGTCCGTTTCAAGAGCAGCGATGGGCGTTTTGTCCCTGACGGCAACCCTGCTTACGACGAGCGCCGCCTGGGCCGACGGTGAGGTCAATATCTATTCCTACCGGCAGCCCGATCTGATCAAGCCGCTGCTCGACGCCTTCACCAAGGAAACCGGCATCACCACCAACGTGCTCTTCCTCGACAAGGGCCTCGTCGAGCGAATCCAGGCCGAAGGCGCCAACTCGCCGGCCGACGTGATCCTGACGGTCGACATCAGCCGCCTGACCGAAGCCAAGGACGCAGGCGTCACCCAGCCGGTCGTCAACGAGACGATCAGCAAGGACATCCCGGCACATTTCCGCGATCCTGACGGCAACTGGTTCGGCCTCACCACGCGCGGCCGCGTCGTCTACGCTTCCAAGGACCGCGTCGCCCAGGACGACATCACCTATGAAGAACTTGCCGATCCGAAGTGGAAGGGCAAGATCTGCACCCGCGACGGCCAGCACTCCTACAACATCGGCCTGTTCGCCTCGATGATCGCCCACCATGGCGAAGCCGAAACCGAGAAGTGGCTGACGGGCCTCAAGAACAATCTCGCCAAAAAGCCCGACGGCGGCGACCGCGACCAGGCCAAAGCGATTCTCGCCGGCGAATGCGACCTCGCACTCGGCAACACCTACTATGTCGGTCTGATGCTGACCAACGAGAAGGAGCCGGAACAGAAGGATTGGGCTGCCGCCATCAAGGTGCTCTTCCCGAACGCCAAGGACCGCGGCACGCACGTCAACATCTCGGGCATGGCACTCGCCAAGAACGCCCCGAACAAGGACAACGCGCTGAAGCTGATGGAATTCCTGTCGGAAGGCGAAGCCCAGAAGATCTACGCCGAGCAGGTCTACGAATATCCGGTTCTTCCGGGCGCCGAGCCGTCAGACGTCGTGAAGTCCTTCGGCACGATCAAGCCGGACGAATTGCCTCTCGCCGACATCGCCGCCAACCGCAAGAAGGCATCGGAACTGGTCGACAAGGTCGGCTACAACGACGGCCCGCAGGACTGATCGCGAACCGAACTCGCGTTACGGACAGCGGGCCTCGGCCCGCTGTTTTCGTTTCAGGTCGCTGGACGGCAAGAACCGCAGGCTCATTGGGCCCCGGCACGCAACTGGGCAGCATAGTCGAGGATTGCCTTGCGACGCTCGGGCGTGCCGGGATGGGTCGACAGGATGCTGGTGTCGCCGTGGTCATCGAGCTTGTCTTCGAGCAGATCAAAGAAGCGGGCGATCGCCGTCGAATCCCTGCCGGCCTTCTGCATCAACTCGACCGAGTGCCTGTCCGCAGCACTTTCCGCGCCGCGTGAGTAGGACAACGTCAAAAGACCGGCGCCCTGTACCAGAATGTCTTCAGCACCGGACCCGATGTCGCCGCCGATCATCATGATCAGCCCGGCGACGCCGGCGGCACGGTAGATCTGCCGCAGGCTATGCTCGAGCTCGACGTGACCGATCTCGTGCGCCAGCACACCGATGATCATTTCGGTATCGTCGCCGGCAAGCTCGATCAGCTCATCGGTGACAATCAGCGTGCCGTCGGGTAGCGCGAAGGCATTCGGGCCGATGGTGCCACCCTTGCGGAAGTTGAGCCTATATCCGCCCTCGCCGCGATCGGACTGGCGCGCGATCGCGTTGAACCCGTCACGGATCTTGTTCTGCCGCTCAGCTGAAAGCGCCGACGTGTCGAGCAGCGTTCGATCCATTGTTTCGAAGGTGCTTGCCGACATGATCTTCGGCACGATCGGCGGCGTCACCAGCACGGCGACTTCGACGAGCGCCGGCACGGCATAACGATAGATGGCCACGCCGCAGAGCACGGTCGCCAAAACGACCGCGATCAGGCGCGGGTGGAAACGCTCCCACTCGTGGACGAGACTGGTTTTTCCCTTCCGTTTGAGGAAGCGATCCATGGCGTCGTTGTCGGTCGTCTCGAACAGCGAACCGTCGGGAAACTCGACACGACGCGGAATGGCGCCGACACGCGCGGAAATGTCGACGGCGGCAAGCACGCCGCCTGCAAGTTCGACACCGTCCTCACCCAAGGCTTTGACGCCGCCGCCATCTTCGATCAGCCGCGAGGGCACCGACCGGCTGGAACCGGCGGGATGCCACTCGCCAACAGCAATCTCTGTGACGCTAGAAGCCAAAGTCGAAGCCTTCGAAATCCATGAACTCCGAACCAACGGCCGAACCTTCCTGGGCGATCTTGTCGAACATCTCGCCGACATTACCTTCGAAATGTACACCCGTATGTTCATTGACATAGCGCGTCATGCGCACCGCAGCCCAGGGACGCATCAGGCCCAGTGTGAGGAGGGTGACGATCACGTTGGTGATCGTGATCCAGGCGTAACGGCCCCGCGACAGATCGCTCGTCAGCTGATGCTTGCCGTCGAAGGTCGTTGCCGACCAGGCGACGTTGCGAACGCCAGCACGATAGAACAGCGTCGCGACCCCGAAGATCGAGAAGAACGCGAGGTAGCCGATGACGAACAACGCAATCATCGAAACCTGCAATTCCGGGGTGGCCACATAGGAACCGTCGAACAGCGTCATGATCACGGCCAGGTTGAGGAAACCGATAAAGGCGATGATCAGCAGGCCAGCAACGATGATGGCCGCCGACAGGAACCAGGACTTGTAGATCGCACCGACCGAAGGATCGGTCGTAAATGCCCTTTGTCCGTAACGCAGGTTGCTGCCGATGTAGCGGTAGGACCAGCGGCTGGCGAGCGGCACCAGGATTCCGAGCGTCAGAACCGAGATGACCGGACCGACAATAAAGGCGAGGAACGCACCGCCGACGCCGCCGACGAAATCGAACCGCACATTGCGATAGCTGGTGACGCGGGCGCTGAAACGCAGGCCCCTGACGACCAGCCACGGCACGAAGACCACCAGCAGCAGCGCAAGGATGATGCCGGCGATCGGCACGAAGGTCAGCATGACGTTGTAGAAAATCAGGTAGGCGAACACGATCACCCGGCCGATCAGGATCTGCTTGCCCTTCGCATGATATTCGAAGGCGCGCCCGAGCAGCACAGTATTGCCATAGAAATAGCGGTTGCGGCGGACTTTTGCCCAGGCGGAATAGATGCCGAGCGTGATGATCGTCAGCAGCACGTTGACGATCCAGATGCCAAAATACTCTTTTCCGCTACCGCTGAACGACAGGCGGTGGAAATTGTCCGGTACCCTCTGCGTCGACGTCCCTTGCATCGACGCCGTTTCGGCCACGACCATGATAAAACCTCTCTCAATGAAAATCAGCTTGCGGCGGCCCGCTAACAGACAGGCGCCGCGTTGCGACAGGATGACGTCATTTGTGAACCCAGCGAACCGTGGCTATCCCCCCGGATGAGCCTTCCATGCAAAAGAACGATCGAAATGCCTGCAATATTCGACCGAGGCGCGAATCAATTTTCAGCGCCTCGGGGATATCAAATTAGTTGCAGCGCAGCATGGCATGCAACAGGAAAGGAGCTCCCGAGGGAGGTCCCCGGCGCGCAACAAAAAAGGGCCTCCCGAAGGAGGCCCTGGAGGCGGGAGGATCTTTGTCCCGTCGTTACTTCATCGTCGGCATGACGAACTCGGCACCATCCTTGATGCCCGAGGGCCAGCGCTCGGTGATGGTCTTCGTGCGGGTCCAGAACTTGATCGAGTCCGGGCCATGCTGGTTCAGGTCGCCGAAGGACGAGGACTTCCAGCCGCCAAAGGAGTGGTAGGCGAGCGGAACCGGGATCGGGACGTTGACGCCAACCATGCCGATGTTGATGCGCGAGGCGAAGTCGCGGGCCGCATCGCCGTCACGGGTGTAGATCGCGACGCCGTTGCCATATTCGTGCTTCATCGGCAGGTCGAGGGCTTCCTCGTAGTTCTTGGCGCGAACGACCGAGAGAACCGGTCCGAAGATTTCCGTCTTGTAGATGTCCATGTCCGGGGTGACATGGTCGAACAGGCAGCCGCCGATGAAGTGGCCGTTTTCATAGCCCTGCAGCTTGAAGTCGCGGCCGTCGACCACGAGCTCAGCACCCTGCTCGACACCGCTGTCGATCAGGCTTCTGATGCGCTGCTCGGCTTCCTTGGTGACGACCGGACCCATGTCGGCCTTTTCGTCGGTGTAGGGACCGATGCGCAGGCTTTCGACCATCGGGGTCAGCTTCTGGATCAGGCGGTTGGCGGTTTCTTCACCGACCGGGACGGCAACCGAGATCGCCATGCAGCGCTCGCCGGCCGAGCCGTAGCCGGCGCCCATCAGCGCATTGGCGGCCTGGTCGAGATCGGCGTCGGGCATGATGATCATATGGTTCTTGGCGCCGCCGAAGCACTGGGCGCGCTTGCCGTTCATCGCTGCCGTGCCATAGACGTAGCGGGCAATCGGGGTCGAGCCGACGAAGGTAACGGCGGCAATATCCGGATGGGTGAGGATCGCGTCGACGGCGCCCTTGTCGCCGTTGACGACGTTGAGGATACCTGCCGGCAGGCCGGCTTCAATCATCAGTTCTGCGAGGCGCATCGGAACGGACGGGTCACGCTCGGACGGCTTCAGGATGAAGGCGTTGCCGCAGGCGATCGCCGGGGCGAACATCCACATCGGGATCATCGCCGGGAAGTTGAACGGCGTGATGCCGGCGCCGATGCCGACGGCCTGGCGGATCGAATACATGTCGATGCCGGGGCCTGCACCTTCGGTAAATTCGCTCTTCTGCAGATGCGGAATGCCGATGACGAATTCGCAGACTTCGAGGCCGCGGACGAGGTCACCCTTGGCGTCTTCGACGGTCTTGCCGTGTTCGCGCGAGAGGATCTCGGCGAGTTCGTTCATATGCGTGTTCAGGAGCTCGACGAACTTCATGAAGACGCGGGCACGGCGCTGCGGGTTGGTGGCCGCCCATTTCGGCTGCGCCGCCTTGGCGCTTTCGACCGCTGCCGCAAGCTCCGCGTCGCTTGCGAGCGCCACCGTGCCCTGCACTTCGCCGGTTGCCGGGTTGAAGATGTTGGCAACGCGACCGCTCTTGCCGGCGACGCGCTTGCCATCGATGAAATGACCGAGTTCGTACATGGTTGGTTCCTCCAGACCTTGATTGTGGCGGCATGATCGCACTACGATTTCAACAAAGCAATTTCCGATATTCAGCAACCGTTGTGCAAAAACTAAAGTCCATGGTGTTGAGACGAGGTATCTGCCTATGAATTGGGACGATGTGAGAATGTTTCTAGCCGTGGCGCGCACCGGGCAGATCCTGGCGGCATCGAAGCGGCTGGGCGTCAACCATGCCACGCTCAGCCGCCGGGTGACGGCGCTTGAGGAAACCTTGAAGACCCGGCTTCTCGTGCGCCGGCCGAATGGCTGCGAGCTGACCGCCGAAGGGGAAATCTTCCTGACGGCAGCCGAGCGGATGGAGACGGAGATGCTGGCGGCGCAATCGCAGATCGGCCGGATCGACACGGCAATCGCCGGCACGGTGCGCATCGGCGCGCCCGACGGCTTCGGCGTCTCGTTCCTGGCGCCGCGCCTCGGGCGCCTGACGGCCCGCTATCCGGAGCTGAAGCTGCAACTGGTGCCGGTGCCGCGTTCCTTTTCGCTGTCGCAGCGCGAGGCCGATATCGCAATCACCATCGAGCGACCGGAACAGGGCCGCCTCGTCTCCTCGAAGCTTACGGATTACACGCTCGGTCTTTACGCCTCATCGGACTACCTGGAAAAACACGGGACGCCGCAGACGATCGACGATCTGAGGGAACATCGCCGCATCGGCTATGTCGAGGACCTGATCTTCACGCCATCTCTGAATTTCTCCGCCGAGATCATGCGAAGCTGGGACGCCTCGTTCGAGATCTCCAGCGCCACCGGCCAGACGGAAGCGGTGCGCTCCAGCGCCGGCATCGGCATCCTGCACAACTATATCGCCCGCCACACGCCGGAGCTCAAACGCATCCTGCCGGAAACGACGATCCGCCGCGCCTATTGGACCACCTATCACGAAAGCGCCCGGGACCTCGTGCGCGTGCGCACGGTGGTGGCCTTCCTGCAGGAACTGGTGACAGCGGAACATCAGATCTTCGTCTGAGACCGGACCGGGCCAGGATGCACGAGAGACGGCGCGTCCGCGGGGCGCACGAGCACGATCAACGGGAGCGGCGCACCGAGGCGCTTCAAACGAGAAAGAGAAGAAATAAGGAGAATGGTACGGTTGCCAGAAGCCGTTTTTTTGTCCCACATTTTTCGAAGTGCCTGAGTTTGCTTGCTTTTCAGAATTCCTGCGGGCCCACCATGCGTCACATCGCATCGTAAACTCTGAAGTCTGAAACTGCGGGCTCTGGGACGCAAATCCCCAAAGCCCGCAAATTAAGGTTTACGGCTGCAGATTGACGGTAAGCTTTGCGATTTCACCGTTAAAGGCGAACGGGACCTGATAATCAGTTTCATCTACACCTGTGCGAGTATCGACGCCCACATCGAAAGTCTCATCCCAAGGCATGAGCGCCGGGATCGTGTGTGGTATTTTCGCGTTCGCGACCTCCTTGCCGTCCACCTTCAGGACGCCAGTGCCGCCCTTGCCCATGCCGGGTCCGTCAGATTTGAAATCGAACACCAGCGTGTGCTTGCCGGATGAAAGGGTGTCCTGCCCCTCCCAACGGAAGCGCTCCATATTGACGAAGTTGTACAGAAATACGGGTTTGCCCTTGAGGAGATAGAACCCGTATCCACCGAAGCGCCCCCCTGTGGTGACGAGCATACCCTCGCCGCCGTTTTCAGGAACGGTTACCTCTGCGGTGATCGTGTAGGATTTGTTGATGACGCTGGGTGCATTGCTTGTCGGAAGACCTGACACTACGCCGGCGTAGCTAAACTCCTTCCGTCCGGCGGTGGTGCTCGGCCGTGGCGTCTCAAGGCGTTCCAGGATCGAGTTGTCCAATGGGAAGACGTCGTACTTCGCCGCTTCCATCAGAAACAGTTCCTGCATCTGGTGCAATTTTTCCGGCATTTTTGCAGCAAGGTCGTTGTTCTGGGAATAGTCCTCAGTGAGGTTGTACAGTTCCCATTTATAGCCATCGACGACGTCCGGCATCGCCGTCGTGCCCATCAACCACGGCGCTGCTGGTGGTGTCGTGCAGGCATACCAGCCATCGCTGTAGATGCCGCGATTGCCGAACATTTCAAAGTATTGCGTTTTGCGGGCAGATGAGGCTTGGGCATTGTCCCATGTATAGGCCATGCTCACGCCTTCGATCGGTTTCTGCGCAACGCCATCGACCATAACCGGGGCGGTTATGCCTGTTGCTTCGAGGATCGTAGGAACGATATCGATCATGTGGTGGAACTGAGTGCGAACTCCACCGGCTTCCTTGATCCGTGCGGGCCAGGACATCGCCATGCCCTGACGCGTGCCGCCGAAGTGCGAAGCAACCTGCTTCGTCCATTTGAACGGCGTGTCAAACGCCCATGACCAGGCAACCGACATATGCGGATAGGTTTGGTTGGAGCCCCATTTATCATAGAACGCCATCTGCTCTGCGACCGGCATCTGCATGCCTTCGATCGTGATCAGTTCGTTCGGGGTTCCGAGCACGCTTCCTTCGGCGCTCGTGCCGTTGTCACCTTCAATGTAGATGACGAGGGTGTTGTCGAGCTTACCCAGATCATCGACGGCCTGGATAACCCGCCCGATCTCATGGTCCGAGTAGGCCACGTAGGCAGCAAACACCTCAGCCTGGTGCGCGAACAGCTTCTTGCTCTCTTCGTCGAGAGAATCCCATTTCGGGAGGCTCTCTGGCCATTCGGTTAGCTGCGTGTTGGCGGGAATGACGCCGAGCTTTTTCTGATTGGCGAAAATCTGCTCGCGCAACTCGTTCCACCCCATGTCAAACTTGCCCTTGAACTTGTCGATCCATTCCTTGGTTGGATGGTGGGGGGCATGAGTGGCACCGGGCACGTAGTAAACGAGGAACGGCTTGTCGGGTGCTGCCGCATTTAGCTGCTTTATATGATCAATGGCGTTGTCGGCCGTGTCCGTTATGAGGTTGTAGTCGGGCTTACCGGTCCAGGGGAAAATCTGGGTGGTGTTCTGGAACAGGTACGGCTCCCATTGATTGGTGTCGCCACCCATGAACCCATAGAAGTAGTCGAAGCCCATACCCGTCGGCCATTGATCGAACGGACCAGCGGCGCTGTACTGAAAAGCGGGCGTGTTGTGGTTCTTTCCGAACCAGGACGTGGCGTAGCCGTTCTGCTTCAGGATCTCGCCGATCGTAGCGTTCTCTATGCCGATGATCGAGTCATAGCCGGGATAGCCGGTTGCCTGCTCGGAGATGACGCCGAAACCCGCTGAATGGTGATTGCGGCCGGTGATAAGCGCGGCGCGCGACGGCGAGCAGAGCGCGGTGGAATGGAACTGCGTAAAGCGCAACCCCGCGTTTGCGACACGGTCGAGTGCCGGCGTGGGGATCACGCCTCCGAAAGTGCCCGCAACGCCGTATCCAGCGTCATCGGTCATGATCAGAAGGATGTTCGGGGCGCCCTTTCGGGGGACGATCTGCGGTGGCCAATAGGGTTTTGAGGCTTTCGCGTCGAGGCCGATTTCTCCACCGAACGCCGCCGGCGGGTTCGGTAGATATCGACCGTCGATCGTCGTTGTTGCGCTGGGCGAACCCAATTCACCCGTGGTTTCCTGCGCATTGGCATTGAAATTCGAAGCTGCCGTCAAACTCAAGGTGGCAAGAAAGAGCGTACCTAGTCTTAGCATGTCGCTTCTCCTCCGGTGAAAAAAAGAGAATTACAGAATGCTAAAATTAGGCAAGGTTGTAACAGTTACGAAGCCGGTTCGCATGCCCTGCGGACTGGGTGTCAGCGTGGGACAATCTGAGGGAAACGCATAACGTTGCGTGGGGACGACACTGCGATAGGTTCTTTAGATTTCAAACGCTTATCAGCTGCATCGGCATCATCTGCGGTGCAAACTACTATGCAAAATCTCACCCCCTCCGCCCGCCGATGAGAACACTCCAAGGCGATGCTGACGCGATCATTCGCACGCTGCTCGCCGACCGCACGCACCTGCGCTGACAGCTAGCGCTCGCCGAGACCTCGGCGCGCACCAGCTTAGCTCGAGGATGGCGTCCTCGCGGCGACAGGCAAACCGTACGTAGCACATGAGCGACGAGACGACCAGAATTGCCAGTCAGGGCTCCATACGGAACCAAGGCCCATGTGCCATCCACACGACTAAAAGATGCTTCCAAACAGCGCGGAATAGACAATCACGGCTATCGCGAGCGTAAACCCAAGCGCGACGAACAGTCGGGTGAAATCGTACGTATAGAATCGAGTGAGAGTAAAGTTCCTCACGGCGACCTCCTAATTTTCATTTTGGTTGCGATGCCAGTGCACGGCGTCCACAGCAACTCAGGACAATGAGCGACTGCAATTCGTACCGACCTTGCCTACGAGACCTGCCGGAACTTGGATATCGGTCATGATTGCGGCTACGAATTCATCGCGTTTCGCACGATTGTCGAAGCCTTTGATTGCAGCGAGGTCCGTGCTTCTGGCAGTAGCCATTCGTCCTGCTGCGCTTGAACAGATGCCCGCAAATGCATCCACCTGAGCGGTTTCCGCCGCCCGCGTGCTGGCAGTCGTGGTCGTAAGCCATCCAGCATTGAAACCGACAATCGGCGCCGCGAAAAGCCCAATGCCTAAACCAATGGCGTAGGGTCTTGTCCATTCAAAAATTCGATCGAGTGTCATGACTTTGCTCCCTCTAATCAGGTGATTATCGGGATCGTTACAGGCCCGCGCTCGGACCATGAGCCAATGGCAATCCAGATTTTCCAGTTTGCGCTTTAAAAACGTCAATGTAAACAATCAAGAATCGATGTTAATGTGAAATATTCGATATTTAATTATTGATACTAATATTTATAGAAATACATAATTCTTGATCTTTCTCTGGATTTATATATATCAACTGACGTCGAATTCTCCATAATTTTTTCATGAGTCCGTCTAATACTCCCAAAATATCTTGGTAAAGCCTCAATCATCGGATACAGATTAAACGTCGTTCTTAGGCCAGCTTGGCTTTTTGCTTCGTCAGAGGCTCCAGACCGCCAAACTCACCAATCATCGATCCTTGACGGCAGTTGTTCGCGCTGCATTGGCGCCAGACCAGCCCGATTTGGCTGAACCTTGCGAACGGCGTTCGCCATAAGAAAGGGGGCAGTATGTTTACCCGTACGAAATACCGAACCGTCCATTTCGATGAACCGTTCTGGATGCCAGGCCTCTGCGAGATGGTGGCCCCGGGCGACTACGAAGTTGATGAGGACGAGGAGTTGATTGAAGGCATCTCCTGGCTGGCTTATCGCCGCGTGGCGACCCTCATCAAGCTGCCGGCGACGGTCGAGAACAAATACCAAATGCGACTTGTTGCCATCGATCCTGAGGAGCTTGAAGGCCTCATCGCAGTGGACCGCGACAGGCACGCAATCTCCCTCTCGCCCAAATCGGAGAGACAGCAATTCGATGGGTAACGGCGTTTGCCGCTTGGCTCGTCAGTTAGCCCCAAAAGTCGAACGAAGATGTCGGCCTATGCGACCGAAACCTATCGCCCTCATCACACAAGTAAGGATGCATCGGTGCTGTTCAGACGATTTTCTTCAGGAAGCCATCCAGAGAGACAGACGGCTTTGAACATTGGAACACACACCGAAACCGAGGTTAGGGACGCGATATGAAAAATAGCGACGACGAACACGCACTCGCCATTAGTGTATGGGAATCGGAAGGCGGGGCGCCCAACAGATCCATGAGGCTCTATCAATACGGACGCCGCGTCGAATGCGACAGGTCGTACACCATCTACCATGTGTTCACGGGCGTGCCGGCAAAGATCGGTTCATGGACGATGACGGGGCTCAGCCAAAAGAATGCGGCGCGGGCTCTGCGTACTCTCAACACGCCCTAAAGCATGTCGCGCAAAAAGTGCGCAGCGGTTTGGCGATAGCGACACGCGTGAAATCAAACTGTCGAAGCGCGTTGCACGAGGCCGTTTAAACGCGACGCGCCCCGGGGCACCCGCAGATGTTCAACAATTGAAAGAGAGGCTCTATGCACGGGTACTCCGATGATATCGTCCCGGCATTGAGTGAGACCGAAATTGGCGTGCTCCGGCGCGTATTTGACGCGGCTTGTGCTGAGTGCGGAATATCGCGGCAGGGCCAACAAATTCAGCGGCTGGCGCAATTTCTCATGACCGAGTTCCGCCTCTACCCACTGGACGAAGAGGCGCTGCTGACAGCCGCACGGGCATTCTATTGCAAACAGAAACGTAAGCCCGGCAGCTCGGAATAATGTCGCCTATTTCGCGGGAAGGCGCTTGTTTCCAATTAATCAAATAACACCTTGGGCCCGCCCCTCGGAGGAGAAGTACAAACTGCCGAACATGGCCAGAGCACGGCTATAGTCGATCACAAACAAAATAAGAAAGGAAGAAAACCATGAGATCGTACATTGGAAGCTTCGGATATCAATTCAGATTCGTTGACTTCATGATCCGGTCATCGCTTGCGATTTCCCTTGGGGTCATAATCTACATCACATTCTATGGAATTTTCTGGTGAAAGCTCGTCACGAACGAGTCCACCGCTCATCGCGCCGCTTGGCTGACGCCCATCCGCCGCGCCTACTGACCTCCTATCACGAAAGCGCCCGCGAGCTCGTGCGCGTGCGCACAGTCGTGGCTTTCCTGCAGGAACTGGTGACGGCGGAACATCAGATCTTCGTCTGACACGCCTGAATCGGAGAAATCCGCCACAATCGCGCGTCGGCAACCCGGCGGCCTCGTCGAGCGAATTTTCGCTATCAATGTGCGACTTGTGAAGCGGCCGCCATCAGTTCCTTGGGATTGAGCGCCTGGCACATATTTTGACCCTGGTCCTCAACTTCTGTAAAGCTCCAGCGCACCACACCTTCTCGATCGAGCAGAAAATGGCCGACAAGCTGCATATGACCGGGTGTCCTCACCTGCTGATCGGCGTCTGTGATTTCGTACCCATCCTTTTCGCTCAGAAGGTCACCGGCGGCCGCCGGGTCCATCGGTTCAGGCAATTCCCCCGGCCGATCGACCCGCATCGTCTTGACCAGGTCCATTCCGACCTTGTGTGGCCAGTCGGTTTCTTCCTCCGTGAACTCGAGGAGGGGTAAGCCGAAGGCGCGGTGTGACGCCCGCTCCGGGTCGGATGCAGCAAGAAGGCCGGGTATCGGATGATAGCGGAAATAGAGCCGCGCGCGTTCGACCGGGGTGTTCACCACCGCCAGAGAGTCCACGCCTTTTTCGCGCAGGGCCGGGTTTAACTGTGCCATTGCCGCAACATGGCGACGGCAGAAGGGACATAGCAGGCCCCGATACAACCCGACCAACAATGGGCGACGGCCGCGAAAATCATCAAGGGCGATCTTGCCCTCGCGTGAGATCGCATCCAGCACAAAGTTCGGAGCCTGGTCGCCCAGTCGTAACGGATGGTCCTGATATTGTGGAGACATGGTCAACCTCCTCGTCCGAAGGACCAATAAAGAAGAGGCCGCACAGCATCGCACGGCCTGACCTCTCGTCTTAGCGTATAGCCAGGATCAACCTGAGAATGGTCCCACATTGGCTCGCGAGCAAGCAGTAAACGGTGAATCGTGCCACGGGACGCTACCCCGGCAAGGCCGCATGGACTTCCTGACACGCGCCCCTCCCCTCGTTAATGAGCGATGGTCCAGAAGCGATGGATCAGAGCGTCTCAGAACGCATGCTGTCCGGTGTCGCATCTAAAGGGAAATGCCGGCTTCCCGTAGTCCATCCACCAGGCGGCCGAGCACGGCAGGGTCCCGATAGGGCAAGGCCCGTTTGAGGTGGTCGATGGAGAAATTCGGGTTGACCTCGAACACCTCGTGCCAATAGCGCCGAGCCTCCTCGTGACGCCCGGTGCGACCGTAGAGGCAGGCGAGATAGAAGCGCGTCATGTCGGATCGCGGCGCCAGCGCCAGCCGGCGCATGAAGGCGATCTCGGCCTCGTCGAAACGGCCGAGGTTCAGCAAGGTCCGCCCAAGGAAATGCAGCGACAGGTCGAACTGCGGATCGAGCCGATGCGCCCGCGTATAGAACGGCAGCGCGTCTTCGAACTGGCTCTGAAAATCCCGGATCGTGCCGAGGGCGGTATGGCCACCGGCGGAATTGGGATCGAGCTTGATCATCCGTTGGGCGGCGCTTTCGGCCTCATCGAAACGCCGCATCCAGCAGAGCGCGATTGAAAGCGCGTGATAGCCATGCGGCTCGTTGTCGTCGGTATCAACAGCCTTCTGCGCCAGTTCCAAGGCACGCTCCAGATTGTCCACCGTCCCGCCGTTCCATCGGTTGATGAAATCGGTCAAGGCGATGATCGAGAGGGACGCGTAGGCGGCTGCCAAACCCGGATCGATGGCGATAGCGCGCTCGAGCATGCTGCGCGCCTCCGCTGACGACACGGCATCGAACCGCAGAATGGCCTGACGGGACCGGACGAGCAGATCATAGGATTCCGGATCGACCTTACCGCGGCTTTCGCGTCGCTCTTCCTCGCCGGCCGTCAGCTTCACCTTGAGCGCCGTGACGATGGTGCGGGTCACTTCGTCCTGAACCTCGAAAATGTCTTCGATGCCGCGGTCGTAGCGCTCGGCCCAGAGATGACCGCCCGTCGTGCCGTCGATCATCTGGGCGTTGATGCGGATGCGGTTGGCGGCGCGGCGCACGCTGCCTTCAAGAACATAGCGCACACCAAGTTCCTGGCTCACCTTGCGGATATCCGGCGACTTGCCCTTGTAGGCAAAGGAGGAATTGCGGGCGATGACGAAGAGGCCGGAAACCTTCGAGAGATCGGTGATGATGTCCTCGGTGATGCCGTCGGCGAAATAACCCTGCTCCGGATCGCCGGACATGTTGTCGAACGGCAGCACGGCGATCGAGGGCCGAGCCGGTAGCTGCGGCGGAGTTTCGGCGACGACCTCGACAGAAGCGCCCGCGTACTCGTCCGGCGACCAGCTCCAGATGTGCACCGGGCGTTCGATGTTCTTGACCTCGTGGTGACCGCTGTCGGTGAAGTGGAGGTCGATGCGGCCGTGCATATATTCATGAACACCATCCGAGATGGCGACGCCGCCGGGTCTGGCGAGCGCCTCGATCCGGGCCGCGACATTCACGCCATCACCATAGAGATCGCTGTCGGCGACCATGATATCGCCCATATTGACGCCGACGCGAAGCACGATCGCCTGATCCGCCGGGACATCCCTGTTTGCGGCCATCATTTCCCGCTGAAGTGCTGCGGCGCATTCGACGGCATTGACGGCGCTGGAGAATTCGACGAGCACGCCGTCCCCTGTCGTCTTGAAGACCCGGCCCTGGTGGGTGGCGACGAGCGGCTCCAGCACCTCTTTCCACCGCGCCATGAGCCGCGTGTAGGTGCTCGTCTCGTCACGCTCCATCAGCCGGCTGTAGCCGACGACGTCAGCAGCCAGGATGGCGGCGAGTCTGCGCTTGATGGATTCGTTGGCCATGGATTGCGGCGCCTTCCGAGAATCCTTTCTCAAAATTTTACCGGCGGATGGCCCCAATGTCTATTCAGTCTGCGGTCGGTCTGCGGCTTGCCTGTTCACGCCTGAGACCCGCCATAGGCAGTTGGCCCAACTGGACCGTCTCTCATCCACCTCGGGCGGCAGCCATGCAGCCGATTAGCCCGATCTGGGTAGCGCAGCGGCAGGAACAGAGAGTTGTCTTCCTGCGTTTCTGCTCCATCGGAAAAACCCTGTGCGATGGCTCAGGGCGACCGCGATGAACAGGCGGCCCGCCCCAGAAGCGGTTCGCATACGGAATTGAGGAAGGAGGATGGAACGATGCTTGTCGCTGTTACGGGCCGGCCAATCCTGCCGGGTGAATTCATCAAGATCGAAGACGTCTTCAGGGATGCGATACGAGAGAGAAATCTTCCGCGCCGCTCATCGGAGGCTAAGGAGCTGGCAGTCCGGCTGTTCGAGCTTTACCAGAATGGCGTCGATGACGTGGTGGCGCTGAGAGCGATGGCCAAGCTGTTCTGAGCGCGCGATGTTTGCGGCGATGGCTGCTACGCAAGCGCTTCAATATCAATGAGATAAGAAGGAAATGGTACGGTTGGTGGGAATCGAACCTACGACCTCAGGTGCCACAAACCTGCGCTCTAACCAACTGAGCTACAACCGCACTGCTCGCGACATGTGTGTCGCTTGGCGGCTCACATACGGAGACTTCCGTCGCTTTGCAAGCCTTAACTTGAGATTATCCTGCAAAAAGACCGGATGGCAACCCATCCGGTCTTTTTGGATTTCGGCGCGCCCGGCAGATCCGGTGGCGACAAGGTCTGTCGCTCCCCGCCAGGCAGCACAGTCGGTCGGCTTAGACCTTCCTGAAGGAGGACATTGCCTTTTCGGCAGCTTCCTTGCCCGGCTTTGCGACGTTCTCGGCAACCTTCTTGGTCGCTTCCTGCATCGACTTGGCCTGCTCGACGGCAAGCTCGGCCTGCTTGCGGACAAAGCTCGTCTGCAGTTCGACAAACTCGGAGAGCGACTTCACGCCGAGCAGCGCTTCCATGTGCGAGAGCGAGTTTTCCGCATTGGTGCGCAGCGCGTCGATCGCCTTGAGGCCGATTTCGACGGTGCCGGTCTGAGCGCTTTCAAGCGTGGCTTCGACGGTCTTCGTCGCCTCTTCGGCGGCGGTCTTCATCTTGGCATAGGCTTCCTTCGACTGGGCGGCACCCTTTTCCGCGAAATCGCGGAAGCTGTCGGTGATCTTCGCCGGGTCGAACGAGGAAAGGGAAAATACGTCGTCGGTCTTCTTGGTAGCCATGAAAGCGCTCCTTGGTGTCAGGCCCTCTTCTGAGGCGCCGTTGCTTGATGCGCACTATATAGTCGATCTCCTTGTGCATTGCAATAAAATTGTGCAGCGCACAAAAACCCGGGCATTAACCTTTCGCGGTGAAAGCCGGGACGAAGCTTCGGGCCTCGCTGGACCCCCGCGGATCCGCCGGGTATTAATAGAGTGTTAACCCGTAAGCGATCCGTCAATAGGCCCGTTCATGCCCGCGAGACAGTATCCTTTCATCGACATCGCCGTGCATGCGCGGGTGCGAGAGCATTTCGCCCGTGGCGATGCGGCGATCCTGTTTTCGCGGGACTTCGCACGCATCCTCTGGGCAAACGATCAGGGCGCCGCGTTCTTCGGTGCCGGATCGATCTATGACTTCATCGATGCAGGACCGGAACAGAACGATCTTTCGCTGCGCCAGTTGCGCGCCGCAGCCGCGCAACTCGTGCGCGTCGGCGATCGCCGCCAGCTTTCGATCCGCAAGTACTCAGGCTTTCGCGGCACGCCGCTCAATGTCGCCGTCGAAATGATCCGCGTTCGGCCGGACGAGGATGCCGTGCTCTTCACCGCGCCGCATGCAGGCGCACCGCTTTCGATCGAAGATCGGGCCGCACGCATGATCGCCGGCCTGGACGGCCCCGACACCCACATGGCCGTGCTCGACAGCGAGGGCGCCGTTGTCGCGCATTCCTCGGGTTTTCCCGACCTCGGCATGTCGGACGAGACGCGCAAGCAACTCGTCGTCGCGGTCTCGCGCGACCACGACTGGCTGATCAAACGGCCGGTCGCCACCCGCAAGGGCCATCTGCCGGCAGCCGTCGGCAAGATCGCCGACGATCCGTCGCTGCACCTGCTCTTTGCCGTCGAGACCATTCTCGGCACTCTCGACCCCGAGGAACACTCTCCTGCAGCCGAGCAAGCGCCGGTGTTGCCGCCCGTCCAGGATCAGGGTCCGGACGAAAGCGAGATTGCGACCGACGCCGAATTGGCAACCGACGAAATGGGCGACGAACCGGCCGCAAGCCTGGCGCCGCTCGAGCCGTTGGAAACGGCTGACGAACCCGACGCATCGGACGTCGAACAGCAGATCGACAACGGTGTCGAGGTCACGGATGAAGTGGGCGTCCTGGCGGACGCTGTCATCGAGCCGGAGCCGTCCAGTACCGCCGACGAGACGACAATTGCACCGTCCGCGGACGAACCCGACGCAGAGGACCTGAGCGTCGAGACCACTGAAATCGCTGCCGAAGCGGCTGTCGTCGAGGCAGCCGAAGACGAAACGGCCGAAATCACCGAAGTGGACAAGGCTGCCGGGGAGCCGGCGGAGTTCGTCTTCACGCCCGGCGGTCGTGCGGTGCGTTTCGTCTGGAAAATCGATGCCGAGGGCCGCTTCAGCGAAATCTCCGAGGAATTCGCAACCGCGGTCGGCCCGCGCGCGGCCGACGTGATTGGCGCAAGCTTCACCGAAGTCGCGGTACGCTACGACCTCGACCGCGACCACAAGATCGGCACGCTGCTGCAGCGACGCGACACCTGGTCCGGCAAGACGATTTTCTGGCCCATTCAAGGCACGAGCCTCAAGGTTCCGGTCGATCTTGCGGCTTTACCCACCTATTCCCGCTCGCGCGAATTCGACGGCTTCCGCGGTTTCGGCATCGTGCGCCTGGCCGATGCCGTCGAGGACGAGAACGCCAACGGCCTGGCGCTCGGCCTCACCGAGGCGGAGACAGACGAGCCCCTGCCAGAACGGGCCGAGAGCGAAAGTCCAGCCGGCGAGGCTGAGGCCGAAGGCCGGGTTGCGGCCGGACCGCAGGCCGAAGAACAACCGTCGCCCGCACCTGAACCTGCGACAGAGACTATCACGGGCGAAGGCAGCGCTGCCGAACCCGAAGACCTGCCGCTTTTCTCGGTCGTGCCGGAAGCAACGGAACTTCCACCTGAAGAGGAAAGCCTTGTCGAAGAGCCCACGCCCCCCTCGAATCCCTTCCAGGGCGAGCGCCCGGTGCTGCGCGTCGTCGAGACACCAGGCCGGCGAACCTCCGACAAGGTCGTCGAGCTTGAGCAGCACCGCGCGGCGAACGGGCTGACACGCGGCGAACAGGCGGCCTTTCGCGAGATCGCCCGGCAACTGGGCGAGAATTTCGGCAAGCCGCCTGAAGAGGAAGACGCCGCGTCGGAAAGCGGCAAAACAGTCAGCGCGGCAACAGACGGGCCCCTCCTTGCGGGTGAGAACGACGACACCGCTTCGCTGCAGCCCCCGTCGGACGAGCCGGAAATTGAGGACGCAGCACCTGTCGCGGCAAGCGGAAGCGAAACCGAGCTTGACGCAGAGACACGCGACGCCGCCAGCGAGACCGACGTCCAGCAGCAAACGGCCGACATCGGTCTTAGCGGCGAGATCCTCGACAGCCTGCCGATCGGCATGCTCGTCCATCGCGGCGAGCAATTGCTGCATGCCAATCCGGAGTTCCTGCGGCTCACGGCCTATAGCGATCTCGGCGCGTTCGCACAGGAAGGCGGCATAGACGCGCTGTTTGCCAACGGCGAAGAGGCGATCGACGGCGAACCCGACGGCACGATGACGCTGATCCGCAAGGACGGCCAATTGCGGCCGGTCATCGCGCGCCTGCACTCGATCCGCTGGGGCGGCAACAGCGCGCTGATGCTGGCACTGACGCCGGCAAGCGCGCCGAGCGCCCAGCCGGCCAAGAGTGACGAGGCGGTGGCAGGCAGCGAACAGGTCGACCGCCTGAAGACGGAAATCGACGAGCTTAAATCCATTCTGGAAACGGCCACCGATGGCGTGGTCGTTCTCGGCCATGACGGCGATATCCGCTCGGTGAACCGTTCGGCGAGCGCGCTCTTCAACTATGACGAGGGCGAGATCCGCGGCAAACCCTTCGCGGCGCTCTTTGCCCATGAAAGCCAGAAGGCCGTGATCGACTACCTGCACGGTCTTTCCGGCCACGGCGTCGCAAGCGTGCTGAACGACGGCCGCGAGGTGATCGGGCGGGAGGCCAATGGCGGCTTCATCCCTCTGTTCATGACCATCGGAAGGCTTTCGGCATCGAACGGCTTCTGCGCCGTGATCCGCGACATCACCCAGTGGAAGCGGACGGAAGAAGAGCTCCGGAACGCCAAGCGCGCGGCAGAAACGGCAAACGCCCACAAGACCGAGTTCCTAGCCCGCGTCAGCCACGAGATCCGCACGCCGCTCAACGCGATCATCGGCTTCTCCGACATGATGGCGAGTGAGCATTTCGGCCCGGTCGGCCACCCGCGCTATATCGAATATGCCGGCGATATCGGCCGCTCCGGCCGCCATGTGCTCGATATCGTCAATGATCTCCTGGATATCTCGAAGATCGAAGCCGGAGAGATGGAACTCGACTTCGGCGCCGTCGAGATCAACGAGGCGGTTTCCGAGGCCGTGTCTCTCGTCCAGCCGCAGGCCAACAGCCAGCGTGTCATCATCCGCACCTCGCTTTCGGCAGCCGTGCCGAACGTCGTCGCCGATGGCCGTTCGATCAAGCAGATCGCGCTCAATATCCTGGCCAATGCCATCCGCTTCACGCCCTCAGGCGGTCAGATCGTCGTGTCGACCTCCTACGAGGCGAACGGCAGCGTCATCCTGCGGATCCGCGACACCGGCGTCGGCATGACGCGCAACGAGCTGGACCAGGCGATGAAGCCATTCCGACAGGTGACGACCGGCGCACGCAAGCGCGGCGACGGCACCGGGCTCGGCCTGCCGCTGACGAAGGCCATGGCCGAAGCGAATCGGGCGCACTTCTCGATCACCTCCGCGCCGAACGAAGGCACGCTGGTGGAAATCTCCTTCCCGTCACAACGCGTCTTGGCGAACTGAGACCGGATGTTATAAGGAAATGTTGACTCACGGTGGCCAGTTTGCTGGCCGCCGGTTAGCTATTCCTGCCGTCACGCTTCGGAATCGATCGATTGCAGTCCATCACTCAGAGAACAAAGCGGCGTCTTGCACGTGCAGGAACCGGTCTTTCCCATCCTCTCCTGGCGACCTGGGCCGGCCTGACGTCGGTGATCGTGCTGATGCCGATCATCGCGATCGCATGGCTCGCCGTTTCGGGCGGGGGCGACAACTGGCCGCATCTCATGGAAAACGTCATTCCGCGCGCGACCGGGCGAACGCTGCTCCTCGTTTCGCTGACCGGTGCCACCACGGCAATCATCGGCATCCTGACCGCCTGGCTGGTGGCAAGCTGCGAGTTTCCGCTTCGCCGATTTCTCTCCGCCGCCCTGGTGCTGCCGCTCGCCATCCCCGCCTATCTTGCGGCCTATGCCTTCGGTGAGCTCTTCACCTTCACTGGGCCGGTGCAGAGCCTGATCCGCTTGATCTTCGGCTTCAAGACGAGCCGCGACTATTGGTTTCCGGATATCCGCTCGCTCGGCGGCGCGGTGCTAGTGCTGAGCTCGGTGCTCTATCCTTACATCTACCTCGCCTGCCGCTCGATGTTCCTGATGCAGGGACGGGCGGCTGCGGACGTCGCGCGCACGCTCGGCGCTGGTCCGCTGAAAGTGTTCTTCCGCATCCAGATCCCGATGGCTCGCCCGGCGATCATGATCGGTCTGACGCTGGTGGCGATGGAGACCTTGAACGATATCGGTGCCGTCGAATTCCTCGGCGTGCAGACGCTGACCTTCTCGATCTTCGATACCTGGCTGAACCGCGGTAGTCTTGCGGGCGCCGCCCAGATCGCCTGCATCATGCTGGTCTTCGTCATCGGCCTGATGATGATTGAACGGGCCGCACGCCGTCGCCAGCGTTTTTCCAGCCAGAAGACGACCTCAGCCGTCCACGACGCCGTCCGGCTGTCGTTGACCGGCTGGAAGAAATGGGCGGCAATGTTCGCCTGCCTGCTGCCCGTCCTCTCGGGTTTCGCCGTGCCGTTTTTCATCCTCGGCAATTTCGCCCTGAAGCGGATCGACCAGTTCGTGGAGCCTCGCCTTCTGAATGCTCTCTTCCACAGCATCCTGGTTTCGGGCGCGACGGCGATGGCCACGGTGCTGCTCGGCTTCGTGCTGGCCTATGCGGCGCGCACCGGGCACTCCCGCGTCTCCGACACGGCCGGCCGGCTCGCCTCCTTCGGCTACGGTGTGCCCGGCACGGTGCTGGCGATCGGCGTGCTCTTTCCGCTGGCTGCTCTCGACAATGCGGTCGACGCCGGCATGCGGGAAACCTTCGGCATCTCCACCGGCCTGATGATGACCGGCACCGGCTTTGCGATCATCTATGCCTGCAGCGTGCGTTTCCTCACCATGGCGGAAGGCACGCTCGAAGCCGGCTTCCAGAAGCTCTCTCCGCATCTCGACATGGCCGCGCGCGCGCTCGGGCGCACGGGCGGACAGACCCTGCGCACCGTGTTGCTGCCGATGATGCGCCCAGCCGTTCTGACTGCAGCCCTGCTCGTCTTCATCGAAACGATGAAGGAGCTTTCCGCCACGATCATGCTGCGGCCCTTCAACTTCAACACGCTCGCCACCCTCGTCTACGAGGACGCCTCGCGGGCGAAGGTGGAGGATGCTTCGGTCGCCGCCATGATCATCGTCATCGCCGGCATGATCCCGGTCATTGCCGTGTCGCGGTCTCTCGAAGGCCGATCCTGATAGGTATCGGGAAGCCCGCCCTGCGAGTTTCTGACGGCAGCAACGGCATAAAAAAAAGGTGGCTGGGAGGCCACCTCGATAATCGAATGCTAAACCAACAAGTGCTCGAGAAGGGATGACATCATGTCTGCGGCGGCATCGCTGCCGAGCGCCGACTTACATCGACCGGCCTCAAGTTGACATGACCATGCGCCCCCAATTCTTAACAAGACCTTACCAGGCGGCTCCGCAATTTTAGTGATTTTTCAGCAAGTCTGAAGGCGTGGTTAATTCGGGGAGCGCCAACAAGTTAACGCGCCCTCAATTTTTAAGGGCCTCGAGCCCGGCAAAAAGGTCGAGCGCCTCGGGGTTGGCGAGCGCCTCCTTGTTCTTCACCGGACGGCCGTGCACGACGTCACGAACGGCAAGCTCGACGATCTTGCCCGACTTGGTGCGGGGGATGTCGGCGACAGCGATCACCTTCGCCGGCACGTGGCGCGGCGACGCGCCGATGCGGATGCGGTTCTTGATCGCCTTGGTCAGATCGTCGGTGAGCGCGATACCAGATGCGAGGCGAACGAAGAGAACGACGCGTACGTCGTCTTCCCAATCCTGCCCGATGCAGAGGGCTTCTGCGACCTCCTCCATCTGCTCGACCTGATTGTAGATCTCCGCAGTGCCGATGCGCACGCCGCCGGGGTTCAAAGTCGCGTCGGAGCGGCCGTGAATGACGATGCCGCCATGTTCGGTCCATTCGGCAAAGTCGCCATGGCACCAGATATTGTCGAAGCGCTCGAAATAGGCGGCGCGATACTTGGCACCCTCCGGGTCGTTCCAGAACATCACCGGCATCGACGGGAACGCCTTGGTGCAGACGAGCTCGCCCTTTTCACCGCGCACGGATTGCCCCTCGTCGTTCCAAACGTCGACCGCCAATCCGAGGCCGGGCCCCTGAATCTCGCCGCGCCAGACCGGCTTCAAGGGATTGCCGAGCACGAAACAGGAGACGATATCGGTGCCGCCGGAGATCGAGGCGAGCTGGACGTCCGACTTGATGCCTTCGTAGACGAAGGAGAAGCCTTCCGGCGACAAGGGCGAACCGGTGGAGGTGAGCAGCCTTAGGGTGGAGAGATCATGGGTCTTGGCCGGCACGAAGCCGCCCTTGCGGACCGCATCGATGTACTTGGCCGAGGTGCCGAACACGGCGAACTTCTCGGCGGCGGCATAGTCGAAGAGCACGTTGCCGTCGGGATAGAAGGGCGAGCCGTCGAAGAGGCAAAGCGTGGCGCCGACCGCCAGGCCCGAGACCAGCCAGTTCCACATCATCCAGCCGCAGGTGGTGAAGTAGAAGAGGTTTTCGCCGCGGCGCAGGCCGCAATGGAATCGGTGCTCCTTCAGGTGCTGCAGCAAGGTGCCGCCGGCCGAATGAACGATGCACTTCGGAACACCCGTCGTGCCCGACGAAAACAGCACATAGAGCGGATGGCTGAACGGAAGCCGTTCGAACGTCAGCGTCTTCGCCTCGAACGGCGCGATGAAATCTCCGAGAGTCTTGCCGCCCGCGATCGAGGCCGCAAGCGCTGCGCTGTCGCCGGCATAGGGTATGATCAGCGCCGGCACTGCAAGGCTCGCGGAGACCGCGCGCACCTTCGCGTCGACGTCCTGGCGCTTGCCGTTATACCAGTAGCCGTCGCAGGCGATGAACAGCTTCGGCGCGATCTGGCCGAACCGATCGAGAACGCCCTGCTCGCCGAAATCGGGAGAGCAGGACGACCAGATCGCCCCGATCGAGGCGGTCGCCAACATCAGCGCGATGGTTTCCGGCGTGTTCGGCATCATCGCCGCGACGCGATCGCCCGGGCCGATGCCCTGCGCTTTCAGCGCCTGCTGTAGTCGCGACACCAAAGCACGCAGATCATTCCACGACAGGCGGTAGTCGACCTTGTCCTCACCGCGGAAGACAAGCGCATCGCCATCGCCGGTTTCGCGAAGCAGGTTCTCCGCGAAGTTCAGTTTCGCTTCGGGGAAGAAACCGGCATCGAGCATCCGGTCGCCATTGACGAGGGCAGTCGCGCCACGCTCCCCGACGACGTTGCAATGCTCCCAGACTGCGGTCCAGAAGTCACCACGCTCGGCCACCGACCATGCATGGAACGCGTCATAATCCGCAAAGGTTCTGCCGAAGCGTTCGCTGCACCAGGCGATGAATTCAGCCATTGGGCTATGCGCACGGATCTCTGGACTCGGAACCCACAATGGCTGCTCTGCTTGCATGCTTTCCTCCACTCCTACTCCATGCTCTCTATACCATGCTGCATCGCAAAATAAACAGTACCTGCAGTCGTCTCGGCATCGCGCCGGCGACATTTACCTGTCTGTTTCCTGTCCGTCGCATTTGATTTCTGAAGACCGAAGGCCTATCCAACATGCGAGATCCAAGCGATGGCGACCGGGCAGACATGACACGGAATTTCCTGCATAAGATGCGCGACGCACGCCTGCGGTCGCGGCTCAGCCGTCACCACTTCCTGTGGGCCGCAGCGATCGGAGTGGGGCTTGCTGTCGCCTACAATGCCGCACTGCCTCTGCTGATTTCGACCGCCGACGTGCGCCCGACGGTGGAGCACATGCTCGACGCCTGGTCAGGTGGGAAAAGCCGGATAACAGGCAATCCCGAGATCAGCTTCTGGCCGGAACCGACCCTCACGCTGCGCTCCGCGACGATCGAGACGGCAGATGGCACATCGCGCAAGCTCGTGCATATCGGCAGCATAACCGCGTCCTTCAGCCTGCTTTCAGCCATCGATGGCGACCCGGACCTCGAGGACATCCGCTTGATCGAGCCGGTCGTCACGCTGGAAAGGCGGACGGATGGCACGCTCAACTGGCAACGTCCACACTGGTTGACTGTGCCGGAGCGATCGACCTCCGGCGACGATACGCCCTTCGGTGACGTCACGGTCGAAAACGGACGCCTGCAGGTCATCGATCTCATTACCAATCAGACCCGTGAATTTTCCGGCATCTCCGGAACGGTCAAGTGGCCGTCCTTCTCCGAGCCTCTGGGCGCCCAGTTCTCGGGCAGCATTGGTGGACAGCTGGTAACCTGGACGCTCGACTGCAACGAACCGCTGGCGCTTCTTGCCGGCCGCGACACGACGCTCAGGACATCGCTGACCTCAACGCCATTGAACCTCTCTTTCGAAGGCGTCGGCAGTCTCTCACAAACACCGATCAGTTCGGGCCGGCTCCAGCTTTCGACCGCATCCCTGCAAACGCTGGCGGCCTGGTTCGAGGGCAAAGCCGAGCGTGCCCTGCCCGACAGCAGTTTCAACCTCAGCGCCAATGTCACGACAGGTGATAGCTCCCTGAAGCTCGACGATCTGCAGTTTGCTCTGGGCGGCGCCAACGCGACCGGTGTTCTCGACGTCTCCACGCCAGCCAACGATACGCCCCGTATTGAGGGCACGCTCGCCTTCGACCGCATCGGCCTCAACGGTTTGCAACCCCTCATCGATCAATTGCCGGTGGAGCCTGACGACATCGCCAAGCAGCTCGGTGACGCTTTCGCGCGGACCTGGCGTGCCGATGTCCGCCTGTCGGCGCAGGAGGCATTGGTCGGCCCGCTGCGGCTTGTGGATGTGGCGGCCGGCATCATCATCGACCATGGGCGCGCTTCCATCGACATCGCCGACAGCACCTATGCCAATGGCCGGCTCAGTGGCCGGATCGCCGTCTCGGAAGCGGGGTTGGCAAAGGGCGGCAAACTCGAACTTGTCCTGAAAAATGCCGACCTCGCCGCAGCGCTCGCGGACTTCGGGTTTACCGGCCCGATCCCGTCCGGCCGCGGCAACGTCAACTTCGACCTGGTGACCGAGCATCCGTTCTGGACTGAGCAGGCGGCCGAGGCTTCGGGCCGCATCAGGCTCTCGCTCGCCAACGGCACCCTCTCCAGTTTCGACGCAAACGCCTTCGCGGACCTGGTCAGGGCGGGAGAGTTCTTCTCGCTGGCTCAGGCGAGCGATGGCAGCTTCGCTTTCCAGACGGCCGACATCGAAGCCAGTTTCGGCCAGGGGTCGGCGCGGCTGAACCAGGCGCTTTTCACCGGCAAAACCGGCAGCCTCTCGGTCAATGGCGTCATTCCCTATCGCACCGGCAGCCTGGCACTCGCCGGCACGTTCATCGACACGCTCAATGCCGGACAAAGGCTGCGCTTCTTCGTCGGCGGGTCCTGGCCGAATGCGGTGATCTCGCCCCTGTCGGTCCTCGGCGAACCCAACTGAAAACGGCCGGCGTCACGGACGCCGGCCGCTGGTTGCCGTTCACAACGGACAAGCCGCTTCACGCCCAAGCGCGGAGCAGCTCCCGCTCAGGATTGCGCAAAGGCGGCCCGCTCGTCGCGCTCGCGCTGTGCCTCGCGCTGCTTGGTGACGATGGAGGCAACGACGACCCCGATTGCGACAATGCCGATGAGGATCGTGCAGATCGCATTGATTTCCGGCGTCACGCCGAGCCGCACCTGGCTGTAGATCTTCATCGGCAGCGTCGTGGCGCCCGGTCCCGTCGTGAAGCTCGAAATCACCAGATCATCCAGCGAAAGCGTGAAGGCCAGCACCCAGCCGGAAAACACTGCCGGCGCGATAACCGGCAGCGTGATCGCAAAGAAGGTGCGGACCGGGGTGGCGCCGAGATCGAGCGCTGCCTCTTCGATCGACTGGTCGAAGCTTAAGAGCCGCGACTGCACGACCACGGCGACGAAGCACATGGTGAAAGTGATGTGCGCCAGCGTGATCGTCCAGAAGCCGCGGTCAAGGCCGATCGCGACGAAGAGCAACAGCAGCGACAGGCCGGTGATCACCTCGGGCATCACGAGCGGCGCGTAGACCATGCCGGAAAACAGCATGCGACCACGGAAGCGCGTGAAGCGGACGAGCGCCAATGCGGCGAGCGCGCCGAGCACGGTCGCGCAGGTCGCCGAGATCAGTGCGACGCGGATCGTCACCCAGGCGGCATCGAGCAGCGCCTGATTGTGCCAGAGCTGCGTGTACCATTTGGTCGAAAAGCCCGCCCAGACCGTGACAAGCTTCGACTCGTTGAACGAGAAGATCACCAGAAGCACGATCGGCAGGTAGAGGAACCCGAAGCCGAGCACGATCGAGGCGATGTTGAAGCGAGACCAGGTGCCCATCTCCTACTTCCCCTCGCTGTCGGCTTTGGCCTGCGCGTTCTGGAAATAGACGATCGGCAGCACTAGGATCAGAAGCAGAATCGTCGCCACTGCCGAGGATACCGGCCAGTCGCGGTTGGCGTTGAACTCGTTCCAGAGGGTCTTGCCGATCATCAGCGTTTCCGAGCCGCCGAGCAGGTCGGGGATAACGAACTCGCCGACCGCCGGGATGAAGACGAGCAGGCAGCCGGCGACGACGCCCGCGAGCGAGAGCGGGAAGGTCACGCGCCAGAAGGCCGTAAACGGCGTGCAGCCGAGGTCGAGTGCCGCTTCGGTCAGGGTGTGGTCCATCTTCTCGAGCGACGAATAGATCGGCAGCACCATGAAGGGCAGATAGGAATAGACGATGCCGATATAGATCGCCCAGTTGGTGTTGAGGATGATCAACGGCTGGTCGATGACGTTGATACTCATCAGGAACTGATTGAGCAGGCCCTCGGGCTTCAGGATCGCGATCCAGGCGTAGACGCGGATCAGGAAGCTCGTCCAGAACGGCAGGATCACCAGCATCAAGAGCGTCGGCCGAATGGTCTTCGGTGCCTTCGCCATGCCGTAGGCGACCGGATAGGCGATCAGCAGCGTCAGGACAGTCGAAACCGCCGCGATGATGACGCTCGATACATAGGCGTTGAAGTAGAGGACGTCTTCCGTCAGCCAGACATAGTTGTCGAACGAGAACTCCCGCGCCTTTTCAAGGATTCCGGACAGGCCGCCAAAGAGATCGAAGACCGGCGTATAGGGCGGCATCGCCACTGCCGTCTGCGACAGCGAGATGCGGAAGACGATGAAGAAGGGGATGAGGAAGAAAAACAGCAGCCAGGCATAGGGGATGATGATGACGAGGCGGCTGAAGAGAGCGGATGCGACGCGTGTCATGGTCTCAATCCTTCAGAACGACGCCGGCGTCTTCGCCGAAGGAAATCCAGACCTCCTGGTCGTAGCCGAGCGGATCCTCAACCGCGCGCACCGCATTCAGCGACGACGCCTTGATCACGCGTCCGTCCTTCAGGCGCACGTGGAAGACGGTCATGTCGCCGAGATAACCGATATCCCAGATCTCCCCCTGGACGGCGTTGACGGGCGCGTGTGCCGGCGGCTGGCGGCTGACACGAATCTTTTCCGGGCGGACGGCGACGGCGGACTTGCCGCCTGTAGCCGGTCTTTCGGGCGACGCCATGCGGATCGGGAAGCCGTTGGTGCCTTCAAGGCGCACGTAGCCGCCGTCAGCCCCGCCGACCGCTCCTTCGAAAATGTTGACGTCGCCGATGAAGTCCGCGACGAAACGGGAATTCGGCGCCTCATAGATCTCGGCCGGGGTCGCGACCTGGATGACCTTGCCGTGGCTCATCACCGCAATGCGGTCGGCCATGGTCATCGCCTCCTCCTGGTCGTGCGTCACGACGACGAAGGTGAGGCCGAGTTCCTGCTGCAGGTCCATCAGTTCGAACTGGGTTTCCTCGCGCAGCTTCTTGTCGAGCGCGCCGAGCGGCTCGTCGAGGAGCAGCACCTTCGGCCGCTTGGCAAGCGAGCGGGCGAGCGCGACGCGCTGACGCTGGCCGCCGGAAAGCTGGTGCGGCTTGCGCTGGGAAAACTTTTCGAGCTTCACCAGCTTCAGCATCTGCGCGACGCGCGCAGCGATATCCGCTTTCGGCATGCCGTCCTGCTTGAGGCCGAAGGCGATGTTGTTCTCGACCGTCATGTGCGGAAAGAGCGCGTAGGACTGGAACATCATGTTGACCGGCCGCCGGTAGGGCGGGATGCCGGCGAGGCTCTGCCCGTCGAGAATGATCTCACCCGACGTCGGCTGCTCGAAGCCGGCAAGCATGCGCAGGAGCGTCGACTTCCCGCAGCCCGAGGCGCCGAGGAGCGCAAAGAACTCGCGTGTGTAGATATCAAGCGAAAGGTCGTCGACGGCGGTGAAATCGCCGAACCGCTTTGTCACGTTCTTGACGGAAATGAATGGCTTGGAAGCGGGATCCGCCCAGGGGGCAAAGGACCGCCGAATACTGCCGAGAGACTTCATCATCTATCCCCGAATGATACAGCCGATTGGGCGCTCTTGTTTTCCCCGGCGCCCATTAAGAAAATTGCCCGGATTTTGAGGTCCGGGCAATTCGTTTTCCGCTCTTACTGGCCGGTTACGACCTTTGTCCAGAGTCGGGTCAATACCCTCTGTTCCTTCGCCTCGAAGGGCGTCACCGTGAACAGTTTCTGCATCACCTCTTCCGACGGATAGATGGCGGTATCTTCCAGAACGGCCTTGTCGAGGAACTGCTGCGAGGCCTTGTTGCCGTTGGCGTAGAAGACGTAGTTCGATGCCTTGGCGACGACTTCCGGCTTCATCATGTAGTTGAGGAAGGCATGGGCTTCCTCGACGTGCTGCGCATCGGCAGGGATCGCGAACATGTCGAACCACATCTGCGCACCCTGCGACGGGATCGCATAGTCGACGGTCACGCCGGCCTTCGCTTCGGCCGCGCGGTCACGGGCCTGGAAGACGTCGCCGGAGAAACCGACCGCAAGGCAGATGTCGCCGTTGGCGAGCGCGTTGATGTATTCCGAGGAATGGAACTTGCGCACGTTGGGACGGATGCTTGCCAGGAGTTCGGCCGCCTTTTCCAGATCGGCAGCATCGTGGCTATCCGGATTGAGGCCGAGATAGGCAAGCGCCGACGGCATGACGTCGGTCGGGGAATCGAGGATGTGGATGCCGCAATCCTTGAACTTCGCCGCCAGTTCCGGCTTGAAGATCACGTCCCAGTTGGGCTTCTCGTCCGTGCCCAGGATCGCCTTCATCTTGTCGACATTGTAGCCGATGCCGGTGGTGCCCCACATGTAGTCGACGGCGTATTCGTTGCCCGGATCGTACTTCGCCGTACGCTCCATGATCACGTCCCACATATTGGAAAGGTTCGGCAGCTTCGACTTGTCGAGCTTCTGGAACACGCCGGCGGCGATCTGCCGCTGCAGGAAGGTTGCCGTCGGCACGACCACGTCGTAACCCGAACCGCCCGCGAGCAGCTTCGTCTCCAGGATCTCGTTGGAATCGAAGACGTCATAGACGACCTTGATACCGGTCTCCTTGGTGAAGTCTTCCAGAATGCTGCTGTCGATGTAATCCGACCAGTTGTAGACGTTGACCACGCGCTCCTGCGCCGAGGCCAGCATGGTCGAACCGGCCAGTACGGCTGCCGCCAGGGTTGTGACGATGAGCTTGGACATACAACTCCCCTTTTGATTTTTCGTATCGGGCCCGGCATGCCGGGACACCGTCCAATCCGCTTCGCTCAGGCCGGAGGTTAGGCATGTTTCTCGATAACCTCAAGCGCTTTCGTGCCAACAAAAGGCGCCGCCGCATCGGTCGGTGTTTTTCACAAGCCAAGGAAAATCGGGCACTTATGGCAAGCCGCCGGGCGGCTGCTCAAACCGGGCGTCACCGCTCGCCGCAGTTAACCATGTCGATGCTCGACATGTACGGACCGACGTTTACAATTGATTAACCATGATCGCCGTGCGATTTTCCGGCCGGTTGTGCATCAAGGCTTGGGTATTGCGATGGGCGAGAAGATCGTTGGCGAGAAGGCCACAGGCGGACGAAGCCGCAGGATCGACCCGAAGGAACTGAAACGCCTTTCCGTGCTCGAGCCGCACAAGGCGCTGGGCGCAATCGCTTTCGATTGGGTGATGATCGCAGCGGCGATCGCCGTCAGCGAATATGCCAGCAATCCGCTGGTCTATCTGCTCGCCGTTGTGCTGATCGCCGGACGCATGCATGCACACGGCTGCATGATCCACGAGGCCGCGCATTACCGCATCGTCCGCAACAGAAAACTCAGCGACTGGATGAGCGACCTGTTGCTCGCCTGGCCGGTGCTTGCCACCGTCGACGGCTATCGCCAGAACCATCTCGCGCACCACCAGCATGCCAATACCGACGAGGATCCGGACTGGACGGCGAAGCTCGGCATGCCGCAATTCACCTTCCCGCAGAAGCTTGCTCGCGGCATAACACAGTTGCTTGGCTACCTCGTTGCGGTCAATTCGCTGCGCGACATGCTGCACATGGCCAAACGCATGGGAAAGAACGACCGCTCGACGCTTCAATACAAGCTGCTGCGCATCGGCTTCTATGTGGCCGCCGCGGCGATCTTCACGCTGCTCGGCATCTGGCGGGAAGTGGCGCTCTACTGGGTGGTGCCGTTCCTCACTTTCTTCTGCCTGTTCCTTTATATACGCAGCGTCGCCGAGCACTTTGGCAGCATGGACTATAGCGACGAACTCACGAGTTCACGCACGGTCTATCCGCATGCCTGGGAGACGCTGTTCTTCGCCCCCCACAACATCAACTATCACCTCGAGCACCACCTCTATCCGGGCGTGCCGTTCTACAACCTGCCGGAGTTGCACGCGATCCTGATGCGCAACAAGGCCTATGCGGACAAGGCGCATATCACCCGCGGCTATACGACGGGCCTTCCGGCGGAATGCTTCGCGCCGGATGCACCGCTGCTGCCGAACCAGCATCCCGTCAGCTATTGAAAATCGAAAACGCTGAGCCCGGTCGCCATCTCATCGAGCCCCAGCGGCCGCGTGACCGGCGGCTCGGCGCGTGCCAGACAGCCCTGCCGTTCACAGAGCCGGCAGGCGGCACCAATCGCGACCGCCGGCGGCATCCCCGCACCGTAGACCACCTCATCAGCGAAGGACGCTTCGCAACCGAGGAGTAAGGCCGTGCGCCGAACCCGCTCCTGAAACGCCGCCTGCGGGCCATCCAGCGTGCGCGCCACCGTCAGAAACGCAGCGCCATCGGGCATTTCGACACGATCGACCAGAACCTGCCCCGGCACCGAGAAGGCGGCATGGATATTGAGCTTCGGACAGCCGCCGCCGAATTTCGCCTGCGGGAAGCCTGAAGCGCCGGCCCGCCGCAAGCGGTGGCCGGCATTGTCGATCTCCATCAGAAAGAAGGGCACGCCTTGTGCGCCCGACCGCTGCAGCATGGTCAGCCGATTGGCTGCCTGCTCGAAGGAGACCTGAAAGCGCGCACGCAGCACGTCGACATCATACTTCGCGCGCTGCGCGGCGGCGAGAAAGGCGGCATAGGGCATCATCAGCGCATGCGCGCCATAGCGCGCAAGCTCGAAACGGGCGATGCGGCGCGCCTCCGCCGTCGAGAAACGCAAAGGCTCGAGTTCGGTGATGATCGCCTCATGGCAGGCGATCGATACGGCCTCCATGGCGATCTCGCGGAGCTGGTCATAGGGCGATAGCCGCTCGGAGATGAAGAGGCGCATGGAATGCCGATCGAAACGGCGGCGCAGATTGGGCATGGCATGCGCCGGCAGGCTGCGCACCACCAGGCCATGCTCCTTCTTCAGCCAATTCTTGAGTGCACCCACGAGATCATCGCCTGGCGACAGAGCCTCATGAAAGGCTTCCGCCGCTGCCTCGATCGCAGCAAAATGATTGGGTCGCGCCTCGAAGGTTTCGCGCACCTCGTCCATCGGCAGCCGCGTGCCCGAAAGCGCCTCCATATGCCCCTGCCCCGCCAGCAGGTCGGCGAGGTCCTTCAGGCGCGCCGCCTGCTCGCGATAGGCGCGATAGAGTTTGACGACACCGCCGGCGGCATTGGGGGCGGCTTCCGCCACCTCGATCAGCTCCTGCTCTCCGGGCAATTCGGCTGACAACAGCGGATCGGCAAAAACCTCGCGCAATTGCGTGAGGCTGCCACCGGTTTCTCCCTGCAGCTCGTCGAGATCGACCTTGTAGACCGACGCGAGTTTCAAAAGCAGCTGAACAGTCAACGGCCGCTGATTGCGCTCGATCAGATTGAGGTAGGACGGCGAGATGCCGAGGGCCTCGGCCATGGCCGTCTGCGTCAGCGAGAGACCGTTGCGAATACGCCTGACCCGCGGACCGGCGAAGATCTTGTTCTCGGCCATTTGTAACTACCTTTACAATCTGCAACGAACGCGACGCTTTACACTTTTTACAAATTTACTTCGCGCTTCTGTCAAAGGCAAGACAAGATAACCCTTTTGACCAGGCCATTTCATTGTTTCCAATAGCCGAATATCGCAGCGCAATGTAAAACCTGTCACATGAACTCGAAACACAAAGCGCCGTGCGACGAAAGTCGAATGGATGTCCGATTTTGACAGGAGGATGTAATGACTGATTTTTACAAGCTGGTTCCGAGCGCACCGCAAGGCCGCTTCGATGGCGTCGAACGCCCCTATACCGCCGAGACCGTGAAGCGGCTGCGCGGGTCGGTCGAGATCCGCTATTCGCTGGCCGAAATGGGCGCGAACCGCTTGTGGAAACTCATTCACGAGGATGACTTCGTCAACGCGCTTGGAGCGCTCTCCGGCAACCAGGCCATGCAGATGGTCCGCGCCGGCCTGAAGGCGATCTATCTCTCCGGCTGGCAGGTTGCTGCCGACGCCAACACCGCTTCGGCAATGTATCCGGACCAGTCGCTCTATCCGGCCAATGCGGCGCCCGAGCTCGCAAAGCGCATCAACCGCACGCTGCAGCGTGCGGACCAGATCGAGACCTCCGAAGGCAAGGGTCTTTCGGTCGACACCTGGTTCGCGCCGATCGTTGCCGATGCCGAAGCCGGCTTCGGCGGCCCGCTCAATGCCTTCGAGATTATGAAGGCCTTCATCGAGGCAGGTGCTGCCGGCGTGCACTACGAGGACCAGCTCGCGTCTGAAAAGAAGTGCGGCCACCTCGGCGGCAAGGTTCTGATCCCGACGGCCGCCCATATCCGCAACCTGAACGCGGCACGGCTTGCTGCCGACGTCATGGGCACGCCGACGCTGGTCATCGCCCGCACGGATGCGGAAGCAGCAAAGCTTTTGACCTCTGACATCGACGAGCGCGATCGTCCCTTCGTCGACTATGACGCCGGACGCACGGTCGAAGGTTTCTACCAGGTGAAGAACGGGCTGGAGCCCTGCATCGCCCGCGCCGTCGCCTATGCACCGCATTGCGACCTCATCTGGTGCGAGACCTCGAAGCCAGATCTGGAGCAGGCCCGCAAGTTCGCCGAAGGCGTGCACAAAGCGCATCCGGGCAAGCTGCTCGCCTACAACTGCTCGCCGTCGTTCAACTGGAAAAAGAACCTCGACGACGCGACGATCGCCAAGTTCCAGCGCGAGCTGGGCGCGATGGGCTACAAGTTCCAGTTCATCACGCTTGCCGGCTTCCATCAGCTGAACTTCGGCATGTTCGAACTGGCGCGCGGCTACAAGGCGAGACAGATGGCCGCCTATTCGGAGCTGCAGGAAGCGGAATTCGCAGCCGAGGTCAACGGCTACACCGCGACCAAGCACCAGCGTGAAGTGGGCACAGGCTATTTCGACGCCGTTTCGATGGCGATTACCGGTGGCCAGTCCTCAACGACCGCGATGAAGGAATCGACCGAGCACGACCAGTTCCGCCCGGCCGCGGAGTGAAAGCCCGGCGGGAGCGCGGCAATCCCTGCCCGCTGCGCTCCTGCCGATCCTCATAAATCAGAGCGGGACACGGACGGAAACCGCAGACACGCCTCCGCATCCCACTCTAGCCTCGAACCTCAAGGAGAAGTCCAATGACAGTCCAGACACGCGTCAAGGAACGGGCCGAGGAACAGTCTTCGGCGATGACCCCGGACCAGCAGGCAGCGATCCGCATGGTCGCCAACGACCTGCACCGCCTCAACCAGTCCGTCATGAAGGCCGTCGATGCCGGCGTTTCGGTCGAGCTCGTTCGCTCGGCCCGCCACCACGGCGGTGAAGGCAACTGGGGCGACCTCCTGATCCCGGTCATCGTGACCCAGGGCAGGCCATGACACTCGTGGCGATGACGCTTGCGATGGCCTTGCTTTCATCCGTCTCGCTTCGTCCGCTCGCTGCATCTTTCGTTCGAAGCACAATTTATCGTTGAACATCATTGAAACTGCAGCGCGAGATCTCGGCGCACAAGATCGGAAAGGCCGGCAGCGATGCCGGCCTTTCCGTGCTCGCGGTGATCGTTCACGATGCAACGATCACCGGCAACCCACTATTTCAGGTTGATCGAACCGCCCGCTCCTGCCTATATTAGCCGAACCTACCTTAGGCAGAGGTGCGCATGCATCGATCGACGAAAGCTGCAGATACGGCCGAACTGACGGAGTTGATCTACGGCGCCGCATTTGGTGACTGCAGCTGGCAGGACTTTCTTGACCGGCTGACCACGACGATGCCCGGCGGGCGCTCGGCGCTCCATTACCACGATCTCACATCGCCAGCGGCATGCGTGCCCTATGTCTCCGGCTTTACTCCGGAGGCGATCGATCAGTTCAACAGCCATTTCGCGGCGATCAATCCCTGGATACCGAAGTCCGTGCTCGTGCCCGTGGGCCGCGGTCTCGCCGGCGAACACATTGTCTCGCGCGCTGATCTGGTGAAGTCGGAGTTCTACAATGACTGGCTGAAGGGCCAGACCGGCTGCGAGACCACCGTGGGCGTTACCATCGTGCGCAGCGCGACGCGCACATTGCTCGTATCGACCTGTACATCGTCCACGGACGAGGAACTCAACCGGCAGGCAGCCGATCAATATACCCTTCTTGCCCCTCATCTGAAACGCGCCTTCGATTTCCTGCGCCGGCGCGACCTGATGGTGGCGGAGCAGCACGAAGGCCAGACCTTGCTCGATACGATCGGTGTCGGCGCCATTTATGTCGGCGACAATCTTCGCATCCGCTCCATGAACGAGAGCGCGCAGCGGATGGCGGCGAAGGGCTCTCCGTTTCGCGTCACGATCGGCGGACGCTTGTTCATGGACGAACCGGAAGCCAACGCGGCACTGGAGCTTCTGGCCTCACCGGTCGGCACTCCCGCACAGCCGCAGGTTCGCATCGTCAGGACCGCGGAGAATGGCGCCTTTCGGATCACGCTCGTCCGGCGAAGCGCCAGTATCTTCACCGAACTCCTCGATGGCCCCACCGTCGCGGTGCTGGTCGAGCCGGCGTCCTCGCTGGTTTTTGACCAACGCCTCACCCACCTGAAAGACAGCTACGGCCTCACGCCGGCCGAAAACCGCATCGCGTCAGGCGTCGTTGCCGGCCTGACGCTGAAGGAAATGTCGCATGCCAACGGCGTCAGCTACGAGACGACCCGTACGCAGCTTAAAAGCATCTATTCCAAGACCCGGGTCAATTCTCAGGCCGCCCTGGTCAAGCTCCTGATGCGCTGACCGAAGGCGCCAGAACCCACGACCCGTCGTTCTGGATGCGGGCCGGTCGCGCGCATGCTCAGCCGCGACGCGGCCGTTTTCCGGCAAAGACGTCAGCATGGCTACGCAACAGCTTCGTCATGCGATCGACCACCGTGCGGATTTCCTTTCGGTGCCGATCCTCGTTGTTCATCACGATCCATTGCCGATGCCTGAGCGCCGGGATTTCGTCACCCGCCCGCTCCAGCATCGGATCGAGATCGCCGACGAAACAGGGAAGCACGGCGCACCCGGCGCCGGCACGGGCGAGATCCAGGAGCGAACGCGGCCGTGTGATCGTCGCGACGATCCTGCCCTCTGCCTGCTGGTGAGGCCAGCGAAGATAGGCCGAGATCGCCTCCTCTTCGCCCACGGCCACCCACCGACTGTTGGCAGCTGACGCTGCGTTCTTCTGGCGATAGGCGGCGTAGGCGACGTCACCGATCAGGCTCGCCGCCAGATAGCTTTCCTCGGGCTCGAAAGCACGGATGCCGATATCGGTCTCACGATAGGCGAGGCTTGCGCGTGTCTCGCCAACCGTTATCGCCAGGCTGAAACCATCCCTCTCGCTGCAAAGTGCCGGGAAATTCTCGGCAAGAAGCCAGGCATTCCAGGTGCCGACGGTGATGCGGACTGTCGCGCCTTCACCCTCGCGCCGCCAGCTTTCGACCAGGCGCGCCGCCGTCTCCATCTCCTGAAGCTGCTCGAAAAGAAGCTCACCGTCGCCAGTGAGCTGATAGCCGGTCTGGCTGCGCAGGAATAGGGCGCGGCCCGTCCGCTCCTCGAGCTCCAGCATCCGCCGCCCGACCGTGGCCGGGCTCGAACCGAGCGCCTGTGCCGCGCCGGTCAGGCCCCCGGTGCGCGCCACGCTCATGAAACAGCGGTAGATATCCCAATCCAGGTTTTTCATTACTGAAAAATATAGCGCGATATCCGGTGTATGTAAAACTGCTTTGGATGCATAAAAGACGTGATGCCCACCAAGTGAGGAGCATCACCATGGAAATGATGGCAATGGTCTATATCGCCGACATGGCCTTGAAGAACCGGCGTTGGGACGAAGACTTCGATCCGAAGCCGCCGGGATATCTTCGGCGCCTCTTTAACGCCCTGTCCGTCAGGATTGCCCAGCGGCGCATGAGGCGCCTTGACGCTGAAGAAAAGAGCACCGCGGAGCCCTGCGGCCACGCGGTGCAATGTTAGCCCCTGCCCTTGTTATGTCGCACGGCGATACCGGTTTGCCGTGCCTTCGCCTGAAGGCGGAACGTCCGCCGTCAGCGAATTCGATTGCCGGCCGCCTCAGGCGGCCCGGTAATTGTAGTCGTCTGCCTGCGGCTCCAGCCGGAACTGCTCGACAAGCATCATCAACGTGTCGGCCTGGTGCGCGAGCGACCGGCTCGTCGCCGTGGCTTCCTCGACCATGGAAGCGTTCTGCTGTGTCATCTGGTCCATCTGGTTGACCGAGCCGTTGACCTCGTTGAGCGCAACGGCCTGATCGCGGCTAGCGGTCGCGATCATCTCCACATGCTGGCTGACGGTGACGATCTGCGCGCTGATCGATGCCAGCACTTCGCCCGTTTCCTTGACCAGGTGCGAACCGGCATTGACCTCGTTCGTCGACTTGTTGATGAGCCCCTTGATCTCGCGCGCGGCCTCTGCCGAGCGCTGCGCCAGTTCACGCACTTCCTGGGCGACAACGGCAAAGCCCTTGCCTGCTTCGCCCGCGCGCGCCGCCTCGATGCCGGCGTTCAGCGCCAAGAGGTTCGTCTGGAAGGCGATGTCGTCGATCACCTCGATGATCTGCTCGATCTGGCGCGAGGCCTCCTCGATGCGTCCCATGGCGGCGATCGCGTTGGTGACAACGGTCGCCGAGCTGTCGGCGCTGCGCTTCGTCTGGATCACGGCATGGTTGGCTTCGCCGGCACGCTCGGCCGAAGAGCGAACGGTCACGGTGATCTGGTCGACCGCAGCAGCGGTTTCTTCAAGCGAGGCCGCCTGGGCTTCCGTCCGCTTCGACAGCGAGTCGGCGGCATGATGCATGCTGGAACCGCTTTCCTGGATCGCCTGCGCATTGGCACGGATCTGGGAGAGCGTGTCCTGCAGCCGGATCAGCGAGCCGTTGAAGTCTTCGCGCAACTGTTCGAGACGACCGTGGAACGGAACCTCGATCTGGCGCGAGAGGTCGCCCTGCGCGAGACGGCCGAGACCGGCTGCAAGCTCGCTGACGGCCAGATCGATCTGACGATCGAGCTCCCGCTTTTCCTGATCGTTGCGGCTGCGCTCCATTTCGGCGCGGGTACGCTGCTCTTCGCTCTCAGCCTCGATACGCACTTTGGAAAGCGCGTTCTCCTTGAAGACGCCGAGCGCGCGCGCCATGTCGCCGATTTCGTCGCGACGGGCGTCGCCGTCGATCGCCGTGTCGAGGCGGCCATCGGCGAGGCGACGCATGGCAGCGGTGATCTGGCCGATCGGTTTCTTCAACGTCAGCGTCAACGCAATGCCGGCAAGCAGCGCGATGACGACGCCGCCGACGGTTGCGGCCACCGAGATCTGGTTTGCTTCCTGGCGTTCTGTTCCGGCGGCCACCTTCTGCTGCTCGGCAAAGCCGGTGAGATCGCCCCAGATCTGGTCGATCGATTGGCCGGCAGCGTCGAAGTCGGCGGTCCGCTTGACGGTGATTTCGACGAGCGCTGCGGCATCCTTCTTCATCGCCGTCAGGATCGGCATCAGCGTATCGGCAATCTTGTCGAAGGAAGCGCCGTCACTGGCAACACCACGCAGCGTCGCCATGTTCTGTTGAACGGCAAGCGACTTGTCGAGCAGCTTCTGGCGGTTCTCTTCATTCGTCTGCCCCATGAAAGTCGCAGCGGAAATCTGGATGTCGGTGATCGACGCGGCGAGCCGGCGGGTTGCAGTCAGTACCGATTCCGTCGTGACGATCTGCTCGTCGAGCTCAGCGAAGATCCGCGTCGCGTCACGCATCTTGCCGACCGACGCCGCCTCCAGGCGGAAGCTCGCAGTGCGGAAACGGTCGACATATTTGGAGATGCCGGCAAGCGTCTCAGGGCCGGCGGGCGCCTTCAGCAGCGAACCGATCTCGCTTGAGGCCGACGTGATCGTTTCGGCAAGCGACTTCTCGTCCTTCGGCAGCAGACGGAAGATGTCACGCTCGGTACGGCCGATCATCGGGAAGCGTTCCTTGACCGCCTTCAGCTTATCGTCGACGGTGATCGCCTTGCTGACCTCGGTGCCGAACTCGTTGAAGAAGCGGCTGGCGCGCATCAGCTTCTCGGCTTCACGCAACATGGTCTTGGCAGCGTTTTCGTTCTTCCGCACGGCATATTGCAGCCGGTTCGATTCCTCGTTGATCTTGGAGCGCTCGATCAGCAGCGCGTCGAGGTTGGCAGCCATCGCTGCGCGCAGCTCCTGCTCGCCGACATGCAGCTTCCAGAGGCCGTCAATTCGTGCCTCGATGTCGTTTGTGGCGGCGATCGCGGCCGTCAGCTCATCCTGACCACTCTGACCGGCGACCTGTGCGGCCGTTGCCGCAAGCACGTCCTTCTGGGCCGAAATCTTCGACTGGACGGCTTGCCTGGTTTCCTCGGTCGTCGAATGCAGGAAGGCGTTCATGCCCGCATAGACATCCTTGAAGCCGCTCAATGTCTGCAGCACGCTGTTGGAAATCTCCATGCGGCCCTGAAGCAGGCCGGATGCATAGAGACCGGTGATACCGACGGCACAGATGCTGACGACGAAGGGCAGGATGAAAAAGAGCACCTTCGTCTGGATCTTGAAACGGGCAAGAATTCTATCAATGAACATTGAAAACACCTTGGCTCGCAGCTCGCATTCGCCTCCCCCGGCAGCTCGAGACGTCTCCGCCTTCAACGACAGGGCGTGAAGGTGCGAGCGATCGAGAGCCACCCGATGCGCAAACAGGCTGATGTTTTTCGGAAAATCATACGGCGCACGCCGCAAGTCCGTCGGCAATCATTGCGGATCCGCGTCACCACTCCTAGGCAACGTGGACCTGACGAACTCACATCGTCGCACTATCCAATTTGAACGATTAAAATTTATATAAGCGCGTTTCGCCTGCGGTAGAAAATCCGAAGGGCGCGGGGCGCTTCAATGGCGCCCGAGGAACCGGCCGTCTAGGGCCGGTTGCCTGAGATCAGAACCAAAGGTCCGGAACGGTTGCGAGCGCAGCTACAGCGAAGAAAGCGATGAGGGCGAGGCGCGTGATCGCGGCCTTCTGCTGACGGCTTTCATCGGTGCGGGCGACCGCGATGGCGCGGGGACGGCGGCGTGGTTGGTTCATGGCATCCTGTCCTTGTCACATTCACCGGCAACCATCGGCCCGGATGAACCGGCTTGCCAGTCACACGTATATTGCAGCCATGCCGTGGCGGAGGAAAGTCAAAAAATAGGAAACAGTGTTATTTCCGTTTACGCGACAATCCGATCACACCAACCGCCGGCTGTGCCGACGAGAAACAAGGTTCGATCAGACCCGTTAACAATCGCTGAAGCACGACCCACCAAAAGCGGGGAGATCAGGCGTCCTGCCCGGCAGCAAAGCCCGATGCCCAGGCCCATTGGAAATTGTAGCCGCCGAGCCAGCCGGCCACATCGACGCATTCGCCGATGAAGTAGAGCCCCGGCACCGCCTTCGCCTGCATCGTCTTGGAATCGAGCCCTTTGGTATCGACGCCGCCGAGCGTGACCTCGGCCGTGCGATAGCCTTCCGATCCGGCGGGCTTGATCGTCCAGGCCTGGATCGAGGCCGAAAGCTGGTTGATCGTCTTGTCCGAGAGGTCGGCAAGCTGACGGCCGGTCAGCTTCGCGCCGTCGGCGAAAAACTGTGCGAGCCGGCGCGGCAGGATATCGCCAAGCGCCGTCTGCACCGCCTGCTTACCGTGGGTGCGGCGGATCTCCTTGAGGATCGCGGCGATGTCGATATCGGGCATCAGCCGCAACTCGATCTCCTGTCCCTCGCGCCAATAGGAAGAGATCTGCAGGATCGCCGGGCCGCTCAGGCCACGATGGGTGATCAGCACCGCCTCGCGAAAGGCCGCCTTGCCGAACCGGGCTTCGGCGTCGGCTGCGACACCCGCCAGTTCGCCGATCGTTTGGAGTTGCGCCGGATCGAGGGTCAGCGGCACGAGGCCCGGCCGCGTTTCGACGATGCCAAGTCCGAACTGTTCGGCGATCCGGTAGGCGAGCCCGGTCGCACCCATCTTCGGGATCGACTTGCCGCCGCTGGCTATGACGAGCGATTGGGCATCGATGGGCCCCTCATCCGTCATGACGCGGAAGCCCGCCCCGTGGCGTTCGACGCTTTCGATCGTTGTCTCCAGCCGCAACTCGGCGTGCACATCGCGCATTTCCGCGAGCAGCATCCTGATGATGTCCTTGGCCGAGTGGTCGCAGAAGAGCTGGCCGAGCGTCTTTTCGTGCCAGGCGATGCCGTGCTTTTCGACAAGGCCAAGGAAATCGCGCGGCGTAAAGCGCGCCAGCGCCGACTTGCAGAAATGGGGGTTTGCCGAAAGGAAGTTCTTCGGCCCCGCATGGATATTGGTGAAGTTGCAGCGACCACCGCCGGAGATGCGGATCTTCTCACCGGGTGCCTTGGCATGGTCGAGCACAGCCGCACGGCGGCCGCGCTTGCCCGCTTCGATGGCGCACATCATGCCCGCGGCACCGGCGCCGATGATGACCACATCCTTCTTCTCAGCCACGAAACACCCCAGCTCTTTTGTCTTTCCTTCCCGGTGGCAAAGAAGAAAGTCAATGACCAAGCCCATCTAGCCAATTGCCAATCTGTGGTTATGATGCGTCATCCGAAGCCAAAACCGGTGATTTATGCCCTCCAAGAGAAGTGCTGCCCAACAAACAACGAAAATCAGCAAAACTTCGAAAATACCCCCCGCCTTGCACTCCCTCCGTGGTGTGAAGACCTGGAAGGAAGCCACGGACTGGCTCAAGATCCGCGGCATCGAAGACGTCGAATGCATCACGCCCGACCTTGCCGGCGTGCCGCGCGGCAAGATGATGCCGACCTCGAAATTCACGTCCAACACCTCGCTGGCGCTCCCCTCGGCCGTCTACCGGCATACGATCTCGGGCGAGTATCCTGACGAAACCGGGCAGTTCCGCTACGATTCGCGCGACAGCGACATCAAGCTCGTGCCTGATCTCTCGACGCTTTCGGTCGTGCCCTGGGAGACCGACCCGACGGCGCAGGTGATCTGCGACATCGTCGGTTCGCAGGGCGAGCAGATCAGCTACACACCGCGCAACGTCCTGAAGCGCGTGGTCGACCTTTACAAGAAGAAGGGCTGGAAACCGGTCGTCGCACCGGAAATCGAATTCTACCTCGTCGCCACCAATGACGACCCTGACTATCCCCTGCATCCACCGAAGGGTCGCTCCGGTCGCTCGATCCTTGGCGGTCAGGGCTATTCGATTGCCGGCATCAACGAGTTCGACGAGCTGATCGACGACATCTACCACTTCTCCGAGAAGCAGGGTCTCGAAATCGACACGCTGATCCATGAAGAGGGACCGGCGCAGCTCGAGATCAACCTTCGCCACGGCGACCCGATCGAGCTGGCCGACCAGGTCTTCCTGTTCAAGCGCACGATCCGCGAGGCGGCGCTGAAACACGGCATCTATGCCACCTTCATGGCCAAGCCGATGCAGGGCCAGCCGGGTTCGGCGATGCACATCCACCAGTCGGTGGTCGAAATCAACACCGGCCGGAACCTGTTTTCGAACCCGGATGGATCGGCATCGAAGGAATTCTTCCACTTCATCGGCGGCATGCAGCACTACGTGCCGCGCACGCTGGTCATGATGGCGCCCTATGTGAACTCCTTCCGCCGGCTGACGCCCGACATGTCGGCGCCGGTTAATACCGCCTGGGGCTACGACAACCGCACGACCGCCTTCCGCATCCCGGTGTCGGAACCGGTCGCCCGGCGCATCGAGAACCGGCTGCCGAGCTCGGATGCCAACCCCTACCTGGCGCTCGCGGCCTCGCTTGCCTGCGGCTATCTCGGCATCGTCGAACAGCGGGAGCCGACGGCACCGACCGAGGACACGGCCAACGAGGGCGAGATCGACCTGCCGCGCGGCCTGCTCGAAGCTGTCGCTCTGCTCGAATCGGCACCATCGCTTGCGGAGGTGCTGAGCCCTGAGTTCATCGCCATCTATGCCGGCGTCAAACGTGGCGAGTTCGAAACCTTCATGCAGGTCATCAGTCCCTGGGAACGCGAATTCCTGCTTCTCAACGTCTGACCTCAGAGGTTCTCCATGCCCTGGCAAAGCCCGATCTCGCCCGGTTACTCCTGGTATGAGGCGACCGTTCCGGATCGACCGGAGTATCCCGCCATGCCCGGATCGCGGAAAGCCAACGTCGCGATCGTCGGCGGTGGCTATACCGGGCTGCAGGCCGCCTGGAACCTGGCGCGGCAGGGCGTCGACGTCACCTTGATCGACGCCTGCCGCTTCGGCGACGGTGCCTCTGGCCGCAATGGCGGCCAGTTCGGCACCGGGCAGCGCGCCTGGGCGGACGAGACCGAGACAAGCCTTGGTCATGAGCGGGCACAGGCGCTCTTCGACATGGCGGAGAATGCCAAGCGCTATGTGCTCGACTTCGCAAGCGCCCACGAAATCGACATCGAGTTCGTGCCCGGCCAGCTCTCGGTCGGCCACAAGAAGAGCCTCGAAAAAGACTATCGCGACCATGCGGAAGCGATGGCAACGCGCTTCGGCTATCCGCATCTCTCCTTCATGGATCGGGAGGAAACCGCAAGCCGGCTCGGATCGAGCCACTACCACTTCGGCATCCGCGATGCCGGCACCGGCCATATCCACCCGATGAAGCTGCTGGTCGGCCTTGCGAAACAGGCCGCCCTTGCCGGTGCCAATCTCTTCGAGCAGACGAAGGCAACCAAGATCGAGCGCCAAAGCGGCACGATCGTCATCACCACCGACCGCGGCACGATCACCGCCGACCGCGCGCTCGTCGCCTGCAACGCCTATATCGGCAATCTCGAGCCGGTGAGCGCCAGCCACGTCATGCCGATCCGCTCCTTCATCGGCGCAACGACGGTGCTTTCCGACCACCCAAAGGTCATTCCCGGCGGCGAATCGGTCGATGATTCGCGCTTCGTCGTGCGCTATTTCCGCAAGTCGCGGGACGGGCGGCTGCTCTTCGGCGGCCGCGAGGCCTATACCGCTGACAATCCGCTCGATATCTCGACCCACATCCGCCGGCAGATCAGCGAGATCTATCCGGAACTTGCCAATATCGAGATCACCCATGCCTGGGGCGGCTCGGTCGGCATCACCATGCCGCGCACGCCCTTCTGTCGCGAAGTGATGCCCGGCGTCACCTCGATCGGCGGCTATTCCGGCCACGGCGTGATGCTCTCCAACTATTGCGGCAAGCTCTATGCCGACCTGGCGCTCGGCAAGGATACCGAGCTCGATCTGCTGAAAGCCCTGAAAATCCCGGCTTTTCCCGGTGGTACACGGTTCCGCTCCGCCCTTCTCTTCCTCGCGTTAAGCTGGTACGCATTACGCGACAGGTTCTGAGAAGCCCTCGCGGCGGCATTTTATTGCGCCGCACCCTAGCGCATTTAAATCGATTAGATTATATGTGTCCGTGACCTGAACAGATCGAGATATCCCATGAGCAGCCAGATCATTCCCGTCGAACCATTTGACTATGTGGTGTTCGGGGGCACCGGCGATCTTGCGGAGCGCAAGCTGTTGCCGGCGCTCTATCACCGGCAACTGGAAGGCCAGATCACCGAGCCGACCCGCATCATCGGGGCGTCGCGCGCAGCACTCAGCCATGAGGACTACCGCAAATTCGCCGTCGATGCGCTGAAGGAACATCTGAAGGCTGATGAGTACAAGGAAGAGGAAGTCGCCAAGTTCGCCGCGCGCCTGTTCTATGTTTCTGTAGACGCCAAATCGGACCAGGGCTGGGATGCGCTGAAGAAGATCCTCGAAGAGGGCAAGGAGCGTATCCGCGCCTTCTATCTCGCCGTCGGCCCGGCGATCTTCGGCGACATTTCCGAACGCATCCGCGATCACAAGCTGATCACCAAGAATACCCGCATCGTCGTCGAAAAGCCGATCGGCCGCGACCTCGCATCGGCGACCGAGCTCAACGACACGATCGGCAAGGTCTTCCGCGAAGAGCAGATCTTCCGCATCGATCACTATCTCGGCAAGGAGACGGTGCAGAACCTGATGGCGCTGCGCTTTGCCAATGCGCTCTACGAGCCGCTGTGGAACTCCGCCCATATCGACCACGTGCAGATCACCGTGGCGGAAGCCGTCGGCCTCGAAAACCGCGCCGGCTATTACGACAAGGCCGGCGCGCTGCGCGACATGGTGCAGAACCACATTCTGCAGCTCGTCTGCTTCGTCGCCATGGAAGCGCCGACCTCGATGGACGCGGAAGCGGTCCGCGACGAAAAGCTCAAGGTTCTGCGCGCGCTGAAGCCGATCACCTCGTCCAACGTCGAACAGGTGACGGTGCGCGGCCAGTACCGCGCCGGCGCCTCTGCCGGCGGTCCGGTCAAGGGCTATCTCGAAGAGCTCGAAGGCGGCGTTTCGAACACCGAGACCTTCGTGGCGATCAAGGCCGAGGTCAGCAACTGGCGCTGGGCCGGCGTGCCCTTCTACATCCGTACAGGCAAGCGCCTTGCCGGCCGCATGTCGGAAATCGTCATCACCTTCAAGCAGATTCCGCACTCGATCTTCGACAACAACGCCGGCCGTATCTCCGCCAACCAGCTGGTCATTCGCCTGCAGCCGAACGAAGGCGTGAAGCAGTCGCTGATGATCAAGGATCCTGGCCCGGGCGGCATGCGCCTGCGTAACGTTTCGCTCGATATGAGCTTTGCCGAGGCATTTGCCGTGCGCAATGCCGACGCCTATGAGCGGCTGCTCTTCGACGTCGTCCGCAACAACCAGACGCTGTTCGTACGCCGCGACGAGGTCGAGGCCGCATGGAAGTGGGTCGACCCGATCCTGAAGGCCTGGGAGGAAACCGGGCAGCAGGTTCAGGGCTATACCGCCGGCACCTGGGGTCCGAGCCAGTCGATCGCGCTGATCGAGCGCGACGGCCGCACTTGGAACGATGCGATATAGGTGCGACCATGACGACAGAGCTTCATACATTTGAAAACGGTGCGGCACTCGCAGAGGGCTTGGCTGACGCCGTAAGCAGCGCACTTTCTGCCGGCATTGCAGCACGCGGTTCGGCGAGCATCGCAGTCTCCGGCGGCTCGACCCCCAAGGCTTTCTTCAAGGCGCTGTCCAAAAAGGACATCGCCTGGGACAAGGTAACCGTGACGCTCGTTGACGAACGTTTCGTGCCGCCGGAAAGTGATCGCTCCAACCATGGCCTGGTTGCCAGCAACCTGCTTCAGGACAAGGCGGCCGCGGCCAAGTTCCTGCCGCTCTACCATGCGGCCCCGACCGCCGAGGCGGCCGCTGAAATCGCAAGCCGGGAAACGGCAGCAATCGGCGCGCCGTTCGACGTCGCCATTCTCGGCATGGGAACGGACGGGCACACCGCGTCGTTCTTCCCGGGCGGATCGCAACTCGCGCGTGCCATCGATCCGGCGACGCCGCGCGGCGTGATCACCATGGAGGCGGAAGGTGCCGGCGAAACCCGCCTGACGCTGACCTTCGCCAGCCTTCAGGATGCGCGGCTTCTGGTGCTGCACATCGAAGGCGAAGGCAAGAAGACCGTTCTCGCCAAGGCTGAAGAGGCCGGCGACGAGAAGGACATGCCGATCCGCGCGATGCTGCGCCGTGCCGCATCGCCGGTGCAGATTTATTGGGCGCCGTAGATCGACTGCTGTTGGGTTGAATTGGCCCAATATCAAAGTGGAGACACGTTCAGCCGGTGGCGCGCTCCCGCCGGAACGGGAAAGTGTTTCTGAGAACATGCCGGGACGCGACGTGCGCTCTCCCAAGCTCGCCGCGCTCCGGACCGATGACTGGATGAAGATGAGGAGCTTCAAGGCTCCGGAACAGGATTTGCCATGTCCGCCGATTCCCGCATTGCCGCGATCACCGCTCGCATCGTCGAGCGCTCGAAACCGCACCGCGAACCCTATCTCGACCGCGTCCGCCGGGCGGCGTCGAGCGGCCCGCACCGCAGCGTGCTCGGCTGCGGCAACCTAGCGCACGGGTTTGCCGTCTGTTCCCCCGCCGAGAAGGTGGCGCTTGCGGGCGACCGCGTGGCCAATCTCGGCATCATCACCTCCTATAATGACATGCTCTCGGCGCACCAGCCGTTCGAGACCTATCCGGCGCTCATCCGCGATGCGGCGCGCGAAGCGGGCGGCGTCGCACAGGTTGCCGGCGGTGTGCCGGCCATGTGCGATGGCGTCACCCAGGGGCAGCCGGGCATGGAGCTCTCGCTCTTCTCGCGCGACCTGATCGCCATGGCTGCCGGCGTCGGCCTGTCGCACAACATGTTCGATTCCACCGTCTATCTCGGCGTCTGCGACAAGATCGTACCGGGTCTCGTCATTGCGGCGCTGACCTTCGGCCATCTGCCCGCCATCTTCGTGCCCGCAGGTCCGATGACCTCGGGCCTCCCGAACGACGAGAAGGCGCGGGTGCGCCAGCTCTTCGCCGAAGGCAAGGTCGGCCGCGACGAGCTTCTCGAAGCAGAGTCCAAGTCCTACCACGGGCCGGGCACCTGCACGTTCTATGGCACGGCCAATTCCAACCAGATGCTGATGGAGATCATGGGCTTCCACCTGCCCGGCGCCTCCTTCATCAATCCCGGCACGCCGCTGCGCGACGCGCTGACGAAGGAAGCCGCCAAGCGGGCGCTGGCGATCACCGCCATGGGCAACGAGTTCACCCCCGCCGGCGAGATGATCGACGAGCGCTCGATCGTCAACGGCGTCGTCGGCCTGCATGCGACCGGCGGCTCGACCAACCACACGATGCACCTCGTCGCCATGGCGCGTGCCGCCGGCATCGTGCTCACCTGGCAGGATATCTCCGAGCTTTCGGATATCGTGCCGCTACTCGCGCGCGTCTATCCGAACGGCCTTGCCGATGTGAACCACTTCCATGCCGCCGGCGGCATGGGCTTCCTGATCAGCCAGTTGCTGCGGGGCGGGCTGCTGCACGATGACGTGCACACCGTCGTCGGCCAGGGCCTCGATGCCTACAAGATCGACGTTCGGCTTGGAGCCGACGGCGGCGTCGAGCGCGTGCCGACACCGAAGGAAAGCGCCGACCCGAAGGTGCTTGCGACCATCGACCAACCCTTCCAGCATACCGGCGGCCTGAAGATGCTGACCGGCAATCTCGGCAAGGCGGTCATCAAGATTTCAGCCGTGAAACCGGATCGCCACGTCATCGAGGCCCCGGCCAAGATCTTCCACGACCAGGCCGAGCTCAATGCCGCCTTCAAGGCGGGCAAGCTCGAGGGCGATTTCGTCGCCGTCGTGCGCTTCCAGGGCCCAAAGGCGAACGGAATGCCGGAGCTGCACAAGCTGACGACCGTGCTCGGCATCCTGCAGGATCGCGGCCAGCGCGTCGCCATCCTCACCGACGGGCGCATGTCCGGCGCCTCCGGCAAGGTGCCGGCGGCAATCCACGTCACCCCGGAAGCCAAGGACGGTGGGCCGATCGCCCGCATCCAGGAAGGCGACATCGTGCGCATCGACGCGGTCGCCGGGACGATCGAGGTGCTGGTCGAGGACATCGCGCTGAAGACGCGGGTACCTGCGCATGCCGACCTCTCGGACAACGATTTCGGCATGGGCCGTGAGCTTTTCGCGCCGTTCCGGGCGATTGCAGGCGCTGCCGACCATGGAGCGAGCGTTCTCTTCCACTAGGACGCAAATAGCGCCGCCTCCTCAGCCGGGGCGGCGCCCTTTTCTAGCGAACTTTTCTTCGAGGCAGCGGCAAGCTCTCCGCCCTCACTGCCCGCTTACGGCAGCGGACCGGGGAACATGTCATTGCGCCCATCGTAGCGCTCGATCTCCAGCGTAAATACATCGACTCCTTCGATGCAGCGGGCATTGATGGAGATCTTGTTGTCCGGATAGCCGCCGCGCATGATCGGCGTCGAGCAGGTCGGGCAGAAGTGATGGCCCTCGTTGAGACCGCGCCAGATGTAGCTCGACAGGCGACGTTTCTCGGTGAGCAGCTTCACCTTGGCGGCGTCCACCTTCCAATGAAGGAAGCCGGAGCGCCGGCAGGTCGAACAGTTGCATTCGACGAGGCCAGAAAGCTCCTCGTCAACCTCGACTGCGATGTCGCCGCAATGGCAGGAAAGCCGATAGGGTCGCTGCATGGTTCCGGTCCGAGTCTGTTGAATAAGACCGCAACCATTCATTGCGCCGACAGGACGGTCAAGCCCCACACCTCAAGCCGCGTTCGGCCTCAGCGATAGATATCGAGCGTTCGGTTGCGATGGTTCGGATGGGTGCTGTAAACGAAGATCCGATTGAGATCGCGGTCGGTCAGCAGGCGGAGGAACCGCGCTTCGATGACGTTGTTGGCATGCACGCGCTTCAGCAGGCAGCCGACCATCTGGATGCGGGCACTCGGGATATCGAGATAGAAGTTCTGCGGAAGCTGATACTGCGTCAGGATACTGATGACGGCGCCGCTTTTGGAGAGCTTGATGATCTCGCAGCGGCGGGAACTCAGCTGCGTCATGCCCTTCTCGGTATATTCGATGCGCGCCTCGTTCCGTGTGTCCTCCATCGGAAAGTTCGCTTCCCGATCGTACATGAAGGACTCTTCCTTGTTCAGGAAGTGCTGCTGCATTGCGGGCGCCGCGCCTCTCATCGATATGCCTTTCCTATCCCCTTTTGAAACAGATTAGCGGCAGAGATTTAACAGAGGGTTTGATCCGTAGGTTGCATTGAAAAAACCCGCCCGATTTTACGGGCGGGTCGAGATGACCATCTGTTCGTTAGACAAATCCGGACGGAGGGCCGCTACGCACCTCTCCTGGAACTGATCTTCCAAGCCGCAAGTCCGGACGGAAAACCGCTACGCACTTTTCCTGGAATTGATCTTCCAGGCCGCAATTCCGGACGGAAAACCGCTGCGCACTTTTCCTGGAACTGATCTTCCAGGCCGCAATTCCGGACGGAAAACCGCTGCGCACTTTTCCTGGAATTGCTTACGCGCGATAGCTGCGACCGTCAGCATCGAACAGGTGCAGTTTGGCCTTGTCGGCGGTGAAGCGCACCTTGTCGCCGCGATGAACCGGCAGGATGCCGGGGATCTTGGCGATGATCGGCTCCTTGTCGACCAGACCTTCGATATAGAGCAGCGTCACTTCGCCAAGTGCCTCGACGATGGCGACCGTGCCCTCGAACAGGAAGTCCTCGCCAGTGGAGACCTGCAGGTCTTCCGGCCGGACGCCGAAGCTCGCCATCTTGCCGTTCTGCGATGCGTCCGTGGCTATATCGAGCGTGACGCTCTTGCCGCCGGTCAGCTTCACCGTGGTCTGCGCGCCGGTGGCGGTAATCGCCGAGGGGATGATGTTCATCGCCGGCGAGCCGATGAAGCGCGCGACGAAGAGATTGGCCGGCCGCTCGTAAAGTTCCAGCGGCGCACCCACCTGCTCGATATGGCCCTGCGACAGCACGACGATGCGGTCGGCGAGCGTCATCGCCTCCACCTGGTCGTGGGTGACATAGATCATCGTCGTGTCAGCCATCTGCTCGTTGAGCTTGGCGATCTCGATGCGGGTGGCAACGCGCAAGGCCGCGTCGAGGTTCGACAGCGGCTCGTCGAACAAGAAGACCTTGGGGTCGCGGCAGATCGCCCGGCCGATCGCAACGCGCTGGCGTTGACCGCCCGAAAGCGCTTTCGGCAGACGATCAAGGTATTTGGTGAGCTGCAGGATATCGGCGGCCGCGCGCACGCGCCGGTCGATCTCCTCTTTCGATTCCTTGGCAATCCGCATGCCGAAGGCCATGTTGTCGTAGACGGTCATATGCGGATAGAGCGCATAGGACTGGAACACCATGGCGATGCCGCGCTTCGACGGCGGCACGGTGTTGACGCGCTCGCCATCGATGAACATGTCGCCGCCGGTGATCTCCTCGAGACCGGCGATCATGCGCAGCAGCGTCGACTTTCCGCAGCCGGACGGACCGACGAAGACGATGAACTCGCCCTGCTTGATGTCGAGATTGATGCCGTGAATGACATCGACCGCGCCGTAGGACTTGCGGATATCTTTAAGCAGCAGACCCGTCATTGCACCCTCCCCTTCGGTTCTTCCCGTCAGTTCTTGCTCTCATCATTGTTCAGCCGGCGTCACACCAACCGGGCGAAGTACGCGCCCCAGGCCGGCAGGTTGACCGTTCTGTCCTTCACCTCGGCTGCAAAGCCGTGCCCTTCAAGCGCGGCGACCGGTTCGTTCGGCAGCGTGGCCGCAGCCGGCGTACCGCTCATGTTGAACAGGCAGAAAAGCTTCTCGTTGCCATAGCTGCGCACGAAGGCGAGCACCTGTCCATCCGTGTTCAGGAACTCGATCTCGCCCTTGGCGAAAGCCGGATGCGCCTTGCGGAAATGCAGGAAGCGGCGGTAGTGCTCGAGCACCGACGCCTGGTCGCCCTGCTGCGCCGATACGGCGCGTTGGAGGTGCTCTGGCGGCACGGGCAGCCAGGGTTTCGCGCTGCCGAAGCCGCCATTGACCGCGGATCCGTCCCAGACCATCGGTGTACGGCAGCCATCGCGGCCCTTGAAGTCGGGCCAGAACTGGATGCCATAGGGATCCTTCAGGTCCTCATAGGCGAGTTCGGCTTCGCTCAGCGCCAGCTCCTCGCCCTGATAGATGCAGACCGAGCCGCGCAGCGACATCAAGAGGCTCGCAAGCAGCTTTGCATGCGCGTCGCGATCGGCAACGCCAGCGCCCCAGCGGCTGACATGGCGCACGACGTCGTGGTTGGAGAAGGCCCAGCAGGCCCAGCCCTCGGGCGCTGCCTTCTGGAAATTGCGGAGAACCTCGGCGACGGTCGCCGGTGTCAGCGGATCGGGCGCTAGGAATTCGAAGGCGTAGCACATCTGCATCTTGTCGCCGCCGGAAGTGTATTCGCCGGCGATCTCCAGGCCGCGCTGGCTGTCACCGACCTCGCCAACAGCGGCAATCGCCGGAAACTCGTCCATGACGGCGCGGAACCGCTTCAGGAATGCCAGGTTCTCCGGCTGGTTCTTATCGTAGAGATGTTCCTGATAGTTGTACGGGTTGACCGCCGGTGCGGTCTGGGCGTTGCGGCGTTCCGGCGCCAGCGCCGGATTGTCGCGCAGCTGCTTGTCGTGGAAGTAGAAGTTGATGGTATCGAGGCGGAAGCCGTCGACGCCGCGCTCCAGCCAGAAACGCTCGACACCAAGCAGCGCTTCCTGAACTTCCGTATTGTGCAGGTTGAGATCCGGCTGCGAGGTCAGGAAGTTGTGCAGGTAATATTGCAGGCGCGTCGGATCCCATGCCCAGGCCGAGCCGCCGAAGATCGACAGCCAGTTGTTAGGCGGGGTGCCATCCGGCTTGGAGTCGGCCCAGACGTACCAGTCGGCCTTGGCGTTGGTCCGGCTTGCGCGGCTTTCGACGAACCAGGGATGCTGATCCGAGGTATGCGAGAGAACGAGGTCGATCATCACCCGGATGCCGAGGCGGTGCGCTTCCGCGATCACGGCGTCGAAATCGGCAAGGCTGCCGAAGATCTGGTCGACATCGGTGTAATTGGAGACGTCGTAACCGAAGTCCTTCATCGGCGAGGTGAAGAACGGCGAAATCCAGATTGCGTCGGCGCCGAGGGCGGCAATGTGCGGCAACCGGGCAACGATGCCCTTGAGGTCGCCGATGCCGTCGCCGTTGGAGTCCTGGTAGGAGCGCGGGTAGATCTGGTAGATCACCGCGCCGCGCCACCAGTCCCGATCCGGCTGCAAAGTGGAAGTGCTCATTTCGGTCATGCTCATTTTCTCTGGAGGTCCTTGATAGTCAGCCGCCCTTGACCGAGCCCGCCAGCAGACCGCGCACGAGATAGCGCTGCAAGCTGAAGAAGACGATCAGCGGAACGATGATGGTAATGAAGGCGGAAGCCGTCAGGATTTCCCAGTTGCCGCCGCGCGAGCCCAGCAGGTTGACGAGCCGGCCGGTCAGAACCAGTTCATCGGGGCCTGCGCCCAGGAACACGATCGCCACCAGCAGGTCGTTCCAGGTCCACAGGAACTGGAAGATCGCGAAGGAGGCGAGCGCCGGGAAGGACAGCGGCAGAATGATCTTGACGAAGATATCGAAATCGCTGGCACCGTCGACGCGGGCGGATTCCATGATTTCGCGCGGCAGGCCGGCCATGTAGTTGCGAAGCAGATAGATCGCCAGCGGCAGGCCGAACCCGGTATGGGCCAGCCAGATGCCGACATAGGTCTTGGCCGGCACGCCCAGGATCGTGCCAACGCCGTTGTAGAGCTTCAGCAGGGGGATCAGCGACATCTGCAGCGGCACGACGAGAAGACCGACGACCACGGCGATCAGGATCGCCCGGCCGGGGAACGGCATCCAGGCAAGCGCATAGGCGGCGAAGGCCGCGATCATGATCGGGATGATCGTCGCGGGTACGGCAACCGTGAGCGAATTGATGAAGGAGCGGCCGATGCCCTCAGCGCTTAACACCTCGACATAGTTGTCGAAGGTAAAGCGCGGCGGCGAAGACGCGGTGACGAAGACGCGCTGGCCGCGCGAACCCTCCATCTTCTTGTCGGAAACGATCTCGAAATTGCCGTCGGCCTGAACGGTCAGCTTTTCGCCGTCGTTGAGTTCGGCGGTTTCGCCGGCCTTGAACGCAGTCGGCTCGCGGCTGTTAAAGCCGAAGGCGGAGATTTGGCCCGGCTGACCTTCGAGCAGGTTGCCGGAGATCACGAACTTGCCTTCGCGCTCGACCTGGCTTTCTGGGCCTGGCGCACGGACGACGGTGTTCTGCGACGAGGTCGAAAGTGCGGTCCACCAGCCGGAAACGGCGAGCTGATCCTTGTCGCGCAGAGACGAGATCAACAGGCCGGCGGTCGGCAACGTCCAGAGCGCGACGATCAAAAGGACCGAGAGGTGGACGACCCACATGAGGGGTGAGCGTGTCGCTGGATTCATCTCAGTGCCCCTTCATTTCCTTGGCCGCATTGCGGATGTTCCAGACCATGATCGGAATGACGAGGATCATGATGACGACGGCGATCGCCGCACCGCGGCCAAAGTCGCCGCCCCCGCGGAACATCCAGTCGAACATGAGGTTGGCGAGCACCTGGCTCTGCCATTGGCCGTTGGTCATCGCCAGCACGATGTCGAAGACCTTCAGCACGAGAATGGTGATGGTCGTCCAGACGACGGCGATCGTGCCCCAGATCTGCGGCACCATGATCTTGAAGAAGATCTGCCAGCCATTGGCGCCGTCGATGACAGCGGCTTCGATCGTTTCCTCAGGGATGCCGCGAAGGGCAGCGGACAGGATGACCATCGCAAAGCCCGTCTGGATCCAGACGAGGATCGCCATCAGGAAGAAATTGTTCCAGAAGGGCAGCGTGATCCAGGCCTGCGGCGCGCCGCCGAAGGCGACGACGATGGCGTTCAGGAGGCCGATCTGCTCTGCGCCTTCGGGACGGAAATCGTAGATGAACTTCCAGATGACCGCGGCACCGACGAACGAGATCGCCATCGGCATGAAGATCAGCGTCTTGGCGATGTTGCCCCACCAGATGCGGTCGGTGAGTGCTGCGATGACCAGGCCGAAGAAGGTCGCGAGCGCTGGAACGACCAGCAGCCAGAGGAAATTATTGTAGATCGACTGGCGGAACTCACCGTCGTTGACCATCCAGGCATAGTTGCTGACGCCGACGAAGTTCTGTCCGGCGCGATCATGGACGCTGTACCAGAGCGACATGAAGACGGGATAGATAAGATACACTGTCAGCGCAAGGAGCGCCGGTCCCAGAAACAACCACGGACGGATGGCGTTGGTGATACGCAGATTTCTTGACGCGACGGCACCTGATTTTCCCTTCGACGGGAACATCAGGTCGAGAATGAAACTGGTTCCCCAGAAATAGGCGGCGCAGCCGATGACCCCGCCCAACATGAACCCTGCAGCCTTCAAAAGCTGAAACAACATGACATGTCCCTCCCCCTCGGTGCACGGTCGCGTGCAGGGCTGGCGATTGTCGCCGTTCTCATTGGGGTGCGCCACTTCTCATAGACGAAGGCGGGAAGCGAGCGGAAAACCGCATACACTTTTCCTCTGCCCGCCTCTGCAGCGAACCCGGATCGGCAACGGGCGGCATCGCCGCCACCCGTCATCCGGTTCTTACTTGATGGCGTCCCACGCCTTCTGCACGCCATCCGCGACATCTGCCGACGACTTGCCGCCGACGAAATCGACCATCCCGGTCCAGAACGCGCCCGCGCCGATCTTGCCCGGCATCAGGTCGGAACCGTCGAAGCGGAAGGTGGTGGCGTTGAGCAGGATCTCGCCCTGCTTCTTCAGCGGCGGGTTGCCGTAGGTGTCGACGTTGACGCTCTTGTACGGCGTGAGGAAGCTCGTCTGCGCCATCCAGACTTCATGGGCGATCGGCGTCTTCAGGAATTCGATGAAGGCGCGCGCGGCCGGCGTGTCCTTGGTGATCATCGCCAGCGTACCGGCGCCGAGCACCGGATTGCCGAGCTCCTTCTTGCTCTCGTAGGGCGGCATGTAGAAGAAGTCGGCGTCCTCGCCGATCTTGGTGCCCTCAGGGAAGAAGGACGGAATGAACGACGCCTGGTGGTGCAGGTAGCACTTCGGCGGCGAGGCAAAGAGGCCCTTCGGGCTGTCGCGGAAGTCGGTGGAGGCAACGGCTGCAGCGCCGCCATCGACGAACTTGTCGTTCTTGGCAAACCAGCCGAACTCGTCGATCGCCCCAACGACAGCCGGATCGGTGAAGGGAATCTCGTTCTTGACCCACTTGTCGTAGACATCAGCCGGCTGGGTGCGCAGCATCATGTCTTCCACCCAGTCGGTCGCCGGCCAGCCGGTCGCGCCGCCCGAGCCGAGGCCGATGCACCATGGCTTGCCGCCGTCAGCGGCGATCTTCTCGGTCAGCGCCTTCAGCTCTTCCATGGTCTTCGGCACTTCGTAGCCGGCGTCCTCGAAGTTTTCGGGCGAGTACCAGACGAGCGACTTCACGTCGATCTTGTAGGGAAATGCATAGAGCGCGGCATTGCCGTCCTTGCCCTTGTAGGTCGAAAGATCGACCCAGGACTGGCCGGCGGCGTAGTTGTCGAGCAGCCACTTCTGGGTGTCGTCGCCGAGCGGCGTCAGGTAACCCTTGGAGGCGAGATCGCCGATCAGACCCGGCTGCGGGAGGACCGAGATTTCGGCCGGGCTGCCGGCCTGGGTGTCGATGACGATCTGCTGCTCATAGTTTTCCGAGGACGAATATTTGATCTCGGCGCCCGTCGCTTCGGTGAAGTAGGCATAGACGCTCTTGAACAGCGCCTCGTCCTCACCGCGCCAGGGGCCGAAGATCGTCAGCGTCTGGCCCTTGAGGTCATGACCCTTCTTGAACTCCTCGAAGCTCGCCCAGTTGAACTTCGAATCCTCGCCCGGCTTGAACTTGAGGTCAGCGGCGCCGGCAGCACCTGCCAACAGGGCAAACGCCGCCACGCCCAACAGCAATGATCTCTTCACGTTCTTCTCCTCCCAAAGATGAACCCGGATCCCACCGGGCAGACGATGATGCGCGAAAATTCAAAGCGCTTTGAGTTCGCTAACAAACCATTGCGACACGCGAGGAGTCAAGAGATTTCCCATCCCTGTCCTCAATGCGACGAATTTGTGCTTTGCGGTAACGTTTTGCACCGCGCAATGGTTGAATTCCGCTTTGTTGCTCGAAAAACGGATGCTACACCAACCCGAGGCGCTGGGACCAAACACCAAAAATCATACGGATATCCAAAGCGCTTTGGGAGGAATCCTGACCATGGCGGTCAATCTCAAGCAACTTGCGGAACTGCTCGGCCTGTCCCAGACGACGGTCAGCCGCGCATTGAACGGCTATCCGGAAGTGAATGCCGAGACCCGTCAGCGCGTGCTGCAGGCCGTGCGCGAGACCGGCTACAGGCCGAACCGCGCCGCCCAGCGATTGGCCACCGGCAGAGCCTTCTCCATCGGCATGGTCATGCCGATCGCCCCCGGTATCGATTCCGACGTGCACTTTGGCGAGTTCCTGGCGGGGCTTGCGGAAGAAGCGGTCAAGCACGACTTCCATTTCGTGCTCAATCCGAGTGCGCCGGAGGACGAGGAAGTGACGTTCCGGCGGCTGGCAGCCAGCGGCAACGTCGATGCCCTGTTCCTTGCCTATATGCGCGCCAACGACCCGCGCATCGCCATGCTGAAGTCGCTGTCGATCCCGTTTCTCGTCCACGGGCGCTCGATCGGCGAAAGCCGCGACTACCCCTTCCTCGACATCGACAACACCAGTGCCTTCTACGATGCGGCGCGACTTCTCATTCAACTCGGGCATCAACGGATCGCGCTGATCAATGGCCCGGAGTATCTGACTTTTTCCATCCGCCGCCAGAAGGGAATGCTCAGGGCGCTTACCGAACACGGCCTCACGCTCGACGAGGCGCTGGTCGAACATTCGCTGATGACCGACGAGCACGGCTACCGCAGCATGCAGCGCTTCCTGCAGCATGCGCAGCCGCCGACCGCGGTGCTCTGCTCCAGTACGGTGCTGGCGCTCGGCGCCGTCCGGGCGATCAATCAGGCGGGCTTGAAAATCGGCGAGGACATCTCGCTGATCGCCCATGACGACGTGCTGCCGATGCTGAAGCCTGAGAATTTCAGCGTGCCGCTGACGACGACACGCTCGTCGCTCAGGGCGGCCGGAGCCCGGATTGCCACACGGTTGATCGGCGGAATCCTGAAACGTGGCGACTATCCGGAACAGGAACTCTGGCGCGCCGAACTGATCGTGCGCGCCTCGACCGGGCCCGCCCCGCAAAAATGAGAACGCGCCGCAATCGCGACGCGTCTCGTCATTCGATGTGAGCAGGAATTAGAAGCGCGGCGGCTTGCGGCCAGCCTTGCGGTGAGCGGCAATCACGGTGTTGGCCATCAGCATGGCGATGGTCATCGGGCCCACACCGCCCGGCACTGGGGTAATCACGCTTGCGACCTCGGCGGCCTCGGCAAAGGCGACGTCGCCAACCAGCTTGGATTTGCCCTCGCCCTTTTCCGGCGCCGGCACGCGGTTGATGCCAACGTCGATCACGGTCGCGCCGGGCTTCACCCAGTCAGCCTTCACCATCTCTGGGCGGCCAACGGCGGCAACGAGGATATCCGCATTGCGGCAGACGGCGGCCAGGTCCTTGGTGCGCGAATGCGCCGTCGTCACCGTCGCATTGGCGGCGAGCAACAGCGCCGACATCGGCTTGCCGAAGAGGTTCGAACGGCCGATGACGACAGCGTTCAGCCCCGAGAGGTCATCGCCGTGTGTCTGGCGCACGAAGACCATTGCGCCGGCCGGCGTGCAGGAGACGAGACCGCCTTCGAGATCGCCCGTCGCGAGCTTGCCGGCATTGACGATATGCAGGCCGTCGACGTCCTTTTCCGGAAGGATCGACTGGATGATCGGCTCGGAGTTCAGGTGCTTCGGCAGCGGCAGCTGCACGAGGATGCCGTGAATGGAGGGATCCGCATTGAGCTCCGCAACCAGCGCGGCGAGTTCTTCCTGCGTGGTTGCCTCCGACAGTGTGTGCTGGATCGACAGGAAGCCGCACTCCTTGGCCATCTTGCTCTTCGAGGAAACATAGGCGTGGCTTGCCGGATCGTCGCCGACGATCACGACGGCAAGGCCTGCGCGAACACCGGCATCCGTCTCGAGCGCCTTGGTCGCGGCCTTCACAGTCTCGATGACCGAAGCGGCGACTTTCTTGCCATCAATCACAGTCGTCACGGCATGTTCCTCCTGGCTTCCTGTTCACGCGGCACACTCTAGTTCGCCCGGGAAAAGGCGATGGCCTCAAAGCGCCCTATGCTGTTCCAAACGCATAAATGCAAGAGGCGGCGGCGAGGTTGGCGGATGTTTCGTTCCACCGCGCGGCATTTCCTTTCACGGGTGAGAGGAGAGACGGCTTCGCTCAAAATCATGAGAGAGCGATCGCAACGTCGCACAGTCGGGGAATAGAGCCCACCCGTCGGCGATGGCTTAACCGCGTGCCAGCTTTTGAAGGGAGTAGTGTTCGACGCGGGTTCTCAGCGCTCGAAGATCTTCCTGGACCTTGGCGATTTCGGTATCGTTCTCCGCTTCCGCGTATGGTGGCGTGCGCCGGACCATAGCCCCTTCAGCTTCGCCACGACGCGCAGCGGCGTAGGCGGCTGTCAGCGATTGAGCATGATGCGCCGCTGGGCTGAACGGCGGCGGTAGATCGGACTTGGCAGGAGTGGGATCGGCCTGCGGCTGCTTGCGCGGCGAAGGTTCGGGATCGCCCTCCGGCTCTGGCGGCTCCGGATCCTGATCGCGCCGCGGCTCTGCACCAGGGCCGGCAAACAAACCGCGCATGCTGCGGTAGATGCCGAGCAAAACGCCGAGGCCGAAGCCGGCGAAGAAGCCGGCCATGGTGGCGGCAATCACGATGATCTTGCGCGAAGGACCCTTCGCCTGCAGCGCAGGCTCGGCCTTCGAGATCACCCGGATATTCTTCGCCGTCAGCTTTTCCTCTTCGCGCGTTTCGCCGGCGCGCTTCAGGAAGGATTCGTAAATTGCGCGGGTGGCCGCGGCTTTCCGCTGCAGCTCACGCAGTTCGACGAATTCGGCGGAAGAATCGATCTGCCGCGCCTTCTGCACCGCAAGCTGCTGCAGCAGGTCCTGCTCGGTGCGCTGGGCGCGATCAAGCTCGGTTCCGGCCGCGGCGGCAATGCGGCGCAGTTCGTTGCCGATTTCGGAGCGCGAGGCCTCCAGCGCCTGCTGGGTGGCGATCCGTTGCGGGTGGCGTGGTCCGAGGCTCGCGTCAAGCGCACTCAATTGCGCCCTGGTCGCGGCAAATTGCTTGCGCAGTTCGGACAGCGCCAGCGAGCTGATTTCCTCCGGATAGGCCCCGGTCAAAACGTCGTTCAGCTGCACCTTGCCGGAGGCTTCCGCTTTCGCTTTTGCTTCGGCGATGCGGTTGCGGGCGGCGGCCACCTGGTCGCTGAGGCTCAGGAGCTGCTTGTCAGCGATCAGCTCGCCGCCGGCGCCGACGATGTCGTAGCTCGCCTTATAGTCCTCGACCGCCTTCTCGGCCGCATCGAGCTCGGCCTTCAATTCCTTGATGCGGACGTCGAGCGCCACCGTTGTTTTCTGGAAGAAGCCGGATTGCGCTGCGGTTTCTTCACCGAGAAAAGTTTCGACCAGCCGGTTGGTGATGAGCGCCGATTTCTCCGGGTTGCGCGTCTGCGCCTCGACCGTGACGATGAAGGTCTTCGGGTCGCGCCAAACCTGGATGGCCTCGCTCAGCTTCTTCAGCATACGGGCGGACGCGTCGCCGCCGGCCTTTCCTGCGAATTCCGGATCCTTCTCGAGGTCGAGGCCGGTTGCAACCTTCTCCATGACGGTGCGCGAGCGCAGCACTTCAAGCTGGCTGTCGACGAGCGCGAGAATGCCTTCGGTCGCCAGCGATTGTTTTGACAGATCGGAATCCGTCAGCCGCACCTCGCGCGGATCGATGTAGAGCTTGCTTTCGGAGACGTAGACGCTGGGTGTGGAAAGTGCGAGCAGTATGCCGCCCACAGCACCGAGCGCAGTCGTCGCAATAATGATCTTGCGCAGTTGCCAGACGGAGCGCAGGACGGTCTTGATGTCGACGAGAGGACGGTCACCGGGTGCGTCAGTGGCGGGCGCGGCTGTCGCCTGGGCATCGTCCCGGCTATCGGTCAACCATTGTACCAGCCTGTCGCCCATGCCGCTCAGGGCGCGACGATGCTTGGCCGTTCCACTCGTTCCCTTCGAGGCATTCTTGCCTATTGTCGGTTGCGCCGCCGAACGGGTCGCCTCGCGAGCGCCGGACTCGCCCGTCGGGCCTTCGGCTGCGGACAGGCGATTGAGCAGAGGAGAATTGGCCGCGGAAGCGCCGGCCACACGGGGCTTTTGCGCGCGCGCGGAACCGCGCGTGTCCTCGGCTACGAAATCGAGCAACGATGCACGCGGAACCGGGCGTTTCTCGTCGTCGATGTTGAACATGACTGATCCCGCGGCTGCCGAGACGGCGAATTCCGAATAGTGAAGCCAACCTAAGGAAACATGGAAAACAAATGGTTAATTTCTGTGGATCGACGCACGCAAACGGGTCAATCTCACGCCTTATTAAGCTTTCCCGCCTATGACGGAAGGCAGCAAAGCAGTTCCAGCAAATGCGACACGCGCCTTGCGCTCGGAACTCAGCATAAACAAAGAGATAGAGCGCTTCCAACGGCCGTGCCGGGAGACGCGCTGTTGGAACGTCGGCCGTGCCTCATCGCGTCAAAGCGCTTTATCTCCGCCACCAGGCGCTGATCCACGCCTATCTCTCCATGACCGGAGGCTCGGCCGGGCGGCTCGTGCTGTCGCTCGTCTACTTCATCGCCGTCGCGAACACGCTTGTCATCGCCGATTTTGGTCTCTTTGCCACAGCGTCAGCAGCCGGCATCATGATCTCGCGCGTGCTTGCCTTCGGCTTCATGTCGCCGCTCTATCGGGTCGCCACCGTAAAGCCCCTGCTGGTCGGGACCTACAGCGCCGGCTTCCTGGTGGGTGCGGTGCTCTCGCTGCCGCTGATCGCGATCATCTGCGCCATCATCTTCCTCGCCCTTTTTTCCCGGGACATGACGGCGAGCGCCTTTTCTGCGTTCATGCTGGCGGAAATCATCTGCTGGCGCGGACTGGAAACCGCGGTCATCGTGCTGAATGGCCTTGGCCGTTTCGGACGCGGGGCGCTGCTCGTGGTGATCGGTACGGCGATCCGCACCGGCGCTGCCTTGCTCTTTACTCTCCTATCCTGGAAGACGCTTGAGGCCTGGTCCTATTTCTACCTGGCTGCGAATGCGCTTGGCCTCGTCGTGGCGCTTTTGTGGTTCTACCCTCGCGTCCGGCTGCGCTGGAAGCCCAGGCTCTATTTCCGGCGCTGGTCCGATTCCGTCTCCGTCGCCGGTGCCGAGGTGCTGTTCTACATTCAGTCGGAATTCGACAAGATCGCCGTGCTTGCCATCGGCGGTCCGGCGGTTTCCGGCCTTTATGCCATCCTGATGCGGCTTGCGGACCTGACGGCGCTTCCGGTGCGGTCGTTCAACACCCTGCTCGTCCAGCGCATCATGCGTACGCCCGAGGCGATCGCGCGCTGGCGGATCAGGTTGTCGATCGAACTCCTGGTGGCGCTGGCTTCGCTTGCAGCCATGGCGGCCATGGCTCTCTATCTCTGGATCTTCCCGAACGGCCTCGGCCGCAACGTATCGGCCGCTGCTCCGATCATCGCGATGATCCTTCTCGTTCCCTCGTTCCGCAACCTGATCGAGTATCACTCCGAACTGCTCTATGCGACGGGCCGGACGGTGCGGCGCATGCTCAACCTGCTGATCGCCGGCGTGGTCAAGGTGGCTCTGCTGGTGCTGTTGCTGCGGACAACGACAGATGTTACCGCCTGGGCGCCGTCGCTCAACGCGATCTTCTTCGCGCTCTACGCCCTCTCCTTCGTACTGACTTACACGGCGCTCCGGAAGCCGGCTGAACGCGTCATCTGACGCCGGTCGAACCCTCAGGCGGCGAGTTCGACCACCGCCCTGCGGATGTCATCGAGGTCGTGCCCGACGAAGGATTGAACGCCGATGCCGATCTGGTGCGGCTCCATATCCTTCAGGAAGTCCCTGAGGCCGGAGAGGTCCTGCCGGTAGCTGTCCTCGAACCAGAGCACGTGACAGAGCGCGGCATCGGAGGGCACATGCCCCTCCCCGCCGAGTACCTCGTCGACGAAGCGGCCATAGATCGTGCATTCGGAGAAGGCGCGGGTCCGCGTGATCGCCCGAACCCAATTGCGGCCGTGCTGCGCCTCGATGTGGTCGAGCAGCTTCCGGCACGTGTCCGTGCGCCAGGCGATCAGCGTGTTGATGTAGTCATTGGCCGGCAGGTTACAGGGGCCGATGCCGAGAAGGCGATCGGAATGGGCGAGCCATTCGAGATGGTTGGAGCGCATATGCGCGTCGATCGCGCCATCCTTGCGGTAGAGCGTCAGCCGGTCCGCCTGCCAGAGGCTGGCGGGATCGAAGGCACGCAGGAACACGACGTCGGAGTCGACCGCAAACATCGCCGCCTCGTCGATATGCCGCGCGAGCGCCAGGCGACGAAGCTGCTGCGCATGCCAGCCACGCAACGGCAAACCGAAGGGACTGAGCCATACCTTCCTGCGACCGGCGGATAGTGGATCCGTAACCGGATGCAGCCACCAGGGCAAAAGATCGCCCTCGCTGACGACCACCCGCCGCGCGCCTTCGAGTTGCCGAAAGAGCGTCACGTCAAAATCGGCGACCAGCAGATAGTGCTTCCAATCGCCCTGAAGCTTGCGGTCCATGCTTTCGCACATGAGCCGGCAACGCTCGAAATCGTTCGCATAGGACGCTGTGACAACCGCAGTGCGCATGGTCGGACCGTTCACGATGTCCCCGTTCGAAGGTTGGTGTCGGCGATCGTTTCGCGCGAGCGTCCAGACAGTTTGTGCCAGAGGACATGGCACAGGAAAAGCGGGTTTCCGAGAACGTAGCGGCGCCACATGCGCCGCGGTTCCATCGCCAGACGGAAGAACCACTCCAGCCGCAGCCGGCGCAGGAATTTTGGCGCCCGCGGAAACTCCTCCGCGACGAAGTCGAAGAGCGCGCCGACGGAAATGACCAGCCGGGCGTCCTGGGGGCCGACATGGGCATCGACCCATTTCTCCTGGCCCGGACTGCCCATCGCGACCAAAAGGATATCGGCCTTCAACGCACGGACTTCAGCGAGAATCTCCCGGGACCGTTCCCGGTCGAAAAAACCATCGGAAACCGGCAGAAACTCGTGCCACGGTGCGTGCGCCTGGAAATTCTCGGCGGCGCGCGCGAGCACCTTCGGCCTGGCGCCGATCATGGCGATGCGCAGCGGTCTTTCGATATAGGTCAGCAGCGACGGCACGAAGTCCGTGCCATTCAGATTGGCAGGAAACATGCGGCCGTAAAAAAGATAGGAAGCGATATCGACGCCGTGCCCATCCGGAAAGACAACCTGGCGCGCCAGCGCCGCACGGTATTCTCCGTCGCGCATCATCAGGTTGGCATTGTTGGCATTGAGGAAGGCAAGGACCGTTTGTCCGCCTGGCCGCGAAAGCGCTTCTGCAGCAAAGGCGAAAGCCTTCGTCCAGCCGAGATCGACGACCGGCATTCCGAGGATCAGACGCCGCGATAGAGAAACGTTCTTTGTGGCAACGATTTTCGTCACGATCGTCCCCCTTCATGAATCGTCAAGTCCGGCGGCAGCGACGGCCCGTCCGCTGCGCTCGCAGGCGCAAGGCCCGCCAGCACATTGCGCATCACCCGCATCAGCCGCACTTTCTGGGCACGGTGGAAGACCGAGCCGTCGAGACGCTGACGATCGCCGGCCCGCACCTTGGCAACCTTGTCGACCAAGAGGCGCGCGAATTCCGAGGGATCATCGGCCGCGGAGCAATTGTCGGGGATAGCCTCGATGCCACGCAACGACGCCTGCGTCGCGACGCAGGGCATGCCGAGTTCGAAGGTCTCGAGGCTCTTCAGCTGCACGCCGGTGCCGCCACGGCTGATGAGCGGGACGACCGCGCTTTCGGTGACGAAGGCGCGCGCGTCCGGCACCCTGCCTACGAAGTGGACACCGGGATGGGAGACCGTCGGCACGCCATCCATCTGCCCGGCGATCGCGATCGTCATATCCTCCGGCAAATGCGGGACGACCTCGGCGAGGAACCAGTCGAGGCCCAGCCTGTTCGGCCGCCAGCTCCATGTACCGATCAGGCCGAGATCGTGCTGGAGGTCTTGATCAGGTTCGCCGGTCCGAGCCGCCGGCGCGTGCCAGCCCGTTACCAGCGGCAGAACGAAGGCACGCTCACTGACAGCGCGGCCGAAACCGAAACGATCCGCCTCGGCAAAAGTCCAGACAGCAACCGCATTGTGCGCCAGGTGCTGCTCGTAGTGCTCGAGATATTGCGCTTCGCGCCGGAAGAGAAAGCGCTCGATGGTGCCCTTTGCCCGCTCGGCACTCTCGAAGGCGGAATCCGCCTCGACATTGTGGGCGACATAGACCGACGGATAGGGTCGGAAGACCTGCGCGAAGGCGGCCGGCAATTGCACCGAATTGAGCACCAACCCATCGAACGGGGCGAGGCTGTCGAGGATCGACTGGATCCGGTTTGCCGATACCGTAAGCATCTTGCCGGATGAAACCGACGTGCGGTTAAGGAAGGCGGTCGCGAGCCAGCGCAGTTTCCGAAGCGTGCCGACCTTGGCATTGGTAACCTCGAGCTCGCCGAGGAGGTGCATCTCGCAATCCAGCGCGGGTGTTTGTCCCGGCTGGAGAAATCCGATGACGCTGACCCGGTGACCGAGAGCACGAAGGCCGTCGAGCACGGCCCGGTTGGCGATGTCGAAGCCGGACGCCGGATTGGCGACGGGAACGAGCGAGGAAACCAGGACAAGATGCATTTTGCCACACGTCATGAATGGAACTGGGCACTTCTTTAACAGCATGGGGTGAAAGAGCGCTTAAAGCCCCCTTTCAAAATCTGCCGTCCGGGTTCAGCATCTGTTTAGGAAGATTTGTTGTATTGCACATCAATTTTGCTTGCACAGGTTTCGCCATGACGTCGACCGGCCAGGACATTTCCGTCTACTTCCGGACAGAGCTGGAGGACGCCGGCGACATCGAACTCGTCGTCGTGCTGCCGACGTTTCGCCGGCCCGAACACGTCGTCAAGTCGCTGAAAACCATTGTTTCCCAGAGGCCTGATGTCTCCTTCGCCACGGTCGTCGTGGAGAACGACGATGAAGGATTGGCCGGCGCTCAGGCCGCCAAGGACTTTTTCCTGGGCCATCCCTCCGAATCGATCGTCATCGTCGCGCATCAGCGTGGCAACTGCCATGCGTACAATGCCGGCTGGTCGATGGCGCTCGAAACCTATCCGAACCTCAAGGCGATCGCGATCATCGATGACGACGAGGTCGCGGCACCCGAGTGGCTCGATTGCCTCATCACGGTACAGGAAACGACGGGCGCCGACATGGTCGGCGGGCCGCAGCTCCCGGTCTTCGAGGGCGACGGCGGGCAGAAGTGGAAGCGCCACCCGGTTTTCACGCCCCACTATGACACGACCGGACCGGTGCCGATCCTCTATTCCTCCGGCAACGTTCTCGTTACCCGGCCGGTGCTCGACAGGATGCCGCGGCCGTTCCTGGACCCGGCATTCAACTTTATCGGCGGCGGCGATGCGGATTTCTACAGCCGCAGCAAAGAACAGGGCTTCTGCTTCGCCTGGGCGGCGGATGCCTGGGTCGCCGAAACCGTGCCGGCGCGCCGCACGAGCGCATCCTGGATCCGGGCGCGTAGCCTGCGCAATGGCGCGATCTCGACGATGCTCGAACATCGACGCGACCCAAGTTTCGGCGGGCGGATGCGAACCTTCGGCAAATCGCTGGCGCTGCTCGGCGCTTCGATCCCACGCGGCATCGAGCTCTGGAGCAAGAGCGGGCTGGCAAGCGCCGGGCTCTATCATTTCTATGTGGCGATCGGCCGGTTGATGGCCGAGTTTGGCCTCGTCAACGAACAGTACCGCACGCCGGAGAAAAACTGACGGCAGTAGCATTTGCAGGAGCGCATCCAGGAAAAGCCTGGAGCGGCCTCCGCCCGGAATTCCGCGACGTCAAAAAGGAAATGGTCGAGGTCGGAAAGCGAGCGGACAAAGCGCTCGCGTTTCTCCGGTCAATGCGAGCTGCTTGCCTTGACCGCGCCTTCCGGCAGCTTGTCGCTGGCGACATGGCCGTTCTTGTCGACGATTGGAACCGGCTTCTGCCGCGGCACGTTCTGGCTGTTGGCGACGCGCTTGACGTCGTCCTTGGTGAGGTATTCGAGCTGCTCGACGAGCACCTCCGTGATCACCTCTTCACCGAGCTTCTTGTTCAGGCCATCCTTCACCGTGGTCTTGAAGGTTGGCAGATCGAAGGTGCCGGTATCGGCAACGTCGATGAACTTCGAGCCGACGAGCAGATCGTAAAGCACGTCGGTGACCATCTGCCGGAGCGGAGCACGGAGATTGTTGATCCCCTCCTTGGTCGCAGAGAAGGAAAGCTTCGTGAGGAAATAGCCCTGGACCGAGCCCTCCTTGATCACCGGAATGGTGATCATCTCACCGGGAACATATTGTTCCGACGCGCGACGAGCTGCCTCGCCGTCCGTGACGACGGGCGCCGAAGCGCTTTGCATCGAAAAATAGACCGATCCGAGCGTGACCGCGCAGACCCAGACCCCGGTGAGAATGAGCTTGAGCATCAGAAATCGCTATAGCGGAACTGCGCTTCGGAATAGATGCCGTCCGCATCGGCATCCTGTGCAGCCGTCTTCAGGAGGTCGACGACGGAGCGCACCGCTTCGAGATGCGCTTCCACCTTCTGCGAGTTGATCGCCAGCTTGTCACGCAGGTGACGAGCATGCGAGGAGAAGGTCGACGACGTCTCTCCCGGCAACATGTCGCGATGCAACATCGTCAGTTCGTAGAGGCAACGACTCTTGTGCGCGTTCGACGTCTTGATGTCGAATTCCGGGTCGAGACCGATGCGGCTGTTCTCGTTGTCGAGGATCATTTCCAGTCGCCCGAGCACGTTCTGGATCCGGACGTCATTGGATGCCACAGCTTCCATGAATCAACTCCCAATTAAGCTTGCTTGTTCTTGTCGTCTTCAGGCGTAAAGCCGGTCAGCGTCTTGCGCTCATATTCCTGCACGAGGCTTGCGGCGAGGTTTCGGCTGTTGCCATCGAGCGAGGCCTGGACCCGATCGGTCGCGCTGCCGCTCGCCAGCTGATCGGCGATGCCGATGCCGCCGCTCTTCGAGATGACGTCGCCGATCTGCTCGGCCATCATGCTCTTCCAGATATCGCCTGCGTTCCCTTTACCGAACACGTTCTCGCTGTCGGTCGGCAACATCGACTTCACGAAGTTCTGCAGCACCATGGCCTCGAACTTTCGATAGGTTTCAGGGATCTTCTTCTGCTCGACGCGGTTGTTGATGTCGCCGAGCCCGGTCGAGCCGTCGGAAGAATTGAGGATGTTGACGGCGGCGGTGAAACCGTTGCCGTTTTCCGCGAGGCTCGTCGCCTTGAAAGCCGCACGATTGGCCTTCAGCCGCGCCTGCGCTTCCTGCACCTCGGTCGGGTCGGCGGCGCGCACGACATCCATCACCAGATCGCTGGGCGGAGAGATGGCCATGACGAATCCTCTCAAAATCGAGCCTGCATCGACCAAGGGCGACGCACAAAGGCAATAGTCGGACCGGCATCGCTCCACCGTCGGAGCATCCCCGGATGGCGTACTATCGCCCGTCAACCTTACCGGAAGCTGGCGCCTGCCCGGTAACGTGTTGATCGATCAGGTCATAGATGGAGTTGTCGGCTTCCTCGCGCTCCTCGGACTGGCGCGCTTCCTTCATGTTTTCCTCGAGCCGGTCGGCCTTTGCCCGCTCCCTCAGCATCCGCGCTTCATGCGTCTGCTGGATGCCGAGCAACATCTGGTCCTTCTGCACCAGACGCCCGACCTGCGAGGAATAGTGGCCGGAGAACATGCGATGCATCGGATGGGCCGAACCCATGGCATCGACGACCACGTCGATCGTCTCGGCCAAGGCCTCGCGTTGGCGCACCATCTCGACATAGTCGGCCTCGGCCATCTGCTCGAGATGGCGCTGGACGGCCACCAGGCGCTTGAGCTTCTGCGAACGCGTCTTCATCTGGCTATCCTCCCTGCATGACCGGCGCGAAACCGTCGCCGAACAGGCGCAGCATTGCGGCAATGCCGAGATAGAGCAGGAACATGCCGCCCATGATCAGATAGGGCTGCGAAATGAAGTAGATCGGGATCTGCGGGGCGAGCTTGTTGACCATGCCGATCGCTACGTTGAAAAGCAGGCCGTAGATGACGAAGGGGCTCGCGAGCCTCAGCATGATCATGAAGGTCTGCGCCAGCGAGTCCGTGAGCGTGATCAGCACGCCCTGCGGATCGAAGGCGGTACCGATCGGCATGGCGCGATAGGATTGCACGATCGCCTCGATCATCACGTGATGGAAATCGAGCATGAAGAGCACCATCAACCCGGCGAAGCTGATGAGGCTGGTCAATTGGTTTTCCGGCGTGTCTTCAATCACATCCGACGAGGGCGGGGAGCTGAAGCCCATCAACATGGTGATCGCCGCGCCGGCGAACTGCAGCCCGAGCACATAGTAGCGGGCGACGAGACCCATGACCACGCCGACGGCCGTCTCGGCGGCGATCAGATAGATGTAGGTGTGCCCCTTGCCGGTCACCTCAGGATAGATGTCCGTCCACATCACCGGCAGGATCGCCATGGACACCGCGACCGCGATGAAGAGCCGGACCTGCATTGGAACGCGGGCAGAAGAAAACCCGGGCATGATCATGATGCAGCCACCGATCCGGCAAAAGGCCGCGAACAGCGCGAGAACCGATCCCTCCGGGTCGGTGATCATGAAACGGAGCCGATGATCTTGATCTCGAGGCCCTTGGCAAGCTCGACATGCGAGAGCACGGGCAAAGTGGCAAAGAGACGCTCGATGATCATGCGAACATAAGAGCGGGATTCGGGCGAACTTACCAGTACGAAGGGCATGCCGCGATCGAGATGTTCACGGATAACTTTGGTCGCCTGTTCGCTGAATTCTTCCAGATGGCGCGGGTCGATGTCGAACTCGACGACTTCGCCCTTGGCGTCGCGCTTCAGCGCCTGATGGAAGACCATGTCCCACTTGTTGCCGAGGCGCAGCACGCGCAAGACGCCATTGTCGGCAAGATCGCCGCAGAGCTGCTGCGACATGCGCACGCGCACGTGCTCGACGATCTGTTCGGTCTTGCGCACATGCGGCGCAAGTTCGGCAACCGCTTCCAGGATCAGGTGCAGGTTGCGGATCGAGACACGCTCGGCAAGCAGCAGCTTCAACACGGCCTGCAGGCCGGAATAGGACATGTGCGAGGTGCAGATTTCGTCGGCGAGCTTGCGGTATTCCGGGTCGAGCCGTTCGATCAACACCTTCACGTCCTTGTAGGAGAGCAGGTGCGGCAGGTTGTTGCGAATGACCTCGCTCAAATGCGTCAGCACCACCGAGACGTTATCGATCGGGTGGAAGCCTTCGCGCTTCAGGTCTTCGGTGAAGGTTTCGAGGATAGAAACCGCCGGCATGCCGAAGGCGGGTTCGCGGATCTCGTCGCCCGGCACGCTCGGCCGGCGGCCGCCGCCTGTCACCACCAGCACTTCGCCGACACGCACAGTGTTCGAGGCGATCGTCGTACCGTGGATACGGATATGATAGGCCTTGTCCGGAATGCTGATGTCGTCGGACACCTTGATTTCGGGAATGACGAGGCCGTATTGCCCGGCGAATTTGCGGCGCATCTTACCGACGCGGAAGGCCAGTTCCTGGTGGGCGCCGAGCAGACGCGTCGAGACCTGTTTGCCGAGGAGAAGCTCGATCTCGGCGGTCTTCAGCACCGATTTGACGGAATCCGCCTCGCCTTCCTTGGTCTGCTGGACCTTGGCGGCCTCCTCGGCGCGGCGGGCCGCATTGGCCGCTTCGATCTGGCGTGGCACGAGCCAGCTCAGGAACGCCATGCCGCCGCCGAGAACGGCGAAGGGTAGGAACGGCAGGCCGGGGACGACCGCCAGGAGAATGATCAGACCGGAGGCGACCATCAGCGCCTTCGGATAGCCGCCGAGCTGGCCGACGACGGCCTGATCGGTCGAACCGGAAGTACCACCGCGCGACACGAGCAGGCCCGCGGCGAGCGAGACGATCAGCGCCGGGATCTGCGAGACGAGACCGTCGCCGACCGAGAGCTTGACGAAGACGTCGGCCGCTTCTCCGATCGGCATGCCGTGGCGGAGATAGCCGATAATGATGCCGCCGAAGATGTTGATCGCGGTGATGATGAGGCCGGCGATCGCATCGCCGCGCACGAATTTCGAGGCACCGTCCATCGAGCCGTAGAAGGAGCTTTCCTCTTCGAGTTCGCGGCGGCGGCGCTGGGCCTCCTTTTCGTCGATCAGGCCGGCCGAGAGGTCGGCGTCGATCGACATCTGCTTGCCTGGGATCGCATCGAGGGTGAAGCGCGCGCCAACTTCGGCGATACGCGTCGCACCCTTGGTGATGACGATGAAGTTCACGGTGATCAGGATCAGGAAGACGATCAGACCGATGACGAAATCGCCGGACATGACGAGGCTGGCAAAGCCCGAAATGACGCCACCGGCAGCACCATGACCTTCATGGCCATGCGAAAGGATGACGCGGGTCGTGGCGATGTTCAGCGCCAGACGCACCATGGTCGAGATCAGCAGAATCGTCGGGAATGAGGAGAACTCGAGCGGGCGCTGGATCCACAGCGAGACCATCAGGATCAGAACCGAAAAGGCGATCGAAAACGCCAGCCCCATGTCGATCAGGAACGGTGGAATGGGCAGGAAGAGGATCGACAGGATCATCACGATGCCGAGCGCAAAGCCGACGTCGCGGCCCTTCGGTGCGACTTTCGGGATGATCAGCGCTGCTTGTTGTGCCATGTCTCTTCCGTCTCATCATGAGAACAAGGCAGCATTCACACGCGCTGCCCCACTTTAGAGATGGAAATAGCGGCCCAAGCTTGCGCGAGGGTTTCACGGCCGCACGTGCAGATCGCCCCGCACTGCGAGCGGATCAGAAACCGGATTGGATGCGCGAAAAGATGATGTCGGTGAAAATGGAGATCTGGGCGCCGATGAAGGGCGCAGAAACGGCAACCGTGATCATGACCGCAAGAATCTTCGGCACGAAGGTCAGCGTCATTTCCTGAACCTGCGTCAGCGCCTGAATGAAGGCGATGACGACGCCGACGATCATCGCGGCGAGTACGGCGGGCCCCGAGGCCACGATCACGGTCCAGATCGCGGCCTGTACGATATCGAGGGCATCCGCCTCATTCATGGATGGTTCACTTCACCTTGACGCCCGGGCCGATAACAAGCTCCTTGCCGCTATCCAGCACCGCAATGATTCCGTCAGAGTATAGTTTCACTTCCTTAACCACGCCAGTGGTCTTGCCGTCCTCGCTGGTGACGGTGCGTCCGATCACGGCATCGGCTTCGCTCAGCGACGTGCGCTGGAGGAGGCTCTCGAGGTTCTTGTTGGTCTTGATCGTCTGTTCCACCTGCGAAAAGGTCGCGAGCTGGGCGATCTGCTGGGTCGCATCCATAGGTTGCGTCGGATCCTGGTTTTTCATCTGGGCGACCAGCAGCTTCAGGAAGCTCTCGTAGTTGAGCGATGCCTTGGCCGCGTCGCCGCCCGAATCCTGGCCGGAAACGATCGGGGTGTAGCTGTTGTTGTTGACGCCGCTTACCGCCACGGTGCGATCTCCTTGCGAATCTGCTCGACCGTCGCCGGCGTGATTTCCTGCGTGTTGAGAATGCGGTCTTCGATCGCGTAGAGGCCACGGATCGCTTTCAGCGCCTCGAAGGCGCGGCCGTTGGTGACGAGACCGTCGACGCGCTTCAGTTCGGCCAGAATCTCTTCGTTCTTGAAGCAGTTGAGCAGCATGACGACCGACTTGCGGAACATGGCGGTCGACTGTTCCGCACCTTCCGGATTGATGAGGATCATCTGCGCGATGAAGTAGAGCTGCTTCAGCGGCGTCGTCGCGTCTTCCGGCTGCAGCACGTGGTTTTCGAGCAGGAAGGTCACGTCGTTCAGAAATTCGACTGCGACCTTGCGGTCAACGCGAAGCACCGCGCCGTTAACAAAAATCCGTTCGCCCGACTTCAGCGAAATACGCAGTGTGCTCTTCATTTCAGTCCATCCCTGATGATGGTGGTAATGTCAATTATGCCCTGGAAGTTGGAGGATTCGCGTTTGCGGATCTTCTCTGTCTCGTTGAGTATCCAGATGGCGATCGAAATCAGATTGGCGCGCAGCTCTTCGTTGAGCTGGTTTTCCGGAGCGCGCAGATCCTCGATGAAGCGGATCCACAGACGCCGGGTGAAGTAGATGGCCTCGATGGCCTCTCTCGAATACCCTTTCTGCTGTTTCGCTGCTTCCATGAGCGCGATCGAGCGATCGAGTACCTGCCGTTCTCGATTTTTGGAGTCGGCGACGCCGTCCTCCATGATCTCGGCATAGGAAAACTGATACATTCAGACATCCTTCATGTTTGTCCGGTTCCCCATACTAGAGGAAATTGAGCAAGCTCATCTGCTGTAGTCGCGACGTTAGTGTATAGGACGTTTCCAACTGCACCTTTAGCGTGTTGATCCGGGTCGATGTCTCGATCGGATCGACGCCCTCGATGTCGGCGACATGCGTGTTGACGAGCTTGAGCTGCGCTTCGATGGAGGTATTCGCCTTCTTGACGCGCGCTTCAGAGATACCGAGCGAGCTGCGCTCCGCGTTGAGGCCGGCAATCCCCTGTTCCGCGTAGTCGAGGGCTGCGACGCCAATGGCCGAGCGCACCTCAGGCGTTACGTTCTTGTCCATCAGTTCAGCGGCGATCACGCTTGCCACCGCGAACATCCGGAAACCCTTGGTATTGGCGTTGGTCGAGCTCTCGATGACTTCGCTGGTGCTGATCCGGCTCGTCATGTTCTGGTTCGAAGCGTCGGACCAGTTGGCATCCCAGCCAGGTCCGGTGAACATCGGTTCGACGGTGTTCTTGATGAAGTCCTGCATTTGCGTGACGGAGAACTGGTTCATGCCGGTCAGCGGCGGAACCTGCGCAGCCATGAAGGTCGAGAGTGCATTGTCGAAAGCAGTCTTGGCGGCCGACGGCGGTGTCGTGTCGTAATCGGCAACCGGCTTGGCATCCGTGTTGATGCCCGAAAACAGGAACTCGCCATTGAAAGAAGTGTTGGCCGCAGCAGTAAAGGTCTGCAGCGCGCCCATGATCTCGGTCTTCTGGATCTTCAACTGGCTGGCAGCATCGTTGCCCTTGTAGGTGACGAGCGTGTCGCGCACCTTTTCCGCCGCCTTCGCCATGGTCTCGAGAGCGCCCTGCGAACCGGAGAGACGCTGGGTCACGACCGAGTTCGTGCTCTTCATCGAGTTCAGCCGGTCCAGCTCGCGCTGAAGGTTGAGTGAACGTGACGCCGTCGCACCAAGCGCCAGGCCAACGTCATAGTGGCGGCCGGTGGTCTGCTCCTGGGTGAGTTTGAGCAGCTCCGACTGATTCTGCTGGATCGTCAGGCGCATTGCGCTCTGGATCGCCAGATTAGAAACGTAGGACGTCTTCATGATTACCTCACGGCTTCCATAAGGGCTGCCATCATGGCATCCACGGTACTGACCAGCTTGGCCGATGCTTTGTAGGATTGTTCGAGATCGAGCAGCAGCGACAGTTCTTCGTCGATGCTGACGCCCGTCTGCTTGCTGAGTGCTTCCTGGGTGCGCGCAAGCATTGCCTGCTTGTTGTCGTCCGCGGTCGAGGCCGTCTTGCGTGTCTGCTCGAGCCAGCCAACCGAACCGGTCGCAAAGTTCAAAAGGCTGCTATTACTATCGAGGCCAGTGGACGGGGCGAACGACATGTTCTCGCCCATCTTGTTGATGAAGCCGTCGAGCAGCGCGGTATAGCCGGGGCTCGGATTGGCCGCACCGCCCGGGTTCGACACCACGCCATTGAAGCCGCCGTCTCGCAGCAGCAACGGGTTCGCTTTGGCCAAGGCGTTGACGGTGATCTTGGACGCCATGCCGGGGACGATGGTGCCCGTTGGCGGAACGCCAGCACTTCCCCAGGTGAACAGACCGGGCTGATACGCGATTGCCGGCGGGCTGCCTTCCTTGAAAAGCTCGACCAGACCGCGCGCGATCTCGTCCAGCTGCGACTGGAACTTCGGCGCGATATCGTCGCGCAACTGCACCAGGCTCGCGAGCTTGCCCTTGGCTGTCGTGTCCGCGCCGGTTCCGGCTGCGATCGGCACGCCATCGACGAAAATCTTGTTTCCTGTGACGGTGGCGTCGAATGTGGTGGTAGGAGCGAAAGTGACCTGACGCGGAATGTTCTCGAAGAGCACCGTGCCGTCGGTGGTGAAGATCACCGTATCGCTGTTGCCGCGCGTGACGGTGGAGATGCCGATGATCTCCGAAACCTGCTTCAGGATCTTGTCGCGCTGGTCGAGCGCGTCGCTGGCGTCACTGCCTAGAGCCGTCGCCGACTTGACGGCGTTGTTGGCCTTCTCGAAATCCGCCAGCAAGCCGTTCAGCTTGTCGACCTCAAGGGCGATTTCCTTGTCGGCATCCTTGCGCAGGTCCTGCACCGTGGTGGAGGTTTTGTTGAGCGAGTCGGCGAGATCCTGCGCATCGGAGACGGCCGTCGCCGCGATCGTCTTGTTCCCCGGCGTCGCAGCCAAGGTCTGTAGGCTGTTGCGGAAGTCCGAGAGCAGCTTCGACGGCGCCGTTTCATAGTTGTTGCCGCCGAGCGCCGACTTCAGCAGTTCCAGCCCGTCGCGAAGTCGGGCCTGGCCCGAGGCTTCGCCGATGCTGGCGATGCTCTGCTTGAGCAGCGCCTCGTTCTGGGCCCGGTAAATGGATACGACCTGCGCCCCGTTCGGCGTGCTGCCCAAGAGAGCGAGACGACGCGAATAATCCGCATTGCCCGCATTCGCGATGTTCTTCGACACGGTCGCGGTCTGCTGCGCCGTATTGCTGAAGGCCTGCTGTGCGATGGATATTGCGGAGGACAGCGACATGACGCGGACCGTATCTCTTTCAATTACCGTTTCAGGTTGACCAGCACTTCAAGCAGGTCCGAGGCGGTCTGGAACACCTTGGAGTTTGCCGTGTAGTTGCGCTGCGCCTCGATCATCGAGGTCAGTTCGTTGGCGATGTCGACGTTGGAGTTTTCAAGCGCCTTGGACTGGATGTTGCCGAATGCCCCGGAGCCGGCAAAACCGGTGACGATGACGCCGGAATCGGTGCCCTGCGAATAGACGTTGCCCGATTCCGGCTGCAGCTTGTCCGGGCTCTGCACGGTCGCCAGCGCGATGCGATACTTCGGAACGAGGTTGCCGTCGCCGTACTTGACGTAGACGATGCCTTCCTTGTCGATCTCGAAGCCCGACATCTTGCTCGGCTTGCTGCCGTCGATGCCGCCGCCGGTGCTGGTGAAGTCACCGCCGAGCTGCGTGGTCTTAGTGGTGTCGATCGTCAGAGCGCCGAGATTGGCGCCGGTGCCCGGCAGGTTGTTGATAGCCGTCGTCGTCAGTGTGGCAGGGACCGCGCCGGTGCGCTTGCCGGCCGCGTCGAAAGTCATGACCTGAGAGCCGATCACACCGGTGATCGGCGGGCCGGCCGAGTAAGTCGCCCGGTCGCGGATCTCCAGCGACCACTCATTGACGTTGGTTTTCTTGTAGACGAAATCGAGGATACGGGTGTTGCCCTGGCTGTCATAGACGACGAGCGAGGTCGGCTTTTCGTCGCCGATCGCTGCACCCGACGGCAGGTTGGCTTCCATCGCGCCCTTGGTCGAACCGGAGGCCACCAGGCCTTCGTCCTTGAGCTTGACCTGCGTCAAGCCGTCAAAGCCGTTGACAACAACCGTCGGATCAGCGCCGGCCTTGTATTCGTAACCCATCAGCGTGAAGCCGGCGGTGTTGACGAGGTTGCCGTCCTTGTCGGGGACGAAGGAGCCGGCACGCGTCAGGAAATTCTGGCCGCCATTGCCCTGGACGATGAAGAAGCCGCCACCGTTGATGGCCAAGTCACTTGCCGACGTCGTGTAGCTCGTGCCGCCCTGCTGCGAGATGCTGTAGCGCACCTGGGTCTCGACGCCGCCGGAATTGTAGTTGCCGCCGCCCGAAGGCAGGATCATCGACGAGAACTCGGTCGAGGCGCGCTTGTAGCCCGTCGTGTTCGCGTTCGCGATGTTTTCGGCGACCGTGCCGAGACGGTTGGACTGGGCGTTCATACCGGACACGCCCGTTCTCATGCTGCCATAGAGACTCATATCGGATCCTCATTTCCTTGTTACGGCGACACTAGGAAGCGGGCCTTGCGTGAACCTGTCTTGGTTCGGCGCCCGCTCAACCGCGTGGCGTTCAGTTCCAGTCGATGCAGTAGCCAAGGAAGCGCTTGGAATCGATCGGATCGAAGCCGAGCTTCTTGCGCAGTTTCTTGCGCAACTTGCTGATGTGGCTCTCGACGACGTTTTCTTCGACATCCTCGTCGAAGATCCCGTAGATCGCGTTGAAGATCTGCGACTTGGATACGCGGCGGCCGCGGTTTGCGACCAAATACTCGAGAATCCGCCGTTCGCGGCGCGGCAGTGCGAAGACGTCGCCGTTGATCTCGGGATCACGACCGTCGGCAAAGACGCGGATCGGACCAATGTCGGTGAAGTTGGTAATCGCCTTCAGGCGGCGGCGGATTGCGGCGACGCGGGCGAGGATTTCGCGGGGGTGAACCGGCTTGCGCACGACGTCGTCGACGCCACAATCAAAGAGCGCAAGCGTGTTTTCGAGAGAGGGGGTGTCGCTGACGGCGATGACGGGCGCCATCGACCGGTCGCGGATGGCACGAGGCAGTGCGAAGGTGGCGTCGCCCTGACCGATCAGGAAGGCCTCGACGGCATCGATATCCGAATCAGCCGCCGCGTTTACCCACTCGCCAAACTCCCTGGGGTCGAAGCCCGTCGAGGGAATTCCTTCACGCCCGAAGAGCGACGTATAGCCGTCCTTCACAAGCTCTCTTTCATCAACCACTACGATCATTCGCCCGCCTCCGAATCAGTATGGCTCCGCACTGATCGAGAGGTACGAATCGAGGGATTCATGAACAACTAGAGGAAGTTACTGGGTGGAATTAATAATTGATTAACCATGTTTCGCCGATTTGATCTATATCTAGTGGCACCCCGTTAACAGCGGCACTAAAATAATGTGGAAAAGTTAACGGACTACGACAAATCTGCTTGCCGTCACATTGTCCACGCATTGTCGCCACAATGCGGCAGCGTCTTCAAAAATACAATTATTGATTGCTCACTGACAGAACTGCGTGGCGTTCGGCGTCCACTTGCCGTAGCCCGTTGCGACAAGATTCGCGATCACCCGACAGACATATTTCTTCTGCGCCGGGTCGTTGTTCGGGCCCGCGTGATAGCGGGCGACAGCCATAGTCCAAGTCTCATGCTTGGCGTGCAGATTGGCCAGGAAGCGCGCGGCATATTCGACATTCTTGCGCGGGTCAAGCATCTCCTGCGGCGAGCTGAAATGCTCGCCATGGAAGTAATAGTTGATCTGCATGCAGCCAAGATCGATGAGCTTGGCGCCCTGCGCACGGGCATTGCCGAACTGCGTGAGAACGTCCTGTTCACTGGTGCCAAAATAGGCCTTGCCTTCGATGTTCATCGCATAGGGCTGCAGCGAGCCCTTGCGGCCAGTTTCGGTCAGCCCGACGGAATAGAGTATCCCGGCAGGGATGTCGTATTTCGCTGCGGCGTTCATGATCTCGCGTTCGCAGACGCCGGCGCTGGCCAAGGCACTACATGTAGACGTGACCAGTGCGAGAGCGCTCAGTGCCGGCAGCCGCATCGTCCGTCCCGCCATTGCCAACCCACCTTTCCGCCATCGAAGCCTGGCCGTCGTCCTGTCGCTGCTGACGTCCCTGGGCGTTGCCGTCAGCCCGCTCGCGTCCCTGCTGCCCGGCCTGGGCTTGTGCCTGAGCCTGCGAGCCTCCGCCCGTGGACGTGTCGCCGCCCGAATTGAACACGATGTTGACCTGGTCGACCGCGAAGCCCTGCGCACGCAGGGCCTTCACCATCTCGCTCTGGTCGTCGCGCAACTGCCGGAACGCTTCGCCGGTCTCCACCTTCAGCTCGACCTGCAATTCGTCGTCCTTGAGCCTCAGCGTGGCGGTGACGAGACCGAGTTCGATCGGATGGAGCTGGATCTTCAGCGTGTTCAGCGTCTTGCCTGCCTGGGTCCAGGCGCCTGGCTGGCTGAGTGCCGCGCTCGGCTGCAACGGGCTGGCGCCGACTTCGCCTGCGATCGCGTCCGCCACGGCGCTCGTGTTCGGATTCATCGAGATGCCCAGATAGCGCCGAGCCTCAAGCACCGTGACGTTCTCGACCTTGGCAGCCTGCGAACGGGTGCCGTCGAACGCCGCCTCTCCATCCTTGGAGAGGCTCATGGTTACGGCCTGTCCCTTGCCGTCGGCCCGGGCGAAGCGGAAGAGCCGATCCGCGTCGCCCTCGCCTGCCGCAGACTCGGCCTTGGCGCCGTGCTCGCCGGTCCCAGCGACATGCATGCCTGCAGCCTCGCCCGTGCCAGTCGCCGGCTGACGGCCGGCCTTGGTCGTTTCGCCGAGCGCCTGCCCGACTGCCTGGCCGCCGCCAAGCAGCGTCAACAGGTCATCCATATCCGTCTTCGATGCCGACGTCGCTTCGCTGCCCTCGCCATTGGCGGCATCGGCGTCGCCTACCGCCGTCGTCTCGCCGTTTGCCTGCACCTTTGCCAGCCGTTCCGCAAGGGCGGCAATGCGCTCTGCGAGTTCGTCCGGGACGGTCGCGTTGTTCAAACCGGCCGGATCCGCGTTCGCCTTGGCCGTCTCAGCCTTGTTCGCCGCGCGCCGCGCGCCAAGGTCGCGTTCAGTTGCTGGAAAACGGTCGTGGGGGGCGTGTTCGCCAAGTGCTTGTTCGTCGCGGCCGATGGCAATGCTGCGCGTCGCCGCACCGTGCCTGCCGGCGGTCTTGGCAATGTTGTCCTTGTCGATCAAGGCTCCAGCCTCCGCGTCGTCGCCGGCAGCGGTGTCACCGAGGCCCTTGCCGGTTCCCGCCTGATCATTCGCCTTCTGCCGTCCAGCATTTGCCACGGCGTCCTCGAAGGCGCCACCCGCCTGCTCCTTGCCGCCGGCGCGCCCATTTCCCTTGCCGGCAGGGGCCGGGGGCAGGCCGCGCAGGCTATCATCAAGAGCCCTCATTTCCCTTCTCCCTTCAGGAGAGCATCGATCTCTTCGATCTTCGACCTCCCCTTCGCCACGAACCCGTCGTGTTCGGGATCGCCGGCCGCACCGGCGTCGATTTCCGCCGCGCCTTCGGCTGCGGCCACCGGGATCGGCGTATTGCCGAAGGGGCTTAGGCCACTGCCTGTCTCCTCACCCGTTTGCGAGCCGTCGGCTTCGACCGGTCTATCGGGTTTAGACGCAAACGCTTGCGTGAGGCTTTCATCATTCGGCGGCCTGACGACCGCATCTGCGACGGCTCTTGCGGCATCTCGCAGCGCACGGTCGCGTGGCGAAAGCTCCGCATCCGGTATCGCTGCTATGCTCGCTGTCGCGGCGAACACGTCGCTGGAGGGAACGGACGCAAGGCCCGCATAGAAGCCCGCGAGCACCTTCGGCTGCATTGCGCCGTCGGCACCAAGCGCTTCTGCCCGCTCAGAAGCCTGCTTCGCCAATACCTGCTTGCCGGCAATCGCTGCGCGCCGGGCGACACGCAGATAGACCTCGCGCTGGCGCGGCGCGTCCATGAAGTCGAGAATCTCGGAGATCCGCCCCTGGGCTTCTCCGTCGAAATGCGCGACGGCAAGCTCGACGAAGACGTCGGCGAACTGGCTGGCATAGGGAGACGTCAGGTAGCGGCGCGCATAGGTCAGCGCGTAGTGAAAGCCCTTGTCCGGCGCGTCGGCCTGCACCGCAAGGAACACCGAGCGACGCAAGGCCGCCTCCTCGATGATCGTGCCGGGAGCCGTCAAACGCGCCCAGTCGTAATACTTCATCGCCGCAACCGGATCCTGCTGCGACGTCGCATTGCCAAGAATGAGATAGAGATACGGACCGATGCGGGCGTTTCGATATTCCGGGGCAGCCTTGGACAGGTTCTCGACGATCAGACCACCCTTGCCGTTCAGATACTGCCGTAGCGCTTCGGTCACGCGGGAATCGAAATTGCCGGCCACGTCATGATCCGAAAGGTACTTCAGCGTCTCGGGATTGCCGCCGCTCATCGCATAGACAAGCGCCGCATCGACGTTGCGCGGGTCGCTAAACACCGAGGCATCGGCGGCGCGCAACCGCTTGTCGATCGCCCCGAGCATGAAACGCTGCATCTCGATCGCGGAGTGATCGCCGAGCACCACGGAGTCCTGCACATATTGCAGCGACCGGATCATCTTGAAGGGTGCGAGTTCCTCGATATCGTTCGCCCTGGCGCTCCCGATTGCAAACGGGGTCGCCAGCACGCAGCAGGTCATCAGGATCGATCGCAGGCGTCTCAGCATCATGTTTAACCCGGAGCCGATTGCAGCAGGATCTCGATGCGCCGGTTGCCCGGCGCATAGGGATCAGCCGGGATCTGCAACCGCCGGTCGGCGAAGCCAGTGATCTGGCTGACGCGGTCTTCCTTCAGACCACCGCGAACGAGCATGTAATAGGCACTCTGGGCGCGTGCGGCGGAGAGCCGCCAGTTGTCATAGGTGCCGTCCTTGAACGGGCGGCCGTCGGTGTGGCCGCGGATCGCGACAGCACCCTGCCGCTCGGCGAGCAGATGGCCGATCTTTTCCATCGCCAGTACCAGTTCCTTCTGCGGCACGGCCGAACCGATGGCGAACATCTGCGCGTCCGTGCGCTCGCTGATCGTAACCATGAGACCGCCCTCGGCCGGCGTTACGACGAGGCCTTCCGCCAGCTGGCCAGCCTCACCGGCAAGCTCCTTCTTGAGCTCGGCCTGGAGTTCTTCGGCCTGTTTCTCCGCGGTCGCCTCGGCCGTGTCGGTCTTCGGCTTGTCGCCGGCGTCGCTCTCGGCCGTTTTGTCCGTGCCGTCTCCTGCCTTCGCCTGCTCCGCCTGTTTTTCATCCTCGGTCTTGTCGACCGCGGGCGCGCCACCTGCCTGCATCGCAGATGCCGCGGCGAGCGCCACGTCGCTCTTGGTCGTATTGCCCGCTTCGGTCAGTTCGACCTGTTTGGTCCAGAAATCCGGATCGAACGGATCGCGATAGGCTTCGCCGCCGTCGGCGCCGGTTGCCGGACCGGACTGAGCCGCTCCGCCCTCACCCTTCACGCTGATGTTGGCCTGCTGGCCGACTTCGCGGGCGATTTCGGAGAGCACCGAATAGGGGTTCTCGAAGAAGTCTGCGTCGGAATACTTCGTTTCTTCGCCCGAGGTCGCCGTCAACTGGTCGCCGGTCTTGGCCGACCCACCGGACTTTTCCTGCTCGCCATCGACCTTGGAGCGCTGCTGCGTCTCCTCGCCCTGCGCATCCTTCGCCGGATCCTTCAAGCCGCGTTCGGCAGGCTTCTGGTCGGTCAATTGCACCGGATTGAAATAGGAGGCGATCGCCGCCTTCGTTTCCTCGTTGGCAGCGTTGATCAGCCACATGACGAGGAAGAAGGCCATCATTGCCGTCATGAAGTCGGCATAGGCGATCTTCCACGAGCCGCCGTGATGCCCGTCATGGCCACCGTTGTGGCGCTTGACGATAATGATCTCATGTTTGCCGTTGTGATGGTTTTCGTCGCTCATGCGAGAACTTTCCGGACGGTATCGGCCCAGGCGGCCATGCGTGTCACCAGGATCGCACCGTCCATTTCGACAGCGAGATCGATGTCGTCGGTTTCGACGTGGCGGAACAAAGGCATGTCCTCCCCGAGCTGGCGCTTCAGCGCCTCGAAGAGTTGGGTTGGGCCCTTGACGACGAGGGTGCAACCTTCGCCGGCCACCAGGCCCTGCTTAATCATCTGCGCCATATCGGCGACGGCGCGCTGCAGGAGGGCATCCTCCATGACCGGCGCAAGAACCCGAGCGGTCTGGTCTCCGAGCGCGGCCACCAGACTGTCGGCCATGTCGGCAAAACGCTCTGCCAGGCGGTTGGCGGTCTCTGCTTCGAGGCGTTGGGTCAAGGCCGCGAGCTCGGCCGCATGGGCCGCCTGCAGGTCGGCAATCTGGCGCTCGTGTTCGAAGACGAGCTCGGCCGTCGCCTCGGCGCGGCCTTCTGCGAAGGCGCGTCGGCGCTCCGCGTCGATGTCAATCTCTGGCATGGCTGGCCTCGCGCCGAGGCGGTCGCCATCGGCATAGTCGCTGTCCAGATCGGGGAAATATTTTTGGGGCATCAGCGACAGCTCGACTTTCGGCGCGCTGAAATCCTTGAGGTAGCGGGAGAGCATCGCACTCATGACCGGTCACTCGCGGCGGCGCAGCGATGCGGCAATCCCCGTCTGATCACGAGACGGCACCCTCTGGCGCGGATTTCCATGGCTCCTGGCACTGCTGACATGTCTCCCACGGGTCCAGCCGCGGATGCGAAGAACCCAACATTCTTGACGTACATCGGCGATGTTCGGGCTAGTCGTTCCCGGAGCGATCCGATGCAGGCGGCGGCCAAGATTCATTTTGGCCGGCAGTCATGCGACAGGACTGCGAGAGAAGGCTATTCGGTCAAACTTGTGCGAAAATGAATGTGTTGGACCGCGCCAGGGCAATTAGCGCGGTCCAACCGTTTCCACCGGGTGCCGTGACCGACGACGTGGCAGAACTCAAACTTTGCCGCCCCCATTCCGGGAAAGCGGAAGCGTTTTGGCGGATCCGCCGGGCGCAGCCGGCCACTCTCCGCCGATGCGCCTTACTGTTGGAACAGGCGCAGGATGTTCTCGGAGTTCGTATTGGCGATCGAGAGCGCCTGGATGCCGAGCTGCTGTTGCGTCTGCAGTGCCTTGAGGCGCGTCGATTCCTCGTTCATGTCGGCATCGACCAGGCGACCGACTCCCTTGTCGATCGTATCCATCAGGTTGGCGATGAAACTTTCCTGCATGTCGATGCGCTTGGTGATGGCGCCGAGCGTGGAGCCGGCATCGGTCAACTGGCCGAGGATGTGGTCGACGACGCGGATCATGTCGTCCATCTGGGCGTCGGTGGTCGCTGCCGTCAGCTTGACTTCCGACGAGGTCGCATTCGGGGTGGTCACCGGTGCGCCGATCAGGTGGAAAAGCTTGGCCGATGTGCCGACCGGCGACGTGAGCAGCGAGGCGTCGTAGCTTCTGGTCAGGAGGCCACGGCTCGCGTTGGCCGTATCGATCAGCATGGATTGCGCCGTGTCGAAGTCGAGCGTGGTGACCGACACGTTGCCGTTGGCATCGCGGTTGAACGAGGCAACGATCGACTTGGTGCCGACGGAAGCCGCATTCGCGTTATAGAGCCAGTTTTCGCTGGAGAAGGATGCGGACTGCGCGGCAGCCAGGAGCTGGTTCTTGAGTTCGGTGATTTCCTTGTCGATCTTCAGCTTGTCGACGCCCGGCTCGCGCGCGGCAACCAGCTTGCGCTTGATCTCGCTGACGACGTCTATCGACGAATTCATCGCCGCATAGGCCGTGTCGATCTTGGCTGCACCGAGGCCGAGTGCGTCTTCGACGGTCGACAGCGCGGCATTGTCGGAGCGCATGGTGGTCGCGATCGACCAGTAGGCGGCATTATCCGCAGCGGTCTGCACGCGGTAGCCGGAGGAAATCCGATCCTGGACCTCGGCCATGTCGGTATTGATGGAACGCAAGGTCTGAAGCGCCGCCATGGCGGCGGTATTGGTCATAATGCTGGTCATTGGTCACCTGCCCGGAATGAATTTCTGAAGACATTCCGGAGTGCAGAACCGGCAGCGATGGGACTGGCATCATGCGAATCGCCCCTGTTTTGCCCTGGAGGCGACCCTTCGCTCTTAACCAACATGTAACGATTGCATGGTTAACAAATGGTTAACGCCGTTAGTAAGTCGGTAACAAAGGTGAACAAAAATAAGGGAATATGGATGAAAGGTTAAAGGCGGATCGCGCACGCTGCCAACGCGCCTGGGAAAATTTGAAGCGCAAAACGAAAAAGACCGCACGACCCCGTTGGGCGTGCGGTCTTTCTGCTGTGTGCGAAAGAGGGGCGAAAAGTCGCCCGTCTTGCCTGTCGTTCGCTTAGCGGAACAGCGACAGGATGTTCTGCGAGTTGGTGTTGGCGATCGTGAGCGCCTGGATACCGAGCTGCTGCTGCGTCTGCAGAGCCTTCAGGCGGGTCGACTCTTCGTTCATGTCAGCGTCGACGAGGCGGCCAACGCCCTTCTCGATCGAGTCCGAGAGGTCGCGGACGAAGTTCTGCTGCAGTTCAACGCGGCTGTTGAGCGCACCGAGATCGGCAGCAGCGTCGGTCATCTGCAGAAGCGTTGCGTCAACGCCCGAGATGGCTTCTGCCAGAGCGCCCATCGTCATGTTGGTGATGTCGAGCGACAGCACGCTGTAGCCGGTCGTAACCGTCGCACCGTTGGTCGCCAGCTTGTATTCCATGTAGCTGGAGAGCAGGCCGGTGCCGCCGGTCGTAACGTTAGCGCCGGTGGCGTCGACCTGGATCAGCGAGCTCTTGTTCGTGTCGAACTGGAGCGTCGTCAGGCTGACGTTGCCCTGGGCGTCGCGGTTGAACGAACCGACGATCGACTTGGTGGCAGCCGTGTTGTTGGCGTCGTTGTAGACCCAGTTTTCGCCGGAGAACGAAGCTGACTTGGCAATGCTCACTAGCTGGCTCTGCAGCTCCTTGATTTCCTTCTGGATCTTGCTCTTGTCGACGCCCGGCTCGCTGGCGGCAACCAGCTTTTTCTTGATCTCGTCGACGACGTCCTTGGAGTTTTCCATGGCCGTGTAGGCAACGTCGGTCTTGGCAGCGCCGAGGCCAAGAGCGTCTTCAACGGTCGAGAGTGCCTTGTTGTCCGAACGCATGGTGGTTGCGATCGACCAGTAAGCGGCGTTGTCGGCAGCGCTACCGACGCGCAGGCCCGATGAGATGCGGTCCTGGGTGGTTTCCATCGAGGAATTGATCGAACGCAGGGTCTGAAGAGCCGACATTGCGGCGGTGTTCGTCATGATGCTGGTCATTGGCTGAGTGCCCCTTGTTGGCTGATTTGGAATGAAAAGGGACATTCCGGGATTACCGGGAAGCAGCGGTCAGCCTCATGCCTGTTAATGTTGATTAACCCGCCGTTTCGTTGGCCACAGAAAACACCATCGTGGTTAACAAATGCTGAAGCTCAGTCGATAATTTCGGCACGCGTGGCTGAAATAGACCAACAAAAAACCGCGCCTCTTGCGAAGCGCGGTTTCGATTTTCTGCAGTCGGGCGCGAGCCGGGACCCGCGCCGCCTGGCGCCCGATTAACGGAACAGCGACAGGATGTTCTGCGAGTTCGAGTTGGCGATCGTGAGCGCCTGGATACCGAGCTGCTGCTGCGTCTGCAGAGCCTTCAGGCGGGTCGACTCTTCGTTCATGTCAGCGTCGACAAGCTTGCCGATGCCCTTCTCGATCGAGTCCGAGAGGTCCTGAACGAAGTTCTTCTGCAGTTCAACGCGGCTGTTGAGCGCACCGAGATCGGCAGCAGCGTCGGTCATCTGCAGGAGCGTCGCATCAACGCCCGAGATGGCTTCGGCCAGAGCGCCCACCGTCATGTTGGTGATGTCGAGCGACAGCACGCTGTAGCCGGTCGTAACCGTCGCACCGTTGGTCGCCAGCTTGTATTCCATGTAGCTGGAGAGCAGGCCGGTGCCGCCGGTCGTGACGTTAGCGCCGGTAGCGTCGACCTGGATCAGCGAGCTCTTGTTCGTATCGAACTGGAGCGTCGTCAGGCTGACATTGCCCTGGGCGTCGCGGTTGAACGAACCGACGATCGACTTGGTGGCAGCCGTGTTGTTGGCGTCGTTGTAGACCCAGTTTTCGCCGGAGAACGAAGCCGACTTGGAAATGCTGATGAGCTGGTTCTGCAGCTCCTTGATTTCCTTCTGGATCTTGCTCTTGTCAACACCCGGCTCGCTGGCGGCAACCAGCTTCTTCTTGATCTCGTCGACGACGTCCTTGGAGTTTTCCATGGCGGTGTAGGCAACGTCGGTCTTGGCAGCGCCGAGGCCGAGGGCGTCCTGAACCGTGCCGAGAGCCTTGTTGTCCGAACGCATGGTGGTCGCGATCGACCAGTAAGCGGCGTTGTCGGCAGCGGAACCGACGCGCAGGCCCGACGAGATGCGGTCCTGGGTGGTTTCCATATCCGAATTGATCGAACGCAGAGTGGAGAGAGCCGCCATTGCGGCGGTGTTCGTCATGATGCTGGTCATTGGCTGAGTGCCCCTTGTTGGCAATACTCGTGAAAAAGGGACATTCCGGGAGCTACCGGGAAGCAGCGGTCAGCCTCATGCCTGTTAACCGGTTGTTGTTGTTGGTTAACCCGCTCCTTCGATGGACACAGCAAACACCATCGTGGTTAACGGCAACCTAAGACGCCGCGATTATTTTTCGAAACGCTCCAACATCCGATTTGGCACAACAAAAAACCGCGCCTCTTGCGAAGCGCGGTTTCGATTTTCTGCAGTCGGGCGCGGGCCGGGACCCGCGCCGCCTGGCGCCCGATTAACGGAACAGCGACAGGATGTTCTGCGAGTTCGAGTTGGCGATCGAGAGCGCCTGGATACCGAGCTGCTGCTGCGTCTGCAGAGCCTTCAGGCGGGTCGACTCTTCGTTCATGTCAGCGTCGACGAGCTTGCCGATGCCCTTCTCGATCGAGTCCGAGAGGTCCTGAACGAAGTTCTTCTGCAGCTCGACGCGGCTGTTGAGCGCACCGAGGTCGGAAGCGGCGTCGGTCATCTGCAGCAGCGTTGCGTCAACGCCCGAGATGGCTTCTGCCAGAGCACCGGTGGTCATGTTGGTGATGTCCATCGACAGCACGCTGTAGCCGGTCGTGACCGTCGAACCGTTGGTCGCCAGCTTGTATTCCATGTAGCTGGAGAGCAGGCCGGTGCCGCCGGTCGTAACGTTAGCGCCGGTGGCGTCGACCTGGATCAGCGAGCTCTTGTTCGTGTCGAACTGGAGCGTCGTCAGGCTGACGTTGCCCTGGGCGTCGCGGTTGAACGAACCGACGATCGACTTGGTGGCAGCCGTGTTGTTGGCGTCGTTGTAGACCCAGTTTTCGCCGGAGAACGAAGCTGACTTGGCAATGCTCACTAGCTGGCTCTGCAGCTCCTTGATTTCCTTCTGGATCTTGCTCTTGTCGACGCCCGGCTCGCTGGCGGCAACCAGCTTTTTCTTGATCTCGTCGACGACGTCCTTGGAGTTTTCCATGGCCGTGTAGGCAACGTCGGTCTTGGCAGCGCCGAGGCCAAGAGCGTCTTCAACGGTCGAGAGTGCCTTGTTGTCCGAACGCATGGTGGTTGCGATCGACCAGTAAGCGGCGTTGTCGGCAGCGCTACCGACGCGCAGGCCCGATGAGATGCGGTCCTGGGTGGTTTCCATCGAGGAATTGATCGAACGCAGGGTCTGAAGAGCCGACATTGCGGCGGTGTTCGTCATGATGCTGGTCATTGGCTGAGTGCCCCTTGTTGGCTGATTTGGAATGAAAAGGGACATTCCGGGATTACCGGGAAGCAGCGGTCAGCCTCATGCCTGTTAATGTTGATTAACCCGCCGTTTCGTTGGCCACAGAAAACACCATCGTGGTTAACAAATGCTGAAGCTCAGTCGATAATTTCGGCACGCGTGGCTGAAATAGACCAACAAAAAACCGCGCCTCTTGCGAAGCGCGGTTTCGATTTTCTGCAGTCGGGCGCGAGCCGGGACCCGCGCCGCCTGGCGCCCGATTAACGGAACAGCGACAGGATGTTCTGCGAGTTCGAGTTGGCGATCGTGAGCGCCTGGATACCGAGCTGCTGCTGCGTCTGCAGAGCCTTCAGGCGGGTCGACTCTTCGTTCATGTCAGCGTCGACAAGCTTGCCGATGCCCTTCTCGATCGAGTCCGAGAGGTCCTGAACGAAGTTCTTCTGCAGTTCAACGCGGCTGTTGAGCGCACCGAGATCGGCAGCAGCGTCGGTCATCTGCAGGAGCGTCGCATCAACGCCCGAGATGGCTTCGGCCAGAGCGCCCACCGTCATGTTGGTGATGTCGAGCGACAGCACGCTGTAGCCGGTCGTAACCGTCGCACCGTTGGTCGCCAGCTTGTATTCCATGTAGCTGGAGAGCAGGCCGGTGCCGCCGGTCGTGACGTTAGCGCCGGTAGCGTCGACCTGGATCAGCGAGCTCTTGTTCGTATCGAACTGGAGCGTCGTCAGGCTGACATTGCCCTGGGCGTCGCGGTTGAACGAACCGACGATCGACTTGGTGGCAGCCGTGTTGTTGGCGTCGTTGTAGACCCAGTTTTCGCCGGAGAACGAAGCCGACTTGGAAATGCTGATGAGCTGGTTCTGCAGCTCCTTGATTTCCTTCTGGATCTTGCTCTTGTCAACACCCGGCTCGCTGGCGGCAACCAGCTTCTTCTTGATCTCGTCGACGACGTCCTTGGAGTTTTCCATGGCGGTGTAGGCAACGTCGGTCTTGGCAGCGCCGAGGCCGAGGGCGTCCTGAACCGTGCCGAGAGCCTTGTTGTCCGAACGCATGGTGGTCGCGATCGACCAGTAAGCGGCGTTGTCGGCAGCGGAACCGACGCGCAGGCCCGACGAGATGCGGTCCTGGGTGGTTTCCATATCCGAATTGATCGAACGCAGGGTAGCGAGAGCGCCCATTGCGGCGGAATTGGTCATGATGCTCGTCATTAGAGTGTCCCTTTATTACTTAAGACGATTGGGGGACATACCGGACTGTTTACACTACCGGTGATGATGGATCGGCTTCATGCCTCTCGGTTCCAACGACTTTCTCGGAAGAAACCAAACCCGTCATGTGAGGCCGAATATCGAGCCCAATGCTTGCGAATTCCTTAAATGCCGAAGCGGCCTCAACGAGAGATAATTTATACTTAACAACGCCTTAAGTGGACGGTCCGGGTCGCCAAACGCGCCGTTCGAATGGCCCCTTGCGAGACAGGACCAGGCTTTGATCGGGGTTGACGCGTCATGCCTGAGGCAAGCTCCCATTACTACGATGGCCACGAGACCTGCTTTGCGACATCGAGGTGCCAAGCCTTTGATGCCGGCAGCCCAGACGACGGAGCTATCAGTGAACGCCCAAGCCATTTTCTCGACCGCTTCCCGGCAATATCAGAAAGGCCAGTACACGGACGCGCTCGACCAGCTAAACATCCTGATGAATATCAATCGGGATACGAAGACCTTTGTGCTGCTCGCCAAGGTTCTGCTGAAGCTCGGCTTCAAGCCCGAGGCAGCACGCGCCTACCAGCTCGCTGGAGAGGCCGGCGGTTCGCGGTCGCAGGACTATCTGACCGAGGCGATGAAACTCTATTTCGTCAATGGACACGAGGACGAAGCTCTGGCCATCGGCCTCCCGCTGCTGGAGAAAGCCAAGACGGATCCGGAGATCGCATTCATCATTGCTTCGATCTTCCTCAAGCGCGACCAGAAGGAAATCCTCGGCCTGTTCAAGGCACCGCTGTCGACCAGCGCCAATCGCCATCATCAATCGCTGGCATTCAAACTTTTGACAGCCGATGTCAACGATGCGCTAGACCGTGAGGCCGTCGCAAATCTCTTCAAGACGCACCCCAAGAACACGACATTGCGCTCCGCCTATCTCGTCTATGCCCGCGAGGCAAACGACTTTGCCGAAGTCGAGAAACACAGCCGCGACATCGACCGAGCGCTGAGGCTCGGCGAGGCGGATATCCTCGCCGCCGAGGCGCCCTATTACCATATCACCTGGTGCGGCGACGAACGGCTGAACCGGATTGCCGGCGCGCAGCACCGTCCCTTCCCTGCCGGACTGACGGAAGCCCGCCGCGCCATGCCACATGCCTGGAACGACCGCATCCGTATCGGCTATGTCTCTTCCGACTTCTGGCACGACCACGCGACCATGAAGCTGCTCGCAGCCGTGCTCACGGCGCACGATCGCTCGCGTTTCGATATCACTCTCTTCTGCCACACATCGCCCAACAACGTCGTGCGCGACGACGGGTCCCGCGAAAAGTGGGGCAAGATCATTTCCATCAACGACCTCAGCGACGACCAAGCGGCGGAGGTCATCCGTTCCGAGAACATCGACATTCTTGTCGACCTGAAAGGACACACGCTCGAGAGCCGGGTGAACATCTTCAACCGGCAGACCGCTCCGGTCCAGGTGAGCTGGCTCGGCTTTCCCGGGACGACGGTCAATGTCGACCTCGACTACATCATCGGCGACCCCCATGTCCTGCCGGATGGCAGCGAACCGCACTACTACGAGAAATACTGCCGGCTTCCCGACACCTATCAGCCGAACGACCCTCTCAACCGCCCGCTGCCGCAGCCATTGTCGCGTCGCCAACTCGGCCTTCCCGAGGAAGTATTCGTCTTCGCGTCGTTCAACGCCAACCGCAAGATCTCGTTGCAGACCATCAACCTCTGGATCGAGATCCTCCAGCAGACCCCGGACAGCGTGCTCTGGCTGATGTGCAGCCGCCCGGACGCGCGAGCGAACATCATCGCAAAGTTCAAGAATGCCGGCCTCGACACCAAGCGCATCATCGTCTGCCCCAAGGTCCTCTATCAAGACCACATCAGCCGTATCCCGGTCGCCGACATCGGCCTCGACACCTATCCCTATAACGGCCACACGACGACCTCGGAACAGCTCTGGGCCGGCCTTCCGGTGCTGACCTTCAAAGGCACCAACTTCGCCTCACGCGTGAGCGAGAGCCTGCTCAACGCCATTGGCGTGCCGGAACTCGTAGCCGCCGGGCCGGAGGACTATGTTCGCGAGGCGGTCGCGCTCTACAACAATCGAGACAGGATCGCCGACTATCGAAAGACCCTCGAGGAGAACCGGTTCCGCATGCCGTTGTTCGACGCCGAACGCTTCTGCCGCCACCTGGAACAGGGCTACGAAATGATGGCTGACCGTGCGAAGAGAGGTCTGGCGCCGGATCATATCGACGTTCCGGCGCTACCGGCGCGGACTGGCTCGTTCGAGCGCTGAGCGATCCGACACTCGACCCCAAACGACGAAAGGCAGCGCCGAGGCGCTGCCTTTTTTGTTTGCGCCTTTCGAAGCGCCCAAACCTTTGACGACGGGTATCTAGCTGAAGGAGCGCACGAGGCTGCCGACGAGCAGATTCCAGCCGTCGATCAGCACGAAGAACAGGATCTTGAAGGGCAGCGAGATGGCCGTCGGCGGCAGCATCATCATGCCCATGGCCATGGTGATGGTGGCAACGATCAGGTCGATCACCAGGAATGGCAGCATGATCAGGAAGCCGATTTCGAAGCCGCGGCGAATTTCGGAGATCATGAAGGCCGGCACGACGGCGCGCAGATCCACCTTGTCGTCCACGACCACCGTCTGGCCCTTTTCCTTGGCAATATCAATGAAGAGCTGCAGGTCCTTGTCACGGGTGTTGGCGAGCATGAATTCGCGGAACGGCTCGCTGATCCGCGGGATCGCCTCGGCCTCGGTGATCTGGTTCTTCATGAGCGGATCGATGCCGTCGCGCCATGCGCGGTCGAAGGTCGGCCCCATGACATAGAAGGTCATGAACAGGGCCAGCGACACCATGATCATGTTCGACGGCGTGGTCGCCAGGCCCATGCCGGTGCGCAGGATCGCAAAGGCGATCACGAAGCGCGGAAAGCTGGTGACCATGATCAGGATGCCCGGGGCCACCGACAGAACGGTCAGAAGACCGAAAGTGCGGATGATCCACGAGGCGGCCGACCCGTCGATAGGTGTATTCAGGATATCAGAGGGAAAACTCTGGGCGCCGGCAATACCGGACATCGCCATCATGGCGACTATGAAGGCGACAAGCCGGACCATTTATCGAATCATTGGATGACGAAGGTTCTGAACATCACATTGGTTACGCGCCCATCGGAGCGCAGGTCAACCCGCTCTTGAATGTCATCCCGGAGATATTGAAAGCCGCGCGGCCCCTGAATCTGCTGCAGCGAGACCGTCTTCAGATAGGCGGCGATATCCTGGTGGATCTGTTCCGCCAGTTTGGGATCGGGCGCGCCGTCGAACTGCAGCGCCACCTCGAGCCGTATCCAGTTCTCCGAAGGATAGGCAAGGTTGGTGGTGATCGGCTCCAGCTGAACGACACCGTTCGCTTCGGTCGCGAGCTTCGGCAGGCCCTCTTCGCCCGTGGCGTTGGCGGCCGGTTCCTTGGTCGCGTCGACCTGCTCCTTCGGCGGAGGCGGCGCGAGCAGGCCGCCGACCAGCCAGCCGCCGCCGCCGGCAACGAGCGTCAGCACGGCGACGATCGCGATGGTCATCACCTTTGACGGCGACTTCGGCGCGGTGGCGGTATCCAATTCTTCCATCTTGCCGTTCCCTGCCGATCAGATCGGCGAAAATAGGTCCATGAACTGCTGGCCGTAGGGCGGCTGCTGCACCTCGGTCAAGCGACCGCGGCCGCCATAGGAGATGCGTGCCTCGGCGATGCGGTCGTAGTTGATGACGTTCTCGGCATCGACATCCCGCGGCCGCACGATGCCGGCAACGTTGAGGATGCGCAGTTCGTGATTGACGCGCACTTCCTGCGAACCGCTGATCAAGAGGTTGCCGTTTTCGAGAACTCCGGTCACGACTGCGGCGACGAGCACCCTCAGCTTTTCCGAACGCTCGGTCGTGCCGTCGCCCTCGGTCTTGGTATTCGACCCATATTTCAGGTCACCCTCCCAGCCGAAATCGCTGGCCTCCGACTTGCCGTTGGCACCGACGTTGAAGCCACTTGTGTTCTTGCGGCTGCGATCCGTCTTGTTGTCGAAGGTAGCGCCTTCATTGATCTTGATGTCGACCGTGAGGATGTCGCCGACATTGATCGCGCGCGCGTCCTTGAACAGGGCGGCCTGCTGGTCGTTCCAGAGCGAGTAGCCACTTACCACCTGGCGCGGCTGCTTCGGATACATGGCAAGCTGCGGCGTCTGGGAATATTGCAGACCGCTGCCGATCGGGCTCATCGAAGGCGCCCGACCAATCTCGTTGAACGCCTGGTTCTGACACCCGGCAAGGAGACCCGCCGTCAGCACGGCCGTTAGACGCATTTTCATGATGGTTCCTTCGAGGTGTTCGGGTCGCTGGCGCTCGAGATGATGTTGGTAAGGGTCGCCGCTTTTTCGTCCGTCATTTCGCTGAGGATCAGCGACGACTGTCGTGGCGGCAGCTGCATGACGATCGCGGCCGCGATCTCCGGATTGACCATTTCCAGCTTGCCGGCAGCCGCATCCGGCTTCATCGTCTTGTAGATGTCGACAAGACCGAGCTGGGCCTGTTTCAGGAAATCATTGCGGCGTTTCAGCCAATCCTCGTATTCGTCGCGCCGCTTCTCCAACGTCGCGATGCGTTCGTCGATGCTTGCCTGCAAGGTCTCGAGGTCCTTGCGCTGCAGCACGTAGCGCTGGTCGCGGGCGGCGTCGGCAATGTTGGTGCAGAACTGTTGAATCTCATTCTGCGTCGCGTCGGCTGCCGGAGGCGCGGTAACGTCCTGAGCGAAGGCACCGGGCATCGTCAGCATCGAAGCGGCGGCCGCGCCGACGAGCAACAGATTGCGGACCTTGCCGAAGGATGGGTTCATGTTCGCCGTCATTGCAGCACTAGCTCCGCCTGAAGGGCCCCGGCCGTTTTGATGCTTTGCAGGATCGCAATGATGCCGTCCGGCTTGACACCGATGTTGTTAAGACCGGCGACGAGCGAGCGAAGGCTCGATCCGTTGAGGATCGCCACCGTGCCGCCATCGGACTGCGCGTTGATGGTGGTGTTCGGTTCCACCTCCGTTCGTCCACGCGAGAATGGCAGCGGCTGAACCACCGTCGGCGTCTCGCTGACCTCGACGGTCAGGGTGCCGTAGCTCACCGCCACCTCGTTGATGCGAACGTCCTGGCCAATCACGATCGTGCCGGTGCGTTCGTTGATGACGACGCGGGCCGGGACGTCCGTCTCGATCACGATGTTCTCGATATCGGCCATCAGCCGAGCGAGATCGGCCATCTTCGGCTTTTCGACGAGCACGGATTGAGAATCGCGTGCCTCGGCAATGCGACCGCCATATTGCTGGGCGGCATATTTGTTGATCGCCGCAGCCATGCCGACAGCCGTCGAGAAGTCCGGGTTGCGCAGTTGCAGAACGAGGTTGAAGCCATCCTTGAACTTGGACGGCAGCTCGCGCTCGATGATTGCGCCATTGGGCACGCGCCCGGCCGTCGTCACACCCTGGTTGAGGGTTGCCGCATCGCCCTGCGCGGCAAAGCCCGTCACGACGACGGACCCTTGCGCGACTGCATAGATCTGGCCGTCCGCGCCGGAGAGCGAGGTCATCACCAGGGTGCCGCCGCGAAGCGAGGTGGAGTCGCCGAGCGAACCGACGGTCACATCGACGCGGCTGCCGGGGCTTGCGAACGGCGGCAGCGTCGCCGTCACCAGAACGGCCGCAACGTTGCGCGTGCGGGAATCGCCGCCCTGGGTGGAGATGCCGAGGTTCTGCAGCATCGCCCGGACCGACTGGTCGGTGAAGGGCGAGGCACGCAGGCTGTCGCCGGTTCCCTGAAGGCCGACGACGAGGCCATAGCCGATGAGCTGGTTGTCGCGTCCCGCCTGGAGCGAGGCGACGTCCTTGATCCTGGACGCGCCGAAGGCCGGCGTCAGCGCCGTCGAGATCGCGACGGCCAGCGTCAGGAACCATTTGCAGGCAAGCATTTTCATTTCGCCACCACATGGACAGTGCCGTCGGCCATTACCGTTCCGGAAACGATGATGCCGGTATCGATGTTGCGCGCCCGGATCAGTTCGCCGACGGCGGCATCCTGGAGCGGTGATCCGGCGGCGCTGATGGTCAGGCCGCCATTGCTGAAGACGAGGCGCACGGTGGAGCCGCGCTCGACGGCATACTGCTCGCGCAGTGCGTTTGCGAGGATCACCCGACCGGGCAGAAGCGTACGCTTGGTGACCTTGCCGTCGATTTCGTTGAGGGTCCTGATGTAGCCGTCCGCGAGATCGGGGTTGGTAACGTCGACAACCTCGACGCGGCTGCGGTCGATCGTTTCGCCCGGATAGATCGTCCGGGTCGGGATCACCGCGGTCGGCCGCTCCGCGAGGCTCGCCGAAGGCAACAGGAAAGTGGCGGCAAGCAAGGCGCCAGCCGCCAGACGAAGCGCCTTGGATGCACTGTCGCCCTTCGATACCTTGATGTCTGCGGATCGGCGAAACATCATGTTTGCCCCCTCTTTCGTTACCTGAGGTTCTTGCTCACCGTGGCCGCCATTTCATCGGCCGCCTGGATGATCTTGGAGTTCATCTCGTAGGCGCGCTGGGCCGAGATCAGGTCGGTGATTTCCTTCACCGGATCGACGTTGGACGCCTCGAGATACTTCTGCTTGATCTGCGCGAAGCCCGGGTCGGCCGGTGTGCCGACGATCGCGTCGCCGGAAGCCGGGGTCTGCTTGAAGAGGTTGTCACCCTGCGGCTCGAGACCGGCCTCGTTGACGAAGTTGGCGATCGTCAGCTGACCGATTTCCTGCATCGCGGGATCGTTGCCGATGCGCACCATCACCTGGCCGGAGCTGGTGAAGGCGATTTCCGTCGCATCCTGCGGAACCGTGATGCCGGGGACGACCGTGTAACCGTCAATGGTCACGAGCTGGCCCTGGGCATTCTTGTTGAAGGCGCCCGAGCGCGTATAAACCGTCTCGCCATCCGGCGTTTCGACCTGGAACCAGCCGCGGCCCATCAGCGCCAGGTCATAGTCGTTGCCGGTGTTGACCATGCTGCCCTGGATATGCAGGTTGCGCACGGCAGCCGTCTGGACGCCGAGACCGATGATCGCGCCTTCCGGTACGATGGCCTGGTTGGAGCGGTTCGGCACGCCCTGGGCGCGCTCGGTCTGATAAAGCAGATCGGAGAATTCTGCGCGGGCGCGCTTGTAACCGGTCGTATTGATGTTCGCGATGTTGTTCGCGATCACTTCGAGGTTCAGCTGCTGGGCGTTCATGCCGGTTGCGGCAATGGAAAGGGCCTTCATGTCTCGTTCCTTCAGATCTGCATGCGCGCGATTTCGAGGTAGGCGGTGACCACCTTGTCGCGGATGGCGAGTGCTGTCTGGAGCGACTGTTCGGCGTTCATGACAGCATCGACAACTTCACGGGTGTTTGCCTGACCGCGGATGCCGTCGAGCGATGCGCCCTCGGCCTTTTTCATCGCGTTGATTGTGTCGGTCGCCATATCCCCGAGGACCGAGGCGAAGCTTTGCCCCTGCGGCACGCCCGGCGTGGCGGCCGGCATGCCGAAGATCGACGACGAGGAGGATGTGGAACGGGTACCGTCGGTCTCTTTGGTGACCGAGAACGCGCCGAGGGATTTGACTGCATCGATCATTATTGCGAGGCTCTCAACAGGTCGATTGTCTGGGAAATCAGATCGCGGGACTGCTTGATGGTCTGGAGATTGGCCTCGTAAGCGCGGTTGGCTTCGCGCATGTCGGCCATCTCAACCAGGATGTTCACGTTCGGCATCTTGACCATGCCCTTCTCGTCGGCCGCCGGATTGCCCGGATCGAACTCGATGTTGTAGTCCGAATCATCCGTGCCTTGCCGTTCGATCTCGACAAGCGAGGCGCCGCTTGCCCGGTCGACTTCGGCAGCAAAGCTGATGGTCTTGCGGCGGTAGGGTTCCGAACCCGGCGTGTCGCCGGTCGAGCGGGCGTTGGCGATGTTTTCGGAGACGATACGCAGACGGGTCGATTCCGCCTGGAGGCCGGAAGCCGATACCTTGAGGGCTGAGGTCAATGGATCCATGGTTCTTACTTCCGTACCGTCATCAGCATCATGCGGTGAAACGCCTTCACAAGCCCGGCGCTGAGCTCGTAGTCGCGCTTGATCTCGCCGGTCTTCATCATTTCCTGCTCGATCGCGACGCTATTGCCGGACTGCTGGATCTGCACACCGTCGACCATGCCGACTTCGGCAACCTGCGAGGCTTCGAGGCCTTCGGTAAAATGCGCCTTGTGGGTCGCGGCCATCTGCATGCCGGTATCCTGCAGCACGCTTTCGAACGGCTTGACGTCCTTCGCCTTGTAATGCGGCGTGTTCGCATTGGCGATGTTGCCGGCCACCACGTTCTGGCGAACGGTCAGCCACTGGGCCTGCCGGGACGCGAGTTCGAAAAGCTGAATCGGTTGCATCAAAAGCTCCATGCTTGGTGATGCGAACCTAGGCCGGTAATCTTGCGTGGGACTTTCGTCGGAGGTCGCTGCGGTCCGGACGCTTGCATTCCGCTTCGGGCGAACAGCAGCGCGCCGCGCATCCGAAGCGATACGCGACCATCAACTCTGACGATGGGCTGCTAAATCAGTTGGCCTGGTAGACTTCGCCTGACGAGGTGATCATCACCCAGTGGCCGTCTCGCTGCTCGAGCGTGGCAAGCCGGGTGTTGTCAGGCAGGACGGAGCCGATGCGCACGATATACATGCCGCTCGCATCCTCGATCAGCGCCCGGCCATTGGCGACATGCATCAGCTTGAAGCCGGACTTGCCCGGAAAGGGCTGTGACAGCCCCTCTTCCGCAGCCGACCCTTCGGGACCCGGACCGCCGGCGATGCCGGGCACGGTCGCCGTCGTCAGCTGGTCGATCGCCGCCATGGTCTCGCCGTCCGCGTCGGGCATTGCCAGCGGCGAAACCGAGACGACGTTGCGGGCGGCGCGCTCCGGCAGATCGCGGGTGGAACCCTGCCAGAGCGGCGGCATGGTGAACTTGTCCTGGTGGAAGAAGGCGTACCAGGGAAAGAAAGTCGCAAAGGCGGCAAGCGCGACGCCGGTCGCGGCCAGGAACTTGTCGGTCATCGGCATGCGGCTGCTTCGCTTGCGCTGATGAACCATTTCGTCCGCATCGTAATCGGTCACCGCCATCACCTCGCTCTCGCGCCCGGTTGATTGCCCATCGCCGCCGCCTTCAATGCATTGGCGAGATCGGCAAAGGCGTCCTGCGCCGGGCGCTCACCGGCGGTCTGCGTCAGCACGTCGTAGATAACCGGCACCTGCTTGATCGCCATGTCGAGGTCGGGATCGCCACCGGGGCGGTAACCGCCGATCAGGCGAAGATCGCGGGTTTCCTCGAACCGGTGGATCAGCGCCTTCAACCGCGACACCAGCTTTTCCTGGTCGGGAGTCCAGGCCTTGCGCGCCAGGCGCGAGATGGAGGCGAGCGGATTGATCGGCGGATAGCGCCCCTCTTCCGCAAGACTGCGTTCGAGCACGATGTGACCGTCGAGGATGCCACGCGTCGAATCGGCGACCGGGTCGTTGTGGTTGTCACCGTCGACAAGGATGGAGATGATCGCCGTGATCGTGCCTGAGCCTTCGGTACCGGGACCGGCGCGCTCCAGCAGCCGCGGCAGCTCGGTGAAAACGGAGGCCGGGTAACCGCGGGCAATCGGCGGCTCGCCGGAAGCCGTCGCCACTTCGCGGATCGCGTGTGCGAAACGGGTGACGCTGTCGACGATCAGCAGCACGTTGTCGCCATTGTCGCGATAGTGCTCGGCGATGGTGACGGCGGTCAATGGCGCCATCTTGCGCAGCATCGGGCTTTCGTCGCTGGTTGCCACTACCGCGACCGACTTTGCGAGATTGTCGCCAAGCGTATCCTCGATGAATTCGCGCACTTCGCGGCCGCGCTCACCGACGAGCGCGATCACCACCTTGTCGAAGGCGTCTGCGCGCGCCAGCATGGAGAGCAGCGTCGACTTGCCGACGCCGGAGCCGGCGAAGATGCCGAGACGCTGGCCGAGGCAGAGGGGCGAAAAGATGTCGATCGCCCTGACCCCGGTGAGAAAGCCCTTCTCGACCCGCTTGCGGCTCATCGACGGCGGCGCGGTGTTGGAGATCGAGCGGCGCACATCGCCCTGCAGCAGCGGCCCGAGACCATCGATCGGCTCGCCGAGCGCATTGATGGCGCGGCCGCACCATTGATCGGTCGGCGCGACGCGGAAGGCACCTTTGCGGATCACGGTGTCATGGATGCCGATCGGATCGCCGGGTTCGATCGGGCAGACGACCACCCGCTCCGGTTCGACCCGCACGACTTCGCCGAGATGGGTTCCGGTGACGCTCTTGTGGGCGACGAAATCACCGAGCCGCACATGCCGCGAAAGGCCGGTCACCGTGTAGTGACCGGGCGAAATCGTCTGCACGTGTCCGCCCGGAGCGATCGAGAATTCGGGCTTTGCGTAGCGCTCGACCAGACCGGCAAGTACTGCCAGAGAGGTCGATCCCGCGCTTGTCTTCAGGCCTTCGCGTTGCATGCCGGTACCCGTCAGAAATTAGCGACTGCCGCCGAGCGTCTTGACCGCTTCTTCGAGCGATCCCTCGCTGTCACGCAACAGGCCAGTGATGTTGTCGAAGGCGCGCGTGACCATGATCAGCTGCGACATTTCCTGGATGGCATTGACGTTGGATTCCTCGACGAAGCCCTGCATCACGCCGACATCGAAGCGATCGACCACCGGCTCGGCCTGTGCCGTCGGCTGAACAGCACTGTTGTCGAGGCGCATGAAACCCTTGCTGAAATCTGCCTCATAGAGACCGAGCGAGGCGACAGCCACGCCGTTCTGATGGATCGCACCATCGGCGCCGACGGTGATCTCGCCGCCGCTGCCGTTGAGCTGGATCGGCGCTCCGCCGGCGTCGAGCACCGGATAGCCACGGATAGTGACGAGTTCGCCGGTATCGGTGAGCGTGAAACGCCCGTCGCGCGTCAGCGCCGGGCCGGATGGCGTCTCGATCTGGAACCAGGCATCGCCCTTGATCGCAAAGTCGAGAGCCGAGCCCGTGCGCGACAGCGAGCCGTTGTTGGTGTTCAGGAATTCCTCGCCCTTGCTGACATAGGCAACCTTGGTCGGCTTGGTGTCGCCGAGCATCTGATTGAACTTCACCTCGGTGCCACGGAAACCGACGGTGCCGGAGTTCGCGATATTGTCGGCAAGTGTGTTGAGGCGCTTCTCGAGCGCCATCTGCGACGAAATCGCGACGTAAAGACCGGTTTGCACGTTCAATTTCCCCCGAGTTTCAGGCTGTTGATGGACAGGAGAAGATCGGAAGAGATGCCGTAGCCGCTCGAAGAACCGAAGACTGCGAGCGGATCATAACCGTCCGTTGAATTTTTGGTTTCCCAGAGCGCCGTGAACCGGTCGAGAAACTCGGTCACCTTGCTCGGGTTCTGGAAATCCTTGAAATCGATCGCCGCCTCATAGGCCTCGGCCTGACGATCGACATCGGTTGCCGCGAATTCGTCGGGCAATTGCAAGGCGGTGCGCACCACCTGGGCGAGCGCCTCGTCGGCGATGATGGCGTAGCCACTGCTGATCGTCGGCGCCATGCGCGAAAAATAGAGGGCAAGCCGCACGCCGGCATTTTCCTCACCGGCGTTCTGCTCCAGCGTCTGGCGAGCATATTTGTCGGCGACGCCCTTCTGGGCACGGTCGAAGGATGTGGCGGCCGCGCCGTGGGCGGCGAAGTTCAGCGATTCGACGAGCTGCTTGTAGCGGTTGTCGGTCAGCTTGTTGGCAAAGGCGTCGTCCTTGTCGATGCCTTCGGTCAGCACCTTGCGCATGAAAGCCTTGGCATAGGCCATGTCTTCGAGACCGTGAGCCTTCATCGCGTAGTTGTAGAGCCTGGTATCGGCAAAGAAATCGTCGATCGTTTTGACGTCGCCGATCTTCGACAGGTAGTACTCCGTCTCGCGCGCCACATCCGGCTGCTCGGCAACGCGGGCCAGCGACTTCGTCAAGTCGGCCGTTATCAGCTTGTAGCTCGTGTAGGTCGTGGTCACGATCGGTTCGCCCCTGCCGGAATGACACAGACAGAGCATGCGCCCTGCCTTGACAAATCCTGACCGGATAGCCTTGCGCGAACCTGTTCCGATGAATGACCCCATCGCCCGCGCCGGCCAGCCTCACGCAAGGATGAAACCGTATCCCGTTAGCGGAAAATAGGATCGCGACAGGTATCGAAAATGAACATCATCATCGGGCTTCTTGTGACGTTCGGCTGTATTCTCGGCGGCTATCTGGCCATGGGCGGCCACATGGAGGTCCTCAACCAGCCTTTCGAACTGCTGATCATCGGCGGCGCCGGCATCGGCGGCTTCATCATGGCCAACTCGATGAAGGTGGTTAAGGATACCGGCAAGGCGCTCGGCGAAGCCTTTCGCCACAAGGTGCCGAAGGAGCGCGAATATCTCGACACGCTCGGCGTTCTCTATTCGCTGATGCGGGATCTGCGCACCAAGTCGCGCAACGAGATCGAAAGCCACATCGACAACCCGGAAGAATCCTCGATCTTCCAGGCAGCGCCGACGGTTCTGAAGAACAAGGAACTGACCGCCTTCATCTGCGATTACGTACGTCTGATCATCATCGGCAACGCCCGATCGCACGAGATCGAAGCGCTGATGGACGAAGAAATCCAGACCATCACCCACGACAAGATGAAGTGCTATCACGCGCTGAACACGATGGGCGACGCCTTCCCGGCGATCGGTATCGTCGCGGCGGTTCTCGGCGTCATCAAGGCGATGGGCGCGATCAGCGAGGCGCCGGAAGTTCTCGGTGCCAAGATCGCAGCCGCACTCGTCGGCACGCTGCTTGGCGTGTTCCTGTCCTATTCGATCGTCGCGCCGCTGGTCGCCAACATCAAATCGGTGCGCGAGAAGCAGAACCGCCTCTACATCATCGTCAAGCAAACGCTGCTTGCCTACATGAACGGCTCGGTACCGCAGGTCGCTCTCGAATACGGCCGCAAGACCATCTCGGCCTATGAGCGTCCGTCGATCGACGCGGTCGAGCAGGAAATGATGAACCCCGGCGGCGGCGGCGAAAGCAAGGCGGCTTGATCCCATGAATTCCGCAACATCCAACGTTCACGCATTCGACCGGAAACTCCTGGCGCGCATGACCGGCGCGCTCGGCGACGACAGGGTGATCGGCCGGCTGGCACTCGAACTCGGCCAGGTCTTCAGTGAGTTCCTGCCCGACATCTGCCGGGCGGAAACGGGTCTTGACGTCACGATCGGCTATGCCGGTTTCCGGACGGGGCTGCGGCGGGAGCTGATCGCCGGCCTAGGTACCGGCGTGGTGATCAGTGACGTGTCCTTGCGCAACTGGTGCGCGGATTTCCAGATCGGCTGCGACAGCCCGATCATCATCACCCTCGTCGAGGCGCTGCTCGGCGCCGAGCCGGCCGGGATCGAAGAGCCGCAGCCGCGTGCGCTCTCCCAGATCGAGATCGACGTCGCCGTGCCGCTTTTCGAAAAGATCGCCGACGTGTTGCGCACCGCCGTCAACGCGCCGGGCGGTTTCGAAGCGATCGTCGAACGTCCGCTCAACAGCGCATCGCGCCCCAAGCCCGATCCCATGATCGAGGACATCCATGCGGGCGCCATCGACATGACGATCGGCTTCGGCCCGGTCATGTCCACCTTCTCCGTCATCGTCCCGCAGAGCGTGCTCCTGAAGACCACCATCGTCTTCCCGAAGGGCAGCGGCCAGCAGCGCAAGGCGAAGGCCGAATGGACCGAGCAGCTCGAAGAACAGGTTCGCCGCTCTGCCGTCACGATCGAGGCGCGCATCCGGCTCGAAAGCCTGACGCTCGAAACGATCAGCCGGCTGCAGGCGGGCGACGTCATTCCCTTCCACGACGCCCAGGACGTTCGCGTCGACGTCAACGCCAATGGTCGCGACCTCTATGTCTGCGAATTCGGACGATCGGGATCGAAATACACGGTTCGGGTCAAGGATACCCACGGCTCCGAGCAGGACATCCTTCGCCACATCATGAGTTAAATCGGCCTGCCGCGCGCTCGCAGCATGCCTGAGGCAAGCTTCAACTGGAATAGTTCTCACATGGCACCCAAGAAAGCACCCATCAACGAACAGGCAGAAGCCGCTGTCGGAGACATGGAACTCGACCAGGCGATCAATGACCTGCGCGGTGTCCTCAAGCAGGATTCGGATGCGCCGGCAGCCTTCGGCTCGGATTTCGGCAGCGAACCCGCTGGCGCCGCAACCGACTTCGGTAGCGACTTCGGCGCACCGGCCGGCGGCCTCGACGCGTTCGGCGGCGATTTCGGCTCCAACGACTTCGGCGCCGACCTCGGCGGCGGTTCCGTTTCGAGCGATTTCGGCGGCGCCGATTTCGGCGCGACGTCCTTCGACAGCGCTGAAGCTGCGATCGACGCGCCGCCCGGCAGCGGCATGACGGCCAACCTCGACCTGATCATGGATATCCCGATCGACGTCCAGATCGTGCTCGGCACAAGCCGTATGCAGGTGTCCGGTCTCATGAACCTGAGCGAAGGTGCAACGATCGCGCTCGATCGCCGGATTGGCGAGCCAGTCGAGATCATGGTCAACGGCCGGGTGATCGGCCGCGGCGAAATTACCGTTCTCGAAGGCGACGACACCCGATTCGGCGTCAAACTCATCGAGATCAAGGGCAGCAAGAAGTCATAAAACCCGATGATCGGGCGAAGGATGAATCCATGATGGATTTCGAAAGTTTCGAGGCTCAGGCGCTATCAAGGCCGCTGAGTCAGACGGACAAGGCGGCGGCCGTCCTGCTTGCCATGGGCAAGGGCGTCGCAAGCAAGCTCTTGAAGTTCTTCACCCAGAGCGAGTTGCAGTCGATCATCGCCGCGGCGCAGTCGCTGCGCGCCATTCCGCCGCATGAGCTGGAAGCGCTCGTCAACGAGTTCGAAGACCTCTTCACCGAGGGCGCCGGGCTGATGGACAATGCCAAGGCGATTGAAAGCATCCTCGAAGAAGGCCTGACCCCGGACGAGGTCGACGGCCTGCTCGGCCGCCGCGCCACTTTCCAGTCCTACGAGGCCAGCATCTGGGATCGCCTGCAGGAATGCGACCCGGTCGCCGTATCGGTACAGCTTGCCAAGGAACATCCGCAGACGATCGCATACGTTTTGTCGATGATGCCTTCGGGCTTCGGCGCCAAGGTGCTGCTGCAGCTTTCCGAAGAGCAGCGGCCGGACATCCTGAAGCGCGCCGTCAACATGAAGGACGTCAACGCGAAAGCCGCCGCGATCATCGAGAAGCGCGTCATGGAAATGATCGGCGAGATGGAAGCGGAACGCAATTCGGCCGGCCCGGCCAAGATCGCCGAGGTCATGAACGAACTCGACAAGCCGCAGGTGGACACCCTGCTCGCGTCGCTCGAATCGCTCAGCACCGCTTCCGCCAACAAGGTGCGCCCGAAGATCTTCCTCTTCGACGACGTGCTCTACATGCCGCAGCGCAGCCGCGTACAACTCTTCAACGACGTGTCGACGGACATCATCACGATGGCGTTGCGCGGATCGACGGGAGAACTGCGCGAATCGGTACTTGCTTCGATCGGCGCGCGCCAGCGCCGCATGATCGAATCCGATCTCGCCATGGGCGATGCCGGCATCAACCCGCGCGACATCGCGATCGCACGGCGCTCGATCACCCAGGAAGCCATTCGCCTGGCGGCCAGCGGCCAGCTCGAGCTCAAGGACAAGGACGCGCAGGCGGCCTGATCGGGCAGGCGCACCGCATGGGCCCGTCGAGCGGACGGCTGGCGCACCCCCTCCTCACTGTATTTCCTGTTGAGCCCTGGCGAATGCCGGGGCTCAACGCTTGCCTGCCCAGCCTTCCGGGTACACTACTGCATTTTCCTTGGATCGGCCTCGATTTGAGGAGCACGCAGCAGCTCGACGCGTTGCAACGACCTTTGCGCGTCTTAACAGACGCACGGCGCTGCAGAAAACGCGATCGACGCTGCCCAGATGTAACCGGAGCCTTCCTGCTTCATGTCTGATGATCAGGATAAAGACAGCAAAACAGAGGCCCCGTCAGAGAAGAAGATCTCCGACGCTGCCGAGAAGGGTAACGTGCCCTTCTCCCGCGAGGCGACGATGTTCGCCTCGACGCTCGCGATCTACATCTTCTTCGTCTTCTTCCTTGCCGACGGCGTCGGCACCATGGCCGAGGCCCTCAAGGACATCTTCGAGCAGCCGGAGGCCTGGCGGCTGGAAAATTCGACCGACGTGGTGGCACTCATCACCCATCTCGCATGGAAATCGACCGCGCTGGTCGTTCCGGCCTTCGTGCTGCTCATCCTCTTCGGTGTCGGCTCCTCGATCTTCCAGAACCTGCCGCGGCCGGTTCTCGACCGCGTCCAGCCGAAGCTGAACCGTATTTCGCCGATGGGCGGGCTCAAGCGCATCTTCGGCGTGCAGGGACTGGTCGAGTTCGGCAAGTCGCTGTTCAAGATCATCATCGTCTCCGTCGTCGTCGTGCTGGTGCTATGGAACAACTACTTCGCGACGCTCGACCTGATGTTTTCGGACCCGGTCACGATGTTTTCGACCATGGCGAACGATCTCAACGAGATCATGATCGTCATCCTGTTTGCGACCGCGGTTCTGGCGATCGCCGACCTCTTCTGGTCACGGCACCATTGGTACACCGAACTGATGATGACCAAGCAGGAAGTGAAGGAGGAAATGAAGCAGGCCCAGGGCGACCCGATCGTCAAATCGCGCCTGCGTTCGATGCAGCGTGACCGGGCGCGCAAGCGGATGATCTCGTCCGTACCGCGTGCCACGCTGGTGATCGCCAACCCGACTCACTACGCGGTCGCGTTGCGTTATGTCCGCGAGGAAAGCGACGCGCCCATCGTCGTGGCGATGGGCCAGGACCTGGTTGCCCTGAAAATCCGTGAAATTGCAGAGAAAAATGGCATACCCGTCTTCGAGGATCCGCCACTTGCACGCTCCATGTTTGCACAAGTCTCGGTCGATAGTGTGATTCCACCCGTGTTTTACAAGGCTGTTGCCGAGCTCATTCACAGGGTGCATGCGTCGCAACCAAAACGGATGACATAACTCCGATGAAAAAGTGCGAATTCTCCGAGAAGCGGGAACAGATCGTAGCTGAAGCAATCCGCCCTGTGGCGACCGAACTGCGGCTCATCGACGCCGCCGATTTCATCGCCCTCTTGCGGTTCGAATCCTACGCCAGCCTCGCCGATCTCGTCGAATCCGCGGCAGAACTTTACTTTCTGCCCGGTACGGTCAACTTCGGTCTCGGCGGCAACTACAATCTCGATTGGGATTGCGAGCCGGAAATCGTTCTCGACCTGGAGCTTAAGCCCCGCGGTATCACCATCTATGTCCGCCTGTCCCTCGGCAACGAGACGGCCGGCATCGAGATCAGCCATATCAGCTTCCAGAACCCGTCGGCCGACCCGGACGAGAACACGGCCTTCCTGGCGCGGAGCCTGGCGGACGCAAAATTCATCAAATCCTACGAACTGCCGCTCGCAAGCTAAAAGAACCGCGCATGCGCGCACCTGTATTCTGCAGAAGGCGCCGGCGCTGAATGCGCTTAGCTGATGTAGCCAAGGCGGATCGCCTTGGCGATCGCCTGGATGCGGTTGACCGAATCGAGCTTGGTGGTCGCAGCGCCCAGATAGGCGTTGACCGTATGGACGGAGAGGCCCATGCGCTCGGCAATCTCTTCGCTGATATGGCCGTCGCCCGCCATCTGCAGGCAGGCGATCTCGCGGTCACTCAAGGTTTCGGCCGGCGCCATGCGCTTTTCATCGGCGGCCAGCAGGTCGGTCATGATCATGCAACTGCGACCATGCAGATCCACCACCTGTTCGGTCGAGGCATCGATGTAGCTGCCGGCGAAGATGACGTAGCCGTTGCCCTGCGCGCCGAGCCTGACAGGAAAGGCTATGCCCGAATAGGCAAGCTTGCGCACTTTCAACCGATACGCAAAGGGCGCGAGTTCCGAGACTTCCGCTGCCTGATGCTCCCCTGCCCCGTTCCAAAGCACCGGCAGCAGGGATTGATCGAGATGGGCAACCAGTTCCTCGCCATAGGCGGTGATGAGATCATGCGCGTTCGCTTCGGCCGTAAGGCCCCAGTTGTCGAGGACGCAGGTCAGCTTTCGGGCCGTGCCTTTACCGCTGAGGCGCAGCACGGCGAAATGCTTGGCATTGATCTGCCGCTGCATCGCTTGCAGACGCGTGACCAGGGTTGCGGCACGTGCGGCGCGGTTGCCCTGCCGGGCGAGCTTGTGGTCGTCGTCGATCCGCCCACCACCGAGAAAATGCGTCATCGCGCCCGTTCCTCACACAAGATTGTTGCGCACCGCGTAAGCTATCGCTTCCGATCGCGTCCTGGTCGCGGTCTTGCGCATGACGCTGGTGATGTAGTTGTTGATGGTGTTGCGCGAAATTCCGAGGATCACCGCGATCTCTTCGCTGGTTTTGCCCTCGGCGATCCAGAAGAGGCATTCGAGCTCGCGCTCCGTCAACTCGAAGTCTCGATCGTGCCGGACTTCGGCGCGCGTCGTGAAGCTTGCGAGGTAACCCGCAAGCAGCGTGACGTCCCGCAGGCTCTCCTGCGACAGGATCACGTCTTCCGGCATGAGCAGCATCAGCGAGAAGCGCAGCCGTCCGACGTTGAAGGTGACCGCGCAATATTCGCGGCTGATGCCGCGCGGCAGGCCGATGTCATCGGGCAGCGCGTAGAAGCACGGCTGCAGCACCGCCAGGCATTTTTCAAGCTCGGTCGTCTTGGCGTGGAGCGACGTGACGACGCCGGAGAGGCGCCGCACCACGTCGAAGGGCCAATCGGAACAGACCACGAAGTCGAGCCCGTTGTCCTGCGAGATGTCATAGCGCGCCAGAAGATAGTGGCTCGCGCCGACATATTCGGTCAGCGCCGACAGACCGCTGCCAAGACCGCCCCGACCGGCGACTTCCCCCAGCCTTCGCAAAAGTTGTTCGCGCGAGAAACCGCCGCCGCGTGCACGTGTCGGTGCCGTCGGCAAAGGCCAGACAGCAATGTCTGCTTGCGAAATGTCCATGAGTTCAGCCCCCGTGCCGGATTCACATCCCGGAACTGCACTTGCACTGTCGCCGCCAACAGCCGGCCGAAGCCGAATATTACCACCAGTCGCAGATCAGGACGCGAATCAACTGTTAAAAATGTACATCGGCACGAGAAAAATACCACCGCCCTGTTCTGGCTATTTACTTCACACCCTGTGCATAGACCGATTCGGCCCAGACAGGCCTCGCCTGTTCTGCCCAATGACGTTCATCGCCTATGCCAAGGCACAACACATTGATAGACAATGCATTTCTACTTGAAAACCTGCCGTTCCCGCGCGTCAGCCGCGATCCTGGACAGCGCTATTGGCGTGGTTTTGCCCAACAAACGGGCGCTTATTGCCGAAATTCGAAAATTAGAACCTGAAGAAATTATACTTTGTTTTCACAGCTGTGGCTGAAATGCATCAGGAGTTTTTCGGGCTCTTCTCATTTTACCGATATATAAATTGTGAAACTTTCAGAATAAATCTGAGTGCATGCGAAGTTATATTTCAGTTTGACTATGTATAGCTGGAATCCGGTATAGTAGATGACCGCACCGAATGCACGCCATGCGCGCGCGACGAATCTATAAATTAAGATATCGTTAAAATATTACCATTCTCGGCTCCCACAGGACTCAGCGGCCTCACTTCGAAACTTGAAGCAAATTTGCGGCGGTGGCGGCGGACGCGCCCAGACTCTCACAATATTTGGCCCGGACATGAACGACGCCGCCTGACGTGCGGGAGCGACGCCACAAACACAAATCCCGCCACACGGGCGGGATCTGTTTGATTGCGGCAGGGCTGCGGCGGTATCAGGCGGCCTTGTCGAGGGCCCATTTGCGCAGGATTTTCGCCGCGCGTTCTTCGCTGATCTCGACCATCCGGGCCAGGCGCCTTTCCGGGCCTTCCTTGACGCGGCGGTTGAAGCCACCGTCTTCGCCCATATTGAGCAGGTCGTCGGTGCTGTCGAAGCCGAAGTCCGACCCGAAGCCTTCCATGAGCGCCCCGCCGGCACCGGCATTGGCCGGAGAGAAGTCGGGCAGTTCGAGACCGGCGGCTTCGCCTTCCAGCTGGCCGGCAGTGCTGCCGAACCCGAGCTGGCGGGCGAGCGGCCGCATGCCCCAGACGACCAGAGCGGCCACCACGATAAAGGCAAGGGCATTGATGATGCCGCCGAGATTGCGGGTCAGGGTTTCCATCACGCCGGGGCCAGCGACGGCCTGATCGAGCAATTGCGTTTCGACGAAGTCCATGGCGGTCAGGGTCACGACGTCGCCGCGGTTCGTATCGAGGCCGGCAGCGGAAGCGACGATCTTCTGCATGTCCTGCAGATAGGCGTCGATCTTCGCCTGGTCGGCCGGCTCGCCGACCATCGCGGCCAGTCGGCCACGGTTGACGACGACGGCAATGGAGAGGCGTTCGATCGTGTAGCTGTTCTTGACGGTAGCAATCGTCTTGCTGTTGATCTCGTAGTTGGTCTGCTCTTCCTTCTTCTCGGCCTCGTCGCTCGACTTCGGGCCGGCGCCGCCGCTCGGGGCAGCCTGAGGAATGTTCTGCTGGACGGTCGCGGCATTGTCCGGCTGCTGCTGGCTGGACTTCTGCTCTTCCTTGGTCACGCGCGTGGAGCGCTCAACCCGCGATTCCGGATCGAAAACCGTTTCCTGGATCTGCTGCGTATCGGTGTTCAGCCGCGCGGTGACACTCGAACGGAAATTGTCCATTCCGAGGAAGGGCGCCAGCGCATTGTCGATCTTCTTCTCGAGCTCGGTCTGCACATTCTGGACGACGCCGAGCGACTGGTTGAGAGCGCTGTTGGCCGGATCGTCGCCGGAGGCGAGCAACTGTCCGGTCGAATCAAGCACGGTCACGTCATCGACGTCGAGCCCCGGTACGGAAGAGGCGACGAGATGGCGGATCGAGGCAGCGGCGCTGCGGCCGACGGTGGCGCTGGCGCGGATCATGACCGAGGCTGTAGGGTTCTGGTCCGCCTTGCGGAAGCTGCCGCGTTCCGGCATCACGATGTGGACGCGGGCGGCGGCGATGCCGGAAATCTGCTGGATGGTACGGCCGATTTCGCCTTCGAGGGCACGCACCCGCGTCACTTCCTGCATGAAGGAGGTGAGGCCGAGCGAACCGACATTGTCGAAGAGTTCGTAACCGGCATTGGCACTGCTCGGCAGGCCACGCTCGGCGAGCAGGAGGCGCGCCTTGCTCGTCATGCCGACGGGAACCTGGAGGCTGGCGCCATCGGAGCCGACATTGAAATCGATATTGGCCTCAGCCAGCGCGATGCTGATCTGGGTGACATCGCTGCGTTCGAGCCCGACATAGAGCGTTTCGAACGAGGGTCTGTTGACGTAAATGCCCGCCCCGAGCACCAGGCCGACCGCGACCATGCCGGCTGCCGCCAGCGCGATCAGCTTGCCCTGCCCGAGATTGCTCAGGTTCTTCGTGACCGTCGAAAGTTGATCCAACAGACTCATTCTGTTTCCGCACCCAGTATCGCAGAGCTTTCAAGCCGGTCATCGGCCGAGCGCCCTGCGCAGTTCCAACATTCGGGTTTGCTGGGTATCGACATGCTTTGTATCGACTTCCAATGCGCGCGAATCTACCAGCCCCGATCGGGACCGTAGGAAACGAAACTTGCGCGAAATTGGCTTGATCGGCCCGGATCGCCGATCGAATGGACGCATCGGCAGAGTTATCCACTGACTGACAAGAGCCTGTGAAGGCGGATATCCGGGGTAAGCGGCATGAGCTGAGCGCTGGTCTGCACGCCGCAAGCCGCTGATTTTGCGGCGCTATTGCCAGATTCGCGCGTCGCACAGACTTCCGACGAGCGTCAGAATGCCTCGAAATCACCCGCTGCCTTGGTCAGCGGCTGGGAGTGGCCGTGGCGCAACATGCCGTTGCCAAGTGCCTTCTTCATATCGGCAAGCTTGACGAGACTGACGGCAGTGGTCACGTCGACCAGCCAGTCGTCGGGGATCGACGCCGTTATGGTGTCGATGAACTCCGCGATGCCGCGCGTCTTCTGCACCGCGAGGTCGATGCCCTGCAGCAGCATCATCTTGTCCGGATTGGCGAGCGCATCGGCCCCCTCATCACCTGCCAGCTGCGGTTCGATCCGTTCGATCAGATAGGCGACGTCATGCAGCTCGGTGACGATGCGCATCAGCACTTCGGGCAGTGCTTCTTCCACGTGCGGCATGTGGCCCTGGTAGTCGGTCTGCATTGGTATGTCTCACGTGGCTCGGGGCTTCGGTAGAAGGTCTTATTTGCGGCCTGCGAGGCGCCTGCCCCGCAGGATCAGAAGAATTCGATCGAGCTTTCGGCCGGCTTCGGCGCGATGACCGGACGCTCCTCCAACTGTACGGTGCGCTGCGTCTCGACGCCGGTCAGGGCATATTGCCGAGCCCGGCCGCTGGACGGCCAATATTCGAGCTTGCGACCGTGCTCGCCGCCGGTGCTTTCGCCGACGATGCGGATGCCTTCGTCGAGCAGGAACTGCCGTGCGAAAGCGGCATTCTGTTCGCCGACATTGGAGAAACGCGCGATCGTCTTGGCGCCGCCAAAGATCTTGGCTTCAAGACGATCTCTGCGCGCGCCCTGCTTCAGCAGTCCGTTGATCAGGAGCTCCATGAGATGGACCCCGTAGCGGGTCGCGTCGCCGCCGGAAGCGGGCGACGTCGCGGAACCTGGCAGCAGGAAATGGTTCATGCCGCCGACACCGACCACGGGATCGCGCATACATGCCGCCACACAGGAGCCGAGAATGGTCGACAGCACGATATTGGGATCGTTGAAGACCTTGTACTCGCCCTGGATGACATGCACGCGCTTGCCGGCGGCTTCCATGTTCATTTGAGCGCCCCGAATACGGCTTCGATCGCCGCCTTCATCTTTTCGATGGTGAAGGGCTTGGCGAGCACGTTGTTGGCACCGAGGGCCGCCGCCTTCTGGACGAGGGCACGATCGCCCTGGGCCGTCAGGATGATGAAGGCCGCCTTCTTGGTCGCCGGGTTGGAACGGACCGCCTGCAAGAGGCCAAGACCATCCATCTTCGGCATATTGAAGTCGGAGATCACTAGATGGTGCGGGTTCTGGGCCATGATCTTCATGCCCTGCTCCCCGTCACCGGCGGCGGTGATCTGCTTGAAACCGAGCTGCTGCAGGGCATCACCCAGCAGCAGGCGGCTCGTCACCTGATCGTCAACGATCAGAACTTTGATTTTTTCGGCGATGGACATTATTCGCTTCCTTCCTTGCGGAGCGCCGCTGCTTTCAGGACCTCCTCCCCGATGGAACCGAGGGGGAGCTGGGTTTCAACGGCGCCCAATTCATAGGCGACTCTCGGCATGCCGTAGACGACACATGTCTTTTCGTTTTGTCCGAAGGTCTTTGCCCCGGCATGCCGCATTTTCAGGAGACCGGAGGCGCCATCGCGCCCCATGCCGGTCAGAATGACGCCGATCGCATTGCGGCCGGCGAGTTCAGCAACGGAATCAAACAGCACATCTACCGACGGCCGATGTCCGTTGACCGGTTCGCGATCGACCAGGCGGCAGCAGGGTGCCGTCGCGTTCGCGACCTGCAGATGGCGCTCGCCACCGGGTGCCAGGTAGACCTTGCCGATTTCGAGCCGCGCACCATCCGTCGCCTCCTGCACCGTCGGCGCGCACAGGCGGTTCAACCGCTCGGCAAAGCTCTTGGTGAAGGTGTGCGGCATGTGCTGCGTGATAACGGTCGGCGGGCAATTGGCCGGGAACTTCTGCAACACCGTGATCAGTGCTTCCACGCCGCCGGTCGACGCACCGATGGCGATGATCTTGCGGCCGGCCCGGTATTCCGAAGCCGTGTTCGCGTTGGCGGCAGCGGGAGAGCCCGCGATCTTGTTGCCGGTGATGATGAACTTGCGTTGCGAACGCGCTGCCGCCTTCACCTTGTCGACCAGGCCGGCGAAGGGATGTGGATCGCCCGGGTGCGGCTTGCCGACGCAATCGAAAGCACCGATTTCGAGTGCGGCGATCGTCGCCTCTGCGCCCTTGTGTGTCAGCGTCGAGACCATGATGACCGGCATCGGTCGGAGCCGCATGATCTTGTCGAGGAATTCGAGGCCGTTCATGTTCGGCATTTCGATGTCGAGCGTGACGACATCGGGGTCGAGTTGCTTGATCGCCTGGCGCGCTTCCATTGCGTCGGCCGCCTGGCCAACGACGGTCACATCAGGGTCGGCGTTCAGGACAGCGGTGATCAGGCCACGCATGGTGGCCGAATCGTCAACGACGAGAACACGAGCGGGAGCGGTCATGCCCGTCCTCCATGAAACTTGCCGGTATGGCGGTAGGTGGTGATACCGATGTTGTCGAAGTGCGACTTGGCGTCACCCGACACGCGCTCGGAATGCCCTATGTAAAGATGACCGTCGGTGTTCAGCATGCCGGCGAAGCGCGACCAGATCTTCATCTGCGTCGGTTCATCGAAATAGATGACGACGTTGCGGCAAAAGATGACGTCGAACGGGCCCTTGAACGGCCATTGCGCCATCAGGTTCAGCTCGTTGAAGGTGATCAGGCGCTTGACCCGGTCGTCGACCTGCCACTTGAAGCGGCCGCCGGCATTGACCTCGGAGAACCATTGCTTGCGCATCGCCGGGTTGACGGTTTCAAGCGCGGTTGCGTCATAGGCGCCGGCACGGGCGAGCGCCAGGATCTTCGGATCGATGTCGGTCGCAAGGATGCGGAAGTCGTAGTCGGCCGCGTTCGGCAGCAGCGACAGAACCGTCAGCGCGATCGAATAGGGCTCCTGCCCGTCCGAGCAGGCCGCCGACCAGATACGCACCCGGCCGCCGGCCTTGGCGCGCGCGATCAGCTCCGGCAGCACTTCGGTCTTCAAGTGCTCGAAATGGTGGTTCTCGCGGAAGAACCGCGTGAAGTTGGTGGTCAGGTGCGAAAGCATGTCGCGACGGGCGGCGGCTCCGACGGGCGAAGCGACCAGCTGGCAATAATCCCGGAAGCCCTTGAGCCCGAGATTGCGGATATGCTTCGACAGACGCGAATAGACGAGCGACGCCTTGCTTTCGTTGAGATAGATGCCGGCATCCGCATAGATCATCGCGGCGATCTCGGTGAGATCGCGGCGGGTCAATGGATACTCGCCGCTGGCCAGGCACTCGTCCGGCGACAGCTTCTGTTCGAATGCGACCTGGTTCCTCATGCCGCTTCCCTTTCTTCCTGCGGGAAGATTGCTTCCAGCTCTATGAGGCAGATCATCCGGCCCTCGATCGCCAGCACACCGCGGGCGAAGCTCTTCTCGAACTCCGACGAGACGACGTCGGGTGTCGGCTGGATCTTGTCATTGGTGATGGTCAGGATGTCGGAGACGGCATCGACCAGGAGACCGACGGCCTGGCTTTTGACCTGCGCAACGATGATGACGTGACGCACTGTCGGTTCGGCCGGCTTCATGCCGAGCCGGGCCGAAAGATCGATGATCGGCAGCACCGCACCGCGCAGATTGATGATGCCGAGCATGTAGGACGGCGCATGCGGCATTGCCGTCGCCGGTGTCCATCCACGGATCTCGCGCACGGACATCACGTTCACGCAGAACTCCTGGTCGCCGACGCGGAAAGCGATCAGCTCTCGCCCGTCCGTGGTCAGACTTTTTGCGACATAGGTCATCACATTCATCCAGCAGCGGCGAGAGACATTTCAGGCTTCAGCGACTGGCCACGCGAAGCGGCCACGATCGTGTCGACGTCGAGAATGAGCGCCACGCGGCCGTCGCCGAGAATGGTCGCCGCAGCGATGCCCGGCACGTGGGTGTAGTTGGCCTCGAGGCTCTTGATCACCACCTGGCGCTGCCCCTGGATCGCATCGACCATCAGCGCACGCTGACCGCCACCTTCCGATTCCACCAGAAGTGCTACGCCCTCGACCGGGTTCGCCTGGATGGCGCGGAAATTCAGGATGCGGCCGACGTCGACGAGCGGGCAGAAGGAGTTGCGGATCGAGATCAGCCGCTGGTTGGAGCCGAAGGAATGGATTGCCGAAGCTTCCGGCTGCAGGGTCTCGACGATCGCGGTCAGCGGCACGACGAGCGTCTGGTTGGCGACGGTGACCACCATGCCGTCGAGCACGGCGAGCGTCAGCGGCAGGCTCATGGTGAAGACCGAACCGTGACCCGGCTTCGAGGAGATGTTGATGCGGCCACCGAGCGCCTGGATCGAGCGCTTGACCACGTCCATGCCGACGCCGCGGCCGGAAATGTCGGAGATCTTGTCCGCCGTCGAGAAGCCGGCGTGGAAGATCAGGTTGTCGATCTCTTCGTCCGAGAGATTTGCGTCGGCCGCGATCAGGTCGTTGTCGATCGCCTTCTGGCGCACCTTCTCGCGGTTGATGCCAGCGCCGTCGTCGGCAAGTTCGATGACGATACGGCCTGAGCGATGCTTGGCCGTCAGGCGCACCGTGCCTTCAGCGCTCTTGCCGGCGGCAAGTCGCTTCTCCGGCGTTTCGAGGCCGTGGTCGACCGCGTTGCGGATCATGTGGGTCAGCGGCTCGGCAAGCTTGTCGATGACCGTCTTGTCGACTTCGGTGTTCTCGCCCTCGGTGATCAGGCGGACCGATTTGCCGGTCATGTCGGCGATTTCGCGGACGATGCGCGACATGCGCTGGAACACCGGCTTCACCGGCTGCGCGCGGATCGCCATCACCGAATCCTGGATCTCGCGGGTGAGCTGCTGCAGCTCTTCGAGACCCATGTTGATCGAGGACGTGCCGTTGGCGTCGTTCTCGACGACGCTCTGCGAGAGCATCGCCTGGTTGATGACCAGTTCGCCGACGAGGTTGATCAGGCGATCGACACGGTCGAGATCGACGCGGATCGTCGGCGTGCCGGCCGATGCGGCTGCCTGCTGGGCGGCAGCGCTCTGGGCCGCGCTGGCGGCGGGCGCTGCCTTTTCGGCAGGGGCGCGGGCTGCGGATTGCGCCATCTGCAGCACGTTGCTGGCGGTGCCTGCGGCCGAAACGGCGGCGTTGCGGATGTCCTGCTGTCGGGACGCGAGCTGTTCTTCCTCCTCGACGACACCGACCGAAACCGCCGGCTCATCATCAAGGATCGAAAGATCGAAAGGCACCGGCTGCATCGGCAGCTCTTCGCCCGACTGCGTAGCCTCGTCTTCGACCAGGGAAATCTCCAGGTCGCAATCCCACTCGGCGAATTCGAAGACGGTGCGGATCGCGTCCTCGCCCTTGTCGGTCGCAAGCTGGATCTTCCAGGAGAAATAGGCGCTCTCCGGGCTCAGCCGCTCGAGCGTCGGCAGTGCGCCCATGTCGCAATGGATGCTCATTTCGCCAAGGCGGGAGAGGTCGCGCAGAAGCAGCGTTGCCTCATTGCCCTTGGCATAGAGATCGGACTTCGGCTTGAAGACGATCTCGTAGGTGGGCATTTCCATCAGCGGCGGTTCTTCGGCAGCGTCGAAGTCGTCGAAGGAGAAAGCGACCGGCTGGAAGCCTTCGTCGTTGACCGGCGGCGGGGCCGCGGCGGCAACGGGCTTGGCAACCACTTCGACCGGCGCTGCGGACGCTTGCGGCACTTCGCCATTCGCCAAAGCCTCGAGCTCCTTGATCAGCTGACGGCTGCGCGCCTCGTCGACGCTGCCGCCGTCGCGGGCGGCATTGGTGAGGTCGGCGAGCACATCGGCCGACTTCAGCATGACCTTCAGAACCTCCGGACCGGGATCGAGCCGGTTGGAACGAACGCAATCAAGGGTCGTCTCGAACACATGCGCGAAGGAGACGAGGTCGTCGAGCCCAAAGGCGCCGGCGCCACCCTTGATCGAGTGCACCGCGCGGAACACCGCATTGACCGTTTCCGGGTCGCGGTCGCCGTCATTGAGCTTCAGCAGACCCGATTCCAGTTCAGCGAGTTGCTCCTCGCACTCCTGGAAGAAGATCTCTTTGATTTCGTTCATATCCATTGGAGGCTATCCTCGGACTTCAGGCCGTTACGCGCTCGATTGCATCGATGAGTTTCGTCGGGTCGAACGGCTTGACGATCCAGCCCGTTGCCCCCGCCTGGCGCGCGCGGTTCTTCTTTTCCGCATCGCTTTCGGTGGTCAGCACCAGGATCGGGATGGCGCGGTAGCGATCGTTCTTGCGCACGCCTTCGATGAAACCGAAACCGTCGAGACGCGGCATGTTGATGTCGGTGACGATCACATCGGGGTTGGCTTCTTCCAGAACCTCAAGTCCCTCGACGCCGTCCTCGGCCTGGATCGTTTCGAACCCGGCATTGTTCAGCGTGACCAGCAGCATGTTTCGGATCGTCCGGGAGTCGTCGACCGTCAGAACTCGCTTCTTCATTTCTCAAATCTCCTTTGCCACCAGATGATCGATCTCGACCCCGATGAGCTGTGTCGTTTTCTCGAAAGCGTCCGACACCTTGCTGAAGGTGAAAGACAAATGATCCTCTTCCCAGGTCTTGGCGCCGGCCATCAGCACCTGGACACAAAGCGTGCCCACCCGCTCGACCGCCGAAGCGTCGATCACGATGTCGCTGCCTTTCAGAGCGATCAGCTTCTCGTGCAACGCCGTCGCCTCATTCAGGTCCAGCACCGGAGCGAGGCTAAGCGTCTTCTGAGCGGTCTTCTTGCTGGCCATTCCTGTCTTCCTCGACTGCTAACTCTGTACTGCTCTTGAAATCAGCGCTGCCATCCGGCGAGCTGCCGTTGCGGCCCGTCGTCGAACAGCGGCAGTCCCGGCTCTTCAGCAACTACGCCCAGGGCCGGCCGGCTCGGTTCGCGACCGACAGCTGACGAAACGGGATGACGCCGCTCCAGACGAAACCGACGGATGGTTTCGCCAAGCTCGACGATGACGGTGTGGAGATCGTCCGACGAACGCGCGGTTTCTCCCGCCAGGGCAGCACTTGCCTGCACGCCCTGGGAGATCGTGCCGATCTCGGCGGCAACGCCCCGGAGGTCGCCGACCTGTTGCTCCGCTTCGCGGGCTATGCCGGAAACGGCCGAATTGATCGACGTGACCTGCTCGACGATGCTGCTGATCGCGTCCTGCGTGCGGCCGACGATCTCGACACCGGATTCGACCTGCGCCTTGGTGCCGGAGACGAGCTGCTTGATTTCGCGGGCCGCCTCACCGGAGCGCTGCGCGAGGGCGCGCACTTCCTGGGCGACAACGGCAAAGCCGCGACCGCTGTCGCCGGCCCGCGCCGCTTCGATGCCGGCATTGAGCGCCAGCAGATTGGTCTGGAAGGCGATCTCGTCGATCACGCCGATGATCTGGCCGATCTTTTCGGCCGATGCCTCGATGTCGGCCATGGCGCTGATCGCCTGGCCGGCGATTTCGCCGCTGCGCTCGACGGCGATGCGGGTTTCGTTGGCCTTCGTCTCCGTGGCGCTGATGCGACCGGAGCCGCTCGCCATGCGTCCGGCCATGTCAGCAAGTGCTGCAAGCTGCCCGGACAGCGCATCGGCTTCGACACTCGCCTTGTCCGAAAAGGTAGCCACGTTTCCGCGCATGCGATCGACCAGAGCTTCGGCGGAACGGTTGTGGTGGTCAGATGCCTGCAGGCTCTGTTGAATTTGTTCCAGGGCCGCATTCAGACTGGCGACGATCGGCTGATAGGCTTCCGCTGCCGCTTCCGGCAGTCGCACGCCGAGATCGCCCTGGCTCAAACTCTCGGCAAAGTCGCCGAAGAGCGCCTTGACTTCCTGTTCGTCGGCGCTGCGCTGCTCGGTCAGCTGCCGCTGGTGCTGCTGGCGCAGGGCATTGAAACGGAGCGAAACGCCGATCTCGGTGTCGACGAAGACGGTACGCACCAGCGCGGCGACGAGGTCGCAGAGCTCGCGGCGACGCGCCTTGCCCATCGGCAGGAAAGATCTCGGCCAGGCCTCTTCGATGAGACCGACGAGCAGATGTTCGAGCACGACCGCATGGCTGGCCATCTGCCAGCGCGGATCGAGACCCATGCGGCTTGCCGTGTCGGCGAGCACCTTGACGCGCTCGGCATAGAGCCCATCGAAACGCGCGTCGGTCAGCACGTTCCAGTGCGACGACTGAAGATCCTGGAGGCGATAGATCTGGCGATCGCTGTCGAAATGGCGGGCGGCATCGGGATAGGTCTGGAGGCGCTGGAAAAGGTCGCGAAGCGCCTGGTCGATGCGGGGAGAAAGCTTCTGTCTATGATCCCGGACGCGGTTGCAGCTCTCATCGTCGAGCCCGGCAAAACGCAAGCGCTCCAGCAGGCTGCCTGCCTGGCCCTTCCTTGCCTGTTCTGACGATGCTTCCTGCCTCAACGCTGATCCCCGGGTAATGCGCGTTTTCGAATTTGCCTGGGGAGGTTCAAGGGGAGCCACAGTCCACCGGACGTGCACGCCACATCGATGAGATCAGCCCCCGCCAGCAGCGTCTGCTATCGTTCATCCCGCAAGTAAATTCGGTGAAGAATGGATACCGGACCGGAACCGGTACGGCGGGGCGGCATCATGCCTTGAGGAGACTTGTGAATTATCCCATTCCGACGTGTGGGACCATGTTTATGGTTAATTCCTTGCTTGAAGGTTAACGGTCCCTCGCCTCTAATCGGATTCACTAAAATTCGCAGGGTGTTTTCACGGGCCATTTTTGCACCGCAACAAAACTGTAATAAAGCCCCTGGATTACAACAGGTTCTCACTCACAAGAGTTTAGAATTGTACTTCGACTTGCGCTCGCGTATCGAAGCGAAAGTGAAGTGGGCGCTCAATGCGCGAAGAAACCTTCGCAAGAGCGGGATGAGGAAAAGTGTGTGCGGTTTTCCTCCCGCATCCCGCTCTAAGTTATAAGAAATCGATCACGTTTATGATTGGAGTCGCTGCGACCCAAATCATTGTGATCTAGGCAAAGCGACATCATGACGATGCGCTTACAGGAAACGAACAATGATTGTTCTTGGTATTGGCGCCGCACTCACAGCAATCCTGACAATGATGGCAGTATCGATCGTGCTCAACATCGAGCATAACCGCTCGGCAAAGCGCAGCTCTGTGTTTTGAGCAGGCTCAGGCCCGTATCTTCCTGATACAGCCAAGCATCTTGCGGCCGTGAGCGAATGTTCTATGGCCGCTTTTCTTTGCCTGTATGCTTGAGTGCCGCCTCGCGCCATGCCTGCGCATAGATGACGAAGCTCTCGGGAATCTCGCCCGCAACCGGCTCGATCCCGGTCCTGACCCTCGATCCCTGGACGAGGCAGGCTGCACCGAGGCTCGTGCCCGTAACATTCTGGGGATCGGCGAAGACCGGCCTTCCGGTCGCCGCTGCGAGCATGCGCAGATAGGCCTTGTTTGCGGCAAACGGTCCCTCGACGACGACCTCCCCGCGCGCGCCGATCAGATCGAGGCAAGTGGCCGTCATCAGCGCCAGGTGAAACGAGACGACGGCAAAACGCTCGGCGGCGCCAAGCGCCTGTTCGTCGGTCGTCCAGATCGCCTTCGAAGCCGGAAAGGGACCAGACCCCTCGGGAATGGACGGCAGCAGCATGTGGCCGGCCTTGGCGACCGTCTCTTCCACATCCGGCGATGCGGGAACCGACCCCTCCCCCAGCAGAAGCTGGAAGGCGCGGCCGCCCATGAAGCGGGCCGAGGGCACGGGCTCGCCGAGCGCGTTGACGTTGATGAGCGTGTCGCGGCGCTCGTCGAGTGCCTTCGGCTCCGCGCCGACCGCCAGCATGACGACCCAGGTACCCGTGGACACCACCGAGAATGGCGAAGCGCGCGTCAGTAGATGCGGGAGCAGCGATGCGTTGGAATCATGAATGCCGCAATAGACGGGCGTGCCGGCGGCAATGCCGGTTGCGGCACAGAGCTCCGGCCGCAGGGCACCAGCGATATCACTCGCCTTCAGCACCGGTGCGAAGAGAGGCATCCACCCCTGGCGTTCGACCAGAGACGAGAACGTTCCGGCTATTGGGTTCCAGAGATCCGTATGGCAGCCGAGCGAGGTCAACTCGTTGCAGAGCACGCCCGTCAGCCGGTAGGTCCAGTATTGCGCATAGGTGAGGATCGACGCGACTCGCGCAAAATCCTCCGGAAAGGTCTTCTGCTGCCAATAGAGTTGCGCGCCGACATTGAGGCCCATAGGCAGGCGTGCAGAGCCAGTCTCGGAAAACGGGGGCCGCGCCACATCATATTCAGCGGCAAGGCTGTCGGGGCCGGCGTATTCATAGTCCAGCACCGGAAGCGCAAGGTGGCCTGCCGGATCGAGCACCACCGCTGTCGCGCCGTGCGTGGTAATGGAGATGGCGTCGAAAGCGTGTTCGGCGTTGAGCGCCGCGAGGCTCTCGAGCAGGAACGCCCAGAGGTGCTCGACATCGAAATGCGGATAGGGACCGGAAGTAAGCACCACATTCGCCGTCTTGCGGACGGCGATCTCCTCGAACCGCTCGAGATCGACGGCCGCGACCTTCGCATTGGTCTTGCCGATATCGATGACGCCAACGACCCGCATCGCATCAGTCCATATGAAAGACGGTCTGGAGCGGCACCGCCACCGGCTCGTTATCGCCACGGGTTTCCATGATATCGGCCATATAGGCCCACCACTTCTGCATGATCGGATGGGAGGGCAGGTCGGCCATGCGGTGATCGTCAGTGCGCCAGAGCACGCCGAAGAGCAGGCTGGTCTCCTCGTCCAGATGGATGGAATAGTCGGAGACACCCGCCTCCTTCAGGAGCGCCGCCAGCTCCGGCCAGATGGCATCGTGCCGTGCCTTGTATTCGGCCGCCATGCCCGAGTTCAGCCTCATGCGGAAGGCATATTTTTCCATCGGAACCTCAATGCGCAAGACGGGCGCGGGCGCGCCGCCAGAGGATGGGGAGTGCGATCACCGAGATCAGCAGCAGGCCGATGAAGATCGACATGACGATACCAGGCACGTTGAGCAGGCCGAAGCCGAAGGTCACCATGCCCATAATCAGCGCCGCGAGCACGACGCCCGGGATGGTTCCGGAGCCGCCAAGAATGTTGACGCCGCCAAGCACGACCATCGTCACCACCTCAAGCTCCCAGCCGAGCGCGATCGAGGGGCGGGTGGAGCCGAGACGCGATGTCAGGCAGATCGAGGCAAGCCCCGCCATCAGGCCGGTCAAAAGAAACAGGATGAACTTGATACGCCCCACCCGGATACCGGAAAAAAGCGCTGCAGTCTGATTGTTGCCAATGGCATAGACCGCGCGGCCGAAATTGGACTTGTGCAGAACGACGCCGTAGACGACCGCGAGGATGACGAACAGCGTGAACTCGAAGGAGAACACCCACCAGACATAGCCCTGGCCGAACCAGGAGAAACTGTCGGGATAGCCGGTGAAGGCCTGGTCGCCGAGAATGATGAAGGAGAGCCCGCGGAAGAGGCTCATGGTGCCGATGGTCACCACGATCGACGGCAGCCCGAGACCGGTGATCAACAGGCCGTTGACCGCGCCGCAAATGAGGCCGACGGAAAGACCGATCGCCACGAGAGCCGGCGTGTCGAAGCCGAGCTGGACGGCATAACCCATCGCCGTCGAGGTGAGCGCGATGATTGAGGCCACTGAGAGATCGATCTCACCGGAGATGATCACCAGCGCCATGGCAAAGGCGATCATCGCCTTTTCGGTGAAGTTGAAGGTCGCGTCCGAAAGGTTCCAGGGATCGAGGAAATAGGGCGGCGCCAGCGAGTTGCCGAGGAAGATCAGGCAGGCGACGACGAACAGCAGGCTTTCCCAGCTCTTCAGAAGCCGCGTGCCCCGGCCTTCCAGCCGATCAGGAATATGGCGGGGAGCAAGGTGGGTTTCGGCCATCAGACAGCCTCCGCTTTTCTCAGGATGACGCGTCCCTTGCGCCGCTCGGCGCGGGCGTTGACGGCAACGGCGATGATGATGACCATGCCCGAAATCGCCATCTGGGCGAAGGGCGAGATGTTGATGACCGGCAGGGCGTTCTTGATCACGCCGAGAAACAGCGCGCCGAGCACCGCGCCCGCCACGGTACCGATGCCGCCGGCGATCGAGATGCCGCCGATGACACAGGCCGCGATGATGTCGAGCTCGAAGCCGGCGGCGATGTCGACATAGGCGACGGCATAACGGGACACCCAGAGATAGCCGGAAAGCCCGGCGAGCGCACCCGAAAGGCAATAGGCCGAGAAGCGGGTGCGGCCGACATCGATGCCGGTATAGACGGCCGCATGCGGATTGCCGCCGACCGCATAGAAGGCGCGTCCGAGGGCGGTGCGGCTCATGAGTAGGAACATCAGCGCGATCACGACCAGCGACAGCCAGGAAAGAACCGGGAAGCCGAAGAGCGCGTCGCGCGGCAGCGCCTTGAATGCATCACTCATCTGGTGCGCGTTGATCCACTTGCCGTCGGTCAAGAGGAAGATCAGGCCGCGATAGATAGTGAGCGTGCCGAGTGTCACGACGATCGGCGGAATATCGAGTTTCCAGACGAGCGCGCCGTTGATCATACCGAGCAACGCGCCGAGCGCGATCGCGGCGAGCATGATCAGTGGGATCGGCAGGCCCGGAAAAGCAGCGTTCAGCATCGCCGCGACCATGCCGGAGAGCGCCAGGTTGGCAGCCATCGAAAGGTCGATGCAGCGCGTCAGGATCACAGCCATCTGGCCGAGCGCCAGGATAATGAGGATCGAGGTGTCGTTATAGACGCGCGCCAAGTTCGCGGGTGCGACGAAGGGCGGGAAACGCCAGGTGATCAGCGCGAGCAGTACGGCAATCGCGCCAACGAGCAGAAGCTCACGATTCTTGAGAAACTTCGCCATCACGCGGCCTCCTGAATGCCGGCAGCGGCACGCACCAGCTTTTCGGCCGTCAGATCGACACGCTCGAAGCGCCCGGCGATCCGCCCCTCGCGCATGACGATGACGCGGTCGGACATGCCCATGATCTCGGGGATTTCCGAGGAGACCATGATGACGCTGAGGCCTTGAGCCGCAAGCTCGCTCATGAAGGCGTGCACGGCCGCCTTCGAGCCGATGTCGATGCCCTTGGTCGGCTCGTCGAGAATGATCACCTTTGGCTTCGTCGCCAGCCACTTGGCGATGACGACCTTCTGCTGATTGCCGCCCGAGAGCGTGCCGACGTCCTGGTCGAGCGAGGCGGCGCGCAAGTCGAGGCGCGCGGTGTACTCGCGGGCGAGCGCGAATTCATTGGCGAGTTTCAGGAAACCCGAGCGCGAGGTGCGCGACAGCGAGGGCAGCGTGACGTTCTGGAAGATTGGCAGACCGATAATTGCCCCTTGGCGGCCGCGCTCTTCGGGCACGTAGACGATGCCGCTGCGGATCGCCTCGGAGGGGCTGCGGATCACCAGCACCTGGCCGTCGAGCCGGACAGCGCCGGCAGAGGGCCGGGTCACGCCGATCAGCGACTGCATGAATTCCGATCGGCCGGCGCCGACGAGACCGTAGAAACCGAGGATCTCGCCGCGGCGAAGCTCGAAATTGATGTCCTCGAATTCGGTCGGATGGCGGTAGCCCGAGACGGTCAGAACCGGCTCGCCGATCGCCACTTCCTTCTTCGGGTAGACCGAACCGACGGCGCGGCCGACCATGAGGCGCACCAGTTGGTCCTGGCTGACATCGGCAATCAGGCCCTCATCCACCATCGTTCCATCGCGGAAGACGGTGTAGCGATCGGCAATGCGGAAGATCTCGTCGAACTTGTGGCTGATGAAGAGGATCGCCTTGCCGTCAGCCTTCAACCGCTCGACGAGCGCATAGAGCTCGTGGATCTCCTTGTGCGACAGCGCGGCGGTCGGCTCGTCCATGATGACCACCTGGGCATCGACGGACAGCGCGCGGGCGATCGCGACGAGATGTTTCTTGGCAATGCCGAGATCACGCAGGCGGATCGTCGGATCGAGATCGGCACCGGCGCGCGCAAGCAACGCGCGCGCATCAGTATTGAGCTTCTTCCAGTCGATCAGCCCGAAACGGTTGCGCGGGGCGTGGCCGAGGAAGATGTTTTCGGCGACCGAAAGCTCGTCGAAAAGCACGGTTTCCTGGTGGATCGCTGTGACGCCGGCACGCGCTGCGGCAAGTGCCGTCGGGAAATGGACCTCCTGCTCCGCAACGCGGATCGTGCCGCCATCCGGCTGATAGATGCCGGTGAGGATCTTCACCAGCGTCGATTTTCCGGCGCCGTTTTCGCCGATCAGCGCGGTCACCGACCCCGGATAGAGCGACAGCGAAACGTCGGAAAGCGCCTTCACGCCGGGGAAGGATTTTGAGATCCCCTCAAGCGCGATGGCGGGCTTCATCCGCGATGTGAGCGTATCCTGGAGCAAGTTCCATTCCGCCTGATCTATGTGCCTGACATCGAGGGCACCGCAGTCTGCAATGCCCCTCTCCTCGGGTTTAACCCGAGGACTAACCCTCTCCCCGCGCGCGGGGAGAGGGAACGAGGACGCCGCTCTCCTCCTTCCTTGACGTGGAAGAGGAGCGAACGGTTGCCGCTTGTCCCTTCTCCCCGCCTGCGGGGAGAAGGTGCCGGCAGGCGGATGAGGGGCGCTTCCCTCACCGCGCGGATGGGGGGCTTACCTCACCGCGCGGATGAGGGGCGACGCCGGTTTGGTCGTTCGCCCGATCAGAAGATCTTGGCGAATTCCTCGACGTTCTTGGCGTCATAGACGAACGGATCGGCCATCGCGCCTTCGTTGTTGTCGTCGAGCTTGACGGCACCCATGCGGCCCATCTTCAGTTCTGCGCCGGGCTTGGCTTCGGCACCGCCGATCAGGTCATAGGCGATCATCGTTGCGGAATAGCCGAGGTCGATCGGGTTCCAGATCGCAAAGGACTTGGAGGCGCCCGATTTGACGTGGCCGGCCATTTCCGAGGGAAGGCCCAAGCCCGTTACGTTGATCTGGCCGATCTTGCCGGCGTCGGTGACGGCTTGTGCCGCCGCGACGATACCGACCGAGGTCGGCGCGATGATCGCCTTCAGGTTCGGATAGGACTGAATGAGGCCTTGGGTTTCGCGATAGGACTTGTCGGCAAGGTCGTCGCCATAGACGGTTGTTACGACGTTGATGCCCTTGTAGTTGCCCTGGACCTTCTTCATCTCGGCGATCCAGGTGTTCTGGTTGGTCGCGGTCGCGGAAGCCGAGAGCACGGCGACGTCGCCGCCCTCAGGCAGGTTGTCGGCGGCCAGCTTGATGATCATGTTGCCGATCAGCGGGTTCGACGACGGGTTGAGGTGCATCAACCGGCCATCCTTGGCGACACCGCTGTCCCAGGAGATGACCTTGATGCCGCGGTCCATCGCCTTCTTCAGCGCCGGCACCAGGGCGTCGGTGTCGTTGGCCGAAACGGCGATCGCATCGACCTTCTGGGCGATCAGCGAGTTGATCACCTCGATCTGGCCTTCGGCGGTGGTCGAGGTCGGGCCGGTGTAGATCACCTCGACGTCGCCCAGTTCCTTGGCGGCTTCCTGGGCGCCCTTGTTGGCAGCTTCGAAGAAGCCGATGCCGAGCGCCTTGACGACGAGCGCGATCTTCTTGTTTTCCGCATGCGCGGCATTGGCCATCAGCGCCAGCGAAACCGCGGCCGTGACCATCAGTGACTTCAGGATCTTCATGCTCATTTCCTCCCATTGTCCGGTTCGCGAAAATCGCATCCGGCGCAAATTCCTCCATTCGGCAACGACCCGGCCGTTTCGGCCGTGACCGCCGCCTTCCCCTCTCCTCACCCGCGTCAGGCGGACGAGGATATGTTCTCCGCATCCGCGCCGGCTCTTGAACTGGCCACAACCAGCCTCACCCCGGCATTTTCGAGCATCGCGGCATGCCTGTCCTCGATGCCCGAATCCGTAATGACAGTGGCGATCCGCTTCAGCCCGCAAAGAATGAGGCTCGACCGCTTGTGAAATTTCGACGAGTCGACCAGCACGACGAGTTCGTCCGCCTGATCGATCAGCTTCTGTTCCGCCTGGATCAGAAGCGGGTCCGCTTCCATCAGGCCGAGCGGCCCCAGTCCTTGAGCCCCCATGAACATGCGGCGCGCATAGAAATTGCGCGTCACGTCGTTGTCGAAGGGGCTTAAGATGATGTTCTGCTCGCGGTAGATCGTGCCGCCGGACAGCATCACCGTGTTCTTTGAGTGCTTTAAAAGGTGCTCGGCGATCGGGAAGGAATTGGTGAACACCTGCATGCGGCGATTGCTGAGAAAATGCACCATCTGGAAGGTGGTGGTGCCGCCATTGATGATGATCGGCTCGCCATCCTCGCAGAGCGCCACCGCCTCCTTGGCGATCGCCTGCTTCTCGCGGGCGTGCAGGCCTTCGTTGACCTTGAACGGCCGACCGGCAAGGCCGACGAATTGCGGCGGGTTGATTGCCTCGGCGCCGCCGCGCACACGGCGCAGCTTCTTCTGCACATGGAGTGCCGCAATGTCGCGCCGGATCGTCGCCTCGGAACTGTCGGTCAGATCGACCAGCTCCTGGACGGTGACGACGGGTTTTTCCTGAACCGCCGACAGAATGATCCGGTGTCTTTCTTTCTCGTGCATGCGTTCCTCCGATGGCGTTCATGCTTCCATCACGATCGACCATTGTCAATCACAATCAATCATATTTTTTCATTGTGCAGCGCAATATGCGCGAACTTGATCGTTTTTGATTGACTTTAACGCTCAAGTCCTATGATCTGATGCCAACCATATCTCCGTGCGGACGCCAAGCCGCGCGACATCAGACCGGGAGGAATTCGAGATGCTGGACAAGCAGCAGGGCGCACGACTTGCAAACCTTTGGGACGAGGCGAAGGCTGCCGGTATGAGCGAATCCGAGCGGCTGCTCTATCGCTCGAACCTGCTTGGCTCCGACAAGCGCATCACCAATTATGGCGGCGGCAACACCTCGGCTAAGGTGATGGAAAAGGATCCGCTTGGCGGCGGCACTGTCGAGGTTCTCTGGGTCAAGGGTTCGGGTGGCGACGTCGGCACGATCAAGCTCGACGGCTTCGCGACGCTCTACATGGACAAGCTCAATGCGCTGAAGACGATCTATCGCGGCGTTGATTTCGAAGACGAGATGGTCGGCTACCTGCCGCATTGCACCTTCAATCTCAATCCGCGCGCCGCTTCGATCGACACGCCGCTGCATGCCTACGTGCCGAAGAAGCACGTCGACCACATGCATCCCGACGCGATCATCGCGATTGCCGCCGCCAACAACAGCCGCGAGCTGACGGCAAAAATCTTCGGCGACGATATCGGCTGGCTGCCCTGGAAGCGCCCGGGTTACGAGCTTGGCCTGTGGCTGGAAAAATTCTGCCTGGAAAACCCTGCTGCCCGTGGCGTCGTGCTCGAAAGCCACGGCCTCTTCACCTGGGGCGACACGGCGAAAGAGGCCTATGAGACGACGGTCGAGATCATCAACAAGGCGATCGCCTGGTTCGAAGCGGAAAACACCAAGCCGGCCTTCGGTGGCGCAGTGAAGCCGGTGCTCGACGCTGCCGCCCGCGCCGATATCGCCCGCAAGCTGATGCCCGTCATCCGCGGCCTGATCAGTGCCGACGAGAAGAAGGTCGGCCATTTCGACGACAGCCAGGCGGTGCTCGATTTCGTCACCTCGAAAGACCTGAGCCCGCTTGCGGCGCTCGGCACCAGCTGCCCCGACCATTTCCTGCGCACCAAGATCCGGCCGCTGGTGATCGATTTCGACCCGGCAAAACCCGATGTCGACAGGACCCTTTCCGCCCTTCCTGAAGCGATTGCCGCTTATCGCGCCGACTATGCCGCCTACTACGAGCGCTGCAAACACGCCGACAGCCCCGCCATGCGCGACCCGAATGCGGTCGTCTATCTCGTGCCCGGCGTCGGCATGATCACATTCGCCAAGGACAAGGCGACCGCCCGAATCTCCGGCGAGTTCTATGTCAACGCCATCAATGTCATGCGCGGTGCTTCCGGCGTCTCCACCTATGTCGGCCTGCCGGAACAGGAAGCCTTCGACATCGAATACTGGCTGCTGGAGGAAGCGAAGCTGCAGCGCATGCCGAAACCGAAGAGCCTTGCCGGCCGCATCGCACTCGTCACCGGCGGTGCCGGCGGCATCGGCAAGGCGACGGCCAACCGGCTGATGCAGGAAGGCGCCTGCGTGGTGCTGGCCGACATCGACGAGACGGCGCTTGCTGCCGCCGAAAGCGAGCTTTCCGCGCGCTACGGCAAGGATGTCGTGCGCTCTGTCACCATGAATGTCACCAGCGAGGCGGCCGTCGAAGGCGGCTTCGGTGATGCGTTGCTTGCCTTTGGCGGCCTCGACATTCTCGTGTCCAATGCGGGCCTCGCCTCGTCCGCCGTGATCGAGGACACGACGCTGGCGCTCTGGAACAAGAACATCGAGATCCTGACGACCGGCTATTTCCTCGTCTCGCGCGAAGCCTTCCGCATCTTCCGCCAGCAGAAGGCCGGCGGCAATATCGTCTTCGTCGCCTCCAAGAACGGTCTTGCCGCCTCCCCCGGCGCCTCGGCCTATTGCACCGCCAAGGCGGCCGAGATCCACCTTGCCCGCTGCCTGGCGCTGGAGGGTGCTGCGGCACAGATCCGCGTCAACGTCGTCAACCCGGACGCGGTGCTACGCGGCTCGAAGATCTGGACCGGCGAGTGGAAGGAGCAGCGCGCCGCAGCCTATAAGATGGATGTCGACGATCTCGAGGCGCATTATCGCGAGCGCTCGATGCTGAAGCTCAGCGTCTTCCCGGAGGACATCGCCGAGGCGATCTACTTCCTTGCCTCCGACATGTCGGCGAAATCGACCGGCAACATCATCAATGTCGACGCGGGCAACGCCCAGTCCTTCACCCGCTGATCGAGGAGGTTTCCATGACGACGACGATGATCAGCCAGGCAACGGTCGAGGCCGAGAACGAAAGCCGGCTCACCGCGCTTCGCCGGGATTATGACAGCCTCGGCGAGCGACTCGATCGGCGCGGCGTTGCGATCGACGAGATCAGGCGCAAGGTTGCCGCCTATGGCGTCGCCGTCCCCTCCTGGGGTGTCGGCACCGGCGGCACGCGCTTCGCCCGCTTCCCCGGCAAGGGCGAGCCACGCAACATCTTCGACAAACTTGAGGATTGCGCGGTCATACAGCAATTGACGCGGGCGACTCCGACCGTCTCGCTGCATATTCCGTGGGACAAGGTGAGCGACATTTCCGAACTGAAGCAGAAAGGCACGTCGCTCGGCCTCGGCTTCGACGCGATGAACTCCAACACCTTCTCCGACACACCGGGCCAGGCGCACTCCTACAAGTTCGGCTCGCTGTCGCATGTCGATGCCGCAACCCGCCGCCAGGCGGTGGAGCACAATCTCGAATGCATCGAGATCGGCCGGCAACTCGGCTCCAAGGCGCTGACGGTGTGGATCGGCGACGGCTCCAACTTCCCCGGCCAGAGCAATTTCACCCGCGCCTTCGAGCGTTATCTCGATGCGATGAAATCGGTCTATGCGGCGCTGCCAGAGGATTGGCGGGTCTTTACCGAACACAAGATGTTCGAGCCGGCCTTCTATTCGACCGTCGTTCAGGACTGGGGCACAAACTATCTGATCGCGCAGGAGCTCGGCCCCAAGGCCTTCTGCCTCGTCGATCTCGGTCACCATGCGCCGAACGTCAATATCGAAATGATCGTCGCCCGCCTCATCCAATTCGGCAAGCTCGGCGGTTTCCACTTCAACGATTCGAAGTACGGCGATGACGATCTCGACACGGGCGTGATCGACCCCTATCGGCTGTTCCTCGTGTTCAACGAGCTGGTGGATGCGGAAACGCGCCGCGCCAAGGGATTCAAGCCGGCGCATATGCTCGACCAGAGCCACAACGTCACCGATCCGATCGAGAGCCTGATGACGAGCGCGACCGAGGTTTGCCGGGCCTATGCCCAGGCGCTGATCGTCGATCGCAAGGTGCTTGAAGGCTGCCAGGAAGACAACGACGCGCTGATGGCGAGCGAGACGCTGAAGACCGCCTTCCGCACTGATATCGAGCCGATCCTTGCGATGGCGCGACTTGAGAGCGGCGGAGCGGTGGCGCCGGTCGCGACCTATCGGAAAAGTGGATATCGCGCGAAGGTCGCCGCCGAACGCCCGGCCGTTGCCGGCGGCGGAGGCGGCATCGTCTGATACCGATCGAGCAGCGCCGTGCCCTCGTCTTGGGGGTCCGGCGCGCCCCGGCGATCATTCAAATCTCAAAAAATCGCTGCGCGATGAAATTGCCCTCTATCTGATTTCGATTCCTGATCTATCTTTCCAATCGAGATCCAATGGAAAGGGGACCATTCATGGGTATTGAAAGCATTCTCGTCTTCCTGATCGTCGGCGCGGTCGCCGGCTGGCTCGCCGGCCTCATCGTCAAGGGTGGCGGATTCGGCCTTATCGGCAACATGGTCGTCGGCATCATCGGCGCCTTCATCGCCGGCTTCCTCTTCCCGGCGATCGGCATCAGCCTCGGCAGCGGTATTCTCTCGGCAATCCTGCACGCGACAATCGGTGCGGTGATCCTTCTGGTGCTGATCCGCATCGTCAAGCAGGCCTGAGCCCACACCATTCGGCGGCAGCCGCCTTCGCGCATGGAACGGCCCTCGGCCGTTCCATCTGGACGCGCGAACAGGGCTGTAGCACTGTGATCTGCTGGACGGGTCACCGGACGGAACATCGCACTTGCCAGACGGAGGCACGCATGAACGCGCTTTACACCGACAAGATCGAGACGGCGCTCAGGTCTTTCATCGCCGATCACCCGGGAACGCTGTCACGGGATCAGGCGATCGCCACGATCCTAGAGAACTGGTTCACCAGCCATGGCTATCTGCCGCCTGGGCAAGAAGGCCGGCGCCCCGAAGACCTTGACGCTTCCAACGACGACTGAGAGATTTGCCCGCGCGAAGCCGAACGCCGTGGCGGTTGTTCGCAGCGCGGCTGATCGCCATCGCTCTTCAATAACGTGAATCCTTCGCCATGAGCCTGACTTCCGTCAAAGACTTCTTTTCCCAGCACGCCCCAGATATCGATGTCATCGAGCTTCAACAGAGCACCGCCACGGTTGCGCTCGCGGCCGAGGGCCACGGCGTCGAGCCGGCGCAGATCGCCAAGACACTGGCGCTTCGGGTTGGCGACGATGTGATCCTCATCGTCACGCGCGGCGACGCCCGCCTCGACAACAAAAAGTACAAGGCCCGCTTCGGCACCAAGGCCCGCATGCTCGGCTTCGACGAGGTGGAGGCGGAGACCGGGCACCCGGTCGGCGGCGTCTGCCCCTTCGGTCTTGCCAAGCCGCACAGCATCTATTGCGACTTGTCGCTCAAGGCCTACGACATCGTTGTGCCGGCCGCCGGTGCCACCAATGCGGCGGTGCACATCAGTCCCGCCCGCATCGTCGAACTGACCGGGGCCGAATGGATCGACGTGTCGGAAACGTAGTTCAACGTTTCGGAAACGTGACCTGCCTTGGAATGGCCACAAAGCTTAACTGAAACCGCAGGCGCGTCCCGGAGTGATTTGCCGGGTCCGGTTCTTTTTCATCGCAGGAGTCCGTCGAGCATGAAGACAATCGCGTACCCGCTCATCTTCGCCGCCACATGTTCCCCGGCGCTGGCGATGGATCAGTCCCTGGTGCGCCAGTTCGAAAAGCTCGACCCGCAGACCCGGCTCGAACAGCGGTGCGATACCGAGGCGATGGAGCGCATCAACGCCGACAAGTCGACCTTCAAGCCGGACAAGGTGATCGCCTACACCTTCGCCGAGCCGGTCGTGAAGGAAGACAAGATGAAGGCGCTGGGCGCCGTGTTCCGCAGCAAGGGGGAATGGTACAAGCTGAAGTTCAAGTGCCGCACCGACGCGGAGCACCTGGATGTCCTGTCTTTCGAATACAAGATCGGCGAGCTTGTGCCGCACGAGAGCTGGGACGAGTTCTACCTCTACCCCTGACGGGCGCGCCGCCCGAACCTTTGACCGTCGTTAGAGCACAGCCATTAGAAACAGCAGCGAGCCGAGCGAAAGCGCGGCCATGATGCTCATCAGCATCTTCATCATATGGGCTGCCATTTCGTACATCCTTGTCTCTGCTCCCTTAGGAATGAACGAATGCGTCTGCTTTCGGGCATGTGGCTCGATGAAGACCGGGTTCGAGCGCCATTGTTACAACCATCGAGATTGCGCAAGCATGGTTAACAAATCGCTAACGGGGGTCCTGCTCACCCTCTGCACAGCTGCCGCCTGACCGGCCTTTATTCAAGACAAGGCTCACGCAAGATCGAAGCGGAATAACGGAGCGTAGGATCGGCCTCCTCTGCGCGCTGCCCCTTGCGCCCTGAGGCGTCCGATCCCTGCCGTTGCATCGCCAGCCACCGCTGTTCTCGTGCCGGCGTGCAAGCAAACGAGACGCGACCGGCGGTCTGCGAAACGCCCGCTGTCGCATGTGACTGACAATGGAGAGGCGAGTGAGCCAGGTTAAGCTGAGCATCTGCATTCCCACCTATAACCGCGCGCCCTTCCTCGAAAAGGCGCTCGGCTACTTCGTCGAACTCTACCAGTTCTCCTTCAAGTACGAGATCATCATTTCCGACAACGCCTCGACCGACGGCACCCGGGAGATCGTCGATCGCTTTGTCGCCAAGGGGTTGCCGATCCGCTATTTCCGCCAGTCGGAGAATTTCGGCGCGATTCCCAATGTCATCAGCGCCGTCAGCCGCGCGGTGGGCGAATACACGCTCTACCTCGCCGATGACGACGTGCTCATCAACGATGGCTTGCGCGAGGCAATCCGCTATCTGGATCTCAATCCGGAAGTGACGGTGTGCTTTGCGCCGTGGTACACACACGACGAGATCGACGAACGTGACAGTGCGCCGTTCTTCTCGGTCGATAAGGATACCAAGTTCAAGAAACGGGACTTCGAGCCGGTTTTCGATTTTCTCGTCGACCGACATGTCTTTCCCGAGATCGGCATTTACCGGACCTCGGCCCTGCGCTCCGCCTGGGCGCCCCGGCACTTCGCCTATTGGGCCTTCTCCTATCTCGCACATTTTCTGGAACTGGGCGCCGTCACCTTCCTGAAGAAGCCTTTCTATCGCCAGGTGATACGCTCGAAGATCGTCCGCGATCGGCCGCAGGCCGGCCACGCCGAGACGCTGACGGCATGGGATACGTACCGGGGCGGTCTTGAGTACTTCCTCTACAGCGGCGCCAAGCGCGGTGCCGTCAAGCTGACCGCCGATCGGCGCACCTATTTCGATGCCCAGATCAGGGACTTCACCATGATCCGCATGAGCGTTGCCTTGCGCATGTGGATGATGAAGAAGGACTACGTTCGCGCCTATGAACTCTATACGCGGCTAATGCTGGCCGGCTTCGAGCACCATCCCGACGTGCAGCAGGCAAGAGGGGCGCTGCCCCTCATGGTCGCTCTTCAGACTGTCACGTGGCATACAAACGCGATTGCAGAAATCGACCGGCTTGTTCTTCACGGCGTGGACGACCACCGCGCGATCGAGGAACTGTTGCGCGAGTTGGGCCTGCGCTCCGAAATCGCTGTCGTGCCGGCAACGACACAATTGACAGCGGACGAGGTTGCCCGCACCGCCGTGTTCATTACCGCCGATAGCGACCGCAAGCATTATCTGCGCAACGGCCATCCGCCGAACATGGTGGTCAGCGAAGGCGATATTCTCAGTCATGTTCTGATCTAGAACGAAAGGGCGCCACGGCGCCCTTCCTTGTTTTCAAGACCGTGATCGAGAGCCGCCGGCTTTTCGGCCGATTGCTCCCACGTGCCTTTCCTACTTGCGCATGATGCCCTTGTAGTAGGAGCCGTTTCTCGGCGGCGGGCGGTTTACGGTCTTTCCGGGCGGATTGTACTTCTCGCTCCGGTGGCCTTCATTGACCGCCGTTGGTGAAACGCCCTTGTAGTAGCTGCCTCCTGCGAACGCAGGAGCGGACACACCCGCAGCGATCGTGGCCGCGACGAGCGTTGCTAGAGAGAGCCTGGAAAATTTACGCATTTCTGATCCTCGGTTGACCCTGCCACGACCCTGTTTTTGTTGTGGTTTCGTGGCATCGATTACGCGACGAAGACGTTCGCCGCTCAGGTCCTCCCGGGCGTGAGAATATGCGGAAGCTGCGACGAACATGTAACGCAGGTGACAGCCGTCGATTCCCACCTTCGCTAAAAGGGAGGATCGATGCCTGATCAGCGACGTGCTGGAACCCTCTCGGCTGCGATGCTTTCGTCATCGCTTCGCGACGACGCGATCGCTCAGCGGAAAAGCTGCAGGATGTTCTGCGCATTGGAGTTGGCTATCTGCAAAGCCTGGATGCCAAGCTGTTCCCGCGTCTGCAATGCCTTCAGCCGCGTCGACGTCTCGTTCATATCGGCATCCAGCAAACGTCCGCCCCCCTTTTCGATGGTGGCCATCAGCGTCTGACCAAAGGTCGTCTGCATGTCGATGCGCGTCAGCAGCGAGCCCAACGCGGCCGCTCCGTCAATCGTCTTCTGCAACACGACTTCAATGTACTGAATGTAGGAATCGAGCGACTGCGGGTTCGCGGCGACATCGATATCCAGGAAGTTGCGCCGCCGGCAGCGATCCGCTTTCGCGAGATGCTGGTGCAGGAGTGGACGACATATTGAGGGCAAACGAGTGACGCAACGCTCAGTAAACGCCGAACGTGGCTTTCAAGCTTTTCGAGACCAAACATTCAAGGAGATGAATGGTGCCCGGAGGCGGATTTGAACCACCGACACGCGGATTTTCAATCCGCTGCTCTACCAACTGAGCTATCCGGGCATCCTGCCGTTTCGGGCAGCGGTTCCTTGCGGAACCCTCGGGGCGCTTGTGTTTGCCCCGGAAGCGAGCGGGGTTATAGCATCTTGTTCGGCGGTGTCCAGCGCCAAATGAAAGTTTTTTGACCGAAATCCTGTGGACAGTCAAAAAAACCGAAAAAGCAAAGAGTTTCAGAGAGATCGCATTCGCTTCCCCCGTACTCTCCGAGACAGAAGTGGTCCTCGGAGACCGAAAATGGCGGCCGCATTCACCTGCTGGCGCGCAGGACCATCCAGGCGTCGTTCACGATAAAGAGGAGCGTTGAGGGAAAGGCCGGACCCACGCGCCCGACCGCAGCGGTACGCCTTAGCGATCGTCGTCGTCGGCCTTCGTTTCGTCGTCGGCAACCGGAATGGCATAGGAGCCGGAGAGCCAGCGATTGAGGTCGACATTGCGGCAGCGGTCGGAGCAGAAGGGATAGTGCTCCCGATGCGACGGCCGTCCGCATTCCGGGCAGGGTCGAGGCGCCCGCAGGGGCGCGACGTTCGAACCGCTCTTCTTCGTTTCGTCGTTATTTGTCTCGTCTGGCACCGGCTTCAGCCTTCCAGCCAACGATTGTGCACATCATAGCCTTCGCCGACAAGCAGGCTGACGGTTTCGTAGAGCGGCAGGCCGACGACGTTGCTGTAGGAGCCGACGAGTTTCACAACGAAGCTGCCGGCAATGCCCTGGATGCCGTAGCCGCCCGCCTTGCCGCGCCATTGGCCCGAGGCGAGATAGCTTTCGATATCGAAACCGGACAGGCGCTTGAAGCGCACCTTGGTGTCGACGACCTTCTGCCTGAGCGTCTTGTCCGGGGTGATCAGACACACGCCGGTATAGACGCGATGGCTGCGGCCGGAGAGAAGGTGCAGCGTGCTGGTGGCTTCGCTGACCAGTTCCGGCTTCGGCAGGATGCGCCGGCCGACGCAGACGACCGTATCGGCCGCCAGAATATAGCTTCCGTCCCAGCCGGGCTCGCCCTTGATCGCCGCAAGTGCTGCTCGCGCCTTTTCAGCCGACAGACGCCTTGCGAGCGAACGCGGGTGTTCGGCACGCTTCGGCGTCTCGTCGAGATCCATCGGCATCAGGCGCGCGGGCTCGATGCCCGCCTGCGCCAGAAGTTCGACGCGACGCGGCGAGCCGGACGCCAGTATCAGTTTCTTGGCCACTGTCATCGGAACGAGCCGTCACTCCAGAGCAATTCCAGCAAAAATGCGGGTGAAGCGGTTTTGCGTCTGGAATTGCAATCCAACCAAAGGTTAGAGCGTTTTCGCGATTCGAAGAAGAAGCGGAAATGCTCCAGGAATTGCGTAGAGCCGGAGCGGCTTACTTGAAGCGGTAGGTGATACGGCCCTTGGTAAGGTCGTACGGGGTCATCTCGACGAGAACCTTGTCGCCGGCAAGCACGCGGATGCGGTTCTTGCGCATGCGGCCCGCCGTGTGGGCGATGATCTCATGCTCGTTTTCGAGCTTCACGCGGAAGGTCGCATTCGGAAGCAATTCGGTGACCACGCCCGGAAATTCAAGGACTTCTTCTTTCGCCATGTAGGACTGTTCTTTCTATCTTTGTTTAGGGATACGTCAGGTATCCCGAAAAATTCGCCGGAAACTACACAATCAACGAGGATTTGTGAACCGTCTAACACCGGCTTTTGCGCTTTTGTGACGGCTACGGCGCCGCGCGTCCTATCAGAGGCGCAGAGGTCGCTATAGCACTTTGAACTGCTACGTGTCTTTAGCCTTAAATCGGATGGGATCTAAGAAGACATGGAAAAGAACTGTCGTCGGAAACCGCACTCGGATTTCCGTGAAGCTCTCAAGTTTTCTCTCGTCTGTGCGAGCCGACCAACCGATGATTGATCAGCGTCGACAGGTGATCGCGCACGGCGCGATACGCATCGACGATCTGCTCGCGGGTGCCGGCTGCCACCGTCGGGTCCGGCGTTGGCCAATAGACCACGTCGACGGCCATCGAGCGAGTCAATTCGAGCGCCTTGTGATGCGCCTCCGGCGCCAGCGTCACGATGAGGTCGAAGTAGTCGTCCTCGAGTTCATCCAGCGTGTGGGGCTGGTGGCGGCCGAGGCTCAAGCCCACCTCGGCCATGACCACGTCGACAAACGGATCGCGTTCGCCATGCCGGACGCCGGCCGAGGCAACATACGTTCCCGCTGGCAGCGCCGCCTTGGCGAGCGCTTCGGCCATCGGCGAGCGGATGGCATTCATGCCGCACATGAAGAGGACCGAGCGGGGCGCTTTCAACTGCGGTGCCTCGGTTGCCGTCATGCCGGTTCGCGCCTCTACCCGCGCCAATAGAGCACGCAGACGAGCGTGAACAGCCGGCGGGCCGTATCGAAATCCAGCCGGATCTTGCCGGACAGGCGATCCATCAGGGTCTGCGAGCCCTCGTTGTGAATGCCGCGGCGCCCCATGTCGATCGCCTCGATCTGGCTCGGTGTCGCCGAGCGGATCGCCTCGTAGTAGCTCTCGCAGATCATGAAGTAGTCCTTCACGATCCGGCGAAACGGCGTCAGCGACAGGATGTGGGTGGCGACATCGCCGCCCTTTTCGGTCGAGATCGAAAAGACCAGCTTCGCATCGACGAGCGAGAGATTGAGCTTGTAGGGGCCACAGGGATGGCCGACCGGTTCGAACAGGTTTTCTTCGAGCAGGTCGAAGATAGCAACCGCGCGCTCATGCTCCACGTCGGGCGTCGAGCGGCCGATGGTCTCGTCCAGAACGACATCGCAGAGGCGCAGATTGCGGTCCGCCTTCATCCAGCATCCCCGAGATTGAGGCGAATGGCGACGGAACGCGCATGAGCCTCCAGCCCCTCAGACTTTGCCAGCACGATCGCCGCCGGTCCGAGGATTCGCAACTGCTCCGGATCGAGCCGAAGGATCGACGTGCGCTTCATATAATCAAGCACGCCGAGGCCGGACGAGAAGCGCGCCGAGCGCGCAGTCGGCAGAACGTGGTTGGAGCCGCCGACATAATCGCCGATGACTTCGGGCGTATGGCGCCCGACGAAGATCGCGCCGGCATTGCGGATCTTCTCGACCATCGGCTCGGGATTGGCGAGCGCCAGTTCAAGATGTTCCGCTGCAATACGGTTGGCGAGCGGCACGGCCTTTTCGAGATCGGGCACGAGAATGACGGCGCCGAAATCGCGCCAGCTCGCCGAGGCCGTTTCGGCCCGCGGCAGCGTCTTCAATTGCCGCTCGACCGCATCCTCGACCGCCTGCCCGAAGGCCGGATCGTCGGTGATCAGGATCGACTGAGCGCCGACGTCGTGCTCGGCCTGGGCCAGGAGATCGGCGGCGATCCAGTCCGGATCGTTGTGCTTGTCGGCGATGACAAGCACTTCCGATGGACCGGCGATCATGTCGATGCCGACGGTGCCGAAGACCTGGCGCTTGGCGGCGGCAACATAGGCATTGCCCGGGCCGACGATCTTGGCGACGGGGGCGATCGTCTCGGTGCCATAGGCAAGCGCCGCAACGGCCTGCGCGCCGCCGACGCGGTAGATCTCCTCGACGCCCGCAAGCCTTGCTGCTGCAAGCACCGCCGGATTGATCTCACCGCCGCTTGCCGGCACCACCATAACGATGCGGGGAACGCCCGCGACTTTCGCCGGCAGCGCATTCATCAGCACCGAGCTCGGATAGCTCGCCGTGCCACCCGGCACGTAAAGGCCAACGGCATCGACCGCCGTCCAGCGCGAACCGAGCCCGACGCCCATGGCGTCCTCGTAAATATCATCCTTCGGCCGCTGGCGGGCGTGGTGCGCCTCGATGCGGGTGGCAGCGACCTTGAGCGCGCCCAGCACCTCCGGTTCGACCGCCTGGATCGCCGCATCGATCTCGGCCGCGCTGACGGCCATCGGCGTCACGGAGAAATCGACGCCATCGAAGCGCTTGGAGTATTCGGCGAGTGCCTGATCGCCCCGGGCGCGCACGTCGTCGATGATCGCCTTGACCACCGCATTGACGTCTTCGGACACCTCACGCTTGGTCGTCAGGAATGACGCGAACTTTTGTTCGAAGTCACCGTCGAGAAAATTGAGCCTGATTGCCAAAGGGGACGTCCTTGTATGCCAGTGTCGTTCGGGTCGAGTGGCTCAAGCGCCTTCGGGATGCTTGGGCTTGAAAGCGGTTTCCCACGCCCCGCCGGTATCCGCAAGCTGCGTTTCGATGCATTCGACGTCAAGCGCGATCGAGGCGTCGCCGGCAAGAACCAATTCGAGCGTGCCTTCCGGCCCCTCGCCGCGCACGGTGAACTTGAGCGTCAACAGATCAAGAACCGCTTCATCGTCGCGCCGGTCAAAGCCGACCGAGCGGACCGCATTCACCCGCTTGAACAGGAGCAGCGCGCGACGACGCTCGAAGGAGCGGCGCTTGCCGTCGGCCGCCTCCCAAACGAAGCGGTTGACGACGAGCGAAAACTGCTTGCGGCGGGCGTCATATTCCAGCCCCGATACCTTGAACACGGCATCCTGGACATGGGCGGAGACGACAGCGAGATCTTCCTCGTCGAGCGCCAGCAGCTTCAGACCATTCATACCGTCCATTCCTTTCGTTTCGCCGCACATTTTCCGTGCCACAATTGAAATGGACATAGGATGTTGCGCCTGAAACCGCAACGGTATCAGGCGCAACCGATCAAATCAGTCGCTGACGCGCTCGACATGCGCGCCGCAACGGGTGAGCTTCTCTTCCAGCCGCTCGAAGCCGCGGTCGAGGTGATAGACGCGCGAGACCATGGTTTCGCCTTCGGCTGCAAGGCCGGCGATGACGAGCGAGACAGACGCGCGAAGGTCGGTCGCCATGACAGGCGCGCCCTTCAGCCGGCTAACGCCCTCGATCTTGGCCGTCTGGCCGGAGAGCGAAATCTTGGCGCCGAGGCGGGCGAGCTCCTGCACATGCATGAAACGGTTCTCGAAGATCGTCTCGGTGATGTGTGAGGTGCCGTTCGCCCTGGTCATCAGCCCCATGAACTGCGCCTGCAGATCGGTCGGGAAGCCCGGGAAAGGATCGGTGACGATATCGACCGGCTTGATGCCGGCACCGTTGCGCACGACGCGGATACCGCTGTTGGTCTCGGTGATCTCGGCGCCGGCGCGGCGGATCGCTTCGAGCGCCGTGTCGAGCAGCGCCATGTTCGTGTCTTCGAGAATGACGTCGCCGCCGGTCATGGCAACCGCCATGGCATAGGTGCCGGTCTCGATACGGTCCGGCAGGACGCGGTGACGGGCGCCAGAGAGCGAACGCACGCCTTCAATCGTGATCGTCGGGGTGCCCTGGCCGGTGATCTTGGCGCCCATGGCATTGAGGCAGTTGGCGAGGTCGACGACTTCAGGCTCGCGCGCGGCGTTGCCGAGCACCGTGGTACCATTTGCAAGCGTCGCGGCCATCATCAGGACGTGGGTGGCGCCGACGGACACCTTCGGGAAGGTGTAGCGCGCGCCGACCAGGCCGCCTTCCGGCGCCGTCGCGTTGACGTAGCCGCCGTCGATCTCGATATTGGCGCTGAGTGCCTGAAGGCCTTCGATGAACAGATCGACCGGGCGCGTGCCGATGGCGCAACCACCGGGCAGCGATACGCGGGCCTTGCCTTCACGGGCGAGCAGCGGGCCGATCACCCAGAAGCTTGCGCGCATCTTCGACACCAGCTCGTAAGGCGCGGTCGTATCGACGATGTTGCGGCAGGTGAAATGGATGGTGCGGGCGTAGCTCTCGCCCTGGCGCTCGCGGCGACCATTGACGGAGATGTCGACGCCGTGGTTGCCGAGGATGCGGATCAGCTGCTCGACGTCGGCCAGATGCGGCACGTTTTCGAGCGTCAACGTGTCGTCGGTCAGAAGCGACGCGATCATCAGCGGCAGGGCCGCGTTCTTGGCGCCGGAAATCGGGATGACGCCGTTAAGCTTGTTGCCGCCTACAATCCTGATGCGATCCATGAGGCCTCTCGAACGGGCTTGGCCCGCCTTTCCAAATATTTTCTATGTTGTCTGAAGGCGCCTCTTTAGTGGAGACGCCGCGAAATTAGAAGTGCCTTGAACGCCGCGCGCCCATTCGGACGCGAAAGGTCGCCATATCGGTTAAGTCGCTGCCCTGGATCGACCCGACCAAGGGCATTTATGCAATTGGACGCCAGACGGCTGAGCCGCCGGCAAACGGGAAGGAGCCGGCGAACGCCGCCCCTGCCCCGTACTAATCTTGGGATTCGTCCGTTTTTGCGGCAGGAAGGCCGCTGACCTCATCGGCTGCACCGGAACGGCGCGCCCGCGCCTGCTGCTTGCGGCGCTGAAGATTGTCGCGCAAGTTCCTGGCAAGACGCGCCTTTTTCAGGTCCGACTCGGTCGTATCCTTCTTCTTCTCCCGGCGCACCTTGCCCTCGGTCCGCTGCTCTTCCGGCACGGGCTCGGTTTTCTTGCCGTCGCTGTCGTTTGTTTGCATAGTCCTGCATTAGCGCAAAACCAGGGTCTTCGGAAGCACCGGCGAACTTTCTCACAGGTCTTCACGAAAAACTTCGAAATGCGACTTGCACTCCCCGCTCAGCTATGGCAATAGCCCCCTCGCTTGATGCGGCTTGTCAACGAACCGGCCGCCAGATGCTGCTATAGCTCAGGGGTAGAGCACTCCCTTGGTAAGGGAGAGGCCGAGAGTTCAAATCTCTCTAGCAGCACCAGTTTTCCTCATGCGAAATCAATCAGATATCTCCGTTGGGACGCCGCGACTATCCTGGCTTGTCCTGCGTAAACGGCGACACCTGCACTGCCGTTCTGTTCGGGCAACCATCCAAGGCGTCCGCAAAAGTCCGACCTCCCGCTCCCGAATTTTCCTTCGGGAGCAATTATCGTGTTCGGCCAATTGCGATATCCTTCGATTCGGGCGCGCCCACGCCTCCCCCCTCCGCTCGGGAAAGTAGATTTCATACGGGGCACTCTCGCCATCGAACCGACTGTTCGAGCACCAAGCATCGGGAACGTATTCCCCGATGCCGCGTTACCGTTTCAAAGGCAGTAACGCGGAGGCTTGCATATGAAAGGTATCGTTCTCTGGCTCATGGGCGTGCCGCTCATCGTCATCATCCTTCTCTATATGTTCGTGTTCTAGAGAGGTGAAATGCAACGGCAGGTTGGCGCCTTAACGCAACCTTAAGATTCCACTGCCAGATTTGACATTGCGATGATGGACAGTCGCAACATCTTTGATCCCCTTTTGAAACCGGCTTCTGCCGGTTTCTTTTTTTGAAGTGCTGGAAAGCCGCTCCAGGCTTTTCCTGGAGTAGCTTTGACGGCTAAACCTTGACCGCCTGCTCGACGAAATCCTGTGAGCCGAAGAACTTGAGGTAGCGCTCGACCTCCGCCGGATCGCCGGTCGCCTTGCGTGGATTATCGGAGAGTTTCACCGCCGGGCGGCCATCGGCTTCGCTGACCTTGCAGACGATCGAGATCGGGTTGAGGCCGCTGATTTCCGTCGGGGCGCAATCGGCAAAATCGTTGGTAAGGTTGGTGCCCCAGCCGAAGCTCATGCGCACGCGTCCCTCGAAATGGCGATAGGTCTCGATGATCGTGTCGACGTCGAGGCCATCGGAGAAGATCAGCAGCTTCTCCCGCGGGTCCTTGCCCATCTTCTTCCACCAAGCGAGGATCTTCTCGCCACCTTCGATCGGCGGCGCACTATCCGGCCGGAAGCCCGTCCAGTCCGCGACCCATTTGGGTGCATCGCGAAGGAACGCCGCTGTTCCAAACGCATCCGGCAGCACGATCAACAGGTTGCCGCCATAGAGCTGGTTCCAGTCCTGCAACACCTTGTAGGGGGCGGCGGCCAGTTCCTTGTCGTTGCGGGCAAGCGCCGCGGCCACCATCGGAAGCTCATGCGCGTTGGTGCCGAGCGCTTCCAGATCCGTATCCATGGCAAGCAGCACGTTGCTGGAGCCCGAGAAGGAACTTCCGATCCCTTCCTTCAGCGCCTCCACGCACCAGCGTTGCCAGAGGAAGCTGTGTCGGCGCCGCGTACCGAAATCCGAAATCCTGAGGTTCGGATACTGCCGCAGGCGCTCGACCTTGGACCACATCTTTGCCTTGGCGCGAGCATAGAGCACGTCGAGGGTAAAGGGGCCGAGGCCCTTCATCGCCGAGCGTGAACGCAACTCATTGATGATCGCGAGCGCCGGGATTTCCCACATGGTGGTTTCCGCCCAGCGGCCACGGAAGGTCAATTCGAACTGACCGCCGCTGCGTTTCAACTCATAGTCCGGCAGGCGGAACTTGGCGAGCCAGGCAAGAAATTCCGGCGAGAAGATCTGCTTGCGACCGTAGAACGTGTTACCGGCGAGCCAGATCATCTCCTTCTTGGAGAAGCGCAGCTCGCGCGCATGATCAAGCTGATCGCGCAGTTCCTGCTCGTCGATCTCGTCGGCAAGCCGCACCGTCTTCGTGCGGTTGATCAGCGAGAAGGTCGCATCGACATCCGGATAGAGCTGCCAGATCATCTGCAGCATCAAAAGCTTGTAGAAATCCGTGTCCAGCAGGCTGCGCACGATCGGGTCGAGCTTCCAGGCATGGTTATAGACACGCCTGGCGATATCGGTCTTCGTCATTGGTGAAATCTCTCCTTCCTCAGCGCGAGGGTCTCGAACTAGTTCAGCTCGACACCGGCATCGCGCATGCGCGTGACCATTGCCTGAAGCGAACCGTTGAGGTCGATGCCCCGACAGGCCTCGAGAATGACGGATGTCGAAAATCCCTGTGTAACCGCATCAAGCGCGGAAAAGGCGACGCAGAAATCGGTCGCCAACCCACACAGCGTCACCTTCTTGATGCCGCGGTCCCTGAGATAGCCGGTGAGACCCGTCGGTGTCCGGCGATCGTTTTCGAAGAAGGCGGAATAGCTGTCGATCTCGGGCCGGAAGCCCTTGCGGATCAGGAGTTCGGCCCGCGTCCACGCGAGCGCCGGATGGAAATCGGCACCGGCTGTTCCCTGGACGCAATGATCCGGCCAGAGCGTCTGGCCGCCATAGGGCATGGCGATCATCTCGAACGGGGTCTTGCCGGGATGGCTGGAGGCAAAGCTCGAATGGCCGGCGGGATGCCAGTCCTGCGTCAGCACCACGTGCTCGAAGCGGCCAATCAAGCCGTTGATCATCGGCACGATCTCATCACCGCCTGCAACCGCAAGCGCTCCGCCCGGGCAGAAATCGTTCTGCACGTCCACGACGATCAACGCTTTATCCGCCATAGTTCATTCCTGCCTGCCAACGTCCATCGATCACCAAAATCGATTTAAGTCCAAGATCAATCACAGAATTTGAGCGGCGACAAGCCGCTTCCACGTGCTTTGAAAATCAGGAGGACAGATAAGCAAAAGGCGCCGACCCTGCGGTCGACGCCCCCGAGAAAAGCTGTTTAACGTGATTAGTTGCCGTTGAGATTGTCGGCGATCGAGAAACCGGAATTGGCGATGCCGACCGGCTGGGCGATGAAGTTGAGGAACTTCGAGAAGTCGACCGAGGGGTGGCGCGAAGCATAGATGACGTCGCGGTTCTTGATCGGGAAGGTCTGGCCGACGATCAGGCTATCCGGCTTGCTCATGTCGAAGCGGTAGACGATCGGGTAGCGACCCGTGCTGTCGGTCTTCATGCCCTTGCGCAGCATCTCGTTGAAACGCTGCTGGCCAAGCAGGCTCATGACGACATCAGGCTCTTCGTAACGGAAGATGAAATAGCCCTTCATGTCGAGCGTGTAGTCCGAGCCGCCGCCGGCAAGGCCCATGGCTTCGAGCAGGTTCAGGTCATTGGCGCCGAATTCGACACGCTGGTTGGCCTTGACTGCGCCGAGGATCGTGAAGCGGCGCGGGTCGCGCGATACGAAGATCTGGTCACCCGGCTTGACGTGGATGTTTTCCGACGGATTTTCGATAATCGACTTCAGGAGGACCGTTCCGGTCTTCTTGCCGCGCACCAGCGTGACATAGGTCTCGTAGGGCTGCGCAACGGGGCCACCCGCCTTGGCGATGACCTCATTGATCGTCTCGTCGACGAGGCTGAGCGGCACGACCGACGACTTGCCGACTGCACCGGAAACCGTGACGTTGCGCGAGGCGGTGCTCATGCTGGTGACGATGACATCAGGCTCGACCGCCTTCTGCTTCAGCGCCTCCAGGATCTCCTGGCGCGCCTGCTCCAGCGTCAGGCCGGCAAAGTTGACCGGACCGACATAGGGGATCGCAGCCTTGCCATCAGGCTGAACGACGAGATCGATGCTCGTCTGCTTGGACTCTGCCGTCGAGAACAGCCCGTCGCTGCCGGCTTCGAAGATTGAGACCTTGAGCTGGTCGCCGACGCCGATCACGACTCGGCCGACGCCGCCGCCAATGCCGAAACGGCGGTTGAGCGTCGACGAGACATAGTCGGAAACGAGGCGCGCGGAGCGGCCATCCACATCGACAATATCAAAAACGGTGGCATTTTGCCGGCCGATCTCGGCGCCGGATTGACCGGCATCCTTGACGATCGCCCCAGCCAGCGGCCCCTCGCCCGGAACGGCCTGGCATCCCACGAGGGCGGTACAAAGCAGAAGGGCACTGACTCGTTTCAACTACGACACTCCAAATTCGACACAGCCATGATTTTACTCACAGTTCCGTGCCGCATTATCTCCCGACCGGGAATTCGCCGGTCTCTGAAAAGCACAATCGCCGTCCCACAACAAGTCATCCGAAGACCAAGACGGGCAAAATATTTGGAGCCGCGTCTTTCTGGTCATACCTTCTCTACCTTGAGTGTGGTTTATCGCCCTATCCGCCTTGGATTGGCGTTGACAGCGTGTATATCTTCAGTCTTTGGGGTTGAAAGCTAGGGACTTTAAGTTAAAAGCTGACTAATGAGGCGGAACGAATATAGCTGGGGATAGCCTGGCAGCATGACGATTGGCGATTGCATTTCGGCCTCCGACGCGCAATCGCAGATGCAACTTTAGCGGCAGTTTAGAGCGTTCGATCATACATGGCTGTTGAGATAATTGGGCGAGCATGCCTCGCCCCTGGAGCAGAATCGCCTTCGGCGTTGTTCAAACTTCTTCGTCAGGGCAAGTGCACCGTCACCAGCATTCCGTCGGATCGCTGGGACGTCGCGCGTTTTTGGCACCCCGTCATGGGCACGCAGGGCAAGACCTATTCCTTTGCCGCCGGCGTGCTGGACCAACTCTATGATTTCGATCCCGCCGTCTTCGGCATGTCGCAGCGCGAAGCCATGTACATGGATCCGCAGCAGCGCGTGCTGCTTCAGCTCGCCTGGCGCGCACTGGAAGACGCCAATATCTCTGCAACGTCGCTGAATGGCGAGAATGTCGGCGTCTATATCGGCGCATCGAGCCTCGATCATGCCAACCTGACGGTCGAGGACCCGGCTGCCGCCGGCCCTTACTTCATGACCGGCAACACGCTGTCGATCGTTTCCAACCGTATCTCGCACATCTTTGGCCTCAGCGGTCCGAGCATGACGGTCGATACCGCCTGTTCCTCCTCGCTGGTCGCGCTCGACCAGGCGATGCGGGCTCTGACGTCGGGCGAGATCGACACCGCGATCGTCGGTGGCGTCAACATCCTTGCCCATCCCCTTCCCTTCGTCGGCTTCGCCCAGGCGCGCATGCTTTCGCCCGAGGGGCTTTGCCGCGCCTATGACAATGACGGCGCCGGTTATGTGCGCGCCGAAGGTGGCGTGGTCTTCGTCTTGCGCCGCTCGGACAGGGCGCGCCGGGAGAAGGACCGCAGCTACGCGCGCATCGTCGCGACCGGCGTGAACTCGGCCGGGCGCACCAACGGCATTTCGCTCCCCTCCCGCGAGGCGCAGGCCAATCTTCTGCGGGCGATCTATGAAGGCAACGGCATCGACGCCAACCAGGTGGCCTTTGTCGAGGGGCACGGCACCGGCACCAAGGTCGGCGATCCGGCCGAGGTCTGGTCGATCGGAACGGTCATCGGCGCCAAGCGCCGGGCACCGGTGCCGATCGGTTCGATCAAGTCGAACATCGGCCACACGGAACCCGCTTCCGGCCTCTTCGGCATGCTGAAGGCCGTCATGGCGCTTGAAAACAACTATCTGCCGGCTTCGCTGCACTTCGACACGCCGAACGAACACATCGACTTCGACGGTCTCAACGTGCGCGTCACGGCGAACCCGATCGAGCTGCTGCGGGGAAAACGCGCTCGCCTTGCCGGCATCAATTCCTTCGGCTTCGGCGGCGCCAATGCCCACGTCGTCATCAGCGATCCGGAACCCGCGGCCGACGAAAGGGCGTCAAACCCATCGTCTTCCGGCCATGTCTTCCTGGCGAGCGCCCATACGGCGTCGAGCCTGGAGGCGCTTCTCAGCGACTATAAGGCGGCGTTCGCACATGCTTCCAAGGGGGAAGCACGGGCGATGATCGCCGCATCGGGTGCAAACCGCACCCACATGCGCCATCGCTTTGCCGCCCGCAGCGATCAGCCGGAAGATATCGTCCGCGCGATCGCCAGCCACCTGGAAAAGCCGGGCTCCGGCATCGGTGAAGTCGGCGAAGCCGTCGTCCGCGACGCCAAGGTCGCCTTCGTCTTCTCCGGCAACGGCTCACAATGGGCCGGCATGGGCGTCGAAGCGTTCCGCGAGAACCTGCATTTCCGTCAGTGCTTCACCTCGGTCAGCGCGCTGTTCAAGTTCCACTCCGACATCGCATTGACCGATCTTCTCACCGATCCTGATCTCGACAAGAAGCTTGCCGATACGAAGATCGCCCAGCCATTGCTCTTCGCGGTGCAGGCCGCCCTCTCCGACTCGCTGGTTGCCATGGGCGTCAAGCCGGTCGCGGTCTTCGGCCACTCCGTCGGTGAAATCGCCGCCGCCTACGCCGCCGGTGCGCTCTCACTGGTCGACGCCGTTTCGATCGTGGCGAAGCGCTCGCTGCATCAGGACCTGCTTGCCGGCCACGGCACGATGGCGGCCGTCATGCTCGGAGAAGACGCCGCACGGGCCTTTGCCGAGGCGCGCGGTCTCGACAACCTCTGCGTCGCAGCGGTCAACGCCCACAATTCCGTGACGATCTCCGGACCGGCCGACCAGATCTCGGCCTTCCGCGACGCTGCGCGCAAGGCGAAGATCCCGGTCCAGATTCTCGACATCAACTATCCCTTCCACCACCCGATCATCGATCGGGCGAAGGACGCCTTCCTCTCCGACATTCCGGATATCGCACCGCGCCGCACCGAGCTCGCCTATCTGTCGACGGTCACAGGTGCCGCGCTCGATGGCACGCAACTCGATCCGGACTACTGGTGGAAGAACGTGCGCGAGCCGGTCCGCTTCCAGGCGGCCGCCGAGGCCGCGATCGAGATGGGTTGCCGCCTGTTCATTGAAATTTCGCCGCGTCCGATCCTGTCGTCCTATGTCAAGGAGACGATCAAGCAGGCCGCAGCCCCGGGCATGGTCGTACCGACCCTGCTCCGGGATGTCGGCGAAACCGGCCAGGACCCGATTTCGGCAGCGATGGCGCGTGCCGTCGCGCACGGCGCGGTGGTCGACACGACCCGCGTCTTCGGCAAGCGCAACGCTTCGATCGCCCTTCCCAGCCTGCCGTTCGAGCCCGTCGAGCTGCGCCCCGCGGCAACGACCGACGCTACCGACCTCTTCGGCCGGACCGCCAAGCCCTACCGCCTGATCGGCTGGCGCAGCGACCCGAACAGCGGCAGCTGGAAGAATCATGTCGACGCCCATCTCTTCCCCGACCTCGCCGAACACGTCGTGGACGGCAAGGCGATCCTGCCGGGCAGCGGCTTCATCGAAATCGCTGTCGCCGCTGCACAGCAGTTCTACGGCAGCGACGAAGTTGAGATCACCAATCTGGAGATCGTTCGCCCGCTGGAACTCAGCGATACGAAGATCATGGAGCTGTCGACGGTGCTTTCGCCGGAGACCGGCGACATCGAGATCCGCTCGCGCGAACGGCTGTCGGAAGACGATTGGGCCGTGCATGCGGTTGCCCGCTGCCGCAAGCCATTGCCGGCCGAGGAGCGCGCCTATCCGTCGCTTGCCGGCTTGGCGAAGACCGCAACGGTTGCGCCTGGCCGTGCCTATGAGACGGCGAAACAGTTCGGTCTCGACTACGGCCCGCGCTTCCAGCTGCTGGCCAAGGCCGTCGCCTATGGCGACCGGCTGGTCGATGTCGAGCTGAAGACGCCTGATGCTGCTGGCCATCCGCTCGTCACCTACGCCTTGAACCCGATCTCTGTCGACGCAACCTTCCACGGACTTGTCGCCCTCTTCGATCGTTTCACCGGCGACAAGAGCGGTGCCCCCTATATCCCCGTGCGCTTCGGTTCGGTGCGGGTCGTCAACGGCAGCCAGCCAATCGCGCGCGCAATGATCGAGATCGAGCGCGTCAGCCCCAATTCGATCAAGGCGAAGTTCCATTTCTTCGACAAGTCGGGCGCACCGATCGCGCACTTCGAGGATTGCCGCTTCCGCCGTACCTATCTGCGCAAGCACAAGACGCTCGACGCGCTGTCCTTCCACTACGAGGCCGTGCAATCGGAAGCGACGCTGCCGGGTCTGCAGCGTCAGGCGCCGGCGCCGATCAAGATCGCCATGCCCGCCGCCAGCGAAGCCGGCGTCGACAACACGACGTTGCTCTTCAACGCAGCCATCTATCGCGCCTGCCAGGAGATTGCGCTCAAACTCGCCAAGGGTCGATCGACCATTCAGGGCAACAACCTGCCCGGCGATTTTGCCTTCCAATGTTTCCTGACGAGCTGCCTCTACGTCCTGGAAGACGCCGGTCTCTGCGAGCACAAGGACGGCGTCTGGACGATTGCTCAGGAATTCAACCTGCCGAGCGTCCCGGAGATCCTGCGCGAACTCTACGGCGAGCGGTCCGACCGCGCCGTTGAAGCCGTCTTGATCAACAATGCCTATGCGGAGGCCCTTGCGCGCCTTGACGCGCTCCAGGCCGGCGACGAAACGGCTCATGGCACCACCTTCATCAGCGATGCCACGCTTGATCATCAAGCCGTCCACTCCGGGGCAAGCCGGGAGCGGATGGTGTTCGTTCTCGAGGCGCTCGAAAAGAGCCTGACTTCGGCATCTTCCGGCGCGCGCCTGCGCATCGTCGAACTCGGCAGCGTTTCCTCGGCCTTTACCCGCCGCCTGGCGACGCTTGCCGAAAAGCACGGCGCAAGCCTCACCGTATTCGAAGCGCGCGACAACGCCCAGCGTGGCCTTGAATTGGCCTTCGAGAACGACGCCCATGTGCGCATTCTCAAAAAGGGTGAGCTTGCAACGCTCACGTCCTTCGACCTCGCAGTCAGCGCCTCTGACGGGCTTTACAGCCTGATCGAGGACGACGTGACGGTCCGCACCGCGCTTCGCTCGACGCTTCGCGATACCGGCGGGTTGATAGCCGCCGTCAGCGCGCCATCGCTCTTCAACGATTTCGCCCTCGGACTTTCCGAGGGGTGGTTCGCCCGCAGCCAGACCGCGGAGTTCCCGATCGGCAATCTTGCGGCGGTCCCGCACTGGCAGAAATGTTTCGGTGATCTCGATCTACGCGACGTCAATATTGCAGACCGCGAATGCGCGAGCGGCAATGTCATCCTGCTCGAAGCGCGCGGCGCCGCCGCGGCGTCCGTAAGTGCCGAAGCACCGGCTACCGGCCCCTATCTGCTGCTGCAGATCGCGGGCGGCAAGGGCAACAAGCCTTCGGCATCGGCTATTCCGGTCAATCTCAGCGGCGATATCGCAGCCGACAAAGCAGCGCTTCTCAGCGGTTTCGAGGCCCTTGGCGAACAGCCGCTGCGGGCAATCTTCCTCGCGTCGCCGACAGCTGCATCCCGAACAGACGATTCCGCTTCGCTGCAGACCCAAATCCTTGCTCTCGGCGCCTTCGCCGAAGCCTTGCGTCAGCATATCGGCGGAGCCGAGCCTGCTGGCGAAAATCGTCCGCGTCTCGTGCTCGTCGCGCCAGGCGGAGCCCCGATCGCGAGCCGGACAACGGGCAAAACGGTTGCAAGCGACGGCGTCAATGCCGGTCTCTGGGCCTTCGCCCGCGTGCTTCAGAACGAATATGAGTTCCTCGAAGTGCACTCGCTCGATATCGACGGTTCGCCGACCACGATCGAGCAGATCGCGGCAGCATCTCCGCTGCTCGGCAGCGCCAACGCCAACCGCGAGTGGCTGCTAGAGGGACAAGACGCGGCGCTTTCCGAAATCCGTGCCGTGCCCGGCCCGGTCGACAACGCCCATGCGGCGATCGACACCTTCAAGGCCGCAACGATCCGCCAGCGCGTCAGCTCGCAGGTGGGCAGCATCGTCTGGGAAGAGAGCGACATTCCCGCCGCAGGTCCGGGTGAAGTCGTCGTCGCGGTTGCCGCGACAGGCCTCAACTTCCGCGACGTGATGTGGGCGATGGGCCTGCTGCCCGAAGAAGCGCTCGAAGATGGTTTCGCAGGCGCGACGATCGGCATGGAACTCTCCGGCCACGTGGTTGCCGTTGGCGAAGGCGTCGACGATCTCGTGGTCGGTGATGCCGTCATGGCAATCGCCTCATCCGCCTTCTCGACCCACGCCGTCGTCTCACGCGCCGGCGTCGCCAGGTTGCCGCAGACTGTCAGCCCGGTTGCCGCGGCAACGGTGCCTGTCGCCTTCCTGACCGCCTATTACGCCATGGTGGAACTCGGCCGCATCCAGCCGGACGAAACGATCCTCATCCACGGCGCTGCCGGCGGCGTCGGCCTTGCCGCGCTGCAGGTCGCGAAACTGAAGGGTGCCAAGGTCATCGCCACGGCAGGCACGCGCGAGAAGCGCCGCTTCCTGTCGATGCTGGGTGCCGATCACGTCTTCGATTCCCGTTCGCTCGGTTTCGTCAACGACGTTCGCGCCGTAACGGACGGAGAGGGTGTCGATCTCGTTCTGAATTCGCTCTTTGCCGAAGCCATGGAACAGAGCCTGGCACTCGTGAAGCCCTTCGGTCGCTTCCTCGAGCTCGGCAAACGCGACTACTATGCCGACAGCAAGATTGGTCTCCGGCCCTTCCGCCGCAATGTCAGCTATTTCGGCATCGACGCCGACCAGCTGCTGGTCAACCAGCCGAAGCTTACCAAGCGGATCTTCACCGAGATCGGCGCGCTGTTCGAAGACGGCAAGCTCACGCCGCTTCCCTACCGTGCCTTCGACTTCGACGAGATCGGCAACGCGTTCCGGCTGATGCAGAATGCGGGCCATATCGGCAAGATCGTCGTGTTGCCTCCGGTCACCGGCAAGCATCGCGTCGCCAAGCGCCCGCATGGCGGCATGAAGGTCGATCCGAACGGCATGCATCTCGTCGTCGGCGGCATCGGCGGATTCGGTCTGGCTGCTGCCAACTGGCTCGTCGAAAAAGGCGCGACGAAGATTGCGCTCTGCTCGCGCCGCGGTCAGGCGGATGCCGAAACGACGGCGATGATCGAGGCCTGGGCGAAGGCCGGCGTGTCGGCAACGGTACACGCCTGTGACGTCACCGACCCGACGGCGACCGAGCGTCTCCTCAAGGAGTTGCGTGCGATTGCACCGCTCCGCTCGATCGTCCACGCCGCCATGGTGCTCGACGACGCGCTGATCAGCAATCTCAATCGCGAGCGCAACCGACCGGTCATCGACACCAAGGCCAAGGGTGCCGCCGTTCTCGATCAGCTGACCAACGACGACAAGCTCGACAACTTCATCCTGTTCTCGTCGGCGACAACGCTTGTCGGCAATCCGGGACAGGCGAACTACGTCGCCGCCAACGGCTACCTCGAAGGTCTCGCCCGCGCCCGTCGCGCCCGTGGTCTTGCGGGTCTTGCCGTCGGCTTCGGCGCGATCGCCGACAAGGGATATCTGGTCCAGAACACCGATGTGAACGATCTGCTCGCCAAGCGTATCGGCAAGACGGCACTGAAGGCACAGACGGCGCTCGACATGGTCGAGAGCCACCTGGCCTTCGATCCGGGCACCGTCGATGCGGCCACGGTGATGATCTCGGAGATCGACTGGTCGGCTGCGCGTAACCTGCCGGTTGCCAAAAACGCCCTCTTCGAAGTCATCCTGCGCAGCGCCGACCAGCACGCCACCGGCGGCGAAGGCGCCCAGATGGACCTCGTCGCAATGATCGAGGGCAAGTCGCCGCAGGAGGCCGAGGACATCCTCTTCGACCTCGTCGCCGGCGAGATCGCCGCGATCCTGCGCGTATCGAAGGATACGGTCACACGCAGCAAGGTGCTGAAGGAAATCGGCCTCGACAGCCTGATGGCGGTCGAACTCGGCATGAGCTTCCAGCAGAATACCGGTTTCGACATGCCGCTCAGTGGGGTCGCGGACAACACGACGGTTGGCGATGTCGCCCGCAAGCTCTATGAGAAGGTCAGCAAGCGCGACCAGAGCGACGATGCCGAGCCCGCCGACGACAAGATCGTCAACGAACTCGCACAGCGGCACGTCGGCACGGCGAAGGAAAAAGCACAGAGCCAATGAGCACGAACGGAAACGGTCCAGGCGCATCCAAGATGACCAGCAGCCTCAAGGAGAACCTGCTGGACCGGATGCGGAACACGCATCAATCCTCCGAGCGCAACCGCATGGCGCGCTCGGAGCGGGAGATGCCGCCGCCGGCGCGCCGGCAGCAGGCCCGTTTCGAAGATCTGCCGGAATACAAGCAGGTGATGACCCAGAAGTTCGCGAGCGAGCAACTCGGCATCGCCAATCCGTTCTATCGCGCGCACCAGACCGCGGCCGGGGCGACCACCGTCATCGACGGCCGAAAGCTGATCAACTTCGCCTCCTACGACTACCTCGGCCTCAACCGCCATGCGGAGGTGCTGGCCAAGGCGCGGGATACGATCGGCACCTTTGGCATCTCCGCCTCGGCGAGCCGCCTCGTTGCCGGAGAGCGGCCGGTGCATATGGCGCTCGAAGAAAAGATCGCGGGTTTCTACGGCGTCGATGCCGCCGTCTGTTTCGTCAGCGGCTACCTGACCAACGTCGCCGCCATCAGCTGCCTGATGGGCCCGAAGGACCTCGTCGTCCATGACGAGTTCATCCACAACAGCGCGCTTGCCGGCATCAAGCTCTCGGGCGCGACCCGGCGGCTGTTCAAACACAATGACGTCGCCGATCTCGAACACGTGCTGCGCACCGTCGCGGGCGACTATCGCCGCATCATGGTCATCGTCGAGGGCATCTACTCGATGGACGGTGACGTCGCCGACCTGCCGGCTCTTCTGAAGCTCCGGGCCGAATACGGCTTCTGGCTGATGGTCGACGAGGCGCACTCGCTCGGCGTCCTCGGCAAGACCGGCCGGGGGCTTGCCGAGCATTTCGGCGTCGATCCGCATGAGATCGACGTCTGGATGGGCACGCTGTCGAAGACCACCTCGAGCTGCGGCGGTTACATCGCCGGTAGCGAAGCACTGGTCGAGGTACTCAAGGCATCCGCCGGCGGCTTCGTCTACAGCGTCGGCCTTGCGCCGGTGCTGGCCGCATCCGCCACCGCGAGCCTGGACGTGCTGGAACGCGAACCGGCGCGGACGGCGGCATTGCGCCGCAATGGTGCCCTGTTCCTGAAGCTTGCCAAGGAAGCCGGCCTCGACACGGGTCTCAGCAGCGGCTTTTCCGTCGTTCCTGTTATCGTCGGCGATTCCCTGCGGGCCGTTCAGCTTTCGAACGACCTGCTTGCCGAAGGGGTCAATGCACTGCCGATCATCCATCCGGCGGTGCCCGAGGGTCTAGCGCGCCTGCGCTTCTTCATCACCAGCGATCATACGGAAGAGCAGATCCGCCGGACGGTAACATTGACGGCGGAACGGCTGACGGACCTTACCGAGCGAAACTTCGGACTGGGCGGCATCGACATCGACGAGATGATGAAGGCACTCTCGGCGCGCTGACTAGAGATCACCGCGTGTGCCGCCGAGTTGTTTTCACGCAAATCCGGACGCAAAACCGCTTCGCACTTTTCCTGGAATTGCTCTTGAGCGGGATATCAGCATGACGCATGTGATCATCACCGGTGGCTCGAGCGGTATCGGATTTGCGGTTGCGTCCATCTACGCGGCTCGTGGCGCCCGCGTCTCGCTCATCGCGCGCTCCCGGGACCTCTTGGAACGGGCGCAAGCAGACCTGGCCCGCTCAGGCGCTAGCGGCGCCGACAACATCAGGATCGAGGCTGCCGATGTTGCTGCGGAAAGCGATGTCGAGGCGGCGATCCTACGGTGCGAACAAGCCTTCGGTCCTTGCGACATCCTGGTGACATCGGCAGGTATCGTCGAGCCCGGCCGTTTCGAGGAACTCGACAGCGCTTCATTCCGACGCCAGATGGAAACCAACTTCTCCGGCACGGTGCACGCGGTCCGTGCTGTCTATGACGGCATGAAGCGGCGTGGCCATGGCCGGATCATGATGATCTCCTCCGGCGCCGGCCTCATCGGCATCTACGGCTATTCCGCCTATTGCGCGTCGAAGTTCGCGCTGCACGGCTTCGCCCAGGCGCTGCGCTCGGAAGCCTGCGCCCACGGCGTCAGCGTCTCCGTGTGTTTTCCGCCGGATACGGAGACACCCCAGTTTCAGCGCGAACTCGCAAGCCGTCCTCCGGAAGCGGCCAAAATTATGGGCACGGTCCGTCCCTGGCCTGCCGACGCCGTGGCGAAGACAATCGCCAAGGGCATCGACCGCGGGCGGTTCGAAATCTACTTCGGCACCACGCTCTTTCTCCTCGGCCGCTTCGCGCCGGCCATTCGTCCCTTGCTCAACTGGTGGTTCGACAGGGTGATTGCGCGCGGCGGCAACACCGCGACGCATAATAGTGGAGTGTCGGAGCGCCGGACCTGACGGCGCTTGTACGTCCAAGCGATAAGATCTAAGTGTCGGGCGGACGCTGTGCCGCATCAAGCGGCGTCGGCCGGCATGAAGACATGAAGGTTTCCGCTTGGCGTTGCTTCCCTTTCAGCTGCACGACTACCCAAGAACACTGACGCTCTGTTGTTACGTGCTCTCCTGTGCGGTGATCTTCTTTACCGATCGCTTTGCCCTGCCGAAGCGGGAGCGGCGCGCCCATCCCTCGCCCTTCGGGCGGACGCAGGATGTCGTCGATGCGGTTGCCCGCCTGCCGGTCATCGCGCTGGTCTTTGCAGGATTCTTCGCCGGCTCCTGGCGGCCGCTGTATGCCGCAGCCGGCACGATGAGCTTCTTCATCATCTTCACCGGCATTTCCCGCGCCAAGTTCAAGTTCATCCGCGAGCCGCTGATCTTTTCGGATATCGCGCTCGTCGTCGACGTCTTCAAGTACAAGACGATTTTCTATGCGAGTTCTTTAAACGTCGTCTTCTGGACCGTCGCCTTCCTCTATGTCTTCGGCGTGTCCGGCCTTTACATGTATTTCGAGCCGGCCATCCTGCCCGATCGCGGCAAGGCGTTCTGGATCCTGTTGATGCTCGGGATCGCCTACGGACCCTGGCTTCTGCTCTTCTACGGCCCGGTGAACCGCCCGACGGCGGCGCTGGTGCAAAGGCTGCTGAAAACACTCGACGTCAAGGTGAACACGGTGCGCTTCGGCACCTTCGGCTCGGTCGTGTTCCGCTTCATCGTCTGGCTCGGCGTGCGGCGTGAAAAGATCGTCGCGGAACTCTCCGAGATCGTCCGGGCCGCCGTGCATGATCTGATCGGCGACGACGGCTCGCCGCTGATCGTCGTCTGGCAATCGGAATCCTTCATCGACATGCGGCACTTCGGCGTCGATACGCTTGATATGCCGACGCTGGATCGGCTGCGGCGCGAGGCGGTGCAATGGGGCCGCCTCAGCAGCGTCTTCGAAGGCGGCTATACGCTGCGCACGGAATTCGCGGTCATCAGCGGCCTGGTGCCTGACGACATCCACGTCGACGCCAGCTACCCCTATCTCAGGGCCTCGCACTATGCCGACGTGGTCTGGCCGGGAAAGATGAAGCGCGCCGGCTGGAACACGCATTTCATCCATCCCTATGACCGCACCTTCTTTCTCCGGCACAAGGCGATGCCGCAACTCGGCTTTTCCAAGCTGACCATGCTCGACGGCTTCGACCATCGCCCCGAAAGAGACGGCCCCTACGTCTCCGACGAGAAACTTGCGGCAAAAGTGATCGACGCATGCGAGAAGCTGCCGGAGGATGAAAACGGCTTCATCTTCGTTGCCTCCATGGCCAATCACGGTCCGTGGGAGCCGGGTCGCGTCGGTGATCTTACCAATCCCGTCGACATCTATCTGGCCATTCTCGAACAATCCGATGCGGCGCTGAACATGCTGAGCGAACGACTCGACAAGCTGGACCGCCCGGTCTGGCTCGTCTTCTACGGCGACCATGCGCCGCTGCTCAAATCCTTTGCCGATCCCTTCCCCGACCCGCGAACCGACTACCTGATCGTACCGCTTGCCAAGGCCAAGTCGTCTTCCCACAAGCCGGTGGAACCGAGTAATGTCGAAGCCTGGAACTTGATCGAGGCCCTGCTCAACCACGCCAACCTCAGAAAGGATACGCTGCGGTAGCAGCAGTGGACGGATGGAGAACGCTTCGATGACATCGACCGGGGCGGTCGATCGGCCAAGGCGACGGGTGTTCCTGTTCCTGCAAGGCCCTTCGTCGCCGATCTTCCGCAAGATCGCCGATCGGCTCGAAGCCATTGGCCACACCTGCCTGAGGATCAACCTCAATGTCGGCGACCAGATCATCTGGGGCCGCAAGGGTGCCTATAATTATCGCGGCACGGCAGCCGATTGGCCAGCCTATATCGAGGCCTTCATCGCGCGCCATGGCGTCACCGACATGCTGCTGCTCGGCGAGGAACGCGCCTACCACCAGGCAGCCACCACGGTCGCGCGGCGCAAGGGTGTCGCAGTCGCCATCGTCGAGATGGGGTATCTTCGGCCGGACTGGCTGACGCTCGAGCGCAACGGCATGTCCTCGAACTCACATTTCCCGTCCGATCCCGCGCAAATCCTTGCGGCGGCAGCGGGCGTCCCGGAACCGGACTGGCGCAAGCACTACAGCCAGACGTTCCTCGCCGATGCGAGCTATGACCTGTTCTACAATCTGCCGAACGTCTTTCTCTGGTTCCTCTTCCCACACTATCAGCGCCACGCGATCTTTCATCCGCTCGCCGAATATGCGGGCTGGGTCCGCCGGCTCCTGTCCGAAAAGCGGCGCAACTCGGAAGCCGAGGCGACCGTTGCCAAACTGCTTTCGCAGGACGCGCCCTATTTCGTCTATCCGCTGCAGCTCGAAACCGATTTCCAGCTCAGGGCCCACTCGCCTTTCCATAGCCAGAGGCAAGCGATTGCCGAAGTGCTGGCTTCCTTCGCCGCCTTTGCGGCGCGCGACGCGCGCCTCGTCTTCAAGGTGCATCCGCTCGACAATGATCTGATCCCCTGGCGCAGAATCATCGACGAACGAGCGGCAGCGCTGGGGCTTCGCGGGCGCGTCTTCTATCTCGATGGCGGCAACCTCGATACGCTTGGAGAGGCAAGCGCAGGCATAGTCACGGTCAACTCGACGGCCGGTCTGCATGCATTGAAGCAGGGGCGACCGGTGAAGGTGCTTGGCACGGCCTTGTTCGACATCGCCGGACTGACCGACCAGCAGCCGCTCGACGATTTCTGGCGTGCGCCGCAGGCGCCAGATCCGGATCTGGCGAACGCAATGTTCCGCCTGCTCGCCGCCTCGATCCAGGTACGCGGAAATCTTTATTCGCGCGCCGGAAGCGATGCCGGCGCCGAGGCGATCGCCAAGCGGCTGAGTGAGAACAGCCTCAACCAGCCAGGCGCCTTCGTGGACCCGCCACCACGCCGCAAGCCGCAAAAGCGGCCGAGGATCGCCTCCTCCGCGTGACGACGACTGACGTAACAGCGGGTCTGTTAAGCCAGACTACCGCCGCGCCGTCGCGACGGCGAAGGCCGCCAGGAGCATCAGGCCTGCCGCTGCCAAAGGCAGCACAAAGAAGGCTGCCCGGGCATAGGCTGCACCGAACCCGATCGTGCCGACAAAGAGCGCGATATAGGTGACGCCGCTGTTCAGCCCCATGATCGCGCCGCGCTTGGCGGGGTCGAGGCCGGTGAGCCGCATGATCAGCACATTCAGCCCGAAATGGTTGGCAAGCCCCCAAAGGAAGACGACGGCCAGCATGGCAGCGTAGGAGCCGCTCGCCACAGCCATGGCAACGTAGACGCCCGCGACCGCCAGGAAGATCAGCGGCAACAACCGGGCGGCGCCGAAACGATCGATCAGGCGGTCAAGAAAAGCGGCGGCGCCGAAACCGAATCCATAGGAAACGGCGATGAGACCGTTGGCGGTGACAGGCAGGCCGAGTGCGGCATGCAGGTGCTCGCCGATATAGGCATAGACGCCGTAGAAGGCGGCCATGAAGGCGGCGCAGGCGATCAAGAGCGGTGCAACGCCGGGAACACTCAATGCCGCCAGCGGTGATGTCGCTGTACCGGTGGCGCCTTCCTGCGCCGGCGCAAACTTGACCGCAGTGCAGGCGATCAACGTGGCGGCGGCGACAATGACATAGACCGTGCGCCAACCGGCAAAATCAGCGATCGCTGCCGATAGCGGCACGCCCGCCACCATGCTGAGCGTCCAGCCGGTCAGCACCAGGCCGATCGTCTCGCTCTCGCGTCCGGTCGGCGCAATGACCGAGGCCAGCGTATAGATCGAGGGAAGCGCAATGCCCGCGGCCAGACCGACGACGAGCTGGGCGGCAACCAGGAACGCAAGCGATGGCGCGAGCGCACTGCCGCCGAGCCCTGCAGCCAGAAGCAAGAGAGCCGCAGCCAACATGCGGCGCGGACCATGGCGATCGATGAAGCGGCCAAGGAAAACGGCGCTGACGGCCGTGCCCAGGCCAAAGACGGCAGAGGCCGTCATGACGGCGGGAACGTTGGCGCCAAGGCTTCGCGCCACCTCCGGCGCGATCGGCCCGAGGGCGAGGGAGTTGGAGCCGATGACGCCGATGCAGATGGTGAGCAGGTAGGCGAAGGGCGGGATACGTGCCCTGTCGACTGAACCGCTGGAAATGGATTGATTGATGTTCGTCATTGTCTCATGTTTGCAGAATGAAATTCAGCAGCAAGAGGAAACATCGGAATGGATCAAAATACAGATGACGTTCGGCGGAAGCGTCCACCGGAGCGCGACCTCGACGCGATGGACCGAAAACTATTAGGCGTGCTGGTCGAGGATGCGACGACGAGCTATGTCGAACTCGGTGAACGGGTCGGGCTTTCGCCACCGGCGGCGCATGAGCGTGTGAAGCGGCTCAGGCGATCAGGGGCGATCCGCCGCGTGGCAGCGCTGATCGATCCCGAGGCCGTCGGCAAGACGTTGCTCGCCTTCGTCCATGTCGACACGACCGGCTGGGGAAAGACACAGGCGCTGCTTGCCATCGAGGAATGCCCCGAGGTGGAGGAGATCCACTCGGTCGCGGGCGATACCTGCATGCTGCTCAAAGTCCGCACGGAAAGCACCCATGCGCTGGAGGGGCTGCTGGCGCGCCTCTACGACACGCCCGGCGTCAAGGCGACGCGCAGCTATGTGGTGCTTTCAACCTATCTGGAACGGCCGGTGCAGCCGGGCACGACGGGCGACTGGCCCGCCGTGGTCAAGGGTTAGGCAGCTTTCGCGAGGTGTACTACCCCTAGCCCTCAGACGACGCCGGCGCGCAGCAGGTCGTGAATGTGCAGGATGCTGACCGGTGCTCCGCCATCGCCGACGACGAACAGCACCGTTACCTTGTGCTGCTGCATGAATTCCATGGCGCCACTCGCGAGCACGTCGCCACGGATCACCCGCGGATTGCGCGACATCACCGCCTCGACCGGTTGCTGGAGCAGATCGCCCGACATGTGGCGGCGCAGGTCGCCATCGGTGATCACACCGACAAGCTTGCCGGTGTCATCGACGATGCCGACGACGCCGAAACCCTTCGACGACATTTCGATGAGGGCCTCGCTCATCGGCCGCCCCGTCTGGAGCAGTGGCATCTGGGCGCCCTCATGCGCCAGCTCGCGGACCAGCCGCAACTGCGCACCGAGCTTGCCACCGGGGTGGAATGTCTTGAAATCTTCGGCCGAAAAGCCGCGCCGTTCCAGAAGCGCGATCGCCACCGCGTCGCCGACGGCGAGCTGCAGCATTGCGGATGTCGTCGGCGCGAGGCCGTGCGGGCAGGCTTCCTGCACCTTGGGCAGTACGATCGGCACTTCGGAATTCCGCGCCAGCACGCTGTCGCGGTTGGCACAGATCGAGACGATCGGCACGTTGAAGCGCTTGGCATAGGTGAGCATGTTGGCGAGCTCGGCCGTCTCCCCCGACCACGAGAGCAGGATCAGCACGTCCTGCGAGGTGACCATGCCAAGGTCGCCGTGGCTCGCTTCGGTCGGATGCACGAAATAGGCCGAGGTGCCGGTCGATGCTAGGGTCGCAGCGATCTTGCGGCCGATATGGCCACTCTTGCCGACGCCGGAGACGACGACACGCCCCTGGCTCTCGCCGATCAACTCGACTGCATCGACGACACTGCGGGCAAAAGCTTCGTCGGAACCAAGGTGGTCAGTCAGCGCCTTGATGCCGACCATTGCAGTCGTCAGCGTCCGGCCGATCGACTCCAAAGCCGCAACCGCGGTGCGCTCATGCGCAGATGCTTGTCTCAAACCCATGATGACCCCGATCTTACGAAGACTTAAGTGGCAGGCTGCATCGCTGCCCGCCAGACCATTGACGGCAGATAAGCGCTTTTTCTTGGCAAACCAAGCCTTGGAAGCAGACTTCGGGGGAAAACTGGCGCGATCGGTGGCGTTTTCGTCAGCCGGCCCGCATTTCTTCGACAGTTTCGAGCGGCATCGACTTGTCGGCGGCGAATTCTTCAAGCGTCATCGAGTCGAGGATCGCAGCAACGGCGTCGCGCACCGTGGTCATCGATACCCGCACCTGACAGGTCTCGGGATCGTTGCAGTCCTCGCAGACCTCATAGGCCGTGCGGCTGGCACAGCGGATCGGCGCCAACGGCCCATCCAGCGTGCGGATCACATGGCCGATGCGAATTTCGGCAGCGGGCCGCGACAGCGAATAACCGCCGCCCGGGCCCTTCTTCGAGCGCAGCATGCCGGCGTTGCGCAGTTCGAGCAGGATCGTGTCCAGGAACTTCTTCGGGATATTGTTGCGCTGGGCGATTTCGGTGATGAAGGCGGTCTCCCCCGGCTCCAGCCGTGCAAGATCGACCAAAGCCTTCAGACCGTATTTTCCCTTCTTCGTCAGCATTCCGGCACGCTTTCCCTGCGGCTCCCGATACGGGAATCATCCGCGCAAATGCAAATACATCTTGGCATAGCACAAGAAACGTACTGCCAACATATAATTATAGTGGGGAATTGGCCGAAGTCGCGGCCACGCTTGCAGCGGAAGCAACGACGATTTTCAGAAGTATCGGGCGGATGCGGGAGAAAAGCCGAAAACGACCTTTCTCACCCGCTTCATGCGGCTGCGCTGTGACCCCGCCGCTTCGCCGACACGGCCTGGTGGGCCAGCAGCTGGCGGATCGCGGCACGTGCTTCCTCGGCCGAGCCGAAGCGCTTCGCGTCCAGATCCCAGACGTGATACTTCACCGCCACGAACTTGAAGCGATCTTCATCCGGGACGACCACACCGACGGCTTCGCCGCCAAATTCGATAACTTGCTTGCTCATACAAATAACGCTCCTTCCACGCCGGAGGCGCGGAGACTTTCAATTTCGGCAAAAGATAAAGTTCGAGGGGTTCGACGGTCACATTCGGCAGAGATTGCGAATGTGACGTTTCTCTGTTGCGCGACAAAGGAGACGCGTGCCGAAGAAGGCGGCGGTCGAGACGTTTCCGAACATGTCACTCTCCTTTGGCTGGCCCGGCATCAGCATGCCGGTGCGTTTGATGAACAACCGTGAGGCGGACTCCCCGCGTCACGTATTGGCAAACTAGAATAATCTACCAATTCCGTCAATTAAAAAGATGAAGATGCGAAAAATAATTCTCACCCTTCAAATCTTAGGGGGACGCGGACGCAAAATCCGTTCTCCCGCCCCGGAACCGGAGACCCTCGCTATCTAGGTAGCGAAGAATCAGTCTGCAAGGCACGAGGGGATAAAGACAGCACATTCGGACAAAAAAGGGGCGGCCCGCCGGGCCGCCCCTTCACGTTTTGTATCCCGGGACCGCCGGATCACGCCGCCGGCGTGCCCGCCTGAGGCGTGGTGCTCGAACGAGACGCTTCGCGATCTTTCCACCAACGGTTCAGGAAGAGCAGGATCGGTCCGCCGATATAGATCGACGACGTGGTCGCAACGATCACGCCGAAAATCATCGGCCAGGCGAAGCTCTTGACCGCGTCGCCACCCCAGATCGCCATCGGCACCAGCGACAGGGCCGTCGCCATCGAGGTGAAGATGCATCGCGCGATCACCTGGTTGATGCTCATGTCGATCAGGTCGGAGAACGGCATCGACTTATACTTGCGGAGGTTCTCGCGCATGCGGTCATAAACCACGACCTTGTCGTTGACCGAGTAGCCGATCATCGTCAGCAGCGCGGCGATGGCCGTCAGGTTGAAGTCGATGCCCGTGAGCGCGAAGAAGCCGATCGTCTTGGTGATGTCCAGCAATAGAACTGCGATCGCGCCGACGGCGAAGTGCCATTCGAAGCGGAACCAGATGTAGAGCAGGATCGCCACCATCGCGAGACCGACGGCGAGGAAGCCCGAACGGGCAAGTTCGGTGCTGACGGTCGGTCCGACGACCTCGGTACGCTCGAAGGTCGCATCGGAGATTGTCTGGACTACGGTGTCCTTGATGCGGTTCAGTGCCGCCGTCTGCTCCTGCTCGCCGCCCGGCTGACGCTGAACGCGGATCAGAACCGACTTGTCCTGGCCGAACTCCTGCAGCGCCACTTCGCCGATGTTGAGCGCTTCGAGGTTGTGGCGCAGCGTCGGAAGGTCGAGCGTGTTCTTCGAGGTGGTTTCGACCTGAATACCGCCGACGAAGTCGATGCCGTAGTTGAGGCCCGGCGTGAAGAACAGCACCACCGAGCTAATCGACAGGAACGCCGACATCCCGATGGCGACGAAGCGGCCCTTCATGAAGGAGAAGGACGGAAGCTTCGGAACCTTGCCGAAGAGCGACGGAATTTCGAGCTTCTTCATCTTCCGGCGAACGACGACCTCACGCATCATCAGGCGTACGACGGTGATCGACGTGAACATCGAGATGATGATGCCGAGCATCATGGTGACCGCGAAGCCCTTCACCGGGCCGGAGCCGAAGGCGAACAGCAGCACGGTGCCCGAAAGCGTCGTGACGTTGGAGTCGATGATGGTTGCATAGGCCTTGTTGAAGCCGATATCGAGCGCCTTCATCGCGCCGGCGCCGCCTTCCGTCTCTTCGCGAATACGCGCGTTGATCAGGATGTTGGCGTCCACCGCCATGCCGATGCCGAGAATGATACCGGCGATGCCGGGCAACGTCAGCGTCGAGCCGAGCATGGCCAACAGCGCGATCGTCAGGATCGTGTGCAGCACCAGGCCGACATTGGCGATCATGCCCCATGCGCCGTAGAGCACGACCATGAGGGTAACCACGAGGGCGAAGCCGGCAAGGCCGGTATAGATGCCCATGCGGATGGAATCCGAGCCGAGGTTCGGGCCGACCGAGCGTTCTTCGATGACAGTCAGCGGTGCAGGCAGCGCGCCCGAGCGCAGGAGCGCTGACAGAACGGTTGCTTCCTGCGCGGTGAAATTGCCGCTGATCTGGCCATTGCCACCGATGATCGGCTCGCGGATGACCGGTGCCGTCAGAACCTTGCCGTCAAGCACGATCGCAAAGGGCCGGCCGACAGCGGCCTGGGTAATTTCCGCGAACTGGCGGGCACCCAGGGAGTCGAAGGTGAAAGAAACGATCGGCTCGTTGGTGCGCTGATCGAAGCCGGCCTTGGCATCGGCCAGCCGCTCGCCCGAAATCGCAACGCGACTTTCGACCGCATATTTGTTGTTGTCGTGCGCACCCGGCAGGATGTCGACGCCACGTGGTGCCGGCTGATTGGGATCCACAGTCTGGTCGACCATGTGGAAGCTCATCTGGGCTGTGGAGCCGAGAAGCTGGCGTAGTGCCGTCGGATCCTCGAGGCCTGGAAGCTGGACGAGGATGCGGTCGGAGCCGACGCGCTGGATCAGCGGCTCGGCAACACCGACGGTATCGACGCGCTGACGAATGATTTCCAGGCTCTGCTCAACCGCCTTGGTGGTGCGGTCGGCGAGGCCGGCCTCGGTCATGGCGACCGTGATGGTGTCGCCATCCTCGGTGACCGCGATATCGGAAGCCGAGCCGCCAAAGCCGAGCGTGCCAACCGGGGCAGCCAACTCTTTAAGCTTCGGCAGAACCTTCTCGCGGTCGGCAGCGTCTTCGATCTTGACCGTCACGGTGTCGCCGGCGATGCGGGCCGACGAAGCCGGAACGCGTTCGGCGCGCAGCGCCCGACGCGTATCGTCGAGTAAGGTTTCGAGGCGGGCCTTGCGCAGGCCGGCGGCGTCGACTTCGAGGACGAGGTGCGAACCGCCCTTGAGGTCGAGGCCGAGAGTCACCGGCTTGACCGGCAGCCAGGCGGCGAATTGTTCACGCTGTGCTGGCGTCAGCACGTTGGGAAGCGCCGCGACGCATCCGAAGATGATCACGGCGACATAGACGAGAATCGCCCATTTCGATGTACGCATGTTGTGGTTCCAAAAGAGCCTGCACGGGCACGGGGCGCGTCGTCAGGACTTTGTTTCATCAATGGCGGCGTAGCGGTCCAAGCCGCAAACGAGCCAGAATATGCTTGATGGATCAGGCGCGCGGGGGTGCGCGAATATGGGGCCCATAGCTCGAAGCCCCGCCGATCTGCTCTGCGACACGGCGCAGGAACCGACCGTCCGACGATTGGGGAAATTCCAGCTCCGCGGATACCGGCAGCAGCGCCGGTAACCCATCGTCGGTCGCGGACTTCGCGTCCTTGCGCTCGGCCGTGAACCGAAGGTCTGAAAGCGGTGTCGCCCGCGAGATCTGCCGGGCTGCAGGGCGATCGGTCGAGCCGGTATCGGTGACATTACCGGCCTGGGCGCCAGAGGACGAGCGGGACGGAATGCTCTGCCCAACCGAGATGACCTGCATTGCGAAGGAGGCGCAGAACAGCCACAGCACGGCGAGAAGCCGGCCGGCCTGCATATTCTTGCTGCCACCACCCAAGCGGTCCATCGAGGACGCGGTCCCTTTCCTTGGCGCCTACAAGACGCGCGGCGCTCCAGCGCCAGCGAGACGAAACTCAGCCCGAATGCCCGACCTTAACGAAAGAACGTGGCCGGATTCGAGCATGGGCGCCCTTAACACCATTGCGGGCCGGAAAAGTCAAATCCGGCCCGTTGTGCGACTGAGGCGCGGTCAGGCCGAGAGACCCGCCGTCCGCCTCTCGTGGATCTCGATGAGCGACGGGCCTTTGCGCTCTGCGGCTGCGGCAAGCGCCTGCGCCAGATCGGCAACCGCGGTGAGCCGCTGCCCCTCGACCCCATAGGCCTTGGCCGCCATCAGGAAGTCCGGCGCCGAGGGCCTGACCCCTTCAGGGGTAACGCCGGCGTCGACCATGTAGGACTCGATCTCCTGGTAGCCGTCATTGTTCCAGACGAGGAAGATCACCTTCGCCTGCGCATCCACCGCGGACCCGATCTCGGCCAGCGAGAACTGGAAGCCGCCGTCGCCGACAAGGCACACGACCGGACGCGACGGATCGGCAACCGCAGCGCCCACGGCCGCCGGCGGAGCGTAGCCGAGCGAGCCGTAGCCGGTCGCGGAATTGAACCAGCTGCGCTGGCGCGGCGCATCGCAATAAAGATTGCCGGCATAGACGGCCTGGGTCGAGTCACCGACAACGGTGCAGTCCGGCAACGTCCTGTAGACCGTGTCGATGATGCCGATCTCGGCCTTCATCTTCGGCGTCAGTTCCTTCAGCGCTGCCCGTCTCGCGGTTTCGGCGCGCCCGACGCCATCCTTCGCGGTGTGGCCGGGCAGGAAGGCGAGGATGCCTGCCGTGGCCGCCTTGGCGCCGGAGAGAATGGAAAGGGCTGCATGCGGCCCGCGCGCGAGCTGCGCTGAGTCAATGTCGGTGCGGATGAGATTGCGCAAGGCCGGGAAACCGCCATCGGCATACATGTCGTAGTCCGTCTGGCCCATTTCGGTGCCGAGCGCCAGGACAAGGTCCGCTTCCTTGAGGAGCGACCGCACCGCCTTCAGGCTGGGGCTTGCGGGAACGCGCAAGGGGTTGCCGGCGAGCATGCCGCGGGCGTTGACCGTGGTGACGACAGGCGCGCCGATCTTCTCGGCAAGCGCCGTCACTTCGGCTTCCGCCGTCAACGCGCCGCCGCCGCAGATGATGACTGGCCGCGAGGCGTCGGCGCAGAGGATCGCTGCACGCTGCAGCGTCTCGCTGTCTGAGCGCGGGCGCGTCGCCGTCGCCGGGCGCACCGCCTGCGGCGCGATCTTCGCCGCCATCACGTCGGTCGGAATCTCGATGTGCACCGGCCCCGGCCGGCCGGAGACGAGCACCGAGAAGGCGCGGTCGACGACGAAAGGCAGGTCTTCCGGATTGAGCAGCGTGTGCGAGTAGAGCGCCAGCGTCTTCATCATGCCATGCTGGTCGGGAAGCTCATGCAAGAGCCCGCGACCGTGACCAAGCGAATCGCGGCGATTGACGCCGGAAATCACCAGCATCGGGATGGAATCCTGCCGGGCCTGCGCCATCGCCGTGATGGTGTTTGTGAGTCCCGGACCGGTGATGACGAGGGCGACACCCGGCTTGCCGCTGACCCGGGCATATCCATCGGCCATGAAGCCCGCACCCTGTTCATGGCGCGGGGTCACATGGCGGATCTTCGATGCCGCCAGCCCGCGATAAAGCTCGACCGTGTGCACCCCGGGAATGCCAAAAACCACCTCGACGCCATTGGCCTCGAGCAGATCGACCAGCACTTCTCCAACTGTTTTTTCCATCGTCATGCGCAGCGCTCCTTACGCAGGCTGGACCGCTCGGCGAGCGCAGCGATGCGACGGCAGGCCTCGTCGATGTCCCGATCAGGCACGGTCAGGCTGACGCGCAGATAGTTCTGCGCCTGATCGCCAAAGGATGATCCAGGCATGACGGCAACCCCCTCCTCTTCGAGCAGCGCCCAGGCAAACGCATCGCCGTCAAGGCCGGTTCCGGAAACGTCGATCACAATGAACATACCGGCTTCCGGCGCGAACACCTCGATGCCGGGTGCCGCGGCAAGACCGGCTACGATCTGTGCGGCACGGGACTGATAGGACTCGCGCATCCGCCGCGCGGTATCGATGTCATGGGTCAGGGCATAGGCGGTCATGTCGGCGATGAAAGGCTGGGTGCCGAAGAGCATCGTTTCCGAAACCGGCAGCAGCCGGTTGGCAAACTCGACCGGGCCGACTGCCCAACCACTGCGGAAGCCGGGCGCGGCGTGGGACTTGGAGATCGACGAGACGACGACGGTGCGTTCGGCGAGATCCGGATTGTCGAAGGGTGAGGCGAAGACGGCGTCGAAGACAAGTTCCTCGTAGACCTCATCGCAGACGATCCAGAGATCGTGACGGCGCGCGACCTCGCCGATCGCGGCGATCTCGGCCGCGGTCAGCACGGCCCCGGTCGGATTGTGCGGCGTGTTGAGCAGCAGCACCCGGCTCTCCGGTGTGATCGCCTTTTCGAGATCTTCGGCCTGCATGTGGAAGCCGAATTCCGGCTTCAGCGGCACCAGCACCGGATGGGCGCCGGTGGAGCGGATCACGCCCTCATAGGTCGCATAGAGCGGGTCGCCGACGAGCACCGCGTCGCCGGTTTCGACCAGAGCCAGCATCACGGAGAAGAGCGCCGTCTGGGTGCCGGGGAAGCACAAGACATTCGCCGCGGTGACGCCGTCACGGCGCCGGCGATATTTTTCCGCGAGCGCAGCCACGACCGGGGGCTCGCCGCGGCCATTGGAGTAGCGGTAGCGCCCGGCATTCATCGCGCGCTGGCATTCTTCGAGAAGGGCGCGGTCCGGCGGAAGGTCCGGTTCGCCAATCGTCAGTTCGATGATGTCGGCGCCACTTGCCTTCAGTTGGCGGGCACGAATATGCAGCGACCATTTTCCCGAACCAAGCTCGGCAAGACGTTCGGTGATGGACGCGTAGCGCATGGTGTTTTCTCCCGTTGTCATTGTTTTGCAGTTCCGATCGACGTGCCGAGCAGTGCCTCGGCCGACGACATGGCGATGGCGACCAGTTCACCCTCGCGAAAGAGGTCGCCCGCCAGGCACCCCTCCACCCAAAGACCGTCGACCAGCCCGTTGATGGCAATGGCGAACGCCCGGCAGGTTTCGGCGTCCGCCGGCTTGCCCTTCGCCGCAAGAAAATCGGCGAGCAGTTCCTGCAGTGTGTTGCGGAAGGCGAGGTAGCCTTCGCGATGGATCTCGGCGAGCACCGGATCGACACGCACCTGGCTGATGAAGGCAGCCCACAGCGAGATGCTCCGGCTGTCGGCCACCGGTTCGGTGAGGTTGATCGCGATGAAATCCCTGAGGCGGGTTTCCGGATCGCCCTCCACCTGGCTCGCCTTGTCCGTCAAGGATGCGATGACGGCGCGATAGGCCTCGGCAACCATCTGATCCTTCGATTCGAAATAGTGGCGCACGAGCCCGGCGGTCACGCCGGCGCGGATCGCGATCTGCCGCACCGTCGCGCCCTTGAGCCCAAATTCGGAGATGCAATCGAGCGTCGCCTCGATCAGTTCCTGGCGGCGCTCGCCTTCCGGAGCGCGGTGAAAGCTGCGCCGATTCATGCGGCGACCCGCTGGAACAAGTGCCCTGGCGCGGTCGACGATGGCTTCGGCCGGAACGGGGACATGAGCGGCTCCTTCGGGAAATCAAGGCTGGGGGCGGGCGTCGAAAAATCGACGATGCGTATTATTATACGCTTGAATAATAGCGACACAAGTGCAACCATGCCAATCAACAAAACCGTGACAGGCCAAAGATGCCGCGCGGAAAACGACAGGGGAACTGTTCTCATGCTGACAGAAAAAGCGCGCAGAGCCGTTGGAGCGGCGTGCCGATGACGGATGCGGCCCAGGCAATCGCGGTCACTGACCTGCACAAGCGTTTCGGGCCATTGGAAGTGCTGAAGGGTGTTTCGCTGACGGCGAAACAGGGCGACGTGATCGCCATCATCGGCGGCAGCGGCTCCGGCAAATCCACCTTCCTGCGCTGTATCAACCTTCTGGAACTCCCGTCCGCGGGCAGCGTCAGCGTGCATGGCGAGAAGATCCGGATGAAACCCGACGGCCGAGGCGGCCTCGTGCCGGAGGACCGCCGCCAAGTCCAGCGCATCCGCAGCCAGCTCGGCATGGTCTTCCAAAGCTTCAATCTCTGGCAGCACATGACCATCCTCGAAAACGTCATCGAGGCGCCGATCCACGTGCTCGGCAAGCCGAAGGCCGAAGCGGTCGCCACCGCCGAAACGCTGCTCAAGCGCGTCGGCCTCTATGAGAAGCGCGACGCTTACCCGGCCTTTCTTTCCGGTGGCCAACAGCAGCGCGCGGCCATCGCGCGGGCGCTCGCCATCCAGCCGCTGGTCATGCTCTTCGACGAGCCGACCTCGGCGCTCGATCCTGAACTCGTCGGCGAAGTGCTTTCGGTCATCGGCGATCTCGCGCGCGAGAAGCGCACGATGATCCTGGTTACCCACGAGATGAAGTTCGCGCGCGACGTCGCCAACCACATCGTCTTCCTCCACAACGGCGTGATCGAGGAACAGGGCCCGCCAGAGGCCATCTTTGGTTCGCCGCGGTCGGAAAGGCTCAAGAAGTTCATCAGTTCCATTCACTGAATTCCGGAATGCTAAACAACCAAAAAGGGGAACAGCATGAAGAAGGCATTGAAAGTCCTGGCCGTTGCGACGGCAATCGCCGTCAGCGGCGGCGTCGCCGCTTCGGCCGAAGCGCTTAAGGTCGGCGTCGCCGCCGAGCCCTATCCGCCGTTCACGGCGCCCGACGCCAGCGGCAAATGGGAAGGCTGGGAAGTCGAGTTCATGAATGCGATGTGTGCCGAGGCGAAGCTCGAATGCGTGCTGACGCCGGTCGCCTGGGACGGCATCATCCCCGCGCTGACCTCGAAGAAGATCGACATGATCATCAGCTCGATGTCGATCACCGACGAACGCCTGAAAACGATCGATTTCTCGGACAAATACTACAACACCCCGACCGGCATCATCGGCACCAAGGGCGTCGACATCAAGCCGACGCCGGAAGGTCTCAACGGCAAGGCGCTCGGCGTCCAGGTCTCGACGGTCCACCAAGCCTATGCCGCCAAGCATTTCGCGCCGGCAGGCGTCGACGTCAAGGAGTACCAGACGCAGGACGAAGCCAACAACGACCTCGCCGCCGGCCGCCTCGATGCCGTCCAGGCGGACGCCATCGCGCTGAAGGCTTTCCTTGCGACCGACCAGGGCAAGGAATGCTGCGACTACAAGGGCGACGTCGCCGAAGACGTTGCCGTGATCGGCCCGGGTGTGGGCGTCGGCCTGCGCAAGGGCGAAACCGAGCTCAAGGACAAGGTCAACACTGCGATCAAGGCGATCCGTGACAACGGAACCTATGATACGTTCTCGAAGAAGTACTTCGACTTCGACATCTACGGCGATTAAGGCGCGATCGGCCGGCGGCCCAGAGGTGCTGTGCCTTGTGTGCCTGAAAGGGGACGCGGGCGCAGCAGCCGCCGCCGGCTGGCGCCATCGGAGTACGACGCATGGCTGCGGATTCCCTCATCAATTGGGGCCTGCTCTCGCTCAACGCGCCCGGATGGGGCGGCGTGTTGCTGCAGGGCTTTTTCAACTCCATCCAGATCGCCGTCGGCGGCTTCACGCTCGGCCTGGCACTCGGCATCGGCGGCGCCTTCGGCAAGCTCTATGGCGGTCCGGTGCTGCGGGATCTGCTTGAATGCTACACCACGGTGGTGCGTGCGGTGCCGGAACTGGTGCTGATCCTGCTGCTCTATTACGCCGGCACCGATCTTCTCAATCAGGTGCTGGCGCTCTTTGCGATCGGCCCGGTCGACATCAGCGGCCTGATGGCCGGCATCTTCGTCATCGGCGTCGTCCAGGGGGCTTACTCGACCGAAGTCTTGCGTGGCGCGATCAAGGCGGTGCCCGCCGGACAGATCGAAGCGGCGCGGGCCTATGGCATGTCGCCGACCAAGGTCTTGCGGCGCATCACCCTGCCGGCGATGCTGCCCTATGCCATTCCCGGTCTTTCCAATCTCTGGTTGATCGCCACCAAGGACACCGCCCTTCTCGCTGTCGTTGGCTTCAGCGAGCTGACGCTGGTCACGCGCCAGGCGGCCGGCACGACCAAGGCATACCTGCTGTTCTTCCTTGCCGCCGGCGCGCTCTATCTGGCGCTGACACTCGTGTCCAACGTCTTCATCGGCATGCTCGAACGCCATGCCCGACGCGGCTTTGCGGTGCAGCGATGACCAACGAAACCACCCACGCCGTTGCCTTCACGCCCGAGGACCTGCCGACGGCTCGGAGCTTCTTCGTACCGCATCGCATCGTGATGATGCTGGTCTTCGCCGCCTTCGTCGTCGCCGTTGCCGTCTTCATGCGCTGGGACTGGCTGCCGCGTTATCTGCCTCGGCTTGGCTGGGGCATTCTCGTCAGCCTCGTGATGCTGTTCAGCACCGCGATCCTCGGTTTCCTGCTGGCGGTGCCGATCGGCCTCGTGCAGGTGACAGGCCCCTGGTTCCTGAAACTGCCGGCCAAGGTCTTCTGCACCGTCATTCGCGGCACGCCGCTGCTCCTGCAGCTCTGGCTGCTCTATTACGGGCTCGGCTCGCTGTTTCCGCAGTTTCCGGCGATCCGCCAGTCCTTCCTCTGGCCCTATTTGCGCGAGGCCTGGCCCTATGGCGTGGCGGCACTCACCGTCTCGTTTGCCGCCTATGAGGGCGAGGTCATGCGCGGCGCCTTTGCCGGCGTGCCGCCGGGCGAGCTGGAGGCGGCCAAAGCCTATGGCATGGGCCGCTGGACGATGTTCCGCCGCATCTGGTTGCCGCGCGCCATCCACCGGGCGCTGCCGACGCTGAACGGCGAAACCGTGCTGCAGCTGAAATCGACGCCGCTCGTTGCCACCGTGACCGTCGTCGACGTCTATGCCGTCATCTCCAAGGTGCGGCAGGAAACCTTCCTCACCTATGAGCCGCTGCTCCTGCTGGCGCTCATCTATATGTGCCTCACCGGCATTCTGGTGGTCGCCTTCCGCACATTCGAAAATCGTATCCCAACCCGTGGCGCCTGACATGAAGCTCTCCTCCTCGATCACCAACGCCATGCCGGAACTCGTTGCCATCCGCCACGACCTGCATGCCCATCCGGAACTTGGATTGGAGGAGAGGCGCACCTCCGCCTTCATCGCCAAGCATCTCGAAAGCCTCGGCTACGAGGTGACGACGGGTCTCGCCCAAACCGGCGTGGTCGGCACGCTCCGGAACGGCACGAGCGGGAGATCAATCGGCATTCGCGCCGATATCGATGCGCTGCCGATCCTGGAAAAGACCGGGCTCGACTATGCCAGCAAGACCGCAGGATTGATGCACGCCTGCGGCCACGACGGGCATACGACGATGCTGCTTGGCGCTGCGCGGGCGCTTGCAGAGCGGCGCAATTTCGACGGTACGATCCACTTGATCTTCCAGCCGGCCGAGGAGAATTTCGGCGGCGCCAAGATCATGATGGACGAGGGGCTGTTTGAACAATTCCCCTGCGACGCGGTGTTCGCGCTCCACAACGAACCGGGCCTGCCCTTCGGCCAGTTTGCACTCAGAGAAGGCCCGATCATGGCGGCCGTCGACGAGGCGCGCATCACCGTGCACGGCCGCGGCGGGCATGGCGCGGAACCGCAGGAGACGGCCGACCCGATCGTCTGCGGTGCCTCGATCGTCATGGCGCTGCAATCGATCGTCTCGCGCAACATCCACCCGATGGATCCGACCGTCGTCACCGTCGGCGCCTTCCATGCGGGCTCGGCCAGCAACATCATCCCGGAGCGCGCCGAGATCGTCGTCGGCATCCGCTCCTTCGAGCCTGATGTCCGCGACGAACTCGAACGGCGCATCCGCATGATCGCCGAGGCGCAGGCCACGAGTTTCGGCATGCGCGCGACAGTCGACTACCAACGCAGCTACGATGCCACGATCAACCACAAGGCCGAAACGGATTTCGTCCGCGATCTCGCAGTACGCTTTGCTGGTGCCGACAAGGTGGTCGATCTCGCCCGTCCCTTCATGGGCAGCGAGGATTTCGCCTATATGCTCAAGGAAAAGCCGGGGACCTATTTCTTCCTCGGCTCGAAGGTCAGCGACGAAGACAAGCCGCTGCACCATCCGGCCTACAACTTCAACGACGACCTGCTGCCGATCGGCGCCGCCTTCTGGACCGAGCTTGCCGAAGCCTATCTCCCGGTCCGCTGACGCCATCCCGGCAACCCTTTGATCGATTGCCGGTCGCCAGCTTCGCTCTCTGGTGAAGCTCCGTCCAATATGCCGCAGCGCGACATTGCCGCAGTGTGACAACGTGGCGGACGCGCTGTCATTGACGTTTGGCAAATTTGGCTCAGATTCAAGCGCATGCTGAGAAGCCGGGGCCAACACCGAAAACGCCCCGACGGACGGCCAAGAAAAGTCCCCTGATCGACGATCGATCATGGGACGAATGATGCAGCAGCCAGAGCGATACGGCCACGCGTCAGCGACGCGCGTTGCCGTATGTCTGAAAGGATTGCGCCCGTGTTTGAGAGTTTCGATGCGACCCTGCTCGCTCGCTTCCAGTTCGCCTTCACCGTCTCCTTCCACATCATCTTCCCTGCTTTTTCCATCGGCCTTGCGAGCTACCTCGCGGTACTGGAAGGTTTGTGGCTCTTGAAAAAGGACGAGGTCTACCTCGAACTCTTCCACTTCTGGAAAACGATCTTCGCGGTCGCCTTCGGCATGGGTGTGGTCTCCGGCATCGTCATGTCCTACCAGTTCGGCACCAACTGGAGCGTCTTTTCCGACAAGGCCGGGCCGATCATCGGGCCGCTGATGGGCTACGAGGTGCTTACCGCCTTCTTCCTCGAGGCGGGCTTCCTCGGCGTCATGCTCTTCGGGCTCAACCGCGTCGGGCCAAAACTGCATTTCTTGGCCACTGTCATGGTCGCCATCGGCACGTTGATTTCCGCCACCTGGATCCTTTCGGCAAATTCCTGGATGCAGACGCCCGCCGGTTTCGCCATGAACGAAGCGGGCCAGTTCGTCCCGGTCGACTGGTGGGCGATCGTCTTCAACCCGTCCTTCCCCTATCGCCTTACCCATATGGTGCTTGCCGCTTACCTCACGACCGCCTTCGTCGTCGGCGCCTGCGGCGCCTGGCACCTCATCCGCAAGACGGCGCCGCGCCGCGCCCGCAAAATGTTCTCGATGGCGATGTGGATGGCGGCGATCGTCGCGCCCATCCAGATCTTTGCCGGCGACATGCACGGGCTGAACACGCTGGAACACCAGCCGGCCAAGGTGATGGCGATGGAAGGCCACTACCAGAGCCATCCGGATGGGGCGCCGCTGATCCTTTTCGGCATTCCGAACTCGCCCGAAAAGCGCGTCGACTATGCCATCGAGGTTCCAAAACTCTCCAGCCTGATCCTGAAGCACGACCTCAACGCGCCGCTCGCCGGCCTCGATACGATCCCGGAAGAGCTGCATCCGCCCGTCGGCATCGTGTTCTGGTCCTTCCGGGTGATGGTCGGCCTTGGGTTCGCCATGCTCGGCATCGGCCTCTGGTCGCTCTGGTGTCGTTACCGCGGCACGCTCGACAGCAATGTCTGGCTGCATCGGGCGGCAGTCGTGATGGGCCCGGCCGGCTTCGTCGCCGTGCTCGCCGGCTGGGTCACCACCGAAGTCGGCCGCCAGCCCTACACGGTCTACGGCCACCTGCTGACAGTGAACTCGGTGGCGCCGATCGCAGCCCCTGCCGTCGCCGCCTCGCTGATCGCCTTTATCATCGTCTACTTCTTCGTCTTCGGCGCCGGCACCTTCTACATCCTGAGGCTGATGGCGCGATTGCCGCGTGATCCGATGCCGGATCTCGACGAAGGGCCGCTGCGCAGCTCCGGCATCATGCCAGGCCCCGCCATCGCCAGCACCAGCACTCATGGAGGTCGTCATGGAGTTTGATCTGCCGTTCATCTGGGCCGCCATCATCGCCTTTGCGGTGCTCGCCTATGTCATTCTCGACGGCTTCGACCTCGGCGTCGGCATCCTCTTCCCGTTCTTCCCGGAGAAGCACGACCGCGACGTGATGATGAATTCCGTCGCGCCGGTCTGGGACGGCAACGAAACCTGGCTGGTGCTCGGCGGCGGCGGTCTGATGGCGGTGTTTCCGCTCGCTTATGCGACGATCCTGCCGGCACTCTACGCCCCTGTTATCGCCATGGTCATCGGCCTCATCTTCCGCGGCGTCGCCTTCGAATATCGCTGGCGCACCAGGCGTGCCGAATATCTCTGGAACTGGGCGTTCTCGGGCGGTTCGATGCTCGCCGCCTTCGCGCAAGGCATAACTCTCGGCGCGCTCGTCCAGGGTATCCCCGTCGAGAACCGCGCCTATGTCGGCGGCTGGTGGGACTGGCTGACGCCCTTCTCGATCATGACCGGCGTCGCCGTCGTCGTCGGTTATGCCCTGCTCGGCTCCACCTGGCTGGTCATGAAGACCCATGGCGACCTCGCCGACCGCGCCCGCGACCTCGCGCTCAAGTGCTCGTTCGGCACCGTCGCCGCCATGGGCATCGTCAGTCTGTGGACTCCGTTCCTGGAGCCGCAATATCTGAAGCGCTGGTTCGGCTTTCCGACGGCGATCTTCAGCGTCATCGTGCCAGCCCTCGTTCTCGGTTGCCTGTATGCGCTGATCACAGGCATTCGCAACAGGCACGACAGCCGGCCGTTTCTTGCGGCGCTCGGCCTGTTCGTGCTCGGCTATGCCGGCATCGGCATCAGCTTCTACCCCTATATGGTGCCGCCATCGCTGACCATCTGGGATGCGGCGGCGCCTGAGGAGAGCCTGTCCTTCCTGCTCGCCGGCGCGCTGGTGCTGGTGCCGATCATCCTCGCCTATACCGGCTATTCCTATTGGGTGTTCCGCGGCAAAGTCGATCCGGAGGAGGGTTACCATTGACTGATGAAACCGGAACCGGCCGCAAGCTTCTCTGGTTCGTGGGCCTGTGGTGCGCCGGGGTGGCAGCCGTGACGATCGTCGGCCTCGCGATCAAGCTGATGATCGGAACGTGATCGATTCTCATAAGTTCGAGCGAGATGCGGGCGGAAAACCGCATACGCTTTTCCTCATCCCGCTCTAAAAAGCCTCGCTCAAGCTTGGCCGGCTAACTTCCCTCAACACGTCAGCAGGCGATCGCCGCAGACGGAGACAGGACCGCACCCTCCTCCCCTGCCCAGCGATCGCCTGCTGAGGTGACCACCGTCACCGGTCGCATGCTGCGACCCTGTTGCCCCTTCTCATTGAGCTCATCGTTTGTTAGCAGTGCGCCGCAAGAGCGCTCCGCTTGCCCAGAGCCGAGGGACGCTCGAACACCTGGACCTGCGCTTGGCCACGACGGCCATGCACCAGGCAATCGGACGAGACAGATGCAAAAGACCCCCGCGCAATGCACCACCATGGCCGACGTGCGTGCCGAAATCGACCGGCTCGACCAGGCGCTGATGACGCTGTTTGCCGAACGCTGGGGCTATATCGACCGGGCGGCCGAGATCAAACGGCCGCTGAAGCTGAAGGCCGACATTCCGGCGCGGGTGATGGAAGTGCGTGAGAACGCCCGCAAGAACGCCGCGAGCTACAACCTCGATCCTGACTTCTACGAGGACATCTGGGCGCGGCTGATTGGCCACGCAATTGCCCATGAGCAGAAGCTGCTCGGCGAAACCGGCGACGAATAGCGTCGCCGTCTTCGATCGCCCTTCCTGGCAGAAGTCAGCGCCCGAGGATGTAACCCTGCAAGCGGTGCGCGGCTTCCTTCACCTGGGCCGGGTCGCGCAGGAAGCAGGCGCGCATGAACAGCGAACCACCATCGCCAAAGGCGGTGCCGGGCGCCAGGCCGACGCCCGTCTTGTCGACGATATCGATCGCGGCCGCGCGCGAATCCGTGACGCCGTCGATTTTCAGGAACGCGTAGAGCGCTCCATCCGGCTTCAGCGTTTCCACCCGGTTGGTAGCGATCAGCGCGTCGCAGAAGACGTCACGGTTGCTGGTCGCCTTGGCGACATTCGCGTCCAGGAAGGCATCGCCCTCGTCAAGCGCCACGACGGCACCGCGCTGCATGAACTGGGCGACGCCTGACGTCGAATATTGCACCAGGTTCTCCAACACCTGCCCCATCTCCGGCGGGGCGACGATCCAACCCACCCGCCAGCCGGTCATCGACCAGTTCTTCGAGAAGGAATTGACGAAGAGGATCCGGTCGCCCTCTTCCATGACATCGAGGAAGGACGGCGCGCGGGCGCCGGCATAATAATAGAGCGCGTAGATCTCGTCGGCGATGATCCACAGACCATGCTTGCGCGCCAGCGCCAGGATCGCGGCCAGTTCTTCCTTGGTCGCGGTCCATCCCGTCGGGTTCGACGGCGTGTTGATGAACAGTGCCCTGGTCTTCGGGCCGATCGCCGCTTCCAGTCGATCGAGATCGAGCTGCCACTTTCCGTGTTCAAAGCGCAGTTCGACGGAAACTGGACGGACGCCAGAGAGGTCAGCGGCAGCGGCAAAATTCGGCCAGGCCGGCGTCAGCAGCACCATCTCGTCTCCCGGCGAAGCGATCGCCTCGATCGAGAGCTTGATTGCCTGCATGCCGGAGCCGACGACGTAGAAATTTTCGGGCGAAAGGGCTTTCTGGAAACGCCGCTGATAGTAGCGCGACAGCGCCTCGCGCAGCGGCGGGATGCCGCGCTGCCAAGTGTAGAAGGTCTCGCCGGCGGAAAGCGCCTCGCGTGCCGCATCGCTGATAAAGGCCGGCGTCGGCAGGTCGCCTTCGCCGACCCAGAGCGGGATCAGGCCGTCGCGCCCGCGGGCATAGTTCACCACCTCGACGATGCCGCTTTCGGGCGCCGCAAGTGCGCGGGGGCTGATGGTGCTGAGGATGGTCATCGGCGGGCTCCGGAGGCACGACGGTCCCGCGCCGGATCGCCCGAGATCATCGTGAAAGATTCCAATGGATTAGAGCGGAAATGGACCGCTCCAGACTGCCCATCGCTTCTAGCCGCTTTCGCTTCTGCGATCACGCGACTTTATCTGACCGGTTTATCGATTTTTGTGATGTTTCGCGGCCCCGCCAGAACGGGGCCGCGAGAAGCCTCAGGCGCGCTGTTTCAACAGGTCGCGGATTTCGGAGAGCAGAAGGATATCTTCCGGCGGTGGCGCGGCCGGTGCCTCGTCCTTCTTCTTCTCGATCGACGCGCGCATGCGGTTCACGGCCTTGATCATCAAGAAGATGATCCAGGCGAGGATCAGGAAATTGATGAGCACGGTGATGAAGTTGCCATAGGCAAAGACAGCGCCCTGCTGACGGGCAGCGGCGAGAGACGTCGCCGTGACGTTGGCCGACAGCGGTAGGAAGTAGTTGGAGAAGTCGAAACCACCACCGGTCAGCGCGCCGACGATGGGCATCACGAGGTCTTCGACGACCGACGTGACGATCTTGCTGAAGGCGGCGCCGATGATGACACCGACCGCGAGGTCCATCACGTTCCCGCGGGCAATAAACTCCTTGAACTCATTCAGCATACGTCTCTCCGTATCATCCCCGTTGAAAACGACCGCCGGCGCTGTCCCGCGCTGCAACCGTTTACGGAAACTAAACCAAAGCGGGCACCGAGAAAACCTTTCTTTGCCTTTGGTCAAACCACGCCTGCCAAAAGAAGGATCAAACTCCCTTCCACATCCGGCAGACCATTTTCTCTTGCAGCACCTTGGACTTAAGACTCATATGGCGGGCAATTCTCAACCTCGCGGACTTGTCCTATGCTTCGCGTCGGAGGAGTGAGGCATGCTTTCGGGTTCGGTCATCTTTGCCTCGGCCTTCGCCTATCTGCTGCTGCTGTTTGCAGTCGCGAGCTATGGCGACCGGCGGGCCAGGAGGAAAAGCGCTGCGCTGAAAGGCAGACCGCTCGTCTATGCGCTCAGCCTTGCGATCTATTGCACGTCCTGGACCTATTTCGGCGGCATCGGGCTTGCCGCCGAGCGCGGGCTCGAATTCACCGGCATCTACATCGGACCCATCCTGATGTTCACGCTGGGCATGCCGCTGATCCGCAAGATCATCCGCCTTGCCAAGACCGAGAAGCTGACCTCCGTCGCCGACTTCATCGCCGCGCGCTACGGCAAGAACCCGGCCGTGGCGGCGATCGTTGCACTGATCTCGCTGGTCGGTGCCATCCCCTATATCGCATTGCAGCTCAAGGCGATTTCGAGCTCCGTCGCGGCGATGATCAACACCAGCGACTATGGCATCGGCGCGGGGCAGAGTTTCATCGACCTGCCCCTGCTCGTGACCCTGTTCCTCGCCTGCTTCGCCATCGTCTTCGGTACGCGCCATACGGACGCGACAGAACATCAGGACGGACTGATCCTCGCGATCGCAATGGAATCGCTGGTCAAGCTCGTCGCGCTCGTCACTGCCGGCTTCTACATCGTCTTCGTCATCTTCAACGGCCCGGCGCATCTCTGGTCGCTGGCGGCAGAGAGCCCGGCGGTGCAATCCGCACTTTCCTATGAAACGCCGACGGCGCGCTGGATCCTGCTGATCGTCACCTCCGCCTTCGCGATCATCATGCTGCCGCGGCAGTTCCATGTGACCGTCGTCGAGAACCGCACCGAAGGGGAGTTGCGTACCGCCGGCATTCTGTTTCCGCTCTACCTGATCGGCATCAATCTCTTCGTGCTGCCGATCGCGATTGCCGGCCTCCTCACTTTCTCGGGCTCCGGCGACGCGGATCTTTACCTCTTGACTCTGCCGCTCGCCAACGGCCTGCCGCTGCTGACGCTCATCACTTTCATTGGCGGCTTCTCGGCAGCAACGGCCATGGTGATCGTCGCCTCCGTGGCGCTGTCGATCATGATCTCCAACGACATCGTCATGCCGGTGTTCCTGCGCCGCAATCTCAGCCAGCGCGGCGGGCTTCAGGAAAACCTCGCGGGGACGCTGCTCAACATCCGCCGTTCGGCGATCTTCGTCGTCCTCCTGCTCGGCTATGGCTATTACCGCTCCGCCGATATCAGTGCCGGTCTAGCTTCGCTCGGGCTCCTCTCCTTCGTCGCCATCTCCCAGATGGCGCCGGCCATGCTCGGCGGTCTCATCTGGCGCCAGGCGAATGCGCGCGGCGCGATCACCGGCATGGTCTCCGGCTTTTTCGTCTGGGCGTATCTCCTGTTCCTGCCGAGCCTCGGCGGACCGGACAATTCCCAAGTCGCGGCAACGGTGCTGAGCTTCCTGCTGCCATTTACGGACCTCTTCTCGGGTCCCCGCGCCGACCCGCTGGTGAATGCCACGATGCTGAGCCTGCTCGTCAACTGCAGCGCCTATGTGCTCGGCTCGCTGACCCGGACGCCGAAACCGATCGAGCGCTTTCAGGCCGGCGTCTTCATCACCCGGCGGTCGCGCACCGAAGGCACGTTCCGCGGCCGGAAGACCAAGGTCACCGTGCGCGATCTCAAGGCGACGATCGGCCGCTACATGGGCACCGAGCGCATGCAGCGCTCGTTCCACACCTATGAGCGCCAATCCGGCCGCTGGCTGGACGACAATGCGCCGGCGGACATGGCCGTTGTGCATTTCTCCGAGCAACTGCTCGGCAGTGCCATCGGCTCGTCGTCGGCGCGGCTCGTGCTTTCGCTCGTCCTGCAGCGCGGCGACGACACGTCATCGGACACGGCCTGGCTGCTCGACCAGGCGAGCGAGGCGCTGCAATACAATCAGGATATGCTGCAGACCGCGCTCTCGCAGATGGACCAGGGCATCGCCGTCTTCGACAACGCCAACAACCTGATCATCTGGAACCGCCGCTTCCGCCAGCTTCTGGATCTGCCCGAGGCGGCCGGCCAGGTGGGCTTCCCGCTCGCCGATATCGTTTCGATCCTCACCAAGCGCGGCGATATCCGCAAGGATCAGGAAAAGGGATTGATCGCCAACTTTCTGACGCTGGACAAGCCCTTCCTGCTCGAACTTGGCAATGGCGAGCGCATCATCGAAGTGCGCACCAATGCCATGCCCGACAAGGGCATCGTCACCACCTATACCGACATCACCCAGCGCGTTGCCGCCGACATGGCGCTGAAGCAGGCGAACGAGACGCTGGAACTGCGCGTCGAGGAACGCACCGGCGAACTGACCCGCGTGAACCGGGAACTCGCCGAAGCACGGGCGGCCGCGGAAGAGGCCAATATCGGCAAGACGCGGTTCTTCGCCGCTGCCGGCCACGATATTCTGCAGCCGCTCAATGCCGCCCGTCTCTATTCGTCCTCGCTGGTCGAGCGGCTGGGCGATTCCGACAACAGCACGCTCGTCGAGAACATCGATTCCTCGCTGGAATCGGTCGAGGCCATTCTTGGCGCCGTGCTCGATATTTCGCGCCTCGACACCGGCGCAATGAAGCCGCGGCTGCAATCCGTCCCGCTCAACGACCTGCTCCGCCGCATCGAGACCGACTTCGCGCCGATCGCGCGCGCCAAGGATCTCGACCTGGTGGTCATGCCGACCTCGCTGGTCGTGCGCAGCGATCCGAACCTTTTGCGCCGCGTGGTGCAGAACCTCGTTTCCAACGCGATCAAGTATACGCTCACCGGCAAGGTGCTGGTCGGCGTGCGCAGACATGGCGCGATGGCGACGATCGAGGTGCTCGATTCCGGCATCGGCATTCCGTCGTCGAAGTTCCGGACGGTCTTCAAGGAATTCGCACGGCTCGACGAGGGCGCGCGCACCGCTTCCGGGCTCGGCCTCGGCCTATCGATCGTCGATCGCATCTCGCGCGTGCTCAACCATCCGGTCAGCCTGCAATCGACACCGGGCAAGGGCACCGGATTCAAGGTGACGCTGCCGCTGGACGTAAGCGCCGGCGAACCGGTCGCGGTCCGCCCAGTTGTCCCCAACAAGGCGAGCGAGGCGCTCAACGGCTTGCGCGTGCTCTGCATCGACAACGAACCGCGCATCCTCGAGGGCATGAAAGTGCTGCTTTCGGGCTGGGGCTGCGTCGTCAGCACGGCGGAATCGGTTGCCGCCTGTGCCGAGATGACGGGAGAGCCGGCCGAGAAACCGCACGCGATCATCGCCGACTATCATCTCGACGACGGCACTGGCATCGAGGCAATTGCGAAGATCCGGCTTTCCGCCGGCGAGGCGATCCCGGCCCTGCTGGTGACGGCGGACCGCTCGCCGGAAGTGCGCACCGCGGCCGAGCGCGACGGCGTTTCGATCCAGAACAAGCCGGTGCGGCCGGCAGCGATGCGGGCGTGGCTGACACAGCTTTCGACGGCGGCGCGAACGGCTGCAGAATAAGCTGCTTCGGCGTTGCGGCAACGCGCCTGCATTAGACGTATGCTGCCGCAGTGCTCGATTGACCGCCTCAGGCGGCGGCGACGGTGCCGATCTTCGAAAGCTGGATCACCGCCTGGGTGCGGCTGTCGACATTGAGCTTCAACAGGATCGCCGAGACATGCGCCTTGATGGTCGCCTCGGAGACGCCGAGCTCATAGGCGATCTGCTTGTTGAGCAGGCCTTCGCCCAGCATGCTGAGGACGCGTGACTGCTGCGGCGTCAGCGTCTGAAGCCGCTGGAGCAGATCGGCGACTTCCGGTTCGTACTCCTGCGCGTCGTCGTAGCCCGCCGGCACGAAAACCTCACCGGCCATGACCTTCTCGATACCCTCGCGGATCTCTTCGATACCGGCCGACTTTGAGAGGAAGCCGGACGCCCCGAGGTCGAGCGCGCGGTGGATCGTCGCCGGATCGTCATGGGCGGAAACCACCATGACCGGCAGGCTCGGAAACTCGGCGCGAAGCGCAATCAGGCCGGAAAGGCCGCTGACGCCAGGCATCGTCAGGTCCAGAAGAAGGAGATCGGCATCCGGGTAATCGGCTGCAGTCTTGCGCGCGGCGGCGAAATCAGCTGCCTCGACGATGGCGGGCGGGCCGTCCATCCCGCTCAGGGCCTGGCGCATGGCGCCACGAAACAGCGGGTGATCGTCCGCGATGATGATGGTCATGTCCGGCGTCATGTCGCTCCCTCCCAAGAGCCCGGTCTGCGACCTGCGCGCCTCCACGCGCCGATCCGCATCCCGCATGGCCGTTCCGGCGTCTCAGGTCTTCTGCGGCTCCGTCGCGGGGTCGCTGCCTTCGAGATCCTTCACGATATCCATGAACTTACGCATCATTCTTTCCATGATGCCCATTGTCCGGTCAATCTCTTCGTCGGTCGGAAGGTTCGGTTTCGCGACGCTTTCACCGGATTTAACGGCCTTTTCCAAGGTCTCTACCCGTTTGGTCAAAAGCTCGATCTCCAGCTCGAGCGCGGAGCGTTCGTCGGCTGCCATGCGGCAGACGAGCTCGCCGCTCCTTTCCTGGCAGAGCGACACTTCGCCGGTTTGCGTGTCGAGCCGGGCAATGCCGGTCTCGGATTTCTGCATGCTGTAGCGGCCGGGCGCCGGATCCTGCGCCGAGGCGATGCCGGCGAATGCCAGGCCGGCTCCGATCAGAAGTGCGACTGTAGCTTTTCTCATGACGTCCTCTCCGTTGCGGTCCTTGCCAGATGACGCCCGGCACATGAACGGGAAGAGCGAAATCGATCTTCACCAAGGATTATGCGCGAATCGACGTCCTTCTGCGATGGACAATCGCTGATATTTGCGGCAAGGCCACGACAGAAGATTACGGGGGCAGACGGGCACAATGGGTTCCATCATCTACAAGATCGTTCCGACCTCGCTGTGGCAGGAAGCCAAGCGCAGCGGACGCTTCGACGGCGCACCCGTCGACCTTGCTGACGGCTTCATCCATTTCTCCACCGCCGAACAGGCCCTGGAGACGGCAGCGCGGCATTTCGAGGGACAGGAAGGCCTACTTTTGGTCGCCGTTGACGGCGACGCGCTCGGCGTGGAACTGGTCTACGAACCCTCGCGCGGCGGCGCCCTCTTCCCGCATCTCTATGCACCCCTCTTCCTCTCCGCCGTGGTCTGGGAAAAGCCCCTGCCGCTTGGCGCCGATGGCTCGCATATCTTCCCGGAACTTGACGCATGAATCCGCTTACCAATCTCGCCCGCCGCGGCCTCTTCCTGTTCGATCCTGAGGCCGCGCACGGCCTGTCGATCAAGGCGCTGAAGACCGGGCTCGTGCCCAGCTGTCCTTCCAAGGCCGACAAGCGGCTTTCCCAGACGGTCGCCGGCATCGAGTTCCCAAACCCGATCGGCATGGCGGCCGGCTACGACAAGAACGCCGAGGTGCCGGAAGCGCTCCTGAAGATCGGTTTTGGTTTTACCGAAATCGGCACCGTCACACCGAAACCGCAGTCCGGCAACGACAAGCCGCGCATTTTCCGGCTGGTCGAGGACGAGGCCGTCATCAACCGCCTCGGCTTCAACAACGAGGGTCATGGCGCGGCGCTGGCGCGGCTCAAGGCCTGCTCGCGCGCTGCGCTGATCGGCGTCAATATCGGCGCCAACAAGGACAGTGCCGACCGCGTTGCCGACTATGTGAACGGCATTCACGCCTTCTATTCGGTCGCCCGCTATTTCACCGCCAACATCTCCTCGCCGAACACGCCGGGCCTGCGCGACCTGCAGGCGCGCGAGAGCCTCGCCGCCCTGCTGTCCGCCGTGCTCGCCGCTCGCGACGAGGAAGCCCGCCGTAGCAACCGGTACGTTCCGGTGTTCCTCAAGATCGCGCCCGATCTGACGGAAGAGGGCATGGACGACATCGCAGCCGAAATTCTCGCCCACAATCTCGACGGCCTGATCGTCTCCAACACGACGCTTTCACGCGAAGGCTTGAAGGACCAGAACCAGGCGAAGGAAGCCGGTGGCCTCTCCGGCAAGCCGCTCTTCGAGAAGTCGACCGCGGCACTTGCCCGCATGCGCAAGCGCGTCGGACCAAATCTGCCGATCATCGGTGTCGGTGGCGTCAGTTCGGCCGAGACCGCGGCAGAAAAAATCCGCGCCGGCGCCGATCTGGTCCAGCTCTATTCCTGCATGGTCTATGAAGGCCCCGCGCTGCCCGGCCGCATCGTGCGTGGCCTTTCCGATCTCTGCGACCGTGAGCGGCTCAGCTCGATCCGCGATATCAGAGACAGCCGCCTCGACTACTGGGCCGGCCGGAAGGTCTGACGCGCCTTCGAGGGAATTCTCGAAAGCAGGAACAGGCCGCGCAGCAGCAGGAAGAGATTGAGGCCGGCCCAAAGCCCGTGATTGCCGAAGACGGGCACGAGCACAGCCAGCACCGCCGCGTAGCCGACAAAGGCCGCGACCATCATGTTGCGCATTTCGCGCGACCAGGTGGCGCCGATGAAGACGCCATCCATCAGAAAGGCGAGCGCGCCGGTGGTCGCAGTGACAGCCGCCCAGGGCAGATACTCGTAAGCGGCCACGCGGACATCGGCGGCCGTCGTCAACAGATTGATGAGCCGATCGCCGAAAAGCAGAAGGACGATGGTGGTGACCAAGGCGAGCCCCAGCGACCAGGCAGCCGTCAGGCGTAGCGCGCGATCGAAGGCTGGCCGGTAGCGGGCACCGATCGAGCGGCCGATCAATTGCTCGGCGGCGTTGGCGAGGCCGTCGAGATAGTAGCCGGCGACCAGGAAGATCGTCATCAGCACCGCGTTTGCCGCAAGCGTCACCGGCCCAAAGGCCGTGCCGATGCGCGTCATCAGCGTAAAGGCAGCGAGCAGCACGAAGGAGCGGATCATGATGTCGCGGTTGAGGCCGAAGAGCGGCTTCAATCGCTCGCGATCGAAGATCAGCGCCCAGCCCGGCGCATCGTTGCGGTCGAAACGGCCATAGACGATCGCAAAGCCGGCAAGCGCCCCGATCACCTCGCCTGTGACGGTGGCAAGTGCGACCCCCATCACGCCCCAGCCAAGGACGAGACCGAGCAGGATCGACAGCACGATGTTAATGCCATTGATCAGCGTCTGCAGCATCAGACCGATGGTGCCTTCGCCGCGGCCAAGCACGAAGCCGAGGATGGCGTAGTTCGCAAGGGCTGCCGGTGCCGAAATGATACGACAGAGAAAGTAGGTGCTGGTGACGGCCGCCACCTCCGGCTCCGGTCCCATCAGCCAGAGGCCGCCGGATAGCAGAAGAGGTGAAATGAGAACGCTGACCGTGCCGCAGACAAGCGCGATCGTAAGCGACCGCCAGAACACCGCCTGCTGCTCACGTCTGTCACCACGGCCATAGGCCTGAGCAACGAGGCCGGTCGTGCCGGCGCGCAGGAAATTGAAGGTGGTAAAGATCAGGTCGAATATGATGGCGCCGATCGCGAGCCCCGCGAGCAGCGTCGCCTGCCCCATGCGGCCGATAACAGCCGTATCGACCAGACCCAGCAAGGGCGTCGTCAGGAAGCCGAGCGTCATCGGCAGCGCAATCGCCAGGATCAGCCGATGGGTGACGTGAAAGGCGCCGGCGGGATCGTTCGGCGAGGCGGGAGAGGCGGTCATCGAACGGTCCGGGCGTTATGGGTGAGTGACGACCGTTTTAGGGAAAGTGCATGGGAGGATGCAAGCGCGCCGAGCAGTTGCGACGAAAAGGTTTCAGCGCGCAAGTAGCCCCTCACCCTAGCCCTCTCCCCGCAAGCGGAGAGAGGGGACGTGGACAAGCCGCAACACCGCATCCCGAGCCGCTATCGGAAGAGCAGTCCAATCGCATGGTTGCTGGGGATAGAGGGGGTGCGGCAACCTGCCTTCTCCCCGCCTGCGGGGAGAAGGTCCCGGCAGGGGATGAGGGGCCAGGTGCGGTTCAGATGTCCGCTAAGGCCGAATCAGGCCGACAGCACCATGGCCCAGAAGGGGCGGTTGCCGGATGAAGCGTTCTGGGCGACGGCAACGCCGAGACCGCGATAGTTACCGAGCATGTTTTCCAGATGCTTGGGCGACTTGTACCAGGCATCATAGGCGCGTTCGGCGTCGTCCTGGCCCATGGCGATGTTTTCGGCTGCCGGAAGCGTCACGCCCTGGCCCTTCATCCGGTCGTAGAAACTGTCGTTCCAGCCGATCAGATGCTGCATCTTGCCGACCCGTGCCATGCGCGCCGCCTGGTTCATCGCGGCGACCGAGGCCGCGTGGTCCGCCACGAGCTCCGTCAGCCCCTTGCCCTTGCGCAGCTTGTTGACGTAGCCGAGGCTCGCCTCGGTCTGGTCGCTGCCAGTGCCACTATCGGGCGTCAGCAGTTGGGACGTCGTGCAGCCGGCAAGCGCGCCGAGCGAGAGGATGGCGGTTGCACGCAGCAGGCCGCGGCGTTCGATCAAGAGAAACCGGTCGTGCATCATCAGCGCCGGTAGCTCATAACACGCAGGATCACGAAGGCCGGAACGACGATCGCCGCACCGAGCAGCAGATAGTCGCCCACCCGGCCAAGTGCGGCAAAGCCGGTGTACCAGAGGTCGAGCAGGAAGTTGCGGACCGCGAAATAGATGTCGGTCGGATACCAGCCGAAGACGGTCATGACGAAGCCGACGAGGATCGACACCACGACGAGCTTGACCAGCACCCGCAGCGGCGAGTCACCCAAAAATCTGTTCATTCCGTCCGACATCCGCGAACTTCTCCTGTTTGTCTTCACATAAGCCGCGATCGGCAGCGTCGCAAGTCGGCCAGACCTTGCACAGCGCCCAAGCTCTCGGTTTCAGCCAGATTCCGCTTGTGTTTTGCAGCATCCGGCGTCAGAAGCGCTGATCGCAACCGATATCTCACATTGATGACGCTCAACCAGCTCTCCTCCGGCGACCTGATCGCCGACCGCCGCGCCGACTACGCAAAAATGCTTGCCGAAGGCGGCGAGCCCGGAAGTGCTGCCGAACTCATGGCACAGGCGCTGGAACGGGCGCCGGACTGGGCAGCCGGCTGGTTTCGGCTCGCGGACTATGAGGAAAAATCGGGCCGGAAAGAGGCGGCGATCGACGCGCTCAGAAAAACCCTGGCGCTGAGCCCTCAGGACATCTTCGGCGCCGGCCTGAAGCTGGCGCTTCTCGGTGCCGCCGCGGTGCCCGAACAGCCGCCGAGCCTCTATGTCGAGCGCCTGTTCGACGACTATGCCGATCGCTTCGACCAGGCGCTGGTGGAAAAGCTCGGCTACACGGTGCCGCAAAAGCTCGCGGCGCTGATCCAAAGCCACACCGGGGGCCTCATCTTCGAGCATGTGACGGATCTCGGCTGCGGCACCGGCCTCTTCGGCGAACGCATCCGGGATCAGGCGCAATTCCTTGAAGGTTTCGACATCTCCATCAACATGCTCGCCAAGGCCGAGGCGAAATCCACCTACGATCGGCTGGCACGCGCCGATCTTTCGCTCCCGCCGGAAGCTTCCGGCATCTTCGGCAACTTCGCGTCCGCCCGCGCCGATCTCGTCAGCGCCGCCGATGTGCTCATGTATCTCGGCAATCTCGACAGTGTCTTCGACATCGCGCTCCGTCTGCTGGCCGCCGGTGGCTACTTCGCCTTTTCCGTCGAGGATGCGGGCGATGGCGTGGATTTTCTGCTGCGCCCCTCGCTGCGCTACGCCCATAGCGAAGCCTATATTCGCGGCCTCTGCACGGCGCACGGGCTGAAGCTGCTGGCCATCGAGCGTACCGTCATCCGCATGGATGCCGGCGAACCGGTTTTCGGCATCCTGTTTCTGGCGCGCAAGCCTGCATAAAACGCAAGGCAGAGTCGCAAAAATAAGTCAGCATTACTGACATATTTTTCTTGAATATTGTTGTGCGTTGCAGCATTGCTGCGGCCATCGCAATCGAGGTTTTGCCATGGCTCAGATCAGCAGCGTTTTCGGTATCTGGAACACCAGCCCGACCCGGCATACGGCGGTCGAGGACCTGCAGGGCATCTTCACCGGCAGCCTGATCGCCGCACTCGGCCTCTATTTCCTGGCAAGCGCCGGCCTGCTCACCGGCAGCACGGCGGGCGTCGCCTTCCTGCTGCACTATGCGTTCGGCATCAATTTCGGTCTTGCCTTCTTCCTGCTCAACCTGCCGTTCTTCTATCTGTCGCTGAAGCGGCTCGGCCCGGCTTTCACGGTCAAGACCTTCATCGCCATCGGTCTTACCTCGTTCCTGACCGACATCCAGTCGCGCCTCTTCCAGATCGGTACGATCCAGCCGGCCTGGGCAGCGCTGCTTGGCGGCCTGCTGCTCGGTTATGGCCTGCTCGCACTCTATCGCCACCGCGCGAGCCTTGGCGGCGTCGGCATTCTCGGCATCTACCTGCAGGAGCGCTTCGGCATTCGCGCCGGCCTCGTGCAGCTTGCGATCGACATGGTCGTGCTCGTTATCGCCTTTGGGGTGACGACGCCCACGGTGGTCGCCTGGTCGGTGCTCGGCGCGGTCGTGCTCAACCTGTTTGTGGCCATCAACCACCGCGCCGATCGCTACATCGCACTCTAGATCAGTCCAGTCGTCACGCGAAAACGATTGCTCGGCTGTCTCAGGCGACCCTTTGCCGGTGCGTCGACCGGATGCGGGGAGCGGAAGCCGCCGGCGATCCGGTTCCGAACAGGAGTCAATGTGCCGCCCGGCGGCAAGTCTTCCGGGCTTCTCTTTTGACGGATTTGATCTACCTTTGTTCTCCGTGAACAGGATCGATTCCAGCGAACCGCAGGGCGATGCCCTGACCTTGCCCGCCCCCTTTCTGCGCTGGTTCGGCGAGAAGGGCTGGCGGCCGCGCGCCCACCAGCTCGAGCTCCTGGCACGCGCCGAAGCCGGGAACAGCACGCTGCTGATCGCACCGACCGGTGCCGGCAAGACGCTTGCCGGCTTCCTGCCGTCGCTGGTCGATCTCACTCGCCGCGGCAGGATCCCGCCCGGCTCTGCCTTCGTCGGCATCCATACGCTCTACATCTCGCCTTTGAAGGCGCTCGCCGTCGATATCGAGCGCAACCTGATGAAACCGGTCGGCGAAATGGGCCTGCCGGTTCGCATCGAAAACCGCACCGGCGACACGCCCACCGCCAAGCGGCAGCGGCAGAAGCTCAATCCACCCGACATATTGCTGACGACGCCGGAACAGCTGGCGCTGCTGCTTGCCAATGGCGAGGCGACCCGCTTCTTCAAAGACCTGCGCTACGTCGTCTTCGACGAGCTGCATTCGCTCGTCACCTCGAAGCGCGGCCATCTCCTCTCCCTCGGTCTGGCGCGGCTTCGCCGGCTGGCGCCGAGCGTGCAGACGATCGGGCTTTCGGCAACGGTTTCCGATCCCATGGACCTGCAGCGCTGGCTGGCGCCACAGGAGCCGGACATGAACAACCATGCAGGGCTCGTGCTTGTCGAAGGCGGCGCCAACCCGCAGATCTCCATCCTCAAGACGGAAGAGCACGTGCCCTGGGCCGGGCACTCGGCGCGCTACGCCATTGCCGATGTCTACGCCGCGATCAAGGAGCACGGCACCACCCTGCTCTTCGTCAACACCCGCAGCCAGGCGGAGCTGCTCTTCCAAGAACTCTGGACGATCAACGACGACAATCTGCCGATCGCGCTGCATCACGGTTCGCTCGATGTCACCCAGCGCCGCAAGGTCGAGGCGGCGATGGCCGAGAACCGGCTGCGCGCCGTCGTCGCCACCTCGACGCTCGACCTCGGCATCGACTGGGGCGACGTCGATCTCGTCGTGCATGTCGGTGCGCCGAAAGGCGCGAGCCGCCTCGCCCAGCGCATCGGCCGCGCCAACCACCGCATGGATGAACCCTCGAAGGCGATCCTTGTGCCGGCCAACCGCTTCGAGGTGATGGAATGCCAGGCGGCGCTCGACGCCAACTATATCGGCGCGCAGGACACGCCGCCGGTCGGCAAGGGCGCGCTCGACGTGCTCGCCCAGCACGTGCTCGGCATGGCCTGTGCCGCGCCTTTCGACCCGCTGTCGCTTTACGACGAGATCACCAGTGCCTCGCCCTATAGGACGCTCGCCTGGGAGACCTTCGAGCGGGTGATCGATTTCGTCGCGACCGGCGGTTATGCGCTGAAGACCTATGAGCGCTACGCCCGGATCCGCAAGACCAAGGACGGGCTCTACCGCGTCTCCAATCCGCTGGTGGCGCAACAATACCGCCTGAATGTCGGCACCATCGTCGAGTCGCCGATGCTGAACGTGCGCATGGTCAAACGCAACCAGCGCGGCTCGCTCGGTCGCGGCGGCATGTCACTCGGCAAGGTCGAGGAGTATTTCCTCGAAATGCTGTCCCAGGGCGACACCTTCATGTTCTCCGGCAAGGTGCTGCGCTTCGAGGGCATTCGCGAGAACGAATGCCTCGTCAGCCAGGCCTTTACCTTTGACCCGAAGGTGCCGAGCTATGCCGGCGGCAAGTTTCCGCTCTCGACCTATCTGGCACAGCAGGTTCGCAGGATGCTCGCCGATCCGGCGCGCAGGGCGGCACTACCGGAACAGGTGCGCGACTGGCTCTCGCTACAGAAAGACGTCTCGATGTTGCCGCGCGAGGACGAGCTTCTGATCGAGACCTTCCCGCGCGGCAGCCGCCACTACATGGTCATCTATGCCTTCGAGGGACGACTGGCGCACCAGACGCTCGGCATGCTGCTCACCCGCAGGCTCGACCGCGCCGGCTTGAAGCCGCTCGGCTTCGTCGCGACGGATTACTCGCTGGCGGTCTGGGCGCTCGACGACCTCGGCGCCACCTTCAAGCTCAAGCGCGGCGCGCTTGCCGAGCTGTTCGACGAAGACATGCTCGGCGATGACCTCGAAGCCTGGCTGAACGAGTCCTTTCTTCTGAAACGCACCTTCCGCAACTGCGCCGTCATCGCCGGCCTCATCGACCAGCGTCACCCCGGCAAGGAGAAGACCGGTCGGCAGGTGACGGTCTCGGCCGACCTCATATACGACGTATTGCACGCGCACGAGCCGGATCACCTGCTGCTCGAAGCGACCCGCAACGATGCGGCAACGGGGCTTTTGGACATCGCTCGGCTCGGGGATATGCTGAAGCGAATCAAGGGCCACATCACCCACAGGCGTCTCGACCGGATCTCGCCGCTGGCGGTGCCTGTGATGCTGGAGATCGGCAAGGAAATGATCCAGGGCGAAGCGCAGGACTTCCTGCTTTCGGAGGCCGCCGACGACTTGATCCACGAGGCGATGGGCGGTCTGGATGTGGATTGATAGGAAAATGGCTTTGAGAACGAGCAGTCTAACGAATTGGGCCGGTCACTTCCGTCTCGACAGTCAGTCGCGTGCGGGATCGTGACCATGCACCGCCTCGCCCACGCCCTATCAGCTCAGACGACTGCCCCCCTCCTCCACGCCCAGACGATCGTGAACGGCGTCGTCGCGATCTGCGATCCGCTCGGCAGTCTCTACCTGCCCGAGACCGGCACGCTCGTGGTTTCCGACCTGCATCTGGAAAAGGGTTCGGCGTTCGCCCGCCGCGGCATGCTTTTGCCGCCCTATGACACGCTTGCGACGCTGCGCGTGCTGGAGGCGGCGATCGTGCGCCACGACCCGAAACTCGTCATCAGCCTCGGCGACAATTTTCACGATCGTGTCGGTTCGGCCGTGATGCCGGACGCCTTCCGGCACATGATCGCGGCGATGGCGCTCGGGCGCGAGTGGGTCTGGATCAACGGCAATCACGATCCGGATGGCGCCTTCGGGCTCCCGGGCGCCTCGATGGACGAGCTCAACCATGCGGGTCTTGCCTTCCGGCACGAGCCCAAGCGCGGCGATGCCGTTGGCGAGATCGCCGGGCATCTGCATCCGGCGGCAACGGTGGTGAGACGCGAAAGGGCCGTGCGCCGCGCCTGCTTTGCGACGGATGGCACGCGCATGTTGATGCCCGCCTTCGGGGTCACGACCGGCGGGCTAGATCTGCGACACCGGGCCATGACCGGCCTCTTCGACCGCAGCAGGCTGGTCGCCCACATGCTCGGTCGCGACCGGATCTATTCGGTCCGGTTTGCCAATCTGATTGCCTGACGCTTGGGGAAGGCGTGCGGTTCCGTCCGCACACCGCCGACCCCGTGATCAGAACGCGTTGAAGGTCAGCGTCGTCAACGAGCGCGAGATACCCGGCACCGTGGCAATGTTGTCGTTGATGAACTTGCCGATGTCCTGGCCTTCCTCGATGTAGACCTTGATGATCAGGTCGTAGTCGCCGCTGGTCGAGTACATTTCCGAAACGATTTCCTTGCGGTAGATCTCGTCAGCGACCTCGTAGGTCTTGCCGGGAGCGCACTGCAACTGGACAAAAATCGGTTTCATCGAGCTTCCTCTGTCTGTGTGGCGTCGCTTGCCGCTACTAGCGCAAGCATCGCCTTCTCGAACTTCAGCGCGCGTTCGGCGCGGCGTGTTCAGATCAACATGTTCGAGATGCCTGGGTATTTTATCCCTACAGCATCCTGCTGCCCTTTCTTTAAACGCACGCCGGGCAAAAGAAAACGCAGGGTAAGCTCCTGGCCCAACTATTCCTTGCGGAAGATCACGCTGGCACCCCAGCCGGTGATGACTGCGAGCAGCACGGCGACGAGACCGTAGAAGAGCGGTTGCTGATGCGCTGCCTGGGTAATGAACTGTTCCAGGCCAGTCTTGACGACACGCAACGGCAGCGCCTTGGCGGCGACGAAGACGCCGTCGCGAAAGAGGTAGGCGCGCACCACGTGGACGCCGTTCGGCACGTTCGCCGGCAGGCGCACCGACGCCTTGAACAGGCTCGCGCTGATAAACTGCACGCCGCCCGGATCGCGCTCGTAGACGCCGCTCGTTTCGCGGATGCGGCGAAAGGCGTTGCGGAACTCGCCGAGATTGCTGCCGTCGCCGACGAAGCCGAGCGGCACCAGCCGCATGTGGTCGACGCCGATGCCCATATTGCCCATCTCGCCGGGCGGCGCGATCGTTTCGATGTCGCGCGTGCTTGACAGCGAATAGGATTCCGGCACCAGCTCGAAGGTCATCGACCGCGTGTTTACCCAGATGCCGAAGACGCGCTCCTTCTTGCGCACCGTCGCATTGTCCTTGGGGCCTTCGAGGGACACGATGATGTTGTACCTGCCCTGGGCCAGCAGTCCCTGGTCGAAACCATCGACGGCGCCGAAGATCGTCAGATCCGCGCCGCGGAAATCCGAGGTGATGGCAATCTCGTCGGTGGAGATGCCGATCTCCAGCTTCTCGGTGAAATCGGCGTTCTCGTCCTGCAGTGCCGCATGGGTCGGAGCGGCGACGGCGAGTGCCAGAAGGGCGAGAGCTGTGCGCGCGAACCGGATCATCAGAAGCCGAGCCCCGCTGATACGACCGAATAGATATCCTTCGGCGGAATGACGAGCTCGATCGCCAGACGAATGCCGACGGCAAGGACGAGCAACGCCAAGAGCGCTCGCAATTGTTCGCCGCGCAGCTTCTGGCCGACGCGCACGCCGTATTGCGCGCCGATGACGCCGGCGATCATCAGGACGAAGGCGAGTACGATATCGACGGTATAGTTGGTCGACGCCTGGACGATGACCGTATAGGCCGAGACGAAGACGATCTGGAACAGCGACGTGCCGACGACGACGTTGGTCGGGATGCGCAGGAGATAGATCATTGCCGGCACCATGATGAAGCCGCCGCCGACGCCCATGATCGAGGTCAGGATACCGATGCAGAAGCCGAGGAAGGCAACCGGAATGACGCTGAGATAGATCTTCGACTTCTTGAAACGCATCTTCAACGGCAGGCCGTGCACCCAATTGTGCTGGCCGGGGCGACGCAGGGTCGTCGCCTCGTTCTTGGCGGCCTTGCGCATGGCGACGATGCTTTCCCAAAGCATCAGACCGCCGACAGTGCCGAGCAGCACGACGTAGAGCAGCGAGATCACCAGATCGAGCTGGCCGAGGCGGCGCAGCAGCGAAAACAGCCAGACGCCGACCGTCGCGCCCACGAGGCCACCGCAGAGCAACACCGTGCCGAGCTTGATATCGATGGTGCCGCGCCGAAAATGCGTGATCGCGCCGGATATCGACGAGGCAACCACCTGGTTGGCGCCGGTCGCCACCGCCACGACAGGCGGAATATTGTAGAAGATCAGGAGCGGCGTGATCAGGAAACCACCGCCAACGCCGAACATGCCGGAAAGAAAGCCGACGGCCGCGCCCATACCGAGAATGATGAGTATGTTCACCGACAACTCTGCGATGGGCAGATAGATCGTCACGCCGGGTCCTCGATATGCCAACGGCCCGCAATGCGGGCAAACCGGTTAGTGTGGCAAGCAATTCACCACGAATGAGGGATTATTCGAAAGGCCGGCACCTCTCCCGAGGGCGAGGCGGCTTCCGTCATGCACTCCTGCAGCGTTGCGCTTCCGCCAGGACATGCCAAGGTCACAACCGGACCTTGATTGCTGCATCAGTTCTTCCCTAGCCTGATTCCGATTAAGGAATTATGCAGCAGGCCCGACATTTCAACCTTTTCAGCCACATGGCAGACGGCTTCGCCACCCGCAACCCGTGTCGCCCGGCTCTGCGGCTTTATTACGGCGCAAGCCCAAGGGTCAGGAATTGCGCTTCAGCAATTCCTTGACCAACTGCTCGGTGATTTCGCCCGTCGGCTCCTGGCCGACCGACTTCTGGAAGGCCTTGATGGCAGCCACGGTCTTCTTGCCCATCTGGCCGTCGGGCTTGCCGGCGTCGAAGCCGTTGTTGTTCAGGATCGCCTGGATATTGCGGACCGCCTTGGTCATGTCGACGCTGGCGGTCTTGTTGGCCGGGCCGACCCAGGCATCCGGAACGTCGACCGTGTTCGCCTTGGCGTCGACCGGCTGCACCTTCCAGGCATCGGCCTTCGCCTTGGCGCTTTCGAGCTGCTCAGGCTTCATCGCCTTGGCAACTTCGTCACGCTTGGCGGCGGCATCCATGTCGCCTTCGCGGGCAGCGGCGGAGAACCATTTGTAGGATTCGGTCAGGTCCTGCGGCACGCCGTTGCCACGCGCATAGAGGACGGCGAGGTTGAACTGGCTATCGCGAATGCCGAGTTCGGCAGCCTTCGCGAACCACTTCGTTGCCTCGGCAAAGTCAGGCGAAGCATCGCGGCCACTCGCCAGCATGACCGCGAGGTTGTGCATGGCGCTGGCATTGCCCTGGCCGGCGGCGGCGAGATAGAGCGCCTTCGCCTTGGAGGCGTCACGCGTTAGGCCCATGCCTTTTTCATACATGCTCGCGAGGCGATACTGCGCCGGAACGACGCCGGCGTCGGCGGCGCGCTGATACCACTTGGCGGCTTCCGCCATGTTTTCAGGAACGCTGCGGCCTTCGCTAAAGCGGGCGCCGATTTCGTAGAAGGCAAGCGGGTCGCCGCCCTTGGCGGCCGTCACCAGGGCTGCCGGGCCGAAGCCTTCCGGCAGCACGATCTCGCTCGGTGCGGCCACCGGCGCCAGCGCGGTCGTTGCCGCGCCCTCGGCCGGAGAACTGATAAGGGCCGCACCACTGGCGGGTGCGTTGCCAGCGGGCGTCGCCTGGAACTCGGAGGCCGCCGAAGCGGTTTTCGTTTCTGCGACCGGCGCGAGCATCGGTGCCTTCTCTTCGGCCGGTGTCGCAATGGTGGTCGTCGGCACGGCCGTCGCCGGTACCGAGATCGAAGCTTCGGATACCTTCGCCGGGGCTTCAACGGAATCGACCGGTGCTGCGACTGCGATTTCGGATGCCGTGACCGGCGTTTCAGCCGGGGCTACGGCCGCGGTCTGCGGCAGAAGGCCTTCGACGATCTTGTTTTCGCGCGATTCCGGCACCGCCTGCTGCTCGATGATCGCGGCCGGCTCCACCGGTGCGGTCTCTTGCTTCTTCAGCATATTGCTGACCAGCGGATAGGACATGATCGCCAGCAGGACCGCGCCGACGGCCATGAGGATCGGCCGGCGGTGACGGGCAAAAGCGCCGCCGATGCCGGAGGTCTTTCCGCTTTGACCAACCTTGTTCAGGGTGTCGGCCTCTTCAACGGCGAGCTGGGCAGCACGGCGGGCGGCAGCGATGAAGTCCGACTTGTCGCCATCGCCAGGCTGAATACCTGCCTTGTTCATCTGCCCGGCGCGCACGCGTTCCAGGATCTTCTTGACATCGGGAACGCCGGAACCCGGCTCCAGCAGCTGGTTGGCTTCCTCGGGCGCAAGCATTTCGGAGGGATCGATCGACGGAGTCGGCTCGACGACCTGTCGGGACTGCTCCTGCTCGTGCACCGGCTCGGACCGCTTGCCGGAGAAGCGCCGGGTCAGGCCGGCGAGCAGGCCGGTGCGGGCTGCAGCGGCCGGTTCGCGCACATTTTCGACTTCAACGGTCGAGACCTGCCGGTCATCGGCAAAGGTCGTTGCCGGCTCGGCGGTCTGGGTGACCACAGCCTGATCTTCGGCCTGCAGCGCGCGGACGTTGCGCTGCAGATCCTCGTAGCGGTCATCGAGATCGTTGTCGCCGAAGGGAGCGAGTTCCGGCTGCGCGGCCCTCGGCATCTGCGCGGGTTCGCGCAGCACCGGCGTTTCAGCCCGTGCCAGCATTGCCGGCTCGCGATTTTCGATGCGCTCCAGCTTGTCGGCGATATGCACGAGGGTCTCGTGCAAAGCCTCGAAGGTGCGCGCCGTGCGCTCCTCGCTGGAGCGGCTGAGGTCCTCGAGCGTGCGAAGGTCTTCGGCAAGCGCCGAGATTGCGGCCAGATCTCCGCCGGAACCCCGCGGAGAGCCGTTCTTGGCATAGGCTTCCATCACCGCTTCGGCCGCCTGGCGAGCGGCCTCGACGATGTATTCGTCGCTGGTCGAGAGGTAGTCCTCGAGCGCGCTCATGCGGTTTTCGAAATCGACGGGCACCGCGCTCGCAGCGACGTCCGCGCGCGGCTGGCTGACCAGCGTCGACAGATTGGCGATCTGCGCTTCGAGGTTCTGCAGGGCGACACGATCATCGAACGGCGCAGCGTGGGTCTCTTCCAGACGCTGCGCGATGCCGACAAGGCGATCTTCCAGCCGGTCGAAGCGCGGATCGGAGGCCGGTTGAACGCCATGGGCGTCGAGTTCGTCGATCCGGCGTGCCAGATAGTCGAGCCGCTCGGCCAGTGTGTCGTTGACGCTGCCCTGGTCCAGGGCCTCGATCTTGCGCGAAATATCCGACAGATAATCGTTGAGATCCGACTGCGCGGTCCTGTTGCTGCGCTCCATCACCAGCGAAAGCTGGTCGAGACGCTCTTCGAGACGGGCGGCCGCCTTTTCGCCGGCGAGATCTTCGACCCGGGCGGTCAAGGCTTCCAGGCGGGCGCCGAGGCCGGAATCGTTCGGGCGCGACAGGCTGTCGATCTGACGGGACAGGTCGCCAAGCCGGCTTTCCAGCCGGTTGACGAAGCTACCGTCGAGACCCGTCGCCGTGCGACTGTTGGCAGCGATCGCGCGGCTGATTTCATCGAGCCGACCGTCGAGATCCGCAAACTGCGAAACGAGACGGCGGTCATCGGGTTGGATCTGGCGGCCCAGCATTTCGATGGCCTGGGCGACGGCGATCAGTTTGTCCTCAAGCGCGTCGACGGCCGAGCTGCCCTTCAGCGAGCCGATCTGCGACTTGATCTCGTCCAGGCGATAGGCCAGCGCCACCAGCTCGTCGTCGCGGTTCTGATCAAACGCGATCAGCCGATCCTCGACGCCGGTCCAGCGGTTTTCCATGCGGCGCATGCTGTCTTCACGCGCAAGGCCGTCGATCATCGCACGCAGTTCGTCGAAGTCGCCACGCAGCGCGTCGGCCTGGGCGGGCGAGGCCTGGCGGCCGAGCTGCTGGATGCTGTCGGCAAGACGCTGCATGTCGCCGCGCACGTCTTCGGCGAAGCTGTGATCCTGCGCCTGAGCCTTGATGCCGCGAATCTCGGACCTGAGCGAATTCATCTCGCGCGTGAGGCCATCGGTGATGTCGCGCTTCAGGTCCTGGCGCAGACCGACGAGCGCCTCGGCGATATCGTTGACGGCCAAAGACGGGCGCTGCGGCTGGCTGTGCAACGGTTGCAGGCGGGGCTCTTCGGTAAGACGGTCAGAGGCCGGACGTTCGGGAACATAGCGTTCCGGTTCGCGCGCCGACATTCGGTCGCGAAGCGGCGGGCGCTCGCGCGAAGCGCTGAGGCTGCGCTGGCGCTGCATGATTTCGGCGACGGCGTCACGGGGCGTTGCGGGTTCTCTGGCTGGTTCGCGGGCCGGAAGACGCTCGGCAGGCCTTGGCGCCACGTCGCGGGCAGCGCCGCTCATCAGGCCTTCGATCCGCGCCTCAAGTCCTTCGATGGTGCGGTTCAAAGCGTCGAGCGACGGCCGCTCGCTATAGGACTGGCTGCCTGCGCGCTGAGGATTTGATCGCGATCCATTCATGGTGTTCTTCGCCCCTGTCGTCGGCCATCCCGAAAGTCGTCACGGAAGAAAACAGCTTTCCTCACCCCTGTGGCGCTTCCGACGTGGGCAAAGCTACAACGACACGACGCCAGGACCGGTTGCAGCTTTGACCATCTCAACACGCACCTTTCACGAAACGTGGTAAATAAGCCGTTAATCTGCCCAGGATTTTTAACGATTTGGCAGGATCGTACCGTGAGCGCGGGTTGCCGGCGCCCCTTTCGGCTCCCCTGGTGCCGCGACGAAACTTCGCAGCCCGCAATTTTTGACGTTTACGCAAACGTCAAAATTTTGTAGCATCCGGCCAACGATGCGAGACCGCCCTGGAGCAGGCCGCTTTCCTGTGGAATCACTGGAAGGGAAAGATGCTCTAGAATCAAAGACGATGGCGGCGCATCCGGCATCCTGCAACCGGGCGTCGACGACGAGGTACGGCGCCCGAAGCACCAAAAGGCGAGGAAAGCATGCCCATCTACAAGGCCCCGGTCGACGATACCCTCTTCATCCTGAACGACGTGCTCGGCATCGAGCGCTACAACAACCTGCCCGGTTTTGCTGATGCGACGCCGGACATGATCGAAGCGATCGTCGGCGAGGCTGCCAAGCTTGCCGAGGAGGCCCTGTTCCCCGTCAATCTCTCCGGCGATCAGGAAGGCTGCAAGCGCCGCGACGACGGCTCGGTCAGCGTGCCCAAGGGCTTCAAGGAAGCCTTCGACCTCTACCGCGAAGGCGGCTGGCTCGGCCTCGCCGTTCCGGAGGAATTCGGCGGCCAAGGCTTGCCCTATACGCTGCATACCGCCGTCGGCGAGTACATGTCCTCGGCCAACATGGCGCTGACCATGTATCCCGGCCTCACCCAGGGCGCGATCGCGGCAATCCTCGTTCACGGTACGGACGAACAGAAGCAGGCCTATCTGCCGAAGATGGTTGCCGGCACCTGGACCGGCACGATGAACCTGACCGAACCGCATTGCGGTACGGACCTCGGGCTGCTGCGCACCAAGGCCGTTCCTGATGGCAACGGCTCCTACAAGATTTCCGGCCAGAAGATCTTCATCTCCGCCGGCGAACACGACATGTCGGACAACATCATCCATCTGGTGCTTGCCCGCATCGAGGGCGCACCGGAGGGCGTGAAGGGCATCTCGCTGTTCATCGTGCCGAAGTTCAAGCTCGATGCCGACGGCGAGCCGGGCGAACGCAATGGCGTTTCCTGCGGCGCGATCGAACACAAGATGGGCATCCACGGCAACTCCACCTGCGTCATGAACTATGACGAGGCCGAGGGCTACCTCATCGGCACGGAGAACAAGGGCCTCAACGCCATGTTCGTGATGATGAACGAAGCCCGCCTCGGCGTCGGCCTGCAGGGCCTGTCGATCGCCGAGATCGCCTATCAGAACGCCGCCAACTATGCCCGCGACCGCATCCAGGGTCGTTCGCTCTCCGGCCCGAAGGCGCCGGACAAGAAGGCCGACCCGATCATCGTGCATCCGGACGTGCGCCGCACGCTGATGACGATCCGGGCCTTCAACGAAGCCGGCCGCGCCTTCACGCTCTGGACAGCGCTCAAATCCGATATCGCCCACCGCTCCGACAATGAGGCGGACCGCCAGACGGCCGACGACATTCTCGGCCTGATGACGCCGATCCTGAAAGGCGTGCTCACCGACAAGGGCTTCGACCACGCCGTCATGGCGCAGCAGATGTTCGGCGGCCACGGCTATATCGAAGAACATGGGATGAGCCAGTACGTCCGCGATGCCCGCATTGCGATGATCTACGAAGGCGCCAACGGCATCCAGGCGCTCGACCTCGTCGGCCGCAAGCTCGGCCTCAATGGTGGCCGCGCCGTCATGGCGCTGTTCAAGGAAATCGGCGATTTCTGCGAGGAAAACCGCAGCAACGAGAAACTCTCCGCCTATACCAAGGCGCTGAAGAAGGGCCTCAACGACCTGCAGGCCGCCACCATGTGGTTCATGCAGAACGCGATGGCCAAGCCCGATAATGCCGGCGCCGGCTCGACCGACTACATGCACCTCTTCGGCCTTGTCGTGCTTGGCTACATGTGGGCAAAAATTGCCAAGACGGCTGAGGAAAAACTTGCCTCTGGCGAAACGACGCGCGCAGACTATCTGAAGAACAAGCTGATCACCGCGACCTTCTTCATGGAAAGGATCCTGCCGGAAACGGCCCTGCGCAAGGCCCGCATCGAGACCGGCGCCGACACGCTGATGGCGCTCGACGCGGCCGCGTTCTGAGCCGTTCGATTTCAAAATGTTTTGACGGGCAGCACCTGGCGGTGCTGCCGAAAGGGAGATGAGACATGACGAAAGTCTTCGTTTACGACCACGTGCGCACGCCGCGCGGCCGTGGCAAGAAGGACGGATCGCTGCACGAAGTGCCGTCCGTTCGCCTCGCCGCCAAGATGCTGGAGGCGGTGCGTGACCGCAACGACCTCGATACTTCGACCGTCGACGACATCATCATGGGCTGCGTCGATCCGGTCATGGACGCCGGTGCGGTGATTCCGAAGGCGGCCGCCTTCGAAGCCGGCTATTCCACCCGCGCGCCGGGCATGCAGATCTCGCGCTTCTGCGCCTCCGGTCTCGACGCCATCAACTTCGGCGCGGCCAAGATCGCCCAGGGTGCAGACGACATCGTCATTGCCGGCGGCGTCGAGAGCATGTCGCGCGTCGGCCTCGGCATGTCCGGCGGTTCCTGGTTCATGGACCCCTCGGTCAACCTGCCGGCCTTCTTCATGCCGCAGGGCGTTTCGGCCGATCTCATCGCCACGAAATACGGTTTCAGCCGCGACGACGTCGACGCCTATGCGGTGGAAAGCCAGAAGCGCGCGGCGCATTCCTGGGAGAAGGGTTACTTCAAGAAGTCCGTCGTGCCGGTCAAGGACGGGAACGGTCTGACCATCCTCGACCGTGACGAGCACATGCGTCCCGGCACCGACATGCAGGCGCTCGCCTCGCTCAACCCGTCCTTCCAAATGCCAGGCGAAATGGGCGGCTTTGAAGCCGTCGGCATCCAGGCGCATCCGGAAATCGAAAAGATCAACTACGTGCACCATGCCGGCAACTCGTCGGGCATCGTCGACGGCGCCGCAGCCGTGCTGCTCGGCTCCAAGGCCGGCGGCGAGAGCATGGGCCTGAAACCCCGCGCCCGCATCCGCGCCTTCGCCAATATCGGCTCCGATCCGGCGCTGATGCTGACCGGCCCGGTCGACGTCACCGAAAAGCTTCTGAAGCGCGCCGACATGAAGCTGTCGGACATCGATCTCTTCGAACTCAACGAAGCCTTCGCCGCCGTCGTGCTGCGCTACATGCAGGCCTTCGACATCCCGCACGACAAGATCAACGTCAACGGTGGCGCGATCGCCATGGGCCATCCGCTCGGCGCCACCGGTGCGATGATCCTCGGCACCGTGCTCGACGAGCTGGAGCGCCGCGATCTCAACACCGCGCTCGTCACGCTCTGCATCGGCGCCGGCATGGGCACGGCCACGATCATCGAAAGGGTCTGACGATGGACGTGATGCGCCGCTCTCTTCTCGCGCTGATGGGCCTGGGGCTGCTTGCAGCCGCTGGCTGCGTCTCCGACGAGGAAGGCAGCGACAGCTTCACGCTCACCGGTGCGATCACCAATGTCGCGAGCGGCCCGGTTCCGGCCGGCACCGTCACCATCAGGCTCGAAGAGCAAGGCGTGATGGACGTCGCTGCCAAGCTGATCGCGGAAACGTCCGTCGTCAGCGATGGCAAGGCCACCCGCGTGCCCTTCGTGCTGCAGGTGCCGAAGCCTGAACTCAATAAGGCCACCGATGCGGGCTTCACCATCCGCGTCGAGCGCGACGACCGGCTGATCGCCACCAATACCAGCAAACAACGTTACAGCGGCGGATCGAATATCTCGCTGCGCATCGAACCCATTCTCTACTGAGGGGGAGAACCATGACGAATTACACCAATTTCAAGATCGAGACCGACGCCGACGGCATCGCACTCGTCACCTGGGACATGCCTGAGAAGTCGATGAACGTCTTCACCCAGGAGGTGATGGAGGAACTCAACGCCATCGTCGACGCAACGACTGCCGACGCAGCGGTCAAGGGCGTCGTCTTCACCTCCGGCAAGTCGACCTTCTCCGGCGGCGCTGATCTGTCGATGATCAAGTCGATGTTCACCTTCCAGCAGGAAGAGAAGAAGAAGGATCCGGATAACGCCGCCCAGAAGCTCTTCGACCTCGTCGGCCGCATGACCGGGCTCTTCCGCAAGCTCGAAACCTCGGGCAAGCCCTGGGTCTCGGCGATCAACGGCACCTGCATGGGCGGCGCTTTCGAGCTGTCGCTCGCCTGCCATGGCCGCGTCGCGTCCAATTCCAAGTCGGTGAAGATCGCCCTGCCGGAAGTCAAGGTCGGCATCTTCCCGGGCGCCGGCGGCACCCAGCGCGTGCCGCGGCTCACCAATGCGCAGGACGCGCTGCAGATGATGACGACGGGCTCGTCGCTGACGTCGGCTCGCGCCAAGGCGCTCGGCCTCGTGCACGAAGTCGTCGATGCGGACAAGCTGGTCGACGCCGCCAAGGCGATGATCAAGAACGGCCTGAAGCCGGTGCAGCCCTGGGACGAGAAGGGTTACAAGGTACCGGGCGGCGGCATCTGGACGCCGGCCTCGGCCCAGCTCTGGCCGGCCGCTTCCGGGATCCTGCGCCGCGAGACCTACGGCAACTATCCGGGCGCCGTTGCCATCCTGAAATGCGTCTATGAAGGCCTGCAGGTGCCGTTCGACACGGCGCTCAAGATCGAGCAGCGCTACTTCACCGAGATCCTTCAGACGACCGAAGCCTTCTCGATGATCCGCTCGCTGTTCGTCTCGATGCAGGAGCTCGGCAAGGGCGCCCGCCGCCCGGCCGGCGTGCCGAAGTCGGAGTTCAAGCATGTGGGCGTCGTCGGCGCCGGCTTCATGGGCGCCTCGATCGCCTATGTGACGGCTGCCGCCGGCATTGCCGTCACGCTGATCGACCGCGACATGGAAGCGGCCGAGAAGGGCAAGGCCCACTCGGAAGGCCTGGTCAAGGATTCGGTCGGCAAGGGTCGCCTGACCAAGGAAGAAGGCGAAGCGCTGCTCGCCCGCATCACGCCTTCGGCCGATTACAACGACCTGAAGGAAGTCGGCCTCGTGGTCGAAGCCGTCTTTGAAGACCGCCAGGTCAAGAAGGATGTCATCGAGAAGGTGGAGGCGGTGATCGGCGAAGACACGATCTTCGCCTCCAACACCTCGACACTACCGATCACCGGCCTTGCCAAGAACTCGAAACGCCCCGGCCAGTTCATCGGCATCCACTTCTTCTCGCCGGTCGAAAAGATGATGCTGACCGAAGTGATCCTCGGCAAGGAGAGCGGCGACAAGGCGCTCGCTACGGCACTCGACTACGTCGCCGCGATCAAGAAGACGCCGATCGTCGTCAACGACACCCGCGGTTTCTATGTCAACCGCTGCGTCTTCCGCTACATCCACGAAGCCTATGACATGCTGATCGAAGGCGTGCCGCCGGCGATGATCGAGAATGCCGCCAAGATGGCCGGCATGCCTGTTGGACCGCTGTCGCTCAACGACGAAGTGGCGATCGACCTCAGCCAGAAGATCCTCAAGGCCACCGTCGCCGACCTCGGCGAAAAGGCCGTCGATCCCAAGCACATGGCGCTGATCAACAAGATGGTCGACGACCTCGACCGCCGCGGCCGCAAGAACGGCAAGGGCTTCTACGAGTATCCGGCGAAGCCCGCCAAGAAGTATCTGTGGCCGGAGCTGAAGACGCTCTACCCGCAAAAGAACGCCGACAAAATCGACATCGAAGTGCTGAAGCAGCGGTTCCTGGCGACGATCGCGCTTGAAGCCGCCCGCACCATGGAAGAGGGCATCGTCACCGATCCGCGTGAGGCGGATGTCGGCTCGATCCTCGGCTTCGGCTTTGCCCCCTACACGGGCGGCACGCTCTCCTACATCGACGGCATGGGCGTAAAGGCCTTTGTCAAGATGTGCGACAAGCTTGCCAAGGACTACGGCAGCCACTTCAAGCCGACGGCGCTCTTGCAGGAAATGGCCGAGCGCGGCGAGACCTTCTACGGTCGCTTCGACCCCTACGGCGAGAAGAAGCAGGCGGCGTAAGTTCCGCGCATCGAATTGGAAGCAGGCCCCTCGGGGCCTGTTTTCGTTTGGGCGACGGCTCGTCCAAGGCTCATGGCCTAACGCAGCGCCCGCATTCGCGTGACCATCAAGTTGTTATGGTTGCGATGTTAGACCTATTCGGGTTGAAGCCGCGCAAGTGATGAAGCCATGAACAAAGTCCTGCTCCGCCCCGCGATCGCCGGCGACGAACCCTATCTGCACTGGCTGGAAGAGGCCTGCATGCGCGACTATGCCATGGCGCTCTGGGGCAACTGGCGGCCGCGTCCGGCGGATGCGCTTATCCTTGACGAACATCGCATCATCGTTGCGAACGGCGAGGATGTCGGCTGCGTCTCGGTCACCGTGCGCAACGACCATGTCTGGGTCAACAAGCTCTATGTGGCGCCCGGCCATCAGAAACGCGGCAATGGCGCGATCGCGCTCAGGCAGGTGCTCGGCGAAGCAAGGGCGGTTGGCCTGCCCTTGCGCCTCAGCGTCCTGGCCACCAACCCCGCCGTCGCCTTCTACCGACGCGAAGGTCTCAGCATCTACGAGGAGACCGCAGAACGGCGCTTCATGTCGTCGCAGGTGCGTTAAGGCTACTTGCACCTCCCGATTGACGGCCTCCCTGCGCGGGCGCATGCTCGCCGGGATCAGAGGGGGACACGCCATGAGCGAGCCTGATCTCTATCTGCTTGGGCGCGCCGGGCCCGAGGAAGAACGCCTGAAGCGACAGATCGCCAATCTCGCCCCAGATTCCGACCAGCAGCTCGAACGGGTCGGCATCCAGCCAGGCGAACACGTCATCGATCTCGGTTGCGGTCCCGGTGGTGTGCTGCACCTGCTTGGCAAACGCGTGGGGCCCACGGGCTCCGTGCTCGGTATCGAGCGCGACCCGCACTTCGTCGAACTTGCGCGCCGTTTCGTCGCCAGCCACGCCCTGCCCCAGGTGGAGGTGCGCGAGGGCGACGCCTATGCGACCGGCCTGCCGCGCCGCTCCTTCGACGGTGCCCATATGCGGCTGGTGCTCGTCAACGTGCCGCGGCCGGAGCTCATCGTGCTCGAAATGGTGTCGCTGGTAAAACCCGGCGGCTGGATCGCGAGCTTCGAGGCCGATTTCCTGGCGCATGTCTGCGACCCGCCGCTTGCCGCCTGGGACCGGCTGCTTGCCGCCTATATCGCCTATTCGGCGGCCAGAGGCATCGACCTCCATATCGGCCGCCGCCTGCATCGGCTGTTCCGGGAAGCGGGTGTCGAGGCAATTTCCGTCGACGCCGTCGCACATGTCTACCCGCCTGGCCACGACCGCCGGCCGATCTTTAAGGATTTCATCAACAATGTCCGAGACGGTCTTGTCGCCGAGGGTTTCATCGACAAGGCCCAACTGGACGACGATCTCGCCGCACTCGACCGCCACCTGGCCGACCCGAACGTGCTTGTCACGTCCCATCTGTTCTTCCGGCTGACCGGCCGCGTGCCTGAAGCCCTCGTCATCAAGGCCTGAAGCGGCGTTCCATCGGGGCCGTACCGCTTCGATATCCTCTAAGCGGCAGCACCGGCGCGACGGTGCGCCAGGCGTTCGCCGACGATGATCAGCAGACCGGCCGCGAAGATCAGGCCGGCGCCTGCAAAGACATTCATGGCCGGCACGTCGCCCCAGATCAGGAAACCGAGGCCGAAGGCCCAGACGAGCGAGGTGTATTCGAAAGGCGCGATGACGGAGATCGGTGCTCGGCGCATGCCCTCGAACAGCGCATACTGCCCCGCGCCGGCAATGACGCCCGTGCCGGCCATCAGTGCCACGTCGAAGAGCGCCGGCGGCGTCCAGAAGAAGCCGACCGCAAGCCCGGTCATGGCGATGAAGAAGACGTTGGAGATGGTCATCTGCACCAGGGTCGTTTCCTGCAGCGCGGTCTTGCGCAGCATGACGGTGCCGATCGCCCAGAAGACGGCGGCGGTGAGCGCCAGGAACACCGGCAGCGACAGCTTCATGCCGGTGCCGAGCGGGTCACAGGCGATGAGCACGCCGACGAAGCCGATGAAAACGGCGAACCAGCGGATCGGCGGCACATCTTCCTTCAGGATCGGCACGGCAAGCAGCGTCACGATGATCGGCGCTGCATAGTAGAGCGTCGTCATCTCCGCGAGGCCAAGATCGCGCGCCGCGTTGAAATAGGAAAGCCAGGCCGCGAGCAGCAGCAGGTTGCGCACGAAGAGCGGCTTGATCACCGGAGATGAGATGGCGCTGCGCACCAGCTTGCCGCGGCCGATGACGAGGCAAAGCACGAGAATGGTGATGCTGCGGGTAAACAGGATCTGCCAGACCGAATAGCCGACGACGAGCCATTTGACCGACGCATCCTGCAACGAGAACAGGAAATAGGAAAACGTCGTCATGACGATGCCTGACAGTACGGTCTTGTTCATGGGAGGCCTCGATCGCGCCGGCGGGAGAGAAGCGGCAGCGTCCCGTCTGATAGCGCGGCCGCGACACACGCGGAAGAGGCATTCCCACGGACACGTGTGGCGATTTCTTGCGGGTAGATTCCGGTACTATCGGGCGCCACGCTTGATGGAGATCAAGAGCGGACGCTTGCGCGGCTGGTAGAAGACGGCGATAACGGCCACAAAACCAGGTTCAACGACATGCAGCCGCTCACCTTCGCCCTCGCCGCCCTGATCCTGCTCGCAACGCCGGGGCCGACAAACACGCTGCTCTGGCTGTCCGGCGCCTCTGCCGGTTTCCGCCGTTCGCTGCCGTTGCTCACCGGCGAGCTCGGCGGTTATCTCGCCGTCATCATCCCGGCCGTAGCACTATTGGCGCCATTCCTTGCCGCCCATCCGCAGCTCGGCCTTGCGCTCAGGCTCGTCGCCGCCTGCTGGGTTCTCTACCTCGCCTATGCGCTCTGGACCACCGATGCCGAGCGCAGCGAAGGTGTCGTCATCTCCATCCGCCAGGTCTTCGTTACGACGCTGCTCAATCCGAAGGCGCTGATCGTCGCCCTGGTGCTCTTGCCACAGACTGGACTGGCCGCCGTCTGGCCCTGGATCGCCGGCTTCTCGCTGCTGGTCGTCGCCGCCGGATCGACCTGGATCGGCGCCGGCGCCATGCTGGTGCAGATGTCGAAGGGCTTGTCGGCCTCGCATCTGCCGCGACGGATTGCTGCCGTTTGTCTCACCCTTTTTTCGGTGGGCATCGCCGGCAGCGCGATCGCGGCCATGCACTGAGACCCTCCGGAGACAGAAAGGTCTCGGGGGTTCAATGCGCTCACGAGACCGATTGCTGCGTCACGCAGCAACAGCCGCTTCGCCGAGTTCCTCTGCCAGTGCCACACCGATCAATTGTTGCCAACCGTCGCGCCGGTATTCGAGCTTGTCGAGCCCGTCGAGGAAGGCAACCTGTTCGGTGAAGACGAGGCGCGTACCGTTGCCTTCCGGCTGAATGTCGACGGTCGCGACGGACGCCGAGATCCTCTTGTCGTTCTCAGCCATCGTGTAAGCAAAGATGATCCGGCGGTTCTCGACGATGTCGAGATAGATGGTGTCGTCATGATAGATCGTTTCGCCGTCCTGGCTGAAGCGACCGCTCTCGCGACCGCCGACGCGGAAGTCATGGCTGAATTCGGCCACCGGCCCGTCAGCACTGACGAACCAGCGTTCCTTCGCAGCCGGCTCGGAGAAAGCCCTGAACACCTGTCCCGGCGTCGCCTTGAAGCTGCGCTCGATGGTGAAGCTCGCATGTTCCACGGATCTGTCGGTCATGTTCTCTCTCCTCTGATGTTCGAATACCGCTGGCCTTTGCCTAACTGGTTTCATTTAAAAACTGCTCTAATTTTGAAAGCAGTTGCACGATAGCCTCACTGATGCGATAATGCAAGCGGTTTTGAAGAGGTGCCAATGAAGGACGACATTCGCTCGGGTTGCCCGATCAATCTTTCGCTCGAAGTGTTCGGCGACAAATGGAGCCTGCTGATCATTCGCGACATGATCTTCGGCGGTAAACGGCACTTCCGGGAATTGCTGCGTTCCCAGGAGGGCATCTCGTCCAACATCCTGGCGGATCGGCTGAAGATGCTGGTCGAGCAGGGCATGCTGACCAAGGCGGACGACCCCACGCACAAGCAGAAGGCGATCTACAGTCTCACGGAGATGACGATCGCGCTGGTGCCGATCATGGCCCAGCTCGGCGCCTGGGGGCGGCGCTATCTGCCGGTCAGCGAAGAGCTCAGTATTCGCGCCGAGCAGATGGAAAACGGCGGTCCGGAACTCTGGGACCGCTTCATGGACGAGTTGCGACACGATCATCTCGGCGCGCTGCTCGATGGTCCGCCGCGGGTGCGCGCTACACTGCAGGCAGCCTATGAAGAGGTGGTGGCAAGAAAGGCACGCGAAAAGGCGACGGCCTGAGGCTATACGAACAGGCACTTCATCCGCTCAGAGCCCGATCACAGACAGCATGACGAAGGTCGCGAACAGCACGAAATGAGTCATGCCCTCAATGGCGTTGGTCTGGCCGTCGTTGAGGTTGATCGCGGCCACGATCAAAGTGACCGCCACCATCACCGTCTGCACCGGCGACATGGCCATCAGGAAGGGCTGGCCGGTATAGAGCGCGATCGCCTCCATGACCGGCACCGTCAGGATGACCGTCGAAAGCGATGCCCCGAGCGCGATGTTGACGACCGCCTGCATGCGGTTGGCGAGTGCCGCCCGCATCGCGGTCATGACTTCCGGCGAGGCAGAGATCACGGCAACGACGATGGCGGTCACCGCCGGCGGGGCGCCGCTCCCCTTCAGGCCCGAGGTCAGCAGCGACGACATCACTTCCGCCAGCACGCCGATCAACACGATGCCAAGGATCAGTATCACGATCGACGGCAGCACCGGCTGATCCGGCCCACCCTGTATCGCGCTCCCCTCGCCCTTCGCCTTCGGATAGCTGTAGCTGAAGAAGTAGCTGTGCACCCCCACCTGCATGCGCAGGAACAGGGCATAGAGGGTGATCATCGCGCCGATGGTGAAGGCCGAATAGAGATGCCATCTCGCCGCCGGCACGAACTCCGGAACGACCATCGAGATGCCCATCGCCGTCAGAATCATGACGCTGTAGGTGCGGGCGGAATCGTCGTTATAGGGCTGCTCTCCATGTTTCAGGCCACCAAGCAGGGCGGCGAGGCCCAGGATGCCGTTGATATCGAGCATGACGGCCGCATAGATCGTGTCGCGCACGAGCGTCGGCGAGGTCTCGCTGGTCATCATGATCGCCAGCACGACGACCTCGACCAAGACCGCCGAGAGCGTCAGGATCATCGTGCCATAGGGATCGCCGACCTTGGACGCCAGCACCTCGGCATGGTGCGACACGCGCAGCGAGGCGAGCACGATCGCCACCACGAGACCGGCGGCACCGAGAAGCGTTGCCAGGCGCCCCATTTCGAGAAGCTCATGCTCCAGCGCGATCCCGGCAATCGCCGCAGCGAGGGCCACGAACAGCAGACGCTCCGATCTCATGCGCGCCAACAAACGTTCCCTCCGATGAAAGCCTGTCCTGCCCGTCACGCGAACTATAGGGGCCGCCGCCCCCAAAGCAAATGACGGAGAAAGGACTATTTTCCTTCGGATTCTTTACCGGTACTTCGCGTTTCGATAGTGTGGTGTCGAACAAACCCAGCAAGTGGCCGCCTGTTCGGCCCGGACCTTTCGCATGTTGTCTCACGGCACGATCTGGCACGCCATCGATGCATTGGCCGAGCGCAATCAGCTCTCGCCTTCCGGTCTCGCCCGCCGCGCCGGGCTCGACCCCACCTCCTTCAACAAGTCCAAGCGCCACTCTGCCGACGGGCGGGAACGCTGGCCTTCGACGGAATCGATCGCCAAGGTGCTCGAGGCGACCGGCGCCACGATGGACCAGTTCACCAGCCTGTTGAGCCCGAATGACACTCAGGCCACCCCGGCGACTGCAAGTGCCGCGATCCCGCTGATCGGCTTCGCCCAGGCGGGTGCCGGCGGCTTCTTCGACGACGGCGGTTTTCCGGCCGGCCAGGGCTGGGACGTGATCGACTTTCCAACAGTGGCGGAACGCCGGACGGGCATCTACGCGCTTGAGGTGCAGGGCGATAGCATGCTGCCACTGTACCGCGACGGCGACACCCTGATCGTCGATCCGGGGGCGCAGGTTCGGCGCGGCGACCGCGTCGTGGTCAAGACACGCGAAGGCGAGGTCATGGCGAAGGTCCTGACACGCCAGACGCCGCGCACGATCGAACTCCTTTCCCTCAACCCGGAGCACCCGAACCGGGGCTTCGAGATCAGCCAGATCGAATGGATCGCCCGGATCATCTGGGCCAGCCAATAGGACGTTCTTCCTGATGCGGCAGCATTTATACTCCCTTGCCGGCGGCATCGCCGCGATCGCGCTTTTCACCGGCATCCTCTACGCGGGTGCAGCCGCCATTCGCGACCGCGAGAGTGCCGCCACGCCGGACTTCGTCCTCGAAACGCCCGACATGACGGAAATCGAGCCGGCGCCGGATGACGCCGAAACGGATGATAACGTACCGCTCGACTTGGGAACACCGACCGACGGCACCGCGCAGCCCGGTGCGGTTACGACCGGCGATCAACCGCAGACGTCGACGACGGAAAACGCCGCACGCGCCATCGAGCCGCAACAATTCGGTCTGCCCGACACCGTCACCGGCGCGCCGCTCGAACGCGCGGAGCCGCGTGCCCCGCTGTCAGAGCCGGAGAAGCAAGCGAAGGCGACCGCCGGGCCGACCATCCTCTATCGCCCCGTGGCGATCGCCGCCGGTGTGATCCAGTTCGACAAGCTCACGCTGCAGATCGATGGCATCGAGCCCGAGCAGGCAGAGAGAACCTGCGAAACCGGGGGGAAGAGTTGGCCCTGCGGCATCGTCGCACGGACGGCCTTCAGAAACTTCCTGCGCGCACGTGCGGTCAGCTGCGACATGCCCGAGGGAAGCGCCGGCACATCGGCCACTGCTTCCTGCTCTCTCGGTGGACAGGATCTCGCAACCTGGCTCGTCGACAACGGCTGGGCGACGCCGGTACCCGGCTCGCCGCTGAAGAAGCGGGCCGACGCCGCGCACCAGGCGAAGCTCGGCTTCTATGGCGAAGATCCGCGCGACCTCAGTCACACGCCGATGACGTTTGACGACCCAACGCTCGGCACCGGGATGGACGAGCCGCAGCCGGACTTGTAAACAGCCGCGGCAATTCCCAGCTCTCAACCGTCCAGATCATCTGATCGTTGAGACAGTGAGATGATCCAACTCTTTGAAACTATGCAATTCCGGATGAAAAACCGCTTCACGCCGTTCCCGGAATTGCGCTACCGCTGGAAAGACCCATGCTGCCAAGCCTCAGCCACCACGAAGCGCTCATCTATGTCATGGTGATGATGTCGGCGGTCGACCGCGAGATGAGCGACGACGAATTCACCCGCATCGGCCGGCTGGTGCAGTTCCTGCCGGTCTTCGAGGGGTTCAACGAGGATCAGCTCGTCCATATCGGCCACGAATGCTCCGCCCAGCTCGCGGCCCCCGAGGGGTTGGACATCGCTCTGGAAATCGTGCGCGAGGCGCTTCCGGAAAAGTTCCATGAGACGGCCTACGCACTTGCCGTCGAGATCGCCGCCGCGGACCAGCGCATTCGCAACGAAGAGATCCGGCTGTTGCAGTTGCTGCGCGACCGCCTCGGTCTCGACAAGCTCACCTGCGCCGCCATCGAACGAGGGGCGCTTGCCCGCTTCCGCCGGTAGCTCATCATTTCCTGGCGTTCACGCCAAGCTGTCTACAGCGCTGCGCGTCTTATCAGACGCGCAAAGGTCGCTGTAGCACTTTGAATTGCTGCATGTTTTTGACCTTTGACCGGGTACGATTAAAGGAAACATGCAGTGGGCGCTCAATAGATGCCGTTGGGGAAGTAGCGCAGGTAGATTTCCTCGAGCCGGCCGCTGCGCGAAAGCGCCAGCAGCGCGTGGTCGATCGCCTGGGTCAGCGCCGGTTCGGATTTGCGGTTCATGATCGTCAGGCCTTCACCGAGAAAGCGTTGCGAGAAATAGGCACCATCGACGAGTGCGCAGCAGCCCCCGGCAGTCGTGCCTGAGATCCAGAAGGAAAGCTGCAAACCGTCGGAAAAGACCGCCGGCACCTCACCCTTCTGCAGTGCCGTGAGCATGGCATCGCGATCTGGGAAGACCTTGGCCCCGATACTCGGGAAGAACGCCTTGAACATGGCCTCATGGGTGGTGCCCGCCACGACACCGACCGTTTTTTTCCTGAGGTCCTTCGGACCCGTCACGGCGCCGGCCGCCTTGGTGTTGATGGCCAAGCGGGCCGGAAGCCGCATGAAGGCGCGCGAGAAGCCGAAGCGCTGGCGCAGTTCCGGGCCGACGGCGATACCGGCGGCAACCGCTTCGCCCTGCCCCTGCTCCAGCGCCGGCAGCAGTTCCGCATAGGTCACTGCCTGGATCTGGCATTTGGCTTCGATGTCGAGCTCGCGGCAGATCTCGCGCACGAGATCGACGTGAAAACCGGAGAGCTTGCCGGACTGATCGATGAAGTTGAACGGCGGAAAGTCGACCGTCGTCAGGAAGCGCAAGCGCGCAAGGCCCGTGAGATCGGGCTTGGCGATGCGTTCGCGCGCATCGAACAGAATGGGCAGGTCCCTGGGCTGGGCCGCAAGCGGCGTTGCGATCAGGGACGCGCAGAGAGCGAACAGGGAAAGAAATCTCATGGGCAGCGGGCCGGCACGGTTCTTGTCTCAGGGGCGGCGCTTGGAACCGCGGGATGATTCATCGAGCGGTAAAGTAACCGTCCGCAAGGCAACTGGCCATAGGTCTCGCTCGAACGAGGCAAAAGAGGCTTCAGGAAGGATTGGAGCGGGTGATCGGGATCGAACCGACGACATCAAGCTTGGGAAGCTGGCGTTCTACCACTGAACTACACCCGCGATGCCTGCGAAATTTCCCGAACCGGGACGATCTGTCAAGGACCCTTGCGCGGTATCGCACGAGGGTCCCGTGCAAAATCCCTACTCGGCGCGGAAATGTTTCGAAAGCTTCAGGCCCTGGGCCTGGTAGTTGGAGCCGACGCCGAGGCCGTAGAGACCGTCAGGACGCTCCAACATGTGTTCATAGATCAGGCGGCCGACGATCTGGCCATGTTCGAGGATGAACGGCACCTCGTGGCTGCGCACTTCCAGAACGGCGCGGCTACCGCTGCCACCGGCAGAGGCATGGCCGAAGCCGGGATCGAAGAAGCCGGCATAGTGCACGCGAAACTCGCCCACCAGCGGATCGAACGGCGTCATCTCGGCCGCGTAAAGCGGCGGCACATGCACCGCTTCGCGCGAGACGAGGATGTAGAACTCGTCCGGATCGAGGATCAGCTCGTCGCGTCCGCGGCTGTAGAGCGGCTCCCAGAAATCGAAGATCTTGTGCTGCGCCTTCTTGTCGACGTCGATGACCGCGGTGTGGTGTTTGCCACGGTAGCCGATCAGACCCTCCGGACCGGTGCCCTTGAGGTCGATCGACAGCGCAATGCCGCCGCCGCTGACATTCGGGCGTTCGCTCGCCACCAGCACGTCGCTTTCATGCAGCGCCAGCAGCTCCTGTTCGGAGAGCAGCGACTGGCCCATGCGGAAGCGGATCTGCGACAGGCGCGAACCACGGCGCACGACGATCGGGAAGGTGCGCGGACTGATTTCGAGATAGAGCGGACCGCTATAGCCGGCAGGAATCTTGTCGAACTCCTGGGCGCGGTCGGTGATCACGCGGGTGAAGATGTCGAGGCGGCCGGTCGAGCTTTTCGGATTGGCCGAGGCCGACATGCCCGCAGGCAGCGCCAGGCTCTCCATCAACGGCACGATGTACACGCAGCCGGTTTCAAGCACGGCACCGTCGGTGAGATCGACGACATGCAGCTTCAGCCGGTCGAGCTTGTCGGCGACGAGGTGGGACGGGCCGGGCATGAAGCTCGCGCGGACGCGGAAAGCCTTGGCGCCAAGGCGCAGGTCGAGGCTTGCCGGCTGGATCTGATCGTCATCCAGCGGCCTCTCGCTCTTCAGGCGCCCCGTTTCGAGCAGCGCGGCGATCGCGCGGTCGGCCAAAATCCCAGTATCGCGGGCCATTGCAGTCCTCTTTCCAGTTGCGAGACAAAACCAAACTCCGGGAATTGACGCAAGCGCACCCTAGCAGTATTGAAGCTTTATCCCGTGGTGATTTGGCCGGTCGGCTTGCAGCCACGTTAAACAAGTAGCTAAAAAGGCCGGGTGTCAAACCGGCCCATTTTTGCGGCCGGTTTTTTTTGTTTTTGAAGGTGATCGTCACATGAGCAAAAACTGGCGCCCGGCAACACAACTCGTCCACGGCGGAACCACCCGCTCCCAGCACGGCGAGACGTCCGAGGCGATCTTCCTCACCCAGGGCTTCGTCTACGAGACATCCGAGGCGGCAGAAGCGCGTTTCAAGGGCGAGACCGAAGGCTTCATCTATGCCCGCTACGGCAGCCCGACCAACGACATGTTCGAAAAGCGCATGTGCATGCTGGAAGGCGCCGAAGACGCGCGCGCCACGGCTTCGGGCATGGCTGCCGTTTCCGCGGCAATCCTCTGCCAGCTGAAGGCCGGCGATCATATCGTTGCCGCCCGTGCGCTGTTCGGTTCCTGCCGCTGGGTGGTCGAGACGCTGGCGCCGAAATACGGCATCGAATGCACGCTGGTCGATGGACGCGATCTCGCCAACTGGGAAAAGGCGATCCAGAAGAACACCAAGGTCTTCTTCCTGGAAAGCCCGACCAACCCGACGCTCGAAGTCATCGACATTGCCGGTGTGGCCAAGCTCGCCAACCAGATCGGCGCCAAGGTCGTCGTCGACAACGTTTTTGCGACGCCACTCTTCCAGAAGCCGCTGGAACTCGGCGCCCATATCGTCGTCTATTCCGCCACCAAGCATATCGATGGCCAGGGCCGCTGCCTCGGCGGCGTCGTGCTTGCTGACAAGGAATGGATCAACGAGAACCTGCACGACTACTTCCGTCATACCGGCCCGGCCATGTCGCCGTTCAATGCCTGGACGCTGCTGAAGGGCATCGAAACCTTGCCGTTGCGCGTGCGCCAGCAGACGGAAACCGCACGCCGCGTCGCCGACTTCCTGGCTGAGCAGCCGCAGGTGGCGAAGGTCATCTATCCCGGCCGCAAGGATCACCCGCAGGCCGACATCATCGCCAAGCAGATGACCGGCGGCTCCACCCTCGTCGCCTTTGAACTGAAGGGCGGCAAGGATGCGGCATTCGCGCTGCAGAATGCGCTCGAGATCGTGCGCATCTCCAACAATCTCGGCGACAGCAAGAGCCTGATCACCCATCCGGCAACGACGACGCACAAGAACCTGACCGACGAGGCCCGCGAAGAGCTGGGCATTTCCGCCGGCACGGTGCGTTTCTCGGCCGGCATCGAAGACAGCGAGGATGTCGTCGAGGATTTCGCCCGCGCGCTTGAGGCCGTCAAAGCCTGAGGCAACGAAAAGATACGGCCGCCACAACAGACGGCGGCCGTCGATCCCTCGTGGCGCTCATGCAGCGGGCGCCCCGCCATCCAATATGGCCTCACCAGCGGGATCGAGCGGGTTCGAACAGCCGATCCGGATACCCGCAAGCCCTTGCCCCAGAATGGGTATGCACAATCTTGCCGTTATTCTTGACGAAACCATCTTGCTGTAGAATACCCTGAAAGACCGAAGCAAGGTGTTGCCCATGTATCGCGCTTTGACCCGCGACATAGAAGTTACGGTGGAGCCGTACTATCTCGAAGAGCAGTCGGACCCCGATGACGGCCGCTATGTCTGGGGCTATCGCATTGTCATCTCAAACCATTCGGACGCAGCCGTGCGGTTGATGACCCGCTACTGGCATATCACTGATGAGAATGGGCAGGTCGATGAGGTCAGCGGTCCCGGCGTGATCGGCGAACAGCCGCTGCTCAATCCCGGCGACACCTATGAGTATTCGTCCGGCTGCCCGCTGGATACGCCGTCGGGCGTGATGTTCGGCCATTACAGTATGGAAGCGGAAGGCGGAGAGACCTTCAACGTGGCCATCCCCGCCTTCTCGCTCGATTCACCCGGGCTCGTGCGTACCCTGAACTAGCTTGATCCGGAGTGGCGCCGGCTACTGTGGACGCACTTCGCTTGCCTCGAAACGATAGGTCGTCGAGCAGAATTCGCAGGTGACCTTCACGGCCCCATCCTCGATGGTGCTTTCGATATCATCAGCGTCCAGATTGGCGAGCACCGAGTGCAGCTTCTCGCGCGAGCAGCTGCAACGGTCATAAACCGCCTGCGGCTCATAGACGCGAACGCCGCGCTCGTGAAACAGCCGGTAGAGCAAGCGTTCGGTTCCGACCATCGGGTCGGTCAGCTCGTCGGTGTCGATCGTCTCGACCATCACCTTGGCTTCCGCCCAGAGATCGTCATCCTCGAAGACGCCTTCCCCGTCATCGCCATCGCCGCCGGAAAGATCAGGCTGGCGCATGCGCTCCGGCGCTTCCGGCAGGAACTGCGCGACCATGCCGCCGGCACGCCAGCGATGGCGCGGCTTGCCGCTTTCATCGCGGTCGAGCAGCTCGGCAACGCCGAGCCTGACCTTGGTCGGGATCTGCTCTGACTGGCGGAAATAGACGCCAGCGATTTCTTCCAGCGTGGCGCCGTCCAGCGCAACGATGCCCTGATAGCGCTGAGTATGAGCGCCCTGGTCGATGGTGAAGGCGAGTACGCCCTTGCCAAGCAGTTCATGCGAAAGGGTGCGGCCATCCTTCTCGGCGTCGGCAAGCGCATCTGCATCGTAGCGGGCATAGGCGCGCACGCGATCCGGCGTCGAGAAGTCTGCGACGACGAGATCGACCGGACCATCGCCTTTCGTCTGGACGATCAGCTTGCCTTCGAACTTCAGCGAAGTGCCGAGCAGAACCGTCAGCACGACGGTTTCGGCAACGAGCCGCGCGACCGGAAGCGGATAGTTGTGGCGCTCCAGAATTGCGTCGAGCATCGGGCCGAGCTGCACGGCGCGGCCGCGCACGTCGAGGCCTTCCACCTGGAAAGGCACGACGTGATCGTCACCGGCGAAGTCGAATTCACCAAGCCCTGGCGTCATGTCAGTCATGTCTTGCTCCTTGCCTCAGCAACTGCGTTGCGCCGGGGACATTCCTGTCCCCCGGCGCAACGTGCCCGCTGTCTCAATCGATCCCGCGATAAACGGATTGTCCACCGGATATGCGCCATCAGCCATTGCGCCGCGCACCACCCGTGGCAGTCGGCGCTTCACTGTTGCCAGGAGCGCCCTGCAGCCGCCTAGATCGTGTCGCACGGCGGCAATGTCAATAGCCAGCCTCACAGCCGCCGAAGCGCTGCGCCATCGCGCTCACCGCGGCGCTCGCAAGGGCCTAGACGAGCCCCATGCACCAGGCGATGATCGACTTCTGCGCATGCAGGCGGTTTTCGGCCTCGTCGAAGACCACCGACTGCGGACCGTCGATCACCTCGTCGGTCACCTCCTCTCCACGGTGCGCCGGCAGGCAATGCATGAACAGCGCATCGGATGCCGCTTGCTTCATCAGCGCCTCGTTGACCTGATAGGGCTGGAAGACGTTGTGGCCGCGGGCACGATGCTCCTGGTTCATCGACACCCAGGTGTCGGTGACAACGCAATTGGCGTTGGCGACCGCCTGCTCGGCATCGTGACACAGCAGGATCTCGCCGCCGTTGTTGCGGGCCCAGTTCAGGATCTTGTCCTGCGGCTCGGAGCCGAGCGGCACGGCCATGTTCATGCGATAGCCGAAGCGGGCGGAGCCTTCGATCAGCGAGTGCAGCACGTTGTTGCCGTCGCCGGTCCAGGCGATCGTCTTGCCCTTCACCGGTCCGCGATGCTCCTCGAAGGTCATGATGTCGGCCATGATCTGGCACGGATGGGTGTCATCGGTCAGGCCGTTGATGACGGGTACCGTCGCGTGTTCTGCCAATTCCAGCAGGCGGCGATGGTCGGTGGTGCGGATCATGATCGCGTCGACATAGCGCGACAGGACCTTCGCCGTATCGCCGATCGTCTCGGCGCGACCGAGCTGCATCTCCGTGCCCGAAAGGAACAGGGTTTCGCCGCCGAGCTGGCGCATGCCGACATCGAAGGACACACGGGTGCGGGTGGACGGCTTTTCGAAGATCATCGCCAGCATCTTGCCGGCGAGCGGCTTCTCGGCGGTTCCGGCCTTGGTCGTCGCCTTTCGGACGCGGGCATCATCGATGATCGTCCGAAGATCGGCGGCCGTCATGGCCGAAAGATCGAGAAAGTGTCTGGTGCCTGCCATCGTACTCGGTTCCTCAAAAAATCGAACCTATGTGCGCCACGCAGCGGCGTGAACGCACGAAGGTCATTCTACCATCCTGGGTCAGTCTTGGCCCTATCGGTCAGGCCGCAGCGTTACCACTTGCCTTCGTCACTGCTTCGGCGGCGCGCTCGATGCGTACGAGGCCCTCGCGTGCTTCCTCCGCCGTCACAGTCAACGGCGGCAGCAGGCGCAACACGTTGTCGCCGGCCGGCACGGCCAGGAGCTTCTCGGCGCGGATCTCCTTCAGGAGATCGGCCGAGGGGCCCTTCACCTTGATGCCCAGCATCAGGCCATCGCCGCGGATATCCTCGATGACATCGGGATAGCGATCCTTCAGCGAAGCAAGGCCCTGGCGGAAGACGAGCGCGACGTCGCGCACATGGGCGAGGAAGCCATCAGCGAGGATGACGTCGAGCACGGCGTTGCCGACGGCCATCGCCAGCGGATTGCCGCCATAGGTCGAGCCATGCGTGCCCGCCACCATGCCGGCGGCCGCCTCTTCCGTCGCCAGGCAAGCGCCGAGCGGGAAGCCGCCACCGATACCCTTGGCAACGGCCATGATATCCGGGCGGATGCCCGTCCACTCATGGGCAAAAAGCTTGCCGGTGCGGCCGACGCCGGTCTGAACCTCGTCGAGGATCAGGAGCAGGCCGAATTCGTCGCAGAGGGCGCGCAGTTCCTGCATGAATTCCTTGGTCGCGGGACGGATGCCGCCCTCGCCCTGGATCGGCTCGATCAGGATCGCGGCGGTCTCCTCGGTGATCGCATTCTTGACGGCCGCGATGTCGCCGAACGGAACCTGGTAGAACCCTGGGGCCTTTGGCCCGAAACCTTCAATGTACTTTTGCTGACCACCGGCGGCGATCGTCGCGATCGTGCGACCGTGGAACGCGCCCTCGAAGGTGATGATGTGAAACTTCTCCGGCTGGCCTTTGGCGAAGTGGTACCGCCGCGCCGTCTTGATCGCGCATTCCAGCGCTTCCGCACCGGAATTGGTGAAGAAGACCCGATCGGCAAAGGTGACGGCCGCCAAGCGGCGTCCAAGACTTTCCTGACCGGGAACTTCGTAAAGGTTGGAAAGGTGCCAGACCTTCTCGGCCTGCGCCTTCAGCGCCTCGACGAGATGCGGATGCGCGTGGCCGAGCGAGTTCACGGCAACGCCGGCGGCGAAGTCGAGATAGCGCGAGCCGTCTTCGGCGATCAGCCAGACGCCCTCTCCTCGCTCGAAACGCAACGGCGCGCGCATGTAGGTATCGTAAAGCGGCGTGGTTGCAGTCATGCGAGGCTCTCCTTACTCCAGTCGGCATCGGTCCCGCTGCTTCATGCGGCCCGATAAAAATCAAAAATGCCGCCTTTCGGCGGCGCAGGCACTATTCCTATTTCGCGCCGCAATGTCAATAAAACCAAGCCTTGCAGTGCAACAGAGAAGCCCGTTTCCCGGCGGCGAAAAAATCGCCCGGAAGGGCTTGCAAAAATGCAACGCCAGCCGAGCAAGTTGGGGAAAACTACGAAATCGATTCGGCGTGAATCCCGGGACTCTTGCCACGGAGTCCGACGGTCAGTACGTTAACATTCAATTACTAGACGCATGCGGCGGACCTAGTCACCAAAAGAGTTATCGCGTTTGCAACCTCGGGATTCAACCGGGGTGCGGTGAGGGATTCTGCCATCCCCAACGCTGAGAACGGAGAGTGCAGAAATGAACTGGACTGACGAGCGGGTGGAGAAACTGAAGAAGCTTTGGTCCGAGGGCCTGAGCGCAAGCCAGATCGCGGCACAGCTCGGCGGCGTCAGCCGTAACGCTGTCATCGGCAAGGTTCATCGCCTGAGCCTTCCAGGCCGTGCCAAAGCCGGCGGCAGCACCACTGCGGCGGCCCGCCCGAAGCGGCCGACCTCGGCGCCGCGCGCTCCGAACTACGCCTCGCGCGTTTCGACCCGCACCGTTGCCCGTCCGTCCGGCGCCACCGTTCTCAAGGAAGAGATCGAAGTCGATCTCGTTGCCGAGCAGGATTTCAGCATCCAGACCGACGTGGTCGTGCCGATGTCGCGCCGCCTCGAGCTAACCCAGCTCACGGAACGCACCTGCAAGTGGCCGATCGGCGACCCGCTGAAGGAAGAGTTCCACTTCTGCGGCAACGATTCCCCGGAAGCTTCGCCCTATTGCAGCTTTCATGCGCGGCTTGCCTACCAGCCGTCCGCCGAGCGCCGTCGGATGCGCTAAGGATCCGCACAGGACCAAAACGAAAGGGGCCGATCGGCCCCTTTTTTATTGACTTCTGTTTGCCCTTCTCAGCTTTCGAGCGAGTAGCCGGCGCCGCGCACGGTGCGGATGACATCAGGCATGGTCGAGAAGTTCAGCGCCTTGCGCAGGCGGCCGACATGCACGTCGACGGTCCGCTCGTCGACATAGATGTCGTGGCCCCAGACGCCGTCCAGCAACTGCGAGCGCGAGAAGACACGGCCCGGAGAGGACATCAGGAACTCCAGCAGGCGGAACTCTGTCGGCCCCAGGCGAACTTCGCGGCTGCGGCGATGGACGCGATGGGTTTCCCGGTCGAGCTCGATGTCGCCGCAGCGCAGCAGCGTCGAGAGAACTTCGGGCTTCGCCCGGCGGAGCATCGCCTTGACGCGGGCCATCAGCTCCGGCGTGGAGAAGGGCTTGACCACATAGTCGTCGGCACCGGTCGCCAGACCGCGAACGCGCTCGCTTTCCTCGCCGCGCGCCGTCAGCATGATAATCGGCAGCCGCTCCGTCTCCGGGCGCTGGCGCAACCTACGGCAAAGCTCGATGCCGGAGACGCCAGGCAACATCCAGTCGAGGATCAGAAGGTCGGGCAGGCGTTCCTGTAGCCGGATCTCCGCCTCGTCACCCCTGAGGATCGTATCGACGTCGAAGCCTTCAGCTTCCAGATTGTAACGCAGCAGGACGCTCAGCGCCTCTTCGTCTTCGACCACGGCGATTTTTGGCAACATCAGGTAACGTCTCCTTACCGCGAGCGCCGCGCGGGTCCAGCGGACCGGCCGGCACTCAGACACTCTAAATCTGGAGCACATCCGCCGTTTTCAAAGGCGGGGCGAAAACCGCATGCTTCAGATACAGGAATTCGGGGCCGCGACCGAAGCCGCGACCGGATGATATTCATGGGGCATGCATTGCGAACGGCGCGTTTAACGCCAGAGCGGGATGAGGAAAAGTGTATGCGGTTGTCCCCCGCATCCCGCTCCAACCTTCTAGTCGTTGACCGAGCCCAACGTCGACGTGTTGTCATCCTTCGGGCGCTCGCCCTCCGGCTGGGCACCCGTCGCCATGTAATAGATCGTCTCGGCGATGTTGGTCGCGTGGTCGCCGATACGCTCGATGTTCTTGGCACAGAACAGAAGATGCGTGCAGGGCGTGATGTTGCGCGGATCTTCCATCATGTAGGTGAGCAACTCGCGGAACAGCGAGGTGTAGATCGCGTCGATCTCCTCGTCGCGCTCACGAATGCTGTTGGCCTTTTCCGGCGAACGCGACGCATAGACGTCGAGCACTTCCTTGAGCTGCACCAGAGCGAGCTCGGCGAGGTGCTCGAGACCGCGGGCGAGCTTGCGCGGGATGCCCGAACCGGCAACCGCGATCACGCGTTTGGCAGTGTTCTTGCCGAGGTCGCCGACACGCTCCAGGTCGGAGGCGATGCGGATCGACCCCATGATCTCGCGAAGGTCGGCGGCGACCGGCTGGCGCTTGGCGATCGTGACGATCGCCTTCTCGCCGATCTGACGCTCGGCATCATCGAGAACAGTGTCGTCCGAGATTACCTTTTGCGCCAGCGCCAGGTCGGAATTGACCAGAGCGCGGACGGATTCGGCGACCATCTGCTCGGCGAGACCGCCCATTTCCGAGATGCGGCGCGTCAGGTACTTCAGTTCTTCGTCATAGGCGGACATGATATGCATGGACATGATCGTCGATCCTTACGGGCGCTTTCCAGTGACTGTTGCAGCCGTGATTGGCCTCAGCCGAAGCGGCCCATGATGTAATCCTGGGTGCGCTGGTCATCCGGATTGGTGAACATCTTGTCGGTGTCGTTCTCCTCGACGAGATTGCCGAGGTGGAACATGGCGGTGCGCTGCGACACGCGGGCGGCCTGCTGCATCGAGTGGGTCACGATGACGATCGTGAAGTTCGTGCGCAGTTCATGGATGAGTTCCTCGACCTTGGCGGTCGCGATCGGGTCGAGTGCCGAGCAGGGCTCGTCCATGAGGATGACTTCCGGGCTGACGGCAACAGCGCGTGCGATGCAAAGGCGCTGCTGCTGACCACCGGAGAGGCCGGTGCCCGGCTCCTGCAGGCGGTCCTTCACCTCGTTCCACAAACCTGCCTTCTGCAGGCTGGTTTCGACGACCTCGTCAAAATCCGCCTTGGTGCGGGCAAGCCCGTGGATGCGCGGACCGTAGGCGACGTTGTCGTAGATCGACTTCGGGAACGGGTTCGGCTTCTGGAACACCATGCCGACGCGGGCGCGCAGCTCGACCACGTCAATGGTCGGGTCGTAGATGTCGTCCTCATCGAGCGTGATCTTGCCGGTGACGCGGCAGTTCTCGATGGTGTCGTTCATGCGGTTCAGCGTGCGCAGGAAGGTCGACTTGCCGCAGCCCGACGGACCGATCAGCGCCGTTACCGTGTTCTCGCGGATGTTGAGGTTGACGTCGAAAAGCGCCCGCTTCTCGCCGTAGTAGACCGACACATCCTTGCCGATCATCTTGAAGGGAACCGTGTTCATTTTCTGATCCAAGGCTTTCTCGACCGCTGCTTCTGACATGATGTTCATAGTAATTACCTCACTACCAACGGCGCTCAAAGCGACGTCGCAACAGAATGGCGCCAAGGTTCATGACGACGAGGAAGATGAGAAGAATGATGATCGCGCCGGAGGTGCGCTCGACGAAGGCGCGTTCCGCCTCGTTGGCCCACATGTAGATCTGCACCGGCAGCGCTGTCGACGGCTCCATCGGCGAACCGGGATAGTCGACGACGAAGGCGACCATGCCGATCAACAGCAACGGCGCGGTTTCGCCAAGCGCGTGGGCCAGGCCGATGATCGTACCGGTCAGAATGCCCGGCATGGCCAGCGGCAGAACGTGGTGGAAGATGGTCTGCATCTTCGAGGCACCGAGACCGAGCGCCGCCGAGCGGATGGACGGCGGGACCGCCTTCAAGGCCGCGCGGGTGGCGATGATGATCGTCGGCAGGGTCATCAGCGTCAGCACGAAACCGCCGACGACCGCTGCCGAACGCGGCATGCCGGCAAAGTTGATGAAGACGGCGAGACCCAACAAACCGTAGACGATCGACGGAACGGCCGCGAGGTTGTTGATGTTGACCTCGATCAGGTCGGTGAGCCGGTTCTTCGGAGCGAACTCTTCGAGATAGATCGAGGCGGCAACGCCGATCGGCAACGACAGCACGAGCACGATCAGCATCATGTAGAACGAGCCAAGGGCGGCAACGCCGACGCCCGCCGCTTCAGGACGGCTGGAGGCGCCGAAGGTGAAGATGCCGGTGTTGAAGCTCTTCTTCAGGACGCCGGCGCTTGCGAGCTCGTTCATCCAGGTGACCTGCTGGTCCTTGACCTTGCGCTTGCTCTCTTCGACCTTGAGGTCGATCTGGCCCTTGTTGGCGGAGTCGATGTTGGCTTCGGCCAACAGCGTGACCGGAATGGTCTTGCCGACGATGGACGGATCCGCCACGACCATGTCGCGCAAGAGCGTACGGGAGCTCGCAGAAACCATGTCGGTCGCCTGCTTGACCAGCGGCCGTTTGGTCGCATCGATGCCGAGCTGCTTGACGAGCGCATCACGCACCAGCAGCGGATAGTTGGCGGTCATCAGTACCTTGCTGTCGGTCGTGCGTTCGCCGTTGGGGTCGATGACCTTTTCGGTGAATTCGATCGGCAGCGTGATCGTCGTCTGCTGGAACGCGGTGTAGCCGTTGGAAATGACGGTCCACAGCAGCAGCGCCAGGAAGAAGAGACCGGTGCTGATTGCCGCAATGCCGTAGGCGCGGAACCGGCGCTCGGCGGCATAGCGACGCTTGATGCCGATATCGCGCTTTGCGGATTCAGGACGGGCGGAGATCCGGACGGTCGGGGAAGCGATGTCGGTCATTCGTACTGTTCCCGGTATTTGCGCACGATGTAGAGCGCGTAAATGTTGAGGCCGAGCGTGATGACAAAGAGCGTGATGCCCAGCGCGAAGGCCACCAGCGTCTGCGGCGAGGTGAACTCGAGGTCGCCCGTCAACTGGTTGACGATCTTCACGGTCACCGTCGTCATCGGCTCGAAGGGATTGATCTGCATGCGGGCCGCGACACCGGCTGCCAGCACGACGATCATCGTCTCGCCGACGGCACGCGATGCGGTCAGAAGCAGCGCGCCGACAATGCCGGGAAGTGCTGCCGGGAGAATAACCTTCTTGACCGTTTCCGAGCGGGTGGCACCGAGACCGAGCGAGCCGTCACGCAATGCGCGCGGCACCTGGGTGATGATGTCGTCCGAGAGCGACGACACGAACGGGATCAGCATGATGCCCATGACGATGCCTGCGGTGACCACGCTCTGCGCCTGGATGAAGTTCTGGTAATTGCCGGTGGCAAGGCCGTTCAGCTGCGCCGAGATATCACGCAGGAACGGACCAACGGTCACGAGAGCGAAGAAACCGTAGACGATGGTCGGGATGCCGGCGAGCACTTCGAGCAGCGGCTTTGCGGTCGAACGCAAGCGCGGGCTTGCATACTCCGCCATGTAGATGGCTGCGAAGAGGCCGATCGGCACCGCAAAGAGCATCGCGACGAAGGCGATGTAGAGCGTGCCGGTGAGAAGCGGGACCAGGCCGAACTGACCGGAGGCGCCACCGCTGCCGGCAGCAGCGAAGCGCGGATCCCAGACCGTGCCGAAGAAGAATTCGAACGGCGAGACCATGGTGAAGAAGCGGCCGGCTTCCGACAGCATCGAGGCGACGATGCCGACCGTCGTCAGGATGGCGATGGAAGACGCGACGATCAGCGAGCCGAGAATGACCCGCTCGACCTGGTTGCGTGCACGGAAGCGGGTCGCGATGTTGCGGATGGCGTAGATGCCGCCGGCAATCGCGATCAACAGTACGGCCGCGGTCATCAGCCAGCGGTTGGCGGCGGCCATCGCGTTGAAATGCTGGGCGACGGTGACCATGTAGGGCTCGCCTTCGCCGGCCAGGGCGACGCCCTTGGCTGCGAGCGTCGAGCGGAGATTGGCGGCACCGCTTTGAAGTGCCGCAACCTCCTCGCCGCTCAGGCGCAGCAGACCACCGGCAACGGACTTGACCTGGCCGAGCGCGAGCTGAACCGCGGCGGTCCCCTGGCTCTGGACGGTGTCCGGCAGGGCCGCGCGCGTGCTCCCGTCAATATAGATAGGAGCGGCAATCAGCCAGGTGCCGAGAACGAGCGCCGCCGGCAGCATCGCCCAGATAGCGACGTAGCTGCCGTGATAGCCCGGCAAGGAATGAAGGTTGGAGAGCTTGCCGCCAGCCTGCGCCAGCGAACGTGCGCGACCGGCAAAATAGGCAATGAAACCAATAACAATAATTAGCAAAAGAAGGAGCGAGGTACTCATCCGCACGTCTCCCCGGTATCGCCCGCCATGGGCCGCCGGCAAATCGAATGAAGGCATGCCCCGGCGCGAAGGATATCGCGCCGGGGCTTGTCGTTATCAGAGCATGTTGCCGGCTGCGAAAGCCTTGCGGATTTCTTCGCGCTCGGCGTCCGGAGCAGCAACCAGGCCGTACTCGGCGAGCGGGCTGTCCGGGCCGATCATCTGGTCGTTGATGAAGAACTCAACATATTCCTTGAGGCCCGGGATAACGCCAAGGTGTGCCTTCTTGACGTAGAAGAACAGCGGGCGGGAAACCGGATACTCGCCGGAAGCGATCGTTTCGGTCGACGGTACGATGCCGTTGACGGTCGCGACCTTCAGCTTGTCGGCGTTGTTTTCGTAGAAGGACAGGCCGAAGACACCGATGCCGTTCTTGTTGGCAGCGATACGGGCGAGCGTCTCGGTGTAGTCGCCGTCGATGTCGACAGCCATGCCGTCCTTGCGGACCGCGACGCACTTGCTGTGCTGCTGCTTTTCATCGGTAACGGCAGCCTTGATGACGTCAACGGCGCCGGCGTTCTTGCAGCCTGCAGCCAGGATCTTCTCTTCGAAGACTTCGCGGGTGCCGTGCTTTTCGCCCGGGATGAAGGCGGCGATTTCAACTTCCGGAAGGGCGGAGTTGACTTCCGACCACTTCTTGTAAGGGTTGGCAACGAGCTTGCCGTCGACGACGACTTCAGCAGCGAGAGCCTTGTAGAGGTCTTCCGGCTTCAGGGCGAGGTCGGCATTGCCGGCGTCGGTCGCGAAGACGATACCGTCATAGCCGATCTTGACTTCCTGGATTTCGGTCACGCCAGCGGCCTTGCAGGCCTCGACTTCGCTGTCCTTGATCTTGCGCGAGGAGTTCGCGACGTCGATGGTGTCCGGGCCGACGCCCTTGCAGAATTCCTTCAGGCCGGCCGAGGAGCCGCCAGATTCAACGACCGGGGTCTTGAAGTCGGGGAAGGTCTCGCCGAACGTCTCGGCTACGATCTTGGCGTAGGGAAGAACGGTCGAGGAGCCAGCGACCTGAACCTGGTCACGGGCGGCGGCTGCGCCGGCAAATGCGGCAGACGCTACCAGCGCCGCGACAGTGAGTTTAAGAGCTTTCATAAAAGTTCTCCCGGAATGGGCTTGTGTTGGTGTGCGCCAAGCGTTGCAGCGCTCTTCGCCGTCTTATCGGCTGCCCCTAGTTAGCTGCCGATGGCCACACCTTTTATGTCAGTTTGACGAAACATTTATGACAGCTCATGTCATTGAAAATGCTAAGGGAAAATGAACGGTCCCGGGTTTTCCCGCGCCAATATGTCAGAACCGGACCGTAAAAGTCGTACCTTTGCCGATCTCAGAATGGATCAGCAGCCGGGCACGGTGCCGGGTGAGGATGTGCTTGACGATGGCAAGGCCCAATCCAGTGCCCTTTTTCGAGCGGCTCGCCTCGACATTGACCCGATAAAAACGCTCGGTAATGCGCGGGACATGCTCGGCGGGGATGCCCGGCCCATAGTCCTTCACGATCACCTCGGCCTGCGTGCCTTCTTCGCCGCCACGCAAGGTTATGTCGACCTTCTTGCCCTCCTGGCCGTACTTGCAGGCATTCTCGATCAGGTTCTCGAAGACTTCGATGAGCTCGTCGCGATCGCCCTGTACGATGACGGGCTTGTCCGGCACCACGAGAGAGACCGTGACGTTCAGGTCCTTCGCCAGCGGCAGGAGGCTGTCGCGGACATGGCCGAGCAAGGGCGCAAGGTCCACCGGATCGTCCGGCGCGATATGCGAGCGCAGCTCCAGTCGCGAGAGCGACAGGAGGTCGTCGACGAGGCGGCTCATGCGCGTCACCTGCTCATGCATGATGCCGAAGAATTTTTCCTGCGCCTTCAAGTCGTTGCGCGCGGGGCCCTGGAGGGTCTCGATGAAACCGCGAAGCGATGCCAGCGGCGTGCGCAGCTCATGGCTGGCATTGGCCACGAAATCCGACCGCATGCGGTCGATGCGGCGCGCCTGCGAGATATCGCGAAAGGTGATCAGGAAGATGCGGGGCGTCCGCCCCTCGCCGCCGATTTCGGCGGGTGCCACGCGCACGACATAGACGGCATCCGACGGCAGCCGCTCGGTATGCTCGATCTGGTTGGCCTTGCCGGTCGCCATCGTCTCGCGGATCATGTCGAGAACACCGGGCGAACGCACCCGGGCGGCCAGGTAAGTGTTCGGCGGAATGGTGCCGAAGGCTTTCTCCGCGGCGATGTTCTGGAAAACCACCGTCTCATCGGCGGCGACGACCAACACCGGCATGTCGAGCGCATTCAGCGCCGGCACCAGCGGATCGCTGGTCGGGCCATCGACGGCCACAGCCTTGGCCGGGCTCAAGATCACCGAGGCCGGCGCACTGCGGTTGAGCAGCGCCGCAACCAGAACGATCCAGAAGGGAAGCACGATAAGGAAATGGATGCCGGCAAAGGTCGCAAGGATCGCCAAAAGCAGGGTGAGGCCCAGCAGCCAGCGCTCAGCCTTCAGCCGCGGCACCAGGTCCCGCCAGAACGCTTTCGAACCGTCCACCTCGACATCCTCATGAATCACTTTGTCTTCCTCCCGGACCAAAATGATCGAGGAATAGCGATCCTTCATGACATGATTTTCACGACCGGCTTGAATCCGCAATGCAATTGTGGCCTCCTCCAAGGAAATCGGGCCTTGAGCACCGCGACTTTTCGGCGCTGCTTGGAGCTGCAGAAGTTTGAAAACGCGCATGATCCTGCCGATGATCGAAGCCGGTTTTCGGGCCCGTGCGCCAAGCCGAAGGGGCGAGCATATGGCGTTAGCGGAGACGGCGGAAAAGGCGGAAAGCCGCGCAGTGGAGCTGCAGATCGACGGCAAGAGCCGCGTCTTCGACATCGACAATCCCGAGTTGCCGAAGTGGATCGACGACGCAGCGTTTGCGTCCGATGACTATCCCTACAAGAAGAAGCTCGACGAGGAAGAATATCTCGAGACGCTGGAGAAGCTTCAGATCGAGCTCGTCAAGGTTCAGCTCTGGCAGCAGAAAACCGGAAAACGCATCATCGCGCTGTTCGAGGGCCGCGACGCCGCCGGCAAGGGCGGCGCGATCCATGCGACCATGGGCAACCTGAACCCACGCTGGGCCCGCATCGTGGCGCTGACGAAGCCGACAGAGACTGAGCGCGGGCAATGGTATTTTCAGCGCTATGTCGCGACCATGCCGACGGCTGGGGAATTCGTGCTGTTCGACCGCTCCTGGTACAACCGCGCCGGCGTCGAGCCGGTCATGGGCTTCTGCACGCCCGAGCAGCACAAGCAGTTCCTGAAGCAGACGCCTCGCTTCGAAAAGATGATCGTGCACGAGGATATCCAGTTCTTCAAATTCTGGATCAACATCGGCCGCGAGATGCAGCTCAAGCGCTTCCACGATCGCTGCCACGATCCGCTGAAGATCTGGAAGCTGTCGCCGATGGACATCGCCGCCCTCAACAAGTGGGACGACTACACGGCAAAGCGCAACGAGATGCTGAAGGCAACACACACGGACCACGCACCCTGGACCGTGGTGCGCGGCAACGACAAGCGACGCGCGCGCCTCAATCTCATCCGCCACATGCTCTCCACGCTCGACTATGACGGCAAGGACAAGGGCGCGATCGGTGAGGTCGACGACAAGATTGTCGGGTCCGGCCCGGGCTTTCTGAAGTAGCGCCCATACGACAGCGGCCGAAGGCGACGGCCCCGCCAGAGGGCGGCCAACGCGGTCAATTGGGGTCAGAGGCTCGAGGACGAAGAGGCCTCGTGCGGGACTTATTGGCCCGGAAGGACGCGTATGGCGTAGAGGGTGAGGCCCTTGCCCTCGCCGCTGATATCGCTGTTGATCACGATCCGGCCGGCGGAGTTCGGTGCAAGGCTGCGATCGAAGGTGACCTTGAACAGCATGTCGAGCCGTTCGTCATGCACCGTGAAGCGATGACGGCCGCATTCGCCAAGCGAGGAGAAATTGCACTCGACGGCAAACTCGGTCGTCTTGCCTGGCTGGGCCTGCACCGTCAGCGCCATGGTCGAGGTTTTGCCGGACAGCTGCGCCAGGACCGTTGCCGGGATTTCGATGGTGATGTCGCCTTCCGTTTCGGCAACCGAGGAAGTCAACTGGATGCGCTTGCCACCGTCGTCATCCACCGGCTCGGCCTTGGCGCGTGAGCCCGCCACGACCGCGGCAGTGTTTTCAGGCGCAAAGACTTCCACCCAGTCACCGGTGAAGCCCTGCTGGGCGCCGAGCGTTTGCAGACCGGCAGCGCCGTCGAAATCTTCCGATGCCACCGATGCCGGCGGGTTGGCGACGTTGGTGTCGCGTTCGGCCGCGGATTTCAGAAGATCATTGGTCTGCACCCACCAGGCGGCAGCACCTGCGGCTGCGGCAAGGGTGACGACCACCATGGTGAAGGACAGGAAGCGGCTGCGCTTGCGGCGGCGCTTTCGATCGGTATCTCCACGAACCTCGGGCGCGGCGGCGGCTTCCGCGCTCTTTGCAGCAGTATCCGCTGCCGCACGCGTCGAGACGACCGGGCCAACACGGTCGGCACGAAGGCCGCCGAGACCGCCGTCATTCGCCGCGGGACGGGACGCATCGGCAGCAAAGCCAGGCTCGCGGCGGTCCGCCGCCGGCGACTGCGCTTGGGCCTGAGGCCGGGATTGCGCTTGGGATTGCGGCTCGATACGCGCCTGCTCAGGGCCACGTGCGCGGACGTTATCATCGACACTGACGACGGGAGGTGTGGCAACTGGAGGCGCCGGTTGCCGCGCCCTGAGGGCGGCACGCTCCTCCGTTTCGATCGCATGGATCACCGCCTCCAGCCGATGGCGCTGCTGGGCGATGACGTTGCCGTCCTCAATTCCCTGTTTCTGCAGCCCGGCTTCCAGCGCCTGGCGGGCCGACTGGTAGATGCGCGCGCGCGTTTCCGCGCTGGCGCGGTCGGAGCGCTCAAGCGCATTTCTGATCGCAGTCTCAAGTCCGCTCACATCAAGTCCTCTGTGTAGGCAGGGCTTTGGGCCTGCCGGCGCGCTCTAGCTGATCGGTACCCCTCGATCTTTCTCCAAGGGCCTAACGGTTAAATCTGGAGGCACGCCGTTGGTTTTGTTAACAATTGCGTAACCGCTGCTTTCGGAATCCGCAAGTCCGGCGGCCCGGTCGACCGGCCAAGCCCGGGGAAAACGCGACAACTTCGCAGGCACAATGCAGGATAAGCCGGCGTCGCCAGCGCGAAAACCACCTCTTTGCAAGCGATGAACTTGCTGCTATCTGTTTTGACGTTTACGCAAACGTCAAAGTTCAATGCGCCAATCGAGGGATGGAGAAACCGATGCCGCTTCCGCCAATTCTTTCCGGAACGACGAGACTGCCGGTCGTCGGCGCGCCCCTGTTCATCATTTCCAATCCCCAGTTGACGATTGCACAGTGCAAGGCCGGCGTGATCGGCGCCTTCCCAGCACTCAATGCTCGTCCGCATTCGCAGCTCGACGAATGGCTTGCCGAGATCACCGAGACGCTCGCCGATCACGACGCCAAGAACCCGGGCCGGCGCGCCGCGCCCTTCGCCGTCAACCAGATCGTGCACAAGTCCAACGCGCGCCTCGAACAGGACCTGATGCTCTGCATCAAATACAAGGTTCCGGTGGTCATTTCCTCGCTTGGCGCCGTGCCCGAGGTCAACGCCGCGATCCATTCCTACGGCGGCATCGTGCTGCATGACATCATCAACAACCGCCACGCCAATTCGGCGATCCGCAAGGGCGCCGATGGCCTGATCGCCGTTGCTGCCGGCGCTGGCGGTCATGCCGGCACGCTTTCGCCGTTTGCGCTCATCCAGGAAATCCGCTCCTGGTTCGATGGCCCGCTGCTTCTTTCCGGCGCGATCGCCACCGGCGGCGCCATCCTGGCCGCCCAGGCGATGGGTGCCGACATGGCCTATATCGGCTCGCCGTTCATCGCGACGGAAGAGGCGCGCGCCACCGACGCCTACAAGCAGATGATCGTCGACAGCAACGCTGCCGACATCGTCTATTCCAATTATTTCACCGGCATTCACGGCAACTACCTGAAGCCCTCGATCGCTGCTGCCGGCATGGATCCGGACAATCTGCCGGAAGCAGATCCGTCGAAGATGGACTTTGGCGCCGCAACCGACAGCGCCAAGGCCTGGAAGGACATCTGGGGCTGCGGCCAGGGCATCGGCGCGGTCAGGGAAGTGACCTCCGTCGCCCGTCTCGTCGACCGGCTCGAGCGCGAATACGATGCGGCACGTACCCGCCTTGGCCTGAACGCCATGCCCGTCGCGGCCACCAACAAGGAATTTTCAAGTTCTCGAAACTGATGGCTTGAAATCTTGGCGCTTTGCGTTTATCAGCGCCTCACATTCGTTCCGCGGTCTTCCGCGGAACCGCCTCCGGGCCGCTTTAGCTCAGTCGGTAGAGCACATCATTCGTAATGATGGGGTCACGTGTTCGAGTCACGTAAGCGGCACCATTCTTCTCCGGAAATCAAATCGAACTCCATTCAGCAGCCTGGTGCGGTGGCTCCCAAGTCTGCGTTTCGGCGCTTTCGCTTGCGGCAAGGCGACCGTTTGCAGGTCGCGACGGAGAACGGCGCTATGCCGCGTGGATCTTCCAACCATTAGCCAGGTCCGACATGGCTCCAGGCGCACACACGCCGCCCAACCAAATTTCCAAACCCTTGGCGCTCGGCAATTGGCGCTTTTCCGGGAACCATGGCCGCTTTGTATCCACGGCAATAAGCACCCCTTCATCATTCCCTATGGCGGCAAAGCCGGGAGAGGCCGGTCCGAGCGTTGCGACCCCGAACGTCCGGGCGGCCTCGGCAACGACACTCCCGACGTCTTCGGTCGGAAGTCCGACCTCGCTGAGGCAGGATAAATCAGCGCCGCTGAACGGCCGCTTTCCAGTCGGGCGGATTAGCCTCCGGCGGCCGATCAATTCCAGCACCGAGCTATCGGGACCATCGAAGTAGATGGATTTTGACTGCCAATGCCCCTCAAGAACGAAGCACTCTCCGCTATCCGGTTCCCGTTGGAGAGGCGTACGTTCCTTCAGCCATTCTATTGCGGCATCGAACCGATCATAGGGCACATTGAAAGCCAGGTGCACGCCGTGTGGTGCATCTCCAACGGCCGAGACCAGCCGGATTTCGCTCCATCCCACTTGGATGGAATTCCCGGCTGTCGGCAGTTTCAGCACATCGCGAAAGAAGGCTACGCTCTTCGAGACATCCGATGCAGGGAGTGTCAGTTTATTTATGCGCATGAAATCCGATCCCGACGACGCAATTAGCTTTTCGAGCTCCTTGTTACGACCTCAACATAAGTTGAGGTCAAGAAGCTCGCGTTACCAATTCACCGCTGCCGGCGCCGTGTGCGCAAATGCCGGCCGTCGCCAACTGTCCTCCGGGCACGATGGCCGCGAGGGGCACTGGCACCGGCCGCGCATCAGCTTGGTCGGGATTATTGCGCCACTTTGACGCCCGGCGGCTGCCAGGTGCCCTGGCCCGCCGGCAAGATCGAAGGTGGCGTAGGCTTCGGCCAATATAGGCGCATCACGAGATAGATTTTGTCGTCCGGCGCCGGAAGCCAATTGGACTCCTTGTCCGCACCGGGGCTGTCTTTTTGGATGTACAGCGTCAGCGAGCCGTCCGCCCCCTTTTTCATCGCCGGCAACATCGGAGAGTTGATGAGGTAGCGATTGATCGGATTCTTGACCAAGAGCTGGCTCTTGCCGTCGTACATCGTAACGGACCAAAACGCATTCACTGGCGGCAACTGATCGGGTGCGAAGGTGATCGTGTAGTTATGCTTGCTGGCGTCGAGCGGCTCACCGGTAGCGTCCGTTCGGGTATAGGGGTACATGGCTTCTACGGCATCGTTGCCATAGAGGCCGCCCTTGGCGGCGCCTGCCCGCATCAACCAATCGCCGTTGTAGAAGGCCTCGTCGCCAAAGAACGAGCCGATGTTCCAGCCGTTGATGTCCTTGTTTCCGCTGGCCAGCCATTTGTCGACTTTGTCATTTCCTTGCTTCATGGCCACCAGGAATTCGGCTCTATGTTCGAGCGATAGATCCTTGAACTCGAAGGTCTTGCCGGGACCGATGCCAATCTTGGCAAGTTTCGCACGAACCTCCTTGTCCCTTGCCGTCTCAGGGACGAACTGCAGGGCCGCGTCGAGATACTGGAAGAAGTTATCCTTGATCCCGGCAGTGGTGGCAGGAAGGAACTCGATCTTGGGCGCGGCAAGCGGGGCGGGTTGTCGAAGGAAAGCGGAAAGCGGCTGCGCCTTGTAGCCGGCCTGAATTTTCTCGACGTTCGGCATGTCGTCAGGGTGGAAGAGCTGGGTACGGAAAGCCGCGAACGTGAACGGCGTCGTCGATCGGAAGACCTGCTTGATTCCGGGGGGCGTTTCCCCTTTCCAGTCGGGGCCGACCACCAGATAGTTGCCCGGCTCAGTCCCCGTGGCGCGCGTGCCGATGTAGCCGAAATTGTAGGTGTTGCCGTCGATCAGTTGGACCGAGTAGTAGCGGTCCTTTTCGACCGTCGGCACAGAGATGACCATCGGTTCGGCGCGCAAATCCAGCCAGAGAATCGAGTAAGGAGTGTCGCTGTTCGGCGTGATGATTGCCGTGTCCGCCGGGGTGGCGACATGGTGCATGTTGTAAATTTCGTTGAACGGTGCCTTGAACTGCCCCGAGTTTCGGTCTACGGCATACTCCTGCATGACCGCATAGTTCATCACGAGCGGCAGGCCATAGATGAAGCCTTCCTCGGCAATGTCCTTGGCCTCGATGATGCCGGGATAGCTCTGCGCCATCAGCAGGCTTGGCCTCGCAATCGCAGCGCTAGCGGCGATCACCGCGGTGGATCGAAGTAGATCTCTCTTCGTCAACATTTACCGTACTCCTCCATTATTCGATGAGTTATCGAAACGACGAGAGCTGTGGGGCAGCTCAGGAACCCTGGACGCAATTGTGCAGTTCGTTGGCTGTTGGTGAGGTATTCGCGAGAGCTGTGCAGGCTGCAGTCGGGATCGCACCGACGCGCAATCCGGCGGGTGCTAATACAGAAATGCCCGCCGGTAGCCGCGCCTGGCCACGCCTGCATAAGAGAGCGGCGTCAACGGCATGCCGATGATGTCGATGAACACAGAGACCTCGGAGCCCTTCTCCGGCATTTCGCCACCAACCACCTTGACCGTGTAAGTCAAGTTATTGTCGTTCAGCTCCGGATTCTCCAGGACGACGACAACCTGTCGGAGCTTGTTCCCTTCGAGGATCGACAGGTCGGCATTCGGCGGATCGGAAAGGAAGCTGTCCTTGCCCTTGCTCCAGAACGGCAAGAAAGCGGTCGTGGCCATGTTCCCGGCAATGCGCTCCGGACGGTCAGAGAAAAACAACGTGGCGCCGCCAATACCTTCGAGCGTCAGCTTGCTCGTCGCCTTGTCGAATTTCATAGCGCTTGCGGTTTGAACGAACAGGAAGTCGGCCGCTTCATCGGTCGCCTGCGCCAGTCGCGGCATGAACGGCACTGTCGTCGCCGCGACAGCTGTGGCTGCTAGCAGTAGGTTCCGTCTGGTTGTCATAGTCGTACCCCTCCCATAGGTCGCAAGACGTTCAGATCTCTACTTGTGCTACTCACACGTTTTACGGCACTAAACAGTATTCGCAATACAAAACCACTCATTTTGCGCCACGGCTGTCTTATTTCTGGAGTGTTGCACGCATGGCTGAGATCCCGGTCATCTCCAACCGCATCCTGTCTGGTATGCCGGCCTTCATACGCCGTGAAATGGGGCAAAAGGCGCTGCTGCAGGCCAATCGTGCTATCGGGTTCGATCTCGAACTGACCGAGGGAGAGAACTGCTTCATCCCGCACGCGGCGGTAATCGGCTTCGTCGAGGCGGCCGCGCGGACAGCCGGTGAGGCCAACTTCGGAATTCTGATCACGCCGATGATGAACATCGCCAACTATGGCAGCTTCGGACACTACGTGCTTGGCGCCGACTCCTTGGGGCAGGCCATCGAGCGCAGCATTGCTGGCCTTCGTTTTCACAGTACGGTTGATAGGATGTCAGTCGCAGTGGTTGGCGACGAGGTACGGTACAGCTATGCGTTCGCTTTGGCCGGCCACTCTGGATATGCCAGTATTGTCTGTGCCGCCGCGGGCGTCCTGCTCAGCCTCTTCAAGCCTTATCTGCCCTCTGACTGGCGACCGCTGCGCGTCGAGCTTGACACCGACAGACCGCGCCAGACGGGCATTTTTGAAGACGTCTTCCAGTGTCCGGTTCTCTTCAACGCACCCGCGACAAGCATCGTCATGGATCGCCATCATCTTTCCGCTGCTCCAAGGGCCGCTTCGTGGCCAATTGTCACCATCGAGGATGTGGCGCGAGACCGGCAAGGCGGCGCTCCACGGGATCTGCTCGAGGTCATCGTGGAGCAGGTGCGGGTCCAAGTTCTCACCGGCAGCGTGTCGATCGATAGCGCCGCGCAAACATTGGACACCAGCGTCCGGACGCTGCAACGTGAACTGAATCGGGCTGGCACCGATTTTCGCGGGTTGGCGGGCGCCGCAAGGGTTCAGCGAGCCATTGAGCTGCTGCTGCATACGAACGGCTCGATCACGCGCGTCTCGGCGGAGTTAGGGTATTCGTCCCCAGCCAATTTTGCCCGGGCATTCCGAAAGGCAACCGGCAACGGACCGCGGGAATTTCGCTCGAATATCTCGCCTTGAAGGTACGGCCGTTGGCCGTTCAGCAGCGTGAACGGCTGCCAAGGTGAGAAGTATTTGGTCAGTCTTGCTCCATGGGAACTCGGTCCATTCGTATCTGCCGCAACAGGTTTCGTCCCGCGATCAGCAATTCAAACAGGAATGCGACAAGTGATCCAATGAGCGAGACTATGGCACCACCGAAAAACCAGAAGAGATTCTCCTGGCGCAGCCCGATGGCAAGAGCGCCAGCAAGGAGATTTAGGATTGCGCCGCCCGTGCAAATGCCGGCCATCTTCCACCGGCATGCCTCCCGGGCCGACGGGCATGCATCCCGTGCCCGATTTCATGACGCGCCTCAGCCGCCTGCAGGCCGTGACGATCGTTTCCATTCGCGGGCGGGCAAGCGGCATCGGCAGCGAACTGGCGCTTGCGGCCGACATGCGTTTCGCCAGCCGCGAGAAAGCGGTACTATCGCAGTTCGAAGTCGGTGCCGGCTGCGTCCCGGGCGGCGGGCCGATGGCCTACCTGCCTCGCCTCGTCGGCCGCGGCCGAGCGATCGAAATTCTGATCGGCGCGGATGATTTCAACGGTGAACTGGCCGAACGCTACGGCTACGTGAACAGAGCACTACCGGACGCGGAACTGATGCCTTTGTCGATGCCCTGGCGAAACGCATCGCCCCGTTCGATCAATATGCCATTGTCGAGACCAAGAAGCTGATTGACAGCGCCAGCCTGCCACCGCAGGCGGAAATGCAACCCGGGTGGGATGCGTTCATCACTTCGGTCCAGCGCCCAGCGGCGCAATCCCGCGTCAAGGCTTTGGTCGAGCAGGGACTGCAGCAACCCGGCGACATTGAAAGGAACCTCGGCCACTACACCGCGAAGTACCGCGAGTAGCCGGTGCCATGCCAATCGGCGGCTCAACGGGAGCCGCCGCGTCAAAGGGAGCGAAAGATGAAGATACTGATGGTTCTGACCTCACATGACCAGCTTGGCAATACCGGCAAACCGACCGGTTTCTGGCTCGAGGAATTCGCTGCGCCCTATTACGTTTTCCGGGATGCGGGCGTCGACATTACCCTGGCCTCGCCCAAGGGTGGGCAGCCGCCGATCGACCCGAAAAGCGACGATCCGGGCAACCAGACCGAAGCGATGGCCCGCTTCAAGGACGATCCCGCCGCGCAACGGGTCCTCGCCAACACCCACCGGCTTGCCGACGTCAAGGCCGATGATTTCGACGCGGTGTTCTATCCGGGCGGTCACGGACCGATGTGGGACCTCGCCAACGACGTGAACTCGATCGCGCTGATCGAGAGCTTCTACAATGCCGGCAAGCCGGTCGCTGCCGTCTGCCATGGGCCGGGGGTGCTCCGCAAGGTAACCTATCAGGGTGAGCCTATCGTCAAGGGAAAGCGCGTCACCGGCTTCACCAACTCGGAGGAGGAAGCCGTGCAACTGACGGATGTCGTCCCCTTCCTCGTCGAAGACGAATTGAAGCGTCTCGGCGGTCGCTTCGAGAAGGCAGCCGATTGGGCGGATTTCACGGTCGTCGATGGCCGTCTCGTCACCGGACAGAATCCGGCGTCCTCGACCTCCGGCGCCAAGGAATTGCTGAAGCTTCTGCGGTGAATGCGAGGTGGCGGCCGGCATTTCAGCCGGCCGCTACATTCACAACGGGACATCAAACCCAGACCAACCTGCCGTTTCAGCCGTCACTTCAGGTTGCCGTCGCCACTGCGATCCGCAGTCTTGAAGTCGGCCATCACCCTGTCCAGAAACTCCTTCTGGGTGACCTTGCCGTCGCTGTTGGCGTCGGTGGCAGCAAACTGCTGAGCGTTCAGCGCCTGCTTCGTCTCGTCGGGGCTGAGACTTCCGTCCTTGTTCTTGTCGAGGTTGGCAAAGGCGGCCGTCATGAAGCTCTCGTATTCGGAACGTTCGACCGCGCCGTCCTTGTTGCTGTCGAGCGCACTCATCTGGCCCTGGTTCATCGTTGCAGCCTGCTGCGCGACAGCGAGACCAGCCGGGTAGAACACAAGGACGCTGAAAAGAACGAGCTTTCTCATCCCTCAACCTTCCGCGATCAATAGTAGCGGCACGTCAGCGCATTGCCGGCTGCAGCGCCAAGTGTCGCACCACCGCCAACCGCCCAGAGCTGACCAGTACCAGAGCCGATCGTCGAGCCGATCAGGCCGCCGACGATTGCGCCACCCACCGTTCCGGCAATGCAGCCGAATTCGTTGCCCGTCGGGCCGCTCTTCGACACGTAGGCAGATTGGCACCCGGACAAGGCTAGGGCGCCGGCAAGAATGATAGTTACGGTCTGTTTGCTCATTTTATCCTCCAATATGGCCGTCTGTTTGGAATAGAGATCGGGCGGAGGCGCCATTGAGTGGCGTCGGATGTAAATAAGCTTCCGAGTATGCTCCCAGGATAAGGGAGGCTCTTCTGTTTTTTCTGAAGCAGCTCACCAATAAAACACATAGTCCGGAGACAAGGGCCCCAAACTTGACGGGCGAATACTACCCTTTGCCGCCGGCAATGACAATGTTCCGCGTAGTATTAGCTTTCCCGCCGCAATAACCCACAGCCTTGGCCAGGGACGTGCGCCGACGGACGAAAAATCCCCTCGCCCTAGATTTATTTGGGTCTCCCGCGAGATATCATCGTTTGTGGCCTAGCGGCGAGCGGGCTAGGTCTGGCTTGCCCGGCACGGGCCTCTTGCTTTCACCTCGCGTATCCACCGCACGGACGAAACGCACATTCAGCGGAACCGACCCGATTATCCGCTGCTGTTTCGGGCAGATGCCCGATCCGGCCAAACCATGGGCATCCCCGCCTTGCAAGAAAGAGCAGACCGAATGGATAGAATGACGACAATCAAATTAGGGCTTACTACTGCAATCCTCTTTTCACTCACCGCGACCGTCTTTGCCGCGGACGGCGAGCAGGCCCGAATTGCCGCCACCGTGGACAAGGCAATCCGACCGATCATGGGCGAATACAAGGTGCCGGGCATGGCGATCGCGGTCACCGTTGACGGCCAGCACTACTTCGTCAACTACGGCGTCGCCTCCAAGGAAACGAAGGCGCCCGTCACCGAAAACACACTGTTCGAGCTGGGCTCGATCAGCAAGACCTTTGCCGGCACGCTCGCATCCTATGCGCAGGTGCTCGGCAAGCTGTCCTTCGACGACCATCCCGGCAAATACATGCCAGATCTCAGCGGCAGCGCGATCGACAAGGCGACCCTGCTCAATCTCGCCACCTATACCGCCGGCGGCCTGCCGTTGCAGTTCCCCGACGAGGTCAAGAGCAACGCTGACATGCTGACTTACTTCAGCAACTGGAAACCGGGCGCCGAACCAGGCAAGGAGCGTCGCTACTCCAACCCGAGCATCGGCCTCTTCGGCCATGCCGCGGGCCTGGCGATGGGCAGCAATTTCGCCACGGCGCTCGAGACCGAGTTGTTTCCGAAGCTCGGCCTCAAGCACAGCTATGTCACCGTGCCCAGAAGCGCGATGGGCAGCTACGCCTGGGGCTACGGCAAGGCAGACAAGCCGATCCGGGTCAACCCGGGCATGTTCGACGCCGAGGCCTACGGCGTGAAATCCTCCGCGGCAGACATGATCCGCTTCGTCGAAGCCAATATCCAGCCGGAGCAGTTCGACGGCCCCGTTCGCAAGGCCCTAGAGGGAACGCATATCGGCTACTTCGATACCGGCAAGATGATCCAGAGCCTCGGCTGGGAGCAGTATCCCTACCCGGTTTCGCTGGAGCGGCTGCTCGACGGCAACTCCGGGACGATGGCCATGGAAGCCAATCCGGCTACGGCATTGAACCCTCCGAAGCGGCCCGATGGCGCGACGCTTTACAACAAGACCGGATCCACCAGCGGCTTCGGCGGCTATGTCGCCTTCGTTCCGGAAAAGAAGATCGGTGTCGTCATGCTGGCGAACCGGAACTTCCCGAATCCGGAGCGCATCAAGGCAGTGCATGCAATTCTGAAGACGCTGGCAACTGCGGCGGAATAGGCGGCCAAGCGTCCATCAAAGGCACCCTCCCCGTGTTGCGGCAGCCCGCAGCACGGGAGAACCTGCGCTCATCAACAACCCAACGGCGAAACCGCAATCCCCAGCCGCTTGCATATTAGCGCCGAGTGTTGTCATCTTCGTTTCGCGAAAGCGCGATCAGATGCGGCCAAGTTCAGGCGTATATGGGGATGCCGATGTTCGAGCGGGTGGGGTTTCAGGGTTCGCTGCAGCACGGATGTGCAAGAGGAGGGCGGACAACCTTCGTCCTGGCGGCTTTGGCATTGCTTGCCGGATGCGGTGGTCATGCCAAGGGCGTGATGGCACCTGTCGCGGTCACCGCTCCCACCCCCGGTACATCGACCGTAGACATGCTTGTCGCAACCACGCGCCAACCGTCCGGCGATCCGGCGACGCTGTTTTCCGGCGAGCGAGACGCCAATACCTTCCTCACCGACGTCGCGGTCTCGATCCCGCCGGACACGGTGCGGAAATCTGGCACCGTGCAATGGCCGCGCAAGCTGCCCCCGGATCCCGCCAAGGAATTCGCCGTCACGCGTGTGCGTGAGCTCCAGACACTCGATGAAGCCAAGTCCTGGTTTCTACAACACGACGTCGGCGGCCACGCCTTCGTCTTCGTCCACGGCTTCAACAACCGCTACGAGGATTCCGTCTACCGCCTTGCCCAGATCGTCCACGACTCGGAGGTCCAGGCAACGCCAGTCCTGTTTACCTGGCCGTCCCGTGCCAATGTGTTCGACTACAATTACGACAAGGAAAGCACGAACTATTCGCGCACGGCACTCGAAGACATTCTGAAAAAGCTCTCGGACGCGCCGAAGGTGAAGGACATCACCATCCTCGCCCATTCGATGGGGACCTGGCTGACGATGGAATCGCTCCGGCAGATGGCCATCCGCGACGGCAACGTGCCGTCGAAGATCGAGAACGTCATTCTCGCCTCGCCGGATATCGATCTCGACGTCTTTGCCAAGCAATTCGTCGAGATGGGCAAGAAGCGGCCGAAGTTCACGATCTTCGTTTCGCAGGACGATCGTGCGCTGGCACTTTCGAGTTTCATTTCCGGTGACGTATCTCGCCTTGGCGCGATCGACCCATCGGCGGAGCCCTACCGTACCCAGCTGGAAAGGGCCGGCATCACCGCCATCGACCTGACCAAGGTCAAGACGGAGGACGGCCTGCATCACGGCAAGTTCGCAGAAAGCCCGCAGATCGTTCAGCTCATCGGCACGCGGCTTGCCACGGGGCAGACGCTCACCGACTCCGACATCTCGGTCGGAACCGGCATTGCCGCGGTTGTTGCCGGCACGGCGAGAAATGTCGGCAATGTCGCTGCGGTCACCGTCTCGGCGCCGGTATCGATCCTCGAAAATCCGCAGCCGACGAAGAAGAAGAGGGTGGTCGTCGGAGATACGCTGTCAAGCGACACGCCGCAGCCCGTGAAGATCAAGTGACGGATCAGCGGCTGCCGCTCTTTGACGGCAGCCCGCCATCAACCGTCGTCGCCGACGAAGCGGTAGCCGACGCCCGGCTCCGTGCGGATGATCTTCGGGTCGGCCGGGTCACGCTCGATCTTGCCGCGCAACTGACCGATGAAGACTCTGAGATAGTGCAGGTCCTCGCCATGCGCGACGCCCCAGACCGAGGTCAGCAGCGTCTTGTGGGTGACGACACGGCCGGCATGGTGCGCCAGCATCACCAAGAGATCATATTCCTTCGGCGTCAGCCGCACCGGCTCGCCATCCTTCGTCACCACGCGCTTGATGGTGTCGATCGATACGCCATCGGCAGAAAGCTGCGTCTGGCCGCCCTCCATCTGGATGCGGTGACGCAGTGCCGTGCGGATGCGGGCGGTCAGCTCGCCGATGCCGAAGGGTTTTTCAATGTAATCGTCGGCGCCAAGGTCGAGCGCGGCGATCTTTTCGCTTTCACGGTCGCGGGCTGACAGGATGATGATCGGCACCTGGGACCAGCCACGCAGGTTTGCGATGACCTCCTTGCCGTCCATATCGGGCAGGCCGAGATCGAGGATGACGAGGTCCGGCGCCGTCGTTGCGGCCGCCTTCAATGCCTCGGCACCGGTCATGGCCTCCAGCACGTCATAGCCGGCAGCGCTCAATGCGGGCTTCAGGAAACGCTGGATCTGCGGTTCGTCGTCGACAACGAGGATACGCTCCACGCTCATGCACTGTCCTTTTCGGAGATTTCGGCCTTGGCGGCAGGAAAGCGCATGGAAATGCGCGTGCCGCGGCGGCGAAGCGCCGGGCTTTCCGCTTTGATCTGCCCGCCCATGGCCTCGACGAAGCCCTTGGCGATCGACAGCCCAAGGCCTGTCCCTGGCGTACGGCCATCCGCCTTGCCGCGGCGGAAGAATTTCTCGAAGACCTGCTCGAGATCCTTCGGCGCAATGCCCCTGCCGAGGTCGGTCACCGACAGCACGATCTCGTTGCCGTCCGAGCGGGCATAGATGCTGATCGGCTCGTCGCCGCCGTATTTGTTGGCGTTGTCGAGCAGGTTGAAAAGCACCTGCCCGAGAAGCACGCTGTCGCCGCGCATCAAAGGCAGGTCCGGCGCGATGCTGGTTTCGATCTCGCGCTCGGGAAAGTACTTGCGGGCACGATCGACGGACGCCCGCACTGCGTCGGCGACGTCGACCCAGTCGCGCTTGGCGTTGACGGTGCCCGCTTCGATGCGGGTCATGTCGAGCAGGTTGGCAACGAAGCGCGTCAGGCGCGCTCCCTCCTCCTCGATCGACTGCAGCAGGTCATCGCGGCTTTCCGGCGGCATGCGGTCGCCGAGTTGGCGCAGGCTGGTGACCGCGCCGGTGATGGTCGCAAGCGGCGTCCGGAGGTCATGGGAGATCGACGACAGGAGGGCCGCACGAAAGCGCTCGCCTTCGAGCTTCGCCGCCTGGTCCAGGCTTTCGCGCGACAGACGCGCCCGGTCGACAGCGATCGCGGTCTGGTCGAGGATCGCCGCCAGCGCGCGCTCCTCGTTGATTTCAAGCGGCTTATCCGCCTGAACGAAGCCGCAGACGCCGACGACACCGTGCGGGCTGGTCAGAGGGCGGAAATGAAACGGGCTGTTGGGCAGGGTGCCCGTACCATTGCCGGCCGGCTCCCTTTTGTCCATCGCCCAGCGCGCCGCCATGATATCGGTGACATCGAGCTCGGTATCCGGCGGCCAGGCAGCCTTCAATTGCAGGTCGCCCTCCTCCGGCAGCAACAGCGCCGAGCTGCGCCTGAGTGTGGTCTGCATCTGCGTCACCGCCGCCCAAAGCACGTCGTCGGCCTTGGCGGTGCCGGAAAGCTTGCGGGAGAAATCGTAGAGCGCCTGGGTCGCTGCGGCGCGCCGGCGGGCGGTCTTCGCCTGTTCGCGCACCCGCGATGCGAGGCTGCCGGCAAGGGCAGCGGCGACCAGGAAGATGACCAGTGCAAAAACCTCGTGCGGCTCGGCAATGGTGAAGGTACCGGTGGGCTTGATGAAGAAGAAGTTGTAGGCGAGCACCGAAAACAGCGAGGCGGCGATCGCCGAGATGTGGCCGGCATAGGTCGCCGAAGCGAGCACTGCTAGCAGATAAAGCAGCGAAATGTTGGGCAGGACGACGAAGTGGCCGAGCAAAAGGCCGACTGCCGTCGACACAGCCACTGACCCGGCGGCGATGCCAACGGCGCGCGCGGTTCCGGGCGGCAGCGTCCTCTTCGCAGCGGACCGTCGCTTGGTTGGCACCGTCTCACGATCGGTGACGAGATGAATGCCGACGCCGGACACGCGCTCGGCCAAGGCGTCGGGAAGCGACTGGCGGAACAGCCGCATCGGAAAGGACTGGCGGCGCGCGCCGATGACGATCTGCGTCGCATGTTCGCGACGCGCAAGCTTCAAGATCTCCTCGACGAAGTCGTTGCCGATGATGCGGCGCGTCTCGGCGCCAAGCTGTTCGGCAAGACGAAAGGTCTCGTCGAGCCGGCGCACATCCTCACCATCGCCGCTCTCACGGTCGGCGCGCTCAATGAAGACGACAATCCAGGGAGCGTTCAATCCCTCTGCCAGCCGGCTTGCGGTGCGGACCACCTTCTCGGAAAGCGCATCGGACCCGATGCAGACGAGCAGGCGCTCGCCGCTCGCCCAAACGCCTTCGATCGCATTCTGCTTGAGGTAGTCGACCATCTGGTCGTCGACCCGGTCGGCCGTGCGCCTGAGCGCCAGTTCGCGCAGTGCCGTCAAGTTGCCGAGGCGAAAGAAGCGATTGACAGCACGCTTGGCGCTGTCGGGCAGATAGACCTTGCCTTCCTTTAGCCGCTCGATCAGTTCGGCCGGCGGCAGATCGACGAGCAGCACCTCGTCGGCGCGCTTCAGCACCGTATCCGGCACCCGCTCGCGCACCGGTACCCCGGCGATCTGCGCGACGATGTCCGAAAGGCTTTCGAGGTGCTGGATATTGAGCGCCGTCCAGACATCGATGCCCGCAGCGATCAGTTCCTCGATGTCCTGATAGCGCTTCGGATGCCGGCATTCAGCCGGGTTGCTGTGAGCGAGTTCGTCAACGACGATGATCTTGGGACGTCGGGCAAGGGCCGCATCCAGGTCGAACTCGGACAGCACGCGGCCGCGATGGTTCACATCGCGGCGCGGCAAGATTTCCAGATCCTCAATGAGCGCGGCGGTCTCGCTGCGCCCATGGGTTTCGACAAGCCCGATGACGATATCGACGCCGTCCTGCTTGAGCCGGCGGGCCCGCGTCAGCATCGCATAGGTTTTGCCGACGCCGGGGGCTGCGCCGAGGAAAACTGTCAGCTTTCCTCGGCGATCCTGCGCGGCAAGGGCAAGCAGTGCGTCTGGGTCCGGGCGACTTTTGGCGTCGCGTTCACTGTCGGGCATTCATCGTCTCAGGCGTGAGATATCAGGTTCGGGCGCATCAAGGGCCAGATTGAGTTCTAGCACATTGACGCGCGGCTCGCCTACGACCCCGAGCAGACGGCCTTCCGTTGCCTTGTCAACCAGCGCGGTAACATCGGCTTCGGTGAGACCGCGCGCCTTGGCAATGCGGGCCACCTGCGCCTGGGCAAAAGCCGGCGTGATATGCGGATCGAGGCCGGAGCCTGACGTCGTCACCGCGTCGGCGGGAATTTCGCCGGCAAGGCCGGCGGTCTTCAGTCGCTCGACGTCGGCGGCGACGCGATCCTTCAGCTTGACCGAGGTCGTGCCAAGGTTGGAGCCACTCGAGGCGCCGGCATTGTAGGCTTCCGGTCCGGTCGCCGATGGGCGCGGCCAGAAATACTTGTCGGAAGTGAAGTTCTGACCGATCAGCTCGGAACCGATCAGGGCACCGTCCTTCTCGATGAGGCTGCCGTTTGCCTGTGCCGGCATCAGCACCTGCGACATGCCGGTGATGGCGAAGGGATAGGCAAGCCCGGTGATGAGCGTCAGGAGCAATGTCATCACGATGGCAGGGCGAAGTTGGTTCAGCATGGTTACACCAGATTGAGTGCGTTGACGGCGAGATCGACGAGCTTGATACCTGCGAAGGGCAACAGGATGCCGCCGAGACCGTAGGCGAGGAGGTTGCGGCGCAAGAGCGCTGCGGCACCGACTGGCCGATACTTGACACCCTTCAGCGCTAGCGGGATCAGCGCGACGATGATCAGCGCGTTGAAGATGACCGCCGAGAGTATCGCCGATTGCGGCGAGCCGAGGTTCATGACGTTGAGTGCGGCGAGCGCCGGATAGGTGGTGATGAACAGCGCCGGGATGATGGCGAAGTACTTCGCCACGTCGTTGGCGATCGAAAAGGTCGTCAGCGAACCGCGGGTCATCAGGAGCTGCTTGCCGATTTCGACGATCTCGATGAGCTTCGTCGGGCTGGAATCGAGGTCCACCATGTTGGCGGCCTCGCGAGCGGCCTGCGTGCCGGTCTGCATGGCAACGCCGACGTCGGCCTGGGCAAGCGCCGGCGCGTCGTTGGTGCCGTCACCGCACATCGCGATGAGGCGGCCGCCGTGCTGTTCCTTGCGGATATAAGCAAGCTTGTCCTCTGGCGTTGCTTCGGCGAGGAAGTCGTCAACACCGGCTTCGGAGGCGATCGCCGCGGCGGTCACCGGGTTGTCGCCGGTCACCATGACGGTGCGGATGCCCATGGCACGAAGGGCGGCGAAACGCTCCTTGATGCCCGGCTTGACGACGTCCTTCAGATGGATGACGCCGAGCAGGCGCGGACCGTCGGCAACGGCAAGCGGCGTGCCGCCGGTGCGCGCCACCTGGTCGACGGCGCGGCGGAATTCGTTCGACACGTTTTCGTCGCGGATGCCGGTGAACTTCAGGATCGAGTCGACGGCGCCCTTGCGCAGCCGGCGGCCGCCAAAGTCGACGCCCGAGAGCCTCGTTTCCGCGGCAAAGGGAATGACAGCGTCGATCCGGGTCGCACCAGCCGGGCTTGTGCCACCGCCAACGGCAAGCGCGACGACTTCACCCTTTCCGGACGCGGGAAGCGAAACGGCAGGCGCCTGGCGGCCGAATTCACCCGTCGCAAGCGCTGCAATCGAACGCCCCTCGGGCGTTTCGTCCGCAAGGCTCGCAAGCAGCGCTGCGTCGGCAAGCTCTGCCTCGGTGACACCCGGCACCGGCATGAAGTCGGCGGCCATGCGGTTGCCAAAGGTGATCGTACCCGTCTTGTCGAGCAGCAGCGTATCGACGTCGCCGGCGGCTTCAACTGCACGGCCAGAGGTGGCGATGACGTTGAAGCGGACCAGACGGTCCATGCCGGCGATGCCGATCGCCGAGAGCAGCCCACCGATGGTGGTCGGGATCAGCGTGACGAGCAGCGCAGACAGCACGGTAACCGACAGCAGAGTGCCGGAATAGCCGGCGAGCCCCCAGAGTGTGACGACGGCCACGAGGAAGATCAGCGTCAGGCCCGAGAGCAGGATCGACAGCGCGATCTCGTTCGGGGTCTTCTGGCGCTGTGCACCCTCGATCAGCGCAATCATGCGGTCGACGAAGGTATTGCCGGGCGCAACGCCGATACGGACCTTGATCCAGTCGGAAAGCACCTGCGTGCCGCCGGTGACGGCCGAACGGTCGCCGCCGGATTCACGAATGACAGGAGCCGATTCACCGGTAATCGCGCTTTCGTTGACGGAAGCGACACCCTCGACGACGTCGCCGTCACCGGGGATCAGTTCCCCGGCTTCGACCAGCACGACGTCGCCGACCTTCAGCGAGGTCGCCGGGATCGTCTGGGTTTCGCGACCCTCGGCCGATACGAGCTTGCGTGCCGTCAGTTCGGATTTGGTGCGCCGCAGACTGTCGGCCTGAGCCTTGCCGCGGCCTTCTGCGACAGCCTCGGCAAAGGTGGCGAAGAGCACGGTGAACCACAGCCAGGCGGCGATCTGCCCGGAGAAGAGCGGGCTTCCGGTGCCGGTCATAAGATCGCGGACAAAGAGGCCAGTGACCACGGCCGCAACCACTTCGGTGACGAAAATCACCGGGTTGCGCACGAGTTGGCGTGGATCGAGCTTGACGAAGGCCGCCTTGACAGCCGGCAGGAGGATTGCCGGATCCAGCAGACTTGGAGCAACTGGTTTGGAAGACATGTGTCGAATTCCTTTAGAAGGTCTGGCCGGCAAGCATGGAAAAATGCTCGACGATGGGACCGAGAGCGAGCGCCGGGAAGAACTGCAGCCCGCCGAGAATGAGGATGATGCCAACGAGCAGGCCGACGAAGAGCGGCGTGTCGGTCGGGAAGGTGCCCTTGGAGGCCGGTACACGGGTCTTGACCGCGATCGAGCCGGCGATCGCCATGACGGGCACCGCATAGGCAAAGCGACCGAGCAGCATGGCGAGACCAAGCGTGGTGTTGTACCAGGGCGTATTGCCGGTAAGGCCACCAAAGGCCGAGCCGTTGTTGCCGGCAGCCGAAGTGAAGGCATAGAGGATTTCCGACAGGCCGTGCGGGCCTGCGGTACCGATGCTTGCGACGGCAAAAGGCAGCATGGCGGAGACGGCGGCAAAGCCGAGGATCGTCACCGGCAGGATGAGGACCGCGAACATCGCGTATTTCATCTCGCGAGATTCGATCTTCTTGCCGAGCAGTTCCGGCGTGCGGCCAACCATCAGGCCGGCGACGAAGACGGCGAGGATGGCAAAGACGACCATGCCGTAGAGACCGGACCCAACGCCACCAGGCAGAACTTCGCCGAGCTGCATCAGGAACATCGGTACAAGACCGCCGATACCGGTGAGCGAGCCGTGCATCCCGTTGACGCCGCCATCCGACAGGCCGGTGGTGACCGCGGCATAGAGCGCCGTCATCGCCTGGCCGAAACGGACTTCCTTGCCTTCCATGTTGCCCTGGGCAGCATCGAGACCGAGTGTCGTCAGGATCGGGTTGCCCTGCGCTTCCGCCCAGTAGACCACCGCGACGCCCGATATCAAAAGGATGCCGGTAACGGCGATGAAGGCCCAGCCCTGGCGACGGTTACCGACCATCTGGCCGAAGGTGTAGACGAGGGCGGCCGAGATCGACAGCATCGCGAAGATGTTGAGGTAATTGGAGAGGGCCGTCGGGTTTTCGAACGGGTGGGCGGCGTTGACGTTGAAGAAGCCGCCACCATTGGTGCCGAGCTGCTTGATCGCCTCCTGGCTCGCGACCGGGCCGAGCGAGATCGTCTGCTTGGCGCCTTCGAGCGTCGTTGCGGTGAGGTCCGCGTGGAAGGTCTGCGGCAGGCCGGTCCAGACCATGGCAAGCGCCATGACGACGGCGATCGGCAACAGCACGTAGAGGGTCGAACGGGTGAGATCGACCCAGAAATTGCCGACGGTTGAGGCGTTCGAGCGGGCAAAGGCGCGGGTCACGGCGAGCGCCATGGCGATGCCGGTCGCCGCCGACACGAAGTTATGCACCGTCAGCCCCGCCATCTGGCTGAAATGGCTGAGCGTGGTTTCGCCGCCGTAGTTCTGCCAGTTGGTGTTGGTGACGAAGCTGACAGCCGTGTTGAAGGCGAGATCGGATGGCATGCCGGCAAAACCCTGCGGGTTCATCGGCAGGTAAGCCTGCAGCCGCAGAATCGCATAGAGAGAAACGAAGCCTGCAAGGCTGAAGGCGAGCATCGACATCGCGTAGGCGAGCCAGCCCTGCTCCTTGTTCGGATCGACGCCGGCGGCGAGATAAAGACCGCGCTCGACAGGACCGAGGACAGGTGAAAAGACGTTGCGTTCACCGGAGAAGACCCGCGCCATGTAAAGCCCCAGCGGCTTGATGACGATCAGGACGGCGATGAAGAGGAGGCTGATCTGCAGCCACCCGATGATAGACATGAGATTTCTCCGCGAAGGGCGTCAGAATCGTTCGGGGCGAACGAGGGTGACGACGAGATAGGCCGCAAGGGCGACGGCGACTGCGAGACCAATCAGGGCTTCGAACATGACGCCCTCCTCAAAGACGGCTCAGCGCGCGCGCATAAAGCGCAAACACGACAAAGCCGCCGATGCCGGCGGCAAGGAAAAGAACATCGGACATGCAAAAATACTCCGGACTATTGAAGTCCGGATCTTGCGTCCGCTCAGGGTCAATTATCGATTGCGATGGTTGGGAGGGGGTGTAAGGAAAAGATAAAGACGCCCGCCGACGACATTCCGAGAGAGGCGGAAAGCGCAGATACGAGGCATCGGATCATCTCGCGTTTCCAATGAAACAGGGAGACGGTCTCACCGGCCGCGCCCAGGCAACCGGCGGCTCAGCCATTGGTGACTCAGCCCTTGATGATGTGGTTGACGGTCGTGTCGGTGGGGGTGGGGGTGGTGACTTCACGCATCCACTCGCGCCAGATGGCAACCAGCAGCGCCATCAGCACCGGGCCGACGAAGAGGCCGAGGAAACCCATGGTCTTCACGCCGCCGACGAGGCCGAAGAAGGTCGGCAGGAAGGGAAGCTTGATCGGCCCGCCGACGAGGCGCGGACGCAGCGTCTTGTCGACGATGAAGAGTTCGGTCGTGCCCCAGGCAAACAGCGCGATGCCGTGAACCGGCGAACCGCTGGCGACGAGATAGACCGAGACCAGCGAGAAGCACAGCGGCGCACCACCAGGAACAAGCGCCATCAGGCCGGTGATGATGCCGAGCGTGACCGGCGACGGAACGCCGGCGAGCCAGTAGGCGACGCCGAGAACTATGCCTTCTCCGATGGCGATGATGCCCATGCCGGTGACTGTGGAGCTGATCGTCATTGGCACGACGCGCGACAAGCGCTCCCAGCGCATCGGGAAGATGCGTTCGCCGAGACGGTCGAGCTGGCCGGAGAAGGACTGGCCATCACGATAGACGAAGAACAGCGTGATCAGCATGAAGAGCAGCGTCAGGAAGGCGTGAAAGGTCGACGCGCCGACGACGAGGACGCCGCGGTAGATGTTGCCGATGTTGGAGCCGCTGACCAACTGGACCAGTTCCCCGAGCGCACCCGGATGACCGACATGCTTGACCCATTGTTCGCCAAGCCAAACGCCGGCAATCGGAATGCTGGTCAGCCAGGCGGGAACCACGGCACCGTTGGCATTGGTCTCGACGGCCCAGACGACCCAGTCGCGCACTTCGTCCACCGCATAGACGGCAGCAAGAGAAATCGGCACGACGATGAAGGAGATGACGCAGACGATGGCGATGGTGGCCGCAAGCGTGCGGTTGCCGTTCACGGCGGCAAGCAGCCGGCGATAGATCGGCCAGCTGGCAAAGCCGATGACGACGGCGGCCAGAACCGGGACGAGGAAACCGTGGAAAAAGTAAACGCCGGCAAGAAGAACGAAGACCAGCATCCAGCGGGCAGCCGTCATCGGTCCAACGAGGGCATGGCGCGAAATCGCGGTGTGCCCGAGAAGCCGTGGCTCCACGGCGAAGTTTTCTCGTTCGCGATTGCCCAATTGCACCAATGATCCTCCGTCTTTCGACGAGCTTACAACAATCCAGAGGCCTTGCCAGCCTTTGCAGCGCCAAGCGCGGCCCTTTGCCCCTGCTTTACGGTAGTTTGAGGGCGATAACTGACGCTAGCGGCGGGACATGACAGAAAAATTTAGGAGGGTTCAAGATCCCCAGGCTTTCTTTCGGCCTGATCGGTCATTCCGCCGCAGGCTTGGCACGCATGCCGGCCGGTTGAGCGCGATCGACAAAGACGGATGCGAGGAAGATGCCGAAGCCGGCAACGCCGAGAACGGCGCCGACGAGGCCTGTGGAGGTCCAGCCATAGCCTGCAGCGATCGAGGCACCGCCGAGCCAGGCGCCAAGCGCGTTGGCGAGATTGAAGGCGGAATGGCTAAGGGCGGCGGCAAGCGTCTGTGCCTCGCCGGCGACATCCATCAGCCGGGTCTGCACGCCCGGCACGACGGCGAAACCGCCGCCGATGAAGAGCACGTTGACGATCGCGATCCACGGATTGCCCATGGTGAAATAGAAAAGCACATAGGCGAAGATGTTGAAGACGATGGCGATGCCGATTGCCGGCAGCAGCGCCCAATCGGCCAGTCGCGCGCCGACGATGTTGCCGAGGATCATGCCGGCGCCGAAGACCGAGAGCATGACCGGCACATTGGCAAGAGAAACACCTGCGACCTCGGTCAGCGCCGGCGTGATGTAGCTGAAGACTGCGAACATGCCGCCGCAGCCGATGGCGCAGATGCCAAGCATCAGCCAGACCTGCAGCTTGCCAAGCGCGCCGAGCTCGCGAAGCGGCGTTGCCTTCGGATTGCCCTTGTCGCGCGGCACGTGGACGAAGGTCAGCGCCACGGTCAAAAGGCTGATGGCGCCGACGATGGCGAAAGCGGACCGCCAGCCGAGCGCCTGGCCGAACCACGCGACAAGCGGCGTGCCGAAGAGGGTTGCGATCGTCAGCCCCATCATCACCCGGCCGACTGCGCGCGCCCGCTGGTTCGGCGCCGCGAGGCCGGCGGCCACCAAGGCGGCCACACCGAAATACGCACCATGCGGCAGGCCGGCGAAGAAGCGCGCGGCGATCAGCGTGTAGAAATCCGGTGCGATCGCGCTTGCAAAATTGCCGACGGCGAAAACCAGCATCAGCGCGAGCAGCACGCGGAAGCGGGAGAAGCGGGCAGCAAGCACCGCGATCAGCGGCGCGCCGACGACGACGCCGAGAGCATAGGCGCTGATCACTGCCCCTGCCCGCGGCACCGAAACGGCGACATCCTCAGCGACCTGCGGCAAGAGACCCATGATCGCGAACTCGCCGGTGCCGATCCCGAAGCCGCCGACTGCAAGCGCCACTTCGGCAGCAGAAACACGGGCACGGCGCGGTTCGACGGCGGAAGAACAAGCTTCGTCACACATGAGCAATGGCCTGCGTCGTCCGGCCCGAGCGGACCGGAGAAGAATCTGGGGGATATGTCGGCGGATGTTGGATCGAACCAACAGGGATATGCTGCAATGCAATACAGTGTTTTGCCCTAGCAGGCAAAGGCTTTGCAGCTCTCGTCATACTTTTTCAAGGGCGCAATCCGCGCCCGTTAACCGTAAGCTCAGTTGACGTTTACGTCAAAGTTATATAATCCCGAATCTCAGCTTGAAGAGGTGTCTCAAAAGCATCATCTTCATCGGCATGAGAAGGTCAGGAGGGATTTTCTCAGGCCGCGAGCAGGCCAGCCTGTGGCGACCAGAGGGAGAGAGGTCATGGTGGAAGTCAGCGCACAACAAACGGGTACCAGCCCAGGCAAGATCTGGCTGAAATCCTATCCACCCGGCATAGCCGCCGAAATCGGCCCCCTGCCCTATAAATCGATCGGCGAATTTTTCGACCACGCCGTCGCCCGCTATTCGACCCGCCCAGCCTTCACCTGCATGGGCAAGACGCTGAGTTTTGCGGACCTCAATGCCGAATCCGCCAAGATCGGTGCCTGGCTGCAATCTCTCGGCCTCGTCAAGGGCGACCGTGTCGCCGTGATGATGCCGAACATCCTGCAGAACCCCGTCATCGTCTACGGCATTCTTAGAGCCGGCTTTACCGTCGTAAACGTCAACCCGCTCTATACGCCGCGCGAGTTGCAGCACCAGCTCGTCGATTCCGGCGCCAAGGCGATCTTCGTTCTGGAAAACTTCGCGCATACGGTGCAGCAGGTGGCCGACAAGACCTCGGTCAAGCACGTCGTCGTCGCAACGATGGGCGACATGCTGGGCCTCAAGGGCGCGATCGTCAATCTCGTGGTCCGTCGCGTCAAGAAGCTGGTTCCCGCCTGGTCGATCCCCGGTCACCTCTCCTTCAAAAACGTGCTCGCCAAGGGCGGCCGAGCCAAGTTGACGAAGCCGAACGTTGTTCCCAGCGACGTCGCCTTCCTGCAGTATACTGGCGGCACCACGGGTGTTTCGAAGGGCGCAACACTCACCCATTCGAACCTGCTCTCCAACATGGCGCAGATGGAGATCTGGTTCCACACGGCGTTCCGCTCACGCGCCCGCCCGGAAAATCTCGTCTTCATGTGCGCGCTGCCGCTCTACCACATCTTCGCGCTGACGGTGAATTCGCTGATGGGCCTTGCCACCGGCGGCAACAACATCCTGATCCCGAACCCGCGCGACATTCCGGGCTTCGTCAAGGAACTCGGCAAGCACAAGACCAATATCTTCCCGGGCCTCAACACGCTGTTCAACGCGCTGATGAACAATGCGGAGTTCCAGAAGCTCGATTTCTCGTCGCTGATGCTGACCTTCGGTGGCGGCATGGCGATCCAGCGTCCGGTCGCCGAACGCTGGAAGCAGATGACCGGTTGCTCGATTGCCGAAGGCTACGGCCTGTCGGAGACTTCGCCGGTAGCAACGGCCAACATCCTCGACGCGACCGAGTTCACCGGCACGATCGGCATGCCGATCCCTTCGACCGAAGTCGAGATCCGCGACGACCTGGGCAACACGCTGCCGATTGGCGAAGTCGGCGAGATCTGCATTCGCGGCCCGCAGGTGATGGCCGGCTACTGGCAGCGGCCGGATGAAACAGCCAAGGCGATCTCGCCGGACGGTTTCTTCCGCTCGGGCGATATCGGCTTCATGAACACGGACGGCCTAGTCAAGATCGTCGACCGCAAGAAGGACATGATCCTCGTTTCCGGCTTCAACGTCTTCCCGAACGAGATCGAGGAAGTAGCGATGACCCATCCGGGCATTCTCGAATGCGCCGCGATCGGCGTTCCCGACGAGCATTCCGGCGAGGCCGTCAAGCTCTTCGTGGTCAAGAAGGATCCGGCGCTGACGGAGGACGACGTGAAGCGCCACTGCGCCGCCAACCTCACCAACTACAAGCGCCCGCGTTACGTCGAATTCCGCACCGAGCTGCCGAAAACCAATGTCGGCAAGATCCTGCGTAAAGACCTGCGCGGCTGAATTAGTCCAAAATTCAAACGATTTAATAAATCCTGAAAACCGCCACTTCGGCGGTTTTGCGGGCTTGATTTGAGCGGCTTAAAGCGAATAGCTACGCAGGCGATTGTCCGACACCCCTGTCCGACACAAGGAGCCCTGCGATGAAAGCGCTTGTCGACCAACTCAAAGCAACCGCCTCTGAGACCAACGCAACCGATATCCGCGCTGCCTTCGCCAGCGACGCCGAACGCTTCCAGCGCTTCAGCACCACGCTCGGCGACCTGCTGCTCGACTATTCGAAATGCGCCGTCAATGACAGGGTGCTTGACGGCCTCGAAGCGCTAGCCAAGGCGGCCAAGGTCGAGGAGAAGCGGGACGCCATGTTCCGCGGCGACATCATCAACATCACCGAGGAGCGTGCCGTGCTGCACACGGCGCTGCGCAACCGCGGCAACCGCGCGATCCTCGTCGACGGCAAGGACGTGATGCCCGACGTCAACGGCGTGCTCGACGCCATGGGCGCCTTTGCCGACGGCATCCGCTCGGGCGCGCTGAAAGGCGCCACCGGCAAGAAGATCACCGATGTCATCAACATCGGCATCGGCGGCTCCGACCTTGGCCCGGTCATGGCGACGCTGGCTCTCGCGCCCTTCCATGACGGCCCGCGCCTTCACTTTGTCTCCAACATCGACGGCGCCCACATCGCCGACACGCTGAAGCTCGTCGATCCGGAAACCTCGCTCTTTATCATCGCCTCGAAGACCTTCACGACGATCGAGACGATGACCAATGCCGCGACCGCCCGCGCCTTCATCGCCGACAAGCTCGGCGAGGTCGCCGTCGGCCACCACTTCGCTGCCGTCTCGACGGCGCTCGACAAGGTCGCCGCCTTCGGCATCGACCAGGCCCGCGTCTTCGGTTTCTGGGATTGGGTCGGCGGCCGCTACTCGATCTGGTCCGCGATCGGCCTGCCGCTGATGATCGCCATCGGCAAGGAGAATTTCGGGCGCTTCCTCGATGGCGGCCATGCCATCGACGAGCATTTCCGCACCGCCCCGATCCGCAAGAACATTCCCGTCCTGCTCGGCCTTCTCGGCTTCTATAACCGCAACGTGCTCGGCTACCCGTCGCGCGCGATCCTGCCCTATGACCAGCGTCTGTCGCGCTTCCCTGCCTATCTGCAACAGCTCGACATGGAATCGAACGGCAAGGCGGTAACGCTCGACAGCACCCCTGTGGAGTATTCAACCGGCCCGGTCGTCTGGGGCGAACCCGGCACCAATGGCCAGCACGCCTTCTACCAGCTCATCCACCAGGGCACGGACATCATCCCGGCCGAGTTCATGATCGCGGCAAACGGCCATGAAAAGAACCTGCGCCACCAGCACGAACTGCTGATTGCCAATTGCCTGGCGCAATCCGAGGCGCTGATGAAGGGGCGTACCCTGGCTGAGGCCAAGGCGCAGCTCACCGCCAAGGGCATGGCCGACGTCAAGGCTGACAAGATCGCGCCGCACCGCGTCTTCACCGGCAACCGCCCGTCGCTGACGATCGTTTACGACCAGCTCGACCCGTTCGCGCTCGGCCGTCTGATCGCGCTCTACGAGCACCGCGTCTTTGTCGAAGGCGCGCTCTTCAACATCAACTCCTTCGACCAGTGGGGCGTCGAACTCGGCAAGGAGCTGGCAACCGGCCTGCTTCCTGTTGTCGAAGGTAAGGAAAGCGCTGCCGGCCACGATTCTTCAACCGCAGGTCTGGTCGCAGCGTTGCTGAAGGCCGCTCGCTGAGGAGCATCCCCAAGCGGTTCCATCCTGAACCGCATCGCGTCAAACGATAAGGCCCGAAGCGCAGATCGCGCCTCGGGCCTTATCATATAGCGCAGGCCGGCAGCACCGTGGCGCCCGCCGGTTTCAGCACCTGCATCAGATCGAGATTCTGATAGGACCGGAAGATAGTATTCAACAGCAGGAAAAGGCAGGGATTTTTGAGAAATCGAAGAGGCATGGCACGACACCAAAATCACAATTGACGAGAATTACTTATTGTTTTACGATAAAAACACAAGCCAAACGATAAGGGAATTTTTATGACGGAAACCGCCGAGAGGCTGCGCAAGCTCAGTCGCTTCATGAAGCTCATGGTGGTGTTGAGCGGCGCACTGTTTTGCTCGGCAGTCGTCTATGCGCATTGGCAGATTTTCTTTGACAGGCAGGGCTTCGAGCAGGGCATTCGCGACGTCGTCTTTCCCCGCGTGGAGGTAATCACCCTTTCCTACCGCGCCATCGCCACCGTCATTTTCCTGACCGCGATCAACAATGCGCTCGTCATCGCCGGCCTCGCCTTCGCGTGGCAGCTGTTCGACGGCTTCCAGCGCGGCGAGATTCTCACCAGCCGCAATGGCGTGCTGTTGCGGCGCGTGGGGCTGACGGCGCTTGCGGGAGCACTATGCATGACGATCAGCAATGGCATCGGCATCCTGGCTGTCACCTACGACAACCCGGGCACCACGGGACATGCGGTGGTCTTCGATATCAGTGGCGGCGCTATCATCGTGCTGCTGATGGCGGGGCTCGTCGTCGGTCTCGGCCACGTCCTGGTCATCGCGTCGGGGGTCGAGGCGGAGAACAGGAGCTTCGTCTAGCGGATGCCGATCGTCGTCAATCTCGATGTGATGCTGGCGAAGCGCAAGGTCCGCTCACGCGATCTCGCCGAGCAGGTGGGGATCACCGAGCAGAACATCTCGCTGTTGAAATCGGGAAAAGTGAAAGGCGTGCGCTTCGATACGCTGGAGAAGATCTGCGCCGTGCTGGAATGCCAGCCGGGCGATATCCTGGAATACCGCCCGGAACAGGAAGAGTAGGCCAGAGAAAATGACTCAGAGGCCGATTTCGTGCTTCCACGGCGGGTTCGCGCCGGCGCGCGAGACGGTGACCGCGGCGGCCTTGGCGGCGAGCGCCAGCGCGTTGCGAACGGCAGTTTCGCTGAGATCGGCGACATCGGCCTTGGTCAGGAGACCGCCGAGCTTGAGGGATGCCAGCACGCCGGCATCGAACGTGTCGCCGGCGCCGACAGTGTCGACCACCGTGACCTTCTCGCCCGCAACTTCGACCTTGTGGCGCGCCGTGTAGCCGACGGCGCCATCGGCGCCCTTGGTGATCAGCACCAGCTTCGGTCCGCGCTTCAGCCATTCGGCGGCAAGGTCGTCGTGGCTGCCTTCCATGCCGAACCAGGCAAGATCTTCGTCGGAGAACTTGATGATATCCGACATCGCCGCCATGCGGTTCATGCGGGCGAGATGTGCCTCGCGGTCCCGGATGAAGCCGGGCCGGATGTTCGGATCGAAGGAGATGACCCGCTTCTCGTGCTCGCGCGTCATCAAGGCTTCATAGGTCGAGCCGCAGGGCTCGGGGATCAGGCTGATCGCACCGAAATGCAGCGCCTCGCAGAAATCGCCAAGCGCCGGCAGGTGCTCTGACGTGATCATCCGGCCTGCCGTGTTTTCATCAAAGAAGGCGTAGCTTGCATGGCCATTGACGAGCTTAACGAAGGCAAGCGTCGTATGCAGCGAAAGCGTCGCGCACGGACCGAAATCGACATTCGCCGCCTTCAGCGTTTCGCGCAGGATATCGCCGAACATGTCGTCGGAGAGGCCCGTGAAGAAACCGGTCTGGATGCCAAGGCGCCCGAGCGCGATTGCCGTGTTGAAGATCGCTCCGCCGGCATAGGGCGCAAACGCGCTCTCGCCCGCGGCCGTGTCCCGCGGCAGCATGTCGATCAGCGCTTCTCCGCAACATACGATCATCGGCTCTTCCTCCTCGATGGACTTCAATCGATTTAAAAACGAAAACTCAGGAGTTGCGAGGCCCCGGCATAGCCGGGGCCTCTTCAATCGTTAGGCCAGGGCGCTCACGCCGCCGTTGCGGCCGGACCAGGCGAGCGGCGCGTTGAGGAAGGCTTCGACTTCGCTCAGCGTCTTCTCGTCGAACAGCGCCTGCTCGCGGGCAACCGCAAGGACGTTGCGCCAGGTCGCGATCCAGTGCAGATCGACGCCCTTGCCCTTCATCTCGCCGACCGCTTCCGGGAAGATGTCGTAGTAGAAGAGCGCAATGCCGTGGTCGACGATGCCGCCGGCCGCACGAATGGCGTCGATGAACTTGAACATCGAACCGCCGGCCGTCGTCAGGTCCTCGATAACGAGCACGCGTGCGCCTTCCGGCATGTGCCCTTCGATCTGGGCGTTGCGGCCGTGGCCCTTCGGCGCCTTGCGGACATAGATCATCGGCAGGCCCAGGCGCTCGGCGAGCATGGCCGCGAAGGGAATGCCGGCCGTTTCGCCGCCGGCAACCACGTCGAATTTCTCGAAACCGGCCTGACGCAGGATCGTGGCTGCGGCAAAATCCATCACAGCCGAACGGATGCGCGGGTAGGAAATCAGCTTGCGGCAGTCGATATAGACGGGGCTCGCCATGCCGGACGACAGCTTGTAGGGCTCATCGGCACGGAAGTGTACAGCCTTGATCTCCCAGAGCATCTTGGCGACCAGCTCAGCCATAACGGCCTTGTCGGTGAACGCGTTGGAAAACATCAAACTCTCCTTCAAAACTCTACAGCGCCGCGCGTCTGTTCAGACGCGCAAAGGTCGCTGTAACATTTTTAACTGCTGCATAATTTTGTCCTTGGATCCATCCGATCCAAGGAATTATGCAGTGATCAGACGACGGCCCAGTGCAGCGGGAACATCGGATCGAAAACGGTGACCAGACCGGCGCCGGTCTCGATCTTCTTGGGATAGGTGACCGCTTCAGCCTGCTTGCGCAGCGTGATCGTTTCCTCGTTGACCGGCAGACCGTACCAGGTGGGGCCGTTCAGCGAGGCGAAGGCTTCGAGCTTGTCGAGTGCACCCTCCTCCTCGAACACATGCGCCAGGCAGCTCATGGTGTTGATCGAGGTGTAGATGCCGGCGCAGCCGCAGGCGCATTCCTTCAGCGGATCGACATGGGGGGCGGAGTCGGTGCCGAGGAAGAAGCGCTTGTCGCCGGAGACGGCGGCCGCGCGCAGCGCCAGACGGTGGTTCTCACGCTTGGCGACCGGCAGGCAGTAGTAGTGCGGCTTGATCCCGCCGACCAGGATCGCATTGCGGTTGATGATCAGGTGATGGGTGGTGATCGAGCCGGCAAGGTTTGCCTTCGACGCCTTGATGTAATCGATGCCGTCCTTGGTGGTGACGTGTTCCATCGTCACCTTCAGTTCCGGCAGCCGCTTGCGCAACGGATCGAGCACGGTCTCGATGAACACGGCTTCGCGGTCGAAGATGTCGACATCCGAGCTCGTGACCTCGCCATGGACGCAGAGCGGCAGGCCGACCTTCGCCATGCGCTCCAGCACCGGCATCGCTTCATCGATGTTGCGCACGCCGCTGTGCGAATTGGTCGTCGCGCCCGCCGGGTAAAGCTTGACCGCCTTGACGAGGCCGCTCCTGTGGCCGGCCTCGACGTCGTCAGGATTGGTGCCTGCGGTGAGATAGAGCGTCATCAGCGGCTCGAACCGGTCGCCCGCGGGAAGCGCGGCGAGGATGCGCTCGCGATAGGCGCTGGCGTCGGCGGTCGTCACGACCGGCGGCACCAGGTTGGGCATGATGATCGCGCGGGCGAAATGGCGGCTGGTATCGGCGATAACGCCTTTCAGCATGTCGCCGTCGCGCAGGTGAAGGTGCCAATCATCCGGCCGGCGGATAACGAGGTCTTGCATGGTCAGCGTTCTCCTAGCTCAGAACGGAATGCAGGCGGAAACCGCTTACACTCATCCCGCTCTGCTCGCGCCCGATCCGCGCGCGCGGCTTTGCAGCCGGCAGGTGCGGGTGGCGGGCGGTTACTCATGTGGTGGAACCGCGTCTCGATAACACCAATGCGCCAGGAAACACAATCCGCAATCCGACCATCGATCAGAAATCCGCAAGCACGAGATCTGCGCGTCGCTGGTGCTCGACGACGCGATGCGCGTTGGGGATGTCGTTGCCGTGGGCTTTCCGCTTCGCCGCCTCCTCCTCGTAACCGTGATCGTACCAGCGTTTCAAAAGACGCCGCTCCAGCTCCTCGATCCCCGGGTTGATAAAGATGGAGAAATCGAAGGCACCCGCGAGCTTGTTCCAGGGGGCCTCGTCGAGAAGCAGATAGTTGCCCTCCACGAGAACCATGCGTGTTTCGGGCGCAACGATCCGGGCCGAGGCGATCGCCAATTCCCGCGACCGGTCGAAAACCGGAACAAGCACCTCGCCGTCATTGGCGCGGACCGCCTGAACCGTCGACAGGAACGCCCTAACGTCAAACGTTTCCGGCGCGCCCTTGCGAGGGAGCAGGCCCTTTTCTTCCAGGACGGCATTGTCCATGTGGAAGCCGTCCATTGGCAGCACCGCCGCCTTTTCGCCGCGGGCGACCAGGGCCTCGGCGAGCGCGTCCGACAGCGTCGACTTGCCGGCACCCGGAGGGCCGGCAATGGCGACGACGAAACGGGCAGCACCAGCCGCCCGTTTCAGGATTTCGTTGGCGATCGGCTCGACGTTCATGCCGCGAGCGCTTCGCGCGGCGGCTCCTTCGCCCCGGTCATGAAGGCGACAGCATCCGACATCGTGTGCTCCTTCGGATTGATGACGCATAGCCGTTTGCCGAGACGATGGACATGGATTCTGTCAGCCACCTCGAACACATGCGGCATGTTGTGCGAGATCAGCACGATCGGCAGACCGCGGGAACGCACGTCGAGGATCAGCTCCAGCACCCGCCGGCTTTCCTTGACACCAAGTGCTGCCGTCGGCTCGTCCATGATCACCACCTTGGAGCCGAAGGCTGCGGCGCGCGCCACGGCCACACCCTGGCGCTGGCCGCCCGAAAGCGTTTCCACCGCCTGGTTGATGTTCTGGATGGTCATCAGACCGAGCTCGGACAGCTTTGCCCGTGCCCGCTTCTCCATCTCCCCACGGTCGAGCGTGCGGAAGAGCTTGCCCATGATGCCCGGCTTGCGAATCTCGCGGCCGAGAAACATGTTGTCGGCGATCGACAGCGCCGGCGACAGCGCCAGGTTCTGGTAGACCGTCTCGATGCCGGCCGAGCGTGCATCCATCGGCGAGCGGAAGTGGACTGGCTGGCCCTCGAGCATGATCTCACCCTCATCGGGCGTGACGGCGCCCGATATCGCCTTGATCATCGAGGACTTGCCGGCACCGTTGTCGCCGATCACGGCGAGGATCTCGCCGGGATAGAGGTCGAAGTCGGCATAGTCGAGGGCGGTCACGCGACCGTAGCGCTTGACGAGGCCGCGGGCTGTGAGAATGGGTTCCTGTGTCATCAGGCAGCTACCTTTCTGATCCACTGGTCGATGGCGACGGCGGTGATGATCAGCACGCCGGTGAGGAAGACCTTCCATTGCGGGTCAGCGCCCAGCATGTTGAGGCCCATGGAGACGACGCCGACGATCATCGCGCCGATCAGGGTTCCAAGGATCGACCCACGTCCGCCGAAGAGCGAGATGCCGCCGATCACGGCTGCTGTGATGGCCTGCAGATTGTAGTCGGTGACGGCTGCCGACGGCGAGATCGAACCATTGCGGCCGATCGAGACCCAGGCGGCGAGTGCGGCGATCAGCCCGGCCAGTGTATAGGCGCTGAGCAGGACGCGGCTGGTGCGGATACCGGAGAGCTTGGCCGCTTCCGGATCGTCGCCGACAGCGTAAAGATGACGCCCCCAGGCCGTGTGATTGAGCGCATACCAGAGGCCGAAGACCAGCAAGACCATCATCACCACACCGAGCGTGAACACAGCGGAGCCCACCTTGAAGCTGACACCGAAGACGTGGAGCATCTGGGTGACGGCCGTCACATCGGCCTCGCGGATCGTCGCATTGGCCGAATAGATGAAGTTCGTCGACATGATCACGTACCAGGTGCCGAGCGTGACGATGAACGGCGGAAGCTTGACCCTGGAGACGAGGAAGCCGTTGAGAAAGCCGCAGGCGCCGCCGACGACGAAGCCGAGGAAGATCGCGATCGGTGCCGGAAGCCCATAGGTCACGGCGCAGTTGCCCATGATGACCGCCGAAAGCACCATGATCACCCCGATCGAAAGATCGATACCGGCGGTCAGGATCACCAGGGTCTGCGCGGCGCCGAGGATACCGACGATGGCGATCTGCTGGAGGATGAGGGTCAGCGTGTAGGACGAGAAGAACTTCCCGCCGATGGCAATGCCGAAGATCAGAATTGCTGCGACAAGCACGATGAACGGCACGGCCGCCGGCGTCGAATGCAGGAAATGCTGGATCTTCTGGATCGCGGTCTTGTCATGCGTATCGAACGACGCGACCTGCGTCGAACTGTTGACCAGGACTTTTTCGAATTCCTGGGATGGTTGTGCGGCTGTGTTGGGCTCGCCCATGGACCTTCCTCCCGTGAACCCCGCTCCCAAGGGGTTGCGATGCAGTCGTGCACAGCCCGCCCACAAAGACGCGGGCATAAGCACTCTTAAGAAGCTGCGCGGTTTTCATCGCCGTGTCAAAGACATCGGCGCTTACGCGAAGGGCGGCCGGGGCCGCCCTTCCGTTAATGGCTCATGCGTTCGAAGAGCAAAGGCGATCAGCCCCAGCACTTCTCCGTGCCGACCTTGGTGTCGATCGACTCGACGCCGGCAGCCGGCTTGTCGGTGACGAGCGAAACGCCGGTGTCGAAGAAGTCCTTGCCTTCCGTCGGCTTCGGCTTTTCACCGGTATCGGCGAACTTCTTGATCGCCTCGATGCCGAGGGCCGCCATCATCAGCGGATATTGCTGCGAGGTGGCGCCGATGACACCTTCAGCGACCGACTTGACGCCCGGGCAACCGCCGTCGACCGAGACGATCAGCACGTCCTTCTCCTTGCCGACGGCCTTCAGCGCCTGATAGGCGCCAACGGCGGCCGGCTCGTTGATGGTGTGGATCACGTTGATGTCGGGATCCTTCTGCAGAAGGTTTTCCATCGCCTTGCGGCCACCTTCTTCGTTGCCGTTGGTGACGTCGTGGCCGACGATGCGCGGATCATCTTCGTCGCCGATCTTGTTCGGATCCTTCGTGTCGATGCCGAAGCCCATCATGAAGCCCTGGTCGCGCAGGACGTCGACCGTCGGCTGCGACGGAAGTAGATCGAGGAAGCCGATCTTGGCGGTCTTGGCACCCTCGCCCATGGTGGCGACGGCCCATTGGCCGATCAGCTTGCCGGCGAGCAGGTTGTCGGTTGCAAACGTCGCGTCGGCAGCGGTCGGCGGATCGAGCGGTGTATCGAGCGCGATCACGAGCAGACCAGCGTCCTGCGCCTTCTTCACCTGATCGACGATCGCCTTGGTGTCGGAGGCGGCGATCAGGATGCCCTTGGCGCCATCGGCGATGCAGGATTCGATTGCAGCCACCTGGCTGTCGTGGTCGCCGTCGATCTTGCCGGCATAGGCCTTCAGCGTCACGCCGAGTTCCTGCGCCTTGGCGGTAGCACCCTCCTTCATCTTGACGAAGAAGGGGTTGGTGTCGGTCTTGGTAATGAGGCAGGCGCCGACATCAGCAGCCTGTGCCGGCGCGGCGAAAACGACGCCAAGGGACAGCGCGCCGAAAGCAGCGGAAAGAACAGTCTTCTTCATGAAATCCTCCCAAGGATTGAAAATCGGGTCGGCGGACCGCCCCAGGCCACGCGACAGCAACATTTTCCTCCGTTGCAATCGACGCTTCCGAGACAAAAACAAACATTAAAATTCCGGGGTGTCAATAAATAAATCAAATTGAATTATTATTTCGATGTGGCATTCTTGGGATGACGACGCTCCGTCCGAGAAGCGGAGCGTCAGACAAATTGACAGAGTCACAGCAAGCGGAAACAACAGACCTGCGCCAAGCGGGCACCAGAGCGGAATGAGGAAAAGTGCATGCGGTTTTCCGCCTGATCCCGCTCCAGCTTTTGAGAAGCGATCACGTCTATGGTTTTGGGTCGATCCGACCCTGAACCATCGTGATCTAATGCCAACGGGAGGAGACGGTGGCATGTCACTGACAGACGGTCCTGATCGGGGACCGATGCAACCTGAGGTCATTGACCCTAGCGGCGGGGCCAACCAGACGCGCGTGCGCGCCTATAACGAGCGCCTGGTCATGTCGCTGGTCAGGCGTCACGGCGGCCTCTCCAAAGCCGATATCGCCCGGCGTTCCGGCCTTTCGGCGCAGACCGTATCGGTGATCATGCGGGCGCTGGAAAGCGACGGCCTGCTGGTCAAGGGCGATCCCGTTCGCGGCAAGGTTGGACAACCATCGACACCGATGCGGCTCAATCCGGACGCGGTCTTTTCCTTCGGCGTGAAAATCGGCCGGCGCAGCGCCGATCTCGTGCTGATGGATTTCGTCGGCACCATCCGGCTGCATCTGCATCATGTGCATGCCTATCCGCTGCCCGGCGATCTCGTCGATTTCATCATTTCCGGCATGGCGAAGCTCGAACAGCAACTCAACCCCGATCAGCGCAAGCGGATCGCCGGCATCGGCATCGCCACGCCCTTCGAACTGTGGAACTGGGCGGAGGAAGTGGGCGCGCCGCGGGAAGAAATGAACAAGTGGCGCGACATCGATCTGCAGGCGGCGATCTCGGCCCGCACCACCTATCCGGTCTTCCTGCAGAACGACGGCACCAGCGCCTGCGGCGCCGAGCTCGCCTTCGGCGTCGGCGCCATCTACCCGGACTTCGTCTATTTCTATATCGGCTCGTTCATCGGCGGCGGCGTCGTCCTGAACTCGGCGCTCTTCTCCGGGCGTACCGGAACGGCTGGCGCCATCGGCCCCCTGCCGGTCTCGGGCAAGGACGGCAGGACCATCCAGCTCCTCAAGATCGCCTCGGTCTTCGTGCTCGAAAATCTGCTGCGCGAACGCGGCATCGACCCGCGGCCGCTCTGGTACTCGGCTGACGACTGGATCGACTTCGGCGAACCGCTCGACATCTGGATCGACGACTGTGGCGCGGCGCTTGCCCAGGCTGTCGTGTCGGCCGTCTCGATCGTCGACTTCTCGGCCGTTGTCATCGACGGCGGCTTCCCACCCTGGGTCCGGGCCCGGTTGCTCGCCGCCACCCGCAGGGCGCTCTACGAGCTCGACCTCCAGGGCGTTACCATCCCTGAACTGGTGGAAGGCCTGGTTGGTAGCCACGCGCGCGCCATCGGCGGCGCCAGCCTGCCGCTCTTCTCCCGCTATCTGCTCGACACCAATGTCCTCTTCAAGGAGCTCGGCTGATGCTGAAAGGACTAAACCCGATCCTCAGTCCCGAGTTGCTCGCAACGCTCCGGGCGATGGGGCACGGCGATGAAATCGCGCTGGTCGACGGCAACTATCCGGGCCAGGAACATGCACGCCGTCTCGTCCGGCTCGACGGGCACCCGCTGATCCCGGTGCTCGACGCCATCCTCAGCGTTTTGCCAATCGACGATTTCGTGCCCGAAGCGATCTTCCGCGCCACCGTCAAACAGGACAGGGAGGCGCTGGACCCGGTGCATCAGGAGATCGTCGCGTGCTGCGCCCGGCACGAGCCCGGCCGCCGTGTCGTGCCCTTGCTCGGAGCGGATTTTTACCCGCGCGTAAGAGCCGCCCACACGGTCGTCCAGACGAGCGAGCCCAGGCTCTACGGCAACGTCATTCTGCGCAAGGGCGTGATTTATCCCTGAAATGCAAGAAGCCCGCCGAACGAGCGACGGGCTTGATGTTACTGCGGTAAACCAGAGTATGCCTTGTGCGTTGATCCCAACGCGCGGCATGTTCGGTCTCAGGCGCCGCGCTTGTCGACCGACAGAGCGCCGGGGCCGAAGACGGCGAGCACGAGGAAACCACCGGCGATCGCGATATTCTTCATCATCATCAGGCCGTTGAAGACGGTCAGCAGGCCGTTGGCTTCCGGCGGGAAGTTCGGGATGTTGATCGCTCCGCTGTGGAAGGCGAAAGCGGTGATAAGGCTGAACGCCGCAAGCAGATAGGCGGCAATCTTCGTCTGGAAGCCGACGAGAACGGCAAGACCGGCGACGAGTTCGAAGAGGCCGGCAAGGTAAGCGAGTGCGGTCGGTGCCGGCCAGCCAGCGCCGGTGATCATCTGGGCCGTGCCCGACGGATCCATCAGCTTGCTGAAACCGGACATGATGAACATGATAGAGAGGAGGACGCGTCCGATGAGGACGACAACATTCTGAGGCATGCGAGGCTCCTGTGAGAAACGGTTGTTGGCAACAGAAGTATCAGCATTTTGAAATTCATCTAGCCGCTCCGAGAGCGACAGATCGTTCAAGAAAATGAAACGACCAGCCGGCATCGTCAACCTCCGAGCTTGGCGCTTTCTGACTTATCCGCAGACAAACACGGAACTACATCGTCGGCACATCGTTCTTTTCTATTGCAAGGACGAGGCGGCTGGGCGAAGAATTTCGGCGCGGCAGGGGACGCCGCGCGGGGGCATGTCATGAACGAAATCAACAGGAGCCCGACTTTCTGGCGCTCGTTTCCGATCTTTGAAGAATTCGACAAGAATGCCATTGCCGAGCTTGCCGACATCGCGACCTACAGGAAGTGGCCGGCCGGCACCGTAATCTTCCAGCGTGGCGACGAAGGCAATTACATGATTGTCGTCATTTCCGGGCGCATCAAGCTGTCGCTGATCACGCCGCAAGGCCGGGAACTAATGCTGCGCCAGCACGAAGCCGGCGCGATCTTCGGCGAGATGGCGGTGCTCGATGGCCAGACGCGGTCGGCCGACGCAACGGCGATGACAGCGTCGGAAGGGTATGTCATCGGCAAGAAGTCGTTCCTCGATATCGTCACCAACCGGCCGGAAGCGGCCGAGGCCGTCATCCGCTTCCTCTGCGCCCAGCTGCGCGACACGACCGAGCGACTCGAGACCATCGCGCTCTATGATCTCAATGCCCGCGTCGCGCGCTTCTTCCTCGCCACGCTCCGCCAGATCCACGGCAACGAGCTGCCGGAAAGCGCCAATCTAAGGCTGACCATGAGCCAGACGGACATCGCCGGTGTGCTCGGCGCCAGCCGGCCGAAGGTCAACCGCGCCATCCAGTGGCTGGAGGAAAGCGGCGCGATCAGAAGAAACGAGGGCATCATCGCCTGCAAGGTCGGCCGCCTGCAAAGCATCGCCGATCCGGAGGAGGACTAGCGCGCATGGCCGCTGAGCCGCGCCGGCAATTGCGTTTCACTCCGCTTGCCGGCGGGTTCCTGACGAGCTTGCTGGTTGCCGTCGCCCTCTATCTCTTCGCCGAGCCGGTATTAGAAACGCAGCGCGAGCTGTTCTTCGACAGCCTGACACAGTGGATTCCCGCGCCGCAGTCGCCTGACATCATTGTGGTCGACATCGACCGCCAGGCCCATCAATCGCGCCCGTCAGGCGAATGGGACAGGACGGCAACCGCCGATCTTCTGTCGCGGCTTGCGACGGCCGGCGCCGAGGCCGTGGCGGTCGACTTCGTCTTCAGCGCCGATTGCAACACGACCGGCGACGGCAATGCGGCCCTCGCCTCCGCGCTTGGACGTGTCCCCGTCGTGCTCGGCTTTCTGATTGCCGATACGATCCAGGAGCGGCCGCGTCCGGTACCGCCGCTGGCACTGAGCCGCCCCTTCGCCCCGCCCGAACTCTGGTTCCTCGACGGCGCCGAAACCTCCTGTGCCGCGTTCATGGACCGGGCGAAGGCGGCCGCCGCTTCGTTTCTCGTTGGCGACGAGGACGCGCGGATCCGGCGGGTACAGGCCTATGCCATCCTCGGCAACGACGCCTATCCGACGCTGGCGATCGAGGCGACACGGCTGATGCGCGGCGCCGGCACGCCGATCCTCGGCGGCGCACCCGCCTGGTTGCGCATCGACGGACGGGTGATGGCGCTCGATGAAACCGGCAGCCTGCGCTTCGTCGCCAGTGCTGCGGACCGGCTCGCCGCCCGCACCGTTTCCGCCGCCGATGTGTTGTCCGGCAAGGCGGCGGCGGATCGCTTTGCAGGCAAACTCGTGCTCATCGGCAGCAGCCTGCCGAGCCTCGGGGGCTTACGGCCCAGCGCCTCGATGCCGCTCGAACCCTCGGTGCAGATCCACGCGGATATCGCCAACGCGGTCCTGACCGGCTTCATACCGAAGCGTGACAGCCGGCTTCCGCTCGCCGAGGCCGCCATGGCCCTCGTCGCCGGATGTGGTATCGCCTTCGCGGCCGCGCGCCTTCGGCCAATGATATCCGCGGCCCTTGGCCTTATCGCCGTCGGCGCCGTCGTCGCGGCAGCAGCGATCATCTATGACACCAGTGGCTGGCTTATCGATGCGATCAGCATTTCGGTCGCGCTCGCCCTCGTTCTGGCGGTGACGAGCATCCTGCAATTTGCTCGGGTGCGGCGATCCGAAGCGGCGGCACGGCAGAAATTTTCGCAATACCTGCCGCAATCGGTCGTCGCCCGCTATATCGACAATCCCGGGCTTACACGCGTGGCCGGCGAGGAACGCCAGGTGACGGCGCTCTTCACCGACATCGAGAGCTTTTCCTCCCTGTCGCAGAGACTGAAGCCGCGGGACCTCATTGCCTTGCTCGACATCTACTTTTCGGAGGTCAACGCGCTGGTGGCCGAGCACGGCGGCATGGTCGATAAGGTGGTGGGCGATGCCGTGCACGCCTTTTTCAACGCGCCCGAGGACCTGCCGGAACACGTCGACAGGGCGATCGCGTGTGCCAGAGCGATCCATGCATTGACGGAAGAGATGCGGGGACGCCCGCAGTTTGCCGCCAACAGCTTCGGCAGGACCCGGATCGGCGTCGAGACCGGACCGGCGGTGGTCGGCGAAGTCGGCGCCGGCGGCAAGCTCGACTACACCGCCCATGGCGACGCGATCAATCTGGCGGCGCGGCTTCAGGAGGCGAACAAGTTCCTAGGCACATCGATCTGCGTCGGGCCTGCTGCAGCGGCGGAAAGCAAGCAGCCGCTTCGCCCGCTCGGCAGCCACGAAATTCGCGGCTTCTCGACGATGGAGCTTTTCACGGTTTCGGAGTAAAGCGCCGCAAAGCCTGGGACACAATGCGCGGAGCGCGCTTTTCGTCGGGAGTAGCGACGGCTCAACGCGTTAGCCCGACGCTGGCATAGGCTTCCCTGATGCGCGGCTCACCCCAGTTGATGGGCTCGCTCGGGGCGTCACCGCGATGATGAAACTCCACCCCCTGCCCCGCAGCGACGATCCGGGTCACGCCGCCACGCGCGACCGAAACGCTCCCATGTTCGACGAAGACGGCAAATGCGGCCCGGCTCGGTCCGCAAAAGAACTTGGTGCCGCGCACGCCGATCATGCCGAAGGCCGTGCGGACCGCCACATCGACCTTGGGCAGGCCCTCGGGCCGATCGAACACCATGCGGCCCGTTCCGAGTTCGAGCGTACCACCCTGACCGGCGATGAAGCTGTCGACGAGCAGCTCGGTTTCGGCGCCGAGCAGCACGCGCGTATCGGTGCCGAGGTTCAAGGTCGCATAGCTCTCGACGTTCGTGCGCACGCTGTCGTTCTCGAAGAGCTGGCTACCGACCGTGAGCGGGTCGTCCTTTTTCGCCTGCTTCCGTCTAACGTCGCCGCGGACCTCCGTTGCCTCGCCAAGTGAAGGGCTTGCCCAGGAGGTGGCGACACCGCCGCCGGCCGCCGTCAGCAGCAGGCCGCCGACGACAACGCGTCGGCTCACCAGCATCTTGCGCATTGGCGCTGCCAGATCTTCCATTGCCCTCTCCCGTTTGAGCGTTGCGACCTTCGAGGATAGCCCCGGCGTTCCCGGATGCAAGCCGGCTCAAGGGCCCGGCTCTCTATGTCCCTCCGTCACTTCGCCAGAGCTTTCGCCACCAGGCTGTTCCCGCCGTAACAGCCCTCCGTGACGGTCGCCGATAAATTGATCCTGAAGACACGGGGAGAGCATCATGGAAAAGCGCAGCACATCCGGAACCCGCATCATCAATGCCCTCTTCCTGGCGATCGTCAGTCTGCTGGCAGTGGCCGCGATCGCCCTCCCGTCGGCACGCGCTGCCGATCTCTCCGCCGCCGAAGTCTGCGACCGCGAAGCGGGCAGCATCTTCGACCTGCAGCGCAACCAGACTTTCCCGGCCGTTTCCGCCGAAGACATCAGGATCGGCGTGGCGCTTTCGGCCTGCCGCGAGGCCTACAACCAGAAGAGCGGCGCCCGCACCGAATTTCAGCTCGCCCGCGTGCTCGACAAGGCTGGGCAGAAGACCCAGTCGCTGCGCATTCTCGGTGAAGCCGCCGAACATGGCCACGCGCTGGCGATGACCAACTATGCCGTTCTCGTCGGTGAACAGGGCGACACGGCAACCGAATTCGCGCTGAACCAGAAGGCCGCTGCTGCCGGCAACGTTCTCGCGGCCTACAATCTCGGCGTCTCCTACCGCGACGGCATGGGCACGCCGGTCAACGGCAAGCTGGCGATCGAATGGTTCGAACGGGCATCGCTCGCCGGCGACGACGTCGCCGCCTTCAACCTCGCGGTGATCCTGGACGAAGGCAAGCTGGTGCCGGAAGACAACGCCAAGGCTGCCAAGCTTTATCGCCTGGCCGCAGACCGCGGCAATGTCGATGCCATGGTCAATCTCGGCCTGATGCTCGAGAACGGTGAAGGCACCGCCAAGGATATCCCGGCCGCCCGTGCGATCTTCCGCAAGGCCGCCAACGAAGGTGACGCCTTCGCCGAACGCAAGCTCGCGGAACTTACCGGCAACGACGCCCTGCAGACGGCCATGCTCGGCAAGACCAGCCGCATCAAATAATCCAACACGCCTCCCAAGGGCCGCGCGGGCCGGAGATCATAGGGATCTTCGGCCCGCGTTTTCGTTTGGGCAATTCCAGAAACGGTGTGAAGCGACGATTCATTCGGAACTGCATGTTTCAAAGCAGGTCGGGTTAGCGAATTTCGCCCGCCTGCGGTCCCCAGGTATCGGTCAGCGCAAAGCCGTCGGCCAGCGGATCGAAGGGATCGAGCGCCACCTGGTGCAGGCCGAAGGTCCAGCCGCGGCCAGCAATCGTCGGGATGATCGCCTCGCGGCCGGCGACGGTCGTCACGCCTTCGAGGCCCACTTCGAACTCGGAGCCGATGATCGAGCGCGACTTCAGGACGTCGCCGACCTTGACCTTGCCGCGGGCGTGCAGCGTCGCGAGATTGGCCGAGCTGCCGGTGCCGCAAGGCGAGCGGTCGACGCGGCCCGGCCACATGGTCGTGCAGGTGCGGATCGTGCCGTCCGCCTCGACATCGCGGAACATGACGTAGGCGACGCCCTTGATTTCCGGGATCTCCGGATGGACGACGGGGATGGTGCGGTTGACGATATCCTTCAGGATCATGCCCGCTTCGACGATCTCGCGGGCGTTCGCCTTGTCGATCGTGGTGCCGATCTGGCCGACATCGACCAGCGCGTAGAAGATGCCGCCGTAGCAGAGGTCGAGCTTGATCTTGCCCCACTTCGGCGTGTCGACCTCGACGTCGAGCTCATGCACGAAGGACGGGACCATCGTCAGCTTCACCTTCTCGCACCGGCCGTCGCGGCAGGTCGCAGTGGCCTTGACGAGGCCGGAGGCCGTGTCGAGCATGACCACCGTTTCGGGCTCTTTCATTTCGATGATGCCGGATTCGAGCAGCGCCGTCGTGACGCAGATCGAGTTCGAGCCGGACATGGCATGCGCCTGGTCGGCCTGGAGGATGATGAAGCCGGCGTCTGCCTCCGGCCGCTTCGGCGGCACCAGCAGGTTGACCGAGCCGATCGAACCGGAGCGCGGCTCCAGGCACAGGAACCGGCGCAGGCTGTCATCGACCGTGTTGATGTGGTTGAGCTGCTCGGCGATCGAGTTTCCCGGGATCTTCGGCACGCCGCCGATCGCGACCTTGCCGATCTCACCCTCGCAATGAACGTCCAGCAGCTGGATTGTGCGCTTCCACCGCATGCCGTTTCTCCAATTCGCTTGCCGTCGCCCTAGCGGCGATCATAGCTGATATATCAGATGCGTTTGCATTAGCGCTTTCCTAGGCCCGCCGCAAGAAGAACCGCCGAGCTCCGAGAGAGTCGCCCCAAAGTTGCCGCTTGACGCGTCATACGCCGCGCGACAGCTTGGGCCACCCGCGACGCAACCTTCTGGATCTCCATGACAAAGCTGATCATCTTTACCGACCTACACATGGTGCCCGAAGGCACGACGATCATCGGGCTCGATCCCTACCAGCGCCTGGCCAATGGCATCGAACACGTCAACCGTTACCATGCGGACGCCGACCGGGTGATTTTCACCGGCGACCTCACCCACTACGCCGATCGCGTTTCCTACGAACGGCTGAAGCGGCTCATCGATCAGCTCACGCCGCCGGTCGCCATCACCATCGGCAACCACGACCGGCGCGAGGTTTTTCTCGATACCTTCCCGGACGCGGTGGCGGACGAGAACGGTTTCGTACAGCAGGCGATCGATTTCCCGGACTGCCGTGCCATCCTGCTCGATACGCTCTTTGCCCCGCCCTATGATTATCCCACCAGCCATGTCGGCATGCTCTGTGCCAAACGTCTTGCCTGGCTCGACCGGCAGCTTGCCGAGGCCGGCGACAAACCGGCGCTGCTGTTCATGCATCATCCGCCACACAGAACGGGCTTTACCGGCATGGACATGATCCGGCTCGCCAACGAGACGGAGTTCTACGCGCTCGTCAAACGACACGGCAACGTGCGGCATATCTTTGCCGGCCACGTGCACCGCACGATCAGCGGCTCCAGCCGCGGCATTCCGTTCTCGATCTTCAAGAGCCCCGTGCACCAGCAGCCGATGCCCTTCGACACACCCGATACGTCTCTGTCTGTCGACGAGCCGGCGGCCTACGGCATCGCCGTCGTGACCGACGATGGCGTGCTGGTGCATACGGAAGACTACGAGATTGCCCGCCGGGACGCGACCATCGCGTGAGGGCCATTTCGGACCGCGGACCTTCATGCTAGTTTGGCGCATGACCCATTCCGCTTCCGACGACATCTTCGATTGCCAGAGCTGCGGCGCGTGCTGCGCCTATTCGGCCGACTGGCCGCGCTTCTCGCTGGAGACGGACGAGGAGCTCGACCTGATCCCGGCGGAATATGTGTCGGCCGATCTCGGCGGCATGCGCTGCGAGGACGATCGTTGCTCCGCACTCGGCGGCAAGCTCGGCGAACACGTCGGTTGCAAGATCTATGCGATCAGGCCAATCGTCTGCCGCACCTGCATGCCCGGCGACGACGAGTGCCTGATGGCCCGCGAGAAGCATTTCGGCAAGGCGGCCTGATCTCTGATCATCCGGTGGTATCGCGAACAATCCGCATTGTCTCCGGTCATGTTCGGCCGTAGCGGTGAAACATTCCGCAAAAGACAAAAAATGCCGGATGGATGTACGGCGAAAGGAAGCGTATTTTCCGCCCACGATCGGGGGCGCGCCGCGCCCTCCAAACCGCTTCCCGGAGGATAGCGCTCGATGAGCCAGACACCGCTTCAAAAGACCACGACCGAAACCGGCGCGCCGCAGGCTCCCTTCGCCGATTTCGCCCCGCCGGTGCGGCCGCAGAGCACGCTGCGCCAGGCAATCACTGCCGCCTACCGCCGCCCGGAAACGGAAGCGCTGCCGGCGCTGATCGAAGCCGCAACGCTTGACGCCGCGACCCGCGCGGCAGCGGCCAAGACCGCACGCAAGCTGATCGAGGCACTGCGCGCCAAGCACAAGGGTTCGGGCGTCGAGGGTCTGGTGCAGGAGTATTCGCTGTCGAGCCAGGAAGGCGTGGCGCTGATGTGCCTTGCCGAAGCGCTGCTGCGCATTCCTGATACCGCAACGCGCGACGCGCTGATCCGCGACAAGATCTCCGACGGCGACTGGAAGTCGCATATCGGCGGCGGCCGCTCGCTGTTCGTCAACGCCGCCACCTGGGGTCTCGTCGTCACCGGCAAGCTCACCGCCACCGTGAACGACCGCAGCCTTTCGGCCGCTCTGACCCGTCTCATCGCCCGTTGCGGCGAGCCGGTCATCCGCCGCGGCGTCGACATGGCGATGCGCATGATGGGCGAACAGTTCGTGACCGGCGAGACCATCGACGAGGCGCTGCGCCGTTCGCGCGCGCTCGAACAGAAGGGCTTCCGCTATTCCTACGACATGCTCGGCGAAGCGGCGACGACGGCTGCCGACGCGGAGCGCTACTACCGCGACTACGAGACGGCGATCCATGCCATCGGCAAGGCGTCCGCCGGCCGCGGCATCTATGAAGGCCCCGGCATCTCGATCAAGCTTTCGGCGCTGCACCCGCGCTACGCCCGTTCGCAGGCCTTGCGCGTCATGGAAGAGCTGCTGCCGAAGGTGAAGGCGCTCGCTCTCATCGCCAAGAAATACGACATCGGCCTCAACATCGACGCCGAGGAAGCCGATCGCCTCGAACTCTCGCTCGACCTGCTAGAAGAACTCTGCCTCGACAAGGACCTCGCCGGCTGGGCCGGCATGGGCTTCGTCGTCCAGGCCTACGGTAAGCGCTGCCCCTACGTGCTCGATTTCATCATCGATCTTGCCCGCCGCGCCGAACGCCGCGTCATGGTTCGCCTCGTCAAGGGCGCCTATTGGGACGCCGAGATCAAGCGCGCCCAGCTCGACGGTCTCGAAGATTTCCCGGTCTATACCCGCAAGATCTACACCGACGTCTCCTACATCGCCTGCGCCAAGAAGCTGCTGGCCGCGACCGACGTGATCTTCCCGCAGTTTGCGACGCACAACGCCCAATCGCTTGCGACCATCTACGAAATGGCCGGCAAGGACTTCAAGGTCGGAAAATACGAGTTCCAGTGCCTGCACGGCATGGGCGAGCCGCTCTATGACGAAGTGGTCGGCAAAGGCAACCTCGACCGTCCCTGCCGCATCTACGCCCCGGTCGGCACGCATGAGACGCTGCTTGCCTATCTCGTTCGCCGACTGCTCGAAAACGGTGCGAACTCCTCCTTCGTCAACCGCATCGCCGATCCGAAGGTTTCGGTCGACGAACTGACCGCCGACCCGGTCGAGATCGTCCGCGCCATGCCCATCGTCGGCGCGCCGCATGACCAGATCGCTCTGCCCGACAATCTCTTCGGCGAAACGCGCCGCAACTCGGCCGGTCTCGATCTCTCAAACGAAGCGGGCCTCACCTCGCTGACCGCCGCGCTGCAGGCGAGTGCAACCGTCGACTGGAAGGCCGTTCCGCAGCTGGCAACCGGCACTGCCTCGGGCGAAACGCGGGCCGTCGTCAACCCCGGCGATCACCGCGACGTGGTCGGCTCGGTCACCGAGGCTTCGGAAGCCGATGCCCGTCAGGCCGCGACCCTTGCCGCCAAGGCCGCCGCAAGCTGGGCCGCCGTCTCGCCGGCCGAACGTGCTTCTTGCCTGGTGCGCGCCGCCGATCTGATGCAGGCACGCATGCCGACGCTGCTCGGCCTGATTGCCCGCGAAGCCGGCAAGTCTCTGCCGAACGCCATTGCCGAAGTACGCGAAGCGATCGACTTCCTGCGTTACTACGCCGAACAGACGCGCCGCACGCTCGGCCCGGCCCACAAGGCGCTTGGACCCATCGTCTGCATCAGCCCGTGGAACTTCCCGCTGGCGATCTTCGCCGGCCAGATTGCCGCGGCCCTCGTTGCCGGCAACCCGGTGCTGGCAAAGCCGGCCGAGGAAACGCCGCTGATTGCCGCTGAAGGCGTGCGCATCCTGCACGAGGCCGGCATCCCCGCCGACGCCCTGCAGTTGCTCCCCGGCGACGGCCGTATCGGCGCGGCCCTGGTGGCTGCACCGGAAATCGCCGGCGTCATGTTCACCGGCTCGACCGAAGTCGCGCGCCTGATCCAGGCGCAGCTTGCCGACCGGCTTTCGCCCGCCGGCCGACCGATCCCGCTGATCGCCGAGACCGGCGGCCAGAACGCCATGATCGTCGACAGCTCGGCACTTGCCGAACAGGTCGTCGGCGATGTCATCGCCTCGGCTTTCGACAGCGCCGGCCAGCGCTGCTCGGCGCTGCGTGTTCTCTGCCTGCAGGAAGACGTCGCCGACCGCACGCTTTCGATGCTGAAGGGTGCGCTGCACGAGCTGAAGATCGGCCGCACGGACCGGCTCTCGGTCGATGTCGGCCCGGTCATCACCGCCGAAGCCAAGGGCATCATCGAGAAGCATATCGACGCGATGCACGGTCTCGGCCGCAAGGTCGAGCAGATCGGCCTTGCCTCCGGAACCGAAGAGGGCACCTTCGTGCCACCGACGATCATCGAGCTCGACAAGCTCTCCGACCTCAAGCGCGAAGTCTTCGGTCCGGTGCTGCACGTCATCCGTTACCGCCGCGACGATCTCGACCAGCTGATCGACGACATCAACGCCACCGGCTACGGCCTGACCTTCGGCCTGCACACGCGCCTCGACGAGACGATCGCGCATGTGACCGCACGGGTGAAGGCGGGCAATCTCTATGTCAACCGCAACGTCATCGGCGCTGTCGTCGGCGTTCAGCCCTTCGGCGGACGCGGCCTCTCCGGCACCGGCCCGAAGGCCGGCGGCCCGCTCTATCTCGGCCGTCTCGTCGCCACCGCACCGGTTCCGCCACAGCACAGCTCGGTTCACACCGATCCGGCGCTGCTCGACTTTGCCAAGTGGCTCGACGGCAAGGGTGCCAAGACTGAGGCAGAAGCTGCCCGCACCGCCGGCAGCAACTCGGCCCTCGGCCTGCTTTCGGAGCTTCCGGGCCCGGTCGGCGAACGCAACCTCTACGCGCTGCACCCGCGCGGCCGCGTCCTGCTGGTTCCGGCGACGGAAACCGGTCTCTACCACCAGCTGGGTGCTGCGCTTGCGACCGGCAACACCGTGGTCGTCGACGCCGCTTCCGGCCTCCAGGCCTCGTTGAAGGATCTGCCGGCGAGCGTTTCCGTCCGGCTTTCCTGGTCGAAGGACTGGGCGGCCGACGGCCCGTTCGCTGGTGCACTCGTCGAAGGCGACGGCGAACGCGTGCGCGAGGTCAGCAAGGCGATCGCCGGCCTGCCGGGTCCGCTGGTCCTCGTCCAGGCGGCATCGACCGAGGAGATCAGCAGGAACCCCGACGCCTATTGCCTCAACTGGCTGCTCGAGGAAGTCTCGACCTCGATCAACACGGCGGCCGCCGGCGGCAATGCCAGCCTGATGGCGATCGGCTGATCGTCACTCGTCCTCACCGACAAGAATGCCTCTCCCGAACGCGGGGGAGGCAATGAAGGGGCTGGGGCTTCACCCGGTCGTCGTGGCGCTGCCCTCTCCTCTTCATCTCTGTGCTTGTCACAGAGATCCAGCTGCGCCGCGTCGGCGGCGCGAAAGAACCTTTCAAGGCGACACTGCAGACGGTGTCTTCTCACGCCGCAGACGCGCCGTGACTGGATTTCTGTGACAAGCACAGAAATGAAGGCCGGAAACGTTCGGACCCGCTCCGATACTCAAGCCCTGGGCCGCGCCCCAAACCGTGGTGGCGCCCTTGCCCGCAATCCGTTATCAGCGTTTCAGAAACGGAAGCGGCCATGTTCACCCTCAAGCGCATCGAAACGGCAACCCAGGACGTCAAGAAGAGCCGGTTTCTGGCGATTGCCGCACCCATTGCCGACGAACAGGCGGCGAAGGATTTCCTGAGCGCCCATTCCGATCCCACGGCGAACCACAATTGCTGGGCCTGGCGCGTCGGCCAGGCCTATCGCTTCAGCGACGATGGCGAGCCGAGTGGCACGGCTGGCAAGCCTATTCTCGCCGCGATTGACGGCCAGGAACTCGACCGGATTGCCGTGGTGGTCACCCGCTGGTTCGGCGGTATCCTGCTTGGCAGCGGTGGCCTGGTGCGCGCCTATGGCGGCACGGCGGCGCTCTGCCTCAGGGCTGCGGAAAAGATCGAGATGATCGAAACCGTGCGCGCGACAGTCGCCGTCGACTTTTCCGATATGGCGCTGGTCAAGGCGCGGCTCCTCGCCCGCGACGTGACCATTGCCGGCGAGAGCTTCACGGAGAAGGGCACGGTCCTGATCGTGGACCTGCGCAAGGATGAAGCGGAGACGATCCTTTCCATGGTCGTCGATCTCAGCCGCGGCAAGGCGGTGGTCTCTCTCGACGACTAGCTCCCGGCGCGCCCACGCCCCAAGCGATCAGCTTCCGCCCGAAAACGCGTTCTCAGGCAGCCTGTCGAGAAAAGTGTGCGCGGTTTCCCGCTCTCTATCTCGCTCTAATTTACTCGATCAGACCGGTCATAATAGAAGCGCTCCACACAGCCTATGATCGACGACGCAACACAGGAGACAGCACCATGAAAACGAGAGTTCTTGGCAAGACCGGCGCAACCATTTCCGAGATCGGCTTCGGCGCCTGGCAGATCGGAGGCTCCTGGGGCGATGTCAGCGAGGCAGACGGCAAGCGTGCACTCAATGCCGCACTTGATGCCGGCGTCACCTTCGTTGATACGGCCGACGTCTATGGCGATGGCCGGTCCGAAAAGATCATCGCGGCAGTGTTGAAGGAGCGCGGCGGCGACAGGCCCTTCGTTGCAACCAAGGCCGGCCGCCGGCTCAACCCGCATGTGACCGAAGGCTACACGGGCGAGAACATCGAGGCCTTCATCGACCGCAGCCTCGCCAATCTCGGCGTCGAGACGCTCGATCTCGTACAGCTGCACTGCCCGCCGACCGAGGTCTACTATCGTCCGGAGCTGTTCGGTGCGCTGGACCGGCTCGTCGCCAAGGGCAAGATCCGGCACTACGGCGTGTCGGTCGAAAAGGTCGAGGAAGCGCTGAAGGCGATCGAATATCCCGGCGTTGCGACCGTGCAGATCATCTACAACATCTTCCGCCAGCGCCCGCACGACCTGTTCTTCACGGAAGCTCAGAAGAAGAATGTCGGCGTCATCGTACGCGTGCCGCTCGCCTCCGGCCTGCTTTCCGGCAAGATCACCCGGGAAACCGCCTTTGCCGCTGACGATCACCGCAACTTCAACCGGCACGGCGAAGCCTTCGACGTCGGCGAGACCTTTGCCGGTGTGCCGTTCGAAGCGGCGCTGGAAGCCGTCGAGCAACTTCGTCCGCTGGTGCCCGAAGGCGTGCCGATGGCACAGTTCGCGCTCAGCTGGATCCTCGAGCAGCAGGGGGTCTCGGTGGTCATCCCCGGCGCCCGCAACGAGGCGCAGGCAAAATCCAACGCGGCCGCCAGCGCGCTTGCAGCCATCGACGAGCAGACCAAGGCGGCCATCACCGCAGTTTACGAGCGGCTGGTGAAGGTTCATGTTCATCATCGCTGGTAACTGACGCCACCGCCGCAGGCGTGGAGAAGGAGACGCGGCAATGCCTGATCCCTTCGAGCTCAAACGTTTCGTCGAAGCCCAGGACCGTGTCTATGCCGCGGTTCTGGACGAACTCGGCCACGGCCGCAAACGGACACATTGGATGTGGTTCGTCTTCCCGCAGATCGCCGGCCTCGGGCACTCGCCGATGGCAGAGCGCTACGCGATCTCCGGGCTCGACGAAGCGCGGGCCTATCTCGCCCATGCGCTGCTGGGGTTGCGGCTTCGGCAATGCACCGAACTGGTCAATGCGGTTTCAGGGAAATCGGCACACGACATATTCTCCAGCCCCGACGACGTGAAGTTCCGGTCATCGATGACCTTGTTTGCCGAGGCCGACGAGGGCGGGCACCTGTTCAAACAGGCGCTTGAGCACTATTTCGGGGGAGAGAAGGATCGGCGCACTCTGGACATACTGGCGCACCTTCGGTGACGCTAACGCTCGCGGAACGTCGTTTGGTTCCGTCAGAGATTGGGCGTCGAGTTAACCAGGAAGAACAGGATCGTGAAGGCACATATCGAAAGGCCAGCTACGATCACCAGCAGTTCTTTCATCATATAGCGATACATCCGGCACCTCCTTTCCTTCAGTGGCCGCAATATCTTCCTGAATATAGGAAGTCATTGGGCCAATTCTCAGACACAGGCGTCAAAAGTTCGTGAAGGCGCTTCCGCCTTTTTGTGATCCGGAGTCACTATCCCCCAAAGGCTCCGAGACGGGTTCGGCGCCTCCACGACCTCTAGAAATTACATTATACTAATATATATTCCTTGTCACGTAACCACTTCGGAGCATTGAACAATTACCCCACGCTCTGTGCGGCGAATATGTCGCAGTATCAAAAATCGTCGTGACTGTGGGCAAGGCCCCTACCCCTCGAAGTGGACGGTCATCCGCAAATGACGATGCTCGTCGACGAGCAACGTCTCATGCGCGAAGTCGGTACCGACCTCGTCGTCGGCTCCGCACCGCCCGAGAAGGCAGGCTCCGCCTCGGCCATGACCGAAACCGTGCAGGAATCTCGGCATTTCGCTCGGCATCGCCGTGCTCGGCAGCATCTCGACTGCGATCTATCGCCATTCGATTGATCTCAGCACACCCGATGACCTCGGGGACGCGGCCCGCGAGGCAGTCAGCGACAGTCTGTGGGGCCCGCGGGCGGTGCGGGCGGAACTGCCGGCGGGCCTCATCGAGAATGCCCGGGCGGCCTTTACGACAGGCTTCAACAGCGCGGCCATCCTCAGCGCGATCGCCGTGACCATCCTTGCGGTCCTCGTAGCGGTGGCGCTGCGTCATATCGAGAAACTCGGGCCGCCATCCGAGCGAGCGGGATCGCTCGGCCGTTCGCGCACCGCCGCCAAAGCAATCGGCTCGCAACCAAGCGTGGCCGAACGGCTGCGCGACCGACAGCTGCGCCAACGTCGCACAGCGCCGCGCTTGACTGAAAGGATGGCCCCAAAACGCAAAAATCCCCGTACAAACGACGGGGATCTGGACTAGCCTAAGCTATTGAAGAAGAATGGCGCACCCGAAGAGATTCGAACTCCTGACCCCCAGATTCGTAGTCTGGTGCTCTATCCAGCTGAGCTACGGGTGCTTGCCTGAAGCGGTCGAACCGCTTGCGTGAGCGGTTCTCTAAAGGGTCCTTTCGGGGATTGCAAGCGCCGTTCGGCAAAAAAATTTCATTTTTACGACGATGCCCCGACTTGCTGTGGACAGTCGCTACGACTGCGGTGCAGCAATGCCCTGAAAAGCAGGGTGTTGCGCCGCGGAAGCGGCCCCGGAAAAATTTGTTGGAGGCGCCAGCCTTAGCGGCTACCCGCCTCATGGGGCGGGAATTGCCGTGCGCTAGTGGCGAAACTTCGAGCGGAATGCGTCGAGCGGCACCGGCCGGTCGGGCAGTTCGATGCGGAAGAGCGTGCCGGGCGTCGGCTTTTCGACAAGCGCGATCGTGCCGCCATGGGCAAGCACCAGCTCGCGCGCGATCGCGAGACCAAGTCCGGTGCCACCGGAGCGGGCCGAGCCGCGGAAAGCGGCGAACAGGTTTTCCCGCGCCTTCGGCGGCATGCCGGGGCCGGTATCGTCGACGGAGATGGTGACGACGCTGCCGATGCGCATGGCCGACACCGTGACAAGCCGCGGACGGCCGTCCTCCGGCTCATGGTTGGTCAGGGCCTGGACGGCATTGCGGCAGATATTGTGCACCACCCGGAAGAGCTGCTCGCTGTCCGCATCGACCTCGATGTCGTCCTGCATCTGGATCTGGAAATCGATGCCCGCCTGGGGATCGATCGCCAGCAGTTCGGCGACATCGGAAACAAGCGGCTTCAACGCCACGAAGCGGCGATGCGGCTCGGCCTCGGTGGTGCGGCCATAGGAGAGGACCTCGCGCGTATAGCCGACAGCCCGGTCGATGGTGCGCAGCAGGGTCGGGGCGAAACGCTTGACCACGGGATCATCCACGTCGGCCAAGCGGTCGGAGATCAGTTGTGCCGAAGACAGAATATTGCGCAGGTCGTGGTTGATCTTCGACACGGCAAGGCCAAGCTCGGCAAGGCTCTTCTGCTGCTTCAGCGTCTTCTGCAACTCGCGCTGCATGCTGGCGAGATGCTGGCCGGCGACGGCAAGCTCATCTCGCCCCTCCGGCGGCACGAGCACCCGACCCGGATCGGCCGGATCGTCCGAGAATTCCTGCATGCTCGCCGTCATCCGCCGGATCGGCGTGATCAGCATGCGGTTGATGGCGAGGAAGATCAGCGCCGCCGTGATCAGCGAAATGATAAGCGACAGGACAAAGACGTTGCGCGAATAGACGAGCATCGCCTTGCGCAGGCTCGCATCCTTCATCAGGAGCTCGATCGTCGCGTCGCTTTCGCCGAGCGGCCCGTAGACACGGATCACACGATCGCCGCCGAAGAGCAGGGTATCGAAGGCATCGCGGATCGCTGCAAAGGCCGTGGAATTGGCGACGTCGTATTCGCCTTCGATCTCAAGGGGCATGTCGGTGAGCGCGATCATGCGCGACGCATCCTTGCGGCGGATGACGATCGCCTTGGTGCCGGTCGCCATCAGCGTGTCCTTCTGCACGCTGCGCGGCAGCTCGACATTCTGCAAGCCGTCGACAACGACGGCAGCGGCTGCAGCCGTGTTCAGCCGATCCTCAAGCCAACGAATGCGCATGGTGGCGACAGACGGCGCGAAGATCAGCACCTCCGCCAGCATGACGAAGACGATCGTCAGCAGGAGCAGCTTGCCGGAAAGGCCCCGGAAGAACCCCGCACTCGTCTTCAGTGGCTCACTTGCCGTTGCCGGACGCGTCTCTTCCGCCATGCCTTACAAACTTCCCTGCCCGTCAACCAAAACGCCCGAGAGCCCGCACACGTGCCCGAGCCAATCGGCTTCGCGCCAAGGGTCCATAATAGGAGATGGCCGTCTGTTTTCCAATCTCGGAGCGGCCGGGCGGGGTGCGACATAGGCGCGGACATCATTCAGTGTCGCGCCGTTGGCAATTGCAAAGGACCACATCCCGCTTATCTCCCTCCCCTCGCATCGCCGAAGCGAAATCTTCGGCGCGCTGCCGCCTCGGTCTGGCCTACCTGCACAGAATCCGGATCGGTGTAAGTCACCCAGGGAACAGTTCTGCAATCGTCTGGCCGGTGCGTTGTCGGCGGCTGTGACGCCAGACCGGCGGCTGGCATTCGAGGCTGCCAAAAAAGCGAACCCGCGGCACCATGACGGTACCGCGGGCTCCGATCACCTGCAGCGCCGCGCGTCCTCTCAGACGCGCAAAGGTCGCTGTAGCGCTTTCAAATGCTGCCTGCTTTCGCCCTTAATCGCCTACCTCTTGCGGAAACAAGCAGTCGCGAGGCAAGGCGCCGATCAGAACTCTTGCCAATCGTCCTTCGCCACAGCCGCAGCGGAGCTACCGCCAAAGGCACGGGCGACGTTGCCCATCATGCGGCGCGCCGGCGATTCGACCGGGCGGGCGATTTCACGCGCGACGACCACCGGCCTTGCCACGGTATTGTCCACCTTGAAGTAGGCGATCAGGTTGGCGAGGTTGTTGGCCTCGGCGGAGAGCTTGTGGGTGGCGGCATTCGCCTCCTCCACCATCGCCGCGTTCTGCTGGGTCACCTGGTCCATCTGGTTGACCGCGGTGCTGACTTCGCTCAAGCCCGTCGACTGCTCGCGCGCCGCCGTTGCGATCGAATGGATATGATCGTTGATCTTCAGGACGCGGTCTTCGATCTCACCAAGAGCCGAACCGGTTTCCTGAACCAGCCGGACACCGGTCGCCACTTCGCTGCCGGACTTCGAGATCAACGACTTGATGTCCTTGGCGGCACTTGCCGCACGCTGGGCAAGCTCGCGGACTTCCTGTGCGACGACCGCAAAGCCCTTGCCCGCATCACCGGCACGCGCCGCCTCGACGCCGGCGTTCAGCGCCAGAAGGTTGGTCTGGAAGGCGATTTCGTCGATCACGTTGGTGATCTGGCCGATCTCGCTCGACGCCTGCTCGATGCGGCCCATCGCGTCGACGGCGTTGCGCACGACAGCGGCCGACTGCGCGGCGCTGTGCTTGGCCTCGTTGACCATGACGGTCGCTTCCTGCGCCCGCTCGGTCGAGCTCTTCACCGCAACGGTGATCTCGTCCAGGGCAGCCGAGGTTTCCTCGAGGGCCGCGGCCTGCTGCTCGGTGCGCTTCGAGAGGTCGTCGGCTGCGGCACGCAGTTCGGACGAGTTGCCGTTGATCGTGTCGGTCGTCACGCGGACTTCACGCAGCGTCTTCTGCAGCGTCGACAGCGTCTCGTTGACGTTCTTCTGCAGTTCGGCGAAGGCGCCCTGGAAATGGCCGTTCATGCTCTGGGTCAGGTCGCCGCCCGCAAGGCTCGCGACCACCCGGCGGGTCTCGGCGATGCCCGCATCGACGCTGCCGACCAGTTCGTTGACACTTGCGGCGAACCGGTTGAGGTCGTCGTTCTCGTAGTCCTTGCCGATGCGCTTGGTGAAATCGCCGGCGGCAGCGGCCGCCACGACGACGCCGATGCTCGACTGGAGGTCGGCGCTCTTTTCACGCAGCACCGCTTCCTGTGCATTTAGGTCGCGAACGGCAAGGCCGTTCTGCTTGAAGACCTGAACGGCTTCAGCCATTTCGCCGATTTCGTCCTTGCGGCCAGCGAAGGGCACGTCGACGGTCAGATCGCCGCCAGCCAGTTGCTTCATCTTGCCGGTCAGCTCGAGGATCGGGCGGCTCAAATGGTTCGTTGCGATATAGAAGGCCGCGCCGAGGCCGGCGAGCATGCCGAGGCCGGCGATGGCGAGAATGGTGATGATTACACCGCGCTCGAAGGTGGCAACGTCAGCCGTAACGACTTCAAGCGTCTTCAGGTTTATGTCGACAACGCCGTCGATCTGCTGCTGGAAAGCCTTGCGGTTCGCGCGATTGGCATCGGTGTTGCCCTGCTCGTTGGCGGCCTGCGGCGAGACCTCCTCGCCAAGCCGCGCCGTCTCGACGCGGAAAGTCTTGAACTCCGCGGCGCGGGCGACCAACGTATCGAAGGACGCTTTCGTTTCAGCCGGGATCAGCGGGCGCCACTCGGTGAGCAGCGCGTCGATCTTGTCGAGGTTCTTGCGGATGCCTTCGGCGAAGGGCTTGGCCTTCTCGATGGTCGGGGCGGCGTAAATACCGCGCGATTCCATGACGACCGCGGTCACCAGACGGTTCAGGCGTTCCGCGTTGAAGGCGCGCGTCGCAACATTCTCGTACTGGTGGAATTTCTCGTTGTATCTGCTGACAGCGACCAGCGACATCCCGGTCACCGCAACCGCCAGCAGGCTCATGATCCCGACGATCAGATAGATTTTACCGCGTATTTTCATCCCGACCTCCACAAGGTCGCGAGACCTGTCCGCTTATCGGACACGCCGCCACCCCATTGCACCGAGGCGACCCTAAAATAGCCGTAGTTAATAAAACTCGTCGCAGCCGGCAGGCATTCTGGGGAGCGCCGGTTAGAGTTCTGTTTACCAATCTCGGCTAGATGCCCGCCTTTCGCGCGCCTGTGACACGCCTCAATCCAGTGTGCCGGTTACTTTTACGATCCCGCGGCCACTGAATCGCCGGCCGCAATTGACTTTCCGGGAAATTTCCCCTTATAAGCCGCGCACGTCCGGTCAAGCCCTCCTGCCCGCAAGGCGGAGCCGCGTCCGGTAACGTAAACGCTCCTTGCTACACGCAAACCCAAGAAGGGCCGCACACCGCGGTATTAAATAAATGAAGCGTACCTACCAACCGTCCAAGCTTGTCCGCAAGCGTCGTCACGGCTTCCGTTCGCGTATGGCTACCAAGGGTGGCCAGAAGGTCCTCGCAGCCCGCCGGGCTCGTGGCCGCAAGCGTCTTTCGGCTTAAGCCGAAACTGCCCGAAACCAGTGTCCGGGCACATGACGTCAGATAAAGACAAAACGACTGTCGGGCGGCTGAAAAGCCGTCCGCAGTTTTTGGCCGTTCGGGCAGGAGAAAGCCGTAGAGGCCCCTTGTTTCTCCTCGAAGTGCTCGACCGCAACGATCCGGAGGGCGAAGCCCGCGTCGGCTTCACCGTTACCAAGAAACACGGCAATGCCGTCGAGCGAAACCGGATGCGCCGACGCCTGAAAGAGGCGGTGCGGCTTTCCGCCGGGTTTGCAATGAAACCCGGACACGACTATGTGATTGTCGCCCGACGCGATCTCCTGAACGCCCCCTTCGACGCCTTGACCCGGGGGCTTGGCGAGCGCATCGAAAACAAGCCGAAACAGAAGCGGCCGCCGGCCGGTTCCAGGAAACCATGATGGAAAAAAACCGCAACTATTTCGTGGCGATTGGCCTGTCCGTGCTGATCCTCATTGCCTGGCAGTTCCTTTACGTCAATCCGAAGATGGAAAAGGAACGCATCGCTGCGGAAGCCCTGCAGGCGCAACAGGCGCAGTCGCAGTCGCAGCCAGCGACCCCGACGCAGCAGCCTTCGGGCCAAGCTCTGCCGGGCAGCGGTGCAATTCCGGGCGCCGGCGAGAACCGCGACCAGGCAATTGCCAAAACGGCCCGCGTTGCGATCGACACGCCAGCCCTTTCCGGCTCCATCAACCTGACCGGCGCGCGCTTCGACGACCTCAAGCTCAAGGAATACCGCGAGACGGTCGATCCGAAGAGCCCCGTCATCACCCTCTTCAGTCCGGCAGAGACCACCGACGGCTACTTCGCCGAACTCGGCTATGTCGGCAGCGATGCGACCGGCAGCGTGCCCGGCCCGCAGACCGTGTGGACGCTTGCAGGCGGCGACAAGCTGACTGCGGCGACCCCGGTAACGCTGAGCTTCACCAACGAAAAGGGCGTCACCTTTACCCGCACGGTCTCGGTCGACGACCACTACATGTTCCAGGTGGTCGACAGCATCAAGAACGGCACGGCCGAGCCGCTGGCGCTTTCGTCCTATGGCCGCGTGACCCGCTTCAACAAGCCGACGACGCCGAGCGTCTACGTGCTGCATGAAGGCTTCATCGGCGTCCTCGGCGAACACGGCCTGCAGGAACTGAAATACGGCAAGATCGAAGACGAAAAGTCCGTCGAACCCGGCAAGGCGACCGGCGGCTGGCTCGGCATCACCGACAAGTACTGGGCAGCAGCGATCGTCCCGCCGCAGGCGACCCCTTACGACACCCGCTTCACGCACTTCACCGATGGCCGCGCCCGCTACCAGAGCGACTACAAGAGCGACGCCGTGACCGTGGCCCCCGGCCAGACGTCCGAGGTCAAGAACCTCGTCTTCGCCGGCGCCAAGGAAGTTCCTGTCGTCGACAATTACGAAGTGGCCTACTCGATCCCCAACTTCGACAAGCTGATCGACTGGGGCTGGTTCTACTTCATCACCAAGCCGATGTTCAAAATGATGGATTTCTTCTTCCGTCTGTTCGGCAACTTCGGCATCGCGATCCTGATCACCACGATCGTGGTCAAGGGCCTCTTCTTCCCGCTCGCCAACAAGCAGTACGCATCGATGGCGAACATGAAGAAGGTTCAGCCGAAGATGGAGGAACTGAAGAAGAAGTTCGGCGACGACCGCATGGGCCTGCAGCAGGCGATGATGCAGCTCTACAAGGACGAGAAGATCAATCCGCTGGCGGGCTGCTGGCCGATCCTCATCCAGATCCCGGTGTTCTTCGCACTCTACAAGGTGATCTACATCACCATCGAGATGCGCCATGCGCCGTTCTTCGGCTGGATCCACGACCTCTCGGCGCCCGATCCGACGACGATCGTCAACCTCTTCGGCCTGCTGCCGTTCGACGGTCCGACCTTCCTGCATCTCGGCGTCTGGCCGATCATCATGGGCGTTACCATGTTCGTGCAGATGCGCATGAACCCGACGCCGCCGGATCCGACCCAGGCAATGCTGTTCACCTGGATGCCCGTGGTCTTCACCTTCATGCTGGCATCCTTCCCGGCCGGTCTCGTGATCTACTGGGCCTGGAACAACACCCTTTCGGTGCTCCAGCAGTCGATCATCATGAAGCGCCAGGGCGTGAAGATCGAGCTCTTCGACAACCTGAAGGGCCTGTTTTCGAAGAAACCCAAACCGGCGGAATGACGCCGGCCGGCACGACAATCCCAAAGCCCCGGACCACGGTCCGGGGCTTTTTCGTTTCTGCGCCCTCGCGCGACACGCAATGGCGTTGACGCGGGCGCGCGGCGCGGGCATCAGGCGATATCGAAATCTCTGCGCCTCGCTCCAGGACAATTTGCCATGACCGACCCGTCGGCCACCTCCGCTCCGTTCGCCGCCAACGAGAAGCTTGGCGCCCTGCTCGTCTTCGGCTCGGCCTTCTTCTGGAGTTTCGGAGGAGCCATCGCCCGCTTCCTGGAGATCCCCGACAGCTGGACGATCGTCTTCTGGCGCTGCCTGTTTGCCGGCCTCTTCCTGCTTGCCTTCATGCTGGTGCGCGACGGACCGCGCGGCACTCTGGCACTCTTCAAGGGCATGGGCTGGCCGGGCATCGCCGTCGGGCTCTGCTTCACCATCGCCTCGACCTCCTTCATCATCGCCATTTCCTATACGACGATCGCCAATGTCGTGCTGCTCGGCGCCGGCGTGCCGCTGTTTGCGGCGCTGATGAGCTGGATCCTGTTTCGCGAGCGGGTATCGCGCTTCACCTGGGGCGCGATCACGGCCGTCATCGTCGGGGTCGCGATCATGGTATCGGAGAGCCTGACGGGCAGTGTGTCGCCGGTCGGCGATGCGCTGGCGCTGCTGATCCCTGTGGTCTTCGCGCTGGCAACCGTCATCACGCGCCGCTATCCGCATGTGCGGATGACGCCCGCCACCTGCTTCGGCTGCTTCGCGGCCAGCGCCATTGCGGGGGGCCAGTCTTCCGGGCTTGCGGTGACATCGGGCGAATTGGCACTTCTCTTCGTCTTCGGCGCCTTCAACCTCGGGCTCGGCATGGCGCTCTTCGTCACCGGTGCCCGGCTGGTGCCTTCGGCGCTGGCCGCTCTGCTCGGCACCGCCGAAACCGTGCTCGGTCCGCTCTGGGTCGCGATCATTCATGGCGAAGTGCCGAGCAGCCGGACGATCATCGGCGGCACCTTCATCTTTCTGGCGCTGCTTGCCTATCTCTTCAACGAGTTCCGGCGGGCGCAAACCATCCCCACACGGCCGGTCCGCACGCCGACGCCTTGACATCCACGGCCAAAACCGGGAAGCCATGGACTTTCTCGATGAAGGACCGACCGCCGATGGCCGAAAGCAAAACCAAAGACGACAAGCCGTTGTTCGGCCGGCCGTGGATTTTCATTCGCGGCGTGCCCGCCATGAAGTTCCTGCCGCCGGAGGGACCGGTGGAAATCGCCTTTGCCGGCCGCTCGAATGTCGGCAAGTCGTCGCTGATCAATGCGCTGGTCGGCCATAAGGGGCTGGCGAGAACCTCCAACACGCCGGGCCGCACGCAGGAACTCAACTACTTCGTACCCGATGGCTATTCCGGCGAGGCCGACGACCTGCCGCCGATGGCGCTCGTCGACATGCCGGGCTACGGCTATGCCCAGGCGCCAAAGGACCAGGTCGACGCCTGGACGAAGCTGGTGTTCGACTATCTGCGCGGCCGCTCGACGCTGAAGCGCGTCTATGTGCTGATCGACTCCCGCCACGGCATCAAGAAGAATGACGAGGACGTGCTCGCCCTGCTCGACAAGGCGGCTGTTTCCTACCAGGTCGTCCTCACCAAGACCGACAAGATCAAGGCCGCCGGCGTGCCGCGGCTGATCGCCGAGACGCTCGAGAAGATCAAGAAGCATCCCGCAGCCTTCCCGGAGGTTCTCTCGACCTCCTCGGAAAAGGGCCAGGGGATCGACGAACTGCGTGCCGCGATCGGCACGGCGATCGCCCGGTAAGGGGATCCTGGAAAGCGTTCGAAGCGCGTCTTGAACTGCGCGCTGCGCACGGGGTCGATCGACCCAAAGTCTTTGATCTCTGTCACTACCCCGATATGCAATCCGCTCTATCTCTGCGTTGCGTCCACATCGGTGGCGCGGCCAGAGATAGGAGAAAGTCATGTCCGATTTGATCGTTGTCGGGTTCGATTCCCCTGAGGAAGCCGATAGGGTTCTGGTCCGGCTCGCCGGGCTGAAGAAGGAATACCTGATCGACCTCGAGGACGCGGTCGTGGTCGTGCGCGACACGGAAGGCAAGGTTCATCTCAAGCAGAGCCTGAACCTGACAGCCGTCGGTGCCACGTCCGGGCTGCTCTCCGGTTCGATCTGGGGCGGGCTCGTCGGCCTCCTTTTCCTCAACCCGCTGGCGGGCTTTGCGATCGGCGGCGCGCTCGGCGCCGGTGCCGGTGCCCTCTCCGGGTCGCTGACGGACTACGGCATCGACGACGAGTTCATCAAATCGCTCGGCAACACCATTCCGAACAATTCCTCGGCACTGTTCATCCTCGTGCGCAAGGTCCAGCCTGAGAAGGTGCTCGCCGAATTCCCGGACCTGCGCGGCCGCGTCCTGAAGACGTCGCTTTCACCGGAACAGGAGCAGAAGCTCCAGGCTGCACTCTCCGGCGCCGCGGCAGCCTCGCCGCCAGCCGGGTCGTTCTAATCCCGCCGCGCGACGCTAGCGCTCCCGCCGGAGCGCCTAGCTGGATTTGGCCGCCGGTACGAAGGCAAGCGCCAGGCCATTGATGCAATGGCGCTTGCCGGTCGGCCGTGGACCGTCATCGAAGATATGGCCGAGGTGCCCGCCACAGCGGCGGCAATGGCACTCCGTGCGGGTCATGGACAGGGAAGTGTCCTCGCGCGTTGCCACGGCGCCGGGCAGCGATTGCCAGAAGCTCGGCCAGCCGGTACCGCTGTCATATTTCGCCTCGGACGAATAGAGCGGAAGCGCACAGCCGGCGCATTGGAAGATACCCTTGCGCTTCTCGTGGTTGAGCGCGCTGGTGAAGGGGCGCTCCGTATCCTCATGCCGCAGGATTCGGTATTGGTCGTCGGTCAGAACCGCCCGCCACTCCTCATCACTCCTAACGATCTCGAAGGATTCGCCGCCGGCCGCCCGGGCGAGCGGCGTGAGACTTTGGATTGTCGGCAGCGCGGCGAATGCGGAGCCCGCCAACAGGAAGACGCGCCGGTTGATCATAGAAGCCTCCCCTACCGATCCTTTCGTGAGCATAGCGACCGGCCACAACGACGGCAAAACAATGCGGATCAAAGCACCGTGAGGCGCGGTTCGAAAAAGCCAGCGGCCATCTGGCCGCTGGCAAAGCGCCGGGACGACGAACCGCCGCCTCGGCGCAAGCTCGTCAACCCTTCGGCAGCAGCACCTTGTCGATCACATGGATGACGCCGTTCGACTGCTTGACATCGGCGATCGTTACCGTCGCCGTGCCGCCGGTCTCGTCGGTCAGCATCAGCTTGCCGCCATCCTCCTTGGCCCTGAGAACGCAACCGCCGACGGTCTTCACGTCATGTTCGCCACCGTCGTCCTTGATCATGCCTGATATCGCCGAGGACATCGCGTCGGCGGCAACAACGTGGCAAGTCAGAATCTTGGTGAGCTTCTCCTTGTTTTCCGGTTTAAGAAGTGTCTCGACCGTGCCCGCGGGCAGCGCGTCGAAGGCGGCGTTCGTCGGAGCGAACACCGTGAACGGGCCCTTGCCCTCCAAGGTTTCTACCAGACCGGCTGCCTTGACGGCCGCGACCAGCGTGGTGTGATCCTTCGAATTGACGGCGTTCTCGACGATATTCTTCTCCGCATACATCGGCGCGCCGCCGACCATCGGATTTTCGGCATGGGCGACAAGTGCGCTTGCCGCAAGAAGGGACGCTGTCGCCAGAGTGCGGATAGCAGACGTGAACATCTTTCTCTTCCTTCCTGTTGAGGGAGGCGACGCGTGAGCCGCCCCGCCGAAGCTGCCGTTCCCACCGCGGGAACATAACAAGCAACGGAAGCGCGAGAGAAAGAGTTTCAGGAATTTTCCTGAAACGTATCTATCTGATAGAAAATGGGAATTCTTGCTCTATGGCGGATTAGAGGTTTCGCGCCTTGCCGAGCGCGATGATCGGCCCGGTCGCCGATCCGGTCGGCGACCCGCCCAGCGGCTCGACGCTGACCGCAAGAACCGAGCCGGTCGAAATTCTCGACCGGAAGGCCGATGGAACGGCGATCTCGCCTTCGCCGGACTGCGGCAGCACGCCGAGCGAGATCGCCGGATTGCTGCCATTGATGAGCCAGAGCTCAAGCGATTTCTGCTCCGCCTGCCTTGCTGCAACCGGCGTTACCTTCAGCCGCCCCGATGCCCGATCGAAGTGGGCGACGAGATCGATGGCAGTACCTTTGCCGGCGAGTTCCGCGACGAGCGAGGTGCCGGCCGAAGGCGCTTCGAACAGGCTGGCGAGCGAAGCGCCCATGACCATGACAGCGGCGAGCGAAGCCAGTGCCAGGCTCCGCCAAAGGGCCAGTGAGTTCCACAGCCCGCGGCGCGGCGTGACCGGCTCGGGCCGCGCCGTTTCGAAGAGCCGCCGCTCGATTGCCGAAAAGCTCCTGGGTGGGGGCACCACCGCGTCATAGGCCTCGTCGAAGGAGGAGAGATTGCTCTGCCAGCGGTCGACCATGGCGGCGAAGTTGCGATCGGAGGCAAGACGGGCCTCGACCTTGCGTCGGTCGTCAGCAGACAACACGCCAAGCACATATTCGCCGGCGATCACCTCGTCGCGGCGGAAGTCTCGGCCCTCTGGGGTTGGTGTCGTCATCGCTCCATACACTCTCGCAACTTCATGAGGCTGCGCCTCAACCAAGTCCGCATCGTGTTCAGCGGCACAGCGAAGGTATCCGCCAGTTCCTGGTAACTCAGACCTTCGACATAGGCACGCCGAACCGCCTCCGCGCGGTCCTTTTCAAGCTCCTCCATGCAGGCATCGATCCGCCTGCCCTCTGCTCTGACGACCGCCGATTTTTCCGGATCGGCAGCAGGATCAGCCAAATCGTAGGCTTCGTCAATCGCGTTGGCGGCCGGTTTTCGCGCCCTGACGACGTCGATCGCCTGATTGCGTGCAACGGCCGCCAGCCAGGACGTCGCCGCCGCCTGTCCTTGGGAAAATCGGTCAGCCCGCTGCCAGATCTTGACGTAGATTTCCTGCAGCGCTTCTTCCGCTTCACCCCGATTTCCGAGGATACGAAGGCAGATGCCGAAGAGTTTCGGGCTCGTCTGCCGGTAGAGTTCGGCGAAGGCGTCGCGATCGCCAAGCGAGACGCGACCAAGCAACTCGGCTACATCCTCCTCGATCATTCAGCGTGCGCCCCAAAATCTCGTCCGTAAACAGAGATAGGGCGCGGATCACAATGCACCAGCCATCTCCGTCATTCCGGCTTTATATTGCTCGCCGATCATTCCATCGGTCCGGAACTTGCGCTAAACAGCAGCCGGTATTTTTCGAGGGTCCGCCATGTCCGCCAATGAAAGTGAAATCCAGGCACGCCTGCTCACCCAGGCCCTGCCCTATATGCAGCGCTACGAAAATAAGACGATCGTCGTCAAATATGGCGGCCATGCCATGGGCAACAGCGAGCTCGGCCGCGCCTTTGCCAGCGACATCGCGCTTCTGAAGCAGTCAGGCGTCAACCCGATCGTCGTGCACGGCGGCGGCCCGCAGATCGGCGCGATGCTGACGAAGATGGGCATCGAATCGAAGTTCGAGGGCGGTCTGCGCGTCACCGACGAGAAGACGGTCGAGATCGTCGAGATGGTGCTGGCCGGCTCGATCAACAAGGAGATCGTCGCGCTGATCAACCAGACGGGCGAATGGGCGATCGGCCTTTGCGGCAAGGACGGCAACATGGTCTTCGCCGAAAAGGCGCGCAAGACCATCAAGGATCCGGATAGCAACATCGAACGCGTCCTCGATCTCGGCTTCGTCGGCGAAGTGGTCGAAGTCGACCGCACGCTGATCGACCTGCTCGCGCGGTCGGAGATGATCCCGGTCATCGCACCGGTGGCGCCCGGCCGCGACGGCCACACCTACAACATCAACGCCGACACCTTCGCCGGCGCCATCGCCGGCGCGCTGAACGCCACGCGCCTCCTGTTCCTGACGGATGTTCCGGGCGTTCTCGACAAGCAGGGCAACCTGATCAAGGAGCTCTCGGTTTCCCAGGCCCGCGCGCTGATCGCCGACGGCACGATCTCCGGCGGCATGATCCCCAAGGTCGAGACCTGCATCGAGGCGATCAAGGCGGGCGTCCAGGGCGTCGTCATCCTCAACGGCAAGACGGCCCACTCGGTGCTGCTCGAAATCTTCACCGAGCGCGGAGCCGGCACGCTGATCGTGCCCTGATCGGCTTTAACGACCTACACCGTATCAAACAAAGAAGCGGGAGACGGCATCGGCCTTCTCCCGCTTTCCTTTTGAGGGCGGTGCCCGATCAGCCCTTGTAGATCTCGGTCGCTGCGGCTTTCAGCTTCTCCATCATCACCCGGTAGGGGAACGGGCCATAGCTGATGCGCGCGACGCCGGCGCGGGCAAGCGTCTTCACGTCGGGCGCTGCCGGCCGCATCATGATGTTGACCGGCAGGCTGGAGGCAGCACAGACCTTGGCAATCAGCCCTTCGTCGACCAGCCACGGAACGAAGAAACCGTTGGCGCCCGCTTCGGCAAAGGCCTTGCCGCGCGCGATCGCCTCGTCGACGAGGCCGCCGTGTCGCGTCTCATCGCTCTCCTGCAGGAACAGGTCGGTGCGGGCATTGATGAACAACGGTATGCCGCGCCTATCGGCCATCTCGCGAATGGCGCGGATGCGTGCCGCCTGCTTGTCGACCGCATGCACGCCGCCCTTGCCGACCACCTGGTCCTCGAAATTGATGCCGATGGCACCGACATCGAGAATGCGCGAGACATTGGCGGCACCCGTCGCCGGATCGTCGGAATAGGCGCCTTCGAAGTCAACGGTGACGGGCAGCTCCGTCGAAGCCACGATCAGCCGCGAGACATCGGCGAGCCACGCCATCGGCACCTTCTCGCCATCGCCGAAACCATGGGCGGCCGCCACCGACCAGCTTCCGGTGGCAAGAGCCTTGGCACCGGCTTCGGCCACGGCCTTGGCGCTGCCGGCGTCCCAGATATTATAGAGCACCACCGGGTCGCCCTTCCGATGCAGGGCAGCAAAGGCGAGCGCCTTTTCCTTCTGGCTCATTGCATTTCCTCCACGAACAATCCCTTGGGTTTCAGTTTTCCTTCGTGCCGGAGCAGCCATTGCTTCCGCCAGAGCCCGCCGCCATACCCCGTCAGTGAACCGTCCGAGCCGATACAACGGTGGCAGGGGATGACAATCGCGATCCGGTTGGAACCGTTGGCCTTGGCCACGGCACGCGCGGCCTGGATCGTATCGACCTCGCGGGCAATGTCACCATAGGATCGCGTTTCGCCGACGGGAATTTTGGCAAGCTGCGCCCAAACGTTGCGTTCGAAGGCCGTTCCGCCCGGTGCGAGCGGCGTTTCGAAAGCGCCCGTTTTGCCCGCGAAATAGGCGTTGAGCTCGCTTTCGATCTCGTCGATCGGCCCCGTTCTGCCTGATACAATGGCCGAGCGTGTCCCTTTCTTCAGTTTCTCCAGTTCGGTCGGCAGCGCCTTGCGGTCGTGGAACTCGAGCAGATGCAGATGCGTGGCATCGGCAACGGCGACCATGGGCCCGAGCGGCGTTTCGATCCAGTCGGAGAAAAGCAGGGCCCTCCCCTGCGCTGCCGCCGGTGCGTCGCCGAGCAGCCGCTGGAACGCAGCGCGAAAGCCGCTTGGCGATTCATATCCGGCTTCGAGCTGGGCATCGATCACCCGGCCGCCGTCGGCAAGCTGGCGGGCGGCGAGCCCCAGGCGACGGTGCCGCGCGAGATCGAGGAAGGTGATACCGAGGCTGCGCTTGAAAGCGCGCCGCACCGTCGAGGGATCGAGGCCACGGCGAACGATATCGTCCTCACTCCAGCGCCGTTCCGGTGCCGCTTCCAGCGCCTGCAGCAGGTCCTCGACGAGCGGGTCCTTGGCGCCGAACGTCGCGAGCGGCCGGCAGCGCTGGCATGGACGGAAACCCGTCTCCAGGCAGGTCCCGATAGAGCCCACGAAGATCGTGTTCTCGCGCTTCGGTTTGCGGGCGGGGCAAGACAGGCGGCAGAAGACGCCTGTCGTCTTGACGCAAACGAAGGCAGCACCTTCGTATTCGGTGCTTCGCGCGATCAGCGCGTCGTAGAGCGTTTCATCGGAGGGAAGATCGAACAACATGCAGGCGTTCTACCACGCCCGCATGCGCGAAGGCGCCGGTTTTCGGGCGCCTATTTTTTCAGATCAGCACGCGTTTTCAGATCAGTACGAGCATCACCACGCCGAGCACGATCAGCAGGCAGCCGAAAAGTTCGAGCCGGTTGATCCATTCGCGGAAGATGAAGAAGGACGAGGCGAAGGTGAAGAGCATTTCCACCTGCGCCACGACCTTGACGACAGCGGCCTGCTGCAGCGTCATCGCCATGAACCAGCCGAAGGAGGCGGATGCGCCGACGAAGCCGACGACGAAGGCGGGCTTCCAGGCGGCGGCGATGCGTGGCAGCTCGTCACGCTCGCGAAGCACGATCCAGATCAGCATGACCACGGTCTGCAGCAGGATGACGAATCCGAGCGTATAGCTCGCCTGCATGATGTAGTCGGGCGCCGGAAGGCTCGGCGCGAGCGCCAGTGAGGCCGAACGATAGGAAACGGCCGAAAGACCGAAGAACGTACCTGACAGCAGACCGATGCCGGCCGTGCGACTGAACACCGAGGTCACGAGCGTGCGTGGGCTGAGTGTCGTGCGCGCCACCGAGATCAGCATCACGCCGACGACCGAGATGGCGATTGCCACCAGGGTTCCCTGGCTCGCCTTTTCGCCGAGGAAGATAAGGCCAAACACCGCCGCCTGCGCCGGCTCGGTGCGGGAATAGGCAGTGCCGACAGCAAAGTTGCGGAACGAGAAGAGGTGGACGAGCAGGAAGGTCGCAGCAATCTGCGCCAGCCCGCCGATAATAGCCCAGAGGAAGAACGTGCCATTCGGCACTGGAAGCGGACGACCGGCCACCTGCCAGAGCAGAAACAGATAGAGAAAGGCGAAAGGCAGGCCGAAGCCGAAGCGCACGAAGGTCGCGCCCGTCGTGCCCATGACGCCTTTCAGGTGTTTCTGCATGGCCGAGCGGACGTTCTGAAGGAATGCCGCAGCGACGGTGATGAGGACCCAGGTTTCCATGGCTGCGAGCTAGCACGCGGCTCCCGGCATTGCCAAGGCCCCGCGCGCTCCAGCGTTTCAGTCCGCCTTTTCCTGAGCCTCGGCGAGCACAACGGACGGATTGATCGCGATCCGCGGCGCCTCGTCCTCAAACGTCTTCACGCGCTGATCGTAGTTGGGTGCGAGCGTGCCGAGCACACGATCCCAGAACGAGAAATAGTTGGCGTAATTGTATTTGAAGCCTGAATGGTGCTGGTCATGGAACGTCGTGCACAACAGGGGAGACGGATAACGGGCCGTCGACGTGGCGAAATACTCGAAGCCGCAATGCCCGATCATGCCATTGAAATGCTCGAACAGCCTATGCCCGATGAGGATCACTGGCGGAAACGGCACGACGAAAACGACGACGGCGGAAAAGCTCTGAAGCAGGAAGTTGTCAAAGACATCTTCCGAATAGGTGCTCCAGATCGTCGGCGCGACGCTTTTATGATGCAGGGCATGCAGCGGATAGAGCCACTTGGTGTGCAGCAGCCGGTGCATGAAATAGAACCAGGCATCGTAGAGGATCATGCTGAGCACGAAGAACGGCACCGCCCACCACCAGCTGAAATCCCAGGGTGCCGGCGCCCAGCCTTTCTGCTGCGCATAGAGGCCGATCGTCAGCGGCAGGCAGGCGCTGAACATCGATGCCAGGCTCTGGCGGATCTCGGCTTTGCGCCGCTTGTCGGAGCCGCGTCCCTTCTGGATCTTTCGCTCGGGATTGCGCTCGTTGAGCCAAGTGATGCCGTAACCGAGCGCGAAATAGGTCCCGACAGTGAACGAATAGAATCCGAACAGAAACAGCAGATAGAACAGTTCGTCCGACATTGGCACCTACATTCCCCCGAGCCAAAACCGCGCGCCGGAAGATGCCACGCCGGTTTGACAATTCAAAGTGGAATTCTATGCGCCAGCATTGCGGCCCGAGCAGCGATTTGCATTTTTCTCATTTGCCGCCACCTTTCCCCATGTCATAAGGCGGTCATGAAAAAGCTCAACCGCCTGCCGAACCAATCCGACTTCGCCCATGTCACCGACTGGGTCTTCGACCTCGACAACACGCTCTATCCGCACCACGTCAACCTGTTTGCGCAAATCGACCGCAACATGACGGCCTATGTGGCGAAGCTTTTGTCGCTGGACCCGGCCGATGCGAAGAAGCTGCAGAAAGACTACTACCGCGACCACGGCACGACGCTCAAAGGTTTGATGATCCACCACGGCATCGACCCGAACGAGTTCCTCGAGCAGGCGCATGCGATCGACTACTCGATCGTGCCGCCGGATCCGGCACTCGGCGAAGCCATCAAGTCGCTTCCAGGCCGCAAGTTCATCTTCACCAACGGCAGTGTCGCGCATGCGCAGATGACGGCGCGAGCGCTCGGGATCCTCGACCATTTCGACGACATCTTCGACATCGTTGCCGCCGATTTCGTGCCGAAGCCGGCTGGTGAGACCTATGACAAGTTCATGAGCCTGCACCGGGTCGACACCCGGAACGCCGTGATGTTCGAGGACCTGCCGCGCAACCTCCTGGTGCCGAAGGCGCTCGGCATGAAGACGGTGCTGCTGGTGCCGCACAACCTCGAATATACGTTCGCCGAATCCTGGGAGAAGTCGAACGATACCGACGAGCAGATCGACTACGTGACGGAGGACCTCACCGGCTTCCTGCGCCACGTCCTGTCCGATCTCTGACCGACACAATTTGGCCGGCAAAAAACCTCTTTCCGGCCAATGACTTAAATTACGAAAGTTTAACTGGAACGGCGCGCTTCACCGGCTATCCTTTCGATCAGGGACAACCCGATCGAAAGGAAGCATGATGCCGAACAAGATCCTGATCCTTACCGTGACCGCGCTCTCAGTCGCCGTCACCGGCATGGCCGGCCCCTCTTTTGCCGCGCGCGAAAAGATGACGCCCGAGCAACGGGGCGAGCGCATGATCCAGCGGCTCGACACCGACAAGGACCAGAAGGTTTCGCTCGCCGAGTTCCAGGCGCGGATCTCCGACAACTTCAAAACCTTCGACACCAATGGCGATGGCCAGATCAGCGCCGATGAGATGAAGGCCAAACGCGAAGCCTTCCGCGAGGCACGCAAGGCCTGGAAAGAGGCCAAGGACAAGACTGGCACCGAGCGCGAAGCGGCCCTTGCCAAGGTCAAGGAAGTTCGCCCAACGATGCTGCCGGGTCTCAGGCCGAAGGCCTTCAAACGCATCGACACCGATGGCAATGGCTCGCTCAGCGCGAGCGAAGTTTCGAGCGCCGCCGAGACCATGTTCAAGCGGCGAGACAAGAACGGTGACGGTGTCATCGACGCAGCCGACTTCACCAAGAAGATCTGACGGGAGCATCCCCCTCTTTCCACCGCCCGGTGGAGAGGCTCCTGCCTGACCCATAGCCCCTTGCAACCCGCGCAAGGGGCTATGTGCATTATTGAACGCCGCGCCTAGCGCCGCCCGTTCGCCATCGGCACCGACTTCGGATCGACGGTTTCGTAGAAGCGGGCAATGATCTCCCAGGCTTCGTCCGCCGTTTCGACAAAGTGTACCAGATCGATGTCATTGGGTGCGATCGTGCCAAACTCGGCAAGCGCCTCGAAGTTGACGATCGAACGCCAGAACTTTTCGCCGAAGAGAATGAGCGGCACCAGCGCCAGACGTCCGGTCTGCATCAGCGTCATCGTTTCAAAGAGCTCGTCGAGCGTGCCGAAGCCACCGGGGAAGACGGTGACGGCCTTGGCACGCAAGAGGAAGTGCATCTTGCGGATGGCGAAGTAGTGGAAGTTGAACGACAGTTCCGGCGTCACGAAGCGGTTCGGCGCCTGCTCATGCGGCAGCACGATGTTGAGGCCGATCGACGGTGCACCGACATCGTGGGCGCCGCGGTTGCCCGCCTCCATCACGCCAGGTCCGCCGCCGGTGACGACCACATATTCCTTGTGGTGCAGCTTGGCCGAATGCTCGGAGCAGAGCCGCGCGAACTTGCGCGCTTCCTCGTAATAGACCGAGGCCGCCTCGAGGTTCTTGCGCTGGGTCTCGTTCTTTGCCGCCCAGGCATCACCGCCGGGCTCGGGAATGCGGGCACCGCCGAACATCACTATGGTGGAATTGATGCCGCGTTCTTCCAGCATCATCTCGGTCTTCATGAGTTCGAGCTGCAGACGGACCGGGCGCAGTTCCTCGCGGCAAAGGAAATCGTCGTCGATATAGGCGAGGCGATAGGAGGGCGATGCCGATTGCGGCGTGATCGGGACCGTCTGCGCTCGCTGCCGGCTCTGCGAGCTGTCGGCCAGTGGATCCCAGACCCCGTCCTTGCGGCGCAGTGCGCGCTTCTTCATGCGTGCCATCGTGTCGTCTTTCTCGTCGCGTTCCGGACAATCGGCATCTCGGCCAGACGCGTCCTATCCTCAATCCTCGGTCATGAAGGTTGCAAGCGCACCACTGCGCTGCGCGCCCCTTGCGCGTCCCGAACGGGTGCGCGGCGCTGTAGTGCAGGAATCGCCCGGATTTGCCAACCCCGGGCAAGCGCATCGGCCTGAAAAGCCCTTCAACTTTTCAGGACCGGCTTCTACAGCGCCACACGTCCGCCAAGACGTGTCAAGATCGCTGCAGCACCTAGATCTGCTGCGTATTTTTGTCCTTAAATCGATTCCGATTTGAGAAATTATGCAGTAGAGCTTTCGCAGGATAACCGCCGAACTTTAAGGAATTCCGATGACGAACCACGACCTCACCTCCCTGTCGCAGACGATCGAGACCGCCTTTGAAGACCGCGATTCCGTCAGCACCGGAACGCGCGGCGCAGTGCGCGATGCCGTGGAGACGGCGCTGAACCTGCTCGACGGCGGCAAGGTCCGCGTTGCCCAGCGCGGCGAGGATGGCGTATGGACGGTCAATCAATGGCTGAAGAAGGCGGTGCTGCTCTCCTTCCGCCTCAACCCGATGGAAATCGTCAAGGGTGGACCGGGCCAGTCCGTCTGGTGGGACAAGGTACCGTCGAAGTTCGACGGCTGGAGCGTCAACGAATTCGAGAAGGCTGGTTTCCGCGCCGTACCGAACTGCGTCGTGCGCCGCTCGGCCTATATCGCCCCCAACGCGATCCTGATGCCATCTTTCGTCAACCTCGGCGCCTATGTCGGCGAAGGCACGATGGTCGATACCTGGGCAACCGTGGGCTCCTGCGCCCAGATCGGCAAGCACGTGCATCTCTCTGGCGGCGTCGGCATCGGCGGCGTACTGGAGCCGATGCAGGCCGGCCCGACGATCATCGAGGACAATTGCTTCATCGGCGCCCGCTCGGAAGTCGTCGAAGGCTGCATCGTGCGCGAGGGCTCGGTCCTCGGCATGGGCGTCTTCATCGGCAAGTCGACCAAGATCGTCGACCGCGCCACCGGCGAAATCACCTATGGCGAAGTGCCGCCCTATTCCGTCGTCGTCGCAGGCTCGATGCCATCAGGCTCGACCATGGGCAACGGCCAGCCGGCACCGAACCTCTATTGCGCCGTCATCGTCAAGCGCGTCGACGAGAAGACCCGCTCGAAGACCGGCATCAACGAACTGCTGCGGGACTGATGCGATGACACCGGAGGGGCCGCAGCCGAGCATGACCTGGCTGTTCTTCAGCCCCTCTGGTCGCATCGGCCGCCTGCCCTTCTTCCTGTCCTGGCTGTTCTGGTTCCTCATCGGCGGCTTCATCGTCGCCAGGATGGTTGCCAACGAAGAACACGAGACGGCGCTGGCCCTCTGGACACTGGCGTTCGCCATCTCGGCGATCGTCTCCCTGCCCTCGATCGCCATGCTGGCGATCAAGCGCCTGCACGATATCGGCTATCCCGGACCGCTCTCGCTCTGTCTGTTCATTCCCGTCCTCAGCCCGGTGGTTTTCATCGCGCTTTGCCTGTGGCCGGGTGAGCCGGGACCCAACGAATTCGGCGCGCGCAGCGACCAACCGGGAATCTAGACACGATGATTTTGGATCGGATCGACCCAAAATCACAAACGGATCGTTTCCTGTAAGTTGGAGCGGGATACGGGCGGAAAACCGTGCACACCTTTCCTCATCCCGCTCTGGACCCTTCGCCCCTGTACAAGAACCGTGCGAGCGCGTATGTAGCGCGCCATGACAGGCCCGCGACGTGCTGGCCACGGCAATTCGCGCCAATGACGATCCGATCGTCCTGGGCATGACGACCGAAATCCGAAAGACACGATATGACTGAATTCGAAGGGATCGCGCCTGCGATCGCCGAGGCGTTGGCAAAACGCGGTTACAACGAATTGACGCCGGTTCAAAAGGCGATGCGCGACCCGGAGCTCGCCGACAGGGACGCGCTGGTCTCGGCGCAGACCGGTTCCGGCAAGACGGTCGCCTTCGGCCTTGCGCTCGCGCCGACCCTGCTGGGTGACGAGCGCCGCTTCGGCCCGGCCGGCGCACCGCTGGCGCTGGCGATCGCCCCGACGCGCGAATTGGCGCTGCAGGTGAAGCGCGAGCTCGAATGGCTCTACGAACAAACCGGCGCGACCATCGCTTCCTGTGTTGGCGGTATGGACATGCGTACCGAGAAGCGGGCGCTGGAACGCGGCGCGCACATCGTCGTCGGCACGCCCGGACGTCTTTGCGACCATATCCGCCGCAACTCGCTCGACATTTCCTCGCTGCGCGCCATCGTGCTCGACGAGGCCGACGAGATGCTCGACCTCGGCTTCCGCGAGGACCTCGAATTCATTCTCGAGGAATCCCCCGATGACCGCCGCACGCTGATGTTCTCGGCAACCGTGCCGAAATCGATCGCGACGCTTGCCAAGAACTACCAGCGCGACGCCGTGCGCATCAGCACCGCTTCCGAACAGAAGCAGCATGTCGACATCGAATATCGCGCCCTGACGGTGGCGCCGAACGATCGCGAGAACGCGATCATCAACGTGCTGCGCTACTATGAGGCCAGAAACGCGATCGTCTTCTGTTCGACCCGCGCCGCGGTCAACCACCTGACCGCCCGCTTCAACAACCGCGGCTTCTCGGTGGTGGCGCTCTCGGGCGAACTCAGCCAGAACGAACGCACCCACGCGCTGCAGGCCATGCGCGACGGCCGCGCCCGTGTCTGCATCGCCACCGACGTCGCCGCCCGCGGCATCGACCTGCCGGGCCTCGAACTGGTCATCCACGCCGACCTGCCGACCAACTCGGAAACGCTGCTGCACCGCAGCGGCCGAACCGGACGCGCCGGCCAGAAGGGGGTGAGCGCGCTGATCGTGCCGGTCAACCAGCGCCGCAAGGCCGAGCGCTTGCTCGACGGCGGACGGATCACCGCGACATGGGCGCGGCCACCGTCGGCCGACGAGGTCAGCCAGCGTGACGACGAGCGCCTGCTTGCCGACACCAGCTTTGCCGAGCCGATCCGCGAGGACGAGGAGGCGATCGTCGCAGCGCTCATCGAACGCCACGGTGCTGAACAGATGGCCGCTGCCTTTGTGCGCCAGTTCCGCTCGGGACGCTCAGCCCCGGAAGACCTGATCGAAGTTACTGTCGGCGCCAAGCCGCGCCGCGACGAACGCGCACCGCGCGATGACCGTGCACCGCGCGAGGACTTCGGCGCCGAACGGGCGGACTTCAGCGACGGCAGCTGGTTCTCGCTTTCGGTCGGCCGCAAGCAGAGCGCCGAGCCGCGCTGGCTGATCCCGATGCTCTGCCGCCACGGCAAGCTGACGAAGCGCGACATCGGCGCGATCCGCATGCAGCAGGAGGAAACCTTCGTCGAGATGACCTCCGAGGGTGCCGAACGGTTCCTGTCGGCCATCGGCAAGGACAAGATGCTGGAGAAAGGCATTCGGGTGAAGCCGCTCGCTGGCGCGCCTGACCTTTCGCAGCAGCGTCAGGAAAAGCCGAGTTACTCCAAGGACAAACCAAACTTCTCCAAGGACAAGCCGGGCTTTGCCAAGAAGCGCCCCTATTCCGACGATGCTGTGCGGAGCGATGATCGCGGCGACTTCAAGCCGAAGCGGAAGTTCGAAAAGAAGGCCGCCTATTCCGATGGACCGGCCCATACCGAGGACCGGCCGCCGGCCAAGGGTGCCGACAAGCCCTGGAACAACAAGAAGAAGGGCAAGCCGGACGCCAGCAAGGACGGCGGCTTCAAGCCCAAAACCAAGCCCAAGGGCAACGCCAAGAACCGCCAGGGCTAAGCCGACACCGGCAGAGTTCTCAGTCAATTAAAAAGCGCCGCGATCGGATCGCGGCGCTTTTTTCGTGAGCAGGGTTGCGAACGATGTGGTCTCAGGCTTCCAGGAAGCGAAGGCCGGCGACGGCGACGATGATCATCGCGATGCAGGTGATGCGCATCCAGGAGATCGGGTCGCCGAAGAGCACGATGCCGAGCACAGTGATGCCGACCGAGCCGATGCCGGTCCAGGCGGCGTAGGCTGTGCCTGCCGGCAGGTCTCGCATGGCGATCGTCAGGAGATAGACGCTGCCGAGCGCTGCCGCGATGCCGATCGCGCTAGGCACCAGTTTCGTCCAGCCCTCGGCGTATTTCAGCGCCAGCCCCATGACGATCTCGACGAGGCTCGCCGCTATCAGAATGATCCATGCCATGTTCGTCTCCATCGGAATTCTCACATGGTTCACAATCTGGTAGAGTAGGCACCAAATAACAATTACGCACCTTTTGGTAACTATGGAAAATCCGGAAAGCCCGGCGAAAGCGCCCGCAGCCTCGATCCCTGACGTGTTCGATCCAACCTGCTCGTCACGCCACGCGCTGGAGCTGATCGCCGGCAAATGGCCGATGCTCATTATCTCGGCGCTCGAAGGTGGGCCGATGCGCAATGCCGCGCTGATGCGCCGGCTCGGCGACATCTCGCAGAAGATGCTGACGCAGACGCTGAAGGAGCTGGAGCGCAACGGCCTGGTTGTCCGCGAGGACAAGAAGACCGTGCCGCCGCATGTGGAATACAGCTTGAGCCCGATCGGCCGCTCACTCAGCGAAACCTTGCTGGTGCTCGATCGTTGGGCCGAGACGCATTTCGGCGCGCTGGATGTGGCCCGCGAGCGCTACGACGCCGAACGAGACAAGTGAGGCTCACTCCGCGTCGAGTTGCGACTGGGCGACCACCTTCACCACCCAGTCGGCAAAGACGCGCAGGCGACTGCTCAAGTGGCGGTTCGGCGGATAGACAAGATAGACCGGCTCCGGATCGATCTGCCAGTCGCTGAGCACCGGAACCATGGTGCCGGCCCGCAGATCGTCGCGGACCATGAAGAGCGGCACCTGGATGACACCCAATCCGGCGCGCGCGGCAGCAAGATAGGTCGTCGCCTCGTTTGCCGCGACGCTGTAACGACCCTGGACCTCCATCTCTTCGTTGCCGCGGCGGAACTGGTAGGGCATCGGCTGGCCGGTCTTCGGCATGAAATAGCCGACAACGGAGCAATTCTTCGCGAGATCGGAAGGATGCTGCGGCATTGCGTGCCGCTTGAGATATTCCGGCGAGGCGCAGGTGACGAATTTCATCTCTGTAATGCGTCGGGCGATCAGCGACTGATCCGTCAGTGCGCCGCCACGGATGGCGCAATCGACGTTCTCCGCGAGATAGTCGACGGTGCGATCGGAAACGCCGAGGTCGATCTGGATGTCCGGATACTTCCGATTGAACTCAGGAAGCGCTGGAACGATGATCAGATTGGCAAAGGCGCCCGCCGTCTCGACACGCAATCGCCCCTTCGGCAAACTCTGGGCGCTCGACAGGCTGCCGTCGAGTTCATCGAGATCGGTCAGCAACCGAGCGGCCCGCTCGTAGTAGAGCGCGCCATCCGGCGTCACCAGCACCCGGCGGGTGGTGCGGTTCAAAAGTTTTGTGCGCAGATGCGCTTCCAACCCCTGAATGAGATTGGTGAGGGTCGCCTTGGGCATATTCAGCGAAGCGGAGGCGCGGGTAAAGTTTCCGGTTTCGACGACCCGGAGGAACGCACGCATGGCCGTGAGCTGGTCCATTTTCAAGAGCCATAATTGTTCGAGAATACGAATAGTGTAGTCAGTTTGAAAAGACTATTCCAGACAGAAGACAATGTTATTCTCCTACCGTGGCGTGTTGTCGCCACATGTGGGTTGAGCTCGGGCCGAAGGCAAGAGAGATGGGCGAACTGTTCAAGGTGGAGACGATGCAGACCGGCCAAGGCTGCTGCGCGGCACGCGTCTACCGCGGCGAAGCTTTGCTCAATCCGCCGCCGATCGTGCTGCACCTGCATGGCGGCTCCTTCATGGGCGGAACGATCGCCGCCGGTGAGCGCGTCGCCGAGGCGCTTGCGGCGGCTGGAGCGGTGGTGATCTCGCCGGAATATTCCACAGCTTGCCTCAATCCGTTTCCCGCGGCGCTCGATGTCGCCTACGCCATGCTGTCGTCGATGCGCTCGCGCTGCCCACAGTTCGCGCACAAGAAATCGTCGCTGTTCGTGGCCGGCGAAGAGGCGGGCGGCAATGTTGCCGCCGGCGCCGCGCTGATGGCGCGTGACCAGTATCTGACCGACCTCAAGGGTCAGATTCTTTTGTCGCCGATGCTCGACCCTTGCCTGGCGACGGAATCGTTCCGGCAATACTGTCCGCAGTCCTCGGCGCAATCGATCGCCGACGGCTGGCAGCGCTACCTCGGGCAAAGCGGCGGCTTCACGCATCCTTACGCCGCGCCGGCCCACTGCACGCGGCTCGCCGGCCTCGTGCCTTCGCTGATCCTGACCAGCGAGGAGTGTCCGATGCGCGACGAAACCGAAGCCTACGCCAAACGCCTGCGTCAGGCCGGCGTGTCGGTTGAATCTCACGTCCTGCCGGGACGAGCCGGATGGCTGCCGCAGAATACGGTCGCCAAGGAAAACTGGGCGGCACAGCAGGAAGAAATTACCGGCATCTTCTCCCGATTCTTCCAGAAGACGGGGGCGAAGCCGGCGGAAATGACGGTGCGTTAGACGAGAGCGGCGGTCACCCAGCCCCTTCACCTTGTCTGACATCGAAAGCAACGCGCCGGCTCCCAACCGGCAAGGAGAGAAAAGATGACATCGATAGTGACCCGTCGGGCCCTCTGGGGCGCCGGCCTGAGTATCCTTTTGTCTGTCGCCGGCGGTGGTGCCGTCATGCTCGGCCTGCCGCAGCATTTCGAGGCCGACGCTGCAACCGAGACCGCCGCGGCGCCACCTCCGGCCGTGCCGGTCTCGGTGTCGCGGGCGCAGTCCAAGCGTATCACCACCTGGGAGGAATTCTCCGGCCGGCTCGAAGCGATCGAGCGCGTCGAGGTTCGCCCGCGCGTCGGCGGCGCCATTCTCAAGGGGCATTTCCGCGAAGGCGCGCTCGTCAAGCAGGGCGATCTCTTGGTAACGATCGATCCCGAGCCCTATGCCGCGGCCGTCGAACGGGCGAAGGCCCAGGTCGAGGCAGCCGAAGCGCGCGTCGCGCTTGCCAAGATCGAACTCGAGCGCGGCCGCAAGCTGGTGACCACCAGCGCCGTGCCGCAGAGCAGCGTCGACCAGCGCTCCAGCGCCTATGACGAAGCTCAAGCCGAAGTGCGCTCGGCCAAGGCGGCGCTGCGCACCGCCGAACTCGACCTGCAATATACGGAGGTGCGGGCGCCGATTTCCGGCCGCGTCGGCCGGCTCGACGTCACCGCCGGCAACCTGGTCGCCGCAGGCTCTGCCTCGCCGGTGCTGACGACACTCGTCTCGGTCGATCCGATCTATGCGAGCTTCAACGCCAGCGAAGAGGTGGTCACGACCGCACTCGCCAAACTTGCCTCCTCGGCAGGCGGCGACGCGATCGAGCGCCTTCCGGTCCAGGTCGGCACCGCCGCGGACGAGGGCACGCCGATCACGGGCCATATCCAGCTCATCAACAACGAGGTGGATGCGGCAACCGGCACGATCCGGGTGCGTGCAGCGCTCGAAAACGCCGACGGCAAGCTGATCTCTGGCCAGTTCGTCCGCATCCGCATCGGCGAGCCGGATCCCGAGGAAAAGCTCGTTATCAGCGACCGCGCCATCGGCTCCGACCAGGACAAGAAGTTCGTCTTCGTCGTCGGCACCGACAACAAGGTCGAGTATCGCCAGGTGAAACTCGGGCCGAATTCCGATGGTCTGCGGATCGTCGAAAGCGGCCTGAAGTCTGGCGAGAACATCGTCGTCAACGGCCTGCAGCGGGTTCGCCCCGGCGTTGTCGTGGCGCCGCAGCAGGTCGAGGAAACGACTGCCTCGATCGCCAAGTAATCCAGGTGCCTCTTCGCCTGGTGTGAAGAGGCGGCCGGCCTAGGCATCACTCAGCAGACAGCGCCGCGCGGCGACACCTTTCGCCGCGGGACACCCGCCGTCTGCGCGAACTCGTCCCAAGGGGGATACCATGAATTTCTCACGCTTCTTCGTCGACCGCCCGGTCTTCGCGGGCGTTCTTTCGGTCCTGATCTTCGTGGCCGGCCTGATCGGCATGACCGGTCTGCCGATCTCCGAATATCCCGAAGTCGTGCCGCCGCAGATCGTCGTGCGCGCGCAGTATCCGGGCGCCAACCCAGCCGTTATCGCCGAGACGGTGGCGACACCGCTCGAAGAACAGATCAACGGCGTCGAAGGCATGCTCTACATGCAGAGCCAGGCGACCGCCGACGGCCTGATGACTCTGACGGTCACCTTCGAACTCGGCACCGATCCCGATCAGGCCCAGCAGCTCGTGCAGAACCGCGTCTCGCAGGCCGAGCCGCGGTTGCCTGAGGAAGTGCGCCGCCTCGGCGTCACCACCGTCAAGAGCTCGCCAGACCTGACGCTGGTCGTGCACCTGATCTCGCCGAACGGGCAATATGACATCAACTATCTGCGCAACTACGGTGTGCTGAACGTCAAGGATCGGCTGGCCCGCATCGACGGCGTCGGCCAGGTGCAGATCTTCGGCGGCGGCGACTATTCGATGCGCGTCTGGATCGACCCGCAGAAGGCCGCCGAGCGCGGTCTTGCCGCAAGCGACATCGCCAATGCGGTGCGCGGTCAGAACGTCCAGGCGGCCGCCGGCGTCATCGGCGCCTCGCCCTCCGTGCCCGGCCTCGACCTGCAGCTTTCCGTCAACGCTCAAGGCCGTCTGCAGACGCCTGAGGATTTCGCCAACATCGTCGTCAAATCCGGCGCCGAGGGCGAAGTGACCCGCCTTGGCGACGTCGCCCGCGTCGAGATGGGCGCTGCCGACTACTCGCTGCGCTCGCTGCTCGACAACAAGCCAGCGGTCGGCATGGGCATTTTCCAGGCCCCGGGCTCGAACGCGATCCAGATCTCCGAAAACGTGCACAAGGCCATGGCCGAGCTGAAGCTCACCATGCCCGAAGGCGTCGACTACGAGATCGTCTACGATACGACCCAATTCGTGCGCGCCTCGATCGAGTCGGTTATCCATACCCTGCTCGAAGCGATCGCGCTCGTGGTACTTGTCGTCATCATCTTCCTGCAGACCTGGCGCGCCTCGATCATCCCGCTCGTCGCCGTGCCGGTCTCGATCGTCGGCACCTTCGCGGTGATGTATGTCTTCGGCTTCTCGATCAACGCGCTCAGCCTCTTCGGCCTGGTGCTTGCAATCGGCATCGTCGTCGACGACGCGATCGTGGTGGTGGAAAACGTCGAACGCAACATCGAGCAGGGCCTGTCGCCGGTTCAGGCGACCTATCGCGCCATGCAGGAGGTCTCCGGCCCGATCATCGCGATTGCGCTGGTGCTCGTCGCCGTCTTCGTGCCGCTTGCCTTCATCACCGGCCTCACCGGCCAGTTCTATCGCCAGTTCGCGCTGACGATCGCGATCTCGACTGTCATCTCTGCTCTCAACTCGCTGACGCTGTCTCCGGCGCTGGCCGCCCTTCTCTTGAAGGACCATCACGCGCCGAAGGATTGGCTGACGCGGGCGATGGACAAGGCCTTCGGGTGGTTCTTCCGCGGCTTCAACCGCTTCTTCGGGGCAAGCTCGGGGGCCTATGGCCGCGGCGTCGGCCGGATCCTGACGCGCAAGTCGCTGATCATGGTCGTCTATGTCCTGTTGCTCGGCGTCACCTTCACGCTGTTCCGCGCCATCCCCGGCGGCTTCGTGCCGGCCCAGGACAAGCAGTATCTGATCGGCTTCGCCCAGCTTCCGGATGGGGCAACGCTCGACCGCTCGGAAGACGTGATCAAGCGCATGAGCGAGATTGCGCTCAAGCATCCGGGCGTCAAGAACGCCATCGCCTTCCCGGGCCTGTCGATCAACGGCTTCACCAACTCGTCGAACTCCGGCATCGTCTTCGTCGCCCTGAAACCCTTCGAGGAACGCAAGACGCCCGAACTGTCCGGCGGTGCGATCGCCATGCAGCTCAACCAGGAATTCGGCGCGATCCAGGATGCCTTCATCGCCATGTTCCCGCCGCCGCCCGTGCAGGGCCTCGGCACAACAGGCGGTTTCAAGCTGCAGCTCGAGGACAAGAATGGCCTCGGCTACCAGGCGCTCGACGAGGCGACCAAGGCGTTCCTTGCTAAGGCCTATCAGACGCCTGAGCTGGCCGGGCTCTATTCGAGCTTCCAGATCAACGTGCCGCAGCTCTATGCCGACCTCGACCGTGTCAAGGCGCGCCAGCTCGGCGTGGCGGTCACCGACGTCTTCGAGACGCTGCAGATCTACCTGGGCTCGCTCTATGTCAACGACTTCAACGCCTTCGGCCGCACCTACAGCGTGCGCATCCAGGCGGATGCCAACTACCGCAGCCATGCCGACGACATCGGCAAGCTGAAGGTGCGTTCGCAGACCGGCGAGATGATCCCGCTGTCGGCACTGTTGAAGGTCGAGCAGACCGTCGGCGCCGAACGGGCGATCCGCTATAACGGCTTCCTGTCGGCCGACATCAACGGCGGCCCGGCTCCGGGGTTCTCGTCCGGCCAGGCGCAGGCAGCCATCGAGAAGATCGCCGCCGAAACCCTGCCGCCCGGCATCGGCTACGAGTGGACCGATCTCACCTACCAGCAGATCCTGGCCGGCAATTCCGGTATCCTGGTCTTCCCGCTGGCACTGCTGCTGGTCTATCTCGTGCTTGCGGCCCAGTATGAAAGCTTGACGCTACCGATCTCGATCATCCTGATCGTACCAATGGGCATCATGGCGGCGCTGGTGGGCGTCTGGCTGACGGGAGGCGACAACAACGTCTTCACCCAGATCGGCCTGATCGTGCTGGTCGGCCTTTCGGCGAAGAACGCCATCCTGATCGTCGAGTTCGCCCGCGAACTCGAACTGTCGGGCAGCACCCCGGTCAAGGCCGCGATCGAGGCGAGCCGGCTGCGTCTTCGTCCGATCCTGATGACCTCGATGGCCTTCATCATGGGCGTCGTGCCGCTGGTCACGTCCACGGGGGCCGGTGCGGAAATGCGCTCGGCCATGGGTGTCGCGGTCTTTGCCGGCATGATCGGCGTCACCGCCTTCGGCATCTTCATGACGCCGGTCTTCTACGTGCTGATCCGCAAGCTTACCGGCGAGCGGCCTCTGAAGCACGCCGGAGCCCATATCGAAGCGCCGCATCTCGCACCCGGAGAATAGGGCCCTTCTACCCGTTACACTCTTCACGCGGGCCGGATCCATCCCGGCCCGCTGACGCTGCGGCGTCGCGCCTCCGCCCAGGCGCGGCGCCGCATTGCATCCCCGCGTGACAGTTCCCCATCCCGCGTGACAGTTCGCTGGCGATCGGATAAACCAGCAGCCTCCATTCCATTGGCCCCAGCGGCCAAGCAGACGGCATAGCGTTAGATGACCCCCACCGATCCGATCGCCAATCTCGCCACCCTCATTCGCTGCCCCTCTGTCACCCCAGCCGAAGGCGGAGCGCTTTCCGCCCTTGAGGCGATGCTGAAGCCGCTCGGCTTTGCGGTCGATCGCGTGGTGGCGAAGGACGTCGGCACGCCCGATATCGAGAACCTCTATGCCCGGCTCGGAACGGAAGGCCCGCACCTGATGTTCGCCGGCCACACCGACGTCGTGCCCGTCGGCGACGAAGCCGCATGGAGCCACGGCCCGTTCTCGGCCGACATCGCCGGTGATGAGATGTACGGCCGCGGCGCCGTCGACATGAAGGGCGGCATCGCCTGCTTCGTGGCGGCGATCGCCCGCCACATCGAAAAACATGGGCTCCCGAAAGGCTCGGTTTCCTTCCTCATCACCGGTGACGAAGAGGGGCCGGCAATCAATGGCACCACCAAGCTCTTGCAATGGGCGGCCGACAAGGGCGAGCGCTGGGACGCCTGCCTCGTCGGCGAACCGACCAATCCGGACCATCTCGGCGACATGATCAAGATCGGCCGGCGCGGCTCGCTCTCCGGCCGCATCACCGTCAATGGCGTGCAGGGCCATGCCGCCTATCCGCACCTTGCCGACAATCCGGTGCGCGGCATCCTGCAACTGACCCAGGCGCTGATGGATCCGCCCTTCGACAACGGCACCGAGAGTTTCCAGGCATCGAACCTTGAGGTGACGACGATCGATGTCGGCAATGGCGCCGTCAACGTCATTCCGGCCAAGGCGAGTGCCGCCTTCAACATCCGCTTCAACGACACCTGGACGGCGGAAAGCCTGATGGCGGAGATCGTCGCGCGGCTCGACCGTGCCGCAGCCGCCGGCAGCCTGCGCCCGGACCGCGCGCCCGTCCGCTACGAGATCACCTGGGCCGAGCGCCCGAGCCACGTGTTCCTGACGCGCAACAATGCGCTGATCGATTCTCTTTCGGGCGCGGTCGAGGCTGTCACCGGCCGGCAGCCGAAGCTGTCGACCACGGGTGGCACTTCGGATGCGCGCTTCATCAAGGACTATTGCCCGGTGGTCGAATTCGGTCTGGTCGGCCAGACCATGCATATGGTCGACGAGCGCGTCGCCGTCGCCGACCTCGAGACGCTGACGAATATCTATGAAACCTTCATTTTCAGCTGGTTCGGCCATGCCGCTGCTTGATGAGGTGCTTGCCTATATCAAGGGCCTCTGGCTCTTGGCGCAGGGCAAAGAGGAGGGATTCCGCTGGCTGGATTTCAGTGAGAGCGGCCTCTGGCGCTCCTTCACCTCCATGCTCTGGTGCCTGCCGGCGATCGCCGTCACATGGGCGTCCTGGCGGTTCTATTATCTCTCGGCGATGCCTGCCGGAACGACCATCGGCATCGGTTTCATCTTCAAGCTTCTGGTCGTCGATCTCGTCAGTTGGCTGCTGCCGCTGGTGCTGATCGCCACTCTGTCGCGCCCGCTCGGCTTTGCCGGGGCCGTGGTGCCCATCGTCGTCACCACCAACTGGCTCTCCGTCCCGCTTTCCTATGCGATGGCCATTCCCGCCGCCATCCGCCTGATCATTCCGGGAAGCCAGGGCCTGACGAGCCTGATCTGGCTGGCGCTGCTCGTCGTCAGCGTCGCGGTGCTTTTCCGGCTCCTGCGCATGATTACCGGCAGCCAGACCCTGCTTGCCTCGGCGCTGACGGCGCTCTTCCTGCTGCCGTCGATGATGATCGGTGATCTCCTGCAGCGCTTCTTCGGCCTGATCCCGGGCTAGCGCATGTCGCGCAAAAGTGCGCAGCGGTTTTGCGATAACGACATGCGGAATTTCAAGGACTCAAAGCGCGAGCGAATCTGAAGATCGAGACACGCTTGGAGCCCGGGATCAGCCGGCGATCAATAATCCACTTGCAGGAAATAGAGCCCGTCGGGCGGGGCCACGGGGCCACAGGCCTTGCGATCGTGCGCTTCGAGTGCGGCCTGCAGGTCGTCCGGCGTCCACTTCCCCTCGCCCACCAGCTTCAACGAACCGGCAAAGGAGCGGATCTGGTTGTGCAGGAAGCTCTGCGCCGTGGCGCGGATTTCGATGACACCGGCGACGAGCGCGACATCCAGCCGATCGAGGGTGCGCACCGGGCTCGTTGCCTGGCAATGGGCGGAGCGGAACGTGGTGAAGTCATGGTGGCCGACTAGACGTTGCGCGCCTTCGTGCATCGCCGCGTGGTCGAGCGGCTTTGGCACCCACCAGGCGCGCCTGGCTTCTAGCGCCAGCGGCGCCGGCCGGGAAATGATGCGGTAGAGATAGTGCCGGCGCAGCGCCGAGAAACGCGCGTCGAACTCCGGCGACGTTTCCTCGGCTTCGAGGATCGCCACACGCTCACCCGCAAGCCCCAGATGCGCGTTCAGCGCGTTGCGCAGCGTATAGGGCTTCCACGGGCGCGTCAGATCGACATGCATGACCTGGCCACTGGCATGCACGCCGGAATCGGTGCGGCCGGCGCCGCGGATCGAAACGGTCTCGCCGGTCAAGGACAGCACCGCCTTTTCGATCGCCCCTTGCACGGATTGGCCGTTGTCCTGCCGCTGCCAGCCGACATAGTCGGAGCCGTCATATTCGACGGTCAGCTTGAACCGCGGCATCAGCCGACCCTCGTGCCGGACGCGACCGGCGTTCCGCGCAGGAAGTCGGCGGCGCCGAGCGCCTTGCCGCCGGCGCGCTGCAGGCGCGTGAGCCGAACCGCACCCTCGGCGCAGGCAATCGTGAGATTGTCGTCAAGCGCCGTGCCGGGCTCGCCGGCACCCGATGCCGGCTCGGAATTCAGAACCTTGATACGTTCCGGCTTGCCGGCGATTTCGAGCTCGAACCACGCACCCGGGAATGGCGACAGGCCGCGAATATGATCATGCACCTCGCGAGCGCTGCGGGCAAAGTCGATGCGGGTTTCCGCCTTGCTGATCTTCGCCGCATAGACGACGCCCTCGTCGGGCTGCGCGGTCAGCGGCAGATCGCCGGCCGCAAGCTTGGCCATCGCCTCTTTCATCAGCGTCGCACCGACCTGCATCAGCCGGTCGTGCAATTCGCCCGCCGTCATCGTCTCGCCGATCTGGACGGCCTTGGTGAGGGCGACGGGGCCGGTATCGAGCCCCTTGTCCATCTTCATCACCATCATGCCGGTCTCATGATCGCCGGCCATGATGGCGCGCTGGATGGGGGCAGCACCCCGCCAGCGCGGCAGCAGCGAAGCATGGCCGTTGTAGCAGCCGTATTTGGTGCCGGTGAGGATCGCCTCGGGCAGAAGCAGGCCATAGGCGACGACGACGGCGACATCGGCGTCGAAGTCGCGGAAGGTCTGGCGATCCGGCTCGTCCTTGAAGTTGACCGGCGTCAGCACGGGGATGCCGAGCAGCTCGGCCGCCTGGTGCACCGGCGACTTCTGCAGATCGAGCCCGCGTCGGCCGCCCGGCCGCGGCGGCTGCGTATAGGCGGCAACAATCTGGTGGCCAGCCTCGGCAAGCGCCGCCAGCGTCGGCACCGAAAACTCCGGCGTACCCATGAAGATGATGCGAAGTGACAAGGCGGTAACTCCGTCCTTTCAGATCACTTCATGCGGGGAAACAGCGAAATGATCTCATTCTCTGAAACAGGACAACCCCGGGCGGAAAACCGTTTCACGCTTTCCTGGGATTGCTCAGTGGATCCCCGCCCTCAAATCGTGCCATCGCGCGATCTGTTCGCGACCGCTTGCGTGGTCGGCGTCAGATCGCCTTCGCACCGCGCGTCTTGGCGGCCTTGGTGAACTTGCGGATCACCATGTCGCGCTTGAGCTTGGAGATGTGATCGATGAACAGCACGCCGTTCAGGTGATCGATCTCATGCTGCAGGCAGGTGGCGAGCAGGCCATCGGCCTCGATCATCTGTTCCTTGCCGTCACGGTCGAGATGCTTGACGGTGATCGCCGCGGGGCGCTCGACCTCGGCGTAATAGTCCGGGATCGACAGGCAGCCTTCCTCGTAGATCGAACGCTCATCGGACGAAGCAACGATCTCGGGATTGATGAAGACGAGCGGGGTCTTGTCGTCGCCTTCTTTCGAAACGTCGAGCACCAGCATGCGTTTGGCAACGCCGATCTGGATCGCGGCAAGGCCGATGCCGGGCGCGTCATACATGGTTTCGAGCATATCGTCGGCCAGACGGCGGATGTCCGCGTCGATGGTTTCGATCGGCGTGGAAACCTGGCGAAGCACAGGATCGGGAAGGATGATAAGCGGCTTGATCGTCATGCTGCTCCCATAGCCGATCTTTCCACCGGCGTGCAAGAAAATTGCCTTGCCACCCTCAGCGGCCGTTTCCCATGGCCTCGCGTTAACCGCACGGTACAGATGTTCATGTTTTGATCTATAAAACATCCGCGAATCTGTTAGGCTTACACCATGGAACCAGCGCCCATCGACCTTTCCCAGCCATTGTTTTTCATCGGCACTCTGCCGGTCACGCTGGGCCATCTCGCCATCGCCGGCGGCCTGATAGTGGTAGTCGCGCTGCTGATGGCGCTCTCGCGGCGGCGGGATACCCGCGACGAGGAGCGGCAGGAACAGATGGCGATGCTGCTTGCCGCCCAGACGGAGATGCAGGGGCGGGTTGCCGCCATGGCCGAGGTGTTCGGCGCCCGGCAGGCCGAACTCAACCAGTCCCTCAGCCAGCGCATCGACGGCATGACCCATCGGATCGGCACTTCGATCACCGAACAGACCAAGGCGACGCACGAAAACCTCAGGCGGCTGCAGGAGCGCCTGGCGGTCATCGACAATGCCCAGAACAACATCCAGTCGCTGGCCAAGGACATGGCCGGGTTGCAGGCGATCCTTTCAAACAAGCAGACGCGCGGCGCCTTCGGCCAGTCACGCATGGAGGCGATCATCGCCGATGGGCTGCCGATGGGCGCCTTTGAATTTCAGACGACGCTGTCGAACGGCGCACGACCCGACTGCACCATCCGCATGCCGAACGGCCAGCCGGCGCTCGTCATCGACGCGAAATTTCCGCTGGAAGCCTGGAACGCGATGCGGGATGCCCCGAATGCGGAACGCCGCCAACAGATCGCGCAACTCTTCCGCCGCGACATGGAAACCCATGTGCGCGATATCGCCAGCAAATACCTGATCCCCGGAGAGACACAGGACACCGCCTTCCTCTTCGTGCCATCGGAATCGATCTTCGCCGAAATCCACGAGCATTTCGAAGCGATCGTGCAGAAGGCGCATCGCCAGCGGATCGTCATCGTCTCGCCGTCGCTGCTGCTCTTGTCGATCCAGGTGATCCAGGCGATCCTCAAGGATGCGCGCATGCGCGAGCAGGCGCATCTGATCCAGGGTGAAGTAGCCAGGCTGATGGAGGACCTCAGCCGTCTCGACGAGCGCGTGCGCAAGCTTCAGGGCCATTTCGCCATGAGCCAGAAGGACGTCGAGGATATTCTGATTTCGTCCAGCAAGCTCACGCGGCGCGGCGCCAAGATCGAGGCGCTCGAACTTCAAGCCGAAGGCGGGACGCAAGAAGCAAGCGATCCGCGTGCCGCCGTCGACAACCGCGTCGGGCAATTGCGCCTGCGGGTGGTTGACGAGGACTGAGGCTGTCGGGCACTCTCCGGCCCACTTTGCAATCCGACGGGAAATTTTCACATGATCACTGTTTTTGGGTCCATCAACATGGACCTGATCGCCACGACCGCACGCCTTCCGAAGCCGGGCGAGACCGTTGCCGGAACTGGTTTTTCGACCGCCGCCGGCGGCAAGGGCGCAAACCAGGCGCTTGCCGCGCGACGTGCGGGAGCGACAGTTAAGATGGCTGGTGCTGTGGGCAAGGACAGTTTTGCCGATGGCGCGCTGGAACTGCTGAAGGGTGCTGGCACCGACCTCTCCCTGACCAAGACGGTGGAAGAGCCAACCGGCACCGCGCATATCTTGGTCGGCGGTGACGGCGAAAACGTCATCGTCGTCGTCGCCAGTGCCAATGCGACTGTCAATGAGGCCGATGCGGTGAAAGCCGTCGACGGCATGAAGCCCGGCGACACGCTGATGCTGCAGCTCGAAATTCCGGCAGCCTCCGTCGAGAAGGCGCTCAATGTAGCCAAGCAGAAGGGCGTCCGGTCTGTCATCAACATCGCGCCGTTGACCGCGGATGCGGCTCGCCTCGGGCGCATGGCCGATATCGTCATTGCCAATGAGACCGAATTCGAGCTGCTTGCCGGCAGGAGCGGCATCAGCAGCGCGGAACGCGAAGACGCGATGAAGGCGCTTCACGCCGAGACCGGCCAGACGGTCATCGTCACGCTCGGCGCCGAAGGCGTCGTCGCCGTGCACGAAGGCGAGATCCAGCGTGCCAAGGGCCTGAAGATCGAACCGGTCGATACCGTCGGCGCCGGCGACACCTTCTGCGGCTATCTTGCCGCCAGCCTCGACGCCGGCATTGCCTTTCCCGATGCGCTGCGCCGTGCAGCCGTCGCCGGCTCGCTCGCCTGCCTGAAGAGCGGCGCCCAGCCCTCGATCCCGCTTTCCTCGGAAGTGGCGTCGCGTATCTAGATCGCGACAACCTTGGGTCGGACCGACCCGTGATAGGCCAAAGGGCATCTGGTGCGGGCGGAGATCGCCCGCATTTTTCTTGCCGGCTCTCTGCCGCCGCGCGTTTCCAACCGTCTCAAAATCTCCGCTTGCGCAATCCGGACAGCCGATGTCGCGGAGATAAAACTCCGCGCGCAATTTTATCAAAGCAACAGGTAAAACAGCGTCCGCGTTGGGCCTATTTTAAGAATCTCCAGTCTATTCAGGAGCCTGAGAAGGCCGGTCGAAGCGATCTGGTTGCCTCCAACATGCCGGTCGGCATCTGACGCTCCATGATGGAGTTCACCCCCATTGCGAAATGCGTCCACCGCAGGCGAGAGCCGGCGGACCTCCCAGCACGTGAGGATTTCATGTTCAAGTTCCAAGCCAAATCGCTGGCGACCAAACTGATCGCGGTGACAGGCGGCACGATTGCACTTGTCCTGCTCGCCTCGAATTTCGTTCTCATCTCCCAGACCCAGGATCGCGTCGAAACGCTGGTCCTTGAACAGGCAAACGGTGAAGCCCGCGCGATCGCCTCCGACATCGCCGGCGACGTCGGCGAGCTTGCGAGCGCTGCCCGCTCGATGGCCGGCGTTCTCGGCCGGGCACATGCGGAAAAGTCGATGGAGCGCACCGGGGTGATCAATATCCTGAGGGCGAACCTCGAGCAGAACCCCTTCGCCTTCGGCAGCTGGTTCGCGGAAGAGCCCAAGGCCTTCGACGGCCGCCAGGAAGATGTCGTCAACAATAAGGAACTGGGCGGCAACGAGCTCGGCATCTTCACGCCCTACTGGTCGAAGACCCGGAACAACGAAATCCAGTACTCCACCTTCAAGGCCGATTATCCGGCGGAGTGGTATGCGCTCGCGGCAAAGAGCGGCAAGGGCGCGATCACCCAGCCCTATACTGCCGAGGGTACCGACATTCCGACCGCGATGAGCTCGATCGCCTATCCCGTTATGTCAGGCGGCAAGCTGATCGGCGTCTCCGGCGTCGACATTTCACTCGCCTCGCTGGCCGAGGGTCTGGCGAAGTTGAAGCCGTTCGAAACCGGCCGCGTCTACCTGCTGTCGCAGAGCGGCAAGTGGCTCGTCGCGCCGATCCCGGAACTGCTGCTCAAAGCCTATGACGGCGAAGGCAACGACATCGTCAAGAATGCGCTTGATTCCGGCAAGCCTGGCGTCATTTCCAACCTTTCCTATGACGGCAACGAACCCTTCGACCGCCTCGTCTATCCCTTCGCGCTTTCAGGCGTGAACACCAGCTGGGTCGTGCTCGTCGACGTGCCGCGCGCCGCGATCAATGCCCCGGTCAAGGACCAGACCTACATGATGATCGTCGGCGGCCTGGTCGTGCTCGGCGCCGTTCTGCTCGGTCTCTATCTCGCCGTCCGCGGCTTCGTGCAGAAGCCTCTCGCCGCCCTCGTGAACGACGTCAAAGGACTCAGCCACGGCGACTATACCAAGGCGATCGCCGGCCAGGATCGCTCCGACGAAACCGGCGAAGTCGCCAAGGCACTCGAGGGCTTCCGCCACCAGCTTGCCGACACCAAGCGCCTGGAAGGCGAAGCCCGCCATGAGCGCGAACAGGCCGAGCGCGAACGCGGCCGGTCGGAAACCGAGCGTGCCGAGAGCAGCGCCTTGCAGCGCGACATCGTCGCCCGCCTCGGCAAGGGCCTGTCCCATCTCTCGTCCGGCGATCTCGCGTTCCGCATCACCGACGAGTTCCCGGGCGAATATGCCCAGCTCAAGCGCGACTTCAACGCGACGATGGAAAGCCTCGAAGCGACGATCCGCACCGTCAACCATTCGGTCGTCAACATCGGCAACGGCACGAGCGAAATCAGCAGCGCCGCCAACGACCTGTCGCACCGCACCGAACAGCAGGCGGCGAGCCTCGAAGAAACGGCAGCAGCCCTCGACGAGCTGACCTCGCAGGTCAACGCCAGCGCCGAAAACGCCAAGGTCGCCGCGAAGTCGGTGGAAGTGGCCAGCAGCGATGCCGGACAGTCGGGCGAAGTGGTACAGAAGGCCATCGCCGCGATGAAGGGCATCGAGCAGTCGTCGCACGAGGTCAGCCGCATCATCGGCGTCATCGACGAAATCGCCTTCCAGACCAACCTTCTGGCGCTCAACGCCGGCGTCGAAGCGGCCCGCGCGGGCGAAGCCGGCAAGGGTTTTGCCGTCGTCGCCCAGGAAGTACGCGAGCTTGCCCAGCGCTCCGCCAATGCCGCCAAGGAGATCAAGACGCTGATCAACACTTCGGCCGGCCAGGTGCGCGAAGGTGTCGACCTCGTCGGCAAGGCGGGCGGCGCGCTCGAAAAGATCGCCGAGCAGGTGGTGCAGATCAACGGCCTCATCCGCCAGATCTCGAGCTCGGCCTCCGAGCAGGCCGTCGGCCTCAAGGAGATCAACTCGGCCGTCAACCAGATGGACCAGGTGACCCAGCAGAACGCCGCCATGGTCGAGGAGACGACGGCCGCCGGCATGGCGCTCAACGAAGAGGCCCGCACGCTCAACGCCCTGGTTGCCCGCTTCCGCGTCGCCCAGTCCTCGACGTCGGCCCAGCCTACCTCGTCGGAGATGCTGCGTGGCACCGCCGAACGCATGCGTGCGGCCGAACGCCCGGCACCGGCACCTGCCCGCGAGGCGCGGCCGGCTCCGGCAGCAAGCCCGGCACGAAGCAGCTACTCGGCTTCAACGCAGCGGGTGCTCACCCAGACCTCGGGCGCCAACGCGCTTGCCCAGGACAATTGGGAAGAGTTCTGATCAACAGATCGAGAAAAGAAACGGCGCCTCTCGGGGCGCCGTTTTTGTTTGAAGCATGATGATCGAGCGTAGGCTCAGATGCGCGACAGGCGCTCGGTCAACAAATCGAAAAAGCCCTGGTCGTCGACGAAGCGCATGACCTTGGCATTGTGCGGCCGGCCGGTGACCTGCCACCAGTCGACAACCGTCATGCCCGCCGTCAGCGGCGACTTGGTTTCGATCTCGACGTTGCAATCCCGACCGGTGAAAAGCTCGGGGCGCAGCAGATAGGCGATGACCGTCGGGTCGTGCAGCGGGCCGCCATCGGTGCCGTATTTCTCGATGTCGAAGCGTTCGAAGAATTCGAGCATCTCGGCCATGGCGATCGCCGGGCGGCTGCCGATGTCGCGGATCTTCTGCACCCGCGCCTTGTGGGTGAGCACGCGATGGGTGACGTCGAGCGGCATCATCACGATCGGAATGCCCGAGCGGAAGACGAAATCGGCGGCTTCCGGATCGACATAGATGTTGAACTCGGCCGCCGGCGTGATGTTGCCGCCTTCGAAGAAGCCGCCGCCCATCATCACCAGTTCCTTCACCCGCGGCGCAATCTCAGGCGCCTTCTGGAGCGCGAGCGCGATGTTGGTGAGCGGTCCCAGCGTGCAGAGCGTCACCGAGCCCTCTGCCTCGTTGCGCAGCGTTTCGACGATGAAGTCGACCGCGTGCTGCTCCTCGAGTTTCATCCTGGGCTCATCGAGCGTCGGGCCGTCGAGGCCGGTCTTGCCGTGCACGTGCTCGGCGGTGACCAGCGGACGGGCGATCGGCTTGTCGGCGCCGGAAAAAACCCGAACCTTCGGCCGGTCGCAGAGCTCGCAGAGAATGCGCGCATTGCGGGCCGTCAAGGTCAGCGGCACGTTGCCGGCGACCGTGGTGATGCCGAGCAAGTCGATCTCTTCCGGACTGCCGAAAGCGAGCATGATGGCGGCGGCATCGTCCTGCCCGGGATCGGTGTCTATGATTATCTTTCTGGGCACGGGCACTCTCTCGTCCTCCCTGGATCACGTTTGGCTGGGTCGACCCGACCCAAAGCCAGGCGCGATCGATTTCAATGCACCGGAGCGGATACGGGTAGCGTCGCATGCGCCCTCCTCGTCCCACTCTTGGATTCTGCGAGAGCGGACTATGATTTGCGTGCACGTCCGAGGCAAGCGGCTTGCACTCATTGCGCACAGCTACCATATTGCGGCAAGGATGCTGCTGGGCAGGTCCGAACATCGGTCGCTTGATCTCGCAAGGACTTGAAGAATGAGCCGAATTACGCCCTTTACGAGCCCGCTTCTGCTGGGTTTCGACACAATGGAAAAGACCCTTGAGCGCATCGCCAAGGGCAATGACGGATACCCGCCCTACAACATCGAGCGGATCCGCGGCGATGCCGCCGTTGACGCACCCGAGCGGCTCAGAATCACGCTTGCCGTGGCCGGGTTTTCCGAAGAAGACCTCGAAGTGACCACCGAAGAGAATCAGCTCGTCATCCGTGGCCGCCAGGTCGACAACGGCGATCGCGAGTACCTGCACCGCGGTATCGCTGCGCGCCAGTTTCAACGCACCTTCGTTCTCGCCGATGGCATGAAAGTTCTCGGCGCCGAGCTGCGCAACGGCTTGCTCTCCGTCGACCTCGTCCGTCCCGAACCGGTGCGTATGGTAAAGAAAATTAACATTTCAGTCCCAGAGTAGGATAACCGGCGGGATTTTCCCCTGGCCGGCGACCACGGAGTATCACCATGGGACTGAAAGCTGTCAGCTCGTCACTGTCGAAGAACGACCTCGCACATCTCGGCGAAGGCGAAATCGGCTACATCCGGAAAATGCGTTCGGAAGAAGTCTCGCGCTGCTTCCCGGAAGCACCCGAGATGGGACCGGGCATCGATCTCTGGGCCCTGTTCGGCGCCGACGGCACGCCGATCCTCCTGACCGACAATCGTTCCAGCACCTTCTTCAAGGCCGCCGAGGATGACCTGAAGACGGTCACCCTGCATTGATCAGGCTGCCGTCGCTGACGGTAGATCTATGGGGCTGAATTGAAGCCGCCGCTCTGCATTGAACGACGCAATTCCAGACGGAAAACCGCTTCGCACTTTTCCTGGAATTGACTGTGAAGCGACACAATTCCGGACGGAAAACCGCTTCGCACTTTTCCTGGAATTGATTTTGGAGTGCCGCAATTCCGGGCGGAAAACCGCTTCGCACTTTTTCTGGAATTGCTAGGCTCGGCGGAAAGTGAGATAGGCGGAGCTCCGGCCTTCCCGGCGTGCCTTGGCCTCGTAGCGTGTGCTCGGCCACCCCTCGTACGGCGTCAGCCAGTCGGCTGCCTTCTCCGCCGTCCATTCGAAGGCCGCGTGATCGCGGCAATGCAACAGCGTCCAATTGACATAGGTGTCGATATCCGAGGCGAAGCAGAAAAGCCCGCCCGGCTTCAGCACGCGCGCAAAGCGGTCGAGATTGACCTTGGAGACGAAGCGGCGCTTCCAGTGTTTGCGCTTCGGCCACGGGTCCGGATAGAGCAGGTCGATCTGGTCGACGGAAGCGGCCGGCAGCCAGTCGAGAACCTGGGTGGCGTCGTCGTCATAAAGGCGGATGTTGCTGACACCGCGAGCCTCGATGTGGCCGACGAGCTTGGCCATGGAATTGACGAAGGGTTCGACGCCGATAAAGCCTGTCGAAGGCGTCTCGGCGGCGCGGTGGATCAGATGTTCGCCGCCGCCGAAGCCGATTTCCAGCCGGATGCGATCGACGCCCTGAGGAAACAACGTCTTCAGTTCCGCCGGAGCCGGGCTCGACAGATCGAGCTTCAGCGTCGGCAGCACGGTTTCCAGATGCGCCGCCTGCCGCTCGCGCAGCGGCTTGCCCTTGCGGCGGCCGAAAAAGGCCTCGGTTGCTCTGGCACGGCGCGGTTCGGTCATGTCGTTTGTCCCTTGGTCACGCTGATCCCCGATCAAGCCGACCCAAAATCAAAATGAACGAAGCGGGCGCTCCTTGCCGGAGCGCCCGCCCTGAATTTCGCAAGCGCCTGATAGCAGGCCGCTGCGCTATCTTCAATGCGCGGCGTTACACGCCACGCCAATCGCAGGATTACGCGGCTGCCCGGCCGTTGACGGCACCGCTCTGCTCGATCGCCGCCTTCAGCGGCTTCACCAGATCGAGCTTCTCCCAGGAGAAGGAACCGTCGCGGCCAGCCTTGCGGCCGAAGTGGCCGTAGGCAGACGTCTTGGCGTAGATCGGCTTGTTGAGGTCGAGGTGACGGCGAATGCCAGACGGCGACAGGTCCATCGTCTTGCGGATGGCCTGCTCGACCTGGTCTTCCGAGACCTTGCCGGTACCGTGCAGGTCGACATAGATCGACAGCGGCTGGGCAACGCCGATGGCGTAGGAGAGCTGGATCGTGCAACGATCGGCAAGACCGGCGGCTACGACGTTCTTTGCCAGGTAGCGCGCGGCATAGGCAGCCGAACGGTCGACCTTGGTCGTGTCCTTGCCCGAGAAGGCGCCGCCGCCATGGGGCGCAGCACCACCATAGGTGTCGACGATGATCTTGCGGCCGGTGAGGCCGGCGTCGCCGTCCGGGCCACCGATGACGAACTTGCCAGTCGGGTTGATGTACCAGGTGCAATCGTCGGCGATCTTCAGATCATCGAGCGCTTCGCGGATATAGGGCTCGACAACCGAGCGAACCTTGGCCGAATCCCAGGTGTCATCGAGATGCTGCGTCGACAGAACGATCGAGGTGACTTCCGCCGGCTTGCCATCGACGTAGCGCACGGTGACCTGGCTCTTGGCGTCCGGACCGAGCTTGGCGACTTCGCCTTCGCCCTTCTTGCGGGCGGCGGCGAGCAGATTGAGGATGCGGTGCGAGTAGTAGATCGGCGCCGGCATAAGTTCGGCGGTCTCGCGGCAGGCGTAGCCGAACATGATGCCCTGGTCGCCGGCACCCTCTTCGCCCTGCATGTCGGCAGCGCTGTCGACGCCCTGAGCGATGTGGGCGGACTGGAAGTGCAGAAGCACGTCGATCTTGGCCGTCTTCCAGTGGAAGCCGTCCTGCTCATAGCCGATCTCGCGGATCGCCTTGCGGGCGGCGGACTTGAACTTCGAGGGGTTGATGACGTCGTTGCCGTCCTTGTCCTTCTTCAGAAGGCTCGGCGGCAGGCGCACTTCGCCGGCGATGACGACGCGGTTGGTGGTCGCCAGGGTTTCGCAGGCGATGCGAACGCCCCACGGGTCGACACCGGTCTTGGCCGCTTCGCGGTAGACCAGATCCACGATCTCGTCGGAGATACGGTCACACACCTTGTCCGGATGACCTTCGGCTACAGATTCACTCGTGAACAGGTAGTTTGCACGCATGCGGGAAGTCCCCTCAATGAAGAAAAAGCGCTGGCATGGTGTTAGTGGTTTTGCGCCCGAAAAACAAGCGCACAACGACATAAATATATCTTTATATCACCGTCAGGGCCAATCACTTTGGCGCGCCCGGAGAAAAGCGCGCATGAAAAAAGCGGCACAAAGGCCGCTTTGTTTTCAAGTCCCGACGGGGAACGTTGGAACTATTCGCTTTCTGCTTCCGCAGCGAGAGCCTTGACCAGATCGACAAGCCGGCGGCGAACCTTCGGATCGGTGATCTTGACGAAAGCGCGGTTGAGTTGCAGCCCCTCGGAGGACGACAGGAAATCGACAACGTAGTTGGAACTGGACGCTTCTGCCATGCCGGGCTGACCGGTACCGCTATCACCCGGGGCATCTTCGAAGAAGAAGGAAACCGGAACATTCAGGATGCCCGAAATGTTCTGCAACCGGCTCGCGCCGACGCGATTCGTGCCCTTCTCATACTTCTGGATCTGCTGAAAAGTGATCCCCAGACTTTCGCCGAGCTTCTCCTGGCTCATGCCAAGCATCGTGCGGCGAAGACGAATCCGACTACCGACATGAATGTCGATCGGGTTCGGCTTCTTTTTGTTTTCGATCATATCTGCGTTCCCAAACACGCTGTTTCGTTTGATCCACCGCCCGGCATGAAGCACCGCTCACCGAGGCGACCGCCACGGTGATACGACAAAGCCGCCGCAACAAGGACGATGGTGCGGACCACTATGCAATTTTAGGGGTTTTAGGTCAATTCTTCCTAATATTAAAACCAACACGCGAAAACACTGCAACCAGAAGGAGCAAGAGTGCACTCAGCCAGAAGATTCGGCTTCGCATAGCGTCGTCCAAAGGCGTAGGCATCTTTCCCGGCAGAAGTGTGTCGACCACTCCCCTATAATTGTAGGACAATCCTACCATTAAAACCCCACGTGCATCAACAATTGCTGATATACCGCTGTTGGCTGCGCGGATCAGGGGGGTTCCGGTCTCGATGGCGCGCAGTTGTGCCTGATGGAAATGCTGGCGCGGACCGGGCGTGTCGCCGAACCAGGCATCATTGGTGATGTTGAGAAGCGCATCCGTTCCGCGCGCGGCCCCGTCGATCTCGTCGGGGAAGATCGCCTCGTAGCAGACCAGCGGATAGAACTTCCTGCCGCCGGGCAAGGTCAGCAGCGAGCGGCTCTTTGCCGCCGAAAACCCGCCCGGCATGGAGGCGGCGATGGAACTCAAGCCCCAGGACGACAGCACCTCCTCGAACGGCAGATACTCGCCAAACGGGACGAGATGCACCTTGTCGGCGGCACCAATGATCTGACCGCGGCCATCGATGACATAGATCGAGTTGTAGTAGCGCGGCGGCAGGCCGGCGCCCGCGTCCTCGGCGCGTACCGCACCGGCGATGAGGATCTGATCGTCGTCGAGCACCTCGGCGATGCGCGCCAGGGCGTCCGGGTTGTCGGTGAGGATGAAGGGGATCGAGGTCTCGGGCCAGACGACGATGTCCGGGCGCTTGCCGCCGTTTTCGGGCGCGGCGGTGGTGAGCGAAAGATGCTCCTCGAAGACCGCCGCACGCTCGCGGTCGTCGAGCTTTTTCGCCTGATCGATCACCGGCTGGACGAGACGGACCGTCAACGGCGGCTCGGCCGCAGCGGGGGCTGGCTGTGCCAGGCGATAGAAGCCGAAGCCGATATGCGCCGTGAGGAGGACGAGTGCGGCCGCGAGACCAATCCGACTTCCCCTGCCGGTGGCAATGAGTGCGGGTGCCGCGAAGACGAAGACCGCCAGCACGTTGATGGTCGCAAGATTGACGACGCTTGCAGACTGCATCATCAGCGGCATCGGCATCGCCGCATAGCCGATGGCATTCCAGGGAAATCCGCTGAAGAGGAAGCTGCGCAGCCATTCGCAAAGGCCAAAGGCCAGAGCAAGCGCCGCGATCCGCCCGACACCATCGGACCAGAACAGGCGCGCGATCAGCGTCGCGAGCGCATAAAAGAGCGCCAGGAAGGCCGGGAGACCGACCACAGCGAGCGGCAACGCCCAGGCGAAGTCGTCGGCCTCCACCAGGAGCGCGTTGCCGAGCCACCAGAGACCGCCGAGGAAGTAGCCGAAGCCGAACCACCAGCCGATCGCCGCCGCCGGCCAGAGCCGCCTGACGATGCCGCCATCCGGATTTCCGGTCGCGCCGTCGAGCAGCCAGACGAGGATCGGGAAAGCGACGAAAGCAAAGGCGAAGATGCCGAAGGGCGGTTGCGCCAGAACCGCGAGAAGCCCCGCAAGGAACGCGAGCAATGCCCTCGGGAAACCGGAGAGAAGCATCACCCTGCCAGCCAGTCTTACCATGCAGCCTCCAGTCGATCCCGGCCGCTAGCCGCGGCGCCGGAGCGAAACAACAACCGAATCAATCGGCGCCAGTGTTCCAAAAAACCGGCTGCTTGTCCCCTTCAGGGGCGGATTTGGATATGGAAGGCATGTGCTCCGGCTTGGGTCGAGCCGCCGGTCCTTGAGAACCGCGTTCAAGCCGGGAGACGTCAAGTGGATGGGTGAGAGGCATCTGCCCCGCGCACCCTGCCCCGCGCACATGGAAACGTGCGCGGGAGCCGAACGATTATTGCTCGTCGGCCGCTGCTTCGGAAGATGCTGCACCGTTGGCACGATTGACCATAACCGTCTCCGGAACGGTTTCACCCTCCGGCCGCAACGGGCGACGGCGAGCCGGCGGACGCTTGCGCATGATGCGAACGCGTTTCACACGACGCGGGTCGGCGTCGAGGATCTGGAACTCGAAGCCCGGAATGGCCTGAACGACCTCGCCGCGCACCGGAATGCGGCCAAGCGAGGCGAAGATCAGGCCGCCGAGCGTGTCGACGTCTTCGAGTTGCTCACGCACGTCAAAATCGGGGCCGATCGCCGCGGCGATCTCTTCCAGCTCGACGCGAGCGTCGGCGAGGAAAACATCGTCCGAGGTACGGGCGAACATCACTTCGTCATCGTCGTGCTCGTCCTCGATATCGCCAACGACCATCTCGACGATGTCTTCGAGCGAAACGAGACCGTCGGTGCCGCCGTATTCGTCGATGACGAGCGCCATCTGGATACGGGCGGCCTGCATGCGCTGCATCAGGTCCGAGGCCAGCATCGAAGGCGGCACGAACAGGAGCTGGCGGACGATGCCCGCCTCTTCCAGCGACTTGCCGAGATCGACGCGGGAGAGGTCGAAGCTCGCCTTCGGCGATCGGGGCGTCTTCTCGGTCTTTTCGCCCGTGACCGTCACGGCAGCCGGCGCCTTGCCGTTGCGGCGCCGGTTGCGGGCCTGCTTGGTGACATAGGAAAGCAGGTCGCGAATATGCACCATGCCGCGGGGATCATCGAGCCCTTCGTTATAGACCGGCATGCGCGAGCGGCCGGACTCCTCGAAGATCACCATCAGCTCGCCGATGGTGATGCTCTGGTCGACTGCTTCGATGTCGGCACGCGGGACCATGACGTCCTCGACCCTGATCTCGCGGAAACGCAGGATGTTGTTGAGCATCGCCCGTTCGCCGGGCGAGAAGGCCGTGTTGCTGTCGGCATCGGTCTGAAGCGCGTCGGCAAGATCCTCGCGCAGGCTCGATGGACTTGCGCCGCGCAACAGGCGCGCGGCCCGGCTCCAGAAGGTAGAAGTGGATTTCGTGCCCTCGTGTCGAGTGGCGGTGCTACTACTGCCCGCCTCCGCCTCTCCGGAGGCGTCTGCCTCCTCGGTCGCCAGCGCGACGGGCTGTGTTTTGTAATCGCTCATCGGTCCAAACTGTTAATCCGGGGTACGATCCCCGTAGGGGTCAGATAAGCCAAGACGCGCCAAAATGCGAGTCTCCAGGCTTTCCATTCTTTCGGCTTCGTCATCTTCCATATGATCATAACCGAAAAGATGCAGGAATCCATGCACGAGAAGATGCGTCAGATGCGCATCGAAGGATTTCTCGAGTTCCACGGCTTCGCGCTCGAGCGTCTCGCGGGCGACGATGATGTCACCCAGCATCGGTCCCGGCATCGCACCCGGTTTCACCGGGAAAGCGGGGAAGGACAGCACATTGGTCGGCTTGTCCTGGTTGCGCCATTCGGCGTTGATCGCCCGCATGGAAGCGTCGTCGGTGAAGACAAGGGAAAGTTCCGGCGGCATCTGCGGCAGCGGCTGCTTCTCTTCGGCCGCGAGATAGGCTGCAGCCGCTTCGAGCACGGGCGTTGAGAAGGCAAGCAAGGCCTCTTCCTCGGGCCAATTGCCTTCTTCCACGCTGATCTGGATGTCCAATGCCGTCATGATCGCAACGACCGCCGATCAGCGGTCGCTCTGCTCGCTTTCGTCGTGAACGGCCGTGTGGGACTCGTAAGCCCTGACGATACGCGCCACCATCGGATGACGGACGACGTCGACGTCCTTGAAGCGCACCACCGAAACGCCCTCGACGCCCCTCAGGATCTGCAGGGCCTCGACCAGGCCGGACTTGACGCCGCGCGGCAGGTCGACCTGGCTCGGATCGCCGGTGACGATCATGCGGCCGTTTTCGCCGAGACGGGTCAGGAACATCTTCATCTGCATCGATGTCGTGTTCTGCGCCTCGTCGAGGATGACGGCGGCATTGGCGAGGGTACGGCCGCGCATGAAGGCGAGCGGCGCGATTTCGATGACGCCGGCGGTAATCGCCCGTTCGACCTTGTCACCCGGCATCATGTCATAGAGCGCGTCGTAGAGGGGCCGGAGATAGGGGTCGACCTTCTCCTTCATGTCGCCGGGCAGGAAGCCCAGGCGCTCGCCTGCCTCGACGGCAGGACGCGAAAGCACGATACGGTCGACGGCGCCGCGCTCCAGCAGCTGTGCTGCATGGGCAACCGCGAGATAGGTCTTGCCGGTACCAGCCGGACCGACACCGAAGACGAGCTCGGAACGCTCGAGCGCGCGGATATAGGCATCCTGCGTCGGCGTGCGGGCGACGATCGTCTTCTTGCGCGTCGAAATCTGCGCCATCGTCAATTTGGCTTTTTTCTCCATGGTCGGCAATTGTAGCTGATCGTCGGCAGCGACCGCCATCCGGATCGCGCCTTCCACATCCGACGTATCGATCGATCCGCCGCTCTGCAACCGTCCATAGAGAAAATCGAGAGCGCGCCGCGCCTGATTGGTGGCGACGACATCACCTGAGATCGCAACGGAATTACCGCGCGGGTGCGCTTCGATCCGGAGCCGCTCTTCGAGGAGCTTCAGATTCTGGTCGAACTGCCCGAAGAGTTCGCTGGCGAACCGGTTGTTCTCGAACGTGAGCACGAAGTGATTGGCGTCTGTCGCAGTTGTTTTCGACTGGCGCGATGATGAAGAGATCAGTTCGTGTCCGTTCAAGCGGTTCAGGCTCCTTGTGTTCGGTCCTTACCCGATCATCTCCGCAAACAGGCTGTTCGGCCCGGCCTTGATGATTCGCACCTTGATAATGTCACCGATTTGCGATGCTTTTGCATCAACATTCACGGGCTGCAGCCAAGGGGAACGCCCGACGAGCTGGCCCGGCATGCGTCCTGCCTTCTCCAAAAGCAGGTCGATTTCGCGGCCGACGCAGGATTCGGCGAAGGCGCGCTGCTGCGAAAACAGCAAAGCCTGCAATTTTTCCAAGCGCTTGGCCTTTACGTCCTCGGGAACCTGGTCGCCGAGCTCGGCGCCGGGCGTGCCGGGGCGTGTCGAATATTTGAATGAAAATGCCTGTGCATAACCCACGGCCTCGACCAGGCGCATGGTGTCTTCGAAGTCCTCGTCGGTCTCGCCCGGGAAGCCGACGATGAAATCGCCCGACAGTGCGAGGTCCGGCTGGACCGCGCGGATACGCTCGATCAGCGCCAGATATTCGGCCGCGGTGTGCCTCCGGTTCATCGCCTTCAGGATGCGGTCGGAGCCGGACTGCACGGGCAGGTGCAGGTAAGGCATCAGCTTGCCCATCGAGCGATGCGCTTCGATCAGGCTGTCGTCCATGTCGCGCGGGTGGCTCGTCGTGTAGCGGAGCCGCGCAAGCCCCTCGATCTCGCCGAGACGCGTGAGCAGGTCGCCAAGCCCCCATTCGCGGCCATCGGGTCCGACGCCATGCCAGGCGTTGACGTTCTGGCCGAGCAGGGTGATTTCACGGACGCCGCCATCGACCAGCTTTTCCGCTTCAAAGACGATCTGCGCAACCGGGCGGGAAACTTCCGAGCCGCGCGTATAGGGCACGACACAGAAGGTGCAGAACTTGTCGCAACCCTCCTGCACCGTCAGGAAGGCGGTGACGCCGCGGGCGCGGGTCTTCGCCCTGTCGGGCGCCGGCAGGTGTTCGAACTTGTCCTCGACGGCATAGTCCGTCTGGACGACGCGCTCGCCGCTGCGGGCACGTTTCAGTGCTTCCGGCAGGCGGTGATAGGTCGTCGGGCCGATCACCAGATCGACCGCCGGCGCGCGCCTGAGGATCTCGTCGCCTTCGGCCTGTGCGACGCAGCCGGCAACGCCGATCACCATCTCGCGGCCTTCCTTGGCCTTCGCCTTCTTCAGGTCACGCAGGCGGCCAAGCTCGGAATAGACCTTTTCCGCCGCCTTCTCACGGATATGACAGGTGTTGAGGAGCACGAAGTCGGCATCTTCCAGCACGTCGGTCGAGACATAACCATCACGCGACAAGGCATCCGACATGCGGTCGGAATCATAGACGTTCATCTGGCAGCCATAGGTCTTGACGAAGACCTTGCGGGCCGGCACGCGCTCGTCGCCCGTTACGGGCGTTGTCGACAGAAGGGCTGTATCCTGGGTCATGGCGGCTTACTTAGTGCAAAGCGGCCCGAAGTTGAAGTATTTTCGGCACGGCTGCCTTTGCCGGCAGGCGTCAGGTCCGTCCGCGCAACCGGTCCGACAGCATGCTACGGATGCGCTGTTCGACTTTGCGGCTCACTTCCTTGCGATTGGTGTGCCGATCGTAGTCGATGGCTTCACCGAAATCGACGTCAACCTCGATCGCCCCTTCGCGCAGGATGCCGAGCAGATGCGGCACCAGTTCGGTGTCGCCCGGCCATGCGGCAATCGGCCGATTGAAGCGACCCATCGGCATGCCGTGGATGCCGGTATAGGAGATCGCGACTGGCTGGACATGCACGAGCCCGGTCGGCGAATGCGGCACGGCGGAAGCAGCAGCGCCGAAGAGCGAGGTCTTGATCTCCAACAGGCGGTTGCCATCCGAGGTCGTTCCCTCCGGAAAGAGCACGACGATTTCGCCCGACGCCATGCGCTGACCGATTTCGCTCACCTGCTTGCCGGTCGAGCGCTTCTGCTCGCGCTCGACGAAGATCGACGCCTGCAATCGTGCGAGGTGGCCGAAGACCGGCCAGCTTTTCACTTCGGACTTTGCGACGAAGACGACGTCGGTGACCGAGGACAGTACCAGAATGTCCTTCCAGGAGGCGTGATTGGCGCAGATGAGCAGCGGCCGCCGCCGCTCGACCTCGCCGTGAACCCGCACCTTAATGCCGAGAAGATAACAGGCGAGCCGGTGCCAGTATCGCGGTAAGCGACGGCGGGGTTTCAGGTCGAGCCAGAGGCAGACGATCTGGATCGGCATCAGAACGACCGAAACCAGCGCCAGAAGCGCTGCGAAGATCGCAATCCGTAGCCAATTGATCATCCGGAAAGAGTTCCCGCGCGCATCCTTGAAAAGTTAGAGCGGGATGCGGGCGGAAAACCGCATACACTTTTCCTCATCCCACGCTAATCCGCGCTTGGGACTAGCGAAGATCAAGCCTCATGACAAGCGCGGCAGTCCGCTGGCCGGCCTTGTCCTGGTAATAGGCGCGGCGTTCGCCGACCTTGTTGAAGCCGAGCTTACGGTAAAGCCCCATCGCCGCTTGATTGGTCTCGTCCACTTCGAGGAACAGCGCTTCGGAACCCTTGACCAGGGCCTCGCGCATCGCCGCCTGCATCAGCCGCCAGCCGAGACCGGAGCGCGCATAACGCGGCTCGACGCCGATCGTCAGGATTTCGGCCTCGCCGGCGACGGCGCGCGACAGGACGAAACCGCCAAAGGCCGGACGGAACGAGCCGTTCGTCTGGCGGGCGACAAAACCGAATACCGTGTCCTGCACCAGCAGCGCGTGAATTTCGCCGTCGGTCCAGGGGCTTGCAAAACGCTGGCGGTGCAGCGCTGCCGCCGCAAGAAGGTCGGCTTCCTCCAGCGGAAAAATGTCGAACTCGGTACGGCGAGTGAAGTAATCGGTGAAGCTCATCTCGGTCTACGCTCGGGCAATCGCGAAGCCCACCTGCGGCTTGGCGTCGGGGCCTCGGAGATATAGCGGTCGCGGCTTGGCCGAGGCTGGATCAGCAGCGGCGCCGAGCGCGGCGACAAAGGCAACATCGATGAGTTCGGAGGGTTTGGCAGGGGCGTTCGGGGCAACGAGAGCCGCGCCGGAGCCGCCGATGACGCCATCAAAGCCGGAGAAGCGTTCGCGCGCCACCTCGACAGCGAGCGCTTCGGGCTCACTTATGGCATCACCGGTCGCGCCGAAAGCCTGGACATAGACTTCGTCCCGCTTGGCATCTATGGCCACGAGGATGTCCCTGCCGGGCGCTGCAGCACGTATGCCTTCAGCCAGGACTGCGAGCGTCGAGACGCCGACCGCAGACTTGCCGAGCGCCAGCGCCAGGCCACGAGCGGCCGCCACGCCGACGCGAATGCCGGTGAACGAGCCCGGACCGACGGTGACCGCGATGCGGTCGATATCGGCAAGCGATCGGCCAGCCGCGGCCAGCGCCTCGTCAACGAATTCCATCAGCCGCTCGGCATGACCTTTGCCGAGATCGGCGCCCGAGCGCCCGAGCACGACAGCCGCTTCGCCGTCGTAGACGGCAACGGAGCAGCCGGAGCCGGACGTGTCGATCGCAAGTACAATCATTTCAACGCTGGATCTTTCAGACGCCACAAGCCGCAAGGCCGACCAGGCTTTGCGGCAAAATCGATACTACTCGGTCAGGTCAGGATGCGGGCGGAAAACCGCGCACATTTTTCTTCATCCCGCCCTTTTTCGCGAGACGCCGGACGGCGTCCGGTGTCAGACGGCCTCGACGGCTTGCACCTCGGGAACGAAATGGCGCAGCAGGTTCTGCACGCCATGCTTCAGCGTCGCCGTGGACGACGGGCAGCCCGAGCAGGCACCCTTCATGTTGAGGAAAACGGTGCCGTCCTTGAAGCCTCGGAAGGTGATGTCGCCACCGTCCTGTGCAACGGCCGGGCGCACGCGGGTTTCCAGAAGCTCCTTGATCGTGGCAACGATCGTCTCGTCACCTTCGTCGAAGAACTCGTCTTCCTGATCCGACTGCTCGGCGCGGCCGCTGCCAGCCATGATCGCCTGGCCCGACATGAAATGCTCCATGATCGAACCGAGGATCGCTGGCTTCAGGTGCTGCCACTCCTGGCTTTCCTTGCTGACGGTGATGAAATCGTAGCCGAAATAGACGCCGGTGACGCCCGGAATCGAAAACAGCCGTGCCGCCAGCGGCGAGCCGGCGCGGGCTTCTTCCTCGTCGCGGAATTCGGCGGTGCCGTTTTCCATAACAACCTTGCCCGGCAAAAACTTCAGCGTTGCCGGATTCGGCGTGGCTTCGGTCTGAATGAACATGTCTGTCTCCGTTTCGCCGGGAGCGACAGTCGCCCAGCTCTTTAGAATTATTCAAAAGAATATAGGGGCATGGCCCTCTGGTCGCAAGAGTACATAAAGCGGGATGAGGAAAAGTGTGAGCGGTTTTCCGCCCGCATCCCGCTTGACCCATGAAAAGCGACGCAGGTCAGCTGAGCGCGTCGATCTCCTCGTCCGTCAGGGCATCGGGGATGACCGTGACGGGGATCGGGAAGGCGGCTGCCTTGCCCGCGATCGACGACACCAGCGGGCCTGGGCCCTCTTTTGCCGATCCGGCGGCGAGCACCAGAATGGCGATGTCGCGGTCCTCCTCGATCGCCGCATGAATCTGCTCCGTGGCAGTTCCCTCGCGGATGACGATCTCCGGCTCGATACCGATCCGTTCGCGGACCGACTGGGCCACCTTGGCGAGCGTCGCCTCGGCTTCCTCGCGCGCTTCCGCACGCATGATTTCCTCGACCCCCAGCCATTGCTGGAAGTCGCCATCGGCGATCACATAGAGCAGGACGAGACCGCCATTGGAGTTCTTGGCGCGCATGCCCGCATAGTGCACGGCGCGCCCGCATTCCGGGGTATCGTCTATCACCGCCATGAATTTGCGGCGGTGACCTTCAAGTCGAGAGAGTCGGGTCGAGACCATAGGGTGAACAATACATCCCGGGTTGGCCGCCGCAAGGTCTGATTTTCGCGTTTCGGAGCGGGACACGGAAAAGTGCCCGTGGCCTTCCGCTCTTGGTCCGCTCCGACTCCTGAACCGAAGTGAATCCGGGTCCGAGGACCCGGATTCAGTCAACTACTGCAGAAAACCGATGATCTCGCGCACTTCGCTCATCGTCTTTTCCGCCCGCGCCCGCGCTCGCTCGCCGCCATCGCGGAGAATGGCGTCAATGTGAGCGGTGTCGCCCATCAGGCGGCGCATTTCGGCGGTGATCGGCGACAGGACCTCGACCGCGAGGTCGACGAGCGCCGGCTTGAAGACCGAGAACTGCTGCCCGCCAAACTCGGCCAGCACCTGCTCCTTGGTCTTGTCCGACAGCGCCGCATAGATGCCGACGAGGTTTTCCGCTTCCGGACGACCCTTGAGCCCTTCGACCTCGCTTGGTAGCGCATCCGGATCGGTCTTGGCCTTGCGGATCTTCTTCGAGATCGTCTCGGCGTCGTCCATCAGGTTGACGCGCGAAAGGTCGGACGGGTCGGATTTCGACATCTTCTTCGTGCCATCACGCAGCGACATGACGCGCGGCGTCGCGCCGCCGATCAGCGGCTCGACCGGCGGGAAATAGGCGTGGATCGGCTCTTCGCCGACAACCATATCGACACCGTAGCCGGCGCTGCGGATATGCTCCATGAAGTCGATATTGAACTTCTGGGCAATGTCGCGCGTCAGCTCCAGGTGCTGCTTCTGGTCGTCACCGACAGGAACGTGGGTGGCACGATAGACGAGAATGTCGGCCGCCATCAGGCTCGGATAGGCTAGCAGACCGAGCGAGGCGTTCTCGCGGTCCTTGCCGGCCTTGTCCTTGAACTGCGTCATGCGGCTCATCCAGCCGATGCGGGCGACGCAATTGAAGATCCAGGCGAGTTCGGCATGCTGGGGCACGGCCGACTGATTGAAGACGATATGTTTCTTCGGATCGATGCCCGAAGCGATGAAGGCGGCGGCGATCGAGCGGATCTGCCCCTTCAGGTCCTCGTGCACGAGCTGGGCCGTGATCGAATGCAGGTCGACGACGCAGTAGATGCAGTCGTTGTTTTCCTGCAGTGCCACGAACTTGCGGATCGCACCGAGATAATTGCCGAGATGGAGATTGCCCGTCGGCTGTACGCCGGAGAATACGAGCGGCTTGAATTCGTTCATGTCGTCCTCAATAGGCTGGTGGAGGGCCCCAGGGCTTTGTCGCCCATGTAGCTAACGGCATGGCTTATGCACGGGTGGCGGTAGGCAATCAAGAGGTCGCCGCAGCCTCGTCTATTCCGCCGGTTGCAGCAGATCCCAATGGTTGCCGAACGGATCGCTGAAGACCGCCACCGTGCCATAGGGCTCGTGGCGCGGCGCTTCCAGAAAGGCGACGCCGTCGGCCAGCATCGCCGCATGGTCGCGCGCGAAATCGTCGGTGAAGAGGAAGAAGCCGACACGGCCGCCGGTCTGGTTGCCGATCGCCGCCTCCTGGCGTTCGCCGTCGGCCTTGGCAAGCAGCAGCGAAGTCTCAACCGCGCCCTTGGGGCGAACGACGACCCAGCGCTTGCTGTCGTCGAGCCTCGTGTCTTCCACGAGGTCGAAGCCGAGCTTGCCGCAATAGAAGGCGATGCCGGCATCGTAGTCCGGCACGACCAGGGCAATGCGTGCGATCGTCTGGCGCATCAGTCGCTCGCCTCCGGTGCTGCAGCGGGTTCTGCCGGTGCTTTGGCCTTGCGCTTGATGCTCCGGCGGATCATGCCGAGGCTGGCGCCGCCGAGACCGAAGGCGAGCGCGAAGTAGATCACCATCGCCACCGAGACCAGACCGAGCAGGGTTACTGCCCGTGTCACGAGCGGCGCGGCGGAAGAGAGCTCGAAGGCGAACCAGTCGATCGCGAAATACAGCGCCGCAGCCATGCCCGCCGCCGCGATGGCGAGGCGCGGAATGCGGGTCAGCAACGGGATGTCCCTGCCCCAATGGCCGCGCCAGACGAGTGTTGCGAAGAGCAGGACGGCGTTCACCCAGCCGGCGACGATCTCGGCTGTAGCGATGCCGCTTGCGCCGAGCCGCGGAAACAGGGTCAGCGCCAGCGAGACGTTCACGACGACGGAGATGGCGGCGAAGATCATCGGCGTGCGCGTATCCTCGCGCGCGAAGAAGCCGGGAATGAAGGCCTTGATCAAGACGAAAGCCGGCAGGCCGAGACCGTAAATTGCCAGGATGTGACCGACGATGACGGTCGATTCCGGCGAGAACTTGCCGCGCTCGAAGAGCAGCCGGACGATCGGCTCGGACATCACGAGCAACGCAGCTGCCGCCGGCAGCGTCAGGAACAACGTGAACTCGACCGAGCGGTTCTGCAGGTTCGACGCTTCGTTGACATTGCCGGAACGCAGCGCCCGGGCAAGTTCCGGCAGCAGCACGGTTGCCACCGCGATGCCGACGACGCCAAGCGGAAGCTGGTAGATCCGGTCCGCATAGACCAGCGACGAGACCGCGCCTTCGCTCGCCGAGGCGATATTGGTATTGATCAAGAGGTTGATCTGGGTGATGCCGCCGGTGATCGCCGCCGGCAGGGCTAGCACCAGCAGGCGCCTGACACTGGCGGTCATCTTCGGCCGGCGGAGGCCGATCTTGATGCCGGCGTCGCGCACGGCGATCCAGACGATCGCAAGCTGCACCAGACCGGCCGCCATGACCCCCCAGGACAGCGCATAGCCGACGGCCACCGGATCTTGGCCCTCATACCAGGCGTAGGCCAGCACCGCGATCAGGATGACATTGAGGAACACCGGCGCAATCGCTGCCGCAAAGAAGCGATGCAGCGAGTTCAGCATGCCGCCCATCATCGCCGCCAGCGACATGCAGGCGAGATAGGGGAACATGATGCCTGCAAAGACGATGGTGTTGCCGAGCTTTTCCGGATCGTCGGCAAAACCGGGGGCGATCAGCTTGCTGACGATGAAGGGCATCGTCAGTTCCATCGCGATCGTCAGGAACAGAAGCACGGTGAAGAGAACGCCGAAGACTTCCTCGGAAAAGCGCCGCGCGCCCTCCATGCCGTTCGCCTCGATCTCCTTGGCAAAGAGCGGCACGAAGGCGGAGTTGAAGGCCCCTTCGGCAAACAGCCGGCGGAAGGTGTTCGGCAGGCGGAAGGCCGTGTTGAAGGCATCGGCGACCGGGCCGGTGCCGAGGGCGGCCGCCATGAAGGTTTCGCGGATGAAGCCGAACAGGCGGCTTCCAAGCGTCGCGCCGCCGACGGTTGCAAATTTCTTGACCAGACTCATGTTTCGGCTTTTGTCGTTCTTTGAGCGGAGGAGACACCCGGTGGCGGCGCGATGATGCCGGAGGGCATGCGGTCGCGGGCTTCGTCACCCTCACCGGCCATGACGGCCTTGAGGCGGGCGGCAATGTTCATCTGACGGTTCTCGCTCGTCACCTTCTGACCGACGAGGTCGGTGACATAGAAGGTGTCGATCACCTTCTCACCGAAGGTGGTGATGTGCGCCGAGGCGATATCGAGCGAGAGATCGGAAAGCACTGCGGTGATCTCGGACAAGAGGCCCGGACGGTCGAGGCCCTCGACCTCGATCACCGTAAACTTGTTCGACAATGTGTTGCTGATCGTCACCTCGGGCGTCACGGTAAACGCCTTGGTGCGCTTCTTCACCTTCGTCCGGCTGGCAATCACTTCGGGCAGGCGTTTGCGGCCGGCAAGTACGTCCTCGATCAGCTTGCCGATGCTGCCCGCTCGCCGCATCTCATCCCCGTCGACGGCGAACTCGCGGTTCACCAGGATCGTGTCCAGTGCCCGTCCGTCAGAGGTCGTGAAGATCTGGGCATCGACGATGTTGGCGCCGGCGGCAGCGCAGGCGCCGGCGATCACGGTCAGGAGACGCGGATGGTCGGGCGAAAGCACGGTGATTTCGGTGATCGCATGGAACTGGTGCGTGCGCACCATCGTCGCCAGCGCCTTGTCGGCGGCGTCCGCTTCGCGGATGAAGCGTGCATGGCGCACCTGATCTTCGAGCGCGACGGTCAGCAGATAGGGCTGATAATGCAGGCGCACATAGTCGTCGCGCTCCTTCTCGGACCAGTCCGTCAACGCCTCGCCGAGCATCATCGCGGCATGCGCGGCGCGCTCCTTGCGCGACAGTTCCGAGAAGCCGCCCGACAGCAACAGTTCGGTCTCGTAATAGAGCGTGCGCAACAGTTGCCCCTTCCAGCCGTTCCAGACGCCTGGACCGACGGCGCGGATATCGCAAACGGTCAGAACCAAGAGCATCTTCAGCCGGTCGAGCGACTGCACCCGCTCGGCGAAGTCGACGATCGTCTTGCGGTCGTTGAGGTCGCGCGTCTGGGCGACCATCGACATCAACAGATGCTCCTCGATCAGCCAGGCGACGAGTTCGGTCTGCTTTGGCGACAGCCCGAAGCGCGGGCAGAGCTTGCGCGCCACCTTTGCGCCGGCGGTCGAGTGATTCTCGGGCCTGCCCTTGGCGATGTCGTGCAGCAGCACGGCGACGTAGAGCGCCTCGCGCTCCTCGATCCCCGGCATCAGCTGGGCGACCAGCGGATGCGCCTCCTCCTCGATGCCGCCTTCGATGCGCGAGAGCACGTCGACGGTGCGCAGCAGGTGCTCGTCGACCGTATAGTGATGATACATGTTGAACTGCATCATCGAGACGATCTTGCCGAAATCCGGAATAAAGCGGCCGAGCACGCCCGCTTCGTTCATGCGCCTGAGGATGAGTTCCGGCTTGCGGCGCGAGGTGAGGATCGACAGGAAGAGGCGGTTCGCCTCCTCGTTTTCGCGCAGCGCCGGCTTGATCAAACTCAGCGACCGCGTCACCTGGCGCAGTGCCGCCGGATGGAACTCAAGCCCGTTGATGTCGGCGATGTGGAAGAAGCGCAGCAGGTTGACCGGATCGCGCTTGAAGACGTCGGGGCTCGCGAGCGCGATGCGGCCGCCGTCGTCGACAAAATCGAGCGTGCCGGGGATCTTGCGACTGCGATGGGTGAAGCGGCCGATGATGCCGGAGATGCCGGGGGCATCCTTGGCCTGCTGGTCTTCGAGTGCGGCGCAGAAAATGCGGGTCAGGTCGCCGACGTCCTTCGCCACCAGGAAGAAGTGCTTCATGAAGCGCTCGACGGCGGAAAGGCCCGGATGGTCGTGGTAGCCCAGCGCTTCGGCGATCTCCCGTTGGATGTCGAAGGAGAGCCGCTCTTCCGCCTTGCCGGTCAGGAAATGCATATGGCAGCGCACAGCCCAGAGGAAATCCTCGGCCTTCTGGAAAAGCTGGTACTCCTGCCGCGACAATACCCCGACCTTCACGAGGTCGGCGGTGTCCTTGAGGCGGTAGAAATATTTGGCGATCCAGAACAGCGTGTGCAGGTCGCGAAGACCGCCCTTGCCTTCCTTGACGTTCGGCTCGACGAGATAGCGCGTATCACCGGCCTTGCGGTGGCGCTCATCACGCTCGGCAAGCTTGGCGGCGATAAAATCCGGGCCTGTGTTGCGCACGATTTCATGATCGAAGCGCGTTTCGAGCTCGGCGCTCAGCGTCTCGGAGCCGCAGATGTAACGCGTCTCGAGAATGGCCGTGCGAATGGTCATGTCGGCGCGCGACAGGCGGATGCATTCGTCAATGGTGCGGGTGGCGTGGCCGACCTTGAAGCCCAGATCCCAGAGGATATAGAGCATGAACTCGATCGCCGGTTCCGCCCACACGGCCTTCTTGACCGGCAGCAGGAACAGAAGGTCGATGTCCGAGCCCGGCGCCAGCGTGCCGCGGCCATAACCGCCGACCGCAGCCACCGCGATGCGCGAGGCCGGCGGCGCATTGGCAGCGTCGAAGATCTCGTTCAGCACGAAATCATGCAGTACGGTGATCAGCTGATCCTGCAGCCAGGAAATGCGCTCGGCGCACAGAATGCCGGCTCCGTCGGCATAAAACAGTTCGCGCGCCTTGGCCCGGCCGGCGACGTTTGCCTGCTTGAAGGCGGCCAGCAGCGCCTGGCGCATCGGCTCGCGCTGCTCGGCATGGGCCGAGGCGATGAAGTCGCATTTTGCCCGGAGCGCTGCGACATCGAGGATTTCGGGAAAGAAAGTTTCGTGTCTGCCCATGTAGTGCCGAGGGGCGTCCTGTCCGACTGGTTGCGTGGTTCGCTCGCGATCGAGCGCTCCTGCATGATCCTTACGACCGAGGCCGAACAAAGACCACACAGCATTTCAATCGCCGCGCCGGCAAAGGCGCGCGGCGCTGTATAGCCTTTTTACGGAAGGCTGCACAGGAAAAAGGCGCGCGCCGCTTTAGCCAGCGGTTGGCGGGATGCGGGCGGAAAACCGCACACACTTTTCCTCATCCCGCCTTGGCGACGCTCAGTTCCTTCTTCAGCGCATAGAGCGCGTCGAGCGCTTCGCGCGGCGTCATGTCGTCTGGGTTCAGCGTCTTCAACGCCTCCTCGACCTTGGACGGACCTGCGGCCTTCACCTCTTCGCGGCGGATCGCCACCTGGAAGAGCGGCAGATCGTCGATCAGCTGGCTCGCCGGGTTCTTGCGGTCGGCATCCTCGAGCTTGGCGAGCACGTCCTTGGCACGCGCCACCACCGAGGCCGGCAGGCCGGCAAGGCGGGCGACCTGGATGCCATAGGACCGGTCGGCAGCGCCCGGGCCTACCTCGTGCAGGAAGATCACGTCGCCGTGCCATTCCTTGACGCGCATCGTCGCGTTCGAGAGACGGCCGAGCTTTTCCGAAAGCACCGTCAGCTCATGGAAGTGGGTGGCAAACAGGCCGCGGCAGCGGTTTGCCTCATGCAGGTGCTCGACCGCCGCCCAGGCGATCGACAGGCCGTCGAAGGTGGCGGTGCCACGACCGATCTCGTCGAGGATCACCAGCGAGCGGTCGGTCGCCTGGTTGAGGATTGCCGCCGTCTCGACCATCTCGACCATGAAGGTCGAGCGGCCGCGCGCCAGATCGTCGGAGGCGCCGACGCGGGAGAAGAGCCGGTCGACGATGCCGATATGGGCGCTTGCGGCGGGAACGAAAGTGCCCATCTGCGCCATGATCGCGATCAGCGCATTCTGGCGCAGGAAGGTCGATTTACCGCCCATGTTGGGACCGGTGAGCAGCCAGATCGCACCGCCTTCTTCGCCCTCAGGAGGTGAGAGATCGCAGCCATTGGCGACGAAGGCATTGCTTGCCTGGCGCTTCAGCGCCTGCTCGACGACAGGATGGCGGCCGCCGTCGATCGCGAACTTGCGCGAGCGGTCGACGTTAGGCCGTGCATAGGCCTGCTCCTCAGCAAGCACGGCAAGGCCGACGGAGACGTCCACGGTCGCCAGCGCCAATGCCGCCGCCTTGAGCGTCTCGGCAGCCGCAACGACCTCGGCCGTCATCGCCTCGAAGGCTTCAAGCTCGATCGACAGGGCGCGGTCGGCGGCGTTGGCGATCTTGCTTTCAAGTTCCGCCAGCTCCGTCGTGGTGAAGCGCATGGCATTGGCCATGGTCTGGCGATGGATGAAGCGGGCGCGGCCGGCATCCGTATCGGTCATCGAGCCGGCATTGCCGGCGGTCACCTCGATGAAATAACCAAGCACGTTGTTGTGCTTGATCTTCAGCGACTTGATGCCGGTTTCTTCGGAATATTGCAGCTGCAGCCCGGCGATCACCCGCCGCGACTGGTCGCGCAGCGCCCGGACTTCGTCGAGCTCGGCATTGGCACCTGAGCGCAGGAAGCCGCCGTCGCGCTTCAGCAGTGGCAGTTCCTCGCCAAGGGTGGCGTCGAGCAGGCCGAGCAGACCCGCAGGCAGCGCATCGATCGCGGCGCGTGCTTCCTTCAGCTCATCCGATAGCGTGCCGGCCGCCATCCGGCGCGAAATCGACGCCGACGCATGCAAGCCGGCCTGGATGGCGCCGAGATCACGGGGACCGCCGCGGCCGAGCGCCAGTCGCGACAGGGCGCGCGGCATATCCGGCGCACGGCGCAGCGCGTCGCGCAGGTCGCCTGCGAAGGAAGGCTGATCCGCAAGGATCTCGATCGAGTCGAGGCGCTGGTTGATACGGTCCGGATCGGTCAGCGGCGACATCAGCCGCTCGGCGAGAAGCCGGGCGCCGCCGCTCGTCACCGTGCGGTCGAGCGCCTTCAGCAGCGTGCCCTCGCGCGCGCCGGAGAGTGTCTTGACCAGTTCAAGGTTGGCGCGGGTCGCCGGATCGATGAACAGCGTCGAGGCGGCACTTTCGCGCTCGGGGGTGCCGAGCGCCGGACGTTCGGCAAGCTGGGTCTTCTCGACATAGGAGATCGCAGCCGAAGCGGCGGCCAATTCGGCGCGCGAGAATGTGCCGAAGCCGTCGAGCGTCTTGACGCCGAAATAGCGGCTAATGCGGCCCTCGGCCGTCGCGCTGTCGAACAGCACCGCCGGCTGCGGCACGGCCACGCGGCCGAGCACGTCGAAGACGGGCCTCAATTCCGGATCGTGAAACACCGTATCGGCAAGGATCAGTTCGCGCGGCTCGATGCGCAGGATATCGGCGAGCAGCCGGCTTTCGGCGGTCTCGGCCAGCCGGAAGATGCCGGTGGAGATATCGATCCAGGCAAGCGCGTAAGCGGGTTCGGACCCGCTCTTGATGCGCGCCAGCGCCATCAGGTAGTTGGTCTCCGACGGCGACAGCAGCTTCTCTTCGGTGATCGTGCCCGGTGTCACCAGGCGCACGACGTCGCGGCGCACCACCGACTTGCCGCCGCGCTTCTTGGCCTCCGCCGGGTCTTCGACCTGCTCGCAGACGGCGACGCGGAAGCCGAGGCCGATCAGCTTCTGCAGATAATCGTCGGCGGCATGCACCGGTACGCCGCACATCGGGATTTCCTGTCCCATGTGCTGGCCGCGCTTCGTCAGCGTGATGCCGAGCGCGCGCGACGCTTCGACCGCGTCCTGGAAGAACAGCTCGTAGAAGTCGCCCATGCGGTAGAACAGCAGCGAATCCGGGTTGTTCGCCTTGATCTCGATGAACTGTTCCATCATCGGCGTGGCCGTGGAACGGCTTTCCTCGCTCGCCAGTTCGGCTGCGGACAACACCTCCCCGGCGCGGTTCGATTGGTCTGTCACGAAATTCATGATTGTTCCGAAAAAAGAGATGGCACACTATCCCCAAGCAATTGTAGACGACAACCATAAAGAGGCGCGCCGCAAGGCTCGCCCACAGGAGGATAGAGGAAACATGCCGGCCACCGACAAGACCGATCGCACAATGACGAGCGTCACCGCGCAAGAAGCGCTCGATTTTCACTCGCAGGGTCGTCCCGGAAAGCTGGAGATTTCCCCCACCAAGGCCATGGCGACCCAGCGCGACCTGTCGCTTGCCTATTCGCCGGGTGTCGCGGTGCCGGTGAAGGCGATCGCCGAGGACCCCAGCACCGCCTATGACTACACGACGCGCGGCAACATGGTCGCCGTCATCTCGAACGGCACCGCCATCCTCGGCCTCGGCAACCTCGGGGCGCTTGCCTCCAAGCCGGTCATGGAAGGCAAGGCGGTGCTGTTCAAGCGCTTCGCCGACGTCGATTCCATCGACCTCGAAGTCGATACCGAGAACGTCGACGAGTTCATCAACTGCGTGCGCTTCCTGGGGCCGTCCTTCGGTGGCATCAACCTCGAAGACATCAAGGCCCCGGACTGTTTCATCATCGAGCAGAAGCTGCGCGAGGTCATGGACATCCCGGTGTTCCACGACGACCAGCACGGCACCGCGATCATTGCCGCTGCCGGCCTGATCAATGCGCTGGCTTTGACCGGCCGCGACTTCAAGACGACGAAGCTCGTCTGCAACGGCGCGGGTGCTGCTGCCATCGCCTGCATCGAGCTCATCAAGTCGATGGGCTTCAATTCGGAAAACATCATCCTTTGCGACACCAAGGGCGTGATCTTCGAGGGTCGCACCGAAGGCATGAACCAGTGGAAGTCGGCGCACGCGGTCAAGACCGACCGCCGCACCCTCGCAGAAGCGCTCGAGGGCGCAGACGTGGTCTTCGGCCTTTCGGCCAAGGGTGCGCTTTCGGAAGACATGGTCCGCTCGATGGCACCGCGGCCGATCATCTTCGCCATGGCCAACCCGGATCCGGAAATCACGCCGGAGGAAGTCGCCCGCATCCGTGACGACGCGATCGTCGCGACCGGCCGTTCGGACTATCCGAACCAGGTCAACAACGTGCTTGGTTTCCCCTATATCTTCCGCGGCGCGCTCGACGTGCGCGCCTCGACGATCAACGACGCGATGAAGATCGCGGCGGCTGAAGCGCTGGCAAGCCTTGCCAAGGAAGATGTGCCTGATGATGTTGCGGCCGCCTACCAGGGCAACCGTCCACGCTTCGGCGCGCAATACATCATCCCGGTCCCCTTCGATCCGCGGCTGATCTCGTCGATCCCGATGGCGGTCGCCAAGGCTGCGATGGAAAGCGGCGTCGCGCAGAAGCCGATCACCGATCTCGAAGCCTATGGCCGTCAGCTTTCCGCCCGCCGCGACCCGATCGCCTCGACGCTGCAGCGTATCTACGAACGCGTCCGGCGCCAGCCGAAGCGCATTGTCTTTGCCGAAGGCGAAGAGGTGCAGGTCATGCGCTCGGCGATCGCCTATGCCAACCAGCAGCTCGGCACCGCCATCCTGCTCGGCCGCGAGGAGCGCATGCGCGAGACGGCGGAGCGCGAGGGCATCGACCTAGACCGCCCCGGCATCCAGATCGTCAATGCACGCCTTTCCAAGCGCGTCGGCGCCTATACGGACTATCTCTATGCCCGCCTGCAGCGGAAGGGCTTCCTCTTCCGCGACGCCCAGCGCCTGATCAACAACGACCGCAACCACTTCGCCGCCTGCATGGTGGCACTCGGTGACGCCGACGGGATGGTGACGGGCCTCACCCGCAACTATTCGACCGCCCTCGAGGACGTGCGCCGCTGCATCGATCCGAAGCCGGGCCATCGCGTCATCGGCGTCTCGATCGCGCTCTGCCGCGGCCGCACCGTGCTCGTCGCCGACACGGCAGTGCACGACATGCCCTCTTCGGAGGAGCTTGCCGATATCGCCGAGGAGGCAGCCGGCCTCGCCAAACGGCTCGGTTACGTGCCGCGCGTGGCGATGCTCGCCTATTCCACCTTCGGCCACCCCTCGGGCGAACGCTCCGAGCGGGTGCGCGAGGCGGTCAACATCCTCGACAAGCGCCGCGTCGACTTCGAATATGACGGGGAAATGGCGGCGGACGTGGCGCTCAACGCCCGCGTCATGGAGCAATATCCGTTCTGCCGCCTCTCCGGCACCGCCAACGTGCTCGTCATGCCGGCGTTCCACTCGGCGTCGATCTCGACCAAGATGCTGCAGGAACTCGGCGGCTCGACGGTGATTGGTCCCCTGCTCGTCGGCTTCGACAAGTCGATCCAGATCGTCTCGATGTCGGCCAAGGATTCCGACATCGTCAACATGGCGGCGATTGCCGCCTACAACGCCGGCATGTGACACCGACGGATGTACTATTTTGGCGCAGGCCTGGCACTCAAAGTCGCCAGGTCTGCCGAAATAGTAACAAATCGCTACAAGTTATAAAAAGAAGAGCCCGCATCCCCTGGAGAGAAGAAGCGAGCTCATAATCAGGCAACCGAACTACGTTTCAGGTAATGAAAGACGGAGGATTTGGGATTTCATGCCGGCCAACCTCCGGAAATGATCGGCCATTCCTCCGTTATTTTCTCTATTCTCTCGTGATGAAATTAGAGAATAACTTGACAATACAAGTCTCTCTTTCAGTCTCGAAAGTCAAACTCGTCATTAAGACTTGGTTAATCCAGTCGCGCGCCCGTCAGGAGACGGAGGTCGCGAACCGCCCTGCGTCTGCGCCGTAATAATTGAGATAACGGCCGGAGATATTGCTGATCGGCAGCACGATCAAAACATCCGTCGTGCGGAATGCATGATCGACCACCGCGCCGTCGCCGACCATTGCGCCCAGACGCATATAGCCCTTGATCAGCGGCGGCAGGGCGCCGAGCGCCTTTTTCGCATTGATCGCCTCGGCCGGCATCAAATCCATGGTCCGATGCAGTTCCGGACGTGCGCTCACGGCCCATTCGTCACGGGCGCGGATGTTGTGATGCAGGAAGGAAAGCGCCAGCGCATGCTCGGCCGGCACCACGCCGGGGAACGAACCGCAGCCGAACATGGCGTCCATGCCGTATTTGAGGGCGTAGGCCCAGTTTCCCTGCCAAAGCAGTTCCACCGTCCGCTTGGTACGGTAGTCCGGCAACACGCAGGAACGGCCAAGCTCCATGAAGCGCTTGGTCGGATGGCGAGCGAGAAGCTGGTCGATGGCAAATTCGGAAGCCGAGTAGAAACCGCCCGAGCGCTCGGCCACGTCCTGGCGGAGCAAGCGATAGGTGCCGACGATCTGATCCTCGGCATCGCCCTCGATCGAGGTATCGAGAACCAGAAGGTGATCGCAGATCGCGTCCCAGCTGTCGATGTCGCGCTTGCGGCGGTCGGCTTCGGCGCCAACCTGCGCATTCATCTCTTCGACGAAAACCTTGTAGCGTACGGCCTGGGCGGCATCGATCTCCGATGCCGTCCGTGCCAGGCGCGTCTCGAGATTGGCGATCCTGCCAAGAACGTCAGTCGTCGGGGCGGCAGCCTTCTTGCCGATGCAAGCCTGAGAAGTGTCAACCACGTTCGCTGAATCCAGTAGCTCGATGGCCATCCGCGTCATCCCGAATCAATTCTATCTGCCGGGCTTAGACCACGTTTCTGCAACAACATAGTGACATGAAAGCGGCATACAACCCCCACGCCCCGATGGTTACGGTTACCACTGCCGAAGTTACCGTTCGCGCAGCAGGCGGGCGATCTCCGATGTCAGCAGCTGCGGATCGGCGGGCTTCGACAACACGAAGTCGGCGCCGGCGCCCATCAGCCTTTCGCGCATGTCGGCACGAACATCCGACGTCAGGACGATGACGGGCAGCCGGGGCGCGGATCGCGCGGCCTCATCGGCGCGCAGGTGCTGCAGCAGCGAAAGGCCGTCGCCACCCGGCATGTTGAGATCGGTCACCAGCAGCTCCGGAAGCGAGCGCTGGCCGGGCGCATGCAGGGCCTCAGCAACGGCGCCGAAGTCGCTGACAAGGCGGACCGAATACCCCGAGCGCTGGAGCACGGTGCGAACGATCAGCGCGTTGACCGGATCGTCTTCGGCCAGCAGGATCCCATTCGCCCTGTTGTAAACAGGCGTGGTCGCAGGCTCCTCTCGCAGAACGGGCCGGTTGTCGTTGATCGCGTCGCGTTTCTCGATACCCTTCAGGCGACCGAGCAGCACCTCGACCAGGGACTTTTCGCGCAGCGGCCGGATCAGCCATGCCTCGTAGCCGTCCATCTGGTTGACGGGGTGGCTGTTGCGCTCCTCCGGATTGATCAGATAGGTGCGCCGCACCTCCAGCCGTGCAACGGACGGCTGCAGGGAAAGAAGCTGCTTGTATTGCTGGGCATGGCGGTGGTCGACGATCACGTCCGTCAGCGGCGCGCCGCCGGCGAGCACGTCCGCAAGGACATGCTGGGCCGCGGCAAGCGTGGTGGCACGATGGCACCGCCCGCCGAGTGTCGCGATCGTCGCGGCGAGCGCCGCCGAGGCCGGACCATCGGGCGCCATCACCAGGACATGCGAGCCCGCAAGGCACGACCGGCGCTCCGGTGCGACCGCCTCGATCTCGGCAAATGGCAGACGAATTTCGAAACGGCTGCCGCGTCCCGGCGCGCTTGCGGCCGTAAGGCTGCCACCGCAGGCCTGCATGATCCTGCGGGAGATGGCGAGGCCAAGGCCGGTGCCCTTCGCCCGCTGTTCGTCGTTTCCGGCCTGCTCGAACTCCTCGAAAATGCGCTTCAGGTCGTCAGGCGACATGCCCGGACCGGTGTCGTCGATCCGGATCCGCACGCATTCGTCGACCGTATCGGCGCCGACAAAGACGCCGCCGACCTCGGTGAACTTCACCGCATTGCCGATCACGTTGAAGAGCACCTGGCGCAGGCGCGCCGCATCGAAGGCCATCTCAGCGGGCACATCGACGGCGACCGTGGCACCGATCTCGATGCCTTTCTCATGCGCCCGGTTGGAGAGCATTTCCACCACGCTCTCGATGACGCCACGCGGATCCTGTCGGGTCGGGCGAAACTGGAAGCGACCGGCCGACAGCGACGAGAAATCGATCAGGTCCTCGACGAGCTGGACCAGCGCATGGCCGGACTGCTGCATGCCGGCGAGGTAGTTCTTCTGCTCGCTCGACAGCCGGGTCTGGCCGAGCAGGTGGCTCACGCCGAGGATGCCGGAAAGCGGCGTACGGATCTCATGGCTGACTGTGGCGAGAAGCCTCGACTTCGCCTTGCTCGCCTCCTCTGCCCGCCGGCGCGCCGCTTCGCGCTCACGCGCCGCCGCGGCCTCCTCGGTGACGTCGCGCGCGATGCTGTGGCGCATGAGCCTGCCACTTGCCGGATCGCGGGCGATCACGTCGTGCCAGTCGTAAAGGCGCACGCCGTCCGATGCGGCAATCCGGACCAGATAGTGATTGGGCGCAGCCTTTGGCTCGAAGCTCAGGCCAAGCGCCGCGCAATCGAGGCCGTGGACATCGGAGTGGCCGCAGACCTGATGGAAGACCGCGTTGGCATGAACGATCTTTCCGTCCATGCCGCGCATGATCGCGAGGTCACCCAGCGCATCGTGAATGGTCGAGAGCAACGCCGACGTCTCGGAGCGATGCCAATCGCGATCCCGGTCCGCTTCGTCGCCTGCCTGCCTGCCATCGAACGACCGTATGGCTTCGACGACGAGCAGGAACACGCCGACAGAGCCTGCCGCCGCAATCGCTGCGGAAAACAGGTAAAAGCCGGCGCTCATGCCGATGACGAGAATGAGACCGGAGGCGACAAGGCCGAGCAATGCCAGCGACGCCTGATTGACCGCATGGCGCTTGCCCTTGACGGGTGCTTCCTGCTCGTGAGCCGGAGGCGATACCTCGACAGGGAGCGGAGCCACCGGCGGCGCGTCACCCGTCCGGCTTCCTGTCCGGAAGCCGGATTCGATCCGCTCCAGCAATCGTGACGGTTCGCTCATGCAATCCGGCTAACACGACAAGCGTTCCGAATGGCTTCAATGCACCGGTAAAATCTTAACGATCGGCCTTTTTCGCGTGCAGCAGTTCGTCAAGGATGATGGCTCCGGCGCCGATGGTGATGAAGGTATCGGCCAGATTGAAGACGGCGAAGGACCATGTTTCGGTATAGAAAAGGATGTAGTCGATCACGTAGCCGAAGATCAGCCGGTCGACGAGGTTGCCGAGTGCGCCGGCGATGATCAGCGCGTAGCCGAAATGCGCAAAGAACCGGTCCTTCGGCGTGCGCTTCCAGAGCCAGAGCACGAAAGCGACGACGGCAAGCCGCATGCCGACGATGAACCAGCCTTCCATGCCCGACAGCATCGAGAAGGCGACGCCATAGTTGTAGGTACGGTAAAGCGCCAGCATCGGCACGACGTGGACCGCCTGATTAAAGGGCAGGTAGATCTCGACCAGATACTTGATCAACTGATCGGCGATGAGCGCGAGAAGGATGAAGACCGCGATCGGCAGCGGCCGCGAAAACAGAACCTGCCTCTCGCTCATGCGCGGGCGTCCAGCGTCAGCAGATGACGGCGCGCCTCGAACAGCATGATGCCGGTAGCGATCGCAAGGTTGAGTGAATCGGCGCGTCCGGCCTGCGGGATGCGTGCGAGCGCACCTGCCTCACGGGCAAGCTCCTCCGGCAGACCCGCCTGTTCGTTGCCCATAAGGATCACCACGGGCTTCGACTTGTAATCGATGGTGCGGTAATCGACGGCGCCGGCGAGATGGGTGGCAACCACCTTCACGCCGGCGGATTTCTGCCAGCGGATGAAGTCGTCCACGCTGGCGCGTGCCACCGGCATCGCGAAGACCGAGCCCATGGTGGCGCGCACGGTTTCAAGCGAAAACGGGTCGGTGGTCTCGCCGACGAGAATGATGCCGGAGGCACCGGCGGCATCGGCCGTGCGGATGATCGTGCCGAGGTTGCCGGGATCGCGCACCCGGTCCAGCGCCACATAGGTTTCTCCCAGTTGCGGCTTCAGATCCTTTAGCGCCTGGTAGCGCTGCTCGAAGATACCGACGACCATCTGAGGATTGTCGCGCCGGGTGATCGTCGTCAGCACCTTCTCGCTGACCTCGAGCACCAGACCACCCTTGGCGAAGGTCTTCGCCGCCACCTGCTCCACATGCGGCTTGCCCTTGGCCGCCTTGGCATAGATCAGCGTCTTGATCTTCCAGCCGAGATCGAGCGCGTCGATCACCAGCTTCAGGCCTTCGGCCATGAAGGACCGCGTCTCGTCGCGATGCTTCTTCTGTGCCAGCGCGCGGATATCCTTGATGATCGGGTTGGTGAGGCTCGTGACCTCCTTTACCTGACCCACACGACCGGCGCCGTGTTCGCTTCTGTCGTTCGTCATTGCGGTACCCAGCGGCTGAAGAGAGAGGTCGAAAGCGCCCTGCCCGGCTCGCGTCCGTCAAGCCCGCCCTCGCGGATGATGAGCTCGCCCGATTCCACCCGGCCGCCGCGGCCGCGCATCGTCTCGCGCATCAGTTCATGGATCGAATAGAAGCTCGCCCGGATGGAATAGGCGGTCAGCACCAGGCCGCGCGCCTCCGGCGAGAGGATCTCGCGGCAGATGTCGAGCATCGCCGCCAGGTGATCAAAAAGCTGCCAGACCTCGCCATTCGGACCACGGCCGAACTTCGGCGGGTCGGTCAGAATGATGTCGTAGCGGCTGCCGCGGCGCTCTTCGCGCTGGATGAACTTCATTGCGTCGTCGCAGATCCAGCGGATCGGCAGCTTGTCGGCCCGCGCCAGCAGCTGGTTCTCGCGTGCCCAGCCGATCGCCTTCTTCGAGGCGTCGACATGGGTGACCTCGGCGCCGGCCTTGGCGGCGATCAGCGAGGCGACCCCGGTATAGCCGAACAGGTTCAGAACCTTGAGCGGTCGCCCTGCAGCTTCCACCTGGTCCTTGACCCAGCTCCAGTGCGCGAGCTGTTCGGGGAAGACGCCGACATGGCGGAACGAGGTGAAGCGGCCGTGGAAATCGGTTCCGAGAAGCTGCATCGGCCAGGTTTCGCCGAGCACGGCGCCCGGAAAGCGCCAGCGGCCCATGCCGTCCTCGTCGGTGTCGCCGGTGAAAATCGCGTCGGCCTTTTCCCAGACGCCGTCCGCCAGGCTGCGCGGCCAGAGCGCCTGCGCCTCGGGACGCACGATGCGATAGGGACCGTATTGTTCGAGCTTCTCGCCGGCGCCGCTGTCGATCAGATGGTAGCCGGAAGCGCCCACGGTCTCGAGAATGAGCGGCACGCGCTCGGCCGGCTTTTCGCCGGTTCGCCGAGCAATCGCCCGTACAGGTGCTTCCTGCACGGCTGCCTGTTTGGCGGGCCTGTCGCGTGTCTCCGCGGCCTGCGCTGCCACCGGGCGCGCCGGCCGTTCCTTGAAGCCGCCGCCCTTCGGCGGTACCGGACGCTTCTGATCGTGGCGACCGCCGCCACGCGCCTCGGCGCCGCGGCCTTTGGCCATCGTCACGGAGGCATTCTTCGACCGCCGGTCCTTTTCCTTCACGCTGAGATCCCTGGGCTTGTTAGTGCATGTGCCGCCTGCCCGCTGCAGTATCGAGTGCGCGCGGGCGGACGCCATGAGGTTTGTCGCCGCAGCCTTCAGCCGCAGCATCTATTGAAGCTGCAAATAGCATCGCTGATGCACTTGGCAAAGTCGTTTCCGTTTTGCGAAGATCGGCGCGGGAGAACCCGCTGCAAATTTCCTCGGGTCGGAAACGGCGTGAGGACAAAATTCTGCAGCAGACCTAAAGTGTTACAACGACTTTGGCGCGTCGATGCCGATGCGCGGCACTGCAATGGGAGGAAAGCGCATGGACATGACCGGCGAAGAACGGATTTCGGCTGGGCGCGACGCCGTGTGGCGCGGCCTCAACGATCCGGAAATCCTCAAACGGTGCATCCCCGGCTGTCAGTCGCTGGAGATGACTTCGCCGACCGAACTTGCAGCGGTTGTGAAGATCAAGATCGGACCGGTCTCTGCCTCCTTCACCGGCAATGTCGTGCTCTCCAATCTCAATCCGCCAGAGGGCTACACGATCTCGGGCGAAGGAAAGGGCGGGATCGCCGGTTTTGCCAAGGGGGGCGCCGACGTCACGTTGACGGAGGATGGCGCAGACACAGTGCTGCGTTACGACGTCAAGGCAGAGATCGGCGGCAAGCTCGCCCAACTCGGCTCGCGCCTCATCGATTCGACCGCAAAGAAGTTGGCCCAGCAGTTCTTTACCGACTTCGGCGCCGCCGTCAGCGGTACCGCGGAAGCGGCGAGCTGACGGCTCGCCACTCCGCAGCGTCAAGTCAAACGTTCAGTTCTGAGGGGCAGCCAACGTCGCCTGAGTGGCGAGCTTTTCTGCCTGGCTGCGATGCTTCTCGGCTTCGCGATGCCACTTCACCGCCTCATTCGCCTCGGTGCGTGCACGGCGACGGTACGTGCCCTGGCTGAACCAGGTCGCTGCTGCGCCGAGGATCATGCCGACGATGACGGCAAGGAACAGGAAGACGAAGAAGGGCGCGCTGACCGAAAGCACGCTGTCTTCCGGGCGGAAAGGGTTCAGTGCCAGCGTTACGCTCTGGCGATTGGCGACGCTGAGAACGATCAGGATCACGCCAACCGGAATGAGAACAACGATATTGATCAGTTTCTTGAACATTCAAGCGCTCCAGCTTGCGAGCGGCCGCGTGGTTTCCGTTGGCCACGCGGGACGACGGGCGTCCATTGCGCCAGGCCGCTGAGACCGAGAAAGACGATCAGTCTTCGTCGTCACCATTCATGCCGGGATTAAGGCGCTCGCGCAATTCCTTGCCGGTTTTGAAGAACGGCACCCACTTTTCCTCGACGAAGACGGAATCGCCGGTGCGCGGGTTGCGCCCGGAACGCGACGGCCGGTTCTTGACGGAGAAGGCACCGAAGCCGCGCAGTTCGACCCGGTTGCCTGACGCGAGCGCGTCCGTGATCTCATCGAGAACCGCATTGACGATGTTTTCGACATCGCGGTGATAGAGATGCGGATTGCGAGCTGCAACAATCTGCACCAGTTCTGACTTGATCACTGTCGCCCCCTCAAATTCTTGTTTGTTTTGCTTTTTCGGTCTGCATTGTGATTGCTGCAAGAATATCGACGACGCTTGCAAAAACGCCGCCAACTCCTCACGGCTCAGGCTGGGTATATGTCGCCTTCCTCATTGGCCATCAACCTGCCAAACGGAAACAAGACCGTCAAGAAACAACTTGTCGCCCGCAATTTTTTCGAGGCCGCTCATTGCCGGAAAAGCGTCATATCCCAACATCTTGATCCAGTTGCCGACCAGCGCGCCGAGGCCAAAAGGCAGGGTCTTGCGCGGTGCTTCCCAATCGACGATCGGCAGGTCCTTCGATACCTTTTTCTCCGTCAGAAAGGCGCGAATTTCGTCCTCGCCGCCAAGCGTGTCGACGAGCTTCGCCTTCAGCGCCTGGCGGCCGGTGAAAATGCGGCCGTCGGCGAGCAGCAGCGCCTCGGGGCGCTGAAGCTTGCGGCGCTCGGCAACCAGGTCGACAAACCAGGCATAGCTGTCATCGATCATCGACTGGATCATCGCCTTCGCCTCGTCGCTCGCCGGATGGAAGGGCGACGGCTCCGCCTTCAGCGGCCGCGACTTGATCGATTCCAGCGACACGCCGAGCTTGTCCATCAGGTCCTTGATCTGCGGATACTGGAAGATGACACCGATGGAGCCGGTGATCGAGCTTTCGCCCGCGACGATCGTGTCGCCTGCGAGCGCAATCATGTAACCCGCAGAAGCGGCGAGCGTGCGCACATCGGAGACAACGGGCTTCTTGGCGGCAACCTTGCGGATCGCCTTGTAGATCACTTCGCCGCCATAGGTGGTGCCGCCCGGGGACGAAATGGTGACGACCAGTGCTTTGACGCTGTCGTTGTCGGCGATCTTCTGGAGGCGATCGAGAAGCTCCCGGTCGTCCTGGATCAGACCACTAATGGTGACGCGAGCCACGTGCTGACGAGTGCGGCCGACATCGTCCGCAGCGCCCGACCAGACAAAGATCGCGAGCGCTGCCACAAGAAGCAGCCCCGCCACCACAAAGCGCCAGAAACTGAGTTTCCGGCGCAGGCTGCGGCGATCGGCGATGGCGAGTTCGTCCATGTGGGTTTCTCCCGAATTGTTGGCGCAGCTTCTGTCAGTTTCCGCGGGAACGTGCTATCTGCGCGCGCAGAGGCATATTCCATAAACGCGCTTGGCCACGGTTGAAAGCCGCGGCTGGCGTTTTCGTGCTTCACCCGAGTTTTTTTGCAGCGCCATTGTGCAGCAGCAAAAAATATCCATATTTGCGACGACTTACACCATTGTATGTATATGATCCCTTGATGGGTTCAGCGATAAAAGCAGTAGAACCGACAGGCCCTTTCATGTTGAACCACGCGCCAGCCCCGGGCATTTTTGCCGATACGGGTGAGAGCTCCGCCGACGCCTATGCGCTCGCCGCGAGACACTCCGTGCGCGTCCGCCGGCTGAAAGTCATCCTGCCCGTGGTCGCCGGCGTCATCGCGGTGATCTTTGCCGCCGTTTCCTTCGTCCGGGCCTTCATGCCCGTCGATCTGCAACTCGAAACGGCGACGATCGAGGACGGCAAGATCGTGATGCAGAATCCGGCCATCTCCGGCCGCAACAAGCAGGGGATCAGCTATTCGATGAAGGCCCAGCGAGCGCTCCAGGACATCGCCAATCCTGACATCATCACGCTGCAGACGATCCATGCGGAAATGCCGATGAAGGATTCGATGGTCGCGACGGTGGACGCCACCAACGGCATCTACGACCGCGGCGCCAATACGCTCGATATGAACGCCCCGTTCACCATTTCCGTCAATAATGGCATCAACGCCGACTTCCAGTCGGCCTATCTGGACATCAATGCCGGCGAGATGGAAACGAAACAGCCCGTTGCGATCAGCATGAAGGGCGGTTCGATCATTGCGCAGACGCTGCGAATGACGGATAAGGGACGTATTGTAATATTTGAGGGCATGGTGAGGGTGAACGTCGAGCCCACCGCCATCCGCAAGAACGCGAAATAGGACCCGGTGCACTCCATGTCGGTCACAACCGCCTCTTTTTTCAAGATTTCCGCCAGCCTGGCGATTGCCGGTGTCGGCGCTTTGATCATTGCCTCCGGCGCTTCGGCGCAGGCCACATCCAGCAAGATGAAGGGCCTTGAACTCTCCAACGACAAGCCGATCCAGATCGAGAGCGACAAGCTCGAAATCAAGGATCCGGAGAGCAAGGCGATCTTCACCGGCAACGTCAAGGTCGTGCAGGGCACGACGACGCTGCAGGCCGGCAACATGGTGGTGTACTACAAGTCCGGCGGCGGCTCGGTTTCGAGCGGCGACGCCGACATCGACCGCATCGAGGTCAGCCAGAAGGTTTTCCTGAGCTCGGGCACGCAGCAGGCAACGGCAGACACCGGTTCCTTCGACATGACGAAACAGGTCTTCGTGCTGAAGGGCGAAAAGGTGGTGTTGTCGGAAGGCAAAAACGTCTTCGTCGGCTGCCAGCTCAACGTCCAAATGGAAACCGGGGAGGCTCAGCTCGAAGCCTGCGGCGGCCGCGTGCAGATCCAGCTCGACCCGAAGTCCCGCAAGCAGAACTGACGTAGATCGCTCGTGCACTTTCCCTTCCTTCACAAGCGCAAACGGGTCCGCAAGCCGTCGGCGACAGCTGCGGTTGTTTCCGGACACGCGGTCGACAAGGCGCGTTACGACGGCACGCTGATCGCGCGCGGCCTGACGAAGGCCTATCGCGAGCGCCGCGTCGTCAACGGCGTTTCACTGGTGGTGCGGCGCGGCGAAGCCGTGGGCCTGCTCGGACCGAACGGCGCCGGCAAAACCACCTGCTTCTATATGATCACCGGCCTCGTACCGGTCGACGAAGGCTCGATCGAGATCAATGGCAACGACGTCACGACCATGCCGATGTACCGGCGTGCCCGTCTTGGCGTCGGTTACCTGCCGCAGGAAGCATCGATCTTTCGCGGGCTGACGGTCGAGGAAAACATCCGCGCCGTGCTCGAGGTCCATGACAAGAACCTGGAGCGGCGCGAGAGCAAGCTCAACGACCTGCTCGGCGAGTTCAACATCACGCACCTGCGCAAGTCCCCCGCGATTGCGCTTTCGGGCGGCGAGCGGCGGCGTCTCGAAATCGCCCGTGCGCTTGCGACAGATCCGACCTTCATGTTGCTCGACGAGCCCTTTGCCGGTGTCGATCCGATCTCGGTCGCCGATATCCAGGCGCTTGTCCGTCACCTGACCTCGCGCGGCATCGGCGTGCTGATCACCGACCACAACGTCCGCGAGACGCTCGGCCTCATCGACCGCGCCTATATCATCCATGCCGGCGAAGTGCTGACTCATGGTCGCGCCAACGATATCGTCACCAATCCTGACGTGCGCCGGCTCTATCTCGGCGACAATTTCAGCCTTTGAGACCGCTTCGCGGGCGATTCCGCCCGCGACCACGCTTGACCAAACCTTCTCGATAAGCAATTTTTGGGCCAATTGATAAGGGCCACCCCGGCGACCGGAGAAACACCGCGGCCCAGGAGATTTCTCGGGAGTTTCGCGTCAGCATGGCACTGTCCGCCAGCCTTCATCTGCGCCAGTCCCAGTCCCTGGTGATGACGCCACAGCTGATGCAGTCGATCCAGCTGCTGCAGATGACGCATCTCGAACTCAATCAGTTCATCGCCCAGGAAGTCGAAAAGAACCCGCTGCTCGAATTTCAGGCGAATGACGATCTGCCAGGCACGCCGGAGCGCGGCGAGAGCACAGCCGGGGACGAGCCTGCCGGCGACGACTTCGGCGCGCAGGACGATCTCTACGACAGCGCGACATCGCCGACCAGCGAGCGGCTTGGCGAGCAACTCGACGCCGACTTCGCCAATGTCTTTCAGGACGACACGACACCGCAGCGCGCCGATGCCCCGGAACTGCTCGGCCAGTGGAAATCGATGCCCGGCAGCAGTGAAGGCGAAGACTATGACCTCGACGACTTCGTTGCCGGCCGCAAGAGCCTGCGCGAGACGCTCACGGAGCAATTGCCATTTGCGCTGCCCGCCCCCTCGGATCGGCTGATCGCGCAGCACCTTATCGATCAGCTCGACGACGCCGGCTATCTCCAGGCGGACCTTGGCGAAGTCGCCGAACGGCTGGGCGCCGCGCATACGGATGTCGTGCGGGTATTGCTGACGCTGCAGCAGTTCGATCCGCCCGGTGTCTTCGCGCGTTCGCTTGGCGAATGTCTTGCAATCCAGTTGCGCGCCCGCGACCGCCTCGATCCGGCGATGGAGGCACTGCTCGCCAATCTCGAACTGCTGGCGCGGCGCGATTTCGCGACGCTCAAGAAGATCTGCGGCGTCGATGAAGAGGACCTGATCGACATGCTGGCGGAAATCCGCAAGCTCGATCCGAAGCCCGGAACCAGTTTCGAGACCAGCGTCAGCGAGGCGATCGTGCCCGACATCGTCGTGCGGGCCGCGCCCGACGGCTCCTGGATGATCGAACTCAATCCGGACGCGCTGCCGCGCGTGCTGGTCAACCAGGACTATTTCGCCAAGGTCTCGCGCGGGACGCAGAAAAACAGTGCCGACCAAGCCTTCCTCAACGAATGCCTGCAGAACGCCAACTGGCTGACACGCAGCCTCGACCAGCGCGCCCGAACGATCATGAAGGTCGCCACGGAGATCGTTCGCCAGCAGGACGCGTTCCTGGCCAACGGCATCGGTCACCTACGGCCGCTGAACCTCAAGACCGTCGCTGACGCGATCAAGATGCATGAATCGACCGTCAGCCGCGTCACCTCGAACAAATACATGCTGACGCCGCGCGGGCTGTTCGAACTCAAATATTTCTTCACCGTCTCGATCGGCTCGGCCGAGGGCGGCGACAGCCATTCGGCGGAAGCCGTGCGCCACCGGATCCGCGCGATGATCCAGGAGGAAAGCGCCGAAGCGGTGCTTTCCGACGACGATATCGTCGATGTCCTCAAGAAGGCTGGTATCGACCTTGCCCGTCGCACTGTCGCCAAATATCGCGAAGCGATGAGCATCCCCTCCTCCGTACAGCGGCGACGGGAAAAGCGGGCGCTGGCCAAAGCCGCCGGTTTCTGAGCACCGGAAGTTAAGCCGCATTAACTTTTTTGCGACCTTCGATTGACTCTCTCCGACACAGGCGATATGAGCCCGCCGCAATTGCCGGGGACAAGCTCGCCCCGGAAGCGGACCGGTACGACCGGTAGCTGCGACAGAGGCGCGCCCGCAAGCCTGAAAGGCTTGGATGACGGGACCGCTTGGAATAGACTGGCTGCGCAAATCACGAACGAGAGAGGAAACTCCATGAGTGTGCGTGTATCCGGTAAACAGATGGAAATCGGCGATTCGTTTCGAGCTCGCATCGGCGAGCAGATCGAGCAGGCCGTTACCAAATATTTCGACGGAGGATATTCAAGCCAGGTCACTGTGGAAAAATCCGGGCCGCGCTTCAGCGCCGACTGCAAGCTTCATCTCGATACGGGCGTGGTTATGCAGGCGAACGGTCAGGCGAACGACCCACAGGCTGCGTTTGACGCGGCGTCGGATCGCATCGAAAAGCGTCTGCGCCGCTACAAGCGGAAGCTGAAGGATCACCATAACGGCAACGGTACGAATGCTGCCGAAGTGGCTTACACAGTGATGGATTCGGTGCCGTTCGAGGACGATGAGGTCCCCGAGGATTATGCACCGACGATCGTCGCCGAAAGCACGAAACAATTGAGGACGATGTCTGTCGCCAGCGCCGTGATGGCACTCGACATGACCGATGAACCCGTCCTGATGTTCCGTAGCCCCGGCAAGGACGATCTGAATATCGTCTACAGACGCAACGATGGAAATATTGGCTGGATTGACGCTGCCAATATCAAAGCATGAGCGGATAGGGGAGTGCCGGCACGCCGGCACTCCCCGCGCCCAGAATCAGCGGGCAGGCCGGAAAATGTGACTTTTCTGTGCATGGAACCCGCCATGACAAAGATGGTTAGAGCCATTGCGACGCATTTATGATGATGTTGTCCGGCTCTAACCGGCGAATGAGGACAAAAGAATGGCATTGGCAGGTCTACTGCATCAAAATGCGATCATCCCGGCCATGAGGGCCAACTCGAAAAAGCAGCTCCTCCAGGAATTGGCGGCAAAAGCATCAAAGATCACCGGGCTTCCCGAGCGTGAAATCTTCGACGTGATCCTGCAGCGGGAGCGTCTTGGCTCCACCGGTGTCGGCAATGGCATCGCCATCCCGCACGGCAAGCTCAACAATCTTCCCTCGATCATCGGCATCTTCGCGCGACTGGAAACATCTGTCGATTTCGAAGCGCTCGACGACCAGCCCGTCGACCTCGTCTTCCTGCTGCTCGCCCCGGAAGGTGCCGGCGCCGATCACCTCAAGGCCCTGTCGCGCATTGCCCGCGTCCTGCGTGATCAGGACATGGTCGCCAAGATCCGCTCGAGCGATTCCGCCAGCGCGATCTACACGCTGCTCGACGACGACGCGACCTCGCACGCCGCCTGAAAATAGCAACGGCGCGCGTCCGCCGGACGCGCAGTGCCTGCGTCAGTAAAGCTGACGACCGTTCAAATGATCTATGAAAATCCGGAACAAAGCGCCCTGGCTCGAAATGCCGAGCCGGCGATAGATGTTCTTGCGATGGATCCGGACCGTTCCCTCGGCAATGTTCATCACCTTGCCGATCGAAAGGTTGCTGTGTCCCCGAAGGATCAGCCGCACGATGTTGCGCTGCTGCTTCGTCAGCCGGTCTGAACAAAGGCTGTCGAACGCCGCTTCCATTACATTGTCGCCCTCTTCGGAGGGCGGCGGCGCAAAGCTCCGGCCGTGCTGGCGCCAGTTCGAGCGGACCGCCTCGCGCACGATCGGCTCATAGACGCGCAGTCGCTCGAGTTCGGCCTCGCTGAAAGGCTGGCCGCCGCGGCCGCGCATCAGCGAGTAGGTCGCCTGCAGGCCACCGTCGAGCGGAATGACGAAGCCGACCTCCTCCACCAGCACACCCGATTCCATCGATACGCAGGGGTGAACCTCGGCGGACGACGAGAAGTCGGACTGGAAGAATCGGTCCGGCGCGAGTTCTCGCATGCGCCAGAGGCCGGCCGGCTGGCCGGCAGAGCAGGCGACGTAGAAGGGATCGAGCAGATAGGCGCCGCCGAGATAGGCGGAAAGCGCGCTCGCCGATACCTTTGCCGTGTAGCCGTCGTGCAGCACGATCGGCCTGGCATCGTACGGATAGGCAAAGGCGACGGAGAGGTCGAAACTGGTGAACGACCGCAGCATCCGGTCGAGCGCCTGGCCGAAATCCTGCGTGCCGATCAGATCATCGCCGAAATATCAGCGGACTCCCTTGCCAGCATTCCGGTTTCATCCCCCCGCTCCTCGTATCCCCCATGGGATATCGACAGCCCCTGCTTCGTCAACAATAATTCCCCCCGGGAGAGCAACAGGTCGTCGCGAAACGGGTCGCCCTTGGCGAACACTGCGGCGAACGCCGATGAGGAGGGCGCAATGGCAGGCAGGCTTTCAGGCAAGGTGGCGCTGATCAGCGGTGGCGCGGGAGGCTGCGGCCTGGCGGCGTCGGAGCTTTTCGCGCGCGAAGGCGCCAAGGTCGGTATCGTCGACCTGCCGCGCAGCAAGGGCGAAGAGGTCGCGGCATCGATCCGCGCCAATGGCGGCGAGGCGATTTTTGCCCCGGCCGACGTCTCGGTATCCGCAGAAGTGACATCGGCCGTCAAGGCGGTGGAGGCGGCGTTCGGCGCCATCACGGTGCTCTTCAATCACGCCGGCATTCTTGCCGTCGGCCCCTTCCTCGAGGTCGAGGAAGACGAATGGGACCGACTGATGGCGGTCAATGTGCGCAGCATGTTTCTGATGACCAAGGCTGTTTTGCCCGGCATGCTTTCCGCCGGCGGCGGCAGCATCGTCTGCACCTCGTCGATCTCGGCCGTGGCGGCAACGCCGATGGAGGTGCTCTACGACACGACCAAGGGCGCCTGCCACATGTTCGCCCGCGCCATCGCCGTCGAGTTCCGCGACCGCGGCATCCGCTGCAATGCCGTCTGCCCGGGCTTTATCGCCACCGATCATGGCAAGCGCGAGCTCGTCGGCCTCAGCAAATACGGGGTCGACGTTTCGGAGGCGGCCATCGCCGTGCAGCAGGGCCGCATGTGCGACCCGAAAGAGGTGGCGAACGCGGCGCTGTTTCTTTCGAGCGATGAGGCGAGCTTCATCAACGGCACGCATCTGTTCGTCGACAATTGCTTCACCGCGGTTTGAGGGAGGGGAAAATGCTTCAGGCAGGTGGCCACTGGCGCAACTGGGTCGGAAACCAATCATGCATCGTGCGTCATCGCGGCGCGCCGGAGAGCGAGGCAGCTCTTGCCGAAATGGTGCGCGAGGCGACGTCGCAAGGGCTGAACGTGCGCTGCGCCGGCTCCGGCCATTCCTTCACGCCGGTGGCGCTGACCAGCGGGCTGCAGCTGACGCTCTCCAACATGCAGGGTGTCGTCGGCATCGACTACGCGCGCAAGCGCGTCGCGGTGAAGGCGGGTACCACCATCAATCAGCTCGGCAAGGTGCTGAAATCCAACGGCCTGTCGCTGATCAATCAGGGCGACATCGACAGCCAGGCGTTGGCTGGCGCGCTGACGACCGGGACGCATGGGACCGGCGCCAAGCTCGGCAACATGGCCTCGCAGATCGTCGGCATGCGCCTGGTGCAGCCGGATGGGAGCATTCTCGTTGTCGACGAGACGACACCGGATCTGCTCGAGGCGGCGCGGGTATCGGTCGGCATGCTTGGTGTGATCTCGGAGATCACGCTGCAGGCGATGGACAGCTACAATCTGCATGAAAGGCTCTGGCGCTGCACCTTCGACGAAATGATCGAACAGCACGACGAACTGGCCGCCAAACACCGCCACTTCGGCTTTTTCTGGTGCCCAGTGCCCGAGAGCCGGCATTGCTATTGCCTGCCGGACACCGCATCGGTCTCGACCACAGACAGCACCTCCGACGTCTGCGAGATGAAGGTGATCGACATCACCGAGGAAGCACCGACGGAGCGCCGCTTCGAGAAGATCGCATATTCCTCCGAGATCTATCCGATCGAATACGTGCCGAATTTCCACGAACTCGAATATGCGGTGCCCGTCGCCCACGGCAAGGATGCGGTGAAGGCGGTGCGCAAGCTGATGCTGGAAAAGCACCCGACCTGCATCTATCCGATCGAGTACCGTTTCACCGCCGGAGACACCGGCTGGATCAGCCCCTTCTTCGAGCAGGACTCGATCACGCTCTCGGTCTCGGGCGAGCCGGGAACCGATTATTGGGACTACCTGAGGGATGTCGATACGATCCTGCGGCAGTACGGCTCACGGCCGCATTGGGGCAAGCTGCATTTCCTCGGCGCCGAGGATGTGACGGCGCTCTATCCCCGTGCAGGCGATTTCCGGGCGCTGAGGGCCAAGGTCGATCCGGAGGGCCGCTTCCTCAACGATCACCTGCACCAGCTTTTCGGATAGCGTTTGCGGCTGACGCCGCTCAAAACAAAAACGCCGCGCGAACTTCGCGCGGCGTTTCTTTAAACTCTGATCAGTTGGATCAGGCAGTCGGTGCGTCACCGTTTTCGCCGGCCACGACCTTCGGTCCGCCCTTGGAGACGCCGACCATGGCCGGACGCAGAACACGGTCACCGATCACGTAGCCGGCTTGAACGACCTGCAACACCGTGTTGTTGGGCACGTCCGCATTGGGAATCTCGAACATTGCCTGATGGAAGTTCGGGTCGAACTTCTGGCCTTCCGGCTCAAGCTTCTTGACGCCGTGGCGCTCAAGCGCTGAAAGCATCGAGCGCTCGGTCATTTCCACGCCCTCGATCAGGGCGGTGAGGCCAGCCTCGCCTGCTTCCCTGGCCTCTGCCGGAATGGCATCGAGGGCGCGGCGCAGGTTATCCGAAACGGCGAGCATGTCGCGGGCGAAGCCGGCGACGGAATAGGACTTCGCATCCTTCACGTCGCGTTCGGTGCGGCGGCGCAGGTTGTCCATCTCGGCGGCAAGTCGAAGGTACTTGTCACGCAGCTCGGCGCTCTCCGCCCTGGCGAGCTCCAACGGATCGGGCTCGGCAACCGGCGCAGCTTCAGCGGCGTCGGCCGCATCGGGCGCGGCATCGAATACCTCGTCGGTGGCCTCGGGTCCGTGCTTGTTCGTATCGTCGGTCATGACGTTCTCCGCAGTGTCGTCTCTATCGTCCTTCGCATTTCCACGCCGCAAGCGCGAGCCTGCGTGTCAGCAAAAATGCCCTGTGACTGGATTTGAAGCCGATATCGAGGTTTGGGGCCGAAAAATCAAGGGTTCAATCGCGCTCCTACAGCGCCGCGCGACTGATCAGACGCGCAAAGGTTGCTGTAACACTTTGATTTGCTGCATGTCTTTGTCCTTGATCGAGGTCGATTTAAGGAGACATGCAGCGACTAAAAGCCCGCCTTTAGCGGGAAAGCCGCGACATCAGCTGCGCGGTATAATCGACCATCGGCACGATGCGGGAGTAGTTGAGCCGCGTCGGTCCGATGACGCCGACCGCGCCGACAATGCGATCCTCGCCATCGCGATAGGGCGCGACGATCAGCGAGGAGCCGGAGAGCGAGAAGAGCTTGTTTTCCGAGCCGATGAAGATCCGGACGCCCGGACCGCTCTCGGCAAGATCGAGCAGCTCGATCAGGCTGTCCTTCTTTTCGAGGTCGTCGAAGAGCATGCGCAGCCGATCGATATCCTCGGCCCCCTCCAGCCCTTCGAGCAGGTTGGCACGGCCGCGCACGATCAACCGCGCCGGCTTCTCGTCGCCTTCATTGCCCGACCAGATGGCGAGACCGCGCTCGACGAGGTCTTGCGACAGCGCGTCGAGTTCGCCGCGCACCGTCTGCTTCACCGTTTCAAGCTGGGTGCGCACCTCTCCGATCGTCTGGCCGGCAAGATGGGCGTTAAGGAAATTCGCGGCTTCGGTGAGCTGCGAGCTGGTGACCCCGGCGGGTAGTTCGATGATGCGGTTTTCCACCTGGTCGTGCTCGCCGACGAGAACGGCCAGCGCCTTGGTCGGCGCCAGGCGAATGAACTCGACATGCTTCAGTACGGGATCGGCCTTGGCGGTGATGACGAGGCCGGCCCCGCGTGACATGCCTGACAGCATCTGGCTGGCTTCGGTCAGCAGCGCATCGACCGGCTGCATATGATCATCGCGCCGCACCTGACGGTCGATCGACGCCCGGTCCTCGACCGAGAGATTGCCGACCTGCATGAAGGCATCGACGAAGAAGCGCAGCCCCGTCTGGGTGGGCAGACGGCCAGCGCTGACATGCGGCGAGTAGATGAGACCGAGATCTTCGAGATCGCTCATCACATTGCGAACGGAAGCGGGAGAGAGCGACATCGGCAGGAGCCGCGACAGATTGCGCGAGCCGAGCGGCTCGCCGCTCGTCAGATAGGTTTCCACGATGCGACGGAAAATTTCGCCCGAGCGCTCATCCAGCGCGGCTGCGATTTCCTTTGCTCCGGGATTGCGCAGTACCATGTCACTCCACACTCGCAGGCACATCCTGCCGTGCCCGGAATATAATGATCCTGCCGCCCGATGGCAAAAGGGAAAAATCGACTGGTCCCCCGGCTATCCACCGGTTCCCTTTGCCTGCGCCATGCTCTAGAAGGCTGACGAGATACGATAGGAGTTGACGATGCGGCCATCCGGCAGAAAAACCGACCAAATGCGCAAGGTTTCTTTCGAGCGCAATTTTTCCAAGCACGCGGAAGGCTCCTGTCTGGTGCGGTTCGGCGACACGCACGTGCTGTGCACCGCCAGCCTTGAGGAAAAGGTTCCGGCCTGGCTGCGCAACGGCGGCAAGGGTTGGGTGACGGCGGAATACGGCATGCTGCCGCGCGCCACCGGCGAGCGCATGAAGCGTGAGGCGGCAAACGGCAAGCAGAGCGGCCGCACCCAGGAAATCCAGCGCCTGATCGGCCGGTCGCTGCGCGCCGTCGTCGACCTTCCGGCGCTCGGCGAGCGCCAGATCTCGATCGACTGCGACGTCATTCAGGCCGATGGCGGCACGCGCACGGCCTCGATCACCGGTGCCTGGATCGCTCTCTACGATTGCCTGAAGTGGATGGAAGCGCGCAACATGGTCAAGGTCGAGAAGGTCCTGAAGGACCATGTCGCCGCCATCTCCTGCGGCATCTTCGCCAACCAGTCCGTGATCGACCTCGATTACCTCGAAGATTCCGCCGCCGAGACCGACGCCAACTTCGTCATGACCGGCTCCGGCGGCATCGTTGAAATCCAGGGCACGGCCGAAGGCAAGCCGTTCTCGGAAGAGGAATTCGCAAGCCTGATGGGCTTGGCAAAGAACGGCATTGCCGAACTGGTCGCGCTGCAGAAGCAGGCGATTGCAGGCTGACCACAGGAGAAAAGATGGCCCCGGCACTGGAAGGCATACTCGAGACTGCGCTCTACGCGACCGATCTCGATGCCGCCGAGGCCTTCTACGGCGGCGTTCTCGGCCTTGAGAAGATCACCCGCGCTGGAAACCGGCACGTGTTCTTCCGCTGCGGCCAAGGCGTGCTTTTGATCTTCAATCCGGCCGAGACGGTGAAACCGCCAGCGCCGGACGCCGCCCTGCCGGTGCCACCGCATGGCACGACCGGCCGGGGACACATGTGCTTTCGCGTGCGCGCCGAGACGCTCGACGCCTGGAAAGCGAAACTGGAAGCGGCCGGTATCAAGATCGAAAGCGATCTGCGCTGGCCGAACGGCGCGCGGTCGTTCTACTTCCGCGATCCGGCCGGCAACAGCCTTGAATGTGCGGAGCCGGGCCTCTGGTCCATCGAATGAATATGAAACGAGATACCATGCGCAAACTCGACAACAAGACGCTGATCGTCGCCAGCCACAATGCCGGCAAGATCCGCGAAATCCGCGATCTCATCGGCCCGCTCGGCTTCGAGGCGAAGTCGGCGGCGGACCTCAATTTCATCGAGCCCGACGAAACCGGCACCACCTTCGAGGAGAACGCCACCATCAAGGCGCTCGCCTCCGCCAAGGCCTCGGGTCTGCCGGCGCTTTCGGACGATTCCGGTCTTTCAATCGACGCACTCGACGGCGCGCCCGGCGTCTATACCGCCAACTGGGCCGAGCGCGAGGACGGCAGCCGTGATTTCGCCATGGCGATGGAGAAGGTCGAAAACGCACTGCAGGAAAAGGGCGCAACGACGCCCTCCGAGCGCGCCGCCCGCTTCGTCTCGGTGCTCTGCCTTGCCTGGCCGGACGGCCATGTCGAGCTCTTCCGTGGCGAGGTCGAAGGCTTCGTGGTCTGGCCGCCGCGCGGCAGCCAGGGTTTTGGCTACGATCCGGTCTTCCAGCCGAAGGGCTACGAGACCACTTTCGGCGAAATGAGCGCCGACGAGAAACACGGTTGGAAGCCGGGCGATGCGCAGGCCCTGTCGCACCGCGCCCGCGCCTTCAAGATTTTTGCCGAGACCTGCCTCGGAGCCTGATCTGAGCGGGATGAGGAAAAGTGTGTGCGGTTTCCCGCCCGCATCCCGCTCCCTACTGAAAGTGACCATGAGAGACGCAACGATGCAGACGGCCACGCTATCGGCGATTGGTGACGGCATGGACCCCGGTTTCGGGGTCTATGTACACTGGCCGTTCTGCGCGGCCAAATGCCCCTATTGCGACTTCAACAGCCATGTGCGCCACCAGCCCGTGGACCAGCCGCGTTTCGTTGCCGCTTTCCTGAAGGAGATGGAAGAGGTGCGTGAGCTCTCAGGTCCGCGCACCGTCACCAGCATCTTCATGGGCGGCGGCACGCCGTCGCTGATGGAGCCCTCGACGGTGGACGCGATCCTCCAGGGTATCGCTCGCCATTGGCACGTGCCCGACGGCATCGAGATCACCATGGAAGCCAACCCTTCGAGTGTCGAGGCGACGCGCTTCCACGGCTATCGTGCTGCTGGCGTCAACCGCGTCTCGCTCGGCGTCCAGGCGCTGAACGACCGCGACCTCAAATTCCTGGGGCGGCTGCACAATGTCGAAGACGCGCTGAAGGCGATCCGGCTGGCGCGCGAGATCTTCCCGCGCATGTCCTTCGACCTGATCTATGCCCGCCCGAACCAGACGGTCGAAGAGTGGGAGCGCGAGTTGAAGGAGGCCGTCTCCTACGCGGTCGATCACCTGTCGCTCTACCAGCTGACAATCGAAGAGGGCACGCCCTTCTACGGCCTGCACAAGGCCGGAAAGCTCATCGTTCCGGACGGCGAACAATCGGCCGTGCTCTACGAGGCAACGCAGGCGATCACGGCATCGATCGGCATGCCGGCCTACGAGGTCTCCAACCACGCCCGTCCGGGTGCTGAAAGCCGGCACAACCTGACCTACTGGCGCTATGGCGACTATGCGGGTATTGGCCCCGGCGCACACGGGCGCCTCGGCATCGGCGGCGGCAAGGTCGCGACGGCCACCGAACGCAAGCCCGAGGAATGGCTGCGCCTCGTCGAGACCTACGGCCACGGCATGGTCGAACGCGAGGCGCTCGACCTCGAAGCGCAGTCGGATGAACTGCTGCTAATGGGCCTGCGCCTCAAGGAAGGTGTCGACCTTGCCCGCTGGCAGACCCTTTCCGGCCGCGATCCGGACCCGGAGCGCGAACAGTTCCTGATCGACAACGGCTTCATCGAGCGGCTCGGCAATTCGCGCCTGCGCTGCACGCCGGCCGGAATGCTGATCCTCGACGCCGTGGTGGCCGACCTCGCTTGCCCCTGAGGCAGCAGGCGGTCTTCGCCGGCTACAGACTCAATCGAACGTTTCACCGGAGAGCGGTGTCGCCCGCATCGAGGCGCGCTCCTCGAACACGTCAAACCAGCGTGTCAGCGTCGGGCGGTTACGGAACGATGGCAGGTTGCGAAATGCCATCCAGGAGAGCGCCGTCGCCAGCGCGATCTGGCCGATATCAACGGCCGCCTCGGGCTCCAGCGTGCGCTCCAGCCAATCGTAGGTCTCCTCGATCTTCTCTTCATACCCCTTGGCGAGTTCCGGAAAACGCAAGTGCTCCGGCCGACGCTCCCATTCCCAGCGAAGACCGATGCCGGTCTGGGCGAGGACCTGCGCCACAGACTGCATGCGCAGCGCCCGCCAGCGCGGTTCGCCGCTTTCCGGGATCAGCTTGCGTCCATCCTGCAGCGTGTCGAGATAGGCGCAGATGACGTCGCTGTCGAAGATCGGTTCCTGCCCCTCGCGCAACAGCACCGGCACCTTGCCAAGCGGGTTTTCGGCATAGACTTCGTCGTTGCGCCGAGTCGGGCTGGTCTCGTGGTGGATGACCTTCAGCCGTTCGGCGAGACCGGCCTCGTGGGCGAAGACGAGCGCCTTGCGGGCGAAGGGGGAGTGGGTCTGATAGTAGAGGATCATGTTTGCCTCGCGGGATCTGGCGTGAATGCCTGTTCCCGTGAAGAGATATTGCATCGCAGCCGATAAAGGCGCTCTGTTTTACCGGCAGCGCTGCAAGTTTGTTTCGCGAACCGCTACTTCATCGGATCGCCTTTCAGCCGGTTGAGTTCAATGCCCTTTGCGACCAAGCGGGCCACATGGGCGTCGTCGACGTCGTCCGTGGCGCGCAGGCGGATATAGGCCATGTCACCCTTGCCGCCGCCCTTTTCCAGGCGCGGATCGAGATCGAGCATCTCCGCCCCACGCCAGAAGCCGAAGGTCACGTGATCCTTTGCTCCCTTCAGGAGGCAGACTGCGCCGCCGGCCTCGTAGATGGGGTGGCCCCACTTCACGATATCGGTGAGCCCGCCTGCGGCAATGAGCGCTGCGTGCAGACGTTTTGCCACGTCTCCCGGAACCCCGGAAAGGCCGGCAATGTAATCTTCGACAGTCCTGGTCATGATCGACTTTCACTTGTTCGGTTGGAAGGCAGTTTTCAGTTCTTGAATGGGATCAGGCTGCGCAGGCGCGAATCTCGGAGCCACAGGCCGCCCCAGGCGATGACGCCCAGGTAGAAACCGAAGAACAGATGGCTGAAGAGTGGACTGCCGGCCCGAAGATGCGTCGCCATGGCGCCGCCGAGATAACCGGTCAGCAGAATGGCGCCGAGGATCGAGGTCCGCGGGATCACGTAGAGCACGGTGCAGAGCAGCGTGAGCACCCCGAGCAGACGCGCCAGGTTTTGATCTGCCGAGTAACCAAGCGCCAAGATGGTTTCGGTAACGACCTGAAGCGGCACGAGCTTGATGACGGCATCGAAGACCAGGAAGGCGACGAGCACGCCACTGAGGACGCGGCCGAGGATGACGGATTTGGCAGTCGGGGCGGAAATGGCAAGGCTGGTATTCACTGGGATTTCTCCTTGGATCTCGTTTTCAGTCCAAGGACGAAGCAAGGCGGCCCGCCCCGACAGCCGCCTCGTGGCTTTTTCATCTTTTTTTGACGACGGCGTCTTCGACGCCCGGCTCCTCGTCGAGCTTGTCGAGTTGCATGCGGATATAGGCGCATTCGGCGGCGTTGGTCGCAAGCGCGATGGCATGATCAAAAGCGACGCGTGCCTCGCGGACCTTGCCGAGCTGCTTCAGGAGGTGGCCGCTGAGGCCGTGGAAATAGAAGTAGCCAGACAGTTTGCCGGCCAGCGGCTCGATCATGGCGAGTGCCGCCTCCGGACCGTCACGCTTCGAGACGGCAACGGCCCGGTTGAGGGTAATCACCGGCGAGGGCTGCAGCCGTTCGAGCGCTTGGTACAGCAGGTCGATCTGCGCCCAGTCGGTGTCTTCAGGGCGTTCCGCCCGCGCATGCAGGGCAGCGATCGCGGCCTGGATCTGATAGGCGCCGGGCTGGCGGTGGCGCATCGCCCTGTCGATCAGCGCCAGCGCCTCATCAATCAGTGGGCGGTTCCACAATCCGCGATCCTGGTCTTCGAGCAGGATGACGGCGCCATCGGCATCGAAACGGGCGCGCGCGCGGGAATGCTGTATCATCATCAGCGCCGTCAGCCCCATGATCTCCGGTTCCGCGGGAAAAAGCTCCAGCAGCAGACGCCCGAGCCGGATCGCCTCCTCGCAGAGATCGGCCGAGACGCTTTCCGGGCCGTTCATCGCCGAATAGCCTTCGTTGAAGACGAGATAGATCATCGTTGCGACGGCGGCGAGCCGGTCGGCACGATCGGCAACATCGGGCGTTTCGAAAGCAAGGCCGGCCGCCGCGACGCGGGACTTGGCGCGGGTGATGCGCTGCTCCATCGCCGCTTCGCTGACGAGAAAGGCGCGGGCAATCTGCTTGACCGAAAGGCCCGAGACGATGCGCAGAGCCAGCGCGATCTGCTGGGTTGCCGGCAGAGCCGGGTTGCTGCAGACGAACAGCAGCCGAAGAATGTCGTCGCGATATTGCGAGCCATCCAGCCGGTCGGCGAGATTGCTCTCCTGATCCTCGAGATCGGAGAGCATTTCCTCCGGTGGCAGCGCCGTCTCGCGGGACTGGCGCCGGACCTTGTCGATGCCGCTGTTGCGGCCGACGAAGATCAGCCACGCCGCAGGATCGCGCGGCGGGCCACTCTTCGGCCAGGTCTTCAAAGCCCGGATGCAAGCCTCCTGGAACGCTTCCTCGGCCGTATCGAGATTACGGAAATAGCGCAGCAATGCGCCCACTGCCTGCGGCCGGGCTGAAACGAGTGCGAGGTCTATCCAGGCTGTGTCTGTCATGAAGCAAGCTCACTGGGTTTGTAGATGGCAAGGGGTCGGATTTCGTAGGAGCCGGCCGCCGGGTTGGCAGAACTCAGATCACGAGCAAATTCGAGTGCTTCGTCCATAGACGCGCAGTCGACGACATAGAAGCCGAGCAACTGTTCCTTGGTTTCGGCGAAAGGGCCGTCGGTGACGATCGTCTCGCTGTGAGTGTGCCGAAGCGTCGTCGCCGTTGTCGTTGGCATCAGGCGGGCCACCGGCCCAAGTTTTCCGGCTTCAGCATATTTGCTCTGTACGGCCGCCAAGTCACGCATGACCTTATCATCCTGCTCCTTGCTCCACTCACTGGTGACATTTTCGTTGTTGTAGCAAAACACGGCGTAAAGCATCGGAACTCCTGCTCCTGAAACAAAGACGGTGGCGGCAAGGAATAGCCGACAACCCAGCTGAAAAAAACAGGGCCGGTGGTGCTTTCGCCCACCGGCCCGCAATGCGTGTAAGAAGGGAACGCTCAGACGTTCTCGCGGCACTCTAACTTGGGGTCGACGGCCGGCCGAGAAAAGAGGCGAAGAAGTCGCCCGTCGATTGCTGCCAGACCCGCTGCAATCAGCGCCATGCCGAGAAAGTGCTTGGGCTCCAGCGTCTCGCCCAGGAACGTCGCGCCAAGCAGAATGGCGCTGACCGGGATCAGGAAGGTGACGAGCATCAGGTTGGTGACTCCAGCCGTTTCCAGGATGCGGAAGAACAGGACATAAGCGAGCGCCGTGGAGACCAGAGCAATGCCGACGATTGCGGCCCAGACGTCGAGGCCGGGCATCGTAAGCGTCCAGGGATGATCGACGAGCAGCGACAGCGGCACCAGCATGATGCTGGCAGCAGAGACCTGGCCGGTGGCCGTCACGATCGGTGCCACGCCCATGCGCTTGAAGCGGCGGGCAAAGACACCGGCGAGCGAATAGGAGAGCGCCGCACCGAGAACGGCAAGCTGAGCAACAAGGTTCGAGCCGAGCCCGCCGAGTGCCGCCGGACCAATCATCATGGCAACGCCCAGGAAACCGACGACCACGCCGGCGAAGCGGTTGACGGTCAGCTTCTCGTCATCGGTCAGCAGATGCGCGACGATCACGCCGAAAAGCGGCGTGGTGGCGTTGAGGATCGAGGCGAGGCCGCTGGCGATATGCGTCTGCCCCCAGACGATGAGCGAAAAGGGGATGAGATTGTTGAGCAGCCCCATGCCGAAGAACGCCAGCCACACACGCGGGTCCCGCGGCATCGACAGTCCCGCAAGGCGCAGGAAAACGAGCAGTGCGACCGCCGCGAGGCTGACCCTCAGCGCCACGATCGTAAATGGCGGCAGCGCCTTGACGGCGATACCGATGAAGAAGAAGGAGCCGCCCCAGAGGAGAGAGAGCATGATCAACATGCCCCATTCCCGCGCTCCCATGACCTTGGCCTGAACCGGCTGCACCATCGCGAAAACCCTCATTTGTTTATCTGACTAAATCGAAACGGTGTTGACCGTCGTGAATTTATGCCATTATTCTCAGCATATTACGCTTCGGACAAACGATCATTTCTCGCTGGATGATTGAGTTTGGTTAAACCATGACCACATCCCTTCCCTCCCTTGCATCGCTTCGCGCCTTCGAGGCGACGGCGCGTCATTCAAGCGTCACCAAGGCCGCGCACGAACTCAACGTCACGCCGGGCGCCGTCAGCCTGCAGGTGCGGGAGCTGGAGCAGACGCTGGGTGTAACGCTCTTCGAACGAAGGCCCAGGCAACTGGTTCTGACGGAAGACGGCAGCCTCTATTTCGCAACGCTCCGACGTGCCTTCCGCATGATGCGGGAGGCAACCGAGGAGCTGACGGCGCGCAAACGTGCGCCGGTGCTGACGGTGAGCTGCACGCCGACCTTCGCCGCGCAATGGCTGGTGCCGCGCATCGGCGCCTTCGAACAGAAGGTGCCTGGCATCGACGTCCGCATCAGCACCACGAACCGGCTGACGGATTTTAACAGTGACGGCGTCGACGTCGCCATCCGGCATGGGCTCGGCCGGTATGACGGTCTGGTCAGCGAACGGCTGATCGACGACGACCCGGTTCCGGTCATCCATCCGGCGCTTCGGGCCAAACTGCCGCTCGACACGCCCAGCGACCTCGCCCGCCATGCGCTGTTGCACGACGTGCACCGCCAGGACTGGCGGCTGTGGCTGGATGCGGCAGGGGCCGAAGGGGTGGATCCCGGGCGCGGGCCGGTCTTCGTCAACAGCAACGGCGCCATCGAGGCGGCCAAGGCCGGCGACGGGGTCGCCCTGGTGCGCCTGTCGCTCGTGGCGCGGGAGCTTGCGGAAGGCCTGCTGGTTGCCCCCTTCCCGGAGGGAGTGATGACCGGCCTTGCCTATCACCTCGTCTATCCGCCGGCCGCTCTCGACCGACCGCCTGTCGTCGCCTTTCGCAGCTGGATCATCGCGGAGGCCCGCACATCGCAGGTCGTCGAGGACCAGCCGATCAGGCCGTCTCAGCGACCGACGTTGAAGGCGGTGCGTTAGCCCAAACGAAAAAAGGCCCGGAAAACCGGGCCTTTTCTTTGAAACAGTCAGCTGCGACTATTCGTTGATCAGACGCTTCAGAAGCTCGATCTCGTGGCTGAGTTTGGTATCGCCCGAAATCAGCTCTTCGATCTTGCGCACGGCATGCAGCACCGTCGTGTGGTCACGTCCGCCGAAGCGACGGCCGATCTCCGGGAAGGAGCGCGGCGTCAGCGTCTTCGACAGATACATGGCGATCTGGCGCGGCTTGACGATGACGCGGGTGCGACGGTTGGAGACGAGCTCCTGGCGCGAGACGTTATAATGCTTGGCGACGACGCGCTGGATGTCCTCGATCCTCACGCGGCGTGGTTCGCCGGCATTGACGAGGTGGCCGAGCAGTTCATCGACGCGCTCGATCGAAAGCTGCGGCTCGAAGGAACGACGGAACAGAAGCTGGTTGAACGCGCCTTCCAGCTCGCGGCCGCTCGCCGTCACATTGCGGGCGACATGGCTCAGGATATCGCCGGGAATGTCGAGCGATCCATCGTCCTGGCGGGCGACGTCCAGCCGACGCTTCAGCATTTCGAGGCGCATGTCGTAGTCGGGGCCGTCCATCTCGATGGCGACACCGCCCTGGAGACGCGAGCGAACGCGGCTGTCGAGCGATTCCAGTTCCCACGGAGCGCGGTCGGCGGCGACGACGACCTGCTTGGCGGAGTCGAGCAGCATGTTCAAGAGATGGCAGAACTCGTGCTGGATCGACTTACCCTGCAGGAACTGCATGTCGTCGATGATCAGCAGATCGATGTTGCGCAGCGACTCCTTGAGCGACAGCGCATCGTTGTCGCGAATGGCGGTGGCGAAACGCCACATGAAATATTCGGCCGTCAGATAAACGACACGCGGTGCACGCGCGCTCTGCAGCGCCTGGATGGCGATGGCCTGCAGGAGGTGCGTCTTGCCGAGACCGACGCTCGAATGGATGAAGAGCGGGTTGAACCGCACGGCACCGGCGCCGGCTTCCGCGATCGTCCGGGCAGCGGCAAGCGCCACGCGGTTCGAGGAACCCTCGACGAAGCTTTCGAAATTATAGCGCTGGTCGAGCGGCGAGCCGAAAAGCGGCGCCTGGACAGGCCTCTGTACGCTCGCAATCGCCGCTGCGGCAACGGTTGCGACCGGCTGGGCTGCTGCCGGACGGCGCGCCGGTGCGGTTGGAGCCGCTTCGGTCGCCTGCGGCAACACGTCTTCCTGTGTCGTCGGCCGGGCGCCACGGGTCGCGGTGCGCACCAGGATTTCGACCTTCAGAATCTCGCCGTCTTCCTGCTGGAAGAGCGACGTGATGAGATCGAGATAACGATTGTTGATCCAGGACTTCAGGAACGTGGTCGGCACCGAGAGGCGCACGACGCTCTTGGATACGGAATGGAGCTTCAGACGCCCAAACCAGCTCGCAAAGACATCCGGACCGACCTGAGCCTTGAGACGCGCACTTACTCGCTCGAACAGTGCGTCGTGCCTCATGTCGACTTTTTCCCCCGCCGCCTGAGATAGATTGCTTCCGGCTTGGAATGCGTCTCCTTCTTTCTGAAGTGCGCCCGCCGTCACCAAATTCATCTGCATTTTGCCGCCTTCCAGTTCATGTTCAGATGCCGTCATCACTGCCGGCGTCATCTCGTATGTCCGTCGCCCGCGGCGCCCCGAAAGGCCATGCCGCACTCGCCGAACGTCACAGTCGCAGTCGACGCCGGGCTCCTCATCTCCCGCCTCGCTGCGCGCTACGCGCATCCACCAGCCCACCTGTGGCCGGAGATGTCCCCTCGCGCCTCTTGTCAACAATCCTCCGGTGCGCTTCCGCACCGCCTCGGATCCTCCTCCTCGTCAACAGCTCTTCGCACCCTCGTACGAAGCGATGAGCCGCGCGTTGGACCTTTGTCTGCCGGCAGGCGCCGCTTGCACCCGCCGTCACGAGCCAAGCCCCGCCACACAACCATAGGACGAAAGCTCCTCACCCGGAGTGGAACGAACCATCCGGTTTTTTCACCTTCGACTTGTCTGATTGAACGACGCGGAGCCGCCCTGATACAAAGGACAGAAACATCGAAACCATTTCTTCGAAATGGCGTCTTCTGCTTCCTTTACAGATGTGGTCCGTGTCCCCTGTGGAGGGCATTTAGGCAGGATCGATGGGCAAGATCAATCGCGATTTTTAAGCAACCTTAGGCACTGACCGTTGACTCTCAGCCTGCCTTTTGCTTGCCGCATTCCGAGTCCGTGAAGAATCGCTTTTGAATCAAGGGTTTTGATTTTTCGCCCTTTGCTTAGCTGGCGAAAAAGAAAAAAAATAAAAAATCGCTTGACTCATTACGGGGTCAGGAGAGCCCCGGCCAGAGACATCCTTTTGATAAGGACCTCCCGTATGTCATTGAATTTATTTCATAAATTTTGTCATCGCATTGACACAACGTAATACCGTCGGATTAACCATCGCGATGACAGAAGTATGAATCCGAAAAGCCCGGCGCAAGGGCCGGGCTTTTCGTCAACAGATTTTTCTTAGCCGGATTAGGCCGAAAGCGACTTCACGCGCTGCGCGAGGCGCGAAACCTTGCGCGATGCAGTGTTGGCGTGCAGGACGCCCTTGGTGGCTGCGCGCATCAGCTCGGGCTGAGCTGCCTTGAGCGCTGCGGCTGCAACTGCCTGATCGCCGGTAGCGATCGCTTCTTCGACCTTGCGGATGAAGTTGCGAACGCGCGAACGACGGGCCTTGTTCACTGCGGTGCGGCGTGCGATCTTGCGGGTCGCCTTTTTCGCCGAAGTTGTATTGGCCATTGGTGCCTCTCTTCGAAAACTGACATGAACTCCGCCCTCGCCGTGCCGGGTCACTGCGACCTGTCATCAAAGCAATTCGGGAATATTTCCGGAAAGCCCAAAATGGCGTTCCAAACTGAGGGCGGCGTATAGCGGGAAACAGCCGCCCCGTCAACGCGCATTTTCTAGAATCTGCGCCGTGCTCTGGCTTAGATCACGATGGTCTTGGGTCTGATCGACCCAAAACCATAAACGTGATCGTTTCTAACAGGCTTGAGCGGGATGCGGGCGGAAAACCGTAAACACTATTCCTCATCCCGCTCTAGCGATGTTTGAACTCCGGCTTACGCTTGGCGACGAAGGCGGCCATGCCTTCTTTCTGGTCTTCGGTCGCAAACAGCGAATGGAAGAGACGCCGCTCGAAACGAAGGCCTTCGGCGAGCGTCAGCTCGAGAGAGCGGTTCACCGCCTCCTTCGCCATCATGACCGCCGGCAGCGAGAAGGATGCGATCTTCTCTGCGGCAGCCAGCGCTTCCTCCATCAATTTCTCCGGCGCCACCACACGCGAAACGAGTCCTGCGCGTTCCGCCTCCGCCGCGTCCATCATGCGGCCGGTCAGAACCAGGTCCATCGCCTTCGCCTTGCCGACGGCGCGCGTTATGCGCTGCGAGCCACCCATGCCGGGAATGACGCCGAGGGTGATTTCGGGCTGGCCGAACTTCGCGGTCTCGGAGGCGATGATGAAGTCACACATCATCGCCAGCTCGCAGCCTCCGCCGAGCGCATAGCCAGAGACAGCGGCGATCACCGGCTTGCGGGCCGCAGCCACCTGGTCCCAGCCGCCAATGAAATCGCCAAGATAGCTGTCGACGAAATCGAGCGCCTGCATCTCCTTGATGTCGGCGCCGGCTGCAAATGCCTTCTCCGAGCCGGTGACGACGACGGCGCCGATCTCCTTGTCGGCATCGAAGGCCTTCAGCGCTGCGGCAAGCTCGCGCATGACGGTCGAATTCAGCGCATTCAGCGCCTGCGGACGGTTGAGCGTCACGAGGCCGACGCGGCCGCGCGTTTCGACCAGCAGCGTTTCGTAGGTCATTCCTGTTTCCTCCGGTTCATCTCCGACGCCAGGCCGCGGACAGCCCGACGTTCATTTCTGGCAATGCGGGCAATAGAAGGTCGACCGGCCCGCCTGCACGATACGGGCGACCGTACCGTTGCAGCCCTGCGTGCGGCAAGCCTCTCCTTCGCGGTCGTAGACGGAGAAGGAGTGCTGGAAGTAACCGAGCGAGCCGTCGGCCTGGATGTGGTCCTTCAGCGACGAGCCGCCAGCCGCAATGGCATCGGTAATCACCTCGCGGATCGCGTCCGTCAGGCGCACCAGGCCATCTTTGGGCTTGCCACGCTTGTCGACGAGTTCGCCCGCGGGCTTCACCGGCGACAGGCTCGAGCGCCAGAGCGCCTCGCAGACATAGATATTGCCGAGACCGGCGATGTTCTTCTGATCGAGCAAGGCCGCCTTCAGCGGCTGCGCCTTGCCGGAAAAGCGTACAGCGAGATAGGCGGCATCGAGCGCGTTTCCGGTCGGCTCCTCGCCAAGCGCGCGAAAATAGGCGTGGCTTGACACCGTGTCGCGGCGGGCAAGATCCATGAAACCGAAACGACGCGGGTCGTTGTAGATCACCCGCACCGGGCCTTCGGCGCCGTCGAGATGAAAGATGACGTGATCGTGCTTCTCGTCCTTGCCGCGCGGATGGTGAAACTCGCCCGGCGTCGCTGCAGCCGGCCCTGCCTCGATGCGGAAGGAACCGGACATACCGAGATGGGCGATGATCACGTCGCCGGCTTCCAGATCGATCATCAGGTACTTCGCCCGCCGTGACAGCGAGACAATGCGCTGGCCGGCAACGGTCGAAGAAAAATTCTCCGGAAACGGGAAGCGCAGGTCCGGACGGCGCAATTCCGCATTGACGATCCGCGCGCCCTCCATGGTCGGCGCCAGGCCGCGCTTGACGGTTTCGACCTCGGGCAACTCCGGCATAAATGCACTCCTACGATCTCAGCCACCGGATGCGGTGGTTGGCATTTCCTTGGCGGCCTTCTTATCCTATAGGGAGTGCGCTATGCCGCAGGCGCGGTCCCGTCCACGAGATAGCGCGGATGGGGCCTTTTCGCTATGGTGCCGGAAAAATTGGTTCAGGTGGAGTTCTTCGTATGACGGATCAGCGCGTATCGGCCGATGGCGGCATGGAAACATCCTTCGGTTTCCGCAATGTCGACGCCGGCGAAAAGCAGCCGCTCGTCAACGACGTCTTCCATAAGGTGGCGAAGCGCTACGACATCATGAACGACGTGATGTCGGCCGGCCTACACCGCGCCTGGAAGGACGCGATGATCGCCGCCCTCAACCCGCCGCGCCGCGAAGACTACAAGGTTCTGGACGTTGCCGGCGGCACCGGCGATATCGCCTTCCGCATCATCGAGGCCTCCGACCGCAAGGCGCATGCGACCGTGCTCGACATCAACGGCTCGATGCTCGCCGTCGGCGCCGAACGGGCGGAGAAGAGGAAGCTTTCCGCCAATCTCGAATTCGTCGAGGCCAATGCCGAGGAACTGCCCTTCGAGGCCAATTCCTTCGACGCCTATACGATCGCCTTCGGCATTCGCAACGTGCCGCGCATCGACGTGGCGCTGAAAGAGGCGCACCGGGTGCTGAAGCGCGGCGGTCGCCTGCTGGTACTGGAATTCTCCGAAGTGGAGATGCCGCTGCTCGATCGCTTCTATGATGCCTGGTCGTTCAACGCGATCCCGAAATTCGGCAAGCTGATCACCGGCGACGAGGCGCCCTACCAGTATCTGGTGGAATCGATCCGCAAGTTCCCGAACCAGCGCAACTTCGCGACGATGATCAAGGAGGCCGGCTTCTCACGCGTCTCCTTCACCAATTACACCGGCGGCATCGCAGCGCTGCATTCCGGCTGGAAAATCTGAACCCGATGAGCACGCCTGGAACATATGTCCGCCTTGCGCGGATCGGGTGGGTTCTCGTGCGCGAAGGCGTCGTCTCAGCCGTCCCAACCGAGCATCTGCCGTCGTTTGCCCGTTTCGCCCAGAAGGCGGCAGGACTTCTGGCGCGCCGCAGGGTGCCGGGCGAGGAACGCAGCGACCGCTTGTCACGCGCGGTCGCCCGCCTCGGGCCCTCCTATGTCAAGATCGGTCAGTTCCTGGCGACGCGCCCGGATGTCGTCGGCGCAGAGTTCGCGGCCGACCTGTCGCTCTTGCAGGACAGCATGGCGACCTTCCCGCAGAGCGAGGCGAAGGCCGCAATCGAAGGTTCGCTCGGCCGCAAGGTCGAGGACCTCTACGCCGAGCTCTCCGAACCGATGGCGGCCGCCTCGATCGCGCAGGTGCATCCGGCCATCGTGCTTCGCGACGGCAAGCCCGAAAAGGTCGCCGTCAAGGTCATCCGCCCCGGCGTGCGCCAGCGTTTCGCCTCCGATATCGAGGCGATGTATCTCGTCAGCCATATGCAGGAACGGTTCCTGCCCTATACGCGCCGGCTGAAGCCGGTCGAGGTCACCAAGACTCTGGAGCAGACGACGAAGATCGAAATGGACCTTCGTCTGGAGGCCGCCGCCCTTTCCGAGCTTGGCGAAAACACCAAGGACGATTCCGGCTTCCGCGTGCCGAAAGTCGATTGGGAACGGACCGGGCGCGACGTCGTCACGATGGAATGGATCGACGGCGTCAAGATGTCGGATATCGAGGGGTTGCAGGCCGCCGGACACGACCTCAACGAGCTTGCCGAGACGCTTATTCAGTCCTTCCTGCGCCACACGCTGCGCGACGGCTTCTTCCATGCCGACATGCACCAGGGCAATCTCTTCGTCGACGATGCCGGCCATATCGTCGCCGTCGACATGGGCATCGTCGGCCGTCTCGGCAAGAAAGAGCGCCGGTTCCTGGCGGAAATCCTCTTCGGCTTCATTACCCGTGACTACCAGCGCGTCGCCGACGTGCACTTCGAGGCGGGCTATGTGCCTTCGCATCACGACGCCGCGAGCTTCGCCCAGGCGATCCGCGCGATCGGCGAGCCGATCCACGGCCAGCCGGCCGAAACCATTTCGATGGCGAAGCTCTTGACGCTGCTCTTCGAGGTCACTGAACTCTTCGACATGCAGACGCGCCCCGAGCTCGTCATGCTGCAGAAGACCATGGTGGTCGTCGAAGGTGTGGCCCGCACGCTCAATCCGCGCTTCAACATGTGGAAGGCTTCGGAACCGGTCGTCGGCAAATGGATTCGCGACAATCTCGGACCGAAGCGCATCGTCACGGATCTGCGCGACGGCCTGCACGCGGCGCTCCGGCTCGCCGAGGCCGCCCCCGAGATCGCCGCCCGCACGGAAAAATTCTCCAGCGAGATCATGGCGATGAGCGAGAACGGCCTGCGCTTCGACGCCGAGACGGCGCACGCGATCGGCAAGGCGGAGGCCCGGCATACCCGTTCAGGCCGCGTCGCCCTCTGGCTGATCGCCGCCACGCTCGTCTATATCGCCTGGCAGGTCACCTGATCGCGGCGCGCAGAGCGTTCTGCGCGTTCTGCGGACTTGCCTTTCCACTTGCGCTTGTTATTCTTCCGCCATGGACAATCGCTCGACAATCGCAATGGTGCTTTGCACGCATACCCCAGGGGTGTGCGGGAGACCTGTTGCGCTGATTTAAGCGAAATGTCCCCCACCAACCCTGCCGAGGCGAGCAGGGTCGGGTCCTGTTTCCTCGGCGCAAAGAGAGGAAACAATGACCGAAACACACGCTCCTCCTGAAACCAAGATCCGCGCGGCGCGCATCGTCGACTGGGAGGCGGTCGCCGCCTTGATGAGCCAGCCAGGCATCCGATCTGGAACACTCCGACTGCCCTTTTCCACCCCGGAACAAACGCGCAAGTGGATCGAGACAAGATCGGACGACGACACGGTCATCGTTGCCGAACGCGACGGGCATATAGTCGGCATGGCCGGCCTGCACCGCAGCAAGGGACGTCGTCAGCATTCGGCTGCCCTTGGCATCAGCGTCGATGACAATCACCGTGGCGAAGGCATCGGTAAGGCACTGCTTACGGCTTTGATCGATGCCGCCGACAACTGGCTGGGCATCAGCCGCATCGAGCTCACGGTCTTCACCGACAACGAGTCTGCGATCGCACTCTACCGCAAGGCGGGTTTCGAGATGGAGGGCACACACAGGGCCTATGCGCTCAGGAACGGCGCATTGGCCGACGTCTTCGCGATGGCGCGCATCCGCACTCCTAGCGGATCGCGCGCTGCCTGACGGGCGGCAATGCGCCGATCGGCACCGGTCATGGCCGGGTTCGCAGCCCCCTTGGCAGCAGCCGGCCATGACCATGTTCCATCCGGAACTGCGCGCTTATCCGCGATGTGAGACCTTCTTCTCATGGATGACGAAGCGATCATCCCAACCAATCCAGAGGAGAGACCATCATGCGCAAGATCATCATCGCAGCCGTTGTTGCCGTTACCGCCGCCGTCTCCTTTGCCGCCCCGTCGCAGGCCGGCGGTTTCTCGATCGGCTTCAGCAATGGCCACTACGGTCATGGCTGGGGTGGGCATGTCGGCTATGTCGGCGACTACTACGGCGGCCCCTATTATTACGAAGACGAACCGTACTGCTTCCTCAAGAAGGTCAAGCGCTACGACCACTACGGCAACGTCTACTTCAAGAAAATTCGCATCTGCCGCTGATGCACTCAAGAAGGGCGAGGGGCAAAAGCCCGGTCGGTTTTCCGGTCGGGCTTTTCCGTTCGGCCTGCCTTCGCCATTCGCCGACGGTCAATTCGATTCCGCTTCGAGTAAAACTGTAGTAGCTCCAGTTCCTGGTCATTCTGAATTCCACATCGAGGAGAACCGGTCATGGATCTTGGTATTGCTGGAAAGCGCGCGCTGGTGCTCGGCGGCAGCAAGGGATTGGGCCGCGGCATTGCCGAGGCGCTGGCAAGCGAAGGCGTCATCGTTGCGCTGACCGGTCGCGATGCCGCATCGGCGGCCAAGGTCGCAAGCGACATCGGCCCGTCGGCGCGGGGCTACGCGCTCGACCTCTCGAAACCCGATATGCTCGACCGCCTGCTGGATCGGCTCGAAGCCGATTTCGGCGCGATCGACATTCTGGTGCTGAATGGCGGCGGACCGCCGCCCTCGCCGGCCTCGGCGATCGAGCCCGATTTCTGGCGGGCGCAATTCGAAACCATGGTGCTGGCCGGCATGCGCATCACCGGACGGCTGCTGCCCGGCATGCGGGAACGCCGGTTCGGACGCATCATCGCCGTCGCCTCCACCAGCATCCGCGAGCCGATCGTCGGGCTCACCGCCTCGAATGCGCTCAGAAGCGCTGTTGCAGGCTGGCTGAAGACACTTGCCGGCGAGGTCGCAGCCGAGGGCGTGACCGTCAACCTGCTTCTTCCAGGGCGGCTTGCCACCGACCGCACGCTCAGCTTCGACCGGATGGATGCCGAAAGCGAGGGCGTCGATATCGCCACGGTCGCGGCGCGCAGCCAGCAGGAGATCCCGCTTGGGCGCTACGGCACGCCGGCGGAATTCGGCGCGGCCGCGGCCTTCCTCGCCAGCCGCCAAGCAAGCTACATCACCGGCGTCGCGTTGCCCGTCGACGGCGGTCTCAGCCGCTCGATGCTCTAGGGCCGTTCAGGACAGCGTCCGTCCACGGATGGTGTGATTATCCGTCAGATCACACCTCGCTTCTGGTACCCATCACCTCCGGGCTGATGACCAGGTGGAATGCAATCGGCTCGCCGTGGCCCTGAAGCCTCAGCAATCGACCACGGTCGCGAATGCTATGAGCAGATCCAGGTCGAACGGCAACGCATTCATATTTCCCCTTTTCATCATTCATACATTTAATTTCCAAATGGATGGCCCGCCACCTACGGTCGGCGTCCAGGGCGCCATGCCGGGCGCGGGACAGGTTCGGCAAGACGCGCATCTTGCGCCCTTGAAAAGGTCACGGGCCGGCTCAAGTAAGCACGAGATTGCAAAGAGCGAGAGCGGCACGAAAGCGCGGCCAATTCCGGGCTTCCACGTCTCGCCCTTAACCGGAACCACTGCGATCGGTCGGCCTGTTCGACCGGTCGGCATGATCGGAAAGACCAAATGCGACCAAGACTATTCGGCTCGCTGGTCGGCGCATCGATCGCCGCCTTCAGCCTTTCACCCGCAGCCGTGGGGGCCTCCATGCTCGAAACCCAACTGATTTCTGCTGCCGAGGCCGGTGATACGGACAAGGTCAAATCGCTGCTGCAACAGGGCGCAAGCATCGAGACCCGTGATGCCAGCGGCGCCACGGCCCTTCTCGTCGCCACCCACGAAAACCGCGTCGATGCGGCACGCGCGCTGATCGAGGCCGGCGCCGACGTCAACGCCAAGGACAAGATCCAGGACAGTCCTTACCTCTACGCCGGCGCACGTGGCCATCTCGAAATCATGAAGCTGACGCTGGCCCATGGCGCCGACCTCAAGAGCACGAACCGCTATGGCGGCACGGCGCTCATTCCGGCCGCCGAGCGCGGCCATGTCGAGACCGTCAAGGCGCTGATCGAAGCCGGCGTCGATATCAACCACGTCAATCGCCTCGGCTGGACAGCGCTGCTTGAGGCGATCATCCTTGGCACCGGCGGCGAAAAGCACACCGAGATCGTGCGGCTGCTGATCAAGGCCGGCGCCGACGTCAACCTCGCCGATGGCGAAGGCGTCAGCCCGCTGAGCCACGCGCGCCAGCGCGGCTACGGCAGCATTGAAACGCTGCTGGTCGACGCCGGCGCGCGTTAGAAAGAACTCCCATGAACCAGGAACAGACCTATCTGGCCGAGGCGGTAACGCTTGCCCGCCGCAACATCGAGGATGGCGGACGGCCCTTCGGCGCTGTCGTCGTCAAGGACGGCGAGATCGTCGGCCGCGGCGTCAACGAGATGCTGTCGACCGGGGACCCGACTTCGCATGCGGAACTCAACGCATTGCGTGCCGCCGCCCGGACGCTCCGCTCCCCGCGGCTCGAAGGTGCTGCCGTCTATGCCAGTGGACAGCCCTGCCCGATGTGCCTTGCGGCCATGCGCATGGCCGGGATCACCGAGATCGCCTATGCGAACTCGAACGCCGATGCCGAATCTTTCGGCCTGTCGACAGCGGCGATCTACGCGGAACTGGCAAAACCGCTTGCCGAGCAGGCCATGCGCTTCCGCCATGTACCGGTCGACGATTCCGACACAACACCGCTCTACGTGACCTGGCAGGAGCGGCAGGGGAACGAATAGCCGGCAGGTGAAACAGCCCTGAGGCGGCCACGGCCGGTGGCCGCCTTGCATTTTCGTTCAGACCACGGCCGAGTGGGAAACCGACGCCCTCAGCCGACAGGGACAGATTGCCGCTGGATAGCTGCCCACTTGCCGAGTACACGCGACGGATGTAATCGCAAAGGGAGTCTTCTTCCTTACTCCCGTCGCTCGACATTCCCACGGAAACCGAGCGCTCCCAGCCTGCAGGTGCCCGTGATGAATGCCTATTCCGAAAAAGCGGGTCGCCGTGTTGCGCTGCTTCTCATCGCGGGTTCCGGCGTGGTGACGATCGCGAAGGGCATGAGCCTGACCTTCCTCGCGATCCGCCTGCAGCGTGATTTTGGCCTCAGCCCCGCAGGCATCGGCGCTCTCATCGGCGCCGGCCCGCTGCTCGGCGCAATCGTCAGCCCCTTTGCCGGCACGCTGTCCGATCGCATCGGCCGAAAAGGGGTGCTGACCGCAGCGCTTTTCATGGCCGGGCTGGCGCTGGCGGGGCTCGGACTGGCGCAATCGATCGCCGCCTTCGCGCTGGCGCACATCGTGTCTGCCGTCGCAGCCGCCGTCTACGAACCGGTTGCGCGTGCCTTGATGAGCGATGCAGCGCCTGAGCATCTGCGCCTTAAAGTCTTCTCCTGGCGTTATCTCGCCATCAATGCCGGCTGGGCCATCGGGCCGCTGATCGGCGTCTGGGTCGGTGCTGCCTATTCGACGCTGTTCGTCAGCGCCGGCGTCATGCACGCAGCCTTCGGCCTGGTGCTCTTCTTGAACGTGCCCGAAGCCGGCAACAGGCAGATGATCCAAACCAAAGGGGCAACACAGGCTGCCGGTGGCTGGCGCGGGCTTGTTGCCGCCCTGCGCGACCGAAGGCTGGTATTCTTCGTCATCGGCGGCACGCTGCTCTTGGCCGTTCATGGTCAATGGTCGGTGACCTTGTCGCAGTATCTCAACACCGGCTTTGCGGATGGCGTCACCCTCTTCGCGCTCCTGGTTTCGACCAATGCCGCAACGGTGCTGATCGCCAGCACGCCTGCCCGCTTCGTCATCGAACGGATCGGCGCGCTGCCGGCACTGTCACTCGGCTGCCTCTTGTTTCTGCTTGGCGAAGTCGGTTTTGCGGCCTCGTCCGGAATGGAAATGCTCGTCGCCTCGATGATCCTCTTCACCATCGGCGAGGTGCTCGTCGTGCCCTCGGAATATGTGCTGGTCGATGGTATCTCCGATGCCGGCAATCGCGGCACCTATTTCGGCGCCCATTCGCTCTCGACGGTCGGGAACTTCCTTGGGCCACTGATCGGCGGCCTGGCACTCGGCACCATCGGCGGCGCCGGCATGTTCCTGCTGTTTGCATTTCTTTCGGCGGCAAGCGCGCTTCTGTTTGCGATCGGCCACTCCATGCCGCCGCCGCGCCCTGAGACCGCGCGCGCCGATGCGTCCGACGGTGGCGCCATTAGCGGCGATCTCCTGCGGCTGGGTCAATTCGCCTAGCGCCGTTATCCTCCCGTCGCAGGCGCCGACGAGGCGTTGATCTGCTGTTGCACCCGTTCGAGCGGCCCCGGCGCCAACGCCGCTGGCGGCTGATACGGATTGGAGAAGGCATAGATCAGAAACAGAATGATGCCCGTGTACGCGCCGAAGAGGCAGAGCAGCAGCAGATTGCGCCGCATTGGCGGGAAGGAATAATAGGCGAGCGCGATGAAGATGACGCCGGAGAGTGCCGCGAACCAGAAGATACTGTCGATCGAGTCCGCGACATTGCTTTCCCGCTTGGTCCGGCTTTGCGAGATGTCGTGCAGCCGCTCCAGCATCTGGCTGCGCAGGCTCTCCTGGCGCTTGTCGGCCGGGACCAGGTTCAGCACGTGCTGATAGGCGCGATCCCAGTGCACCCAAGCCTGTGGTGAAAGACGTCCCTTGTCCGCCAGTGACTGCCATTCACCATCGATCACCTCGGCCGCATAGGCGGAGATCGCCTGCTGGATCGGCGCCTTGACGGCTTCACCGTAACGTTCGGCGTCGTAGAAGATGTCAGCGGTCGCCCCGGCTTCGGTAGCCATCTCGTATTTGAGCTGCTGGTACTCGACCATCTCCTGCGCAAAGACCAGCGCGAGGATCAAGCCATGCAGCGCCGAAATGCGAAAGATGACCAAACTGGCAAGTTCCTTTTCGTGCCCTTCCGCCTCGCCGCCCATGATCAGCCGCATTGCAAAGTAGGACGCGAGCGTCAGGGCGACCGTGCCGAAGACGAATAAGGCACCGAGCAACATCTCGACGATCATTTTCCCCTCCGCCGGCCGCCGATAACATCGGCAATTCTGAGCGTCGAGGCCTGGAAACACAACGCCTCGCTTTATTAGCAAATGCACGCAACAGCTGTCTTGCCTGCAGGCAAACCGCTATGTTTGCAGCCGCCGCCACCATTTCGACATTGCCAACCCGTAAGCGCCGCGCCGAAACAGGAGTAAAAACAACATCATGACCGCCCCAAGCGAACAGACAGTCCTCAAGCAATCGATCGCGGCCACCGTCGTCGTCGGGGTGACGGGCGTGATCTTCGGTCTGCTTTCGGGCTCGGTTTCCATCGTCTTCGACGGCGTGTTCTCGGCCGTCGATGCCTCCATGACCGTGCTTGCGCTCGGCGTGACGCAACTGATCCCGAAGCAGAGCAAGCGGTTCCAGATGGGTTTCTGGCATATCGAGCCCATGGTGCTGCTCTTCAATGCCGGGCTGCTGACGCTGCTTTCCTTCTACGCGATGGTCAACGCCGTCGGATCGCTCCTGTCGGGTGGCAACCATCTCGCCTTCGACTGGGCGATTGCCTATGCCGCCGTCGTCGTGGTGATCTGCCTCGTCATGTTTTTCTACATTCGCCGGGCAAACCGGCCGATCGGCTCGGAGTTCCTGGCGCTCGACGTGCGTGCCTGGGCGATGTCCGGTGCGATCACCTCGGCCCTGCTCGTCGCCTTCGTGATCGCCGCGGCGTTGAAGGGTACGGCTTACGAACACTGGACGCCCTATGTCGACCCGGCGATCCTGATCGTGCTGACGCTCTGCCTTATTCCGCTGCCGATCCGCACGGTCTTCCAGGCATTGAAGGAGATCTTCCTGGTCGCGCCTGCCGAACTCGACGAGCGCGTGCGTCAGGCGGCGGCAAATGCGGTCGCGCGCCACGGCTTTGCCGACTATCGCACCTATGTCGCCAAGGTCGGGCGCTCCAAGACGATCGAGGTCTATCTTATCGGAACGCCGGAAACCAAGGTCGGCACCCTCGCCGAACTCGACCGGATCCGCGCCGAGGTCGGCGAGGAGATCGGCGATCCCGGCCACGACCGCTGGCTGACGATCGCCTTTACCGGCGAAGCGCGCTGGGCTGAGTAATCTTCCCCCGTCAGGAAAGCTCGATCCGCCTGTTGATGCCGATCGCCTCCAGGAAGGCGTGGTCGTGGCTGACGACGAGCAGCGCGCCGTCATAGGCTCTGAGACCCGCCTCGACCGCCTCGACGGATTCGATATCCAGATGGTTGGTCGGCTCGTCGAGGATCAAGAGCTGCGGTGGGCTGCTGCCGCCGAGCACGCAGGCAAGCCCTGCACGCAGCATCTGGCCGCCGCTGAGGCTCGAAACGACCTGCAAGGCCGCGTCTGCCCGGAACATGAAACGGGCGAGCGCCGCGCGGCAGTCGTTCTCGCTGGCGTCAGGATTAAGTTGCCGGAAATTGTCACGGATCGAAAGACGGGGATCGATCAGGCTCACCTGCTGGTCGAGCATGGCGTATTCGACCAGGACACGCACATTGCCGGACCATGGCTTGAGATCACCGGTCAACAGCGACAGCAGCGTCGTCTTGCCCGAGCCGTTGCGGCCGGTGAGTGCTACGCGCTCGGGGCCGACGATCGAGAGCGACAGCCGGTCGATCACTGGCGTTCGCGGCTGATAACCCGCAGTGACGGCATCGACCTGCAGCACGCCCCGGCCGGCGGGCAGGCCGGTCGCAGGCAGGCGGACGGTCAGCGGCTGCAGGATTTCGATGCGTTCGCGTGCCTCGGCCACATCGCCGATCGCAGAATCGCGGCGGCGCTCGGCAAGACGGGCATTGTCGCCGCCCGTCTTCTCGCTGCGCTCCTTCCTCGCATCGAGCAGCAGCAGCGGCTCATCCCCCTTGGCCCGCTTACGGCGGCCTGACGCGTCCTTGCGCGCCTTGCGCTCGGCTATCTCTTGCGTTTTTCGTTGGACCTCGGCCAGACGGCGCTCCGCGTCGGCGAGATCGTGACGGGCCGACGCGAGCTCGATCGCCTTGCGCTCGCGGTAGTGGCTCCAGTTGCCGCCATAGGTCGTGGCGCCGAGCGATGTCAGCTCGACGATCGCATCCATCGTCTCCAGGAGTTCGCGGTCATGGCTGACGACGATGGCGCCGCCGCGCCAGCCCGCCATCAACGCGGCAACGGCAGCCCGCCCCTCGCGGTCGAGATTGTTGGTGGGTTCGTCGAGCAGGATGAAATCCGGTTCCTGGAAGACGAGGGCGGCAAGCTTCACGCGGGTCATCTGCCCGCCGGAAAGTGCTGCAAGGCGCGTCCCCGCCGACGCCTCCAGACCGACGCGCGCAAGTGCTGCCTCCAGCCGGGATTCGAGCGTCCAGTCGGCCGCGGCAAGCTCGTCCATGCTGGCCAGCCCTTCTTCCGCACGCTTGAGGACGCCAAGCGCATCGCGGATGCCAAACAGGTCGGCGACGGTTTCATTGTCCGCGACCTGGACGGTCTGGCTGAGCATGCCGAGGCTGCCCGTGACCGTAACCTTGCCGGCCTGCGGCGCGAGTGAACCTTCGATCAGCCGCAGGAGCGTCGACTTGCCGACGCCGTTGCGGCCGACGAGACCGGTGCGCAAAGCACCAAAGCTCAGGTCGAGATTGGAAAAGAGGCTTCGGCCCTCAGGCGTGGACCACGAAAGTTGGGAGAGTGAAATCGAAGCAGGCATGGATACGGTTTTCCCTGATGGCAAGACGGTTCGGCTTGGCGGTCAGGGTGAAATCCATCGATGCGTGTATCCTGTTCAAATTTCTATCGCGGCAATAGATAGCATCGAATGCGCCCGTTTCAAGGCGGGACATTCGATTGCCGCGCGGCGATAAGCGGAGGATCAGGCGAGGCTGCGCCGCGCCTCGTCATGGCCGAAAGTCAGCCCGGAGGCGCGCACGCTTCGGTTTCGGCCGTGGTTCTTGGCGTCGAGAAGAGCGGCGTCAGCCCGCGTCAGCAGGGTAGCGACGGGCCCGTCGTCCGGAGCCGAGGCAATGCCGACCGAGACTGAAACCGTGCCCAGAATCCGGCCGCGATGCGACAGAGGGGTGGTGCCGATCCGGGTCCTCAGCCGCTCGGCAAGCTCGAAACCTGCCGCCTCGTCTGCTTCCGGCAGCAACACCGTAAATTCCTCGCCGCCGAAACGATAGGCGCTGCCGGCGTCGGCCACCGTATCGACGATGATCTGCGCGACATATTGCATGACGACGTCGCCGGCATCGTGGCCGAACTCATCGTTGAAGCGCTTGAAATGGTCGATATCGATCATCAGGCAGGTGAGTGGCTTGCCGCCCTGCCCGCGCGGCTCACGGTTCAGCGCCTCGTCGAGGCAGCGCCGGTTGAGCAGGCCCGTCAGCGCGTCGCGCACCGCCAGATTGGTGAGCTTCTCGCGCAGCTGAAGATTGGCGACGGCCAGCCCGATGTTTTCGGCGATCAATTCGAGATAGAGGCGCGATGCTTCGACTGCGAATGTTTCGTCAGAGCGCTCCTCGAAATAGAGGAGACCAATGGTATCGCCCTGGGCTGTCAGCGGCACGCAGAGACCGACCGCGCCATCGTCGTCGAGATGCTGGCAGGCGATGTCGCTGTGACCGCGATTGCTGACATGCGGCCGGCCGCGGCGAAGTCCCCAGCAGGCGCTGGACGGGAAGGATGGCGCAGAATGCTGCGGATCGAACCAACTGCCGACGCGGGTCAAGAGCGTCCGGCTGTCGCTCAGCACGTAGAGATGGCCAGCAAGATTGGGAAAGACCTGCGGCGCGAAGCGGGCCACGACCTCGGCCAGTTCGTCCTGGCTCTGGCAGGCCTGCAGCCGGTGCATCATCTGCAGGATCAGGTCCTTGGTCTGCTGGTCCAGGCGCCGCTCCGCATCGAGCCGATCACGTTCGATACCGTTTTCCCGAAAGATATGGATCGCCTTGTTCATCTCGCCGATTTCATCGCGGCGCCGATCGAGCGGCACTTCCACAGCGTAGTCCTGCTCGGCGAGACGCGTGACGATGCCGCTCATGCGGGTGAGCGGCATGGCGACGCGGCGCTTGAGAATGAAATAGAGCACGCTCAGGAACAGGGCGGCGGTGATGCCAAGCATCGTCTTGGCGGCGATGGCGAACCAGTCGCTGCGCGCCTGTGCCTCGTTGAGCGCCCCGCCTGTGCGAGCATTGGTCAAGTCTCGAAACCGTGCGACCGTGTCGAGAAGCGCTGTCTGCAGGCGCTCGTGCTCCGGGCCGAATAGCTTCTCCAGGGCGGTCGTGCGATCGCCCTTCTGATAGGCCTCGATGGCGGCAACCTCGATCTTGTCGAGTGCCTCTGCCTCGCGCATCGTCTCCTGAAGGGCTGCGATCTCGCCCTGGGACGCGCCGAAACTCGTGGCCGTCTTGATCGCCTCTTCGCGCTTGCGCTCCTCTTCCTCCGCGCGATGGAAGGTTTCGAGGTGACGCTCGTCGCCGCGCATGACGTAAAGGCGCGCCTCGTCGGTCCGTACTTCCGCTCCGAGCGCAAGTTCTTCGCCAAGCGTATCGAGGGCAAGATGCTGTTCGACCGCGCGCCTCTCCTCGAGAGCGCTATTCGTCGACAGGATGAAGGCGGCGCCCGAAAGCCCCGTCAGAAGCACGGTAACGCCGTAGGCCCAGTTGGTGATCGCATTTATTCGCATGAGAAGAGCTTACCCTGCGCGGATTGAAAGCGGATTAATCGCATTCCCTGGCTTCGGCAACAGGCCCGGAGCATGTTGACGCGGGCGGCACGGCTTTTGTTCCATTGCGCGCTACGGGCGGGAACAACCGGTGGTGATGCCCGGGGGGCCAGCATAGCGAAACGCCATATCGCACGGATGTCAGCGCAGGCTACCTCCTCCGGTGGGACACGTTGCGCGCAGCGGATCGCTCAAGTAGGTTCGATCTCGAAGGCGCTGGTGAGGCCAGCCGCTGGAATATTCTGGTATCGCGTAGAACCCGGCAGCCCATGCCGGGCAAGAGGACGGCCGAAAGGCCGGGTGCAAATGACACTGTCGGGCAAGCGTATTCTCCTGATCATCTCCGGCGGCATCGCGGCCTATAAGAGCCTCGATCTCATCCGACGTTTGCGGGAACGCGGGGCGAGCGTGCGGCCGGTGATGACGGCCGGCGCGCAGCAGTTCGTGACCCCGCTTGCCGTCGGCGCGCTGTCCGCCTCGCACGTCTATATCGATCTCTTTTCGCGCGAGGACGAGCAGGATGTCGGCCATATCCGACTGGCGCGCGAGTGCGACCTGATCGTCGTTGCGCCGGCGACCGCCGACCTGATGGCCAAGATGGCGAACGGCCATGCGGACGACCTCGCCTCCACCATCCTGCTCGCGACCGACCGGCCGGTGCTGATCGCTCCCGCGATGAACCCGAAGATGTGGGCGCATCCGGCAACGCGCCGCAACCGGGCGACGCTCGCCAAAGACGGCATCCGCTTCATTGGCCCCGAAGCCGGCGAGATGGCGGAAAGCGGCGAGGCCGGGGAAGGCCGCATGAGCGAGCCGCTTTCGATCGTGGCCGCCGTCGAGGATCTTCTCGGCGGCGCCGCGAAGCCGCTTGCCGGGCGCAGCGTGATCGTAACCTCAGGGCCGACGCATGAGCCGATCGACCCAGTGCGTTACATCGCCAACCGTTCCTCCGGCAAGCAAGGCCACGCGATCGCCGCCGCGCTGGCAAAGCTCGGCGCTAATGTCACACTCGTCTCCGGCCCGGTGACGATCCCGGATCCCGCCGGCGTCAAGGTCGTGCACGTGGAGCGGGCCGAGGAAATGCGCGACGCGGTGCTAACCGCCCTGCCCGCCGATGTCGCCGTGATGGTTGCCGCCGTTGCCGACTGGCGGGTAGCCAGCGCTGCCGGCAACAAGATCAAGAAGAAGCCGGGCGAGGCCCCGCCGCCGCTGCAGCTTGCCGAAAACCCCGATATCCTGAAGACGGTCGGCCATCATACCAAGCGGCCGAAGCTCGTGATCGGCTTTGCCGCCGAGACCGAAAACGTCGCCGACAACGGCCGCGCCAAGCTCGAGCGCAAGGGCGCCGACTTCATCCTCGCCAACGACGTTTCGCCGGCAACCGGCATCATGGGCGGCGACCGCAACAAGGTGAAGCTGATCTCCCCTGCCGGCAACGACGACTGGCCGGAGATGGACAAGGACGCGGTTGCGGAAAAGCTGGCCGTGATGATTGCCGAGCAACTGGCGCGGATCGACAAGGGCTAGCTCCGAATTACCGATGCCCCTCACCCTAGCCCTCTCCCCGCAAGCGGGGCGAGGGGGGACGTGCCCTGAGTGAACGAAGCGTTCGCAGCAAGCAGATAGATTCGGGAGAGTGCGGCATGTCCCTTCTCCCCGCCTGCGGGGAAAAGGTGGCGGCAGCCGGATGAGGGGCCACCTGCCATCGACCATCAAGATACTGCGCCTCAAGCCATCTGACGTGTCTTCACCGGCGTCCCCTGCGTCGAGAACAGCCGGACATCGACACCATTCTCACCGACAATGACCGCCGTGCCGTCCGGGATTTCCACCCAGGCGCTATCGTCGTCGTTGAGCGGCTCGGAAACGAGGCAATAGCCGCCGCTCGGGCCCATGGGTGCCGCGTAGAGCGTCGGCGCCTTCCAGTCGGAGGCATAGCGCACGGCGTAGAGATCCTGGCCGTCGGAGAAGGCGGCGGTGAAGCGGACCAGCACCTGGCGTTCGAGATGTTCGGCAAGCTGCTCGACGAAGGCGAGTGCCTCGGCGATCGCGCCGAGCGGATCGCGGTCGAGCCCGAACTGCATGGCAAGCAGGAACAGAAGCTCGGAATCGGTCGTGCCGGTGCGCGCCGAATAGAGATCGTTGTCGAGCATGCTCTCCATCGGCCGGCGCAGATGCTCGAAGTCGCCGATCTGGCCGTTGTGCATGAACGACCAGCGGCCGAAGACGAAAGGATGACAGTTGTCGCGCCTTGTGCCACCGCCGGTCGCGGCGCGCACATGGGCAAGAAAGAGCGGCGAGCGGATCTGGCGGGCAATGCTCTTGAGATTGCAGTCCGACCAGGCGGGCAGGATATCGCGGTAGCGCCCCGGCTCCGGGTGATCGCCATACCAGGCGATGCCGAAGCCGTCGCCATTGGTGGCCGTCTTCGCCCGCGTCGCGCAATGGGACTGTTCGATCAGCGAGTGCGCGGGAGAGGTTACCAGTTCCTCGAGATAGAGCGGGTCCCCGCGATAGGCTGCCCAGCGGCACATGCTGATTTCACTCCAGCTCCGCCCCGTAGACTCCGGAGCGATTCGTTAACCATGACGAAGTGCGATGTTCCAACGGAACATGGTAAAAATGCGTTAACACATTCCCCCTTGGTCAAGATGAGCCTGGCCGGAACGCACAGATTTGGCCGTTTCGATGGACACCGTTCCCCTATTACCGTCGCATTTCGAATAAATATTCCATATTGACAAAACTTGCACAATTCATTTCATTTTGGACCGATTGCAGCGGCGCCGACCGGGAGGACTTCAACATGGCCAGCAAGCGCAAACTCGGGATCGGCCTGATCGGCACGGGCTTCATGGGCAAGGCCCATGCGCTCGGCTTCACCATTGCCGCGCGGGTCTTCGACCTGCCCTTCGAGCTCGATCTCGTTTCGGTCGCCGACGTGACCACCGAGAGCGCTGAACGGGCTCGCGGCCAACTCGGCTTCCGCAAGGCGACTGCCGACTGGCGCGAACTTTTGACCGATCCGGATATCGACATCATCGACATCACCACGCCGAACCTCCTGCACAAGGAAATGGCGCTGGCGGCAATCGCCCATGGCAAGCATGTCTATTGCGAAAAGCCGCTGGCGCCGACCGTCGCCGAATGCAGCGAGATGGTCGAGGCCGCCGAGAAGGCCGGCGTCGTCACCCAGGTTGGCTTCAACTATCTCAAGAACCCGCTGATCTTCCTTGCCAAAGACATCATCGAAAGCGGCGAGATCGGCGAGATCCGCTCGATGCGCGGCATCCATGCGGAAGATTTCATGGCCGATGCCAACGTGCCGTGGGGCTGGCGCCTGAACCCGGCCAGCGGCGGCGGCGCGCTTGCCGATATCGGCAGCCACATCATCGCCTCCATGCGCCACCTCGTCGGCCCGATCAAAGCGGTGTTGGCCGAAACCATCATCCAGATTCCGGAACGCCCCGTTGCCGCCGGCTCCAGCGAAACACGCGCCGTCGAGGTCGACGACATCACGCGCGCCTTCGTGCGGTTCGAGAACGGCGCCACCGGCAGCTTCGAGGCCAGCTGGATCGCAACGGGGCGCAAGATGCAGCACGATTTCGAAATCTACGGCTCCAAGGGCAGCATCGTCTTCACCCAGGAGCGGCTGAACGAAATCCGCCTCTACAAGACCGGCGACGACATCCGCACCCGCGGCTTCCGCACCATCTGGGCGGGACCGGAGCATCCGCCCTATGGCGCCTTCTGCGTGGCTCCCGGCCACCAGATCGGCTTCAACGACCTGAAGGCGATCGAGGTCAAGGAATTCCTCGACGCCATCGCCGGGGGCAAATCACCCTCGACCGATTTCCGCGAAGGCTTTGAGGTACAGAAGGTGCTGTCGGCGACCTATCAGTCTGCCAGGACCAATGAATGGGTGCATATCTAGAAAATGGAACGTCTGTTCTATGCCGTTCCCGGCTAATCGATTAGAGTGAGGATGCAAACGACACCGAAGACCGAGGAGACGAATAAGACATGGCCATGCCGGAAACGACGACGGAGGTCCCGCAGGATTTCGAGGCGCTGAAGGCCGCCATTCTGGAACGCAAGGCGCAGCTACCGAAACGGCTGCGCCAGGTCGCCGCCTATTCGCTCGACAATCCTGACGAAATCGCCTTCGGCACGGCGGCGAGCATCGCCACCTCCGCCGAAGTGCAGCCGTCGACGCTGGTGCGCTTCGCTCAGCATTTCGGCTTCGAGGGCTTCTCCAGCCTGCAGCAGATCTTTCGCGCGCGGCTGCGCGAGCGCACGCCCGGCTACGAGGATCGGCTGAAGGCGCTGAGCAACAACGACCATAGCAGGCTCGAAAGCGGCTCGATCTTCAACGGCTTCGTCGCCGCCGCCCACCGCTCGCTCGACAACATCGCCTCTTCGGTCGATCCGGGAGCCTTCGAGCGGGCCGTCGACATTTTGGCCAAAGCTGACACGATCTACCTGATCGCCAAGCGCCGCTCCTACCCGATCTCCAGCTACATGGCCTATGCCTTTGGCAAGCTGAAGGTGAAGTACCAGCTCGTCGGCACGGCCGCCGGCATCGACGAGGATGTGCTGGCCATGGCGACGAAGAACGATGCGGCCTTTGCCGTCAGTTTCTCACCCTATGCCTCCGAAAGCGCCGCCCAGGCGAGGCTTCTCGCGGAACGCAAGGTGCCGGTCGTGTCGCTGACGGATTCGGCCTTCTCGCCGCTCGCGGAATCCTCGAAGGTCTGGTTCGAACTGGTCGAGGCCGACCATGCCGGGTTCCGTTCGCTCTCCGCCAGCATGGCCTTCGCCATGGCGCTGACCGTCGCCATCGCCGAGAAGCGTCAGCGCCTTGCCGAAGGTGGCTAGGTCAAACGGAACAGATAGAATGAAAATTCCATATTGACGAAACGTCGGAATTTATGTTTCATACCGCCATCACCCACAGTACGAAAATGGTCGGGCCCGCCAAGGTGTCCGCGGGGAGGAAGCAGTGAGCCAGAACGTTTCGGCACAGGGAGCAAAGTCGCTCGACCTGATCACCATCGGCCGAGCCTCGGTCGATCTCTACGGCCAGCAGATCGGCACGCGGCTTGAAGACGTTTCGAGCTTTGCCAAGTCGGTCGGCGGGTGCCCGTGCAACATCTCGGTCGGCACGGCCCGCCTGGGCCTCAAGTCGGCGTTGCTGACCCGCGTCGGCGACGAACAGATGGGCCGCTTCATCCGTGAGCAGCTCATCCGTGAAGGCGTCGAGACGCGCGGCATCGTCACCGATCCGGAGCGGCTGACGGCGCTCGCCATCCTCGCGGTCGAAAACGACAAGTCCTTCCCGCTGCTCTTCTACCGCGACAACTGCGCCGACAACGCGCTCTGCGAAGACGACGTTTCGGAAGACTTCATCCGCTCGGCCCGCGCCATCCTCGTCTCCGGCACGCATTTCTCCAAGCCGAACACCGACGCCGCCCAACGCAAGGCCATGCGCCTTGCCAAGGAAAGCGGCGCCAAGATCGTCTTCGACATCGACTACCGTCCGAACCTCTGGGGTCTTGCCGGCCATGATGCCGGCGAGAGCCGCTACATCGCCTCCGACCGGGTTTCGGCGCACCTGAAGACCGTTCTTGCCGATTGCGACCTGATCGTCGGCACGGAAGAGGAAGTGCTGATCGCGTCCGGCGAAAGCGACCTCTTGCAAGCGCTGAAGACAATCCGCTCGCTTTCCAAGGCGACGATCGTTCTGAAGCGCGGACCGATGGGTTGCATCGTCTATGACGGCCCTATCTCCGACAATCTCGAAGACGGCATCGTCGGCAAGGGCTTCCCGATCGAGGTCTACAACGTGCTCGGCGCCGGCGACGCCTTCATGTCCGGCTTCCTGCGCGGCTGGCTGAAGAACGAACCGCATGCAACATCTGCCACCTGGGCCAATGCTTGCGGCGCCTTTGCCGTATCGCGGCTGCTTTGTGCGCCTGAAATTCCGACCTGGACCGAGCTGCAGTTCTTCCTGGAAAACGGCAGCAAGGAACGGGCGCTGCGCAAGGACGAGGCGATCAACCACGTTCACTGGGCGACCACCCGTCGCCGCGACATTCCGCTTCTGATGGCGCTTGCGATCGACCATCGCAGCCAGCTCGAAGATATGGCCGCCGGCGACCAGGCTCTGCTTGCGCGTATTCCCGCCTTCAAGGTGCTGGCGGTCAAGGCCGCCGCCCAGGTCGCGGCCGGTCGCTCCGGCTTCGGCATGCTGATCGACGATAAATACGGCCGCGATGCGCTTTATGCCGCCGGCGCACACCACGATTTCTGGATCGGCAAGCCGATCGAGCTCCCGGGCTCGCGGCCGCTGCAGTTCGAATTCAGCCAGGACCTCGGCAGCCGCCTGATCGATTGGCCGGTCGATCATTGCATCAAGGTGCTCTCCTTCTACCACCCGGATGATCCCGCAGACCTCAAGGCGCAGCAGGTGGCGAAGCTCCGCTCGGCCTTCGAAGCGGCCCGCAAGGTCGGTCGCGAGATCCTGATCGAGATCATCGCCGGCAAGCATGGCAAGCTCGACGACCAGACGATCCCGCGGGCGCTGACCGAACTCTACGACGCCGGCCTCAAGCCCGACTGGTGGAAGCTCGAGCCGCAGGCAAGCCGCGGCGCCTGGGCGGCGATCGACGCCGTGATCGAGGCCCGCGATCCGCTCTGCCGCGGCGTGGTGCTCCTGGGCCTCGAGGCGCCCTATGAGCAGTTGAAGGATGGCTTTGCAGCCGCCCGCACCTCGAAGACGGTCAAAGGCTTCGCCGTCGGCCGCACGATCTTCGCCGATGCCGGCAAGGCCTGGCTCGGCGGTACGATGACAGACGAGCAGGCGATCGCCGACATGGCCGGAAAATTTGGGGCGTTGGTGGATCTCTGGCTGCAACTGGGTGAAACAAAGGCGGCATAGGATCGACGGATAACCATCGATAATGCTGCGGACAGGGTGGAACGGGACGATTCCGCCACGAGGAGGAAACAGACAATGAGCCAGAAGACCGTGCGCCTGACCATGGCCCAGGCCGTGGCGCGGTTCCTGACCCGCCAGATGACCGTGATCGACGGCAAGAAGGTACCGATCTTCGGCGGCGTCTTCGCCATCTTCGGCCACGGCAACGTTGCCGGCGTCGGCGAAGCGCTGCATGCAATCAAGGACACGCTGCCGACCTACCGCGCTCAGAACGAACAGGGCATGGCCAATGCAGCGATCGCCTTTGCCAAGGCGAGCTTCCGCCGCCGCTTCATGGCCTGCACAACCTCGATCGGCCCCGGCGCACTCAACATGGTGACCTCGGCGGCACTCGCCCATGTCAACCGCCTGCCTGTCCTGTTCCTGCCCGGCGACGTCTTCGCCAATCGCCGCCCCGATCCGGTGCTGCAGCAGGTGGAAAGCTTCGGCGACGGCACGATCTCGGCCAATGACTGCTTCCGTCCGGTGTCGCGTTACTTCGACCGCATCACACGGCCCGAACAGATCGTGCCGGCGCTCCGCCGCGCCATGCAGGTTCTCACCGATCCGGCTGATTGCGGCCCCGTCACGCTGTCGCTCTGCCAGGACGTGCAGGCTGAAGCCTATGACTATCCGGAAAACTTCTTCGACGAGAAGGTCTGGGTGCCGCGCCGCATCGAGCCCGATCTCGACGAACTGGCAACGGCAATCGCAGCGCTGAAGCAAGCGAAGAAGCCGATCATCATCGCCGGTGGCGGCGTGCTCTATTCGGAAGCGACCAAGGAGCTCGGCGACTTTGCCGAACGGCACGGCATTCCCGTCGTCGAAACGCAGGCCGGCAAGTCGGCGCTGCCGCATTCGCATTCCCTTAACATGGGCTCGGTCGGCGTCACCGGCACTTCCGCCTCCAACGCGCTCGCCGAGGACGCCGATGTGGTTCTCGCCGTCGGTTCGCGGTTGCAGGATTTCACCACCGGTTCCTGGGCGCTCTTCAAGAATGAGGGCCTCAAGATCATCGGCCTCAACGTCCAGCCGTTCGATGCCGGCAAGCACAACGGCCTGCCTCTGATTGCCGACGCCCGCGCCGGTCTCAACCGGATCTCTGGCGGTCTCGGCAGCTACAAGGCCGACCCGAGCTGGACCGCCAAGGCCAAGGCCGGCAAGGCCGAATGGCTGACGGCTGCCGACAAGGCGACCGCCACGACCAATGCGGCGCTTCCCTCCGATGCCCAGGTGATCGGCGCCGTCCAGCGCGCCCGCGGCGGCAAGAACACGACCCTCGTCTGCGCCGCCGGCGGTCTGCCGGGCGAGTTGCATAAGCTCTGGCAGGCGGAAGAGCCTGGCGGCTACCACATGGAATACGGCTTCTCGACCATGGGCTACGAGGTCGCCGGCGGCCTCGGCGTCAAGCTTGCCAAGCCCGAGAGCGATGTCATCGTCATGGTCGGCGACGGCAGCTATATGATGCTGAACTCGGAGATCGCCTCCTCGATCATGCTCGGCGCCAAGTTCACCATCGTGCTGCTCGACAATGCCGGCTACGGCTGCATCAACCGGCTGCAGATGGGCACCGGCGGCGCCAACTTCAACAATCTCTTGAAGGACACCCATCACGTCGAGCTGCCGCAGATCGACTTCGCGGCCCACGCTGCCGCGATGGGCGCCGTCACCCGCAAGGTCGGCTCGATCTCCGAGCTCGAAGCGGCCCTCAAGGAGACGGCGGGCGAGGCGCGCACGACCGTCATCGTCATCGACACCGACCCGCTGATCACCACCGAGGCCGGCGGCCACTGGTGGGATGTGGCAGTGCCCGAAGTCTCGGGCCGCAAGCAAGTCAACGAGGCGCGCGAGGGCTACGTAAAGGCGCTCACCTCCCAGCGCTTCGGCTAAGATTGCCCTTTCGGCGCCCGCGTCTTTGCCTGTCGGGCAACGTCCGGAAGGATGAGACATCGAGAGCGGCCCCTCACCCTAACCCTCTCCCCGCGAGCGGGGAGAGGGAACACGGAGGGCGCGGCATTTCCCTTCTCCCCGCCTGCGGGGAGAAGGTGGCGGCAGCCGGATGAGGGGGCAATCGCCCCGTCCCCGCTGCGCACCCATGAGGCACCACGAACGATCCGCCTGCGCGGACAATGCTATAGGAAACGACTAACATGATCCGCTACGGAACCAACCCGATCGCCTGGAGCAACGACGACGATCATACGATCGGCGCGCATCTGACGCTCGAGGATTGCCTCTCCGATTGCCAGAAGATCGGCTTCGACGGCATCGAGAAGGGGCACAAGATGCCAAGCGATCCGGAGGCACTGAAGCAGAAGCTCGCCTCCTACGATCTCGTCTTCGTTTCCGGCTGGCATTCGACCAACTTGCTCACCCACGACGTCGAGGCCGAGAAGAAGGCGATCCAGCCACATCTCGACCTCCTGAAGCACAATGGTTGCAAGGTGGCGATCGTCTGCGAAACCTCGAACGCCATTCATGGCGACGACACGAAGTCGGTTGCCAACGATAAGCCGGTGCTGCCGGCCGACCAGTGGAAGAAGTTCGGTGCCGACCTCGAAGCGATCGCTGAGTATTGCGCCGGCCAGGGCATCGACCTCGTCTACCACCACCACATGGGCACGATCGTCCAGACCGGCGAGGAAATCGACCTCCTGATGCAGAACACCGGGCCGGCGACCAAGCTGCTGCTCGATACCGGCCACGCCTGGTTCGGCGGCTCCGATCCGGCGGAAGTCGCAAGCAAGTACATGCACCGTGTACGCCACATCCATTGCAAGAACGTGCGGCCGGCCATCCGCAAAGTCGTCGAAGGTGAAGACCTCTCCTTCCTCGAAGGCGTGCGCCGCGGCGTCTTCACCGTGCCCGGCGACAGCGAGGGCGGCGTCGACTTCCTGCCCGTGCTGAAGATCGCGGCCGAGCACGACTATTCCGGCTGGCTGGTGATCGAGGCCGAACAGGATTCGGCCGTGCGCAACCCGTTCGAATACCAGTCACTCGGGCTGAAGTCGCTGAAGGCCCTTGCCAAGGAAGCCGGGCTCGACAAGTAAGCTCACGGTTTCGGTCGCCGGACTTCACGGGGATTGCCCCTCATCCGGCTGCCGCCACCTTCTCCCCGCTTGCGGGGAGAAGGGATATGCCGCTGGCTCCCCAATTCCTCGCGACGTAAGGTGGAGAGCATGCGGCAAACTCCAGATTCCCTCTCCCCGCCTGCGGGGAGAGGGTTAGGGTGAGGGGCAAGCCACACGTTCAGAGCGCCCCGGGAAAGGAATCAGGGAGACCGTCACATGTCCAAGCTGCTCGTCAAACCGAAGGCCAAATCGGGCCTGATGCAAAACGTGACGCCGGAGAGCGCCGGGTGGACCTATGTCGGCTTCGCGCTTGAACGGCTGAAGGCCGGCGAAACGACCGAAGGCGAGACCGGTGACAAGGAAGTCTGCCTCGTGCTGGTCTCCGGTAAGGCGAAGGTATCCGTTGACGGCGAAAGCTTCGGCGAACTCGGCGGGCGCATGACGCCGTTCGAGGGCCAGCCCTATGCCGTCTATGTGCCGAAGGGCAGCCGCTGGCAGGCAACGGCGACTTCGGATCTGGATCTTGCCATCTGCTCGGCACCGGGCGGCGAGGGCTTCAAGGCGAAGGTCATCGCGCCGGGCACGCATCCGCAGATGACGCGCGGCAAGGGCACCAACACCCGCTACGTCACCAACATCATGCCGGAAGATGACGGTTCGGCGCAGTCTCTGCTCGTCGTAGAAGTGATTACGCCCGGCGGCCACACCTCCTCCTACCCGCCGCACAAGCACGACCAGGACGACCTGCCGGCCGAAAGCTATCTGGAAGAGACCTACTATCACCGGCTGAACCCGCCGCAGGGTTTCGCCATGCAGCGCGTCTATACCGACGACCGCTCGCTGGACGAGACCATGGCGGTCGAGGACGGCGACGTGACGCTGGTGCCGAAGGGATATCACCCCGTTGCCGCAGTACACGGCTACGACGTCTACTATCTCAACGTCATGGCCGGGCCGAAGCGTATCTGGAAGTTCCACAACGCCCGCGAACACGAGTGGCTGTTCACCGGCGTGTAAGTTTCTACTTACGCAATCGTGGCCCCATGCCTCCAGCCGCTGCAGCCAGTGGCGATTGTCGTCGATAGTCAGGCGTGAGCTATCCAAGCTCAAACCCGGAAAGCGGCATACACTTTTTGCTGCTCCGCTCTAGCTTCTGTGCTTTCAGGGAGGCCTCCATGCGCATCGACGGGCAATGCCACTGCGGCTACGTGACCTATGAGGCCGAGATCGATCCGGGCGACGTCGCGATCTGCCATTGCACCGATTGCCAGCAACTGACGGGATCCGCCTATCGCGTGACCGCAGGTACTGCCCGCGAGAACTTCCGGCTGACCGGCGGCGAACCGAAGCTCTATACGAAGGTCGCTGAAAACGGTCGCCAGCGGCTGCAGTTCTTCTGCCCGAACTGCGGCTCGCCGATCTATACGACCGGCACGGACGAGGATGCGTTGGAAGTCGGCATCCGGGTCGGCACGATCAACCAGCGCCGGGAGCTCAAGCCACGGTCGCAGATCTGGTGCTCCTCGGCGCTGCCCTGGATCGGCGATGTCAGGAAATTGCCCGGACGCGACCGCGATGAGGCGCCCTACTCTTAGATCACGATGGTTTAGAGCGGGATGCGGGCGGAAAACCGCACACACTTTTCCTCATCCCGCTCTGGCCGCTCAAGCGGCGGCCAGCAGGCCTTGCTTCAACGGCGCCCAGGCTTCGCCGATGACGACGGAAGCAGGTGTCGCCGTCATCTGCGACGGGTGTGCATCGGGGTTCGCTGCGAGATAAGTTTTCACAAGGTGATAGCCGATCGTATAGCCGGCCCAGCGCGGCAGCGCACGATCGCAGCCAAAGAACCAGCCGGCATGATCATAGCCCTCCGCCCAGAGTTCCCGCTCGGCGCGCTCCAGCAAATCTGCCCAATCGCCCGCTGCAATCGCGTGGTTCCAAGGATGGCCGTCGCCGCCATTGATCTCGACATCGAAGGCATCCGCAAGGCCCTCGGTGACCAGAGCTTCGCCGAGCTTGGAGCCGTAGCCGCAGGTCGCGTGGCGGAAGGAATGATGCAGCTCATGCGTCAACATTCTCCGCAACTCGCCGGCGGCAAGGCTGGCATGGAAGTTCTCGTTGTCGGGGTCGAGCGTCAGGTAGACCAATCCTCTGCGATAGCAGCTACCGGCCACACCCAGTTCGGGAATGGTCTCTCCCGGCCTGTTTTCGACGACGATATCGATGGGAGCGGCACTGTCGGCGGCAGGAACACGCGCGCCGACCCGCTCGGCCGTCTCGTCCACCTGGCGCAAAATCTGTTCGCGCCAAGCGGCAAGCGATCCATAGGCCTCAAGGAAGTGAACACGCAGGTCCAGCATCTGGCGAATCTCCCGTCATCGACATCACTCTACCGCGCGGCAAGGTAAGCATGCGGCCGGTGATTGCAACGCCGAGCGAGAGAAGGTTTCAACCTGCAAGCGAACCTGCGGCAAAAGGCGCAGGTCGGATGGCCGCCCTCGGCACCCGCCTGACGCCAAAAGCGGCACCTATGCCGATCAGGACCGGATCGTCGTAGCCGATCACGGCGATGCCTGTGGCAAGGTCGCGCAAGGCGCCTTGCCAGCGCCGCTCGTTGTCGCGACTGACATTGGCCGAGATGACGACCGGGGTCTCGCCGGATAATCCCTCCGCCTGGAGGCGCGCGGCGATAGCAGGTGCAGTGCGACCGCCCATGTAGAAGATCGTCGTGGTCTTCGGATCGGCCAAAGCGCGCCAGTCCATGTCCGACGGCAAACCGCCATGACGGGAGTGGCCGGTGACGAAGCGCACCGCCTGGGCATGGTCGCGATGGGTGAGCGACAGGCCGAGACGCGCCGCCATGGCGCTTGCGGCGGTGATGCCGGGCACGACATCGACCGGGATCCCTTCCTGCTCCAGACGGGCGATCTCTTCGCCGGCACGGCCGAAGATCATGGGATCGCCGGCCTTCAGGCGAACGACACGTTTGCCGGCGCGCGCCAGCGCCACCATCATGTCGTTGATGTCCTCCTGCCGGCAGCTCTCGCGCCCGCCGCGCTTGCCGACCAGCATGCGCTTGGCCTCGCGCCGGGCGAGCTCCAGAACCTCGTTCGAAACGAGATCGTCGAACAGGATGACGTCGGCGGCTTGTAGGGCCCGTACCGCCTTCAGCGTCAGATACTCGCTGTCGCCGGGGCCAGCGCCGACAAGCGTCACGCGACCGGTGGCGGCATGGTTCGCCGACAAGCGCTCCATCTCCGCCACCAGCCGCGTCTCGACACCCTCCTCCGGTGTCGCTTGAAAAGCGAGATCGACGAACCGCTCCCAGAAGGCGCGGCGCGGCGCGCCGGGCTTGAGCCGGGCATTGACCTTGTCTCGCAAAGCCTGCGCCAGCGCTGCCCAATCCTTCAGCACCGGCGGCAGCAGCGTCTCGATGCGCCGGCGGATCGCCTGGGCGAGGATGGGTGCCGCACCATCGGTCGAGATCGACACCACGACCGGCGAGCGGTTGACGATGGAACCGAACTGAAACTGGCAGAAAGCGGGCTTGTCGATGACATTGACCGGTACGCCGGCCTGTTGCGCCGCCGCAAAAAAGGCTTGCGCTTCGTCGTCGCTCTCGCAATCGGCGACCGCAAGCGCGGCACCGGCAAGCACATTCGCCTGCCAGCTCTCGCGGTGATGGACGAGACGACCAGTGGGATGAGCGGCGCCCTGGCTGATCAAAGCCGCGCAGACCTCGCCGAGCTCTTCCTCCGGCGCATAGATATGAACCTCGGCGCCGCAGGCGGCCAGCAGTTCCGCCTTCCAGGCCGCGGCATCGCTGCCGCCCGCCACCACGACACGCTTGGCTTCGAGCGACCAGAAGACCGGCAGCTTGGCAAGCGCGGCCATGCTCACCGGCTCGCGGCGCGATTGAATTTCATTCCGCAGCGGCAGCAAGGCATCCATCGACGATCCCCCTGATCTCGGCGCGGCAGGAGCCGCAATTGGTTCCGGCGCTCAGCGCCCGCCCGACAGCTTCAACCGAACGGCAGCCGCCGCGGACAGCCGCGACGATCTGATTGACGCCGACATTGAAACAGGAGCAGACGGTCGCGCCGGGGTCCGGCCGGTCGGCGCCCGGCCGGCCGGCAACGAGCGCAAAGCGCGTGCGCAGGTCCGTATGCGAGGCGCTCAGCTGTTCGACCGCCCAGTTGCGGGCTACGGCGACGGGTTCAGGTGCGAGAAACAGCGCCAGCAGCAAGCGATCGCCGTCGAAGAAGGCGAGCCGTCTTTGGCCGGAGGGCCCATCCGCATAGCCGATCGGCTCGATGTCCCCAGTAAGGCCAAAGGTCTTCCGGCACCAGGCGACCCAATCCTCCGGCGTCGTCTCTGCAGCAAGTTCCAGACGCCAACCGCCCCTCGCCTTGGCGACGGCCCAGTAGCCGAGATCGAGACCCGAGGGTTTCGACGCGCTGACCGCAAAGCCGTAGGTCGAAGCGGAAAAACGGCGGATCGCAACGGCGGCATTTTTCGAGGCCGGCTGGCCCGAGACCGGATCGGTAACCGGCGGGACCAGCGCATCGATGCGCGCCTTGGCGGCAAACTGGTCGTTCCAGTGCATGGGCACGAAGAGATTGCCACGCGCCTGGCGCTCAGTGATGAGTGCGCGGACGATCGCCGAGCCGTAAGGGCTCTCAAGGGAAACGAGATCGGCGGGGGCGATGCCAAGATCCATCGCGTCACGCGGGTGGATCTCGACGAAAGGTTCGGCGAGGTGGGCGGAGAGGCGCGCGCTCTTACCGGTGCGGGTCATCGTGTGCCAGTGGTCGCGCACGCGGCCGGTGTTCAAGGTCAAAGGGAAGCCGCCACTGACGCGGGCCGGCACGGCGCTCGCAACCGCGACGAAGCGGGCACGCCCATCCGCGTGGAAGAAGCCACCATCGGCAAAGAAGCGGGTCTCGCCCTCTGGCTTCCCCAGCGATTGCGGCCATTGGAACGGCGCGAGCGCGTCGTAGGCCGCAGCATCGATCTCCGCATGGGCGCCGATGTCGAAATCGCGCCGCCCGTCATTCTCGAACGCCGAAAGACCAGCATGCTCGGCGAAGATTTCTGAGGGTGAGGTATAGGCGAAGGCACCCTGGAACCCCATACGGCGCGCCACTTCGTTCAGCTGCCACCAGTCGGCGCGGGCCTCCCCCGGGGCCGCGAGAAAGCCGCGCTGACGGGAAATGCGGCGCTCGGAATTGGTGACCGTCCCGTCCTTCTCGCCCCAGCCGAGCGAGGGCAGGAGCACATGGGCGTGACGGGTGGTGTCGGTCTCCTGGAGCACATCGGAGACGACGACGAAGGGACAGGCCTTGAGTGCGGCCTCGACGGCGTCGGCATCCGGCATGGAGACCACGGGATTGGTCGCCATGATCCAGATCGCCTTGATCCGGCCGTCTGCAACCGCACGAAACATGTCGACCGCCTTCAGCCCCGGCCTGGTCGCGATCGATGGCGCGCCCCAGAAGCGGCGCACCTGATCGCGGTGCCCGGCCTTTTCGATGTCCATATGGGCGGCAAGCATGTTGGCGAGGCCGCCGACCTCGCGGCCGCCCATGGCATTGGGCTGACCGGTCAGCGAAAACGGCCCCATGCCCGGCCGGCCAATGCGGCCGGTGACGAGATGACAGTTGATGATGGCGTTGACCTTGTCGGTGCCCGAGGAGGACTGGTTGACGCCCTGGCTGTAGCAGGTGACGACGTTTTCCGTCGTTTCGAACAGGCGGAAGAAGGCGGTGATTTCCGACGGTTCGAGCCCGGTCGATTGTGCCAAGGCGGACTCGTCAAGCGCGCTCGCCGCTGCGAAGGCTTCGGCGAAGCCGCTGGTATGGGCAGCGATAAAGGACCGGTCGTTAGTGGGGCTGGCGGCCAGATGGGCGAAAAGGCCGTTGAACAGCGCCGCGTCGCCATCCGGCCGGATGGCAAGATGCATGTCGGCGATATCGGCGGTCATCGTGCGGCGCGGATCGATCACCACCACCCGCATCTCGGGCCGCGCCGCCTTTGCCGCGGCAAGGCGCTGGTAGAGCACCGGGTGGCACCAGGCGAGATTGGAGCCCGTCAGCACCACGAGATCGGCAAGCTCCAGATCCTCGTAGCAGCCCGGCACCGTGTCCGAGCCGAAGGCGCGGCGATGACCGGCGACCGAGGAGGACATGCAGAGCCGCGAATTGGTGTCGATGTTGCCCGAGCCGATGAAGCCCTTCATCAGCTTGTTGGCGACGTAATAGTCTTCGGTCAGCAACTGCCCGGAGACATAGAAGGCAACCGAATCCGGCCCATGTTCTGCGATCGTCTGAGCGAAACGTGTGGCGACGATATCGAGCGCCTCGTCCCAGCCGGCCTGCTTGCCGTCGACCTCGGGGTAAAGAAGCCTGCCGTCTAGATCGAGGGTCTCGGCCAACGCCGAGCCCTTGGAGCACAGCCTGCCGAAATTGGCAGGATGCTCGACGTCGCCGCGAACGGAGACGGCGCCGTCCTCGGCCACCGTCGCGATAACACCACAGCCGACACCGCAATAGGGACAGGTGGTTCTCGTCTCAGAGGGCATTGCCTGTCCTCCTCCGGCATCGAGGCGCTGTTGAACCGGCGCCCTGAAGCCCTTCCTCCGTCATTCCTGTGCTTGTGACAGGAATCCAATCACGCGAAATCTTTCGCGTGATGGGTCCCCTTCGCGCCGTGGACGCGGCGCTGCTGGATCCCTGTGACAAGCACAAGGATGAGGAAGAGCGTGAGGTAGCGCGCAAGAGAACAGAACGGGGAACGCAATCATCCATGCGATTACTCCGCCGCGATCAGCAGGCTTTCGAGTGCGATGAACAGCGCGCCGCCGTCGTTGCGCACCGGGATCGTGCGCACTGCGCCGTCGTCGGCGCCGAGCGCCTTGCCGGTTTCGAGCGAGATCACCCAATTGTGCAAGGGGCAGGTCACCGCCGTGCCGTGCACGATGCCTTGCGACAGCGGTCCACCCTTGTGCGGGCAATGATCCTCGATGGCGAACACCTCGTTTTCGCCCGTGCGGAACACGGCGATCTTGCCCTGGGGTGTCTTCACGCAACGCGCGCCCCTCAGCGGAATGTCGGAGATGTCGCCGATTGAGATCCAGTTCATATCCATCCCCTCACTCCGCGGCTTCTGAAAAACCGACCGTCGCCATCGGCCGGAACTCGTGCTTGTCCTTGCCGGAGACGCGCTCCGACCAGGGATCGACCTGGGCGAATTTCTGGCTGAAGACGAAGCGGTCGAAATAGGCCTTGCGCTTGTCGGCATCGCCCATGATCTGGCGGCGGATTTCGTCTAGGCCGACGCGTTTCGCCCATTTGTAGATGCGCTCGAGATAGCGGGCCTGTTCGCGGTACATCTGCGTCAGCGCCACGATATGCTCCAGCGCCTCGTCTTCGGTCTTCACCAGCCCGAGCACCTCCGTACCCTTGATGTCGAGCCCGGCAGCACCGGCGAAATGGATCTCGAAGCCGCTGTCGACGCAGACGACGCCGATGTCCTTGCAGGTGGCTTCCGCGCAATTGCGCGGACAGCCGGAGACCGCCATCTTCAGCTTTGCCGGCGTCCAGGAACCCCACATGAACTTCTCGATGCGAATGCCGAGCCCCGTCGAATCCTGGGTACCGAAGCGGCACCAGTCGGAGCCGACGCAGGTCTTCACCGTGCGCAGGCCCTTGGCATAGGCCTGGCCGGAGACGAAGCCGGCCTTGCCGAGATCCGCCCAGACAGCCGGCAGGTCTTCCTTCTCGATGCCGAGCAGGTCGATGCGCTGGCCGCCAGTCACTTTGACCAGAGGGATCTCGAACTTGTCGACGACGTCGGCGATCGCCCGCAGTTCCTGCGCGTTTGTGACGCCGCCCCACATGCGCGGGACGACCGAGTAGGTGCCGTCCTTCTGGATATTGGCGTGGACGCGCTCGTTGATGAAACGAGACTGGTAATCGTCGGCATATTCGTCCGGCCAGTCGCAGACGAGGTAGTAGTTGAGCGCCGGACGGCACTTGGCGCAGCCGCAGGAGGTCTTCCACTCCAGCTCCTGCATGACGGCCGGAATGGTCTTCAGCCCCTTGGCCTTGATCAGCCGGCGCACGTCATCATGGCCGAGCTCGGTGCAGGTGCACATCGGCTGCACGGCGGCCGGATTGTAGCTGTCGCCGAGCGTCAGCGTCATCAGTTGCTCGACAAGGCCGGTGCAGGAGCCGCAGGAGGCGGACGCCTTGGTATGGGCGCGCACGTCGTCAAGCGAAGTCAGGCTCTTTCCGGTGATCGTCGAGACGATCTTGCCCTTGCACACGCCGTTGCAGCCGCAGATTTCCGCATCATCCGGCAAGGCTGCAACGGCCGCCATAGGGTCCAGCGGCGACCCTCCCTGGTAGGCCTGGCCAAAGATCAGCGTTTCCCGCATATCGGAAATATCGGTCTGCTTTTTCTTGAGATCGTTGAACCACGCACCGTCAGCCGTCTCTCCGTAGAGCACCGTGCCGATAATGCGGTTGTCCTTCAAAACGAGCCGCTTGTAGACGCCGCCCGCTGCATCGCGGAGCACAATCTCCTCGCGGTCATCACCGTCGGCGAAATCGCCGAGCGAAAAGAGGTTAATGCCGGTGACCTTCAGCTTCGTCGGCGTGTCAGAATGGACGAAGGCGGGCGAGCGGTCGCCAGCCAGATGCGATGCTGCGATACGAGCCATCTCGTAGAGTGGCGCCACGAGGCCATAGACCATGCCGCCGACCTCGGCGCATTCGCCGAGCGCCATGATGTCCCCATCGGAGGTCATCATGCCGTCGTCGACGACGATGCCGCGGTTGACCGCAAGGCCGGCGTCCTTGGCGATACCCGCATTCGGTCGGATACCGACTGCCATCACCACCAGTGTCGCCGGGATGATGCGGCTGTCGTCGAGTTCGATGCCCTCGACCCTACCGTCGCCAATGATGGCCTTCGTGTTGGCCTTACAGATGACCTTGATGCCGCGATCTTCGACAGCCTTCTGCAGCAGGTAACCGGCGGCCGGATCGAGCTGCCGCTCCATCAGCGTTGGCATCACGTGCAGGACAGTGACGTCCATGCCCCGTGAGGCGAGGCCGGCCGCCGCTTCGAGGCCGAGAAGACCGCCGCCGATGACGACCGCCTTTTCGCGCGACTGGGCCGCAAGCAGCATTGCCTGCACATCATCGAGGTCGCGGTAGGTGATGACACCACGCAGGTCCTTGCCCGGTACCGGAATGATGAAGGGCACCGAACCGGTCGCGATCACCAGCTTGTCATAGCTTTCGGTCACACCGTGATCGGAGGTCACGGTTTTCTTGGCGCGGTCGATCGCAACGATCTTGTGGCCCTTGTAGAGCGTAATGCCGTGTTTGATGTACCACCCATCGCCGTGGATGATGATTTCCTCATAGTCTTTCTCGCCCGACAGCACTGGCGAGAGCATGATGCGGTCGTAATTGACGCGCGGCTCCGCATTAAAAATCGTGACCTGGTACTGTCCTGGAGCCTGTTCGAATAGGTGCTCCAGCATCCGTCCGGGCGCCATGCCGTTGCCGATGATGACGAGCTTCTGAGTCATAATTCCAATTCCTAGGTTAGGCAGTTGCAGTGGCGGTCGCGGAATGCGCCCGACGTTGCATCCGCATTACGGACACGTGCATCCAGATGAGAGAGATCGCGACGATCGCAAAAAGCAGCAGAAAACAGCTCGACCACAGGCCGGTAATGTCCTTGAGAAGGCCGAACGCGATTGGGAGCAAGAAGCCGCCGAGGCCACCCATCATGCCGACGATGCCCCCGACGGCGCCGACGTTCTGCGGATAATAGGCCGGGATGTGCTTGTAGACGGCGGCCTTGCCGAGGCTCATGACGAAACCCAGCACGAAGACCGTGACGATGAACACGGCGGGCGTGATGCCGAAGGCATGTCCCTCGCTCGCTGCCGGCAGCGTCAGGATCAGTGTAGCCACCGCAGAGACGCCGAGCATCCAGTACATGACCGTGCGCGCGCCCTTGCGGTCAGAAAGCATGCCGCCGAAGGCGCGGAAGATGCTGCCGGGGATGGAATAGGCGGCGGCAACCATGCCTGCCACGGCAATATCGAAGCCGTAGACGCCGACGAGATAGCGCGGCAGCCAGAGCGAAAGAGCGACGAAGCCGCCGAAAGCGAAGAAGTAGTAGAGCGAGAAGCGCCAGACCTGAACGTTCTTCAGCGGAGCGAATTCCTGCAGAAGGCTCTTGGATACGACGCCGCGATTCCGGCGCTCACGAAACGCAGGATCATCGGTGGTCGAAAACCAGAAAATGATTGCCGTTGCCGCAAGCACCAGGGCCCAGATTTCGGCAACGGACTGCCACCCCCACGCGATCAGCATGGACGGTGCTGCGAACTTCGTAACGGCCGCGCCGACGTTGCCTGCGCCGAAGATGCCGAGTGCTGTTCCCTGTCTTTCCGGCGGAAAAAACGGTGAAACGTAAGCGACCCCGACCGCGAACGAGCCGCCGGCGAGGCCGACACCCAGGCCAGCAATGAGCATTTCCGTGTAAGTCGTGGCATAGCTGAGCAGGAAGGTCGCCAGTGCCGATGCCAGCATGGTGAGCGTATAGACCAACCGACCACCAAAGCGCCCGGTCCAAATTCCAAGGACGAGACGGACGACGGATCCGGTCAGGATGGGCGTACCAACCAACAAGCCGAACTGCGCCTCGGAGAGGCCGAGGTCCTGCTTGATGCGAACACCGATAATCGCAAAGATCGTCCACACTGCGAAACACACCGTGAAGGCAGCCGTGGAGATCCACAGTGCTTTCGCAGGTTCGCCGGTATACATCGAACAGCTTCTCTTCGAACTAGACATGACTTCTCCGTGGCCCGACAAGGTCGTGCCCATGAAACGTTGAGGGTCAGAAACGAAAAAAAGCCGCACGTCAGGGCACGCGCACGAATGCACGAGGAAATCCTGCTCAGCGGCTTTGCTTGATGCGCCCGTCGTTGGACGCTGTGCGGCCTTTCGGCTCAGAAACTGTTATGCAAGGCGCATGCCAGTTTCAGAAATGGTATGGTTTCGGGCCTTTTGTGGGAATCCTGCCCGAACTGGACCGAGGCGGTGGCCGAAATTATCAGCTGGTGATGCTAAAAATTGTGCACTGCACAGTCTATGAGCAGAACTCACAGCTGCTTTTGGGCAGCGAGATATTCGTCGATGCGATCCGGGTCGAACAGGTTGCCGTCGAAAAATCCGTCCGGACCGAGCGTCAAAGCGCCACTTGAGCCCACCGGCGTTTCCATGCGCAGCGCACCCTCAACCTTGGAGCTTGCAGACGGCATCGCGAGACCCAGTGTCTTCAGGGCGCTTCGGTAAATATCCGGTCTATAGGTATTGCCGGCGACCCGCTGATGAGCATCGGCATGCGCGACCTGGCCCCAGCGAACCATCTGCGTATAGAACCAGAGTGCGTGGCTCTTCCATGGAAACGTCGCCGCTTTTGCGTTCGGGACAAAAAAATCCTTCACTGTCTGCGTGTAGCGCAGGCCAATTTTGAGCTCACCCGTTAACGCGGGTCGAAGCCATTCCGCGGACTTGTTTATGTAGGCGTCTCCCGAGAGCAATCGGGCAAGTTCCTCATGGTTGGCCGCCTCGGCGCACCAGACGGACGCATTGTAAATCGCTCTCAGCAGAGCGGCGAGCGCTTCGGGATGACTATCAGCCCACCGCGCGTTTACGCCGAGCACCTTTTCCGGACTGGACTTCCATATCGCTGCCTTGACGGTCGCGAGATGCGCTCCCCGTTTGAGAACGCCAAATGTGTTCCAGGGTTCGCCGGCGCAATAGCCGTCAATTGTCCCGTCTTTCAGTGCGTTGCCCATATCCGCGGGAGGCAGTGTTACAATTTCGACCTCGCGTTCGGGATCGATGCCACTCGCGGCAAGCCAGTACCGCAATTCGTAATTATGCGCGGAGTAGGGATGCACGACCCCGAACCGAAGCCTCTCTTCTGTCCTTTGCGTGATCACTTGCCGCAAGGCGCCGCCGCTTGAGCGGGCATCGAGATCAGCGGTCGCACCGTTGTCGACCATCTGCCACCAAAGGCCGCCCGATACGGTAACGGCATTGCCGCCAAGCCCAAGTGCCATGGGGACGATCATTCGCGGTGCAGGCGCAGTGAGCCCAAGATTGCAGGCAATCGGCATAGGTGCGAGGATGTGGGCGACCTCGAAATGTCCGACCGCCAACCTGTCCCTGACAGTTGCCCAGGAGCGCTCGCGGACGAGCGTGAGGTCCACCTGCTCAACGTTCGCAAAGCCCTTCTCTTTGGCGACGATCAGGAGAGCACTGTCCAGAAGCGGCAGGAAGCCCGCTGTGATTTCGTGCCTGTACTTCTTCATACATCAGCTCCTGGATCGAGCAGGCTAGCCGCGGTGATAAGGCTTTGAGCGATCTCGACGATTTTCCGATTCTGGCCCATGGCCGTGCGCCTGAGCAATGCGTAGGCTTCCTTCTCAGAAAGCCCACGGGTGCGCATCAGCAACCCTTTGGCACGGTCGATCAACTTGCGGTTTTCCAACTCGCCACGCGCTTCTTCAAGCTCCCGGCTCAGTCGCGAAAACGCATTGAAGCGGCTGATGGCCATTTTGAGGATGGGGCGCACGCGTTCCTGCTTCAGTCCGTCGACAATGTATGCCGAGACGCCAGCGTCCACAGCCGCTTCGATCGATGCTTCATCGGACTTGTCGACGAACATCGCGATAGGTCGTTTGACCGCCCGCGATATCTGGAACATGCTTTCCAACATGTCCCGGTTAGGATTCTCGAGATCGATGACGATGACATCAGGGTCGATCTCGGTGATCCGCCTGGCGAGACCATTCATGTCAGCGATGATTGTAACCTGAACATATCCTGCATCGCGCAACCCGTCTTCAATGACTGATGCCCGAATGCGATTCTCATCAATGACCAGTACGTTCAGGCTGCTAGGTTTCATGAAGGCGACGACACAGATTTACCGACATTCAAATTCTGGCCTGCGGTTGATAGAAATAAAGCGACTTCGCTAAACGAAGCGTCGACTACCGCGAGTGGACGCTGGAGCACCCCTCTCGGATATCGAGCAAGCGATCTCTCTCGTCCGGAGGTTTACAATCCAACCGGCGTTGCTGATGTACGTTGGCTGCAAATCTCACGAAAGGGAAGGTCTGATTTCCCGGTTTGGGTACGCTTCCGAAAAAAGGGTTGTGGGGGAGCAGTCCGTCAAGTCGCTTGCGACCCTAAGCCTGCCGCTTTCGCTCGCCGCTTTTAGCATCCGATGAAGACGATGTCATTCATCAGGCAAATGACACTGAATTTGGTCTGGCATCATACTTCTATGCGCGTGATCTCTTTGTCTTTCGCGTGGCCGAAGCGCTTGAGTACGGCATGATTGGTGTCAACACCGGCCTCATCTCTACGGCAGAAGCGCCATTCGGCGGCGTAAAATCATCCGGTCTTGGCCGTGAAGGTTCAAAGTATGGCATGGAGAGTTCTTGGAGCTCAAATACGTCTGCCTGTCGGTGTGACCATAAATGACTGCCACCTCGGGGCGCGATCGCAAGGTAACTCAACCATTTGAACGCTATGCGATGCCGTGCTTCGGACGGGTACATTTTGTTCGCTCGCCTGGCGAGGCATGAAACGTCGCCTTAACTGCGTGGCGATGCGAGATTGATCCCGCCGCGCCCGTCGAGACGAATTTGCGCGAGGTCGCGGTCTCTTGACGATGCGGGTGAGGGTTGGGTGGATTATGTTTTGTAATGGTCGTCGCGCGGCTAGATGTGATTTCTCGGCGCCATGTCGAACCTATGATCGCGCATCCGCTGTAAGAAGGCGTACCTCTTTCAGGGTCCTAGCCGACGACTCAGTGCCGGAGCCCGAAAACGGGCTGACCAAAGCGTCGGTTCCTTGGGGACAAGCATGCATGTTGCGATCGAACCCGTCGGCGACAACTTCAAGGTGTCTTTTACTCTCGCCTATACAGCCCCATCCTTGTCCGCTGGAGCGCTCCTAAAATCGCCCGCTCCGATCTTATGAGGCAGCCGTCTAGTAGACCAAGTGCTGCTTCATTATTTCCGGATTCAAGAGATGTGGCAATTCTCAAATTGAGTTGCACAAATGGTTCGTACACGCACGCAGTGTTCTCCAGCTGTCCAAGCACAAGCCGCAACTCGGCTAGCAGGAGGTCAAATGTGCTGTTCAGTCTTGGGCTGTCGCAGATTGTGACCATGGCGCGGTGGAATTCGAGATCTAGGCTCTCAACCGCCTTCCAATCTGATTTCTGTGATGCGATGCTCGCCATATTTGCCAAGGTACGCATCCGTAAAACCCCTGGATGTGCCTTGTTTGCGACCTGTACAGCCCGTGTCTGCAGCGCAGAACGTACCCTATAAATGTCAATCACAGCTGCCTCGTCCGGAGCAGCTACGTATACGCCCCGGTTTGGGATGTACTTCAGCAAGCCTTGCGCAGTCAGTAAGCGAAAGGCTTCGCGCAACGTATTGCGGGAAACGTCCAATTTGGTAGCTACATGATGCTCTGACAGCTTCTCACCTGGGCGAAACTCTCCAGCGATCACCAATTCTCGCATACGATCAACGGTGGCTCCCGCCAAGAACGGCTCGTTGCTATCCAGGAGATTTCCGTGATCCATAGTTCCTTGAACCATCTGTTGAGTTCGATTGGGAGCGTCGCGCACTGCCATGTTAACGATTACATATAGTATAGCCGAATGCTCGCCGACGTCTAGCTGCGACACTTTTTGAGGTCAGCCCGTTGGGAGCGAAGATAAGCTTGGCCCATCTGCGAGAAGTGACAAGTGACAATCAGGTTTGCAATTTGCGGGCCAACTATGTTCCAAACGAGCCACAAGATTGAGTTCAAACGCCAAGGGAAACACCGAGAACTTGAGCTGAGGACTGGCTATCTACGAACATGGGTGTCTGTTCGTCGATTGATCCCATTCTCCAGCGTGGCGGGAAAGGTCTCCCCAGCCGGTTACGCGGGCGCCTGTGAGCGCTGCCGCGCAATCAGGATCTCGACATCGGCGGAGTCTCAGGGATCGGAAAGACGAGTTGGCCCACCCGCGTGCCGGGGCACTACTCGTCGTTAGGGAGCGGCGAGCACTGCCTTGATCAGGCCCTGGGGAAAGGAATCTTCGTTCTGGAGATCGCTGAGAGGCGCTATCAGAGCCATATCACCGATCTCGGTCAGGTGAATAAGTCGACAAGTTCGGATGCCGTGTGCCGCGCAATACCTTTGATGGTCAATAGAGCCCTGTGTTGTTGACCTGGCCTGATTGATATCAGTTCGCGTTTTCCTGGTCTGGAACCTTCTGGCTCCATTGATTGAATGGAATAGCCGCAACGACGATGGGATCGGCATCCTTCTGTCCCGCATCCTAGGCTTACTTGTACGGCTTGCGGGAGATTATCGCGGTTCGCAGACTCCATCACCGCCAAATAGCTGATCTTTTCTTGTCGGAACGAAATTATGCTCACTCGACGTCGAACAGCACAATCTTGAAGTGAACTATATGATAATGCCGGATCATAAGGACGTCAGCCGGCGCCGGGGCGAAAAGGACGTCGCCTTCTCAGGGGAGGTCTCGTTGGCAACAGCAATTCTCGAACGGCACAAATGCCGTTTGGATCACATGATCCAGTTGACAATCATTTGGATCATAGTGTTGAATGATTTCAGCCAAAAACAAACGGGAACGTTAAGAAGCTGGGATAGTCGCTTGTCGATCAAGACGGCTCTTGCGGCTGCACGCGATGAGGGCTGCTGGATCTGTAGGTGAATCTGGCTTCTCGATTCCGCTGCCAATTGCTGCACGCACATCCGCGACCGGCCTTTACGGGCTTTACGCAAAGGAGGCGCTTTGGAAAAAGCGCCGGTATTCGAGATTCCACCGAACAGAAGGAGAAGAGCAAAGTTCTGATCTAGTGCAAGCATTTCGGAAGTCGGCCAAGCGTGGCTACGTTGTGTGATTGAACCATAAACTAAAGGGGAACTACGCATGACAACGACAATTCTTCAGTCCATGAACCGTCGGTCCTTTCTAAAGGCCGGCAGCGCTGTCGCCGCCGGGACGCTTTTGGCGCCCGCGATTATTGGCCGAGCAGCAGCGGCGGAGACGATCACCCTGTTGACTTGGGAAACCTATCAGGAGCCAGATTGGGTGAAGGAATGGGAAGCCGCAAACGAAGGCGTCAAACTTAACCCAGTGGTTATCTCGTCCCTCGACGAAGTGTTTGCGCAACTCCAGTCCGGCGCGATCAAGCCGGATGTTATCTATTCCGAGGCTTCGACCGCTGGGCGCCTCAAGAAGGCCGGGCAGATCGAGGCGTTCGACCTTGCAAAAGTCCCGAATGCTTCAAACATTCTGCCCGCGCTAAATTGGAAGGATCCGCTGAGTGTTGACGGGGCATTGATGGGCATTCCCTTGCACTGGGGGACGCAACCGCTCATGTACAATGCTGATGTCATTAAAGAGCCGCCAATGTCCTGGGCGACGCTCTGGGATAAGGGTTACCAAGGAAAGGTAAGCACCTTTGACGACGCGACGGTCAACATACCCTTGATCGCGTTGTACGTTGGGGCGAAGGATCCGTTCAATTTGACGGAAGAGGAGTTTGCCAGCGTCACAGATGCGTTACGGGCACTTCGTGCACAAGTCCGCGTGATCACGCGCGGTTTTGATGACGCAACCAATCTTTACGCGTCAGGCGAAGCCGTCATTGGCTATTGCCATCTTGTCTCTGTTGTCAACTCGCTCAAGAAGAAAGGGAAAAATTTCGCATATACACTTCCCAAGGAAGGAACACCGTCCTGGATCGAAGGAACGTACATTACGCCGCAAGGACAGCGAGATATCGTCTACAAATTCCTCAACGACACTATGTCGTTGAAATGGCAGGCCCGGTTCATGGAGTTCTCCGGAAGCAACGGCATTCTGACGTCAGAAGGAGCGCGTAAGGCCGGTCTTTCGGAAGACTTTCTTAAGACCACAAACATCCTAGATGCAGATAGTCCCGCGCTGAAGGAAAACCTTGTCTTCTTTAAAGAGCCGGAGGATGTGGAGCGCCGCATTCAGCTCTGGAACGATTTCCTGGCGGGAACCTTGTAATATCAGCCTCAACGTGTTCCGGGAGACTTGGAAATGGGAGCACAAGAAGCCGCCTCAGTGCTGTCGCTTGCAGAGGTCGCCGGCCATGAGAGGCCGGATAATCGCGAAGTAGTGATGGCAGGTGAAGTGGTAAACGCTGTTCCCCCTTTCACGCGGGACGTATGTACGGTTTTCCAAAGCTATGCACTATTCCCGCACCTTACGGTGCGGGAAAATGTCGAATGCCCTCTTCGCGCGAGCGGCGAGGCCAGATTGCGCCTTGAGAAGAGGGCGGAAGGAGCTGGAGCAATGCAGCTTTCTCACTGCTACGACCACAGTTCTTCGCGGTCATAGTTCTTAGGAATGTCATTAGAACGCGAAAACGCGGCTAAACCTAACGTGCGAAGGATTTGGAAAATGCCGCCACCGCAGCACCACCAGAATAGATTTTGAACAGGAACTTCACAACCCAATAAGGCGCGACATCGGAGATGAAGTGTGAACTCACTCAGTTGTGCACGCTGTGACGCGTCAAATAAGCGGCCGAGCGCAAGGTTAAGGTGGGGCAGTCTCTACGTAGATGCTCGCATAGGCACTTCGGCCCGCAGTTGTGAAACTGAATGAAAGGAACAGAATATGAGTGAGCCGAAGTTTCGCATCATGCACACTATGGTGCGAGTAAAAGACCTTGACAGGTCCGTCGATTTTTACACGCGCCTCCTGGGAATGAAGTTGCTACGCAGGATGGACTTCCATGAAGGCAAGTTCACGTTGGCTTTTGTTGGATACGGTCCAGAAGATTCTCATGCGGTTATAGAGTTGACCCATAACTGGGACCAAGAGACCCCCTACGACCTCGGGAACGGCTATGGCCACATCGCACTCGGTGTGAGAAACATTTACAGCATTTGTGAGGAGCTAGAAGCGAGCGGCGCTCGGCTCCCGCGCCCCGCGGGTCCTATGAAACATGGTACGACGGTCATCGCCTTCGTAGAGGATCCGGACGGATATAAGATCGAGTTGATAGACCTCGATACCATGAGCTGACGCGCCTCAGAATCCAGCCACTTTCGCGTCCGCTTTGAGCCTCAGGCAATCGTTGGCGCCTGCGGCGAACTTGCCCCGCGTATAGGCCTGCGAGAGTGAGTGCATTCAAGTAAATCACGCTAAAATAGGGAAGTTGTTAAAATGACAGTGACAAACGAGGCGGGGATTATCTTGGTTGCTCCCCATCGCTTCCCAAACCTCAACAGGGAGCGAGCATTGGCCGAGGGCTTCGGTCTCAACATGGTGGTTGCTGAAGATCAGGCTGCATTTCGCAGCCGAATGGCGGACGCGGAGGTCGTCATGGTCACGCCCTATGCCAAGATGACCGCTGACGAATTTAAACTGCTGCGACGCTGCAAGGCAGTTGTGCGCTATGGTGTTGGCTACGATAATATTGACGTCGCGTCTGCAAACGAGGTGGGCGTGCCGGTGACAATCGTTCCCGATACGGCCTCGGAGGAGGTAGCGTCGCACGCACTGGCGATGGGGCTGAACCTCGCGAGAAGGATTCCGCAGGGCCAGTCTGCGATCCGATCCGGAGAATGGGCAGGGGTCGTAGGTCTCGACACGCCCAAGCTTTCACGCCTAGAGGTCGGCGTTGTCGGAATGGGCCGCATCGGACGGCTGGTCGCGAAATGGTGGTCCGCAATTGGTGCGAAGGTCCATGCCTACGACCCGCTCGCAACGTTCTCGGATGTCCCGGCGGCGACATTGACACAAGTTCTGGAAGAGTCGGATGTCGTTTCTCTCCATGTGCCTCTTAGTGAGCAAACGCGCCACCTTATTTCTGCCGATGTTCTAAAGCGCATGCGGCGCAATTCGGTAATCGTGAACGTTTCGCGCGGTGGTCTGATCGATGAGGAGGCGTTGGCGGCTGCGCTTCGCTCCGGTACCATCGCGGGCGCCGGCCTCGACACGTTTGCGCAAGAGCCCCTGTCAGCGGATCACCCACTCCGTGACGCGCCAAATACCGTCTTCACACCGCATGTTGCATGGCGATCCAATACGTCGTTGGACGCTTTGCAAGAACAAGCCGTTGAGAGAGCACGGCGCGCTCTTCAGGGTGAAGCCCTTCCCGATCTCGTGACCGGCTGATGCGTGATCGGCCGGTATTCCCCATCGGTGGTGATTTCATCACCAGCAGGGGCCCAGAACGCGCGCTCCTCAAAGTTAGAAGGATTCGTTTCGATGACGAATGAGAGTCGACCGATCGTTTACGACGTTGTGATCGTCGGTGCCGGCCCGTCCGGGGCGGTGGCCGCAAAACGTTTGGCAGAAGAGGGAATGTCTGTCGTCTGTCTGGAACAAGGCGGCTATCCTGACTATACGAAGCTTAGGCACTCGGGCCTGGAGTTCGAGCTAACGAAGCAGCAGCATTTTGCCACCAATCCAAATCGGCGAAAGTCACCCTCCGACTATCCGATCAATGTCAGCGATTCCGATGTGGAGCCGCTGATGTGGAATGGCGTCGGGGGAAGTTCGGTGCTCTATGCAGCCGCATGGCATCGGCTTAAGCCAAGCGATTTCCGTGTGCGAACGGTTGACGGGATCGCGGACGACTGGCCCCTGAGCTATTCGGACCTCGAGCCGTACTATGCCCGGGTCGAAAACGACTTCGCAGTTTCCGGCGTAGGGGGTGATCCAGCCTATCCGCCAGGCTTCGATATTCCGTTGCCGCCGTTTCCCATGGGCGAGATGGAGCGAAAGTTCGCGGCGGCTCATGATCGGCTAGGCTGGCACTGGTGGCCTGGTAGTAATTCAATCGCGACCGTAAAGCACAATGGACTTTTGCCCTGTGTGCGACGTGGTGCATGCACATGGGGTTGCTTTGATGGCGCCAAGGCATCGGTCGATCGAACGCATTGGCCGACCTGTATCAAGCTTGGTGTGAAACTTGTACAGAATGCCCGAGTGTTGCGCGTCGCGACTGGATCTGACGGCCTCGCGACAGGCGTCACCTACGTGGACCGAGAAACGGGACGCACGCATTTTCAACCAGGTCGCACCGTTATTGTCTCGGCCAATGGTGTGGGCACGCCTAGGCTTCTTTTGAACTCCGCTTCGAACGATCATCCAAACGGATTGGCAAATTCATCCGGTCTTGTGGGCAAGCGGTTGATGATGCACCCCTACGGGACAGTCAGCGGTTTGTTCGAAGACTTTTTTGAAAATTGGCAGGGACCATACGGCCAGCGCGCGTACTCTCTGGAGTTTGCCGAAACGCGTAAAGATACGAATTTTTATCGAGGTGCAAAATGGCAGCTCATGGGAATGGGTGGCCCGCTTGCATCGGTGGGAAGCTGGCCATGGGGCGAAAACAATGATGTCTGGGGTGAGAACTTCCATCCCACCGTGCAGAAGCGATTTGGTCATTCGGCATATTGGGGGATCATGGCCGAGGACCTCCCGAGTGAAGAGAATATGGTTTCTCTTGATCCGGACCTCACGGACGCCGACGGCATGCCCGCTGCTAAAGTGACGTACAAGGCGTCGCAAAACACCTGGGATCTCTTGCACTACAACCAAGCGCGCGCTGCTGAGTCCATGAGGGAAGCAGGTGCATATGAAACCGTGGTTGCGCCGCTTCTGAGGGAAACTGGCTGGCATATTCTAGGAACGGTACGGATGGGGGACGATTCGCGCACCTCTGTCATTGACGCCTTTGGCCGGTCGCACGACGTGCCAAACCTTTTCGTCATGGATGGAAGCGTCATGCCAACGTCCGGAGCAGTTAATCCAACCGGAACTGTTGCTGCTTTGGCACTGCGGAATTCGGAAGCCATCATAGCAAATAGGCGCTCGCAGCCGGTTAGCAGGTCTGTTGAAGCGCTGGGAGCCGGAGCCTAAGCCATGACCGACAACATCAAGGACTTTCAAACTCGCATTGCCTGGATCGCGGATACCCTTATTCCTTCGGATGGCAAGTCTGGAATGCCCTCTGCCACAGAAGTCGGCCTGCCCGAACGGCTGTTGCCCCGCGCCCTGAAAGAGCGTCATGATTTGGCGCCAGCATTTTTTAAGGCATTGTCGCGCTTGCCCGAAACCCGCCCAAAAGAGCCGATGAACGCGATCCGCGCTTTAGGAGCCAACGATTTCCACGCGATTTCCTTCCTAATCGCGGGAGCCTACTTCTTGGACGAGTCGATCAATCAAAAACTGCGCTACCCTGGGCAGGAAGCTCTTTATGAGACACCGGATTATGACGAGATCATGGAAACGATTGAACGGGTGCAATCAAGAGGGCCGGTTTACGTGGACGTCCCGGATATTCCCGGATCTGTTTAGACGGTTCGTTTGGCTTATTTACCTCTCAAGCCTGCAACAACACCGCAGGGCTCTGCATTCTGCTACCGCGCTGGCCTTTCGGAAGCTGAAACAATGACTGAAGTGCGAAGGGGCCTCATGTCGTCAACAAGAAGTTGCCAGCAAGACCAAGAATGCCCTCGATTCTAGGTGCTCAGCGGCACTGCTCGATGCAGGCAGCCAGTTGAAAGCACAATGTCATTAAAGACGGCAGGATCAAATGATCCAATTGACAACATCTAGGATCAAGTGTTTACTGCTGAGGCTCAATACTGGAATGGGGGGCGGGATGAAGCTAGGTCTAAGTCACAATAGCGATGTAGTCGGAGCGGTGATTGGAGAGCGCTCGGAGGCTGCATTCGTCCGAGAACGCCGGGTTGTTCCAGGCGGCTCAATGCGGGCGGCATCCTGGTTCCAGCCGCATCCACCCTACGCCGCCCGAGGGGAGGGCTGCTGGGTCGTGGATCTTGACGGGCGACGGTTGCTTGACTGCGCCAACAACTTCTTCTCACTTATCCACGGTCATGCCTTTGAACCCGTTCTCGACGCCGTGCGCAACGCCATGGCGAAAGGGACAGCCTTCGGCATGCCTACCGAAGGTGAGATTTTACTGGCCGAGACGTTAGCCGCCAGAAACCCTAGAATGGAGCAGACGCGCTTCTGCAATTCGGGGACCGAGGCGATCTTGGCTGCGATTAAGGGCGCACGCGCCCTAACCGGTCGGGAGAAAATCGCCAAATTCGAGGGCTGCTATCATGGCGCCTACGATTGGATCGAAGTAAGCCTCGATCCGACGCCTTCCAATTGGGACGACCAAAATGGTGATCCCGCATCGGTTCGCTGCAATGTAGGCACCCCGGAATCGGTGCTACGCGAGACGGTGGTTCTTCCCTACGATGACCCACAACGCTGTGCCGACATCCTTCGCAGGGAGGGATCGTCGTTGGCGGCTGTCATTGTCGATCCGCACGCATCGAGAGCCGGGGCGGTTCCAATGTCGAGGGAAACCGCTGCTACTGTGCAAGAGGCCTGCCGTCGGGATGGAATCGTGCTCATCGCCGACGAAGTGATCAGCTTCCGTCTCTCATTCCAAGGCGCCTCGCCGCTGTTTGGGATTGAACCGGATCTCGTAACGACGGCGAAAATTATTGGCGGCGGGTTGCCTATCGGCGCGGTTTCGGGTCCAGCGGATCGCATGTCGATTTTCGATCATTCGGCCGGCAAGCCCAAGGTGTCAATGGGTGGAACGTTCAGCGCCAATCCCCTCAGCATGGCGGCGGGGCTAGCATCGCTCGCTCACTACTCCCAACCGGTCGTGGAACGGTTGAACGGGCTTGGGGACAGGCTTCGCGAGGAGATCCGCAAAGGGTTCGCCAAGGCTGGTGTCGCGGCAAGCGTGACCGGCATGGGCTCTCTCTTCCGGCTCCACCTCGGGACGAAGGAGGTTACTGACTACCGAAGCGCATATGCGAGTGTTGAGACAACAAATCTGATCCGTCGCGTTCACTTGGCAATGTTGGATGAAAATGTCCTTCTTACGCCCAATTGCTCAGGGGCTCTTTCCACTCCCATGACCGAAACCGAGGTTATTTCGATCGCAGACAAACTTGTAAAAGTTGTCGAGCGAGAACTGGGCGTCGGTCAAGTTGTGGTGGCCTAGACGGACGATTGGGTAAGCATTGCACCGAATGTTGATCTACACGGCGAAGCCAAAGTAAGAATGAGTGGATAGCACATGTTGACTGCACCCTACCGCGTCGGAGTTGATATCGGCGGCACTTTCACCGATCTGGTCGTGGTTGACGGCGAGGGAGCCGTTCGCGCATTTAAAGCGCCATCGGTGCCATCCGATCCCACAGAGGGCGTCCTTTCGGCCATCCGGTTGGCAGCCGAAGCGGTGGGAAGTGACGTTGGGACGTTCCTCTCCAACACCGAACTGTTCGTACACGGTTCGACAATCGCCACAAATACACTACTCGAAAAAAAAGGAGCAAAGGTCGGGCTCCTGGTTACCGAGGGCTTTCGCGACTCCCTCGAGATTCGGCGATCTATCCGCGAAAACGTGTGGGATCATCGGCGGCCGTTTCCAGAGGTTCTTGTTCCGCGCTATCTGCGGCTGCCAGTTGAAGAGCGCGTTGAACATGATGGGACCGTGCGGATCCCGCTTAACCCCAAGTCCGTCGCAGCAGCAGCGCGTGTTTTCGCGGAGGAAGGTGTCGAGGCCGTCGCAATCTGTTTTCTCCATTCCTATGCCAATCCGGCGCATGAAAGGGCAGCGAAAGCTGAACTAAAAAAGCACCTGCCTGACGTGTGGGTCACCGCTTCGTTTGAGATCGCGCCAACGATTGGGGAGTACGAGAGGACGTCCACGACTGTCGTCAATGCCTATGTCGCGCGTCGTGTCGTTCCTTATCTTGAGAGCTTGTCAATTCGCCTCGCCGCATTAGGACTACCGCGTAAGCTCTTGATGATACAATCAAACGGCGGGGCGATCTCGATCGACGGGATCGGACATGCACCCGCAAGCCTTGTTCTTTCAGGTCCGGCGGCCGGCGTTGGTTCACTGAAGTTCTTTGGGCAAGATACCGGATCAGATCACCTCGTATCCATTGAGGTCGGTGGGACGAGTTGCGACGTAACACTGATGCAGCACGGTATGGTCAGCATGACCGATCAGATCGTGGTCGATGGCTATCACCTGAATATTCCATCCGTTGACATTCACACGGTTGGGGCTGGGGGTGGGACAATCGCGTCCGTGGATGGCGCTGGCCTTTTGACGGCAGGGCCGGAAGGCGCAGGCTCGATGCCCGGGCCCGCGAGCTATGGGCGCGGCGGCACGCGTCCGACCGTGACCGACGCGCAGCTTGTGCTTGGTCGACTCAAACCGGGGCCATATGCGGGCGGTGCAATCAATCTGTGCCTTGAGAAAGCGATCGAGGCGATCGACACCCATGTCGCCAAACCGCTTGGTCTTGGTGTCGCGGATGCGGCGGCTGGCATAATCCAGCTGGTGGAGCAAAACATCCTCCACGCTGTGGAGCAGGCCTCGCTCGAGAAGGGTTACAACCCCAGGAACTTCACGCTTGTTGCTGCCGGCGGAGCGGGCCCGTTGCACGGTTCCTCAACCGCACGGCTGCTCGGTAGCTCAAGCCTTTATGTTCCTCGCCTTGCAGGCGTCTTTTGTGCATTCGGCATGTGCAACTCCGATCTACGCCATGATTACGTGCGCAGCTGGCTCCACGATCTCGACAACAAGGCAGTGTCGGCGCCAGACAGGCTTGAGGCCGCCTTTCATGAGATGCAGGTGGAAGCCGGCGAAGTCTTGGCTCGGGAGGGGTTCTCGGGAAGCAAGGCACTTCTCCAGCGTGCCTACGATCTACGCTATTTCGGCCAGCAGTGGACTGTCGCCGTGGATTGCCCCTCGGTGGATGCCGCTTCCATACGCACGGCTTTCGAGCAGATCTACCAGCGTCTCTTTGGCTATGTACAGCCCTCTGGTGCTATCGAGATCGTCAACCTTCGACTGGCGGCAGTTGGCAAGTTGGATGCTTTGGAGGTCGCGAAGGCTCCAAATGCCGTTTCTGAACCGGTGGCGCTATCACGCCGAGCGGTTTGGATTAACAAGGAACTCGGTTTTGTCGACACTCCCATATACGATGGCACCGTCCTTACGCCCCGTCAGCAATTGTTCGGGCCGGCCGTTATCGAAGAAGCGACGACAACGATCTTTATCGGGGTAGGCGATAGACTGACGATTACTGATGCCGGCAACTATCACGTTGATATCGAGCCTGCTGAAGCGGCTGCGTGAGCAGCGAGAGATTTGGTCTGCAAAACCTCGAACCTGCAGCGCCCCGGGGGGTCGAGCTTGGGACCAAGCAACTCCAAAAGGCAATGATTTAACAAGGTCGAATTATGAGCACTCCTTCGTCTATTGGATACGATCCGGTTCTTATAGCCATCCTGCAACGACAACTGGATCATATCAGTCTGCAGATGGGCATGATCATGACCCGCACGGCGCGTAGTCCGATCTTTAGCCAGAGCCATGACTTTTCATGCTTTCTGAGCAACGCGAATGGTGAAACAATCGCCCAAGCCGATGGACTTCCCATCCATTCGGGCAGTGGAGGGTTCGCGGTTCGTGCTCTACTCAGGGACTTTGCTGGCCGCATCGAGCCGGAAGACGTCTTCATCCTCAGCGACCCTTACGCTGCAGGCGGCAACCACCTGCCTGACTGGACGCTCATTCGCCCCGTCTTCGTGGAAGACGAACTGATTGGCTTTTGTAGCAATCGAGCACACCAGTCCGACATCGGAGGCGGCGCTGCGGGCACCTATAATGCGAAGGCAACCGAAATCTTCCATGAGGGAATTAGACTGCCAGTTCTTAAGTTGATCGAAAAGGGGACGTTGAGGGACGACCTCTGGCGCATGCTGCTTCTCAATTCGCGCTGCCCAGATTTGTTGGAAGGCGATCTGGGCGCCATGATTGGCTCAACACGCATCGGTGCGCAGCGTCTAGCCGACGTGGTCGGCCAGCTCGGCGTCAAAAAGGGAAATGCGTATCTTGAGTGTCTCCTCGACTACGGGGAGCGGCGGATGCGTCAGGCGATCTCAGAACTTCCAAGCGGTACTTGGGAAGCCTCGGATATCAGTGACACTGATTGCTTCCGGCTCGTTGACATCGAAACTCGGGTGAAGCTAACCATTGACGCAGATACGATAACCTTTGATTTCACAGGCACGTCACCACAAATCAAAGGGTTTAAGAATAGCGGCATCGCTAATACGCATTCGGCTGTCTATTGCGCCCTTTCGGCGTTCCTGGACCCTGCGATCCCGCACAATGAAGGCGCCTATCGGTGCGTTAAGATCATAGCGCCAGAAGGTACGGTCGTGAACGCGTTGCCCCCCGCGCCGATGACGATGAATACGGTATTCCCGGCAATCGACATCATGAACGCATGCTGGGGAGCGTTGGCGCAAGCCGATCCGGATCGTGCCTGCGCGGGGTGGGGCAAGTCAGTATTTGGCATTTCATCCGGTACGAAACCTTCCGGTGGCGTCTTTGTTCTTTACCATTGGCACGGGAGTTCCGGTGGTGGTGCTGTGAAGGGAAGAGACGGCTTTCCCACTTCAAGCCACCAGATGACGCTCGGCGGAATGTTCATCCCGAATGTGGAAACTTACGAGCAATCCTATCCGATCTGTGTGCATCGCTACGAGATGCGCACGGACACAGGCGGGGCCGGCCAATACCGCGGGGGGACAGGCGTTGACTACGTTGTCGATGTGCTAGCTGGTGGTGAACACTTGCTACGTGGAGAAGGCGCCCGAAAAAAGACCGGCGCTGGTGTCAATGGCGGCCAATGGGGTGCCAAGGGATCTATAAACGTCTTCGACTTGGCGACCGGGAAAGCCCTTCCGTGTCCCCCATACGGCGTCGAGGAAGTTGGCCCATTCCATCTGGTGATCGAAGCTTCGGCCGGGGGCGGCTGGGGGCATCCTCACGAACGGGACCCTCAGTCAGTTCTACGAGATGTCCGGGATGGTGTCGTGTCTCGGGAAGCCGCACTCCACACCTACGGTGTCGAGGTGTCGGCGGATGAAAAGTCTGTCTTGTCGACCGCCGCGAGACGCCAAACGTCCAGCCCAATGTCAACTGATGTTGGCTCGGAGCTTGCAGACGTTTGTTGATCTCGAACCGAATTCGGAAATTCGTTGAGACTATTGGCTGCCGAATTTCCACCACCAGAGGAGGAAAAATCCGAAATGAGCAAAAAGCGCGCGATGGAAATTCTGCGAGAATACCACCAAGCCTGGTCGAGCGGAGATGTCGAGGCCGGCTGCAGTTTCTATGCCGATAACTTGGTGGTCCATATGGGCGGTACGCATCCTGTGCTTTCCGGCGACTTCCACGGTGCAAAAGGTTTTATGGAAGGCTGGGTCAACAAGGTTGCGGCTTATACTGATAAATGGATCGTAGGCGGCGAAGCCGGCCACGATGAGGTCATCGCAGAGTCGGATGATGCGATTTTGATCATGGTTCATGAGATTTGGACGCGTGGTGACAAGCAGGTCCGAACCGACCGCCTTGCGGCATATCGTTTCGAGAAAGAGAAGATCGTCGAGTGCTGGTTTAGCGACATGCGCCAGGCTGAAGTTGATCAATTCTTCGCGGGAGTCCGGTGAGAGCCAACGAACAACCTGTCTGCGCTCTTCTTGTGCATCTTCGCCGGACTAACCTGTCATGCTTTCTGAAGTGCAGGATATGACGTCGTAAGTGTTTGATTTTTTTCGCCAATTCGTTTTCGGAATTCTGAAATGCGCGGGTCTTAGGCGGTAGCGCATGCGGATACAATAGGGGAAAGAGCCCATGCCTGACTTCATCGTAGTAGGCGGAGGATCTGCAGGATGCGCCATAGCGGGCCGGTTGAGCGAGGATCCCGACGTGTCTGTGACGTTGTTCGAGGCGGGGCCAAGAGACAGCAGCATCTGGATCCGCTTCCCCGTGACCTTTTATAAGTCCTTCAAGAGCTCTTTGCTCCACTGGTATAAGGTCGAAACGCTCAAGCACCAAAACAATCTTGAGACACAGATCGGTCAAGCGCGCGTATTGGGCGGCGGTAGTTCACTCAACGCAATGATCTATATCAGGGGAGCACCGGAGGACTACGACCGTTGGGCTGCGCACGGGGCGGAAGGCTGGGGCTACAAGGACGTGCTCCCGTACTTCCGCAAGGCGGAAAACAACGAAGTGTTTTCAGACGATGCTCATGGCCAGGATGGTCCCTTGAGCGTTTCCAATCAACAACATACCCTTCCGCTGACCAAGGCCTGGGTAAAGGCCTGCCAAGAAGCAGGGATTCCTTACAATCCAGATTTCAATTCTGGTCAGCAGCGCGGCGCGGGTTTCTACCAATTGACCACGAAGAACGGCCGTCGGTGCAGTTCGGCGGCCGCATATCTTCATGCAACGCGACAGCGGCGCAATCTGGATATCGTCACGAATAAGCAGGTCACAAAGGTCGTCGTGGAAGGTGGTCGCGCCGTTGGCATTCAGTACGTCGAAAACGGACGTCTTGTGACAATGCGTGCTGAACGTGAGGTCGTGATCTCTTCCGGAGCGATCGGGTCGCCTCGTCTTCTGCTACTTTCCGGCATCGGCCCGGCCTCCGACCTTGAGAGCGTCGGTGTCGATGTCGTACACGACCTGCCAGGTGTCGGGCAGAATCTGCAGGACCATACCGACTGCTTTCTAGTCTTTAACCTCAAGTCAAATACAAGCTACGACAAGTACAAGAAGCTGCGCTGGCAATTCGCGGCCGCCGCACAATATGCGATGTTTGGGAGCGGCCCGATCACATCGAACATCTGTGAGGGAGGGGCGTTCTGGTGGGGCGACCGGACAGATCCCGTGCCGGATTTGCAATACCACTTCTTCGCCGGTGCCGGTATCGAGGAGGGGGTGGAGACCACGGCCAGCGGTAACGGTTGCACATTGAACGTATACGTCTGCCGGCCCGAGTCGCGCGGTCGGATCGCGCTCCGGTCTTCAGATCCAAATGTTGCGCCTCTAGTGGATCCGAACTACCTCAGCCACCCCTATGATGTGGATCGTCTCGTTGACGGCGTTCGTCTAGGCCAGGAGATCATGGCGCAGCCATCGATGCAAAAGTTTGTTAGCGAGGGACATTTGCCCAATAAACCGTTGACCGCGCGCGCAGACCTTGAAGCTTTCGTGAGGAAGCATACTCAAGGGGCCTATCATCTGAGTGGGGCTTGCAAGATTGGAACCGATGAAATGGCGGTGGTGGATCCCCAGTTGCGTGTCCACGGAATCGATGGACTTCGGGTGGCCGACACGTCTGTCATGCCGTTTGTCACGTCGGGCAATTTGAACGCTCCTGCCATCATGATCGGCGAGCGTGCCGCCGATTTTCTAAAAGGAAATCGGACTTAAAGGCCGGTTGTGCACCGCTATGTGTGGCTAAGCCGCATCGCCTCCTATGGAACTGAAATGTCCCGAGTTGCGGTCTCGTCGATGTCGACAGTTTGAACTGCTTGTTTTTGAACCTGAAGCACCTGACGGGGTGCAGGAGAGCCAATGAAACTTGTGTCCTTTGATTTTGACGGTTCCTGGAAGCCAGGGGTGGTGCTGGGTTCGACCGTCTTTGACGTAGAGACCCTTCTCAGAGACGATGGGCACGCGGGTTCGCATCCGATTTCTTCGGTTCGCGAGCTCCTGCGTGAACACGGGGCAGCGCTACCCGAGCTCTCGAAACGCCTGATCGAGGCCGCCCGACAAACCCCGCAGGCGGAGATAGGGGCGCTTGAGACTTTACGGCTGGGCCCGCCCGTCACAGACCCGACGAAAGTGCTTTGCATAGGGCTCAACTACAACGATCATGTTGCCGAAACGGGGCGGGCAGTCCCGTCTCACCCCGATGTATTTGCGAAGTTTGCCAGCACGTTGATCGGGCCATACGATGAAATACGTTGCTCTGACATCACCCCTAATTTGGATTTCGAAGGCGAGCTCGCAGTCGTTATCGGCAAAGAATGCCGCGCTGTCACTGCGGAAAACGCGCTTGATTTCGTCGCTGGCGTGACTGTTTTGAATGACGTCACGGCACGAGATCTTCAGTACCGCGGAACACAATGGCTGGCCGGCAAAGCTGTCGATGCTTCCACACCATGCGGACCTACGCTCGTCACGTTGGACGAGGTAGGAGATGTGCAAAGCCTCGACATCGTGACCCGGGTGAACGGTGAGCAAGTCCAGTCGTCCAACACTCGTTACATGATCTTTCCTGTGCGAGAGTTGGTGGCCTACATTTCGTACTTTCTGACGCTCTCGCCCGGCGACATCATAACGACGGGAACGCCTCAGGGCATTGGAGCCAAGCGGCAGCCTCCCCTATGGTTGAAGCCTGGCGACACGGTTGAAGTTGAGCTTCAAAACGTCGGTCTTCTGCGTAACGTCGTGCGCTGACAAACGTGGCGGCGGCTCGCTGCGAATATTTGAAGGCACCTAGTGAGGTAATCGACGCAAGATTTCGAGGCGGGGTTCTAGCCAAGCCCCGATGCCTTGCAATGGTGTTGGGCAGTCGCCCTCCAACATCGAGCGACAATCGAGATAGTCAGCTGTACACCGCGCGTTCGGACAGCACGCATTAGCTGATTTTTGAGGAGCGTCGAGATTTCTTTGGAGTGGCCGACAGAAGATACTCCCCGGAATTAACGAGAAAGCGCTCATTTTCTCGTATTCTACGTTGTGCGACATCACCAAGTCTACTGATAGTCAGGGCCGCGAGGATGTTCGCGATCGCTATTGCGCCTAGCGTGGACTCAGGAAATGCGCGGCCGGATGTCTGCGCGACAAAATGTAGTTGCCCTGCGAATTTGCTGATAGGTGCGGCAAAACTGTCGGTGATCGCAATAACCCCCGCACCCCTAGAGGAGGCTTTCTCGGTCAACCTGTGAACCAGCCGGTTGAAGGGGGCGAATGTAACCGCTACGAAAGCGTCCTCAGGCCGAATATCTTCCAGCGCACCTTCAGGGGCTCCTCCAGGAGTGTCTAGCAAGACTATGTTGGGACGAGCTTTTTGCAGGGTATAGGCGAGTGTGTAAGCCGGCGTGAACGCGGTTCGGCGGCCGATCACATAGATTTTTGGCGCGCGGGCGAGCAGATCCACGGCGCTCTCAAGCCTTTCCTCTGAAAGATGCGCTCTCGCCTGCTCAACGATGGCCTGCTCGGTCGCAAAGAAGGAGTCGACGAACGCTTTGAGCCCCGGGCTTTTGCCCATTTCATTGATAAGCGTCTGTGCGCTCAATTCGTTGCGGCGTATCGACTGACGATCGCGTTGATGGCGCTCCGGCGTTGTGTCGATGAATTGTTGCCGCAGGTCGCTGTAACCTGCCAACCCCAGCCTTTGTGCGAGCCTCACCAGGCTTACGGGCTGAACGTTCGCTCGCCGCGCAACCTCTCGCATAGAGTAGAATGGGATTTCGTCGGCATTGTTTATGACGTAGTGGGCCGCTTCAACCGTTTGCCCCGATAGCTCGATGCATATCTCCTTAACACGCTCGATGAGATCTTGTCTGGTCATAGGTCTCTCCGGGAGATCGACGAGGTGGGCCGTTTTACGAAGCGGCCATTTACCGGGGGTGGTCTGGCAAGGTAAGGAATGAATGCCATATTTTGGGTATGATCTGCAACACTGAGCAAGGAAGGTTGGTGCGCCCATTTCCGCATGCCGGTGGAGATGATTTTCCATGGCTGATTCTGGAGCTTCCGCAGGCGTGGCAGCATTCTTCTATGATGTCGTCGTATGATTTGAAGACGCAGTTTGAAAGCCAGCGTCCGCGCACGAATATCTAGATGTTCTCGACCGGATTGAGCTCGGGCGCGGCTGCAAGGGCAGGATCGTGATGTTTTCCGGGACTACGACGTTGTTGGGCATGTGCCATCCGGCTTGATCCACGATTAAAGCAGCCTGGGCATTCTCTATGACCTTGCGGGATGTCTCGGTCAGGTGTTGGTTCAGGGGGTAAAGGGACTTCGCCGCCGCTGTCGAAATGCTGCACGAGACTGGCCGCGCCGCGGCTGCATCGATCAAAGCTCAAGCGTAGTGAGCCGATGAATGCATAGAGTTCGCAGTACCGTGTCCGGGCAGAAGATTGATATGCCGCTTAGATGATTTTCGCCTCCAACCCTCATTCAAACTGCGGCAGAAGATCCGTTTCGGAGCTTGTGTCATCATGAGCTATCTTTGCAAGTGCAGCCCGTGTCCTAGCGCATATCGGTGAGGCGGAGACCGACAGGACGGCCACGTTCGGTTATGGAAAGCGAAGATCCGGTGGTTATGCTGTTTACTGGAATTCGTGCAGGAGGCATTCGGAAGGCGGTCGAACACCGCGGCTTGCATTGAAAGGCGGAGGAACCAGATCAGTATCGATCTGCAGCGTTTCGCGCGAGCCGGAGGACCGCCTGGCAGAGTGGGGAGGCCCTGCCAAGGCATAGTCGCCAGCTCGGCGAGCATGCTTGATCCATGCTGGCCCCGGATCCTGACGGCATTCGCGCGTCGATGTACGATAATGATAAACACAAACATTAAATCTATTTTTACCTACATACTTAATGCTGCTCGCTAATTTCAGGTCAAATCGGAGAGAGCGCATGCGGAGAGGCCTTGTCTTGGCGTTTCTAATGTTAACGTTGACATCGCCAGTTGCTGCAGAGACGCTAGGGGTCTCTGTTGCTAAGCTGGATGAGTTTAATGCGACGCTTCTGGATGGGCTATTGGCGCACGCGAAGGACAATGCCGGCCTTAAAGTCGTCACACGTGACGCGGCAGGAGACAACGGTCTCCAGAAGACCCACGTTGAAGAGCTGGTGGCCCAGAAGGTCGATGCGATTATCGTGCTTCTTTCAGACGGTGATCTTGGAGCACAGCTTACCCCGATCGCCGCCAGCGCCAAAATTCCCTTGGTCTATGTCAACAATGTGCCGGCCAATGTCTCGGACTTACCCGACAATCAAGTCGTGGTTGCTTCGGATGAAAGGGAGTCTGGTACTTTACAGGCGAAAGAGGTCTGTAGACTTCTCAATGGGAAGGGTCGCATTGCGGTCCTTGTTGGAGAGCCTTTCCACGCTGCAGCTCGTGCGCGCACAAAAGACGTCGATGACGTTATCGCAACATCTGAGTGCGCAGGCTTGGTCGTAGTGGAGCGGCAGGCAGCATATTGGTCGCCCGATTTTGCGGATGCCCAGGTTCAGGAGTGGATCAACGCAGGTGTTCAATTCGATGCCGTAGTTGCGAACAATGACGACATGGCACTCGGCGCAATTCGGGCCTTGAAAAGAAACCCGTCGAAAAAAGGCGTTGTTGTCGCCGGAATAGATGCAACAGGCCCGGCCTTAGACGCGATGGTCGCCGGCGATCTACCAGTAACTGTGTTTCAAAATGCTGCAGCTCAAGGGGCGGGCGCTGTGGACGCCGCGGTGAAGCTCGTTCGCGGCGAGCAAACGGCGCGGGAAATCTACATTCCGTTTGAGCTCGTCACGCCAGATAACGTCGCTCGTTATCTGCCAAACAGCAAGTGAAGTGGGGGGAGGGTGTCATGATACACTTCTGGAATAAACTCGGTATTAGGGCGCAAATCACGGTTGGTTTTTTACCGTTGGTTTTCTTTATGAGTCTCCTTTCGCTCAATGCGCTTTCAGGGATGGGCGAGTTGTCGGGCATATTTTCGACGTATCGCGCGACCGTTGGTGAAAGCCTGGGTATCTCTGAACATAGTGACCAACTTTATGACATACAGCTTTCGGCCGAAGCATTTCGATCGAATCCTACGTCAGCACTCGTTGATCGCTTCAATACCGGCGTCAGCGCATTTGAATTTAATGATGACCGGCTTGCTAACAACCCGGATCTGCAAAATGGAATGGCCAATATTCGTCAGGACATCAGCGCTTATGCGTCGGCATTCGGAAAGATCGTTTCGCTACAAGCGCGGCGCGACCTGCTGATGTCGAAGGTTACTGAATTCGGTCCCTGGACGGCAATTGCACTCAACGACATCCTGCGCAGTGCCTCGCGTCAAGACGACCTACCGTTGATGTACGCGACATCGCAAACCCTTGAGGCGATAAATCGCAGTCTCTATTACTCCGAACGTTTTGTCCAATCAGGTGACCTTGCTGCATACGATGTTGCGCAAGCTGCGCAGGATCAGGCCGTCAAATTGAACGGCGAAGCAAGAAAGGTCGCAAAGAACGCACTTCAGCAGACCCGCCTGGAGGGCGCCGGTCAGTTGATGCAAAATTTTACGACCCGTCTCGCAGAGATACGGGATGTCTTGGCTGAGACGAAACGTGTCCGAGAGGAGGAGCTTAACAGCTTGGCTCCCAAGATTTTGACCGGGTTTAAGACCCTGCAGGCGGACGTTGCGGAAACACAAAAAACTTTGGACGGCTCCGTTGCGAATACGGTTTCTGCCGCGTCGCGTCTAACTCTGATTATAAGTGCCGCGCTTATCGTCGTGGGGTTGGTGGTTTCCTACTACCTCGGGCACTTGATCTCCGGAGCCGTCAGGCGGATGGCAAATACCATGGAACGGCTGGCTCGCGGTGAGGCAGTGATCCAGTTCGAAGGAACTAAATACCGCCACGAGCTCGGTGCCATGGCGAGGTCCCTCAGGGTCTTTGAGGATACGGGGCGAGCCAAAGTGATAGCCGAAGCCAACGCGGAAAAAGCGCGGCTCACAGCTGAGGAACAAAGATTGCGCCAGGAAGCGGACCGCTTAGGTGATACAAATGCGATGGAGCACGCGTTTCACGAGATATCAAAAGGTCTGGACGCGCTCTCGATCGGTGACCTCACTGCACGGGTTGGTAATGTAGACCCGCGCTATACCGTCATTCGGGATCGGTTCAATCACTCTATTGCAAGCTTGGAAGAAGCGTTTGATGCAGTGGTTCAAAGCGTGAGTACAATAAGATCTGGTCTAGAGGAAATCTCGGCCGCGTCTAATGATCTGGCACGCCGAACGGAACAGCAAGCGGCGTCGCTTGAGGAAACTGTAGCTGCACTTGGTGACGTGACGCGAGGCGTCAATGACACTGCCCATGGCGCAGGGCGCGCACAGGAAGCAGTCGCGACCACTCGCATCAACGCCGAAAACGGTGGAGAAATCGTTGGGCGTGCGATCAACGCCATGACTGAGATACAGAGCTCCTCATCCCGTATTGGCAACATCATCGGGGTAATCGACGAGATTGCGTTTCAGACAAATCTTCTTGCACTCAACGCAGGCGTTGAAGCCGCCCGAGCAGGGGAGGCAGGAAAGGGTTTTGCTGTCGTTGCACAGGAAGTGCGGGAATTGGCTCAGCGATCCGCAACCGCTGCAAAGGAGATCAAGCAACTGATCTCAACCTCTCGTCAACAGGTTGAAGCTGGTGTGCAACTCGTTGGAGAGTCGGGACGGTCTTTGCAGCAGATCGTGGTCCAGGTCTCGCAGATGAGCACGACGGTGGGTGAAATCGCTGTTTCCGCAAGAGAACAGGCGCTTAGCCTACGAGAGGTCTCGGCCGCAGGTGACGAAATGGATAAGGTAACGCAACAGAATGCGGCAATGGTCGAACAAACCACAGCTGCTGCGCAAAGTCTGACCCACGAGACGGCAAGGCTCGCTCGTTTGGTTTACCAATTCAAGACGCGCAGCGTCACAGATGACAGCGCACCGGCGTTTGCAATTGCCTCCTAGCAAGCAGGAGGTTGCAGGGGCTTTTGAAGGCGGGGCATCGAGGCGATTTACCGTCCGTCCCAAAACGTCTAAACCGACACCTGGTCACAAGGTCTATCCAGGCCTTCTGCCCAAGCGCGCGGTCACCAGACCCAATCGGGTCTGGCTATGGACATCAGCCACATCCCGATGGCGCAGGGCTTCGTCTATCTCTGCGCTGTCGTCGATTGGTTCAGCGCTCGTTCTGTCGTGGCGGCCGTCGATCACGATGGAGACCGCTTTCTGGATCGAGGCAGTTGAGGGAGCGCTCGCTCGATACGGAAAAGCCGGGCAGCTTCAACATGGATCTCAATTCACTTCCCTCGCGGTCACGGCGCGGCACAGCCACGACATTAGATGTGGCACGAAGATATCTGCCGTTTGACGTGTTTGCGACATGATCGCGGCATATCTGTCAGCGCCGTGTCTCTGACCTGACGCGCAAATCTCGCTGCAGCACTTCGAATCGCTGCAGGACTCTTTGAATGGAAATGGCCGGCGGAACCATTTGCGCCGGCGCCATCCGTTTACACTCTGGAGGTTCTTATGACCACAACCGCGTCGACGAACGTCTGCGTGATCATTGCAGCAAAGAACGCAGCCGATACGATTGCGAAGGCGATTACATCTGCACTTGCCGAGCCTGATACGGCGGAAGTCGTTGTCGTTGATGATGGTTCGACCGATGACACCGCGGCGGTTGCGCTGGCTGCCGATGATGGGACTGGAAGACTTAGTGTTGTTCGCTTCGAAGTGAACCGCGGGCCCTCCGCAGCGCGTAATCATGCCATATCGATCTCGCGGTCCCCGCTTCTCGCCGTGCTCGACGCGGATGATTTTTTTCTCCCCGGCCGCCTGCGGCAACTGCTTTCTGAAGACGGTTGGGACCTGATCGCCGACAACATAGCGTTCATTGATGCCGCGCAGGAGGCAAGCGCTTTTGCCAGGTTTAAGCAGTTCGCGCCGTGCCCGCGGATCATTGATTTTGAGAGCTTCGTCGAGGGGAACATCTCAAGGCGTGGCGCCTTGCGCGGTGAAATCGGTTTTTTGAAGCCTTTGATGCGGCGCGCGTTCCTAGACGAACACCGGATTCGCTACAATGAGGAGCTTCGCCTCGGCGAAGACTACGACCTTTACGCACGGGCGCTCGCCAGGCGCGCGCGCTACAAAATAGTCAAAACCTGCGGCTACGCCGCTGTCGTGCGCGGCAATTCGTTGAGCGGCAAACACCGCACGATCGATCTGAAACGTCTATACGAGGCCGATCGAGCAATCCTAGCCGAGGCTCGGCTCGACAGCGGCGCGCAGGCTGCACTGCGGCGGCACGAACGCCACGTTCGCGACCGATATGAACTCAGGCATTTTCTCGACCTCAAGAACCAACAGGGACTTGGGGACGCCGTTGGCTACGCACTGAACAACCCGCGTGCGCTGCCAGCCATCGCCGCTGGAATCATCGCAGACAAGACTGAGCGTCTTCGCCGGCCGCGGTTGTCGGCGCCCGCCGCCCTTGGTGGTATGGGGCAGGTTCGCTACCTGTTGGAAGATTAGGCCGAACGTGCGGTACGGCCTCTCCGAATAGCTTGCCAAACAACGGACACTGTTCAAAGTACCGGGGTGCGCGGTTTGTCCCGACAAGGCGCTACGTCTCGACGACGAGCAACTTCTTCCCCGGTACTGCCCCCAGCCGCGAGTGCCGGCCGCCATCAACGGCAAGACAGAACTTTTCCTGACCGATGCGCCGGTGTGAAATCCTACTCTCAATCCGTTGTTTCAGATTGACGGAATCACAGCTTGATGCGCTCGTCCAGACACCGGCGCGCCCTTCTCTTAGGGGCTGATGCAAGGGGTAGCCTTCGCCGTCGCGCATGGTTGCATGGATTTGGACGCCGTTCAGCATCGCAAATCCAAAACCGGTCCTAACAACACGTCGTTCCCACCCGTCGTGAATGGACATCCCTGTGTAGCTCCGCTAGAAAACCGCACTGCCCGTGCGATCTCAAACCAACACGGAAACCGCCAAAAATGTTCAGCTTTAGAAGCCTTGAGGTCTTTTATTGGACCGCGCATTTACGGAGCTTCTCCCGCGCGGCTGATAAACTCCACACAACACAGCCCACGATCTCGCAGCGTATCGGCGGAATGGAAGGCGTAATCGGTGCATCTTTGTTCGACCGCTCGGCCAAACCGATCGCGCTTACTGCAACCGGGCGGGTTCTGCTCGGGCACGCGGAACTGTTGCTGCGACAGGTTGCCTCCATGGAGCGTGATCTCGAACTGAGCAATCGTTTTGAGGGAACCGTCAGGCTAGGCTCCTCGGAGACGATCGTGCAAACGTGGCTTTCGACATTCCTTGAGCAAGCGGCCCGCCACTTCCCGAAACTCGATATCGATATGACAGTGGATGTCACGCCGTCGATGCTGAATGCTCTTCGAGACGGCGAAATTGATATGGCGTTGATGCTGGGGCCAACGATTGTCGAAGGTTTCACCTGCGTGAAGCTCAAAGATTATCCGCTGAAGTTTTATGCCGCGGCTGATCTGGTGCCCGACAATGCTTTCTCGATCGGGTCAATGCCGACGACGCCAATTATCACTTATCCACGAAACACGTACCCTTACACGTACCTGCGCGAAATAATCTTCAAGGAGATCGGTCGCATACCGCGCATTTTCACGAACTCCTCGATTTCGACCATCGAGAAGATGGCGTTGGATGGCCTGGGTGTGGCGCTCGTTGCAGAAGGAAGTTTGAGCGCACAGGGCTTGGAGAAGCTCAGGGTCGTGCAGAGTGATATCGAGCTCCAGCCTCTAAGCTTCTATGCCTACTACCAGGCTGGCGTGCGCGGAGAAGTTTTCGAGCAGCTCGCTCACATCGCCTGTAATGTAGCGTCGACGGCGTAATAGCGTCTCGTTGGGTATTCGGTTTTCTTATGGAAAATGATCTAATAATATAATTTCACATTAATGGCCCATCGCTGTTCAATCCTCCTAGCAGAGCTTGGGAGATTGATTTGCTTGACATCGTTACACCCGCTCATTTCGAGCCGACGGCAAGTTCCATTGCAGAGGCGCAGACCCGTATCGAGGGTTATGCCGTTCGCACGCCGATACTCGAAAATGACAAGCTGAATCAGCTTGTCGGCGGCCGGGTCTTTGTCAAACCGGAAAATTTGCAACGTTCTGGTTCGTTCAAGCTACGTGGCGCCCTGAATAGGGCACTGCAGCTCAGTCCGGCCGAGCGCAAGGGGGGAATTGTCGCCTGGTCGTCGGGCAACCACGGCCTCGCAATCTCCTACGTCGCGAAGAAACTCGGTATAAAGGCGACTGTGCTGATGCCGCAGGAAGCGCCGAAGACGAAAGTCGACGGTGTCCGCGCTAATGGCGCTACCGTTCGCCTTTACGATAAGACGCGAGAAGTTCGGGAGGAGATTGGCGCGCAGATCGCGGCCGAAACCAGTGCGGTAATCGTGCCGCCTTATGACGATCCGTTCGTAATGACCGGGCAGGCAACATTGGGTGCGGAGATCGCCGAACAGATTGCTGGCCGTGGGGGTAAGCTCGATCTTGCGCTTCTGTCGTGTTCGGGAGGAGGACTTGCGGCAGGTGCTGCTTGCGGCGTCCACGTCACCATGCCTAACGCCGCCGTTTACAGCGTTGAGCCCGAGAACTTTGACGGAATGGCGCTGTCGCTCGCAAGTGGGGAGCGCCGCAAGGCAACAGCGGCCGGAAGTTCCATTTGCGACGCGCTGTTGGTTCCGGTACCCGGCGAACTCACCTATCCGGTCTGCAAAGCTCATCTAGCCGGCGGCCTGTCGGTGTCTGATGAGGAGGTCATTGCGGCTATCCGATTTGCCTATCGGGAGCTCAAATTGGTTGTCGAGCCAGGCGGAGCGGTGGCCCTGGCGGCCATCATTGCCGGTAAAATCGACGTCGAACAAAAAAACGTCGCCATCCTCCTCAGCGGCGGAAACGTCGATGCAGAAAAGTTCGCCTCATACATCAATACAGCTGACTGACCCAGGAGCCGACAATGCTTGATCTGGAAAGCACCAAGGGCAAGAACATTGCCCAGACAATCGAACACTTCATGACGCTTGATCTCACTGGCGTTGGTCTCATCGGAAAGATCTACGACGCCCTGCAGAAGCGCCAGCCCGGCCCTGCCTGCATGTCGGCTGCAAAGATCATCGTCGAGCGGGTGCGTGATCACGGCGGCCCAGTCATCATTGCGACAGGATTTCCTGAAGGCGCGGGCGTACCTGAAACCGATGGTCCCGTGGGCGCTGCATTCATCGCCAGAGCCTTGTTCCTCGGTTTGGGAGTCGAAACAGTTATCCTGACGGATGACGACTGGGTCGGAATGATGGAAGGGACGTGTCGCGGTGCCGGCCTAGCCCCGCTTCCCTTCCCGCGGGACGGCAAGGTCAAGCCGATCGATTTCGTTCGTCCGGTCTATATTCGCAGCGTGCCCAAGGACAATGCCGGCTGCAAAGCGATAACGGACGAGCTCCTCGATGTAACAAAGCCTTCCCTTGTTATCTCAATTGAACGACCTGGTCGCAATGATCGGGGCCTCTATCATGGTCTTGGCGGTCGTCCTTTGGATAATTTGGTCGCGGATCTCGACCAGTTTTTCCTACGCGCGAAAGATCAGGGCATACCTTTCATTGGCATCGGGGACGGTGGCAACGAACTCGGTATGGGAGTTATCGCCGGCGACCTAAGGTCGTTCTCGCCCAAGGCTAGAGACAGCGGGCACCCAGGGCGTGGCGGCGTTGCAGCGGCAACCGCTGCAGATCATCTCATCGTTTCCAACGTGTCGAACTGGGGGGCGACCGGCTTGGTGGCTGCTCTATCGGCGCTGCTCGAAAAGCCGTCCGTTTTCCACGATGGGCAATTGGAACGCAGGTGCATAGAGCAATGCGTCTCGTTCGGCGGCGTCGATGGGATGTTTATGGGGCCGGAACCAGCGGTCGACGGAATTTCCGCCCGGGAATGGGAGGGCCTCGTCGATACGCTTCGCAATACGCTTGATCGTCTAGCCGGCAGGGTCATCGGCTGGAAGGGCGATAGCGGGGATTGGCGGCAGTTGAAGTGAGTGATTTCATGGGTGCGATCGACAGCCGCCTGACCGACCTTGGAATCGAAATTCCGCAAGTCAACCCACCGCAGGGCAACTACCTATCCTATGTGCGGACCGGTTCCTTGGTCTTTGTCGCTGGGCAGGGGCCGCGACGAGAGGGTCAACTCATCTACAAGGGTGTAGTCGGCAAGGATCTATCTGTCGAGGATGGCGAAGCAGCGGCCCGCCTCTGCGCATTGAATGTGCTGGGGCAACTCCGGCATGCTTGCGATGGCGATTTGGACAGGGTCGTTCGAATGGTCCGTGTCGCCGGTCTCGTGCGCTGCACAGACGGTTTTGAAGAACAGACACGTGTGCTCAATGCAGCCTCGAACCTCATCTATGACATATTTGGAGAGGCCGGAAAGCATTCGCGAATTGCGTCTGGCACGAACTCTCTTCCGTCCGGCATGGCCGTCGAGATAGAGGCGATAGCTGAGATCAGATAGTGCCGATGCGGAGAGGGTGGGTCCTATGACTCGCTTCGGTATCGCCACCGGGGTGGCCGTCAAGAGTCCCTCACAGCCATGCAGGGTCGATGCACGGTTCCGGTCCAACGGGGAGTTAAAATCATGTCCGGACGTTTGTTAGGAAAGCGCGTTCTTTTGACGGGAGGCGTAGCGAACATCGGCCTCGCCATTCTCGAGACTTTCGTCAAGGAGGGCGCGACTGTGTCAGTCGTCGACATCGACGCGGTACGGGGCGCGGAGGTCGAGCAACGATTTGGTCAACGGGTCCGCTTCTTGAAAGCAGACCTTTCGAAGGAGGATGAAATCCAGTCGGTCATCGCTCAGTCGGCTGAGTGGATGAAGGGCTTGGATACAATGTGCCTTAACGCGGGCATTCAACTGTCCGGGAAGCTCGAAGACTTCAGAACTAGCGACTGGGACAAGGTGTTCGCCATCAACGTCCGAGCGAACTTCATTTTCGCGCGAGAAGGCGTCAAGCATCTGCGAGAGGCCGGGAGGGCCTCAATCGTGATGATGTCTTCGCTCGCGGGCAAACGCGGCGCTCCGGGTTTGCTCAGCTATTCCGCGTCGAAGGCGGCCGTCATCGGTTTGACCACAACCCTCGCCCTTGAACTTGCCGGTGACGGGATCCGCGTCAATGCGGTTTGCCCTGGTTGGATCGATACACCGTTCAACCAGCCGGTCATCGACTATTTGGGCGGGCGGGACAAGCAGGAGTCGCTTGTTCCAATTGTGATCCCGCTTGGCCGACAGGCCACACCGCAGGAAGTCGCGCCGCTGTTCGTCTATCTGGCGTCCGATGAGGCCTCTTACGTCACGGCGCAAGCGATAAACGTCGACGGTGGCATCTACAATTAATACGACCGTCGGTGATGAACCAGTCAGCAAGGATAGTTTCAAATGACCAACGCGATTACCCATGAAACTGCGCTCAAGGCGATCATGGCGGGTGCTTCGAAGGCGCGAGAACTCGGAGAGCCTTCTTCTCTCGCGATCGTGGACGCGGGTGGCAATCTGATGGCGTTCTTGCGTGTCGACGACGCAGCGCTTTCGACTGTCGAGATCGCGCAAGGAAAGGCTTATACAGCCCTTGCGTTGCGCTCGCCGTCCGGCAACTGGCTGGAAGTCGTACAGCCTGGCCGGGAGCTTTATGGTCTTGACGCCCTTGGTGGTCGGCGGCCGTTCGTCGTCTTCGGCGGCGGCCTCCCAGTCCGAAGCGGTAAATCCGTGATCGGCGGCGTCGGTGCCTCGGGTGGGCCGGTTGATGCCGACCTTGAGATTGCGCAGGCTATGGTTGATGTGCTCGAGCAAAGTTGAGCGGACGGGTCCGAATGGTGTGCGGTAAATCATGAAGTCAACGCATGCCACAGGGTGGGGCCATGCACGGATCCTCCATCTGCCTCGATGGAAAGCCGCGCCCCACGCGGGGCAAGCCGGGACATACAACCGAGACCAATTGGGATGCAGTCCCAATGACTCTGTTGCGGTTCTCGCTGCCGCGGAATATCAACTGGAAGATCTCGAGCAGCTGCTGGTGAGGCTTCTGGCGAGTCGACACACGTTCCACTTGCCTTTGGTCTGCGAGGACGGTTGCTACGCGGCCCACGCCGATGCAGACTAGACTAGTTGAGTTGCTCTGAGACGTGACCCGGCATCGGAGTGAACTACTTCGGCCGGACCACAGAGAGTTTTCGAACATGCCGGTTTTCTGGTGAGTGGATCTCGAAGTCCTCTGGCGATCGCGAAACAAGCGCGAGTATAGTCGTTTGGAATTGTAGACCTGCTTGATGAACCTCGGCAACCGTACGGCTACGTCGTCGGCAAAGCTGTCATAGTCAGCGTCCTCGATTTTCATGCTTCATCAGGCCCAGCCTGCCCAATCAAGTAAGGCTGCCATTCTGGGTGGCAAGCAGCTCCCCTCGGGCAGAGGGCGTGAGCGGTCAAATGTTGGCATCGGAGTCGATGACCTACTTTAATCTTCAATCTCTTTCGCATCAACACGACGTCGTCTAGTAGCGCAGCGTGAGGGTGGGCCGGATCCCTATGTCGAGGGTCGGCGGGAGTTCGCTGATGTGGCTCGCATTTCCTCCGTGACACGCAACGTCTGCTCCCTCAAGCCCGGCGAGAAGGCGGCTAGAAAGTCATTGTGGGCGATTTGGACGACTTTGCATTCAAAAAAGCGCATCCCACTATTAGAAACCCCTATGGCGACACATTCAATTATACAATTTTACATAGTGCCGCCCGTGCCCTCCAATCATAGCAGTCTGCAGCATGTAGATGCGGCAGACGCGATGGGAGAACGAGCGGTTGCGGCAACTATCGGCTCAGCCTGCAATTAACAAAAATCGTGGGATAGCGTAGGAAATGGGGAGTTTAGCTTCCCGTATCCCGCCCGAATATAAATAACATGGGCGATCGACGCTAGTAAAAGTAGGGGAACTATTATGAAAAACAAAATGCTCATCGGAGCACTATTGCTTGCGTCTTCCGCTTTGTCATTTGCGGGGCCGGTTGTCGCAGCTGACGGCGAGATCGTCGTCGGCATGGCCTTTGCAAAAACGGGTTGGATGGAAGCCTACGACGGCGATGGCGCCAAGATGGCGGAGCTTTGGATCGAGCAGGTCAATGCTGCCGGCGGCGTGGCCGGCAAGAAGCTCAAGCTCGTGACTGCTGATACGAAAACGGATCGTGTAGAGGCTGCCAAAGCAGGTCAGCGTCTCGTCTCCGAGGGCGTGGAATTGCTCATTGTATCAGCGGACTATGACTACGGTTCGCCGACCGCTCTCCAGGGGCAAAAGGCGGGCGTGTTGTCGGTGTCTCTTGGAGCCGGTGACCCCAAAATGGGTGTTGTTGGTATTGGCCCTCTCGTATTCACATCGGCAGTCGCGGCCCAGTTGGAGGGCGCCACGATGGCGGATTGGGGCATCGAGAAAAAAGGTTTTCGCAAAGGCTACGAGCTTATCGATGACATAAACGAGTACTCGAAGTCGGTCTGTGCGGGCTATCGCTGGGCTTTCGGCACAAAGGCAGAAGTTGTTGGCAGCGATTCCTTCAAGCTCACCGACGCTGCGGTGAATGCGCAGGTCACTCGCTTGGCGGAAGCCGTCAAGAACTCTGGGGTCGACAATGTGATGGTATGCTTCAGCGGCACGCCCGCGGCAAGTGTCATCAGACAGATTCGCGCCGCGGGGATCACCATCCCAATCATGTCAGGTACGTCGATGGATGGTACCTACTGGGTCAACTCGGTGCCGGATCTGAAGGACTTCTATCTTCCGACATCTGCACTCCCCCAGGGCGACAGCCGGCCGGATGTCAACAAGATCACCGAAGCTTTCAAAGTCAAGTATGGCTCAGTGCCGAGCACCCAGTACCCTTATCCAATCTATGCCTGGCTTGATCTATGGAAAAAGGCCGTCGAAGCAACTGGTACCACTGATACGAAAACGGTCGTTGCCGAACTCGAAACGTACAAGGATGTGCCCACCGTGCTTGGCCTGCGGACTTTTACGCCGCAGCTTCACATCCAAACCCGGTCGCCTCTGCTCATAACGGGTTATGCAGATGCCAAGCAGACTTTCGTAGAGGAATGGCGCATCCCAACGGATATCCCGACAGAAGTTCTGTACAGAACAAGTAAGTGAACCGGCTTAGCCAGCCGCTCATCAATTTGGCGTTGCTTGCGTAACGCCAAATTCAAGCTCGATCGAGTATACTCCATGTTTATCTCAAAGCTTTTTGCAAAAGACCGCGAGGCCAAAGTTGGTCACCGCGAGTTGAGCGCGCAGAATCTCACGGTCCGGTTTCAAGGGCTTTCTGCAATCTCAAACGTGACGTTGTCAGTTGGAGGCAACGAGATATTCGGCCTCATCGGTCCGAACGGCGCCGGCAAGACGACTCTGGTGAACTGTCTTGCGGGCTTTCAAAAGCCTACCGAGGGTCGAATTCTGTTTCAGGGGCATGACACCTCTAGATGGGCCGCAAAGACGTTTAGGAGAGAAGGGATAGCGCGGACCTTTCAGGCAGGTCGACTTTTTAAAGATATGACTGTTCTGGAGAATGTACTGGTCACCGGTATCGCGCTTCGGATGGGCAGTCACGAGGCCAAAACACAAGCTCGTGTCCTGTTGGACTGGATCGGACTGGGAGATAAATGCGATCAACCAGCCTCCAGCCTCGCCTACACCGATCAGCGCCGCTTGGGCATTGCAAGAGCGCTGATGGTTTCCCCCGCATTTGTATTATTGGACGAACCGGCCGCCGGCATGTCCGACGCGGAAACAGAGGAACTTATGGGCATTATCAGCGAAATGCCGAAGAAGTTCGACTGCAGTGTGATGCTGATCGAGCACAACATGCATCTCGTCATGAGCATTTGCAATCGCATACACGTGCTCGACGGAGGAAAGACCCTGGCCGAGGGGTCGCCTGAAGAAATCAAGCGCCATGAGGCCGTCATCGGCGCCTATCTCGGGATGGAGGAGTAATTGACACCCTTAGTCGCGATCGATGATCTCCATGTACACTACAGCGGAATGGTCGCCTTGAGGGGTATTTCCCTCAAAGTCGATGCAAATGAGATCGTATGCATTATTGGCCCGAACGGTGCGGGAAAGTCTACGACCCTCGCTGCTATCGCCGGCGGAGTGGCTCCAACCAAAGGCGCCATCTATTTTAAAGGCACTGAAACAACTGACTTTGGCCCTGAAAAATTGGCTGATCTCGGGATTTCGCTCGTCCCGGAGGGACGGCACATATTTTCATCTCTTTCCGTCGAAGAAAATTTGATGATTGGGAGCTATCGGCGCACGGACAAAAAAGCAATTCGAACTGATCGGGATCGACTGCTGGACCTGTTTCCGCGTTTGGTCGAGCGGCTGAACTATCCGGCCGGACGTCTCTCAGGAGGCGAACAACAAATGCTCGCTATAGGACGAGCAATCATGACCAAGCCAAAGCTTCTGCTCATCGACGAACCATCGCTTGGCCTGGCGCCTAAAATAGTCGAGCAGATCTACACCATTGTCAGAGAGCTGCGAGAACGCGACGGGCTCACCCTTCTCATAAACGAGCAGTCGTCGAATCGTGTTCTGAAACATGCAGACCGAATCTACGTTCTTCGCTCCGGTCATATTCAATTGCATGGGCGTGCAGATGACCTGAAGGACGGTGAACGCATTCGTCAGGCGTATTTCGGGTTCGAGAAATAAAGTCGTCGGATAGTTCGTTCTGGGGAATAACCATGGTGGAATTTCTGCAATATAGCATCGATGCCCTTAGTCTAGGAAGCATTTACGCTTTGACTGCGTTAGGGATTGGTCTTCTTTTCGGGATCTTGAGGCTGATCAACTTCGCCCACGGCGATCTCATAACGATAGGTGCCTACGCACTCATCGTGCCGTCTTCCAATGTGGCAGCCGAGATGTTTATCGGCTCCTTCGACATATACTTGATGGTTCCCCTTATTTGTCTGATTGTTGTCGTTGCGGCGCTGCTCACGGACGTCGCGGTCTTTCGTCCCCTGCGACGGGCTGCATCTCCGACATTACTGATCGCTTCCTTCGCCGTGAGCTACATCATTCAGAATGGGATCCTGACCATCTATGGCGGCCGGGCCAAGAGCGTGAACCTGTGGAATAACCTCAACCAGCAGTTCGCGTGGGGCGATCTACGGATTCCGATCCTTCAACTGGTGACCATGGCGGTGACTATCGGGCTTATGCTGTGCCTGATCATCTTCCTGAGATTTACCCGGTATGGAAAACAGATGCGCGCCGCTTCCGAGGATTTCCGAATGGCTCAATACCTGGGTGTCCGGGGCAATTTTGTCATTGGCTTGGCGTTCGTGATAAGTGGCCTTCTAGCAACGGCAGTATCGTTACTTTATACGACGCAGACAGCCACCGTCAGTTACACGATGGGCGTTCCCCTTGCGCTTTTTGCGTTTGTCGCCGTTGTCGTCGGGGGAATGGGAAATCTCGCCGGATCAGTCATCGGCGGTTATCTGATTGGCTTCCTCGTAACGATGCTCCAAGCATATCTCCCTCAAGATTTGCGGGGGTTCCGTGACTGCTTCGCTTTTGCGCTGGTAATCTTGATCCTCCTAGTTCGCCCTGCAGGTCTGGTTCCCGGACGCAACACGATCGAACGTGTCTAGGAGTTTCATAATGATCACGGAAAGTGGTGCGACCTTGCGCAAAGTTATTCTTGACTGGCAGGTGCCGGCAATTCTGATCTTCGGACTTGTCCTGATCACCGCCATGGCTTCTCTTTTCGGCTCGAGCGTCATCTCAACAACAATTGTCGAGATGATGATCAGGGTGGTTGTCGTTGTCGGTATCTACATCTTCATCGGAAATTCCGGGATTATATCCTTCGGCCATATCGGATTCATGTGTGTTGGTGCCTACGCCGCAGCCTGGTTAGGGGCCGATCCTATATTCAAGGATGTCATGCTTTCCGGCCTGCCTGATATCGTTCGGCAGAACCAGTATCCTTTTGTAGTCGGAATTGCATTGGCAGTACTTCTGCCGACTTGCGTGGCATTGGGTTTGGGCATCGCGATCATGCGGCTTTCGGGTGTCGGCTCGTCGATTGCAACATTTGCCTTCCTCATGATTGTCAACAGCCTCTATTCCAATTGGGATTCCGTGACTGCTGGTGTCAGTTCGATTACCGGCATTCCAACTCTGGTAGAGCCGTGGACCGCCGTCGTTTTTGCGGGGGTTGCGATTTGCATTGCGTTTGCGTTCCAAACATCGCGTTTTGGTATCATGTTGAAGGCAACGCGGGATGATCCGATCGCGGCTGTCGCATCAGGTGTTGGTCTTGTCGGCGTGCGTCTGCTGGCATTCGTGCTGAGCGCCGCAGTCGTGGGGGCCGGTGGTGGCCTTTACGCCTATTTCCTGGGTATCCTCACGGTCGATCCATTCTACTTGCAGCTGTGCTTTCTGACAATCGCGATGCTGGTCGTTGGAGGCATGTCGAGCCTAACGGGAGCTGTCTCGGGCGTTGTTTTCGTCACTATCGTTACGGAATTCCTGCGCGCACTTGAGCGGGGAGAAGGGTTTTTGGCGCTTCCGACAGGGAGCCAGGAACTTGGACTAGGCGTTCTTATGGCTGTGATGTTGGTAGTGCGCCCACTTGGATTGAGTAATGGGAAAGAGATTTCACTAGTCCCCCGTCGCGGCATGAAGCGACTTCTGAATCAGAAGATCGAGATAGTCAGTGCAGGTGTAGAGCCTGCGAGCGCTGAAACAGTGAAAAGAGGGTAGGTTCATGGCGGCTTCGACGAACAGATCGCTTCGTGGTGCTAAAGTGGATGTCGTGATTGTCGGCGCCGGTCCGTCAGGATCCGTCGCGGCAAAGCGTCTAGCTGAAGCTGGAATGTCGGTGGTCTGTCTCGAGCAGGGTGCTATGCCGGATGCGGCAGATTTTCCAGGGGTGAGCGACGAATGGGAACTGGTCAACCAGAAGCAATGGCACCCTGATCCCAATGTACGTGACCGAATTGCCGACTATCCTATTGAAGCTTCGGAATCATCGATCGCGCCCCTCATGTATGCGGGGGTCGGCGGAAGCGCGATACTGTACGGCGGACATTGGGCGCCATTCCTTCCGTCCGACTTTCGTACCAAGACGTTGGATGATGTGGGATTTGACTGGCCTTTTACATACGAGGACATTCTGCCCGATTTAATCGCGGTTGAGCGGGATGTCGGCATATCGGGATTGCCCGGCAACACAGCGTACCCCGAAAGAGACGACTCTCATTTGATGCCGCCCCTTCCGATAGGCAAGGTCGGCAAAAAGGCGGCTGAGGGGATGAACAAGCTGGGCTGGCACTGGTGGCCGGGCATCCATGCCATCGCCTCTCGCCCCTACAACGGTCTTAACCCCTGCGTTCGCCGCGGAACGTGCATGACCGGTTGCACTGAAGGCGCAAAATCAACGACGGACATCACGCACTGGCCCAGCGCCTTAAAGGCCGGCGCACAGCTCCTGGCTAACTGTCGGGTGGCGGAAATCGAGCTCAACGAGGCCGGTTTGGCCAGCGGGGTGGTCTACATCGATTCCCGTGGCCGCAAGCGGAGGCAAGAGGCGGATGTCGTCATCTTGTGTGCCAATGCCGTCGGTACGCCCCGGCTCATGCTGACCTCGGCGACAGGAAAGCATCCGAATGGCCTAGCCAACAGATCTGACCAGCTCGGGCGCAATCTTATGATGCATCCCTATGCCGCTGTGCTTGGGATATTCGATGAAAATTTAGAGAGCTGGCGCGGTCCCTACGGTTTGTCCCTGGAATCCTACGAGTTCTATGAGACTGACGCTTCCCGCGGGTTCAAGCGCGGTGCAAAGTGGAACATCATGCCGACTGGCGGTCCACTTGGCGTTACCGGCATGTTCGGCAGCGACGTTTTCGGCGATGCACATTCCGATCTCTTCGATCGGTGGGGGAAGGCGTTTCCAGAAACAATATTGCGCCGTTTCGGAAAGGGAATTCTCTACGGCATCCAAGGCGAAGACCTTCCGGAAGAGAGCAACCGTGTTGTGCTGGACGAAAACCTTACAGACAGCGATGGAATCCCGGCACCGAAGGTCATCTATCGCGTATCGGAAAACTCCCGAAAGCTGCTCGATTTTAACGTGAGGCGCTGCGTTGAAGCGGCGGAGGCCTCCGGTGCCATCGAAACGCACATCATTCCGCAGGTTCGAGAGACCGGTTGGCACCTTTTGGGGACAGCCCGAATGGGAGCCGACCCGGAAACCTCCGTCACGGACCAGTGGGGCGCCACCCACGACATCGCCAATCTTTACATTCTCGATGCAAGTACATTTCCGACTTCAGCAGCGGTGAACCCCACGGCCACGATCATGGCAGTCGCACATCGCCAGGCGGGAAAAATCATTGAAACTCGCAGAGATTTGGGAACCCGATGAGCAATCCCTCCGAACCCGGTGCACTGAGCGCTGATGAAACCTCCCGACTGGTACAGATAGGTAACATTCTGATTCCGGCTTACGCTGATTTACCGAGGCTGGAAGATGCGCCCATCATAGAGCGCACCATTCAACGGGTCCTGAATTATCGACCGGACTTGAAAGATGATGTTCGACGAGGTTTGGCGGTCTCCACGGACATGACGCCGATCGATGCAGCAAGGCGCTTGCACGACCAAGATAGGGCGGCGTTGCGCACGATCGGACTTGTGCTGTCCGCGGCCTATCTGATGACCCCCGACGTTCGTAAATCGATCGGCTATCCGGGCCAGGAACGGATCGAACGCGAACAGAACGACGTCACTGAGATTCCCACGCGTGAAATGCTGGCTGGCGTAATCGCCAGGGGTACCATTTGTCGTCTCACTCACTGACGATTTGCAAGAAGGGATTAATGGAATGAAAATCGCTGTATTGATGCGTTTGGTGCCCAATCTCAGTGAGGGCGTGGATCTCAACGAGGACGGGACAGACGTTGATCGTGAATGGACCGACACGCAGGCCAATGAGACTGATGAACAGGCCCTGGAGGAGGCTTTGGTCGTCAAGGAGGCGGTGGGCGCAACAGTCAGTGTGATAGCGTTGTCGGACGAAGGGGTCGAGCGGCTCCTCCGCTCCGCGCTGGCAAAAGGAGCTGACGACGCGATCGAGCTGCATCTGGATGTGGAGGTGGCTCAGGCCCTTCCTTCGGCCGTGACAGCCCCGGCTATTGCCGCTTGGCTGAAAGGACAGCAATTCGATGTCGTACTTGTCGGAAATCAGAAGGTAGACGATCCTTTCGGCGGCCTCGCCGCGCACCTTTCGACAGCTCTGGACCTTCCCGTCGTTGCGGGTGCAATACAGGTAAAAGTAGTAGACGGCTCGCGACTGAGAGTGCTTCAGGAGTACGGCGGGGGGAACTCGGCATGGATAGAGTTTTCTGGAGCAGCGGTTGTTAGTGTACAGGCAGCCAGTCGTCCCATCCGGTATGTTTCCGGTTCGAAACTGCGTGAGGCGATGGCGAACCCCGCCTATCGAACGGTCTCGGCGTCAAAAGACCAGCTTCAAACGAATATCCCTGGCTTGAAGCTTGAAATCCCTCAGCCCGTCGAGGGTGTTGAGTTGATCGCCGATCCTGTGGAAGCAGCATCGCGTCTGGTGGCCATTCTCGAAGAACGAAACTACATCTGAGGGTAAAATCATGCCGCGCATTCTAATTCTCGCCGAGACGGCCTGCGATGCGATTTCGAGGGGAACGCTTGAGCTCATTTCGGCTGCGAGATCGCTGGCTCCAGCCTCCGAGATTTCGGTCCTGCCCCTTTACGGCTGTGAAACAGCTCTAGCCGCAATGGCCTCCTACGCCACCGTTATACGCTCGGAATCCGTTCCTTCCCATTATGTTCCAAGTCTGGCGGCGGCTTCTTTGCGGACGGTAATTCGCGAGGTGTCGCCCGACCTGGTGCTGATGTCATACTCTTTGGCAGGCGTGGAACTGGGTCCGGTTGCCGCGGCCGCAATCGGTGGATGCTGCATAAGCGGCGTTCAAGGTGCCGAACTGGCCGACAACAGCATAAAATGCGAGGTGTTGCTCTATGATGGCAAACTCCTCGGGCAAGCGACAACGCCACTACCTGTTTCTCTCACAATTCTAAGTGGCGCATATCCAGCTGCCGAGCCACTGGATAGTCCTGGCGACGTCAAGGTTATTACCGGTGCTAGCCAATCGACGGGTGTTGCCATGAACGCGACACCCGTCCCGCCTGATCCGGAAGTGTTCGATTTGGCAGCTTCTCGCCGTATTGTCAGTGTTGGGCGAGGGGTCGGCAGCCAGGCCAAGTTGGAGGTCTTCAGCGAATTGGCGAGCCTGCTGGGCGCTGAAATCGCTGGAAGCAGGCCAATTATAGACAATGGCTGGCTCTCCAAAGACCGACAGGTTGGCAAATCGGGGCAGTCAGTGCGCCCGGACATTTACCTGTCGCTTGGGATTTCCGGTGCGGTGGAGCATCTTGAGGGTATCGTTGGCGCCGAGTATGTGGTCGCCGTCAATACGGATGAGAACGCCCCCATATTCCGCCGCGCTAATCTCTGCGTCGCGTGTGATATGTTTGATTTCGCCGATGCCCTAAGCGACGCTCTGCGCAAGCGAAACGGGTAACCTGATGCTTCTGCTCTCTGGATGGATCGCCACCCTCGCACTCGTGGCCATGACGCTCGTGAGGTTCTCTCGGCTCTATCGAGATATAGCCGTACCGGGCGGGCCGTCGCGAAATGACCGTGGTAAGAAGCGCCTGCTGGGAATGGTGCAGGATATCTTCCTGCACCAGCGACTAAGGCGGTTCACCCCATCCGGTTTGCTGCACGGGCTAATCTTTTTCGGATTCCTTGTCCTCATTACAGCTGCGCTCCAGTCCATCTTGAGCGCACTGTTTCCTGCGTTTGACACACAGGCCTCATACGTTTCGCGAAGCTGGTTTGGTGCCCTGCAGGAGTTCGCCGGCATTTCTGTCCTGGCAGGAGTGGGGCTCGCTGCGTGGCATAGGTATGTAATGAAACCAGCGCGGTTTCGCGGCTCGAATGGGCGCGATGCGCTAATAGTGTATTGGTTTGTATTAGCGATCGTTCACTCGATGCTGCTAGAGTTTGCAGCTCTTCGCGCTCTCGCGGGGACGCAGTTTTCGATTGCGCATCCTGTGTCGTCGCTCCTCGCATTGGTAATTCCCTGGTCGACACCCTACGACCAAGTCGTTCTTGAAGGCGCGCGGTGGTTCCACGTTTTCGCTATCTTGGGCTTTATTGCTTACATACCCGGTTCGAAGCACAGGCACATCCTTCTTGCTGGGCCGAATATTTTCTATCGGGCGCTTGAGCCAAAAGGCTGGTTGCCCGAGCCGAACATTCGTCTTCGGAAAAACGGGGCTGCTGGCAAGACTGATCTGTCCTGGAAAGATAGGCTCGATGTCCTATCGTGCACAGAATGCGGCCGATGCCAAGCAGTCTGTCCCGCGGCGGCAAGTGGTTCGGGCCTCAGCCCCAAGCTTGTTATCATGACGTTGCGCGATCAGGTTCAAGGGGACGGAGAGATCCGATATGAGGCAGGGATCGCCGAAAGCGCACTTTGGTCTTGCACGACCTGTCGCGCGTGCATGGATGAATGTCCAATTCACATCGAGCATCTGTCGAAAATCATAGATTTACGAAGGATGCTTGTGGAAGACACCGCGGTTGAACCCAAGTTGGCCACGGCGTTCACCAATCTTCAGAAGACCGGCAACTCTTTCGGTAAGCCCGGCAAGAGCCGTGCAAGATGGACAAAAGATCTCGCCATCCGAATTCCGGACGCCCGCAACGAACCGGTCGAGTGGCTTTGGTTCGTGGGAGATGTTGCAGCCTTCGATCCACGCACACAGGAGACGACTCGACGTTTGGCTGAACTATTCCATCGTGCCGGATTGGATTTCGGTATTCTTTACGATGCCGAGAGCAATTCTGGAAACGACGTGAGACGCGCCGGAGAAGAGGGTACGTTTCGCGCGTTGGCGACGTCCAATATCGAAATCTTATCGGAGGCAAAGTTCAGGAGGATAGTAACAGCTGATCCTCATACCTTGAATGCACTGAGGAACGAATATCCGTCTCTTGGGGGGAATTTCGAAGTTCATCACCACGCGTCTGTGCTCTTAGACGCGCTGAAAGATGGGCGCCTTGCCCCTCCGAGCAAAGCAAATGGAATGAAAGTAACCTACCATGACCCGTGCTACCTCGGCCGCTACAACGGAGAATACGACGCGCCGCGTGAGCTAATAAGGGCGGTTGGCTATGAGTTACTGGAGATGCCCCGCAATCGTGAGAATAGTTTCTGCTGTGGTGCCGGAGGGGGGCGATTTTGGATGGATGATAGCGATTTCACTGAAAGACCGAGCGAAAACCGAATCAGAGAAGCGATGGCAGTCGGTGAAATCCAACGTTTCGTTGTCTCCTGTCCCAAGGATAAGGTTATGTACACGGCGGCGGTGAATAACCTCGGTCTATCTGACGTGATTAAGGTCGTAGACGTGGTAGACCTTATGTTCGGTGACTAAGCATCATCCTACGGTACAGTGTTTGCGACGTCTTGTTAGACAGCGAGGCCGCACAGGTCAGTTTTTTCGAACAAACACCCTCGGGTTATCGAAAGTTGGGCTTCGAGCAAGGCCGTGTTGAAGGCTGTCTGATTGTGCGGCGAACTGTCCTTCTGGTGGCCGTTGCGCATTGTGGAGGAACGTTGCGAAGGGCGTCTTGGAGTCCGGATCTGGGGGGCGCTGAGCTGTTGCCTGAACATGAAGTTCCAAAGTAGCCGAGATGCCTGGAGGTCGTAGGTGCAAACGGGAGGTGCGTGATCGGGGATCGAGACGTCGATGTCGAAGCGTTCGCAACGCTAGGCCGAACCTCGCAGTTTGATCTGGAACGGCAGTAGAATGTTGCGGCTGCTCGGCTCTTTGGGGCGTTCTTCGATCAAGTCCGAAATCGCAGGGCCAAAATCAAATGCGGGCACTGAGACGGTTGAGAGCCAGGGCGCGAGCCAGTCGTTAAGGCGATTGTCGTCAAAACCCATCAGCACCACGTCGTCGGGAACGCGGAGGTTTTTTTCAAGTGCTGCCCTGTGGACCCCGTAAGCGATCATATCGTTGCCACAGAAAATCGCCCGCTTTTTCCCAGGCTCTTCTAGCAGTCGACGACCATGTTCGTACCCTCCCTCCATCGTGTAAGCGCTTTCCACTAGCTGTATCGCGCCGCTCTTGCCCAACCCTGCTATGAAGCCTTCGAGGCGCTCAGTGCTCCCGGAATAGGTCTTGGGGCCGTGTATAGCTACACAGTCGTGGTACCCACGCTTCGCAAAATACTGCCCAACCGCGTAGCCCGCTGCATAGTTATCAACGCCAACGTAAGGGGCAATAATACCTTCGGCAGGCCGCCGGTTTACGAAAATCACGTTGTTTTGACGAGCGCAGAGGTCGCGCAAGCGCGGAGTGTCAATTGCCCCTTGCAGTACTATAGCCCTTGCGCGCAATCCCAGCGCATCCGCGAGAAGTCTGTCTTGCTGCTCCGCGTCCTCAGACGCATTTGCAAGAACCATTGACAACCCTATTTTTTTCACCGCGTTCTCGACTGATGCTGCAACATCAGCCGTAAAATGGTTGGCGGCGTCAGGAACAAGCATTACAACCACCCTGCTGCGAGCAAGGCGAAGCGACCTGCCAATCTCTGATGGCGTATAACCGAGGATCTCGGCCGCCCTTTTGACATTCTCCAATGTCTGGGGTGCGATTGCGTCGGCCTTGCCGCCGAAGTAGCGCGACACCGTCGCAGTCGAGACCCCGGATAGTCGGGCAACATCTTTAACGGTGGGTGGTTTTGTCATACGGTTGCTCGAATCAAGCCAAATTAACTGCCTAAGACGCTATTAAATCAAAAGTAGAGGGATGTGGCGAGTCGTCGGCAAAACGACGAGGGTATTCAGAGTTCGCTTAATGCTGCGTATCCCAGTTCCCCTTGGGTTTTCAGAGGGCGGCAAGGTATCAACAGATCGATCTACGCTTCTCTTTTCGCATGGTTCTCGGTGCAGGGTTTTGCCAGGGCCTCGATGCGAGCCTATTCCATTTGCAGAATCCGGGATCACTACGAGCTGTAATATCTGCACAATTGGGCAGAGTGTGAGCGCTTAAGGCGCGGGGCGAAGCCACCACCATATGACCAGCTGTTAGCAAGATTATACCGAGCGCCGTTCGTACGTTAGGTGATCTCGGATTTGCAGCCTGTTGAATGCCGATGACCGCCAAAATCGTGTAGTTAACAGAAATATCGGGGATCGATCGCGACTAAGCGTCGGCCGGGCATGGAAGTGGAAGTCGGAGGGCTGGCGACGCTGTTAGATAGTCCGATTTGGTGCGCCTGGCGCATTTCAAACACAGGAAATAGATTCACTAGAGCCTACGGTACCTCGGCTATTTCTGATCCTGTGGTGGTGTCGTTTCGTGTTTTTCACCCAGAATCATCTTCAAGGCTGCGCGTTTAGCGTTTGCTTGAGTGGTTTGCAGTTGGCTGAGGTTTACGGCCTGATTTGTGAGGGCGTCGCTCAGTTTTGAGCTGGACATGAGGGCTGTGATCAGGGTTGCGGCTGCAAGGATTGAGAGCAGCGGCATGAAGTACCTGTTTTGGCGCACTTGCATTGTTCCCTCCGATTTTATGAGACCAGGATACGCTGATTAAATGTGCGGTCAACGAAAATGTAATCGTTGACATCGGCGTTTACGTGGTGTTGTATACGTTAACATCACAAATTATCGACGGGCCACGAGGCTCGCGGGGATCTTTGGGCACGGCGTCACGCCGGCTATCACGGAGGCTTAGCAGTGAAGAAGTTGAATGTAGCGCTGGTCGGTACGGGCTTTATGGGTAAGGCCCACTCAATCGCAACGGCGGTCGTGCCGATTCTGTTTGGTTCACCGGTCGAGATCGAGCGCAAGGTTATTGTCGATATCGACGAGGAGCTGGCACAGAACGCTGCCAAGCAATACGGCTTTAGCGAATACGCCACGGACTGGCGCGAGGTCGTCGCTCGTGCGGATATTGATATCGTCGATATCTGCACTCCCAATGACACGCACGCCGCTATTGCGATTGCTGCGGCCAAGGCTGGCAAGCACGTCATGTGCGAAAAGCCGATGTCGATGACGGTTGCTGAAGCCGAGGCAATGCTCGCAGCGGCAAACGAGACCGGTGTGGTGACGATGGTTTCCTACAACTACCGCCACACGCCCGCCCTCCAGATGGCAAAGCGCCTGATCGACGAGGGACGTATCGGCGATATCCTGACGTTCCGCGGTTATTACCTCCAGGATTGGGGTGCTGATCCTGAGAAGCCGCTCTCCTGGCGGTTCAACAAGGCTCTGGCCGGGTCGGGCACCCTTGGTGATATTGGCACTCACGTGATTGATGCGGCGCGTTTGCTTGTCGGTGAGTTCGCGTCGGTAAACGCGATTGTCAAAACCTTCATTCCTGAGCGTCCTCTGCCGGCCGGCCGGTTCTTTGGCCCGAGCGGCGCGGCTTCGACGGAAAAGGGTAAGGTCGATGTCGATGATACTGCTTTAACCTTGATCAAGTTTGCGAGCGGTGCCCATGGCAGCATCGAAGTGACGCGCAATTCCTGGGGTCATCATAACCAGTTGGGCTTTGAGATCCACGGCACCAAGGGCTCGATCGCCTTCGACTATCAGCGCCTGAACGAGCTTCGTGTTGCCTTTGCTGACGATCCGGCAGACGCCTTTGGCTTCCGGACGATCTATTCCGGCCCGAACCAGCCGTTTGGTGACAAGCTGTGGCCGGTTGCCGGCATGGGGCAGGGTTACATCGATATCAAATCGATCGAATGGTATAACTTCCTGAAGGCGATCGCCGAGAGCAAGCCGGCATCGCCTGACTTCAAGGATGGCGTCCAGATCGAGCGCATCGCTGAAGCCATTCTCGCGTCGGGCCAAAGTGGCAGCTGGGAAGATATCCAGCAGTTTGCTGCCTAAGGAGCCACACGATGACGATCAAGCTCGCAATGCACACCTGGCCATATGCAAGCAACCCGACGTGGTTGCCGGCCTATACGCTTGAGGAAACCATCAAGCGCGTGAAGAAGATCGGTTATGACGCGATTGAAATCGGTGCGGCCAGCCCGCACGTCTTTCCTCCGACGTTGAGTGCCCAGCGCCGCAAAGATCTCGGGCAGATGTTGAAGGACTACGAAATGGTGCTGGCTGCAATGCTGCCGGCCCACGGCGGTGGTCCGGGAAACAATGTGGCCTCGCCCATTCCGGAAGAGCGCCGCTGGGCTATCGACCACTACAAGGACATGGTGCAGCTTACCGCCGACTGGGGTGGCAAGCGCCTGATCTGCCTGCCCGGCTGGTTCATCTTCGGCACGACGTATCGGCAGGCCTGGGACTGGGCGAGGGACGCCATTCAGGAGATCGCTCGCTTCGCCCAGGACTTCGGTGTCGAGATCGTCATCGAGCCTACGCCGGAAGACAGCAACATCGTCAACACCTGCGACAACACTATCGACATGATGAAGGACGTCGGCGAACCAAACGTCAAGCTGATGTTCGACGCCCATCACGTCATTATGGAAAAGGAAGTGATGAGCGATTACGCCTATGCGATGGGCACGGATCTCGTTCACATCCATGCCTCGGATAACGGGCGCCTTCCGCCAGGCATGGGGCGAGGCGACTGGCCAGCTCTCATCGATGCACTGCATGAAACCGGCTTTGACGGCTATCTGTCGATGGAATGCGGTTTCCACCAGCGCGGCATCGAACCCGACTGGGTCGCGCGTGTCTCGCTTGAGTACCTCAAGCCGCTTGTCGACGCAGCAAACGCTAGAAGCAGAGCTTGATATGTAATCGTTAACATGTGAGCCGTCCGCGGAGGATTTGGACGGTCCGCTTAGATGAAACCGAAAAGGTTCTTCTCAGATGTCGAAGCCGCCAACCATAAGGGACGTCGCGCGCTTGTCGGGCGTTTCCACAGCGACGGTTTCCCGATATTTTTCTGGGAAGGCCGACGCCCTATCGCCAAACAAGATCGAAAGTGTTCGTCGTGCGGCATCGGCACTCGGCTACACCCCATCGGAAATCGGGCGTTCTCTAAGGCTGTCGCAAAGTCGGGTCGTCATGATGCTGGTCCCAGATGCGACAAACCATTTCACGGCGGACGTCGCCGTGTCAGTCGAAAGCGCCCTGAAAGAAATCGGCCTCTCGATGGTTCTCGCAAACACAGGCGATAATGGCAGTCAACAGGATCGGCTCCTGGCAGATGCGCAGGGCCTCAGGGTTCGCGCCATTGTCCTCCAGGGAGCAATCGACACGCCAAGGCTTCGCGAGCTCGTCGCGCGCCAGAACAATTTGATTTTCGTGAACCGGCGCCCGGCGCAAGGGATCGTGGCACCGTATGTGGGGATCGACAATTTTCAGGCTGGTTTCGCTGTAGGGCGGCATTTCGTGGCACGCGGCTACTCGAATGTCGTCGCCTTACATGGGCCACGGCATTACTCGGGCAGCACAGCTCGCCTGGACGGTTTTCTCGCCGGTCTGGGGGAGGAGGCCGACGTTCTTTTGTTTGAACGGGAGTATTCAATGCAAGCCGGATACGACTGTGCCTCCAAGCTGTTCGGTGAAAGCAGAAAGAAGTACTCGATATTCTGCGCAAACGACATGATTGCGTACGGGGTCTACCGCGCTGCGCTGGAACACAACATCCAGGTGCCCAACGACCTTGTTCTCTTCGGGTTTGACGACAACCGCCTGAACGAATGGCTCGCACCGTGGCTGACAACGGTTAGGGTTCCTGCGTTGGAATTCGGGCCTGCTGTCGCGGAGCTCATTGCAAATGCGATGCTTGGGGAACCCCAGGCTACGAACGTCATCCTGCCATTCACACTGCAATTGCGGCAATCCGCATGATCTTCAAGGCCGTCCGCGGAGGATTTGGACGGTCCGGCTAACATGGGTGCCGCCGGACACTCGCTAAAAAAAGGGGAATACGAGATGAAGCGTATGATCATTGCAACCACGATGATGGCTTTTGCTGGGTCGGCTGCTTACGCCGGCGACATCGGGGTATCCATTTCGCACAGCGATTCCTTCCTCGCGGTCATGGTGCAGGGCATGAAGGACGAGGCTGCCAAGACGAGCCAGCCTCTCCAGATCGAGTTTGCTGAAGCCGACGTGAACAAGCAGCTTTCTCAGGTCCAGAACTTCATCGCGGCCAAGGTCGATGCGATCGTCGTGAATGTGGTTGAAAGCTCTGCTTCTCCGACGATCACGAAGATGGCCGCAGATGCCGGCATTCCGCTGGTCTACGTGAACAACACGCCGAGCGATCTCGACAATCTTGGTGAAGAAGCTGCGTTCATCGGTTCGAATGAGATTGATGCCGGCACGCTTGAAACGAAGGAAGTCTGCCGTGTCCTGAAGGAAGAGGGCAAGACGGAGGACGCTGGCATTGTCATCATCCAGGGCATTCTGGCTCAACACGCTGCGGTACAGCGCAGCAAAGCGATCCATGATGTGATTGCGACGCCGGAGTGCAATTTCCTGAAGGTTATCGACGAGCAGAGCGCCAACTGGGACCCGGTCAAGGCTCAGGACCTGATGACCAACTGGATCACCGCTGGCCACAAGCCGGTGGCCGTCATCGCCAACAACGATGAAATGGCTCTGGGCGCCGTCAACTCGATGAAGGCTGCCGGGTGGGACATGAAGGATGTCGTCGTTGCCGGCATCGACGCGACCAAGGAAGCGATGCACTACCTGCAGGCGGGCGATCTCGACGTGACGGTCTTCCAGGATGCAATCGGGCAGGGTGCCGGCTCGGTGGATGTCGCCATCAAGCTTGCCAAGGGTGAGAAGGTCGAATCCCCGGTCTGGATCCCGTTCGAGTTGGTGAACTCTGCCAACGTTGAACAGTACGTCAGCAAGAACTGATCATAGGCGGACCAAGGCAGATGTGCCGCGAGGCACATCTGCAGCCAATCGTGTTCAAACCGGCAAATGGGAGGCCTGACCCGATGCAGAAAATATCACCTTCAACCGTCAAAGCGGTGCGCGAGAGTGGCGCTGTTCCCAATGCAGAGTTTCTTCTGGAGGTGAAGGACGTTCGCAAGGAGTTCTCCGGAACCGTTGCACTTGACGACGTATCGTTCCGTCTAAGACGGGGCACCGTTCATGCATTGATGGGCGAGAATGGCGCGGGCAAGTCAACGCTGATGAAGATCATTGCCGGGATCTACCAACCGGACGCCGGTGAGGTGTACCTCAATGCCTTGCCGATCAGGCTCAACAATCCGCTCGACGCCTTGGACAATGGCATAGCCATGATTCACCAGGAACTGAACCTGATGAATCACATGACTGTCGCTGAAAACATCTGGATACGCCGTGAGCCAAAGACACGTATCGGACTTATTGACCACGCAGCACTGTACAAGAACACAAGCGAGCTGTTTGCGGAACTCGGGATCGATCTGGATCCCCGCGATAAGGTTGGGACCCTTTCAGTGGCAAGTCGCCAGATGGTCGAAATTGCAAAAGCAGTTTCGTACGAGTCCGATGTGCTGATCATGGATGAGCCGACATCGGCTCTGACAGAGCGTGAGGTCGAACATCTTTTTCGGATTATCCGGACCCTTAGAGAGCGTGGGAAAGGGATTATCTACATCACGCACAAGATGAACGAGCTTTTCGAAATTGCGGATGAAGTATCGATTTTCCGTGATGGGAAGTATATCGCGACGAAGTTTGCATCCGAACTGACCAGGGATGAAGTCATCCGTATGATGGTTGGTCGAGAAATCTCACAGATGTTTCCGAAGGTGCCGGCGGAGATCGGTAATGTTGTCCTGAGTGTGCAAAACCTGTGTCTTGCCGGGGTCTTCGAGGACGTTTCGTTTGATCTGCATTCCGGAGAAATCCTTGGAATCGCAGGCCTCGTCGGAGCTGGCCGATCAAACATCGCTGAAACCATTTTCGGAGTGACACCGGCGACTGCTGGCACGATCGAAGTCGACGGCAAGGTCGTAAAGGTCGCATCGCCAGCGATCGCGATGGAATGCGGAATGGCTTTCCTCACTGAGGATAGAAAAGAGTCTGGTTGCTTCCTGCTTCTCGATATTCAGCAGAACATGCAGATAGCCGCTTTGAGGAACAACTATTTGCAGCGTGGATTTGTCGATCAAAAGCGCCTTTCCCGTGACTGTGAACTCATGGGGCAGTCGCTACGGGTTAAGACGCCGGACATGGACGAGAAAATTCTTAATCTCTCCGGCGGAAATCAACAAAAAGTGCTGATCGGTCGTTGGTTGCTCACCAAGCCGCGGATCTTGATCCTGGACGAACCGACCCGCGGCATCGACGTCGGTGCAAAAGCTGAAATTCACCGGATGATTTCTACGCTGGCCGCCGAAGGCGTCGCAGTCATCATGATCTCTTCCGAACTCCCAGAGATCCTTGGCATGAGCGATCGAATTCTGACCGTTCGTCAGGGACGGGTTGCCGGCATTCTCGATCGGGCGGAAGCTGATCAAGTCAAGATCATGGAGCTAGCCGCCCAATGACGAGCACCGATACGACAGTTGTTCCACACAAGCGTGTTGCCAAGCGCAAGTTTCAAAGTGAGATGTCGATGGCCGTCGTGCTGGTCGGCATCGCCCTGGTGTTCGAAGTGCTTGGCTGGATTTTCGTGGGCACTTCCTTTCTCGCCAACCAGCAGCGCTTGTCGATCATCATTCTGCAGGTTTCGGTCATCGGCATCCTTGCCGTTGGCGTGACGCATGTCATCATCACAGGCGGTATCGACCTGGCCTCAGGTTCGGTCGTGGGCCTTTCGGCTATGGTCGCGGCCTCTCTCGCCCAAAGTTCGATCGATACCAGGGCGCTTTATCCTGCACTCACCGATCTGTTCCCGATCTGGCCGCTCCTCGCCGGTCTCGTCGTCGGCATCCTTGCCGGCTGGATCAGCGGGTTCCTGATTGCAAAGACGGGTATCCCGCCCTTTATCGCCACCTTGGGGATGATGGTGTGCGCCCGCGGGGTGGCCAAGTGGTATACGCTCGGCCAGCCTATCAGTCTCCTGACGCCCGAGTTTACCTGGTTTGGCAAGAGTTTCCTTGTCCTGGGCTTCCCTGTGCCACTGCCTGTCCTCATCTTCCTGGGTGTCGCTGCGCTGTCTCACATCGCCCTCAGCTACACCCGCTACGGCAAATATACCTATGCCATCGGGTCCAATCCGCAGGCCGCACGCGTCTCCGGCATCGACATCGGCGCACACCTTATCAAGGTCTATGCAGTCGCAGGCCTGCTCTCGGGGCTCGCCGGCGTCGTGACCGCAGCCCGCGCCGGCTCTGCCCAACCCGTCATGGGAACGGCGTACGAACTCGATGCGATTGCGGCTGCCGTCATCGGCGGGACGTCACTGGCGGGAGGCTCGGGCCGTATCCCCGGAACGCTGATCGGAACCATCATCCTCGGCGTCATCACATCCGGCTTCACCTTCCTGAAGATCGGCTCCTATTACCAGGAGATCATCAAGGGCGCGATCATCGTCTTCGCTGTCGTCATCGATCAGTACCGGCGGTCACGCAAAACCAGAGTCTGAAAAAACGGAAACATCCATTGCGACACGCGAAGCGTGACCACGGCGGATTGGCGGCGTTAAAATGAAGAGAATAGATATCAACAGTGACCTGGGCGAGAGTTTCGGTCCTTGGCCGATGGGCGATGACACGGCAATGCTGTCGATCGTGACAAGCGCCAACATAGCGTGCGGCTTCCATGCAGGGGATCCAGCAGGGATCCTCGCTGTGCTGCGGGAAGCGTTCAGGTGTGGGGTTTCGGTTGGCGCCCATGTCGGCTACCGAGATCTGGTCGGCTTCGGCCGGCGCAACATGGATCCTTCGAGTGCAGAGTTGGTTGGAGACACCATCTACCAGATCGGCGCGCTTCAGGGGCTGGCGAGGGCAGCGGGCACGAAAGTAGGCTACGTAAAGCCTCACGGCGCGCTCTACAATACCATCGCGCACGACACCCGACAGGCGGCCGATGTGATTGAGGGGATCAAAGCAGTGGACCCTTCGCTGGCCCTGATGGTTCTTTCGGGTGCGCCGGTCGTTGCGCAGGCCCGTGCGGCTGGCTTAACGGTCATCTGCGAGGCTTTTGCTGACCGCGCCTACAACACCGATGGCAGTCTTGTCAGCCGTCGTCTTCCCGGCGCGGTGATCCACGACCCCCAATCGATCGCTGAACGCATGCTACGCCTCGCCGTGGAGGGACGTATCACCGCCGTCGACGGCACAGATATTGCGTTGGATGCCCAGTCGATCTGTGTTCACGGAGACACGCCTGCCGCGGTTGGCATTGCTCGGGGCCTGCGCGCCGCGTTGGTCGCCGAGGGTATAGAATTGAGGTCGTTTGTCCATGACTGAGAGACTTCGCTTTCTTCCCGCCGGTAATGACGCCTTCCTCGTCGAACTTGCCGACTTGGACACGACCCTAACTTTGCTGGACGCCCTGATCGCCGATCGTCCTCACGGAATAAGTGAGCTGGTTCCGGCAGCACGAACGCTGATGGTGAGCTTCGACCCGCAACTGACCACCAGGCGTCGCCTCATAGACTCGATATGTGCCATTGACCTTTCCGTGCGTAGCTCCAGGCAGGGCGATACGCACGAAATTCCTGTTGTCTACGACGGTGAAGACCTCACCGACGTCGCGCAGCTGCTCGGGCAGACCGTAGAGGAGGTGGTTCGCCGCCATTCGCAGGCTACGTACACGGTTGCCTTTACCGGATTTGCACCCGGCTTTGCCTACATGACTTGCGATGATCCGACCCTCGATGTGCCGAGACGCAAGAGCCCGCGTGTTCGCATACCGGCCGGGTCCGTGGCGCTCGGTGGTAAGTTCAGCGGAATCTATCCATCCGACAGCCCAGGAGGCTGGCAGTTGCTTGGCCGGACGCCGCTTAAAATGTGGGATACGGCTCGCAATCCCGCGGCGCTGCTCGCACCCGGTGACCGGGTTCGGTTCCGGCCTGTGTCAGAGGCCGCAGTTACATCCGTCGACGACGCGCGTGACCATAAACCTTTGACGTCGCCTATTGCTGCCGCCATCGAGGTCACCCGCGCTGACCGCCCGGCGCTTTTCCAGGATTCGGGTCGCTTCGGTCGTGCAAGTCAAGGCGTTTCGGGCTCAGGTGCGCTCGACCGGCGCAGTCTGGTGGAAGCCAATCTGTGTGTGGGCAACACCCGCGATACGCCCGCGTTGGAAATTACTCTCGGCGGATTTGCGTTGAAGGTTGCTCGTCCGGTAACCGTCGCCGTCACCGGCGCGCCGTGCCCGCTTTCGATCCGCACAGTAGATGGTCGCACGGTTCAAGCACGGCCGGGCCGGCCTTTCGCGCTTGATGCGGGGGACGAGCTGACACTCGATTACCCATCAGAAGGCATGCGCAGTTATCTGGCTCTGCGAGGCGGGTTCCATGTTGATCGTGTGCTTGGCTCGGCGTCGACAGACACGTTGGCAAAGGTCGGTCCCGCGCCGATCGTAGCGGGTACAGTCCTGTCACCTGCTGATATGCCAGTTGGCGCAGTCGATCCGTTCCAAACCGAGATAGAGCCTCTGCCGAGAACCGGCGAGACCGTGGCTCTCGACATTCTTCTTGGTCCCCGTACGGACTGGTTTACTGAAACTGGTCTGGCGACTCTGATTGGACAGGAATGGGCTGTCACTGCCGAATCGAGTCGGGTTGGCGTGCGCCTTTCCGGTTCAGAGCCCATCGAGCGGCGGGATGACGCTGAGCTCTTGTCTGAAGGAACGGTCCGTGGCGCGATCCAGGTACCCCACAGCGGTCAGCCGGTGCTTTTTCTCTCCGATCATCCTTTAACCGGAGGCTATCCGGTGATCGGTGTGGTCGCCCGCCACCATCTCGAGCTCGCAGGGCAAATTCCCATCGGCGCCAAGATTCGTTTCAACGCCGTTGCCGACTTCGATCCTCTCTTCAGGGAAACCGACCGATGAAAAAGCTGCTTATCGCCAACCGTGGTGAAATATCCATCCGTATCGCTCGCGCCGCGCGTGATTACGGTATCGCGTCGGTCGCGATTTACTCGGACGCGGACGCGGCGTCACTTCACATTACGGTGGCGGATGAGGCATACGGTCTTGGACCGGGTCGCCCGGCCGATACGTATCTAAATATCCCCAAGATACTCGAAATAGCAAAGCACGCCGGCGTTGATGCTGTCCATCCGGGCTATGGCTTCCTGTCGGAACGTGCAGAGTTCGCACGCGCCGTCATCGATGCCGGGCTCATTTGGGTAGGCCCCAAACCAGAGGTCATTACCGCACTCGGCGACAAGGTAGAAGCCAGGCGCATCGCCGCGCAGGTCGGCGCTCCTTTGGTCAAGGGTTCGGACGGCCCACTTGCATCCGCGCTCGAAGCCACTGCTTTTGCGAAAGAGGCGGGCCTGCCGCTCGCAATCAAAGCTGCCTTTGGCGGCGGGGGTCGCGGAATGAAGGTGGCTCGAAAGCTCGAAGAAGTCGGCGAGCTTTTCGACTCAGCCGTACGGGAAGCGACGGAAGCTTTCGGCCGTGGCGAATGCTACGCTGAACAGTTTCTGGACAAACCACGTCACATCGAAGCGCAGATCGTCGCCGACAGCCATGGCAACATCGTAGTCCTCGGCACGCGTGACTGCTCATTACAGCGTAGAAATCAGAAGCTTGTCGAGGAGGCACCCGCTCCGTTTATCTCTGAAGAGCAACGTGAGCGCATTCACGAAGCCGCACGATCGATCTGCGCTGCGGCCGGTTACACCGGCGCAGGAACGGTTGAATTCCTGTTGTCGCAAAACGGCGTAATCTCCTTCCTTGAGGTAAACACGCGCCTTCAGGTCGAACATCCGGTCACGGAAGAAACGACGGGTGTCGATATCGTGAGGGAGCAGCTGCGCATCGCCGACGGCCTGGAGCTGTCGGTGCTTGAGACGCCGAAGCCGCGCGGACACGCGTTTGAATTTCGCATCAATGCCGAGGACCCTGGGCGGGGTTTTCTGCCAACACCCGGTCGTATCACGCGCTTTCGCCCGCCTTCGGGACCCGGTGTCCGCCTCGATGCAGGGGTGGAAACCGGTTCGGAAATTCCCGGCCTTTATGATTCGATGATGGCAAAGTTGATTGTAACGGGTGCAACGCGTGAGGAGGCGTTGACCCGCGCCCGCCGAGCGCTTGCCGAGTTCGATATCGAAGGTGTTGCGTCGGTTCTTCCCTTCCATCGTGCCGTTCTGGAGGATCCGGACTTCACCGCCGAAAATGGTTTCCGTGTTTTCACAAACTGGATCGAGACGGAGTTTCGCGGGGTCGAGCCCGCCCCGCGCGTTGATCCTGCCGAGAGTGCTCTATTTCACAGCTTTATTGAGATCGACGGCAAACGCCATAAGCTCGGTCTTCCCACCGCCCTTTTTTCCGGTCTATCCGCTCCTCAGCCGGGCCACTTGGCATCGTCTGCGCCAATAGCGGAAGGTACTATCACTGCCCCGATCCCTGGCACACTTCAGCAATGGTTGGTCGAGGATGGAGCAGATGTCGTCGAGGGCGAGGCCGTGGCACTCCTCGAGGCGATGAAGATGGAGACGCGGGTCCTCGCACCGAAAGCTGGACGCCTTCAGATCAGGGTCAAGGCTGGTGAAGCCGTGGCTCTTGGGGTGGCACTCGGGATGGTCGGGTGAGCGTGTACTGATGGTCACCATTCTAGACCGCACAAATCTCATCCCCGATGCCAAGCGCGTCCGCCATCCGGAAAAGGCTCATAAGCCCGATACCGAAATGCTGCGCAAGCCGGAGTGGATCCGTGTCAAGGCGCCGATGTCCAAGGGCTACCAGGAGACGCGCGAACTGGTGCGCTCGCACAAGCTCGTGACGGTCTGCGAAGAAGCCGGTTGCCCGAACATCGGCGAATGCTGGGACAAGAAACACGCCACCTTCATGATCATGGGCGAGATCTGTACCCGCGCATGCGCCTTCTGCAACGTCGCCACCGGCAAGCCGAATGCGCTCGACATGGCGGAACCCGAGAACGTCGCCAAGGCCGTCAAGCAGATGGGCCTCTCCCACGTCGTCATTACCTCCGTCGACCGTGACGACTTGGCCGACGGTGGCGCCGAACATTTCGAGAAGGTGATCTGGGCGATCCGCGCCGCTTCGCCGCAAACCACCATCGAAATCCTGACGCCCGATTTCCTGAAGAAGCCTGGGGCACTGGAGCGCGTCGTCGCCGCCAAACCCGATGTGTTCAACCACAACATGGAAACCGTACCGGGCAACTATCTCACCGTCCGTCCAGGCGCCCGATACTTCCACTCCATCCGCTTGCTTCAGCGCGTCAAGGAACTCGATCCAACGATGTTCACCAAATCCGGCATCATGGTCGGTCTCGGCGAAGAGCGTAACGAAGTGCTGCAACTGATGGACGACCTGCGCACTGCCGACGTCGATTTCATCACCATCGGCCAATACCTGCAACCGACGCGCAAGCACCACAAGGTCGAGAAGTTCGTCACACCAGAGGAATTCAAGTCCTACGAGACGGTCGCCTACACCAAGGGCTTTCTCATGGTCGCCTCGAGCCCGCTCACTCGATCGTCGCATCACGCCGGCGACGATTTCGCGCGGCTCAAGGCCGCTCGCGAGCGTAGGTCCGTGTGGCACTCGAGTGCGCCGATGATCTCGACCCGCGCAGCAGCGATTTCCTAACCCAGAAAGTTCGACCTATGCACTATCACCAGAATCCAGTCTTCATTCCAGGCCCAACCAACATGCCTGAGATCTTGCGTAAGGCGACTGACATGCCGACGCTTGACCACCGTTCCGAGCTTTTCGGCCATATTCTCCAGCCTGCGCTGGCTGGAGTGAAGCAGGTCATCAAATCGGAGAGAGCTTCCATCGTCATATTCCCATCCACTGGCACAGGCGGTTGGGAGGCGGCGATCGCAAATACGCTTAGTCCGGGACAGCGCGTATTGGCGGGACGATATGGCATGTTCAGCCATCGCTGGATTGATCTTTGCCAGCGACACGGGCTGAACGTAGATGCCGTTCAGTCTCCCTGGGACAGCGGCGTACCGCTGGAGCGCTATGCGGAAATCCTGGCTGCGGACAGCGCACACGAAATCAAGGCCGTTCTCGTAACGCACAACGAAACCGCTACCGGAGTGCGGTCCGACGTCGCAGCCGTGCGACGCATTCTCGATGACGCTAAACATCCGGCACTCCTGTTCGTCGATGGTGTGAGTTCGATCGCTTCCATGGACTTCCGTATGGATGAATGGGGTGTCGACGTTGCAGTCGCCGGGTCGCAGAAAGGTTTTATGCTGCCTGTCGGTCTGGCAATCACTGCATGGTCTCCGCGAGCGCTCGAGGCTGTTGAAGCCGCCAGCCTTCCCCGCACGTTCTTCGACATTCGGGACATGCTGAAGGGTTACCCTGCAAATGGTTATCCCTACACGCCTTCAGTAGGGCTGCTCAACGGCCTGAAACTCTCAACTGAACTGCTCCTTGGCGAAGGTCTCGAGAATGTCTTTGCGCGACACAAGCGAATTGCCACCGGCGTTCGCGCCGCGGTCAAAGCTTGGGGACTTCGGACATGCGCCAAGGACGAACTTTTCAGCTCCGACACAGTGACGGCTGTCCAAACTCCCGCCGGTTTTGACGGTGGAAAGGTCGTCACTCATGCAGCACAAAAATATGGCGTCGCCTTTGGAGCAGGCCTCGGTGACGTGGCCGGGAAGGTGTTTCGTATCGGTCACCTTGGCTGCATGACCGACGTCGTCGCCCTTTCCGGCATCGCCACCGCCGAGATGGTGATGGCTGACCTCGGAATGAATATCAAACTCGGATCAGGCGTAGCGGCAGCCCAAGAAGTTTACTCCAGGCAGAACGCGTCGGCCTTCAGCTCGGCCGCATGAGGTAAGCACAATGTATGTTCCGACCATCGCCGACATGTTTGAAGCGCATGAACGTATCAAGCCTCATATCCATACGACTCCCGTCCTGACGTCGAGTGTGATCAACTCCCTCGTTGGCGCTGAGCTGTTCTTCAAATGCGAGAATCTCCAAAAAGCGGGTGCCTTCAAGGCGAGAGGTGCATCCAACGCCGTCTTTGGCTTGAGTGAGCACGAGGCGGCAAGAGGGGTTGCCACCCATTCGTCTGGTAATCACGGCACGTGCTTGTCCTATGCGGCGGGAAGAAGGGGAATTCCATGCACGGTCGTGATGCCGCGCACGGCGCCGCAAGCCAAGAAGGATGCGGTCCGAGGTTATGGTGCAAAAGTTGTCGAGTGTGAGCCTTCCACCTCTTCCAGAGAAGCAGTTTTCAGCGAAATTGTTGCGCAGACCGGAGCCGAGTTTGTTCATCCCTACAACGACGCGCGTGTAATTGCCGGTCAAGCGACTTGCTCGAAAGAACTGATCGAACAGGTTGATTATCTTGATGCCGTGATCGCGCCTATCGGGGGTGGTGGCATGGTCTCCGGCACCTGCCTGACGCTTTCAAATCTTGCTCCTGACATCAAAGTCTATGCTGCGGAGCCTGAGCAAGCTGACGACGCGTATCGCAGCGTCAAGGCCGGTCACATTATCGCGGACGACGCGCCCAACACGGTCGCGGACGGCCTGAAAGTTCCGCTGAAGGAACTAACCTGGCATTTCGTCCGCAATCACGTTTCGGACATTCTCACCGCGTCGGAAAGCGAGATCATCGATGCGATGAAGCTTATCTGGAAGCGAATGAAGATTGTCGTGGAGCCGTCGAGCGCAGTACCGCTCGCAACAATTCTCAAGAACAAACATCTCTTCGCCGGCAAGCGCGTCGGAGTGATTATCACTGGCGGCAACGTCGATCTTGAAACTCTTCCTTGGAACTAGAAGGATTAATGAAATGAACGCGCAAGCCCAATTTGCTAACCTTGAAGTTGGATACGATGTCCCGGCGCTGCCTGGTATGGCCGTCGAAGACATCCAGACGCCTTGCCTTATTCTCGATCTCGATGCCCTCGAGCGAAACATTAAAAAGATGGGCGACTACGCTAAGGCGCACAACATGCGCCATCGTGCGCACGGCAAAATGCACAAGTCGGTCGATGTCATGAAACTCCAGCAGGGTCTTGGCGGCGCAGTCGGTGTCTGCTGCCAGAAAGTTTCAGAGGCAGAGGTCTTCGTTCGCGGTGGCATCAAAGACGTGCTCGTCTCCAATCAGGTGCGCGAAGCCGGGAAAATTGACCGTCTTGCACGGCTGCCATCTTACGGCGCTCGCATCATCGTGTGCGTCGATGCGCTTGAAAACATCGCCGAGCTTTCCGCCGCCGCGCAAAAGCATGGCACGACAATTGAATGCTTTGTCGAGATTGATTGCGGCGCAGGACGCTGCGGTGTGACAACACCTCAGGCCGTCGTTGAGCTTGCCAGTGCTATCGAGGTCGCTGAGGGGCTGCGTTTCGCTGGTATCCAGGCTTATCAGGGTGCGATGCAACACATCGACAAGTACGAGGATCGCAAGGCAAAGCTCGACCTGGCAATCGCTCAGGTCAAAGATGCTGTCGAAGCCTTGAAGAAGGCCGGTCTTGAGCCTGAGCTCGTAAGCGGGGGCGGCACCGGCAGTTACTACTTCGAAAGCAACTCCGATGTGTACAATGAACTACAGTGCGGCAGCTACGCCTTCATGGACGCTGACTACGGTCGGATCAAGGACGAAGCAGGCAACCGTATCGACCAAGGAGAATGGGAAAACGCGCTTTTTATTCTCACGACGGTAATGAGCCACGCCAAGGCTGACAAAGCGGTATGCGATGCTGGCTTGAAATCGCAGTCGGTTGACTCCGGCCTGCCATTCATCTTCGGACGGGAAGATATCAAATACATTAAGGCTACTGACGAGCATGGTGTGATTGAAGATCCGAATGGCGTTGTAAAGATCAATGAAAAGCTTCGCCTTGTTCCCGGTCATTGCGACCCGACCTGCAACGTCCACGATTGGTATGTCGGCGTCCGCAATGGCAAAGTCGAAACCCTTTGGCCGGTGTCGGCGCGCGGAAAGGCTTATTGAGCTGAGATGGATCGATGATTATCATTCCTGAGCGAGAAATTGCCGCCCTGATTGGTCCCGACGAGTGCTTTGAAGCAGTCGAAAAAGTGTTCGCGTCGATGGCCAGAAAGTCGGCCTACAATTTTCCGGTCGTCCGTGAGGCGATCGGATATGCAGATGCCCTTTACGGGTTCAAGTCCGGCTTTGACCGGGACAGCTTGGCACTTGGATTGAAGGCGGGAGGCTTTTGGCCGCACAACGCGGACAAAGGGCTGATCAACCACCAGTCATCCGTGTTTCTGTTTGATGCCGATACGGGCAGGTGCCGCGCTATCGTGGGGGGCAACCTTCTGACGGCGCTACGCACTGCAGCCGCTTCGGCAATTTCGATCAAGTACCTCGCGCGTCAAGATGCGCGAGTACTAGGTATGATTGGCGCGGGTCATCAGTCAGCGTTTCAATTGCGCGCCGCTGCTAAACAAAGACGTTTCGAAAAAGTGGTGGCCTGGAACTATCACCCCGAGATGCTCACCCGCCTTGAAGCCGTCAGCAATGAAATTGGCCTGCCGTTTGAAGTAGTGGATCTCGACCGCCTGGGTGCAGAAGCTGACGTGATCATTTCCATCACGTCGTCTTTCAGCCCGATCTTGAAGGCTTCACAGGTGCGGCCTGGCACTCACCTCGCTTGCATGGGCACCGACACGCGTGGAAAACAGGAAGTTGAGGCGGAGTTGATGGCGCGCTCCAGCGTGTTTTCCGATGAGGTCGCACAGGCTATCTCGATCGGCGAGTGCCAGCATGCCGTGGCACAGGGGCTGATAGCCGAAGATGATGTCGTCGAGATCGGTGCCGTCATCAGCGGCGCTGTGCAAGGACGATACAATAGCGATGAGGTAACGCTGTTCGACGGCACAGGCGTTGGCCTGCAGGACCTCGCTGTCGCATCCGCAGTCGTTGACCTCGCTGTGTCCCGGGGCGTTGCGATAGAGGTCGACTTTTAGTGCTGAGAGCTCGGATCGCTGCGGTCAACGGCGTATTGCGCCCGTTGACCGTCGGCGGGTCGTGCGCACGCTGACGCATTGTCGCTGCTCTGCCCGTTACGCGTTCTATCCGTGTGCGTGCGTAGCAATTTTAGTTGGAGTAGTCGAAGCGCGAGCATCGGTAGCGAGTTCAATATCGCGCCATATCAAGTGTCCTGGGGGGAAGGTTTGCAATGTCGCAGCATGGGTACGAGGCCGGGCGCAGTGCTGCTTTTGGAACCAAAGCGATTGGCTGCGAGACCGTACGCGATATCAAGCGGCGGGTAATCTTCGCAGAAGGCGAGGAGAAAAGAGTTCTCCACGCAGCGCAATGGCTATTGGAGAATGATAAGGCGACGCCCATCCTAATTGGCGACACGCGCGCGATCGTGAAAGCTATTGATCAGGAGCGTCTCGAGCTGAAACTGGGAAAAGACGTTGAAGTCTATCCCCCATGTGACCAGTTCGAGTACCGTGATCAAAGTCTTCGCGAGGTTCTGGCGAAGCACCATAAATGGGACGTTTCCAGCCGTGCGGTGTTGCATCGCTCGACAAGGAATACGCCTGTTGCGGCGCGCTTGGTGGAGGCTGGCGTCGCGGATTTCTTGGTTTGCGGTACGACGGGCCGGTACTCTTGGCACCTCGCCCAGTTGACGCGAGTTTTGACGACGAGATCTTTAGAGGAGCTCGGTACACTCCACCTCACGCGCTACAAGGGTCGGAATGTCTTTCTGCTAGACTGTTTTGACAACGGCATCAAAACGCCCGCGAAAATTGCTCAAACGTCCTACGCAGCTGCGGAGTATCTTCGGCAGATTGGATACAGGGCGAAAATCTGGTTATGCGCACACGTCGATTACGGAAGTCCGGCGGCTTCGTCCAATGAGGTTATGAGGAACGCGCGTGCACGGCTGCTCGCGCGCTCCGCCAGTTTGCCTATCATCGGACCAGTATCACTTGAAGAAGCGATGGCCGGCGATAAGGGAGAACATACAGCTGAAGCATACACAGATGTGATTGTGTTTTGCGGAAGCGACGCTGCGGCTATGGCACGCGCGATCCTGCGCCGTTCTTCAGGAGACTCTCAGATTGGACCGCTGCTGCTTGGTCTTGCAAACAAAGCCCATATCGTCAGTTCCGAGGTCACTGCACAAGGCCTCGCTGATCTAGCGTCGTTCGCGGCTGGCAATCCGAAGTGGGTGTGAAACCGAAACTGGCGCTTCGCGGCAACGCAATGTAATCGTTCACATTCCGCTGTGGCCAAGCCTGTATAGCAATACATAAATGAGATCAGCGAAGGGAAATCTTGCACACTTAAAGGGTTGTGACCAAGGCAACTTTGCCGATGTGGAAGTCGGTGTGCGTTTGCATTTGCCACGGGGTGCAAGAGCATCACGATTGATGTTTTCGATGGGCCGGCCTGAAATTCGGCTCCATAGCAACTCAGAACAAGGGGTCTGAAGACTTATGCGTTGCTCAATCTGGCTGGCGATCGACGAAGCTTTCTGGAGCGATAGCGACTTGCCAAGGCCGGAAGTGCACGGATTGAAAAAGACAATTGAGCGAGGAGGAGGGATTATGTCAAAGGGATTGCCTGGGTTTCATGGTGCGGACCACATTGGGATTACTGTGCCCAATCTAGATGAAGCGATTGAATTTTTTTGTAATGTTATAGGGTGCGAACTGATCTACCGTGCTCCTCCTTTTGCCGACGACAAAGGGACCTTCATGAAGGATCAGCTAAACGTCCATCCGCGAGCACGCATTCGCGGTGTGGCATTTCTGCGTTGCGGTAACAATTCGAACTTTGAAGTATTCGAATACGACTCGCCCGACCAAAGTAACGCGATTCCCCGCAACAGTGATCCCGGCGCGCACCACATTGCATTCTACGTCGATGACATGGCCAGAGCCATCGAGCATCTCGAGAAACACAATGTCACTTTTCTCGGCAGACCCGTCGTGGAATCCGAAGGGGTGGATTTGGGCGTCACTTGGATATATTTCCTTGCGCCCTGGGGGCTGCAACTGGAGTTGCTAAGCTATCCTGACGGTAAAGGCTACGAGGAAGAGACATCCGCTCGGCTTTGGGACCCAAGGCCGACGTAGGACGGGCAGTTGGGTAAGGTGCACGGCAGATGTGTACAGGGCATGTAGGAATGTAGAACAGGGGCCGGGTAAACAACTTCGCCTGAACACAAGATTTGCTTGTGCGCTTGCATCAAGTCCGATCTGACAACCATAGCGCACGCGTTGAACGATCGCTTGCGCGAGCCGCCTGAATTTGACGCCAAGCGGAAAACGAATGATATCGTGAATGTAATCGTTGACATTATCGCTCTAACGTCGTTGTATACGTTAACATCAGAGAATAGACGTGAAGTGTAGCGCCGCCTGCGGCGTGAGAATTTACATTGGGAGCGTGGGAGCCGTCGATGGTGCGTGTTGGGATTTTGGGGTGTGGGCGGATAGGGCAGGTACATGCTCATTCGATCCAGCGTATCCCCGAGGCAAAGCTGATGGCTGTTGCGGATGCATATTCACCCGCCGCAGATGCGTGCGGGCAGCGCTTCGGCGTCGAAGTCAGGGATGTATCAGGAATACTGGCTTCGACAGACATTGACGCTGTTGTTATCGCCACCTCGACACCGACGCATTTCGATATGGTTCACGCTGCAGCCGCAGAAGGCAAAGCCATTTTCTGCGAGAAGCCAATCGATCTCTCATCAGTGCGTGTTCGAGCCTGCATCGCGACGATCGAGGAGGCCGGTATTCCATTCATGACCGCATTCAACCAGCGCTTCGACCCGCACTTTGGTGCACTTCAACGACGCGTGCTTGCTGGTGAGGTAGGGGATGTCGAAACGGTATCCATAGTCTCCAGAGATCCGAGCCCACCACCAGCCAACTACGTCAAGGGTTCAGGTGGCTTGTACCGTGACATGATGATTCATGATCTTGACATGGCGCGCTTTGTTTTGGGGGAAGAGCCGATCCAGGTCTTTGCCGTTGGCTCTAACCTTATCGATCCGGCGATCAAGGAGGCAGGTGACGTGGATACTGCAGCTGTGCTCTTGACGACGGCATCTGGTAAAATTTGCCAAATCACAAACTCGCGCCGGACAAGCTACGGCTACGATAAGCGGCTCGAAGTGCATGGATCCAAAGGCATGTTACGTGTCGCCAACGTCCCGGATGATATGGTCGAGCGAGCCACAGGCGCCGGTTTTGAAAGCGCAGTCGCGAAAGCCTTCTTCCTCGAACGCTTCGATGCCGCCTATCTCGCAGAGATGAGGCATTTCGTTGAGGCCATTTCCAGTGGAAAGAAGCCACAGCCCGATGCGCAAGATGGTCTTCGCGCGCAGCTCATCGCTGATGCTGCGACCCAATCCTGGCAGGAAGGCCGCCCGATCGCAATTGGCAACTAAGCATCCGCGATCGTTCCGTTCCAGCATTTTGAGTAGGATTACACAATGAAAGTTGGGATTATCGGACTGGGTAAAGTTGCCGAGCTCCACGTCGACGCTCTCCGGCAACTCGCTCCACATACATTTGCTGGGGGGTGGTCTCGATCCGCTAAGAAGGCTGAGGACTTCTGTAAACGGTTCGGTGGGACGCCATATTCGGCGATTGAAGGCCTGCTTGAAGATCAAGAAGTCGATGCCGTGCTGGTGGCGACCGGGTCTGATTCGCATTTTGCGTACGCGAAGCGGTCGTTGGAGGCGGGTAAGCATGTGCTTCTTGAAAAGCCCCTTTCGCCGGTAGCGTCGCAGATCAGAGAACTGGCCGAGATTGCGAAGACGCATAACCGAATTTGCATGCCTTCCCACAACTACGTTTATGCAGAGAGCATGAGGCGATTGAGCGCCCACATTGAGACCGGGCGTCTTGGTCAGATCGTAAATTTTTGGGCGATCTACAACAAGAGACATGACGCATCGATTGGGGGGCCGGACCTGACGATGCGTGAGCTGATGGTGCATCATGCGTACTGCATGCTCTATTTCTTGGGTCGGCCTTCGCACGTGTACGCAACTGGCACCAATGTCCATTTCACCGACAAGACAGCGGACGACCAGTTGATGATCACGGCCGAATATCCAGACGGAAAGATTGCCAATCTCTGGGGTAGTTTTTCCGCTGATGACCGAAGCCGCGAACCTTGGTCCTGCTATTTCAAGGTCATCGGTATGAAGGGCAGCGGCGTTATTCCGTGGGACGTCACCAAATTTGATGGCGTGCCGATCCCTTTCTGGGATGATGGCACCTATTGGGACAGCTTTGTCCAGGTCCAGAATTATTTCCTCAATGACTGCCTGACTGACGCACGGGCGCCTCTTTCAACACTTGAAGATGCATATGACGCAGCTGTCATCTTGGATGCGGCGCGTCTGTCATTGGTTGAGAAGCGCCGTGTAGAAATCGACTATTCCTGAGGCAAGACATCCAGGTCCAGTGGCAATGGGAAACTGTCAAAATATTCCTCCCGGAAGAGCGCGGAGCGGTTGTTGGGTTCGTAACTTTCAACAGTCCGCTCCGCGGTTCCGCCTAATTGGTGCGGCGTTTTTTCGAACGTATTTGGCATCGAGCGTTAGCTGGCGCGCGGCCACCCGTCGAAAATCGCGTGCTCGAAAGGATACGAATGAGAATAGGCTCCCCGAGAGAACGACACGTGGCCGAAGCCCGTGTGGCCATGACGCCGGAGAGCGTGGTCCAGCTGCAAAAGTTGGGGCACGACTGTTTTGTCGAGGCGGGAGCCGGCGATAAGGCCGGCTTTTCGGACGATGCCTACCGCGCGGCGGGCGTGACGGTTGTCGACGGCGAGAGCGAGCTTTATGCGGTCGCTGACGTCATCGCAAAAGTGCGCCCGCCGACTGTGGATGAGATCGGGCTTCTGCCGTCGGGCAAGACATTAATCTCATTCTTCTATCCAGGGCAAAATGCGGAATTGCTGGAGCTTGTCCGCGCAAAGGGCGCGAACGTTATTGCCATGGACATGGTGCCGCGCATATCGCGCGCGCAGAAGATGGATGCGCTGTCGTCCATGGCCAATATCGCCGGGTACCGGGCGGTGATCGAGGCGGGCAACAATTTCGGCCGCTTCTTTACCGGGCAGGTCACAGCCGCCGGCAAGGTGCCGCCGGCGGAGGTGCTGGTTATCGGCGCGGGTGTTGCCGGCCTAGCCGCAATCGGCGTCGCAACCTCGCTTGGCGCCAAGACATATGCCTTCGACGTGCGCCCCGAAGTCGACGAGCAGATCGAGAGCATGGGCGCGGAGTTCGTCTATCTCGATTTCGACGACGGCCAGCAGGACGGAGCCGCGAGCGGAGGTTATGCCGCCCCGTCCTCTTCGGAATTCCGCGAGAAGCAGCTTACAAAATTCCGTGAACTGGCACCTCAGATGGACATCGTCATCACCACGGCGCTGATCCCTGGCCGCGATGCGCCGAAGCTCTGGCTAGCCGACATGGTAGGGGCCATGAAGCCGGGCTCCGTCGTGGTCGACCTTGCCGCCGAACGTGGCGGCAATTGCGACCTGACGGTTACGGATGAAAGGATCGTTTCCGACAATGGTGTCGTCGTCATCGGATATACCGATTTCCCGAGCCGCATGGCGGCGCAGTCGTCTGCACTCTATGCCACCAACATCCGCCATATGCTGGCCGACCTGACGCCAGGCAAGGACGGCAGGATCGTCCACAATATGAACGATGACGTCATCCGCGGCTCGACCGTCACGAAGGATGGCGAGATCACCTATCCGCCGCCGCCGCCGAAGATCGCGGCGATCGCGGCGCAGAAGCCAAAGGAAAAGGTCAAGGAACCGACGCCGCAGGAGAAGCGCGCCGCAGAGGCTGCCGCCTTCAAGGCGCAGACGAGGAGCCAGCTTACACTTCTCACCATTAGTGCGGCCGTCCTGCTGCTCGTCGGGGCTTTCGCACCGGCCGCATTCATGGGTCACTTCACTGTGTTCGTGCTCGCCTGTTTCGTCGGCTTCCAGGTTATCTGGAATGTCTCGCACTCGCTGCACACGCCGCTGATGGCCGTCACCAACGCTGTCTCCGGCATCGTCATCATCGGTGCGCTCTTGCAGATCGGCTCCGGCAATTGGCTGGTGGTGGTGCTGGCGGCGCTCTCGGTGCTGGTCGCCACGACCAACATCGTCGGTGGTTTCCTCGTCACCCGGCGCATGCTCGCCATGTTCCAGAAGTCCTGATCGGGGGATCATCTCATGACGATTGGTATCGTCTCTGCCGCCTATATCGCTGCAGCCGTCCTCTTCATCCTGTCGCTCGGCGGTCTTTCGGGGCAGGAAAGGGCCAGGCGCGCCGTCTGGTACGGCATTGCCGGCATGGGGTTTGCCGTCCTTGCCACAGTCTTAGGACCGGATGTCGAGAACTGGCTTGTCATTTTGCTGATGATCGCCGGGGGCTCGGTGCTCGGTGCTTACGTCGCTGCGCGCGTGCAGATGACCGAGATGCCGCAGCTTGTCGCAGCGCTCCACTCTTTCGTCGGCCTTGCCGCCGTCTTCATAGGTTTCAATGCTCATATCGAGGCGGCCGCGGTCGCGAGCCTTGACGAGGCTTCCCGCGCGGCGCTCACCGGCTTTGCCGCGATCCTCGCGCGCAAGGACGGGGTGGAATTGTCGATCCTGAAGGTCGAGGTGTTCCTTGGCGTCTTCATCGGCGCGGTCACCTTCACAGGCTCCATCATCGCCTTCGGCAAACTTGCCGGCAAGGTCGACGGCAAGGCGAAGAAGTTGCCCGGTGGGCATGCCCTGAATGCCGGTGCAGCACTTCTTTCGGTGGTGCTGCTCGTGCTCTACGTCAACGGCGCGGGGGCCTGGACGCTCGGTCTCATGACGCTCGCCGCCTTCTTCATCGGCTATCACCTGATTATGGGTATCGGCGGCGCCGACATGCCGGTGGTGGTCTCGATGCTCAATAGCTATTCCGGCTGGGCGGCAGCCGCTATCGGCTTCACGCTCGGCAACGACCTGCTGATCGTCACCGGTGCGCTGGTCGGCTCGTCAGGCGCGATCCTCTCCTACATTATGTGCAAGGCGATGAACCGTTCCTTCGTGTCGGTCATCCTTGGCGGCTTCGGCGCGACGACCGGTCCGCAGATGGAGATATCAGGCGAACAGGTGGCGATTGACGTCAATGGTGTCGCAGCTGCCCTGAAGGATGCCGACAGCGTTGTCATTGTGCCTGGTTACGGCATGGCGGTGGCGCAAGCGCAGCAATCTGTCTCCGAACTCACCCGCAAGCTGCGAGCCGCCGGCAAGACCGTGCGCTTCGCCATCCACCCCGTCGCCGGCCGCCTGCCAGGCCACATGAACGTGCTGCTTGCTGAGGCCAAGGTGCCCTACGACATCGTGATGGAGATGGATGAGATAAATGAGGACTTTCCTGAGACCGACGTTGTCATTGTCATCGGCTCGAACGACATCGTCAACCCAGCGGCCCAGGAGGACCCCAATTCGCCGATCGCCGGCATGCCGGTGCTCGAGGTGTGGAAGGCCAGGCAGGTGTTTGTCTCCAAGAGGGGCCAGGGAACCGGATACTCCGGCATCGAGAACCCGCTTTTTTACAAGGAGAACACCCGCATGTTCTACGGCGATGCCAAGTCTTCAGTATCGCAACTGCTGGCGGCGGTTTAGCAGCGCCGTTCAGGAGGATGAAGCGCTATGTGCTCTGCACGTCAACGGTGTAGTCAGGCATACGGATCTGGCTTTGCGACCGGAGGTTACCTCGGGTGTACTGGTGGTGAGTTCGTTGGCGGTCTCGGATTGATTTCGGGGGCTCCTGCGCAAGACACGGAATGCGCTCGGTTGAAGGGCGGATCGGGGAGGGCATGATGAGAGATGGCATTCAATTTCTGGCGCCGCGTCCAGCGGTTCTAAAAAGGCGTGCGGCGATCATAGCTGATCTTGCCTACCTCCTCCCGCCTAACGGTCTCGTGCACAAACAACGTGAGTTGGTGCCCTTCGAAACGGACGCTTTCGTCTCGTACAGTAGGGTGCCGCTGGCAGTAGCGCTGCCGGAAACGACCGAGCAGGTCGCGGCAGTAATGAGATACTGCAATCAGCACGGCATTCCGGTCGTCCCACGAGGTGCGGGAACCTCTCTGGCGGGTGGAGCCATACCACAGGAGGATGCCGTGGTGGTCGGGTTGTCGAAGATGAACCGCATCCTTGATATTGATTTCCCAAACAGATGCGCCGTGGTTCAGGCTGGCGTTACCAACCTGAACATCTCTGAGGCGGTCTCAGCAGACGGTTTCTTCTATGCGCCGGACCCCAGCTCGCAGCTAGCATGCACTATCGGCGGGAACATCGGCATGAATTCCGGAGGCGCCCATTGTCTCAAATATGGTGTAACGACCAATAACCTCCTCGGCGTGAAGCTCGTACTGGTTGACGGAACCGTTGTGGAACTCGGTGGAAAGCACCTTGATGCTGCCGGATATGATCTTCTCGGTCTCGTCTGCGGACATGAGGGACAACTTGGCGTCGTGACGGAGGCGACTGTCCGATTGATCGCAAAGCCAGAGGGCGCCCGGCCGGTGCTCTTCGGGTTCGATACTTCCGAACAGGCCGGCTCTTGCGTGGCGGATGTTATCGCATCAGGCATCATCCCGGTTGCGATCGAGTTCATGGACAAGCAAGCTATCGAGATTTGCGAGGCCTTTGCCAAGGCCGGCTATCCACTTGATGTTGGCGCGCTTCTAATCGTCGAAGTCGAAGGGTCGGAAGGTGAAATGGAAGCCATGCTGCAAAGCATCGTCGAAATCGCCCACACGCATGCTGTCAAGACTGTACGCGAATCCCAAACGCCAACGGAAGCCGCGCTGATCTGGAAAGGCCGCAAATCTGCTTTCGGTGCGACGGGACGGATTGCGGACTACATCTGCATGGATGGGACAGTCCCGCTCAGCCAGCTTTCGTATGTGCTGAACAAGACCTCGGAAATCATCAATAGCTACGGCCTTCGAGTGGCCAACGTCTTCCATGCTGGCGACGGCAATATGCATCCGCTGATCCTATTCAATGCCAACGACCCGGAGGATACCGCCCGTGCCGAAGCGGCTGGCAACGATATCCTCAGGCTTTGTGTGGATGCCGGCGGCTGCCTGACTGGGGAGCATGGTGTGGGTATCGAGAAGCGCGACCTGATGCGGTATCAATACTCGGAAACGGATCTCGCCCAACAGATGGCCGTTCGAGGCGCCTTCGATCCAGGCTGGATACTCAATCCATCCAAAGTTTTTCCCCTCGACGGTCGGGGCGCAGAATGAGTGAATACATTCCAGCGACTGAAGCGGAGGCATCTGACCTGGTCCGTGCACATGCCGAGGTTGGCAAACCACTAACAATAGCGGGTGGCAACACGAGAGCTGGACCTGGGAACATAATAAAGAACGAAGCGACCCTGCGTTCCACCGGCCTCTGCGGTATCATCGAGTACAATCCCAATGAGATGGTTATGACCGTTCGAGCCGGTACCCCGGTGGCGGAAGTTGAAGCGGAGCTTGCTGCCGCAGGTCAAATGATCGCCTTCGAACCCATGGACCACCGTGGTTTGCTGGGTACAACAGGGGAGCCTACCATCGGCGGTGTTTTTGCCGCGAACGTGTCTGGTCCGCGCCGCTTCGTCGCCGGCGCGGCCCGTGACAGCCTTCTCGGGGTTCGCTTCATCAACGGTCGTGGTGAAATCGTGAAAAACGGCGGCCGAGTCATGAAGAATGTAACCGGCCTCGATCTGGTAAAGTTGCTTGCGGGGTCTTTTGGTACGCTTGGCTTTCTCACCGAGCTAACCTTCCGTGTCCCTCCTCGTCCAAAGGGCGAGCAATCGATTGTGATTTCGGGATTGAGCGACGCAGAGGCGACCCGTGCAATGGCCAGGGCTGTTGCACTGCCGGCGGAGGTCTCGGGAGCTGCGCATTTGCCGCTCACCTTGGCTTGGAGCTTTGTCGGCGGAGACCTGCCCCCAGGTGGCGCGACGGTTCTTCGTCTTGAGGGATTGCCGAACTCGCTCGAAGTTCGCGCCGAAAAGCTTTGCAGAGCAATGTCGGAATTTGGAGATGTGACGGTCGTGGAACAGGACGTCAGTCGCAAGATCTGGCAGGAAATCCGTGATATCCAGCCCTATGCAGATGGGTCAACGCGACCGGTATGGCGTGTTTCTGTGGCGCCATCGGTCGGGCACAAGTTGGTCGCCGCGCTTCGACCAGACGGTGTCGACGCGTTCTATGATTGGCAGGGCGGTCTTGTCTGGTTGCGCATGCAGCAAGAGCCGGAGCCCGACCTCTTGAGGCGGCTCATCAAGGCGCTTGGCGGTGGCCACGCGACGCTGATCCGCGCGAGCAACAGTGCCAGAACCGCTGCTCGGGAATTTCAGTTCGAGGGTGATGCAGTTGCGGCGCTTTCCTCACGAGTGAAGGCGACATTCGATCCTTCAAACATCTTCAATCCAGGCCGGATGGCGGGTAACTAAGAGATGCAAACGAACTTTTCCGCTGAACAGCTTGCAGACCCCTACGTCGCTGAATCCGAAAAGATCCTGCGCAATTGTGTCCATTGCGGTTTCTGCACCGCGACTTGCCCAACCTATGTGACGCTTGGCAATGAGCTTGATAGCCCGCGGGGACGCATTTATCTGATCAAAGACATGCTGGAAAATAGTCGGCCGGCTGATGAGGAGGTTGTCACCCATATCGATCGGTGCCTTTCGTGCCTCTCATGCACCACGACCTGTCCTTCAGGTGTCGACTACATGCATTTGGTCGACCACGCTCGCGTTCATATTGAAAACACATACCGGCGTCCGTTCATCGATCGGTTAATCCGCAACGCGCTTGCCTTGGTGATGCCCTATCCCACACGGTTCCGGACGGCGTTGCACTTTGCTAGACTAGCTCGCCCCCTGGCGCCGTTGTTCAAGCGCATCTCAGTATTCAAGCCGCTTGGAGCGATGTTGGATCTTGCGCCCAAGTCGGCTTCTCGGAGCTCCGACGCCAGCAAGTCGGCTACCCTCCCGGTCCAAAGGGAAAAACGCGGACGCGTTGCTATCCTGTCAGGTTGCGCTCAACCGGTGCTCGATCCGGGTATCAACGAGGCGACACTTCGCCTGCTGGCGCGGCTCGGTGTCGAGGTTGTTGCACCGGAAGACGGGGGCTGCTGTGGTGCGCTGGTGCATCACATGGGGCGCGAGGAACAGGGGTTGGATTTCGCCCGCCGCAACGTCGATGTCTGGACCCGCGAAATTGAACGGGATGGGCTGGATGCGATCATCATTACAGCATCTGGGTGCGGCACTACTGTCAAGGACTACGGCCATATGCTTCGGCTCGATTTGGCATATGCAAAAAAGGCGGAGAGAATATCGCACCTCGCCAAAGACATAACAGAGTACCTGTTGTCCCATAATTTGCCCGAGTGCGAGCCGAAGAAGATAAAGGTCGCGTATCATTCGGCCTGTTCGATGCAACATGGCCAAAAGATAACGTCGGCGCCTAAGAAATTGCTGGAGGCGGCAGGTTTTAGGGTCGTTGACCCGGCTGAGGGGCACTTATGCTGTGGCTCGGCCGGAACCTACAACCTTTTTCAATCTGCGATTTCCAGTCGCCTCAAAGCCCGCAAGGTTAAGAATATCGAGGCAACTAAACCCGATGTGATCGCGACTGGCAACATCGGCTGTATCGTCCAGATTGCGTCAGGCACAGCGATCCCCATCCTACATACCGTGGAATTGCTGGACTGGGCTTACGGCGGCTCTAAGCCTGATAGGATTAAGCGCTGACATCGGGGTCGGCGCATGACGAACGGCAGCTACTACACTGGAACTTTTATCCTCCAGACAGCCAACGTGCTGAGCCATCACAAAGTGCGCGAGCGAGGTTGTCGTAAAGGCTGATTTCGAGCAGGTCTCGCATTGGGCGCGGCACGTCGTGCGGTCCTGGGTGAGATGAGGGTGTTAAGACCTTTTCGGTAAGACCGTATGTCCTTCTACGGCGTAGGCGCTTAGATGCTCAACAACCTGAAGGGCTTGGCCCTGACCGCCCTCACTTTCGTGCATCTAACGAACCTGAAATCGCGCGCCGGCAATCCGTCTACCGAATTATGCGGTTTGTTCCTTGATGACTTCGGCGAGGAGGGTGAGGTGGGATTCCATCGCACGCTGATCGATAGCGGCATATCCCAGTAGAAGGCCGCGGACAGGCTCGCGATAGTAGTATCTTGAGAGTGGAATCACATTCAGTTGAGCAGCATTGGCTTTTTGGGCGATACCAACATCGTCCAATGGACTCTTGAAGCGTAATGCAATCTGGATCCCCACGTCGGCCTCAAACGGCTCCATCCACTTGCCGAGGTGCGTCATGCTTAAGCGTAGAAACGCCTCGCGTCGCTCCGCGTAAAGTCGCCGTGTACGGCGCAAGTGGCTGGCGAAATGTCCATTCATTATGAAATCGCTGAGTGTGGCTTGCAGGGGCAAGCTTACCTGCTGGCCACAATAGAGTGCAGCACGTTTAACTGAGCGATCCGCCTCATCGCATGCGCGGCGGCAATCACGGTGAGATTCGTATTGCGGTAGGGACGCCCATTACTGAGCGCCCCCCGCACAGATCCACGCGGGCGGGTTTCCCGCACGTGGCTCTTACCTCGGGTGTTTGACGGCGAAGCGTACATTCGGCCATGGATGAAGGATGGAAGGCTTGGGTAGGTAGTCGTTGGCTAACTGCACGATCCGTTCCCACGTGACGTCGGCCCTCTGACTGCGCCGCTGTAGGCATCGCCGCCAGAGACCAATCACCCGATACCGGAGCGCGGTGAGCGTCCGGATGTTCGTTGGAACCGCGAAGTAGGCGAAATGCCCGCCGACGATCTGCCTCAGCCATTTTCCCTGGTGGGAGATCGGCCAGTGCATCCGCCGCCGCAGGTCCGCCTTGATGTCCTTGAGCTTCGCCCGCATGCGGTCGCCGCGGGTCTTCCGCAAAAGCTGAAAGTGCCCTTTGCGTGTTTTCCCGCAGATGAACGTGAACCCCAGGAAGGCGAAGGTCTCCGGTTTGCCGAGCCCGCGTTGCTTGCGGTTGACTGCAGCGAAGCGGCCAAACTCAATCAGGCGGGTCTTGTCCGGATGGAGCGACAGCATGAACCCCTCAAGCCTCGCGCGCATCGCAGCGAGGAAGCGACGAGCGTCGCCCTCGCGCTCGAAACCGACGATCAGATCATCGGCATAACGCACGATGATCATGTCGCCGGTGGCCTCGCGCTGTCGCCAGCGCTTGGCCCACAGGTCGAGCACGTAGTGCAGGTAGATGTTCCCGAGCAGCGGTGAGATCACCGAGCCCTGTCCCGTTCCCTTGTCGTCTACGGTCACGATCCCGTCTTCGAGGATGCCCGCCTTTAGCCATTTGCGGATCAGGCGGATGATGCGCTTGTCGCCGATCCTGTGTTCCAAGAAGCGAACCAGCCATTCCTGGCTGACCGCCCCAAAGAAGTTCTGGATGTCAGCGTCAATTATCCAGCTCATCCTCCGCTGGTCGATCGCCACGCATAGTGCATCCAATGCATCATGCGGTCCTCGACCGGGCCGAAACCCGTAGGAGAAACCACAGAAGTCGCCTTCGTAGATGGCATTGAGCACCATGACCGTTGCTCCTTGGACGATCTTGTCTTCCAGAGCTGCAATCGCCAGCGGCCGCTGCTTCCCATCCGCCTTCGGTATATACGTTCGGCGTGACGGTTGCGGGCGATACGCTCCCCGTTGGACCCGTCTGTGCAGATCCTCAAGCCGGGGCTCGAGGTCTGCCTCGTAGTCCCGCCACGTCATGCCATCCACCCCGGGAGCGGCCTTGCGCTTCAGCGCGTAGAAAGCCGTCCGAAGTGTATCGACGTTGATATGGTGGAAGAGCGCGGTGAACTGATCCTTTTTCCTTAGCCTTGCAGCCTTCCGTACGCGGTCCAGTGACTGGAACATGCGATCCCGGCTCTGTGTCCGGTGCATGCGTTGCTGTTCCGCGCTCCCCTTGGTCTCCGGCCTTGGCTCCACCAGCTCCGCCGCCGGTTGTCCGGCTTTGTTCGTTGGCTTCACAGCTACTATGCCGGAGTCTGACTTCTCCTGTCCGTCCATCATCGGCTACGACTCCTCGCCTTTCCGATGCGGACCGGCGTGGCTGACGCTACCCGGCCAGACAGGAGATCTCCCAGGTTCCGACGCGTTCCTTTCATGCGTGACATGGCCCTAGACCCCGGCAGGGCGACGGCGCCTCGCATATCGGCTCCGCACGTGTTGCCTTCGACGGATGAGAAAGTCTCGGCCCCTGCGATCTGATCATTATCGTGGCTCACTCCCATGCCCCACATGATTGCTGTGTACGCTTCGCCGTGGTCGTCACCGCCCACGCCGCAACACTCACTATCGGGCGGGAGCTACCCCTTACCCGAGCCGGACTTTCACCGGCTGGAACGCGCCAGCTTGTCCTGGCGCACCTCATCCTGATCGCCGCGCTATATCATCGCAACAGTCTGATCCAGCAGAAAGATCGAGAGCGCTTGACCGACGAAATCGCAACACTTCCCAAATGGCCTGAAGTTCCATAATAAACCTTATCTGATTTTCGTAACGTTATAACATACAGCAAGAGCCGCCCCCGCCCTGGCACGGAGCTCCGAGCTCCGCGATATGGATTGCAGTGTGTCAACTGCGATCAGGCTCGGTGGCTGAGCTGCCGTCGCAAGCCTGGCCCTTTTTTGCGGAACCGTACCGGAATCGGCAAAACAGACCTTCCTTACCGCCGCAGCCACCTCTAATTATATCAGCATTCTCTGTTGGAATTTCTTCCCTGCCTCCAGTGAGCCATCTGGACGCACGCTGGCCCCGCCTTACGGCGGGGCATTTTTTCTCGAAGTCCAAAATGCATGGCGGCAATCAAGGTGAGATTCGTATTGCCTCACCCAAGAGTGTTCCCAGAGAATAATGCCGTTGCCTCACTCGGATGTTCTCGAATGCCTCACGGGTGGTTCCGATCGTGTCCCCGCGCCTGGTGCATGTGACGGAGGTAGCGAAGCCGCTCGCGAGCGCGCCCTCAATAGCGCTGTAGCGAGCGGGCGGCTTCGCGGGCGGTCATCATGTTTTCCGGTAGGGTCGGGTTGTCGAAGGCCAACCTGGCGGTAAGAGCGCGGATGCCACTCGCTAAAGCTCGAAGTCTCAAAGATCGGCCATGGAGGTCTATATGCGTGATCATCTGTCCCAGAAACCATGCCTGAAGTCTCAGTCTGGCGGTAATGTTGACTCTGGAATTCAATCGGCTGAAAACGGGCGATCGCCAAAGAAGGATGTACCAATGGCTGAGGAAAGCACGACGCCTGCGAGTATGGCTGCTGAAAATGGCACCCCAAATGCACCAGAGCGCCAGAAGCGAAACGCACCGACACGCCAGAATAGCGCTGCGGAAACCGCGCGCGCCACCTCAAAGGAAGCTGCGTTGAAAACCACCGCCAAGCCCCGGAGGCACAGCGAACAGGAGAAACTTGAGAAGCTCCAACTGATTGAAGCCCAAGTTGCCGGTGGCGCGAGTACGCTTAAGGATGCGGTCAAGGGAGCCGGAATATCGGAGCAAACGTATTACAATTGGAAGAGTCGCGTGAAGCCGGGCATTCAAACGGTCGACGAACCTGTTTTTGCCGGCGACGAGTTTGCGGAGCTCGTGCAACTCGAAGCAGAGAATCAGCGTCTACGAAAGCTTCTGGCCGAAAAGCTACGTGAGGAGAATTCTGAGCTGCGCAAGAGGCTAGGACTGGGTTGATTGCCCATGCTCGCAGCGTACCTCAGAGCGCGGATGGCCGCAACAGCGCTCACGCGTAGGTCGGTTGAAACGCGCGACAACGCCCTGTATTTGTGCTGCAACAAGATGAAGCGGCACATCGGGTGCCATTAGGTTTGAATTTTATGAGACCACCACAACGCAGATTCGTCGTTGAGTTCAAATCCGGCCGCCGGCTGTCAAAGGGGCGGACGGACTCGATTTGGGGTGACACCGATCTCAAGGCGCTTGCCCGCCAAGTGGAAGATCAATCATCCCATCTGTTCGGGACTAACGAAACCGGCGGAGACGCAGGCGTTGACCGCGCGCCTGACGCGGACATTCTGGTTCCAGCCGACGAACAGGTGGCGGTCGCTTCTGCTGAACCCCCCAAGGTCGCGTTGCTTGAAAGCGAAGCGCACGTGGAGTTAAGTCCTGTTGTGACTGATCTGGTCGCTCAAGCTGCGCCAACGCCGATCGAACCCGCGACAGTCTCCACGCTTGCAAAGCCGTCCAAACGGGCACCGCGAAAGCGAACCCCTCGCCTCTCTCCGGCACCCACGTCGGCTTCGACGGATCGGGCGCAACTCCTGCCACCAAGTTCTGTGACAGCAGCAGTTTCCCAAGAGGAATTGGCCGCGCTTGACGCAGAAAACAAGCGCCTTCGAAAGCTGCTGGCAATTGAGCTTCACGCCCAGAACGTGCAGCTCAAGAAGATGCTCGAGCGGTTTTGACCCTTCGCTTTGACCGCATTTCTGCAATCGCTACGATTGAACGACGATGCTTCTTGACCAATCTAACCTTTATCCTCTGGTTCGAGTTGGATTAAAGGTTCTCGTGCGAGCGCGGCCGCAGGTCGACAAATCCGATATTCGTCATTGCCATTGAGCCGATCATCTTCCGATCGGCTGAGTTGCGTCGTTACGCCCCAATCGCGCGAATTGCTGCCCCAGCTTCGTTGCCCCATTGGTCATTCCTACAATACCGCTGCGGAAATGCTGTCGCTAGTATCCGAACCTCCGATCCAAAGCGCAGCACGAAAATGCCCAAACGAAGCCTGCCTCCGATAGTCAACCATCGCAGACTGTCTTCGTCTTTGAAAACGCTACGGGCAGTGAACCGTCGTGAAGACATTTGCCCTGCATTGGACGCACTTTGCGAGCGATACGACCTGTCGCACGTGACGTTCCTTGTGGTCTGTAGCGGAGGCGGTTCGAATTCGTTCCCCTATTACTGCACGACATATCCCGGTACGTGGACCGCCAAATATCTCGAACGGGGCTATTTCGATATAGACCCGGTCATCGACATTATGCGGTGGGGCTTTCTTCCGGTAGATTGGGGCTCCCTCGATCGGCAGTCAGGAGGGGCCCACCGATTGTTCAAAGAAGCGCGTGCCCATGGGATTGGCTCCCAAGGTTTGACAATCCCGATCCGAGGCTCGCATGGCGAACGCTCCCTCTTCTCCGTGACCTCAACGCTTCCCCGGCGGGAATGGACGCGGTTACGCGATTCAAGCATCCACGAGATGCAGATTCTTTCTCATTATCTCCATGAGACGGTGTTTGACGCTCTCGGCTTTCGGAAGTTCGGTCGCATTCGCAAACTCTCAGGGCGGGAGAGCCAGTGTCTGCAACTGCTCGCGATGGGGCGGATTTCCAAACAGATCGCAGCGGAACTGGGAATCTCAGAAAGTGCCGTTAAGTTGTATCTTCGTTCGGCAAGACTCAAACTTGGTGCAGTTACCAGTCACCATGCTGTCGCCAGGGCTACCTTCCTGGAGTTGATAAAAGTCTGATCGTATTCGACCTGCTTCGGCGCTCTCGGACTCTCGAACCACCGCCTTGCAAAGATTGGCCTACCGATTTCGGTAGATTGGCTGTCCCCTCGCCCGGGTCCACAAATGGCAGCCAGAAACTCACCAATGGTACCGCCCGGGCACAAGGTGAAAACTTGCGCCGGCCACGATGATGGGAGATGGCAATGGTGGATTGGCCAACGATCGAACATTGGCGCACTGCGCCCAGGCTTACATCCTTTGCGACGTTCTTTGAAAAAACCGCAAGCGGTGAGGCCGGAGCACCGGACCTTGCTGAACCAAAACTCGATATGAGCCTGCTCGACTTCGACCTGGAGGCCGCGGTCTTCTCGGACACGCATCGACGCTTATGGGGGTACTTCGATAGCCATTACTTCGCCAGCATTCCCTACAGATTGGAAGAGGAGAGCCGTCTGGGAGCGGCGATACTCTCCTTTGCGTTGCGGATCTGGGCGCGAAACGCTGCGCCAACGACGATCTATACGCTCGGCACTGGGACCGGATGCCTTGCACGAACACTTGCCGCCCTTGGCAATGGTCGTATTGAGGCGCTCTGCTGCAGCCCTACTGCCGCCAACCGGGTTTCGTTCGACGCAAACCGTGGAAGCGAACATGCGCACTTTTTTCACGGTCCGTTCTTTGAGCTCACCGACGCAAGATACGCGACCGATCCGGATCTTCTTCCCTTTCGCAGCGGATTTGACGTCCTGCTGGAGGACACGACGTTCCAGATGTACGACCGGGACAGGATAAAGCAGTTAGACTTCATCGTTCCCCGCATCCGTCCGGGAGGTATCCTCGTGCAGGTGCAGAAGCTCGCGCATGAGGATCGCAACGTCTACGAGGAGCGCGAGCGACAAAAAGACGAGATCTTCAAATCGCGCTTCTTCTCGACTGGCGACATCTCCAAGAAGAGGGATGAGGTCCTGAACACGATGGCAGACCTTCAGGTCGATCTGGCGACGACGGTTACCGCTCTCAAGTTGTTTTTTCGCTATTCGGTGCTGACCTGGAATAGCGGTAACTTCTACACGATCGTGTCGTCCAACTCACGCGCCGCCGTGTTGGAGTTGATTTCGCTGATGGTGAAACCGGCCATTCCTCCCGGGTACTGCTATGAGCGTTTGCCGGTCGCAATTATCGATACCGACGTTGAGCCACTGGCTCCTGATCTCATCTGGCGCAGTGCGAACACTATGGTGCCACTTGCGCCAAGGCGTCTGGCATCCTGAGATGACGACCTCCCTAACAGGCGGCAAACAGTGCGGTGTAACTCACGTCCGCCGTGCGTTGTCTGATCTGATGCCGCATCTCGTCCCATACTGGGGGCGTCCGCTGAAAGACTATGCGTCGGCTGCCTACGACGTCGGCAAATTTCAGTCTGAGTGTTCCGTGCGCCATCATGCGATGGAGCTGCTTTGCAGATGTGTCGAGCGGACGGCGCGAAGGGCTGGCTACAGCGCTGAAGAAGCCCGAAGCGCCGGCGATCAACTCATGGCGTCGCCTATCCTTCAGACTGGCCCACATTGCCTGCTGCTCGTTGAGCCGGATGCGTTCTATACCCATCTCTTCAGTATGTTGGGTCTCAGCGCTCATTGCCGTGAATGGTACATCACGTACCATGCCTCGACTGTCAGCTTTGCGGAAAAGGCAAAAAAGGGTCCCGGCTGGCTGTGGCTGGAACGAGAGCCGCTGAACGTCTTTGGCCTGCCTCGGAGCCGCATGGATTCATTCAGCATTCTCGGATCGAATGGTCCATATGGCTTCGCTCTTTCGAGTGCCGAAAGCAAACCGGCACCAAACGTCTCTGCCGCCGATCTCCTCGCCGAGCTTCCTTCAGAGGAATTTGCTTCTGCTGCCGACGCGATCGGGGCAGCCAATCAGATGCTGTGGCGTCGTAAGTTCCCCTCCTCCATCAAACTGCTTCAGCTTGATGATTTCGACATCGCCGACCTGTTTGCCGATCATCTTGATGATGGGGGATCGTGGCTATCGGCTGACTTCATCGGGAATGGTGCGGTTGCCGAGAGCATTCTGAATGCCATGGACCGGCTCAACGCGGGACCCTGGCAGGGATGGGTTCGTCGAACGACGGATTTCTTCTGGGGGCTAGAGAAGGCAGGATTGTTCCGCTTCGCCTCCAGGACAACATGCTCAGGGCGAAGAACTCGTCGAAGTTTGAGGTTGCGTACAGGTCGGAACATATCGCAGCGGCGCTTCGCCGGCGCGAACTGGTGCCAAACCTTTTCTCTGTATTCTTGGTGACTTCTATCTTGCCGGGCCTGCGAGTCCTTGGGGGATGTCGCCAGGTCGTTTACTACCCGCTTATGCGCCATCTTGCCGCTATGGGATTTGCGCAATCGGGAGAGTTGGAGGTCTTGGCCGAACTGCGAAGAGACGGCAGACCTGGGCTTTGGGGCCACCGCGTTCTAAAACCTGATGGCGGCCACCCATTGGCCGAGATCGGGGTCATAGGTGGTGCTACGGCACTCCTTTCGCGGTATGCGGAGATGCCATTGGTGCAGTCGGCCGGTGATCTCGCAAGCTTTACGAGGGATCCGCTATGGGCAGATCTTTCGAAGAAGATGGACGGAGGTTTCATCTCCTCTGGATCGGCGGAATGGCAGTGGTCGGGTTCGTGATTGAAAGTGGATACTGGAGGTCCATTGCCGGGTCAGTTCCCTTTCAAAGAGCGTCGACGAGCATAATGCCCTTTGAATGCCATCCATACTAGGTGGAGGATAATGGTGCCGATCGAAGGCGAATTGGTAGTCAGACGCCTATCCGGTAAGGACGTCGACGTGTTCCGCCGCATACGCTTGGAGGCGCTTTCACACGAACCGTTTTCGTTTGCGAGTGTGTTTGGAGATTGGGCCCATCTCTCCGATCGTCAATGGCGCCAGCACCTGAACCAGCCGGTGTTTGTTGCGTTCCTTGATGGTCAACCTGTGGGCATGATGGGGCTCAGGTTTGAGCATGCAAGGAAAATGGCCCACCGCTCGAAGCTTGAAGGCGTTTATGTCCGGAAGGGCAAACGCGGCACGGGGATTGCCGCAAATCTCTTGCACGGTGTGGCAGAGTACGCACTCGCCCACGGAGTTATCCAGCTCGAGCTCGCCGTGAACGCTGAAAATTCGGCAGCGATACGCTTTTATGAACGCCACGGTTTCGTAAAGGTTGGCTGTATTCCTGACGGCTTCCTGGGCCACGACACGAAGCACGACGAATTGATCATGGTTCTTCGCTTGGCGCCGCCATTTGGTCCCAGGCAAGGCTTTTATTTCGAACCGTACCGGAATCACGGAAACAGCCCTTCCCTTTAGGCTCTTTCGTTCGGTGGCCTCCTCTATTAGTCGGAATGCAGATTTCCCCGCGTCCAACGAACCATCTGGGCGCAATCCTCGCCCCGCCTCAATGGCGGGGCTTCTTTCTAGGTCGTCAAAGGTTATCGCTGCACGTCCGGCTCAGGCCCGCATGGCGCGAGTCCCAGAAGGGCGCTCGGATTGCTTGATTAACCAAACAGACCCGCGTACTGACCGATGATTGTTTCTCGGGTTCACAATGCCTCAAACGACAGCGTTTATCTCCGAACTGATCAGAGCCGCCAATGAGGCCGAGACGCTAACGTCTTTCGAAGTCAGCCGGCTCCTTGATCGATCCGTCGATACGATCCGCGATATGCGCGAGCAGGCAGGCGTTGCAGCCAACAGGCGAGCGAAAGACGTGGTGATTGATTTGGGGATAGCATCTGCCCGCGTGAGAGATTTATCCATTGAGGACATCAGGGATACGCTCATCGATGCAGCGGACCTCATTCGAGCGTTGCGCATTATCCTGGCTGAAAAGGAATAAGGCCGCGACAGGCATGGGTCAATTGTAGCCCGATTTAACTCAGCTTGTAATTATTGCTTCTCGATTTCAGCCGTGTTGCTATCCGCTCTCAACGAAAGAGCCGTGATGTTTGACGAAGAAATCAACGTCCCCTGCCCCGATTGCGGGTATGAAAACGGAACACCCGTGGCTTTGTTGAGGGCCAACGATGAACTCGCATGAAAGGGCTGCCGAGGCGCCATCGCGTTGGGGGAGGCATCATCTCGGAATCAGGGGGCGGATTGCCTCGGAATTTGCACCCGTCGGGGGCCTCGTGGAAAAACGTAGACGGATGTGCAGAGGACAGACGCTCTGCGCCGCTCCGTGTCGACTTGCTTCGATTTGAGTAGCGGCCGTTTTCCTTCAGGAAACGCAATTCAGTATTGGCTTGCGGACCTCGTCCGGGTGGGCGAAGCTAGAGCACCAGCACGTCGGAGGGAGGTTACCGATGGGGTATGATTGGACTGGGGCGCGAGGGCGCCGCCTGAAAGTCGCGCGCTACAGCGCCGCAGTTACACTCGCGGCGCTCCTGGTAACTGTTGCGGCCCAGGTTGTGAACAAGGCGCTCTGAATTAGGAAGGCCCCTTCTCGCTGAAGCAAGAAGGGCCGGGCGTCTGAGCGTTCGACTTCACAGACCGGCTATTGATGGCAGAGACTGCGGATTTTCATAGTCCCCTTACGCGATTGTGCACGCTAATTAGTGATAGTGAGCCTCCATCGCGGCCATTACCGGCAGGCTTCCGCTGATTGCGTTGCTCGTGGCGCTTTTCACTTTGCAAGAGGCGAGCCTCGGCAACTACTTTTTGAAACGAACCCCCACCCCGCCACCATTTTCAGAGATGAACTCGATACCGGCGATTTCACAAGCCTGGCGAATGGCCCTTAAGTTGGCGCTGGTAAGAGATGTGGTTCCGTCCTCTACTTCTGCACGGCTCACGGTTGCAACGCCAATCCCAGCCGTTTTTGCAAGTTCTTTTGCGCTCCAGCGAAGCAGTGCCCGGGCAGCGCGTATCTGCGCACCGGTGATTTCTTTAACATCATGTGATTTCGAATTGATCAAGCCGGACTCGTGTGCTACCTAGGCGTTACTTGAGACTTCAGTTCGCCTCGAATAGTGGCATCAAGTGAACTGACGGCTACATCCGGTGCGCCAACACCGAATGCAGCCTGACCACACCCAAGCTTACGGGAGCTCGGATCATGGCTGATTCCGACAATAGCAGAACTTTGTCTACGGTCACGCGAGGAGATTTTCATTCTCTCGTGGCGGCGTGTTTACCCACATATCCAGAGGTTGCGGCCCATCAGAATTCGGGGTTTCGCCGCGGCGCCGATGATCCTGCGGTCGCAGCCTGGCAGCAGTGGTGCAGCGCATGGCAACTTTTGAGCGAATTGAACGCGCAGCAGCAGCGGATCGAGGCACGCCTGTTCAAGGCGGCAGACGGACCGTTTGAACGCGATTCCGGTTATAACGAAGCGCTCGAGGCCGAGGATCGCGCCGCGATTGCCGAGGACGAGGCGGCGGAAGCGTTGTGGGATACGCCAGCGCAGTCGCTCGCCGGCGTGATTGCCAAACTGCACGCCATTCTCAGCCGCTCGCAGCCTTCTCCCACCAGTCCCGATGAACCGTGGCCGCAGATCCGCGGGGTGATGGCTGATCTCCTCGCAATCGAAAAGGCTGTTGATCCGCCGCGTCGTCCCACTGCGTGCGAACGCCCGCCAGCGCTGCATAACGGCTGAGCACGCCCACCGCTCGATGAGCGTGCGTTCGCCGGGGCATCCCGCAGGGCAGACCCCGGCTCAAACAGTCGATCGATGAACCCCGTGTCGGAGTGTCCCTCCGGCGTGAGCCTCTGACTCTATCCAAGAACAACAAGGAATAGCACATGAAACTGGGAAGACACTTTCGCCCGCGCCTGCTGTCAGCGCTGCTGGTCTCGTTTTCACTCTCTGCTTCTATAGGGACCGCTCGTGCCCAGGAACAGGGCGAACTGCGCATCGGCACCTCCTACAAGCTGATGACGCTCGATCCGCACTACGCCAACCTCAACGAGAACACCTCGCTGCTCTCGCATATCTACGAGCGGCTGGTTTACCAGGATGAGGGTCTGGAGCTGAAGCCCGGTCTTGCCACTGCGTGGCGCGCTCTTTCCGACAGACGATGGGAGTTCAAACTCCGTGATGGCGTCCGCTTTCATGACGGCTCGGTCTTTGACGCAGATGACGTCGTCTATTCGATCGAGCGCATCCGGGATTTCCTCAACTCCCCAAGCGGCGGCTTCCGTGCCTCGGTGAGCGGCATCAAGGTGGTTTCTGCGCCTGATCCCCTGACGGTGGTCGTAGAGACCCACGGCGCCGTCCCCACCCTGCCGCTCACCTTCTCCTCGATCTTCATGATGAACAAGCCTGCGGAAGGCTTTGAGACGACGGAGGACCTCAATTCCGGTTCACCGCCCAATGGCACCGGACCCTATCGGTTCGAAAGCTGGAGTTCCGGCGAGAGCCTTAGGCTTACCCGGAACGACGACTACTGGGGCGGCAAGCCCGCCTGGTTGAAGGTCGCCTTCCGGGTAATCGAGAACCCGGCCGCCCGTGTGGCGGGCTTAAGCACCGGTGAGGTCGATGTCGCTGACGCCATTCCAGCCCGCGATGTCGATGGTCTGAAGCAGCGCGGAGCCCGGGTCGCCAGCGTTGGTGCGGCCCGCATCAACTTCGTGCAGTTCGATGTGTCCCGGGACACGCTTCCCGGTGTGACTGACAAGGCGGGAGAACCGATCGCCAATCCGTTCAAGAAACCGCTCGTCCGTCGCGCACTGGCGCTTGCAACCGACCGCGGCATTCTCGTCGACAAGATCCTTGCCGGTTATGGCACGGCCGCCTCGCAGGTGTTTCCGACCGGCCTGCCGGGCACATCCGGCAAGCTGCTGCCCGAGGCCCCCGACTACGCGCAGGCAAAGGCGCTGCTGGCCAAGGCCGGATATCCTGACGGCTTCAATCTGGTGCTTGCCGGACCGGCCGGTCGTTATCCCGGCGACGCCGAGAGCCTGCAGGCAATCGCCCAGAGCTGGGCCCGGATCGGTATCAATGCCCGGCCATCGGCAGCACCGTTCTCGGTGTTCAACACCAAGCGGGCCGCTGGTGACTACGCCGTCTGGTATGGCGGCACTTCCGGCGAGGCGGTCGATATCATCCTTCGCGCGCTGATCGCCTCGCCTGACCCGGAACGCGGAACGGGAGCGTTGAACTTCGGCAAGTATCAGAACGCTGCATTCGATGGGAAGCTGACCAAGGCCGAGAGCATTGCCGTCGGTCCGGAGCGCAATGCGGCGCTGGCCGCAGCAACCGAGCTTGTCATGGCCGACCAGCCGATCATCCCACTCTACCACTTCCATCACATCGTCGGTTACAGCCCGCGCATCGGCTCCTATGTCATGCATCCGCGCGGCTGGACGACGGCGATGCAGACGCAAGCTGCGACGGAGTAGAGGCGGATGGGCATGATCTCGGTTGTTTTTGGAAGGCTGTCACAGGCCTTCCTGCTGCTCATCGCCATGTCGTTGATCGGCTTTATCGGCATCCACAGCGTCGGCAATCCGGTGTTCAACATCGTCAACATCGAAACCGCCACGCCTGAGGACATTCAGGCGGCCACCATCGCGCTCGGTCTCGACCAGCCGATCTGGCGCCAGTACCTGGTGTTCATCGGCAATGTGATCAGCGGCAACTTCGGCATCTCCTACATCTATCATCAGCCGGCCTTCGCGCTGGTGATGAGCAAACTGCCGGCGACGCTGGAACTTGCCTTTATCGCCATGCTGATTGCAGCCCCACTGGGAACCGGGCTCGGTCTTCTCGCCGGTCGCCGCAGCGGCACGCTGTTCGATCGGATCCTGCTCAACGGCAGCGTCTCGGCGCTCAGCATCCCCTCCTTCTGGCTGGCGATGATGCTGATCCTCGTCGGCGCCATCCTCACCGGCTGGTTGCCGTCCGGCGGCAGAGGCGCGACCGTGCGTGTCCTTGGTGAGGACTGGAGTTGGCTGACCGCCAACGGATTGTGGCACCTGGTGCTGCCGGCGCTGGCGCTCGCCATTCCGAACGTCGCCCTCATCGCCCGGCTGTCGCGCTCCGGCACGATCGAGGTCGAGAGCCAGGATTTTACCCGGTTTTGCCGCGCCAAGGGCCTGTCGTCGCGACGGATCCTGATGCGTCACACATTGCCGAACATCAGCGTGCCGATCGTGACGATCATCGGCCTGCAGTTCGGCGGCATGCTCGCCTTTGCCGTGGTGGTGGAGTCGATCTTCTCGTGGCCGGGCGTCGGCAAGCTCCTGATCGACTCGATCCAACTGCTCGACCGGCCGGTGGTGATGGCGACCCTGACCTTCATCGCCGTCACCTTCGTTGTGCTCAACGCCCTCGTCGATCTCTTCTACGCCGTGCTTGATCCGCGCGTGCGCCTGTCGTTTTGAAAGGGGACGTCATGAAAGCCCAAATCCTGAGCGCACTTCAGATGCGTCGACATGGACCGGTGCTGACCGCATCCAGGCTGCTGCTCGTCTGCTACATCCTGGTTGCCATTGCAGCACCGCTGATCGCACCGCAGAACCCCTACGATCCGCTGCAGGTCTTTGGCTGGGAGGCATCGTCGCCGCCCGGAACACTGGGGAGTGGTGGTTACCTCTATCTGCTTGGCACGGACGGGCTCGGCCGCGATATCGCCAGCACTATCCTCTATGGTCTACGCATCAGCCTCGTGGTGTCGATCGTCAGTTCAGCGCTTGCAGCCCTGATCGGGCTGACGGCCGGGATCAGTGCCGCCTACTTCGGCAAATGGGTCGACGTCGTGATCATGCGGCTGGTCGACCTGCAGCTCAGCCTGCCAACGATCCTGATTGCGCTGATTGCCATCGTCACGCTCGGGCCCGGCATCGACCGCATCATCCTGGCGCTGGTCATCGTGCAATGGGCGACCTATGCCCGCATTGCCCGTAGCGTCGGCTTGAGCGAGGTCAAGAAGCCCTACATGGATGCGGCCCGGCTGATGCGGTTGCCGATATCGCGGATCCTGTTCCGCCACCTGCTGCCCAACAGCATCGCGCCGGCGATCACCCTGATCCCGATCGAGGTCGGCCATGCGGTGGCGCTGGAGGCGACGCTGTCCTTCCTCGGCCTCGGCGTTCCGATCGACAAGCCTTCGCTCGGCTCTGCCGTTGCCAACGGCTTCCAGTACCTGCTCACCGGTCAGTACTGGATCAGCCTGTTTCCGGGCCTCGCGCTCTTCGGCCTGATCGCCAGCATCAATCTCGTCGGCGAGGACGTTCGCCGCCACCTCGATCCAAGGAACCAGACGCGATGACAGTGGAACACGTACATGGCCCTCTGCAGCCCACGCTGTCCCCCTCGCCCCTGTTGCCAGCGTCGCCGCCATTGCTGCGGGTTGAGAACCTTGGCCTTGGCCATGTTTCGAGGGCCGGCCCAACGACGATCCTCAGCGACGTCAGCTTCGACCTCGGACGCGGCGAGATCCTCGGCATCATCGGCGAGTCCGGTGCCGGCAAGTCGACCGTCGGCAATGCCATCCTCGGCCTGCTTTCACCAGAGTTCCAGCAGACGTCGGGAACGATCAGCTTCGACGGCAAGGTCTTCGATGCGATGACCGCCGGCGAGCGCGAAGCTTTGCGGGGAAAGCGGATATCAGCGATCTTCCAGGACCACACCGCCTCGCTCGATCCGCTGATGAGCGTCGGTGCGCAAGTTGAGGAGACCTGCCTTGCGCTCGACCCTTCCCTTTCGAAACGCGAGGCCCGCGCGGGGGCGCTCGACCTGTTGGCGCGTGTCGGCATCCCCGAACCCGAGCGGCGATATGGCAATTACCCGCACCAGTTCTCCGGTGGCCAGCGGCAGCGCATCGTCATCGCTATAGCTCTTGCCGGTTCTCCCGACATCATAATCGCCGATGAGCCAACCTCGGCACTGGACGCGACGGTGCAGAAGCAGGTACTCGACCTCTTGAGAAACCTTGTCGACGAAACTGGTATCTCCGTCATTCTCGTCACCCACGACATGGGGGTGATCTCCGAGATCACCGACCGGGTGCTGGTCATGCGCAAGGGCCAGGTGGTCGAAACGGATGACACGGAAGTCATCCTCGATCAGCCACGCCACGACTACACGAAGAAGCTGCTCGCCGCCGTACCAAGGCTTCGCATCCCGGCCAAGGTAGAGAAGGCTGAAGCCAAGGCGGGGAGCAGTGATGATCCGGGCGGCTTTAGTGCCACCGACAACGTTGAGCGCCCGCTCCTCGTTGCCGAGGACATCTCGAAGGAGTTCATGCCGCAAGGACTTGGCCTCGGATTTGGCTTGCGCCTTGGCCGCAAACGCCCGAGCTTCGGGCTGCGGGATGTCGGCATCCGCCTGCCGCGTGGCACGATCACCGGCATCGTCGGCGAGAGCGGCAGTGGTAAGACCACCTTCGGCCGCATCCTCGCCGGTCTCGACAGCGCGCATGCAGGCCGGATCGTGATCGGCGAGCAAACCTTCGAGGCGGCAACAAGCGGTCGGAGCAGCGGCCTTCTCGGCCGGGTGCAGATGATCTTCCAGGATCCGTCCGTCTCGCTCAACCCACGTTTGACCATTGGTGAGACGCTTGAGGAAAGCATTCGCTTCGGCGCCGGGGTGGGCAACAAGGACCGGCGGGTAGCCGACAGCACTGGCGCGATGATGGATCGGCTGGGCCTTGCCCGCAGCCTGCTTTCCCGCCATCCGCATCAGCTCTCGGGTGGCCAGAAGCAGCGGGTCTGCATCGCCCGGGCGCTGCTTGCCAAGCCTGAGATCATTGTCGCGGACGAGCCGACCTCGGCCCTCGACGTCTCGGTCCAGGCGGAGATCGTCACGCTTCTGAAGGAGACCATCGCCGAGCGAGGCATGACCATGGTGTTCATCTCCCATGACCTTGCGATCGTCCAGGCGATGTGCAACGCCGTCTACATCTTCAGGAACGGCCGGGTCGAGGATTTTGGGCCGTCGGACTTCATCTTCTCGCGCTCCGACAATGCCTACACCCGCACGCTGATTGCCGCCCGGCCGCAGCGCTTCACATGCTGAGGGATGCGGAGCTCCCAAGGCGGGTTCGCCCACTGGCTGAAGCCGCCAAGATCTCGAAACGCCTGGCAGTCATCGCCACAAAAGGTCATTCCATGAAAGACAGATTCATTTTTGCCGTCACCGGCCAATCGCTGATCAAGCACGACATCCGCGACATTACCCACCCGGCGTTCCGCAAGGTTCAATCGCTACTGCGCGAAGCCGATCTCGCCTTTACCAACTTCGAAGGCACGATCCTTGGGCGTCACGGCGGCTGGCCGCTCAAAGGCTCGTTCTTCGGCTGCAGCGATCCGGTCGTGCTCGACTGCCTTCAGGGCATCGGCGTTGAGGCGCTGTCGCTGTCGAACAACCATGCCTTCGACCTCGGTCCCTCGGGCGTGCTCTCGACGCTGGAAGAAGTCGAGAAGCGCGGCTTCCTTCATGCCGGTCTTGGCCGCGACCAGGGGGAAGTGTCGCGGGCAAGCACGGCAATGATGGGCGGACGACAGGTCGCCGTCGTCGCCATGGACGGCGGGCCCGGTCCGGACTTCATGTACGCCGCGGATGCCGATGAAGGTCGACCGGCGCGCCCCGGTGTCAACCGGCTGGGGATCACCCAGAGGATCGAGGTCGACGGCGCCGCATTCGACCAGCTGGCTGCGATCCGTGACCAGGTCGGCTACACCGCGATCGATCTCGCCAATGACAGCCAGCCGGACGATCGCCCGCAGCTCGATCCGCAGACCGAGATCGCCCTTGCCCGCGCGGTGTTCCGGCGATCGGACCGCTGCGGCCGCAGTGTCAACATCGACGAGGTGGATCTTCAGAGGAACCTCGCTGCCATCGCCACTGCAACAAAAGATGGCTCGCTGGTGGTCGCCTATCTGCACCATCACCATTGGGCATCCGACTGGTATCAGGTGCCGGACTGGGTGAGCGGTGTCGCCAAGGCCTGCATCGACGCAGGCGCGTCACTGTTCGTTAGTCATGGTGCGCCGGTGCTGCAGCCGATCGAGATCTATCGGGGCCGGCCGATCTTCTACAGCCTCGGAAACTTCATCTTCCATGTACGCTCGGAGAAGTCGACCTGGACGGCGCCGGAGGTATGGGAGAGCGTCGTGGCGACCTCGACCTTCGACGCAGACAACCGTCTGATCGAGATCAGGCTGCATCCGGTCGTCATCGGCGGCGAAGAAACGTTAGAGGACGGCGTGCTGGAGCGGCGCCTGGCGCCCCATCTTGCGACCGGGGCCGGTGCTGAGCGCATCCTGCGGCGGCTTGCGAAGCAATCGGCAGGGCTCGGCACCGATATGCAAATCTCCGATGGCGTCGGCATAATCCGGCTCTAGCCGGCCCATCCTGACGGGCCGAAGTCATCGCGGCCCGCATCTCCCACACGAGGACTATCATGGACGTTCGTCAGGAACTGATCAGTCGCTTCTTCCGCTATGCCGCCATTGAAAGTCAAAGCAATGGCTGCGCGCAAACGCTGCCCTCCTCGCCCGGCCAAGCGGAGTTGGCCGCCCTGCTTGCCGACGAGATGGGGGCGCTGGGTTTGGAGAATGTTCTCGTCGACGAACATGCGATCGTCACTGGTGTCAGACGCGGCAACCGGCCGGACGCCCCGGCGATCGGCTTTATCGCCCATCTCGACACCGTCGATGTCGGGCTCTCGCCGTTCATCCATCCGCAGATCCTGCGCTTTAACGGCAAAGACCTTTGCCTCAACGCCACGGAAGACATCTGGTTGCGGGTCGCAGACCATCCCGAGATCACCCGCTGGCAGGGCGAGGAGATCATCGTCAGCGACGGCACCAGTGTGCTTGGCGCCGATAACAAGGCGGCGATCGCCGTGATCATGACGTTGCTCGGTCGGCTCGATAGCACAGAGCATGGCGACGTGTTCGTCGCTTTCGTGCCCGACGAGGAAATCGGCTTGCGGGGTGCCAAGGCCCTCGATCTCTCTCGGTTTGCTTGCGACTTCGCCTATACGATCGACTGCTGCGAGCTCGGCGAGGTCGTGCTTGAGACCTTCAACGCCGCCTCCGCCGAAATCGTCTTCACTGGCGTCAGCGCTCACCCGATGTCGGCCAAGGGCATACTCGTCAATCCGTTGTTGATGGCAATCGACTTCATCTCCCACTTCGACCGCTGGGACACACCCGAACATACCGAGGGCAGCGATGGCTTTTTCTGGTTCAAGGATCTGATCGCCAATGACAGCGAGGCGACACTGACCGCGCTGATCCGCGACTTCGGTACCGAGGATTTTCATCGGCGCAAGCGCCGAATCGCCGAGGTCGCCGAGCGAATCCGGGCGGCCTACCCCAGCGGCAACGTCCACTACCAGGTCGCCGACACCTATCGAAACATCGCCGCCAGCCTCGCGCGCGATGACCGCGCCGCGACACTTCTGTTTGAAGCCATGGACGCGCTCGGGATCGAGAAGAAGCTGATTCCGATGCGCGGGGGCACCGATGGCGCAGTGCTCTCGGATCGCGGCATCCCGACGCCGAACTTCTTTACCGGCGCCTACAACTTCCATTCGCGCTACGAGTTTCTGCCGGTAGCGGCGTTCGAAAGGTCGCTGGACGTTGCGATGGGGATTTGTCGGTTGGCGGCCAGAAACTAAGTGCGTTGCTTGAAAGTAAGAGCCTCCGCAACCCGCTCATGTGGCTTACACTCTCTCCTCGGCCGATGTATCGCTCTTCGCCTCTCACCTTCAAGTGCGGGAGATCATTAGGTTTTCAAGAGCGCGAGCGCGGCTCATCATGCGTCATAGCGATCGAGCATCTTCTTGAGCTGCGTGTTCTGCAATCGCAATTTTACTGAAAGCTGACGCCTTAGCTGCATGATTTCCTGGTCCAGCGCGGTGACCTCTTCGAGGAAGGTCATTGGCGGTGGCTGGACTGCGGAGTTCTCGCCCCCGAACGGCACGTCCCCTTCCACGGCAACGTTCTTGGCCCTTTTGGCTTTCGCCCGGGTTCGCCCGTTCGAGCGATTTGGTTGGGTGGGTTGTGCGCGATCCGGAAGCAACGCAGCAGTTGACCGATCAATCGAAAGGGTGCCCGCCTCTCTGTTTTGGTCTACGGGCGCAGCAACGGAGTCGGTAATTGCCGCATCGAGATTGGCAGCCGTCTCGTTCGACACTTCGACCATCGGCTCTGCAGTGACGTTGTCCGTGAGATTTTGTGCCGATGGGGCATCTGCCGGCGCAACTGGTGGCGTATGCGACTTGTCGGTCGTGGTTTCCGGCGCGCGCTCTGGCTCCTTTGCCGCTCGCCCCCGAGACGCCAGTTCAACCAGATACTTCCATGGTGATTTCATCGTGTGGCGTCACCCCGAGCAATCGCTCCGGCATCCTTGCTGGTTCCTGGAGCGACCAGCACGAATGCGATGACGAGGACCGTTCAAGTCGATCGGTCCATCGCCGAATTATCAAACAAGACCAAGCCGCTTGCGCAGATCAGCATTCTCAGCCCTGAGCTTCTCGGCCATGGCCCTGCGGAGCCGCGCGTTCTCTTCCTCAAGCTGAAGAAGATCCGCGAACTCGTCGAGGGCTGGAGCAGGCTTTTCCACCGATTGCTTTGTCGCCGCGGCGCTCACGGTCTTCTTAGCGAGGTTCTTTGCCCTGGTCTTGGTAGCTGTCTGCGATTGCTCTGAGGCATTGTCCGCGGTCCGTTTTTTGCGCCCCCTGGCCTTCGGGACAGTAGTCGCCTCGGGTGCTCCCGAGGTTGCTTCGAGACCGGCCTTTTTGGGCTGCGGCCCCCGGCGTTTTTTGGCCGGCGCGATCTCTGCCGGCGTCGTCTCTAAGATCTCGGTATTGTTCTCGTCTGCCATGAGTTGTTTTCCTATCCAACCGTGCACTCTTGTCCAATGGACGCAGACCAGAGTCAATCTCGTGTGTTGATGACTGTTACGGTTTGGATCTGCGAGGTCCCGACTGTGCTCAGCCCGCGCGCGTCCAGGCCCGTCAACGTCTCGCCACTGCACGGTGACCAGCGCGGTAAAGATGCGACACGAAATCGCCTGCGCTGAGACAGGCCCGCACTTCGGAGCATCCCAATCCCGCTCGTCTGTGATGGCGTCCTGGCCCGGTTCCGGATCTTCCACGATCAACCCGCAAGGGGTCCGCTAGCCAGCTGCGGCCGCTCAGGCTTTGCCGTGGCGGTGATCGCGTCCGTCCCCGGGCCTCTGAGAAGCCATCGAGCGGGAAATGGCCCGCTCCCAATGGAGCCTCTTCAAATGTCGCAAGATCTTTCCCTCGCACAGTCCCACGCTTTCCAGCTATCCCGCGACCTGATGGTTCCGGTCACCGTCTTCGAAGTCGACGGTGAATATGGCGTCCTTCCCTCTGACGAGATCGACGCAAGCGACGACCTCGAGGTCATCCACGAATTTCATCCATGGGCGGCTGATTGAGCCCGCCCCCTGATTTCGGTTGTCGGCCGTTCCGGCTGCCGCTTGCGAGCCGGCGGCCGCAAGGGAGGCTTCGCCGTGGCTGGTGAATCCGACAATTGCCAGCCACGCCCTTGCGGCCTTTGCTCTTCGCGGCGGGTGGAAGCTGGCCCGCGATAATCACGGGAAGAGAAGAGATGGAAGGTCGATCGCCGCATGGCGACCGGAGGAGGGAAAAATGAATAGAAGCGAAATCGAGCGACTTCGGAAAGCGGTGCACTGCCAGACGGTGCTGGAGACGTCCGGCTTTGCCGTGGATGTCAAAGAGAGCACCAGGCGTGCCATGAAGTATCGCCGTGGCAGCGAAATCATCATCGTCACGCATGCCGGACGAGGATGGTTCGATCCTCTTGGCGAGGAGAAGGGCGACGTCTTTGCTTTGATGGTCCGCCTGGAAGAATGCGCCTTCCTCGATGCATGCGCGCGGGTTGTCGCGCTTGCGGGTACCCAGCCGTCGCATTCCATCTGGAGGCACGAACTTCACGAGCCTTCGAACCTCGCTTCCATCTCCGAAAATTGGGTTCGTCGGAAATCGCCACGGCCGGGCTCCGCAACATGGCGTTACCTGCGGTGGCGGCGGTGCCTTCCTACCTCCATCATCTGGAACGCAAACGCACAAGATGTCCTTCGCGAAGGGCCGTCTGGGAGCATATGGGCGGCACACACTGACGAGACGGGTGCCGTTTGCGGATGGGAAGCCCGCGGACCGGAGTGGCGCGGCTTTGCGACGGGCGGCCGCAAGATCCTGTTTCGACTTGGCTGCAGCAACGCCACACGCCTCTGTGTGACCGAGGCGGCAATCGATGCAATGAGCCTGGCTGCCATAGAAGCGGTTCGGGACGATACGCTTTATCTCAGCACTGGCGGTGGTTGGGCACCGGCGACTGACGCGGCTCTACGCTTGCTGGCATCACGATCGGACGTGCTGCTCGTAGCGGCGACGGACGCCAATTCGCAAGGGGATACCTACGCTGACCGGCTTCGTGCATTGGCCGAAGACGTCGGCTGCACATGGCTCCGGCTTCGCCCCTCCGCCGACGATTGGAATGAAGTTCTGAAGCAGCGGGAGAAGGAGAGGAGAAGGTAAACCGACGTACATAAGGAGGCGTTGGTTTGATCCAATGCAGCATTCGCATGGCTGCGTTGCACAATAATTGGTTTCTCCGCGATCAAAAACCGGGCATTATGCACTCAGCTGATGCACATGGCGGCCTTCCTCCCAGTGCCGCCGCACCAGCTGTTCCCCTCTGGAGGTTGATAACCTTCATACCTTATGGGCCGCGGTTTTCCGTCGGCCCTTTTTTCTTGCAGTCTCAATTGAAATCCATCGTGTCCGCAAGTGCATGCGGTCCACTTCCCGTTTGAACGGCATCTTGTTGCGATTCTGTCGCCACGTTCGATATCGTCCGGGTCAAAAAAAGGGCGTTCCCCATCCGGGTGGTGCGCCCTTTTTGTTGCCAGCGAGGGGTCTCACGTATCGGGGCGGTTGAGCTCCGCTGCGGCTCTCAGGGAATTTCCGCTGCTTCAAGGAACGTCCGGCATCCGAAGGACAATTGAGAAAACCAAAAAGAGAGATGTTGAAGAAGGCGGTTGCAGATCGGACCATCCCGATGGCGCTGCGCTCAAACGCCGCCTGCGCGATCCCGGCTGACGCGTCCATCGCAGGGCTCTTAAGGGACGCTCGCCCGCGCTTGCATTGCTCTGTCCGCTCCGCAGCCCGGGAAGTGTCTTCGCAAAGAAATGAAGACAGGAAGGAGCGGCAGGCACGTCGCTCCAGGACCCGAACAGGAGCTTCCGATGCAAATCATCAAGATCGATCCGCGCGCATTGAACCAAAACCAGGACGATGCTCGCCAGTCGAAGTCTTCGTCGCTACTTGCCGAACATGGGTATGGAGGACTTCCTCGCATGCCTTGTCACGGCAGGCACTCGAAACCACTGCAAAGGACGCCAACATCCAGCCGCGCGCACGTGTGCGCGAAGCCCGGGCTGCCCTCGTTGAGCATTTCAAGGGTGATGCGACGTTGATCCATCCAGCCGCCTTGTTCGCGCCTGACCCAAAGGATATTGCCGATCTCATCCTGCATGCTGATCACACTGGCGCCGGCGTGGAAGACGCTGCCGATGTCGTTGACAGCGAACAGATCGAGGGCGACGCCGACCACGGTGTAGCTCTGTTTGATGGCGGCGGTCTCGATGATGACGCCGGTACGCTCGACGATCACGAGACCGCCTACGGCATTGCCGCCGAATGGTTTGGACCCTTCAGCACGATTCCCCTTACCGCCGCCGGTCCCTCCGGCGGCGCTTTGTGTGCCAAACATATTCAGCCGCAGGAGAACTCAATGTCCGCGCGTCCAAACGAGGCCCGGCTGTCGTGTATGGAAGGCACAGGACAGCAATCCCGGCGTCAGCTGGAGCTGCCCGAAAAACCGAAGCGCCAACTATTGCTACCACTCAACCTCGAGCAAGAGGCGGCAATTCGAGACCATGCTGCCAAACACGGCCGGCGCTGGAAGAGCATCCTGAACAACGTCTGGATGGGTGGCGCACCCTATGACGATGGCGGTGTCCTCCGCAGTTTCGAAATACCCATGGCCCGAGCTGGTTCCAGTCTTACGGATTGCCCAGAGCAAAGGTGCTGGACCAAGGTGACGGTAACCTGGCGACATCGTCCGTTGGCCTCGGCAAAGACGAGGAATAGGGCCGCGTGCTTGGGCTCTCCCTTTCACATTCGATTGCCCGAACTCGTGACGGTTTGTCCTTCGGTTCTGCTGCGGTCTGAACCAGCGGCCGTCCGCTTCAAGGCCGCTGTCGCGCCGCGGGGCGGCCGGCACCCGCCGTCCCGCGCAGAGCAGACCCGCGTGATCTTCGCGAGGGCAATTGCCCTGCTTGTCCGCAGATCGGCTCCGCTTGTCCTGCCGTGTCCGGACCTTGAGGCGCCCGTCTTTCGCCGGTTCGGGGTGACCGCACCGAAGGGCAACCCGGCACGGGGCCGGAACCGCATCGGTCTGAAAGGAAAAGACATGGCCAAGCCCGCAACCAACCCTCGCCAATCAACGCGTGTCGTCCAGCTTCGTAAAGGCGCCACCGTCGAAATGGTCCGACTGACATGCCCGGACGCCGTCCAGGCGCTGAAGATCACTGAAAGCTTCGGCACCGCGGTCATCGATAGCGATGGGGTCCGAGATCTCCACGAGCGCCTCATCTGCGAGACAGCAGACGCCTTGAGTGAAGGCCTCGGCGAACGGGCCATGCAGATCCACCTGCAGCGGATCGTCGGCGCCTTTGTTGGCTCCGCCCACGGCGCAGGTCAATTCTACAGCAAGGCGGTCACTGAGGCGCGTGACGCCACGGCCAAAGCCGCAAACGACGCTCGCGACGAGGATCTCGACGGTCCGGTCGGTTATGACAGCGCCGCTCACCGCAAGCGGGAGTTTGCCGCGGACATGGGGATCCAGGCCCATGCGCTGCGGATGGCTGCCGAAGGCGCCGTCGCAGCCTACAAACACGTTGTCGGCGAGAGCTGGAAGCCGTTCGATCGTCCGATCGAGAGCGCTGGTCAATCCGTCGACCGCAAGGCCGCAGAGGCGCAGATGTCGGCGTTCGACTAATCACCCCCAGGCAGGTTTCGCTTCGCCTTCAAATCACCGGGCCGGCCCTCGCGGACCGGCCCTTCTTTTGCGGCTTCCGGAGGCGGAAGAGGGAAAAGAAGATTTGAAGTCCGGGCAGATGCGGCCGTCCCGGGCTTCGGACCTGCAGGAGCCGCCAACGACATGCAACGGCTTCGCCGTCCTCCACGCTGTTTCGGCCGTTCCGGTGCATGTCGCCCGCTCGTGGGCTCCTGCCTCTGGTCTGCGCGACGGGACCGCGATTAGCGCGGTTCCCATGACGTGGAGACAAGAAGATGAGCAGGAAAATCGAAGGCCAGCGCGCCGACATCTATTCCCGGATCACCGACAGGATCATCGAGGAGCTTGCAAACGGCGTCCGCCCGTGGATGAAGCCGTGGAACGCGGCCAACACGAATGGCCGCATCACCCGACCGTTGCGGCATAACGGACAGCCTTATTCGGGCATGAACGTGCTTCTTCTCTGGTCAGAGCAGATGGCGCGAGGGTTCAGTTCCTCGATGTGGATGACGTTCCGCCAGGCGGTGCGACGTGAAAGTCGCATGAAAGGAGTGACCCATGGGTCCATGAGCAGTGTTCAGCTCTGTCGCCGCTTTCCCCATGCGGTGCT